>Ga0182027_10000029_pt1 | contig 212072 bp, 193 predicted proteins | sample 712E1DmetaG_FD_121300 | JGI IMG/M metagenome (GOLD analysis project Ga0182027, IMG submission 121300) | Permafrost microbial communities from Stordalen Mire, Sweden - 712E1D metaG (Illumina Assembly) | ecosystem: Environmental > Terrestrial > Soil > Wetlands > Permafrost | place: Sweden...
CAGTTGGTTTGGCCGGCTCGGTTGGTTTAGCGGGTTCCGTCGGCTTGTCCTGATCTTTTTTATCATTTTTTTCCTGATCTTCCTGATCGCCGGTATCGGCGTTCACGTCTGCCGCCACATCCGCCCGCTCCTGGGAGGATCTTTCGGCGACATCCGATCTTTTGGCCTTGTATTTTTGTCCGGCCTCTTTTTTTTCCTGTTCCTGCTCGCTTTTTTGCTGGGCAGCCATGGTCCTGTCGATAGACTCCTTGGCAGCTTCCACACGGGCACGGCGCAACATCTCCTGTTCGTCCGCCGTCGGTTTTTGATCTTCTTTCCCCATAGCTATAATTAAATTCTTTTAATTATAGCATAATTCCCCCTTGTTTTTAATCTTTTTGAAAATTTCAGTCTTATTGATTTTTGTAATACTTAAACTGTATTCTCTGTTCTACCAGTGATTAATTAATACTAATCCTATCCATATGAAGAAAATGCCAATCAAAGTCCTGTGCGGCCTGGGACTGATTCTTTTGCTGACGGCCTGCGATTTGAACCTGGGGCAGCCACAGCAGGCCACGCCGACGGCAAATAATACCCCGGCGGTAACCGCTCCCGTGAGCAAGGAGGTCGGGGCCGAGATGAAGATCGAAGAGGCTGTAACGACACCGGTTGTACAGAATGATGAAGTTGATTTCAATAAACCGCTGCAGCTTGACACCCTGAAGGTATTGGGCGGCCAGCTTAAAGCCATGGAAAAAATACTGGGAGACACAGCCAGCACAGACAAGAACGGTCAAAAAACCGATGATCCGCACAGTTACGTCAAAAACATGGTCACCTTTTATGATGTGGGGAAGATCAAAATCAAGCCCTACCAGGACCAGAAACTGCTGGTAATTATTTTAGGCTGTGACGGCCCCTGTATGTCCTATCAGACCCTGCGCTTTGCCTGGGATGAGACCAGTAACAAGCTGACCATGCTGGAAAAAATGAGCAATCTGGAATATCTGCCTGATTTTATTAAGCCTTTGCAGAAAGGCTCTGACAGCAATTTTCAAATCAAAGCTCTGGACCTACCCAATACCATTATGCTGCCGGACGGCAATAATTCCATTCAACTGGAGCAGAGAGATGTTGATCTGAAAACTGATAAGCAGAGCGAGGGGACGGATGAGTACGGCTTGTCATTTGTAAATCTAGGTAAGCCCGCTTTTAATGATCCGCGTTTCGGCACAATTTATCTTTCCCAGGGAGTGACCGGCTGTCTGATCGTGATTGCTCCGGACAGCACAGTCTCCACCTATACCTATGATCCCAAACTGACGGATAAAAACCATGGAGCCACCGTGATCTGGGACGAGGGCCATGATACCACCGCGCTTGGCGATAATTACCAAATGAAAACCGGCGGCTGCGGCATCGGGGGCAATTGTTACCTGATTGAAACTTCAAGCAGTGATAATTTTGTGAAAGTCGGCAAAACGGATAAAGGACTGGATATATATCAAGCCAAGGATCAGAGCAGAATTGCCGATCAGGCAAAACTGGACGCGCTGGTCGACACCAACCAGCCCCTCTTTGATCTGAATTATGACTACAATACTTATTTGGATGAGTTTAAGGCAACAAATGATCAATCTGGCGCCAAGGCCAAGACCTATGAAGAATTTCTGGCCGACAGACCCATTCTGTACTGGCAGGATCCGTTCGGCCGTTTTTCCGGCCTGGTCAATTCCGCCTATACACCGCCGGCGGAGTGCGGCAAACCGGTGATCTATCTTTATCCGGAAAAAGACACCAAAGTCAGCGTTAAAGTGGGGATAGACCAGTTCACGAAAACGGAGCCGGCCTACGGCAATGGCTGGGAAGTGCTCGCCAAGGCTAATGGTGAATTAACCAATCTGGCCGACGGGAAAAAATATGAGTATCTGTTCTGGGAAGGGAAATCGGCCAAGAGCGTGGCCCTGCGCGGCGGTTCGGTGGTGGCCAAAGCCGATCTGGAAGAATTTCTGACGGTGAGTCTGAAAAAGCTCGGACTGAGTGAAAAAGAAGCCGCCGAATTCAAGGATTTCTGGTTACCCAAGATGCAGGCCACAGAGCAGCCCTATCTACTGATCAGCTTTCTGGGTACGCAGGAATTCAATAAAATCGCCCCACTGACCATAGAGCCAAAACCGAACACTCTGCTAAGAGTATTCATGTATTATCAGCCGCTGGCCTCCAAGATTCAGCTGCCGGAGCAGAAATTGACCGCACCGGCCAGACAGGGATTTACGGTGGTGGAATGGGGCGGCACTTCCTCCGACGCATGGCAAATCAGATAAAAGACGGGCAGCATATTTGGGGAAAGGGGATCATCACGATCTCCTTTTCCTTCTGTCTGCTGCTAATGGCAGGCTGTCTACCCCTGTCCACCGTTGTCGACAACACCGGACCGCAAGCGAAGATTGCGGGACAGGTCGGCGGGATAATTTTACCGCATCATCTGCTGGTATCAGCTTATATAGATAAATTTTATGCCGAACTGGCGGCCACTAATTCCTATGACCGCATAGTCATCCTGTCGCCCAATCATTTCGGTTACGGCTTTAATTTTGTTCAGACCAACACGGTGGTCGCTGACGGCCTGACGGCTGACCTCCCCTGGGTTGAAGACCTGGACAAGGCGGGGACAGCACGGATTGAACCCAAATTTTTTGGCCGTGAACATGGTGTTTATGTGCATTATCCGTTTATCAAGAAATATTTCCCCGCTGCTAAAATAGTCCCGATAATCATTAAAAAAGACACGCCCTGTGAAAAAGTGGACAGCCTGGTAACAGAACTTTTACAACTGGAAAAGTCGGACCCGGGGAAAACCTTGTATCTGGCCAGTCTGGATTTTTCCCATTACAGCAGTGAAAAACTGTCCATCGCCAATGACAACAGAACTGTTGAGTGGCTGAAAACTCCTCTTTCGGCGGATCTTTGCACACAGTCCAGGGACATGTCCGTCAGCCTGGATAACCGCGTGGCCGACGCCGTGGCCATAGATTCGGCAGGCGTGATCTATGCGATGCGAAAATTGATGGACGAGCGACTGATGGATGGGAAAACACCGTTGCAATTTCATTTCTGGGCACGCACATCCGCAGCCGCCATAATTTCCGGGCTCAGGGATGCCGATAATACCAGCCATATTTTTGGCTATTATTCTTCCTGATCATCATCCTCTGCGGGAGGGCCAAAAAGTTCGCTGATTGCTTCCTCTTCGGTGGCGGCTGCGGATGCGCTTTTCAGAAGGGCCACGATGTTGACTTCGCGCATTTTTCTTTTCAGCTCATGATGGATGACTTTGGCTTTTTTCTTGCCATCCGGGTCATGCCAATGGGCGAGAGCGTCTTCACAAAGACCAAGCATTTCATTGATTTTCTCCCGGTAGGCATCGAGGATAAAATCCTGCGGAGAGGTTTCGGAAATATCGGCAATCTGATCACGCAGAGGTACCAGATCTTTGATCAGTTGGGTAAAAACGGGTAATTTTTCCTGGGTCAGGTGCTGATCGTAGAGGTTCTCCCAGCTGTCCCAAAATTTCTTTAGGCGCAGGGAAAATTTCAGCTCTTCCAGACAATCTTTCACGTCACTGACCGTATTTCCTTTCCCAGCAACAGCGACGACAGTTTTGGCCAACTCGTCCATGATCAGAGAACAGAAACTGCGATAGGGCTCCAGATAGACTTTTCTGCCTTGAGGCGGGGAAAATTTTTCATACCATTCATTCAGACGGGAAACCATCCCTTCCATCTGGGCAATACTGAGGTGTTTATGGTCATCCGGTCCATACCCCTTGTAATGGCGGTTCAAATAAGCTTCCAGCTCAGCGAAAGGTATAGCTTTATGGTCGGCCAGCTCGGCCTCCAGAATCTGGCGGTCATTGGCAATATAACGTGAAATACGGGGCATGGAATGGGATTTTCTGGTCTGCAGACGGCGCAGAGCCTTTTCCAATTGCGTCCTTTTGGCCCCGGGATTCAATCTGACCGTTACGAGGGTCTGCGGGGGCTGACCTTTTTTTCTGATCACTCTGGTAAAGGTGGATTCCAGAGTCATGGCTTTCTCCAGAAGCTCTTTGGCCTCCTTTTTGTCCGGATTGCGGACGCTTTTCAGGGCTTCAACTGCTTTAAAGAGCGTTGTTTTTGCCTCGGCCAACTGCTCCGTATCCTTGACCTGCTCCCATTTGCCCTTTTGCAAAACCCGATCCACATCAAGAATCATACGGATGACGCCGGCAATTTTGCCTGTTTCGGACAGGGAGCTGGTACGGGTATGCTCGCGGCTGCGGATGGCGTCGAGCAGGGAGGCTTTGCTGATGGTACAACGTCCGGGCGCCGTGGTGGTGCCAATGACTTCACCGTCCAGGCTGGTAAAAAGACGATAGCGGCCAAACCGGTCATGCGGATCGCCCTGGCCAATGGGACTGAGGGCGGCCAGCGCTTCCTTGATTTTGCCCGACTGGCTGCTGATAAATTCAATTTTTTCCAGGCGGGGGACGCGTTTTTTGGCGGCCCAGGGCAGGGTGAAGCCCAGGTTTTCCAGCTGACGGTCGGTCAACCGCAGCGGGTCCACGATCAGTGAGCCAATAGTTTGCGGAGAATAAGCCTCCTTTTCATCCAATATAATGAGACGGTCGGTTTCATTGGTCATAATTCTCTGCACTTTCTTGGCATGATTATTGGGACTAGCTTCGAATTCTTCAGTGGTGCAGGATTGAATGGGGCGATGGGTGAGATGTGGATAATAAAGCTTTTTTTCTCCGGCCAGCACCTTTCCCCTGTTTTCATCGATCCCCTTATTCTCCCTCCTCCAACGGTAGCCCATATTATCCAGCCAGCGGAAATTACCAGCCATCTGCGCCAGGCGCGCGCGTACGGCCACGATAAACTGTGCCAGATGGTTTCTGACGCCTTTGTCCGAATAGGCCTCCAATTTTCCATCTTCTTTAAATAAAAAGAGGCGGCTGACCTGGTCGATGGCCCGGCGGGTGGCCGGAGTGATGAGATTCTCGGCATGCCCCGTGGCGTCCACGAAGGTGTCCTGCCAAAAACCGTATTCCGGAACCTGTTTGGCCAGATCAAACATGGTTTCTTCGAAGTCCGGGTTGAGTCCGGTTAAATCGAATTTGTCCAGATCGGGATAATCGGCGAGAAAATTTTCCTTGAGTTGTGGTGCCATATCGGATTTTGATAGTTCTTGAGCCGGTATTATCTCACTTATTAAAGATTTGTCAAAGGGTGATAGTGCGGGGTAAACTTGAATTCTTAAGCGTCTAGTATGAAGAAAAAACCTGTAGTAGCACAAATAGGGGCCAGGCCGATTGGCGGCTTGCTGCGGGAACCGCTGGCCAGCCTGATGCGGCCGCGGACACTGACGGAATTCTTCGGGCAGGAGGAGCTGGTCGGCCGCGGCCGCACTTTACAAAAGTTAATCGAATCAGACCAATTGCATTCGATGATCTTTTACGGCCCGCCGGGGGTGGGGAAAACGACTTTAGCACAGATCATTGCGGAGAAAACGGCTTCCAGGTTTATCACGGTGAGCGCGGTGACGGCGGGCGTGCCGGAATTGCGTAATATAGTGGCCGAAGCCGAGGAATACCGCCGGCTGGGAACCTCGACCGTGCTTTTTGTCGATGAAATACACCGTTTTAACAAATCCCAGCAGGATTTTCTGCTGCCGCATACGGAAAGGGGCACGGTGGTGCTGATTGGTGCCACCACTGAAAACCCGTCTTTTGAAGTAAATTCGGCCCTGCTTTCCCGGGCGCAGGTGTTTGTTTTTCAGTCGCTGGATGAAAAAGCCCTGGAAAATATTGCCAACAGGGCTTTAAAAAGCGCCGAATCACTGGCCATAGAAAGCGGCTTCGGTAAGGCCGTAAAATACGAACTGACCAGTGAGGCAATGGAATTTCTGATCGGTTTCTCCAACGGGGATGCACGCAATCTCCTGAATACCCTGGAGGTTATCCTGAAAGTAGCAGAAAAATGGCCGGTGGACATAGAGGAAATGCGGCGGATTTTGCAGAAGAAAAATCTGCGTTACGACAAGAAAGGTGAGGAGCATTATAATATCATTTCAGCCCTGCATAAGAGCATGCGGGACAGCGATCCGGACGGAGCTCTGTACTGGATGATGCGGATGCTGGAGGGCGGCGAGGATCCACTCTATATCGCCCGCCGGCTAATCAGATTTGCTTCCGAGGATATCGGCATGGCGGATCCGCATGCGCTTCTGGTGGCCGTGGCCGCCAAGGAGGCCTGCCATTTCAACGGCATGCCGGAATGCGAGGTAAATCTGGCCCAGACGGTGGTGCATCTGGCCATGGCTCCCAAATCCAATGCCCTGTATATGGCCGTGGGATCAATAAAAAAGACTATCCGTGATACCGGCAATCTGGAGGTGCCGCTGCATATTCGCAATGCACCAACCAAACTGATGAAGGAATGGGGCTATGGCAAAGGCTATAAATATGCCCATGAATTTGAGGGCGCCAAAGTGGAGCAGGAACATCTGCCGGGAGGATTAAAGGGACAACGTTTCTACCACCCCACTGATCATGGCCTGGAAGCGAAAATCAAAGAAAAATTGCAGAGCAATCAGCCCTAATTCGGGTCTACCCGGGGCTGATCAAAGGGCTCTTTCACGATCGGGATAAACGTCCTGTATTTATGTGAGGGGTGATGGTCGAAACAAAGATAACCATGATTAAGACAAAGGTAATAGGACCCGTCTTTACCACATTCCACCCGAAAACAAATTAGGCGGTCGGGTATGGAAAATCGTCGCTGATACCTTTCCGGAAAGGTATCCACGATATTGAGGGCGTTTTTTTTCACCTGGGAAAAATTAGAGGTGTCCGCTTCCAATAATCCCTGATAAAGAGCCATAATATGCTGGAATTCTCGTGAGTTTTTGGCTAACAGATCACTCTGATCCTCGTAAGTGCTGCTGTAAACAACTTTCTCGCAGATTTGTCCCTGTTTCTCTTCTATTTCGTTATTAACCGCGGGGACGGGAGCGAAAGGGGGGTGGACAACGACAATGTCGTTGGCATTTTCAGGGGGAGTGGCAGGTGATTTTTTTGATGCAGACATGAAAATTATTTTTTGACTCTGATAATTGTTTTAATTTCCTCGCAGGACATGGACAGGGGCATTCCTCCGGTTACGCAGGAATGGCTTACTTTGTTGTCCAGAGAATAAAGGTGATCGAGAATTCTGGAAAGTCCGGGGTCGCTGCAGGCTACCTTGCCATAGCCGACAGAAAGTTGTTTTGGGTAACCTTCGGATTCCAGACAGTTTAACAAACCATCTCTATGGGCAGCACAATAAAGGTCAACTTCCGATCTGGCCGTTAACTCTTTTTCCCCGGGCTGGGGGACTTGGCTGCATTGATAGGACGGATGATCTGTTTGCCCAGTCCGCTCTGTTTGGCAGGCGGCACTCAAGTCAGCGCTAAGGATTAATCCGCTTACTGCGGCGAGTTTGGCTATTTTATTCATGGGGTGGGTAAAGAAATTCAGCTTAATTCTTCGGTTTAGTTGGCAAATTTTGAGGGTGGTCGACCAGTCTCAAACGGAGACGTTTTCCGACCCGATTGCCTGCGTAGAAGGTTAAATATCCCTGGCATAGAGACAGGTAATAAACACCCTCCCGGCAAGTAACGGGCAAAGAAACCAGATCATCAGGCAGACCGAACTTTCGGCGATAGAGATCAAATTTTTCATCGATATAATCAAGCGCCTTTCTTTGCATCTGTTCAAAGTTCAGATCGTCACTGTTGGCAATCTCTTCATAAAGAGCCAAAATGACCCGGTATTCCATGGAAAACGCACGAAGAAAATCCTGTGGTTTAAATTTGGCCAAACGGCCTAAACTAAAAACAACCTTTTCTCTGACATCTTCCCTGGGCACTTCCACCTCCCGGGCTTCTGACAAGGCATTGTGTTGGAGAGAGTGTCCTGGGTTAATTTCAGACTCTTTCTCTCTTTCTAAACTTTCAGTACCAAAAGTTTCTTCCGGTTTTTTTCCTTGTTTTGACATAAGTATTCAAAAACTAAGAGAGTTTATTATACACCCGTTTAACATTCTGTCAATGGAGTGGGCAGGGCTTGGCCCAACTTCCTTCATATTTAAAAAATAACCCGCATGAAGCAAGTTATTTTTGTATGGTGGGCGGGGAAGGATTCGAACCTTCGTAGACTAGAAGTCAACAGATTTACAGTCTGTCCTCGTTGGCCACTTGAGTACCCGCCCCTGGACATTGAATGGCCCTAGTTTTTAGCGTGTTAAATATAAGCGGCAAGCCCGCTATTTGGCAATAGAATTTCGGGGAGATTTTTCCGAAAAAGTTTGTCGGGAGGGGCAGAATTCAGGGCAGCAAAATAGCCATGGCGACGACGGTAGTCCATAAGCCGTTTTTATCCCCCTGGGCCGACTGGGTGACATTAAAAGTCTTGACGATCTTGCCGGACATCTTGAACTGCTGCTCGCGCTCATCCCAGGATGTGGCCGGATCAAACTCCAGTCCCAGCACACTGGCCAGCATGCTGGCCGCCAGATCCTCCGCATATTCACCGGCTTTTTCGTCGGTTTCACCATAGGGATGATGCTCGGAGAGATAGCCATGCTGCTGTGGATCAACAGGTAGGGCCACGCCTATGGAACTGGCTATCAGGCGGTTGGGTTCATTGGTGGCGAGACGGGCCATCACACAAAATGTAATTTGTCCGGCGGTCAGTTGTTTAACACCCTCTTCCTTGGTAAGCCTTTTGGCTCCGGCCGGATAGATGGAGGAGACGGTAACAAGATTGCAACTGGCAACACCAGCATCGCGCAGTGCCATCTCGAAGGAGGTTAACTGGTCCTTGTGGCGGCCCACACCTTTGGTGAAGAAAACCTTGGTTGGAATCATAATAAAAGATAAGTATTTTGACGTAGGAAAATATACCTTTCTTGCCAGGCGCGGTAAAGAAATATCTTATTTCAAAAAAATCCGTGACAATCTTCAAAAGGCCGGTGCAGATAAGCGATGCCGGCCGATTGAATATAAAATGGAGCCACTTGTCGGACTCGAACCGACGACCTACTGTTTACAAAACAGTTGCTCTACCACTGAGCTAAAGTGGCGTCAGAAAGCCAATTTGTCGACGTTCCGGGCTTGCTTTGGCGGGCTTGATGATAGGCGAAAGGAAAGATCAAGTCAAGGCGGGCAAATTGTCATTAAATTATCTTTTTGACTTTTGGCAAATATTAATTAAAATGGCCGCGTTGTCTGCTTCTCACTGGTGGGAATGCAGGCTGTTCGACCTTTCACAAGGCGGTACAGGATGAAACAGGTGTCATTTTCCCCGAATCATGTAAACGTCTATCTGGAACATCAGGGTGAACGCAAATCGCTCGCAGATGCGACACATCTGGTGCTGAAAGCTGAGGGACGTTTAGCGGTGATTCGGGAGAACCCCGAACATTGGTTCCAGCCAATGGGGTTCCGGTTGGCCCAACCAGGCCAACCGTGGTTTCTGTTCGGAGCTTGGGAACTAGGGGTTCCGATGTTCCTGCGGCATGAGCTGATCCGGGTAATAGTGGAGATTCTTGATTTGTGCGGCTGGACGCTAGGGGAAAAACTTCTGGACGGGGAGTCCGATGTCTGCGGCCGGGCAGTGCTGATGGGCGGAAATGACCAATTGAAACTGGCCATCCGACGACATCAGAGCCTTCGCGTTGGCAACGGGATCCAAGTGATGCTCTACAGGAAGGATAGCGGGAGAATTACCGTCTCCCTTCCCACTCCAGGAGCAATTGCTCCCATGGTGACGCGATATGTAACGTCGCCTTACTTTGGCCCGCTGGACGACCTGCAGTGGGAACTCTGGGTCCTGCACATTACGGAGCTGTTCATGTTGGGTGGGGTTTACCTCACTCCACTGTTCCCTCCCAATGAGCAGAATGCAGTGTTCCAGGCAAGCCTGACTTCGACCGAAGCCTCTTCCTGCCATCCGGCCAATCCCCTGTGAAAGATGCTGTTCGGCCGCGGGCGCTGGTAAAGCCCCGCGGCCGAATGCGACCCTTTATTGGAATTATTTATATAATGGTGTAACCTTGGCGCGGCAAATCTTTAAGGCGTCAATTGAGCATGTCACAGCTGGACCAAATCGAGGGCATCAGGAAGAATGTCGGGTTGGCAGAATTCACCACCTTTCACATGGGAGGGCCGGCGGATTTTTTTGTTGAAATCAGGAACGTGATGATGATACCGGCTCTGGTGGAGGCCTGTAAATCCGATGGTCTGCCCTTTTTTCTGCTGGGCTGGGGCAGCAATGTTATTTTTTCGGACAAGGGATTCAGAGGGCTGGTGATCAGAAATCTGGCCAAAAATTGCGCGATCGGCGAGGAAGTGGTGGCCGCGGGACAGCCCGGCTCGGCAGGATACCGCCCGGCCGGCCGCCTGATCAATGCCGACAGCGGCACTCTGCTTTCCCAAGTGATACAAAAAAGTTTACAGAACGGCTTGATCGGTCTGGAAAAAATGGTCGGTATACCCGGCACAATCGGTGGAGCGGTACGGGGAAATGCCGGAGCTTTTGGCGTGGAAACCAGACACTATTTTGAAAAGGCCCTGATCTATGATCCGGAAAGTGGCAAGGTCTCCGAACAGGACCGGGATTATTTAAATTTCAGCTACAGGCATTCTCAGCTAAAAGATTCTCCGGAAATAATTCTGAAAGTGGCTTTAAGACTGGTCCCCGGCGACAGCAAGCAAGCCCTGGAGGAAGTTAAACAGATTCTGACCTATCGGGTGGGCAAACTGCCGCAGGGCTATTCGGCCGGCTCTTTTTTCAAAAATCCTTCGCGCAATTCCATAGGCGAGGGCGTGTCGGCGGGACAGCTGATTGAGGAGTGCGGTTTTAAGGGCCGCCACATCGGCGGCGCTTTTATCAGCGATAAACACGCCAATTTTCTGATGAATGACGGCAAGGCGACCATGCTTGATGTGATGGAGCTTTACACGCAAATACAGAAAGATGTACTACAAAAATTCCGGATCAAACTGGAAAGAGAAGTGGTGCTGGTGGGTGAAAAGGGGCCTATCGAGGATGAATTTGTCTTATCCTGAATTTGTGTTATCTTTTTAACCGACCAGGGGGTATTTTTTCGGGATTGCAATTATTTTTTTAAACAGCTGTAGTCTTATGTCCATGCCAAAAGAAGCCGATCTGCCGGACCCGCCGGCCAGCCGGGAAAGTGAAGTGGAGGCGCAAATTGCGGCGGCCACACGGGAATGTCTGGGAGAATATATTCAGGACTGCCGGGAAATTCTGGTTAAAATCGCTAAGAAAATAGAAGAGGACAAACTGTTTCCCCGCATAATTGCCATCCCGCCGGCAATAATGCTTTTTCCACTGCCAAGGTTCAATAAACAAACCGGGGCTCCGGAAATAGCCGTTTATTCATTGGATACGCGTACCAGTGCTTCTGACTACCGGGGTCTTTTTAGCGCCCTGGAAAAAGCCTATGAATTTCCCAATTCTCCCCAAGTAATTCGCCAGGGAGAAAAAATAATAACCCTGGGGCAGGCCGTGGCATTATTGGAAGCTCTGACTGTATATATTGAGCAGATCACCGGCATTTCCGATGATCTGTCGCCTTATCGCAATGCCGACTTTAAAGTGGCGCTGGACGTGTTGAAGACCGCTTCCGCCACCTCACCAGTACCCAATCGGCATGAATATCATTTTTTTAATGATCAGAAAGTAATCGTGGATGATATAAGACTGTGGGCTTTTATGGAGGAACTGAAAGCTTTTATGGAAAGTAAAGTCCCCAAGACCGGTGATGAAGTCCCTGCTTCAGTAAGATCAGAAATAATGATCAGGGTGCCTGATGATTCTGACGAACAGGGAACTTACGGACCACAAAGTATGCTGCCCGACGGCGTAGAGCTGGGTGATGCTACCAGAGGGCTGATAATGACGGCTTTACATAAGCCACGCGGAAAATAGAAAGCATATTTTTTAGCGATCCATCTTGCGACGGATGAAAGCGGGGACATCCAGTTCGCTTTCAATATTCTTGTTGGAACTGACATTGCCACCGGCTTCGGAATTTCTGGTAGCAGCTATAGCCTCGGATGTGTTTACGGACGAGCTGCGGAGGCTGCTGGCCAACGGCATGTGCTGTCTTAAAATAGTTGGTTTCTCACGGGGGCTGTCGTCAAACCCCGTGGCCACAACCGTAATCTTGATTTCACCGGTATAGGAGTCGTTGATAACGGCACCGAAAATGATATTGGCATCGGGATCGGCGGCCTCGGTAATGATTCTGGCGGCCTCATCGACCTCAAACATGCTCAGATCGTTGCCACCGGTGATATTGAAAAGTACGCCTTTGGCCCCGTCGATGGAAAGCTCCAACAGCGGTGATTCAATGGCGGCCTTGGCGGCGTCGATAGCGCGGTTCTCACCGGTGCCATAGCCGATACCCATCAGAGCGGACCCGGAATTTTCCATGACCGCTTTAACATCGGCAAAGTCCACATTGATCATGCCGTGAACGGTGATCAGATCGGCGATGCCCTGAACGCCCTGGCGGAGAACATCGTCAACCACCGTAAAGGCTTCGGTAATGGGGGTTTTCTTGTCGATAATGGAAAGAATTTTGTCGTTGGGGATAGTGATCAGAGTGTCCACTTTGTTGCGCAGATTTTCCAAGCCGTCTTCGGCCTGCTGTCTGCGGCGGTTGCCTTCGAAAGAGAAGGGCTTGGTGACCACGGCTACGGTAAGGATACCCAATTCCTTGGCAATTTCAGCAATAACGGGACAGCCACCGGTACCGGTACCGCCACCCATGCCGGCGGTGATGAACACCATATCGGTACCCATCATAGCCTCGCGCAGCTCCTCCGCACTTTCTTCGGCAGCCTGGCGACCAATATCCGGATTGGCACCGGCTCCCAAACCACGGGTTGTAGCCTTGCCGATATTAATCTTGGTATTGGCATTGGAATGATGCAGAGCCTGGGCGTCTGTATTAACGGCAATATAATCGATACCCTGCAGATTGGACTTGATCATCCTTTCCAGGGCATTGTTACCACCACCACCTACGCCGACTACTTTGATGCGGGCGACCGGAGTGACACCGTCCGGCACAACTTCCAGAGTCTTTTTGCCCAGGGAGCTGGAACCGGAGAAGAGATTTCTGAGCGAGTCTTTTTGATGATTGCTGATTGCCATAGTTTGTGGTGCTATATTGTTACTTGACGGTGACTTTTGAGTAATAAATTGTTTAGTGGCTATGCCATTCTCCGTTCTAAAAATGGAGAGCTAATTATTACCGTCAATTTGATTATGTGTCAATAGTATTTTCTAATTTATCTCAAAGCCGGGCGAACATGTTTTGCTCTGTAAATCAGGGAAATAAGCTCTTGAACCATTCTTTAATACCACCCAAAGATTTTTTGATACTGATTCCCTTCAGGTTAAATCCATAGGAACGATGTTCCAGCCTGGATCCCCAAAGAATCAAACCGATGGCTGTAGCATACGCCGGGTCGTCGATCTTATCAACCACGCCGTCGAAATTCTGCGGGAAACCGATCTGCACGGGCAGGTTCAAAGTTTCGCGCGCCAGATCCAGAATGCCGGGGATTTTCACGGCCGCGCCGGTAAGAATGGCACCGGCCGGCAGCATACCGTCGCGGTTGATGCGGGCCAATTCATCACGGATCAAAAGGAAAATTTCATGGTAGCGCGCCTCAATAATCTCGGCCATGTGGCGCTTGGCCACTTTCTGCGTGTCGATTTTACTGATCAGCGAAAGATCAATAATTTCTCTTTCGTTGACGTCCTGAGGTGAGCAGGTACCGTATTCGATTTTGATTTTTTCAGCGGTGTCGATGGAGGTGCGCAGCCCGATGGCAATGTCATTGGTGACGTTTTCACCGCCCACGGGAATGACACCGGTATGCAGGGTGGTGCCCTCTTCAAAAACACTGACCGAGGTACCGCCGGAGCCGATATCTACCACCACCACGCCCAATTCTTTCTGGCGTTTGGACAGGACGGCCTCCGCGGAAGCCAGACAGGAGGGGATAATATCGTCAATGTCCACACCGGCCTGGAGTACACATTTTTCGATATTCTTCACCGCCGGGACCAGGCCGGTGATAATATGCGCCTCCACTTCCAGACGGATACCCGTCATGCCGACCGGATATTTGATGCCTTTCTGCTCGTCGACGGTAAAAGACTTGGGAATAATGCGCAGGATGCGGCGGTTGGAAGGGATGGAAACAGCCTGTGCCGCTTCCAGGACGCGGTCGACATCGTCTTCGGTAATTTCATTGCCGGCATGCGAAACGGCGATAACGCCTTTGGAATTGATGGATTCAATATTGTTGCCGCCGATGCCCAGAAAAACATGATTAATCGGTTCACCTGCCATCCTCTCGGCGTCCTCCAGCGAGGAGGCAATGGAGTTGATGGTTTCCTCTACATCGATAATCGCGCCTTTGCGCATACCGGTGGAAGGGGCGATGCCCACGCCGATGATATTGGGTACCTGAGACGCTTCCTCCAGCGTGCCCACCACGGTGCGGATTTTTGAACTGCCTATATCTAAACTGGCGATAACTCTTACTTTGGCCATTGGATGAGAATGAAAATTCGCTAAGGACTTATAAATTTCCGCCTGAAAATATATAGGAAAACATTAGAAAAAACAACTTATATTAGAATAAGCTTGGCTGTCTGTCCTGATGTTGTCTGGCTTCAAAGAGCAGAGCCAGCTCATTTAAGTTCTTGAGCAGGGTTTTAAAACCGAGTTCGGCCAGAGCAGCGCGGGCTTTTTCCACCGGCCAGTTCTGCAACTGGCAGGCCTCCAGGTCCAGGCTGATCGGCATGTCACGGATAATCGTGGCCATTTTCTGGCTTAAATAAGCGGTGTCCCGGTTGTCCTGCAATTTCTGCCGCCGGGCCGGCTTCAATTCGTCCAGATGCCTGTAAAGATTGTCCAGTGAGCCATATTGCTGCAACAGTTCCACGGCCTGTTTTTCGCCGATGCCTTTGACGCCGGGGATATTGTCGGAGGCATCGCCGCGCAAAGCCTTGTAATCGATGATCTGTTCAGGAGCAAGACCCATTTTGTTTTTGACACCCTGCGGATCATAGGTGGTGGTTTCACTGATGCCCTTTTGCGGAACAATCACACTCACGTTTGGCGAAATAAGCTGGAAGGCGTCTTTGTCACCGGTCAGGATCAGTGTTTTTAAATGCTGGTGTTTTTCGGCTTGGGTAGCCAGGGTGCCAATAATATCATCCGCCTCATAGCCCGATTTCTGGAAAACCGGTATGGCAAAAATCTCCAGCAATTCCAACAGGGCCGGCAGTTGCGGATACAAGTCCGGCGGCGGTGCGACACGGGTGGCCTTGTATTCGGCGAATTCATGATGACGGAAAGTCTTGTCCTTGTGATCAAACGCTATAGCCAGATACTCGGGCTTCTCTTTCTTGATAATCTCAAAAAGCATCTTGGTAAAGCCATAAACAGCGTTGATTATCCTGCCGTGGGCATCGGTTAAAGGCGGCAGTGCATGGAATGCCCGATGGAAAATCGCGTTTCCGTCAATCAGAATTAGTTTTTTCATTGGTCCGGGGTCTTTATATAAAGCCAAAAATTTGGTAGAATAATTAGATTTAACGGTTTGCCAACAAATTACAGAATTTTCACGTTATTAACAATAGTTATCATTTTATGCCCAAACCAAAAAGCCAAGACACCAGAAAGATGGTCAGGAAAACGGTTAAAAAGGCTGAACTGGAGGCCTTTTCCAAGGGCCAGCATTATCTGGACATGATGGAGGAGGAGAGTTCTTCCCACTCCCAGAAAATGCTTTCCATGCTATTGCAGGCAAAAAAGGCAGCCAAAACTGAAATTTTCAATAGTTTTGACAAGAAGGAAAAAGATCATAAGAAAGAAACCTCAAAAGTTGCTTTGGCCTTGGTTTTTGCCACGGATTTAAATGGGGAGAAAGAACTCTTTCCGCGGGAAAAACTTTTTGGTCTGCTGGACGGGTTACTGGTACTGAACATCAAAACCGTCGTGATCGACACCCAGCAGCCGTCGGATCTGAATAATCTGGGCGAGTTGGCCAATCATAAAGCCGGACAGATTGTCTGGTACAATCCCCAGCTGGATAACAGCGGCAAAGCGCGTGAGGAAAAGGAAATCGACCGGCTGCTTTTGGCGGCCGATCTGGCGGTGGTCTTTAACCACCATACCGATCTGATCAAACTGCTGATGAATTATGGGGTGGTCATCGTGGCAGAAGACGGCTCAGTCCAACTGGAAAACTATAAACCCAATGAAGAGACCGGCAATGCCTTTCTGTTCAACAGGCGTGATCTCTGGAGCGTGTTTGCGGCTGTGGTAAGAGCTTTGGAAACATTCAAATTCCCCTATGACTGGCAACACATAGTTCGCAAGCTTTTCAGATAGAGGCGCTTTTTAATCCAGTGAAGCCGTGCTGCCGGAACTGCCGCTGCTGCTTTTGAAGGCCTCACCCAGGTTCTGGACATTATGGTAGATTTGTCCCAGATCCAGGTATTTCACCACGTTCAAACCGATGAATTGGCCTACTGCCTGCACGATTACTACCGACAGAATAGTGATGATCAAACCGATGATGGCGTAACGGATGGTGCCAACCGCCTGCTTGATCTTGTCCTCATTGCCGCCGGAAAGGATGAAAGAAAAACCACCGATAATGATGAAAACCACTGAAAGGATACCTGCCAGGAGTATGGCGTAGGCTAAACCTTTATTGATGACATCAGGGATATTGTAATTGGACACGTCACTGATAATTGTACTGCTGCTTGCCATAAGATATGCTTTTAGGGTTTATTTTGTTCGCGGTAAAGGTTACTAGGAAATCAGATTTAAGGCAAACTTAATTGAAGACAGGGGAGAAAATGTTTCCTCAACATAATGCTACAATAATTTTGGTTGTATTCCTGGTTTTCGCTAAAATTTCAATTGTCGCATAAAAAAACGGGCTGCCATCAGGGGATGAGCCCGTTTTCATTTTTTAAAATAAATTAGATGCCGAGGCTGTCGTCGATGTTGGCACTGCTGCTGCTTCCGCTGCTGACAGGAGTTCCATCGGGTTCGACAATCTTCAGGTTCACTCTGGCATTGTTCTTTGAACCGATAACGCGCAGTAAAATTCTGATAGACTTGGCGGTCTGGCCGCTCTTGCCGATGACTTTGCCCATATCTTCCTTGGCGACGCGGAGGGTGATCAGAACGCCCATTTCATCAACACTTCTTTCAACAACTACCTGATCCGGGTTATCAACAATCTGCTTGACTACGTATTCAACAAAATCTTTATCTTGCATTTTTTCCATGATGGTGGAGGGGTTAGATATTAAAGATTTACAAGGATTGGAAGCTTAAGATTCAGCAGGTTTTTCTGCTGGAGCGGCTGCCGCCGGGACAGATCCGGCCGCGGGAGCTTCGCCGGCTTTTTTCTTGGAGGCTTTTTTGTTGGGCAGGAATTTGATGTATTTTTCCATACCCGGCACGCCTTCGGCTTTCAACAGCGAAGCCACACTTTCTGATGGTTGTGCGCCTTTGGAAATCCAATAGAGGATTCGGTCCTTATTGAATTTGAAGATCTTCGGGTTGGTTGTCGGGACATAATGACCGACCAGCTCAATATACTGTCTTTTGACAGCTTTGGAACCTTCGGCCACCACCATCCTGAAACTTTCCTGGGAAGTCTTTCCGGTGCGCGTGAGTCTGATTACTAACACGAGTTTTCTGGTTAAAGGAATATCTAAAAGCTGCCTAAGTGTATGGTCGGGCGTAAGGAAAGTCAAGAAAATGTTGGGGGTGTTTGTCCGGTCTTGGTCCTGACCTTTTTTACCGTATTTGCCCCCTCCCTGGCGTTAACTTCCGCCAGCAACTGATGAGCAAACATTTGTATTTTCTGACCCAGGGCAGGGTTTCCGGTAGAAATATTCAGCACGCCCTCCTGGAAACTGCCGATGCGATACTGTCCGGTAAATTCCGGCAACATTTTTTCCAGAACTCCTCTGGCAGTGTGGCAGACTTTGATGGCACGGAACTCCCGTCCCATGCCCAGTCGTTTGGCGGCGACTTCGAATAAACTCTGGAAATCCCCCTGCGGACGGCGGCTTCGTGCCGCGCCGTCCGCAGGGAAATCATTAGGCTGATTGTTGGCTTCCGGTAATTGCATCTAGATAAAGGTCACGGGTTTCACGGGCCATGCGGTTCCAGGAGAATTTTTTCACATATTCCAGTCCGCTGGCAACCTGTTTATTGTAATAGTCCTGGTCGTCCAATAATTTTTCGATGGCCGTGGCCATGTCTTCCGGGGAATAAGGATCGAAATAGGAAGCGTTTGGTCCGCAGATTTCCGGGATACTGGAAACGTTGGAGGCGGCCACGGGCGTACCGCATTGCATAGCCTCCAGCGGCGGTAAACCGAAGCCTTCATAGAGAGAAGGGAAAACGTAAATGTGGGCGGCGTTAAGCAGGACAATCAGTTCGTCCTCGTTGATCAGTCCGGGGAAAATAACCCGCGGCGTTTCCTGCGCCGATTCATTGTTACCCATCAAATCCAGCTCGCGGGCCAGACGGAAGATCCCTTCGGCATAGGCGTTTTCCTTGCGTCCGGTAATAACCAGCTGCAGGTCATGCTTTTTATAAATAAGTTTGAAAGCCTTCAGGAGACCCTGCAGGTTTTTGTGGTCGCGCCAGACACCGGTATAAAGCAAAAAGGGCTTGTGGATCTGATATTTATTGAGGACATGGGTGAGCTGACTTTGGTTGTAAACCGGCCGGAAGTCGGCATTGACCCCCTCATAAATCACCCGCATCTTATGGAGAGGCACATGCAGAATTTCTTCCACGTCGCGGGCGGTGGCCCGTGAGACGGCAATTATTTTTTTGGCCTTGTTCACGGAGGAGCGGATGGTCAGCGTATAGGCCAGGCGGTGCAGGGGAGAAGTCATCTTTTTGCCCGGGAAAAAATGCAGAGTCAGGTCGTGGATAGTCACCACGCTGGGACGGCGATAGAAAATAGGGGCGTTGAAATGGGTAAAATGCATCAGGTCCAGGTTGTACATTTCCAGGATCTTTTTGAACCTGGTCTGCTCGGCCAGCGAGTAATGTTTGACGTTGACCAGCTCCTTGTGGAAATTGAGGCTTTCGGTCTGGAAATTATTAAATTCCGGTTGATTGAAAAACAGAAAATATTCATTTTCCTGGTCGATCTGCTGCAGATTTTCCACCAATTCGAAAACATAGCGGCCGATGCCGGTAAAATGCGAGGAATACATTCTGCAGTCGATTCCGATGCGCATGAAGTCGAATGGTTAGATGAACGAAGGATAGCTTTTTCAGCAAGCTTTGCCAAGTATCCATATTATAGAATGTGGAATTGCCTTTTTTGTTACCAACAATCTAAAGTTTTCCTTGCAAAAAGGGTGGGGGTTGGTTATATTTGCGGCGCAGTTTAGCTTGATATTCCACTCGTGACGCGGGTTTGATATGGGAACTGCAAGACCAATGGCCATGGAGCGGTAGTTCAGCTGGTTAGAACGCCACACTGTCACTGTGGAGGTCGGGGGTTCGAGTCCCCTCCGTTCCGCCATGTTCGGAAATAGAACATTGTTTTCAAAATTAGAATACTGACCAGATACCCGTCAATGCCGTAATCGCATGATTTCTAGCCAAGATGGACAGAATGGAGTAAGATTTTTTTGTTGTATTTTTATTTCTTAATAAATTTACCATGATGATGGGGCATTGTGATTGTCACCGGATGTGCAAAGCAGCAATGATGCTGGTTTTCGGCATACTGTTTTTCCTGGGAACTTCTGGTCTTTGGCCTGAATTCACCTTTGTCAAATATTGGCCTCTGATCCTCATCGTGGCTGGTCTGCACAAACTATTCTGCAAATGCAGCGACAACTGCGAGATGAAGAAGAAATAAAAAATGTTGCTGAAGGTTCTCAGCGGGACGGGAAAACTGATGTTTACTCCTGAGTGATTTGGAATGTTCCCAGAATCTCATAGAGTGGCCCCGCTGCTGTCAAAGTGGAAGAAATCAGTTCAATGGAATGAACCGGCAGCGGGGCCAGATTCATAGTCGGCAGAGCTTTTTTGGCGTCTGGCAAGGGGCTTTTCAGACGGGCCAGGGTGACGTGCGGAGTGAGGTTTTGACGGGGTATTTCCAGCTTTTCCTGATTTAAAAAGGGGTTGATTGTTTTGAAAATGCTCCAGGTGAGATCGGTAAAATCGCGGCTGGGGGGATAATCAATCCAGATCATGTCAGGCTGACGATGAGGCGGCCCCCAGACAATGTCCGGGGTGTCCAATTGGAAAGGGTGTGCGTCGGCGGCTATTTCCCGCAGGGCAGCACTGATGGATGTGGTGTTTTTTTCTTCAACATCACCACAGAAATATGCTGTGACATGCAAATTTTCAGATTTGGTCCAGTTGATATCCGGGTCGTTAAATTTAATCTTTTGGAGCTCATCGACCTGCTGTGGAGGCAGGGGGATAGCGATAAACAAACGTCTGCTCATGGGCAATAAATAATTTCGATTAAATATAAGCAATTTCCGGGAGCTAAAGGAAGGCTTTTTTATTGATTAAAACATGCTTTTTTTATCTGGCTAAAAAGAATATTTGCCATTTTCTTTTAGATAAATACAATAATGGTGTTTAAATCCTAAACAAAAATTTCTTATGAAAAAAATGCAAGCAAGTCTGCTCTTCGCGGTAGTGCTGACTGGAGTCCTTCTGGTTGGTTGCCAGAAACCGGCGGTAGCCCCAACAACGACCACCACCACTACTCCCACCACTTCCGAGAGCGCCTCTGTACAGGGTAATATTTCTGTCGGCCAGCCCACAACAACTCAAGCTGTTGACGGTTCTATTTCCATCACCGAGCCCCCCAAGACCGTTGACGCCTCCCTGGCTGTCACACCTGCCACCACCAGCACAGCAGCTACCACGGCCGCCGAGGCTACAGCGACGAAGGCCGCTGACGATGCCAAGTCCACCGTCACTCCCTAATCAAACGGATTTTATATCTGTCTAAAGATTAAAACCCCGCTTAAAAGCGGGGTTTTATTGATACTGTCGGGGATAACAACGGCTTGGACGATCCCTGTAACTTGACTTTTCTTTAACCTTGGTGTTAAATCAACCTCTTATTAGTATTTTTCGCTCCAATATGGATGCGGACCGCCCGATAAAACAGGGTCACGGAACGTGTATTCAGGGTTATTGCCTGGGAGCTTTTGCCCCCCATGATCTGCCCGGGATAAAAGATCTGATGATTGAACGCAGCCTGCCAGCTGTGGAAGTAAACCGCCAGGCCAGCGCAATTGCCGACAAAATAAAAATTTTCAGCAGGGCTAATATTTTACAGTAAAGGACAAATCGGCTAGACTGCCAGGGAATGTTGACCAGGTCTAGTTTTTTAAATATTTATTTATGAATTTGAAAGAGCAGATTCAACAGGATTTTATTACCGCCATGAAAGCCCGTGATGAAATCCGGAGAGGGGCTTTGTCCATGCTTAAAGCGGCCATCACCCGCTGGGAGGTGGACGGGGAGAAGAAAGAGGCTACGGATGAGGCGATCCTGACTATTATTAACCGTGAGGTGAAACAGCGCCGCGACGCGGCGGAGGGGTTCAGAAGCGGCGGCAAGGAAGATATGGCGCAGAAAGAGGAGGCTGAAATGAAAATCCTGCTGGCTTATCTGCCGGCACAAATGGGTGAAGAGGAAGTGAAAAAGGTGATCGAGGAAACGCTGACGGCCGCCGGAATCAGCGCCAAGGCGGATATGGGCAAGGCCATGGGACTGGTGATGGGGAAGCTGAAAGGCAAGGCCGACGGCGGCATGATCAACAAGCTGGTGATGGCCTTTCTGAAATAATGCTAAAGATATGGTTGTTCGACCGGAAAACAATAATGACATAAGCCTGATGGTGGGTGGTGAGGCCGGCAGCGGGATACAAAGCGCCGGTCGCTTGTTTTCTTTGCTTTGCGCCCGCGCCGGCCTGTGGGTATTCGGTAATGCCGAATACCCTTCGTTGATCCGGGGCGGACATAACTTTGATTTAATCCGGGTGGCGGAGCGGGAAATAGGCGTGCATACAGAAACGGTCAATTTGCTGCTGGCCATGAACCAGGAAACGCTGGATCTGCATTTGGACGCCGTGGTGAAAGGCGGCGGCGTCATCTATGATCAATCCATAGAAAATTATGACTTTGGCCGGCGGAGTCTGACTCTTTTTCCCATGCCTTTGGCTGGACTGGCCAGGGAATTCGGCCAGGCGGAAATTACTAAAAACATGGTCGGCATGGGTGCCGTTACGGCAATTGTTGATTTACCGCTGACTCTGCTAAACAAGGTTTTGCAGGAATTACTGGCAAAGAAAGGTGAAGAGACGGTTAAACAAAATTTGGCTGCGGCCAAAGCGGGCTATAATTTTGCGAGGCTCAATTTCCCGTTGGCCAAGTTTCCGTTCAAGCTGCGGGTACAGAAAAAAACGGCCCGGAGAATGCTTTTGACCGGCAACGACGCAACCTGTCTGGGAGCCATCAAGGCCGGCGTGAAAATGGTGGCGGAATACCCGATGACTCCATCGTCCGGTGTCCTGCATTTCATGGCCAGGGCTGCCAAGGACTATAATATTATAGTAAAACAAACCGAAGATGAGCTGGCAGCCATCAATATGGTAATCGGGGCTGGCTGGGCCGGCGCGCGGGCCATGACGGCGACTTCCGGCGGCGGCTTCGCGCTGATGAGCGAGGCCCTGGGCATGGCCGGGATGATTGAAGCGCCGGCCGTGATCTATGAGGGGCAAAGGGGAGGGCCTTCCACCGGTCTGCCAACCCGCACGGAGCAAAGCGACTTACAATTTGCCATCCATGCTTCACAGGGAGAGTTTCCGCGGGTGGTGATGGCTCCTGGCAGCCATGAGGAGCTTTTCGTGAAAACTTTTGAGGCGTTTAATCTGGCTGAAAAATATCAGCTGCCGGTGATTATTTTGAGTGATAAACATTTGGCCGAAGGCGTAAAAACGGTTAAACCGTTTAAGACCGCGGGAATGCAAATCGATCGCGGCCGCCTGGTGCAAGGATCAATAGAATTGAAAAAATTGCTGGCCGAGGGCTTTAAAAGCGCAGACGGAGGTTTTCTGCGTTATAAAATTGACCAGCTTAACGGCGTCTCGCCCAGAACAATTCCCGGTCAAAAAGGCGGCAGGCACCGTGCTTCCACCGATGAGCACACGGAAAGCGGTGATCTGGACGAAAGTGAGCAAAACCGCGTCCGCATGCAGAAAAAAAGGATGCGTAAACTGGAATATTGTCTGAAGGATTTACCGGCGCCGGCATTAGTCGGGCCGGCCGCCGATGGCTCTTTCCGGGCGGGACGGCCTTTTGCCGCCAAGGAGGCGGACATCACTTTCATTTCCTGGGGATCAACCAGGGACGCCCTATTGGAAGTCCTGCAAAAATTAAAAAGTGAGGGGATCAAGGCGAATTTGCTGCAACTGGTATATTTTGTACCGTTTCATGCCGCCCAGGTAGAGAAAATTCTAAAAGCTGGCCGTTTCAAAGTGGGGGTGGAAATGAATTATGAGGGACAGATGTGTAACCTGGTGATGGAAAAAACCGGCATTAAAATGAATAAGAAAATTTTAAAATGGTCGGGACGTCAATTTACAGCCCAGGAAATTTATCGGAAAACACGACAATATTTTGCAAAAAAAACACGGCGTTGATTAGTCAAAATTTTCGGTAGCCACAACCCAATTCCAGTATTTGTGAAGAAAATGTGGATGACCCAAGAAATTCCCAAAAACGTCAAACCTTGCTCTAATTTTTTGTTCGCAGCTGTTAGCCCTTTCCCAGACCAAGATTAATGGCAGGAATATTTTCCTTCGTTTGGTCAAAAGAAAATACTATATCTAGTGTTGATTGATTTCCCCGTCTACCAGATAATGTGTCTGTTTTAACCTTTTAAGTATGGCGATTGAGGCAAGAGAAACCTTGGAGGAGTATCTCTCCAAATCAGATTGGCGCGTAAATGCCAACTCCAACCAGGGATATTCTTTGGGCGGAATGATTTTAAATACGTCCGGAAAAGTGACGGCCAATTACTGGCTTTCCTATATATATCCGGAAGAAGTCGGCAAAGCCCATCGCGAGGGGGATTTCCATATACATGACCTGGACATGTTTTCCGGCTACTGCGCCGGCTGGTCACTCCGGCAGCTTCTGGAAGAGGGCTTTAATGGCATTGAAAACAAAATTGACTCAACTTCGCCCCGCAACCTGGCCGGCGCCATTGGCCAGATGGTAAATTTTTTGGGGACTCTACAAAACGAATGGGCCGGCGCCCAGGCTTTTTCTTCCTTTGACACCTATCTGGCCCCCTATGTCAGAAAGTTTGCCGATGAGACACGTGACGAACTGATCAACATGGTGGCGGACGCCGCCGCCCTGGAAGATTATGTGCAGAAAAAAACCTATAAATATGTCTATGACTGCATTCAGGTTTTTGTTTTCAACCTGAACGTGCCTTCAAGATGGGGGACACAGACGCCTTTCACCAATATTACGCTGGACTGGACCGTACCGCCCGATCTGAAAGACCGCCGCCTGCTGCTGGGAGACCAGCCGTTTAAATGCACCTTCGGCGAGCTGGAATCGGAAATGCAGATGATTAACAAGGCCTATATAGAAGTGATGCTCCGTGGTGACGCCAAAGGGCGCGTTTTCACTTTTCCCATTCCCACCTATAACATTACGCCCGAATTTGACTGGTACGGGCCCAATACCGACCTGCTGTTTGAGATGACCGCCAAATACGGCCTGCCTTATTTCCAGAATTTTCTGAACTCCGACCTGAAACCACATCATGTGCGTTCCATGTGCTGCCGCCTGCAGCTGGATCTGAATGAGCTGCTGAAGAGGGGAAATGGTCTATTCGGCTCGGCGGAGATGACCGGCAGCGTCGGTGTGGTCACCATCAATACCGCCCGACTGGGCTATATTTTCCGCGGCAATAAGGTGGGCTTTTTCGCCCGTCTGGAGCAGCTGATGGAATATGCCAAGACCTCCCTGGAGCTGAAACGCAAAGAGATACAGAAATGGATGGATCTGGGGCTTTATCCTTTCACCAAACGCTATCTGGGCCATCTGAACAACCATTTTTCCACCATCGGCATCAATGGCGTCAACGAAGCCATCAAGAATTTTACCGGTGGCGAGGAGGACATCACCACGCAATTTGGCGGCGACTTCGCCGAGGAGCTGCTGTTGTTCATGCGGCAAAAACTGATACGTTTCCAGGAAGAGACCGGCAATTTATACAATCTGGAGGCCAGCCCGGCGGAAGGAACCACTTACCGCTTCGCCAAAGAGGATAAAAAACGCTATCCAGACATCATCCAGTCCGGCACGGCCGAATATCCTTATTACACCAATTCCACACAACTGCCCGTGGAATATACCGATGACGTCTTCGAAGCGCTGCAGATGCAGGACCGTTTTCAGACCAAATATACCGGCGGCACAGTCTTGCACCTTTATCTGGGTGAACGGCTGCATGATGCCGAAAGCTGCCGCCAGCTGGTCAAACGGGCGCTGAGCAATTTCCGTCTGCCCTATATCACCATTTCCCCGACCTTTTCCATCTGCCCCAAGCACGGCTATATCGCCGGCGAGCATGATTATTGTCCGAGATGCGATGAAGAACTGGGTTATCAGGGTGACCGGCTGGATATGGAAGTCCGCTCCAAACATCAATCGAAACAAAAATCCTTACTCATTAACCAATAAACAAAAATGGAAAATCTCGCCGTACCCGCCACCACGGAACGCACCAAGTGCGAAATCTGGACCAGAGTAATGGGCTATCACCGTCCGGTCAGTCAGTATAATTTCGGCAAAAAATCCGAGTTTTATTCCCGGGTTTATTTCAAAGCCACCTGCGAGGCCAATTCCAAATTTGTTCACCAGTACGGCGGCTGTATGAAAGATCAGACTCCCACCCCCGTCAAACCCAAGCTGCTTTTGTTTACCACCAATACCTGCCCGAAATGTCCGGCCGTGAAGAACTGGCTGGAGACCAGCAGCATTGAATTTTTTGGCATCGATAACACCATGTTGAACTTCTGGGACATTACCGAAAAGTACAATGTCCGCAGCGTACCGACCCTGATCGCCGTCGATGAAAACGGTAAGGAGATCTGGCGTGCCAATGAGGTTTCCGAAATTCAACAGAAACATGTCCAATAATGATCATAACAGCCCTGACCCAGTTCACCGCGACCGACTTTCCTGGACGGTTAGCCTGCATTCTCTTCAGCGGAGGCTGCAGTCTACGGTGCGGATTCTGTCACAACGCGGAATTCGTTCTGCCGGAGAGACTGAAAGAGCTGACACAGACGATACCGTTTGAAAACGTCCTGGCTTTTTTGAAGCAGAGGAAGGGCATGCTGGACGGCGTGGTTTTTTGTGGCGGTGAGCCGACCATCAATGCCGACCTGCTGGAAAAAATGAAAGCAGTGAAGGATCTGGGATTTCAGGTTAAACTGGATACCAACGGCACCAATCCCCTGATGCTGGAAAGGGCGCTGGAACAGGGACTGGTGGATTATATCGCCATGGATTTGAAGGATGCCCTGCCCTACAGGGAAAAGCTGGTGGGCAGACTCATTGATGCGGATACCATCAAGCGGAGCATCGGGCTGGTGAAAGGGTCGGGCGTGGAATATGAGTTCCGCAGCACGATACTGCCTTCCTTTCATGATCTGACCACCCTGCGGCAGATGGGGCATGCCATACGCGGAGTGGATAAATGGGTTTTGCAGGGATTCAGGAACATAAAGACCCTGTCCGGAGATTTTAACGGTTTGGCCGGTTTCGAGAACACCGAACTGCAGGCGCTGACGAAAACTTTGGCTGAATTCGCAAAGGTGGTAGAATGCCGCCCGGCTTAATCAATTTTTTCATGGCTGTACCGATCAGTGATTATGGAACTATCGCCAAGCCTGACTGGTGTCCGGGCTGCGGGAATTTTGGCATACAGCTGGCGGTCAAACAGGCCCTGGCCAATCTGGAACTGAATCCGGATCAGGTGGCTTATGTTTCGGATATCGGCTGCAGCGGTAAAATGCCGCACTGGATCAATACCTACGGCCTGCACAGTCTGCACGGACGAGCCATCCCCTGCGCTACCGGCGTGAAATTCGCCAACCGCGACCTGACCGTGCTGGTGAGTGCAGGGGATGGCGGTGCTTATGGCATAGGCCTGAATCATTTGTTGCAGGCTATTAAACGCAATGTGAACATTACATTACTGGTGCATCATAATCTGGTTTACGGTCTGACCAAAGGGCAGATGACGCCAACTTCCAGCAAAGGATACAAATCGCCATCGACGCCTTTCGGCGTGATTGCGGAGCCTTTAAATCCTCTGGCTCTGGCCCTGGCGGCCGGCGGCACTTTTGTGGCCAGGGGCTTTGTCGGTAACATGCCTCAGCTGACGGAGCTGATCATGGCTGGGATCAAACACAAAGGATTTGCCCTGGTCGATATTCTGCAGCCCTGCGTGACCTTCAATAAGGTGCAAACCTATGATTATTATCGAAAAAACACCTATAATCTGACCGATCTGCCGGCTTATAAACATACTGACTGGTCAGCGGCCATAGAGAAAGCACGTCAAACCGACCAATTGCCGCTGGGCATTTTTTACCGTGAAGAGCGGCCCACCTATGAGGACCAAGACCCCGCCCGTACGAATGTGCCGGCGGTAAATCTGCCGCTGTCCAATATAAATATAGACTCCTTGATGGCCCGATTGTATTGAGTTTGTGCTTTTACGTTTCAGGTCTCTTTGGCCAAGGGCGCTCTGGTCTGACCGTCCGGATCGATCATTCGGAAAGACAATCTGGCCGCACGTAAATGCTCAATAAGATTTTTAATAAACTGCCCATATTGTTGCCGGCCGACCAGCCCGAAAACGTCCTTCAGCTCCAGACTGTCCAGCACATCGTAAAAGTGGTCCGAACGGAGAACCAGATCCAAGTTTTCTCGCTTCAGAACCGGCTGTACCAGATGCCGTCCTTCCACCAGCCCCTGTGTGCGCCCCCAGATTTTTTCATCAGGTTTCAGACCGAATTCAACGGCCGCCACGCCATGGGCATATTTGATATTTTCAGTGCAAAAAACTGACTCCAGCCCGGGCAGATTTTCCGGATTGTCACCGGCCCTGATTCCTTTTTTTCTAATGCTCTGAATTTTTTCCAAATATTCTGCGGGTCTGGACATTCTTTCTTCCGCTTCCGTGGTGGTTCTGACATCGTCACCCGTTTCGCCGAGGGAAATACCATGATAAAGCGGCTGATCGGCTCTTTTGGTCCGCACTTCCTGAAATCCATGTTGCGCCAAAAACCGGTAAAGATCCTCCCGCATGGTCGAAATATTATTCTGATGCTCATAAGCATGAATGGCCTCTTTATATGCGGGGTGGCTGACCACAGCGGCGATGAATTTTTGGATCTGTTTCTGATGCAAGCGCAGCAAGTTCTCTCCCGAGATGCCGATAAATTCGCGTATTTCAACGGCTTCCAGACTTTCCAAGTCCTCTCCATCCAGCAGGTTTTCCTGGCGGGGATTCTCTTCCCCCGGGATTATGGGGGAAAGCAGCCTGGCCACGCGCTGGCGGACATGTCTGATCTGGCGGCCGGTGCTCTTTTGTATAATGGGGGCCAGCCCGGCATTAAAAGTGAGGCGGCAAACATCTTCCACGTCGAGCAGGACGTCGCTGATCAAATCATCGCCTTCCAGGGTATTATTGTTTCCGGCTTTTTTCCCTTCTGCAGGGGGGATTGAATTAGACATAATAAATTTGCTGTGAATCAATTTGAGCGACAATTATACAATCTCCTGCCGTTTTCGCAAGCTTTTTGTTTTGGGCTTTTGGCTGGGGAAGATTATCTATTAATCAGAGCTAGCCCAATATCAATGCTTTTCAAAACCAATACCATCGTAGGTCATCGTGGCTGTCGGATGGCCGATCAGTCCAACACCATCGAAGCGTTTGAGCGGGGAATGGCGGCGGGCGCGGAAATGCTGGAGATGGACGTGCGCAAAACCAGGGACGATGTACTGGTGGTTTTTCATGACCCGGACATCAAGGGTGTAAGGATCAGGGGAAACCTTTATGAGGACATGGCCGGCATCGCCAATCAGGAGGGCAAAGTTCTACCGACGCTGGAGGAGGTGCTGACCAGGCTGGCAGGCAAAAGCCAGCTAATGGTGGAATTAAAGGAGGCCGGCTACGAGGAGTTGGTTATGACTATGCTGCTAAAGCATCTGCTGATCAACGAGTTCGTGGTAACCAGCTTTATGGACGAGGTGCTTATGAAAATTAAAAAGGGTTTTCCCACCGTAAAAACAGGCTTGATTCTGGGCGTGGGCCCCAAGAATGCCGAATTTACCCGACATGGACTGGCGGGGGTGGCGCAGCGTATCAGTGAATATTTTCCCTGGCAGCGATTAAAATCCTGCGGCGCCGATTTTATGTGCATCAATTATAAGCGACTGGCCCTGGGAATTCTCAGGACTGCCCATAAACGCGGTGTCCAGGTAATGGTTTGGACTGTAAATGATCCCGGTCTGATAAAAAAACTGATGCTGACCCATAAGGTTAATTGTCTGATTACCGACAGGCCGGACTTGGCCGTGGAAATACGGAAAAGCCTGTAATTTCAAACTATTTGTACTTTACCGTCAAGTCCCTTTGGGTTATAATATTATGATGGCTTGCCGAACCCAAATATATGAGAAACAAAACCTTAATTTTATTTCCAGGTACACTGCTTATTTTATTGGCGTGCTTTCAGACAGTTTCGGCGGGATTTGTAGATAGTACCTTTTCAAATCTTACCAACAGCACTGGTGTAAACGGCTACACGTCTTCAGGGTCGACTAACAACGCCCTATCAAATGCGCTGAAGGCTGCTCCACTCACCAATAATACAAATTCAACAACAAACAACCCTACTACGATCACCCCCATCGAGTCGCTATCAAAGGAAACACTGGTACTCCCCTCAAGAACCATTACCACTACGCAAAGCGCTACCATCTCAAGCCTGAGCCTGTCTCCAACGCCTTTTGTTCCCGAAAAAAGTAATTTAACCGTTGGTTATAATATTAATAATCCCTCCAAAGAAAACCTCTCGCTGAGTTTGTTGGTGACCAATTCAAGAAGGATAACACGTTTCACTAAACGGATGTATTTGGGTGCGGCTGACGGAAGCGGCTCTCAAACCTATGACGGGAAGGATTCAACTGGCGCCGATCTGAAGGACGGCGACTATCAAATGACCGTCACATTGACCGACAGAGCCGGGACAACCACAAAGGGAACTCTTTCGGGTACTTTTACCTTGCAACACAAGCTTGTACAGGGCACCGCCGGAGACGTCCCCGTACTAATGGAGGTCACGCCGGTAACGACGCCGTCAACCAACACCACGCCGACTTATGTCTTTTCTTCTTCCAAAGCCGGCACAATATCCTATGGAGGCCTCTGCCACGGTGATAAAACCACGGCGGTGCAGGGAAATAACGTGTTAACTTTTACTGCCCTGCAGCCGGGGACTTATTCCAATTGCATCATTAAAGTAACTTATAACCCGGGCACTTTTGCCATTACCAACAATTCCGTGGTCAGTGACCCGTTGACGGTTAGTTCTTTTACCATAACCGCCGCCGATGATAATAGTGACCAGTCCGGTTCCGGGGATAACTCCGGAACGGAAACTGGCAATACTGGTACGGGCTCGACACCCTATTCGGAAACCGTGTCCACCGGCTCGGGTTCCGACAGCGCGGCAGCGGCGGCAATGACAGCTGAAAGCACCGGGACTGCACCAACTGATGTTGTGCTAAAAGTGAGTCCGGATATTATGAACAGTCACGAGCAGGCTAATACCCTTTATTTTGAAAATGATGCTCCAGCGTATGACAATCTAGCTCTGACCGTGGCCCTAAATAAGACTGCCACCGTCAATGTGTCCGTGTATAAAGACGCCTTTGACCCAAAGGCGGAGGATAATTCGGATAATCTAGTGAAAACAATTATGACGGATACGCGAAAAAAAACGGGGACTTTTAACGTGACTTGGGACGGTTATGACGACTATGACCAGGCCGTGCCTCTGGCAAAATATAAATTCGTGGTAGAGGCCAGGCTTAGCGATGATTATAAACCGGATATTTCCATTCAGTCTTTTGAAATAAAAAATGCTCCCACGGAAACACCGGCCGCCAACACGGCAACAGCGGAAAACGTGCAGAATCCTTCTTCTGACAATCTGCATGGGGCAGCCTCAACATCCACAGGTGCCACAACCACAGCCACTTCTACTGCCGCAGCGCCGGCAACCACATCTTCCACAACCGGCAGTACAGAGCAACCCGGCTTGCTGCAGCAGATCAATACAGCGATTTTTGGTCCCGAACAGCCGATTACAGAAGGGGCTTCAACTACCGAGGTGACCGCAGCCAATCTGGCAGCCAGAGTGCCCAGCAAATGCCCGAACAGTTTTTATCCGATTGATATTAGCGGCAGCCCTTATGAAAGCCTGATCAAGAAGGCTTACGATGAATGTCTGGTGGTCGGCTATCCGGACGGGACGTTCAGACATCAGACTTTTATCACCAGGCCGGAGGCCGTTGTGATTGCCGACAAGGCGGCGGGAATTGAAGCCGTCAAAGGCTGCTATGATAATGACTGTGGCAGTCCGTTCATGGATCTGGTGCCATGGGAGAGTCCCTGGGTCAGAGCGGCCTGGAATGCCGGCATAGTCAGCGGCATAGCACCGGATCAGTTCGGTCAGGGACAAATCACGCGGGCCGAGGCGGCGGCTCTGTTGGCCAAAGCTTTCAAGATAGCCCCCTTTGATATCAACAGGTGCTATACATTTAATTGCGGCGCGGGCTATCCGGATAATTTTTTCACCGATATCATGCAGAGCTGGCAGGGTCCTTATCTGCGAGCCCTTTGGGATAAGGGCGTAATACAGACCGTGACGCCAGGTAAGTTTTATCCGGACAGGCCGCTTTCCAGAGCGCAGTTTCTGGACATGCTAATGCAGGTGAAAAGCCTGCAACCGTCTGCTTAAAATCAGTCGGGGAGCAAGCGGAGTCAGCAGGCTCTTTTGTTTGGAGATGTCAGTGAGCCGCTTTTTCCGGGCGACCGACGTTTTTTGCGGCTATAATGGCGTTACGGGTCAGCCCACTTCTTTTGGCGCGCATCAGCGGTGAACCGGCAAAACGCTGCAGAAACTGCTGGTCGCCGGTGATGGCTAAAACTTCTTTCAGAGGCAAACTGTCGCCGGCTATTTTTTGATCGGAAAGTGCGGGGACCTTGTTTAGCCGTGATTTTTTCCGGGAAGGTTTGGCCAGCCGTATATTATAGGGGCAAACTTCCTGGCAGATATCGCAGCCGAAAATCTGATTGCCCATGGCGGCATGGAATTGCTCCGGAATGGGGGACTTGCTTTCAATGGTGAGATAACTGAGGCAGCGCCGCGCGTCCATCTGCCCGGGGGCAATGAGGGCCTTGGTGGGACAGGCGTCCAGACAACGCGTGCAGGTGCCGCAGGTACCGTCGCGCGGCGCATCGGGTTCAATGGGCATGGTGGTGATGATTTCACCCAGCAGGAAAAACGATCCCAGGTCGGGATTGATTAAAAGAGTGTTTTTCCCATAAAACCCCAAACCGGCCCGGCGGGCCAAAGCTTTTTCCGAAAGCGGGGCGGCATCGACGCAGATCTTATGACAGTATTCAGGCCAGTTTTTTTCCAGAAAGCCGGCCAGATTTTTTAAAATTTTTAGCAGTACTTTGTGATAGTCCCGGCCCCAGGCATAGCGGGCCACCCCCCCTTGATCGGATGGGACGGGCGGCTTCTCGCGGTAATAATTGATACCGATAACCACTACTGATTTTGCTCCCGGCAGGAGAATTTCAGGGCTGGTTCTGGTGACCGATTTTTCCAGATAATGCATCTCTCCCTGATAGCCTCTCCGCAGAAATTCTTCCAGATCCTTCCTGTGCTCCTTTAAAGGCCGGGTATCGCAAAAACCAATCAGATCGATGCCCAGCTGATCTTTGGCGTAAGCACTGATTTGCTCTTTTAGATTCATAAATTGGCCGATCAATTGCCTCTACTCAACAGTGATAACTATTTTTTGATCTGTGTTTTCCTGATTGATGATAGTACATTGGAAGGCTTTAGCCAGCTGGATATCTTGGGTCTGGTTGCCCGGTATTTCGATGGTCGCCCCCAAAGGATCGCAGGAGTTTTCACCGGTAGAGGTGGTGAATAAATTGACCTGCCGGTCCAGGGTGTTGGTCAACGATAAAGTCTGTCCGACTTTCAGGGAGACAGCGGTGCGGTCGAAGCCGTCCCCGCTGATGAGAACCGCGTTGGCCGCCGCTGTTGTTGCGGCCGGCGTGCTCGCGCCCGGGTTAGTTTGGTTTTGGTCACCCACCTGTATAACCACTTTTGAGGAAGCTGATGCTTTTTCCTGTTTTTGCTCCGCGGCAGCATTTTTTTCCTGCTCCGTGGTGATGTTCTGACAAGCCACGAGAAACAGCGAAGACATAATAATCAGTGGCAGAAGAAATTTTTTCATGATGGTCGGCATTAAAAACACTAAAGTTTGCAGCCGCTCCAGTCGGCTAATTGTTGCAGGGTTTGGGTGCCCTCCAGGCTCTTTTTCTGGGGCATCTGCCAGGTCGGATAGCCCTGCACGCCGGCCTGCTGGCAGGCGGCAGGATTGGCCTTATCACCTTTGGGATCACATTCCACGTAATCGATAAACTGCATGGCCGTACCCAAAATCTTTTTCTGTTCGGCGCAGTGCGGACACCAGTAGGCTCCATAAAATTTAGCCTGGCCGGCGGTAAGACATTTGGCCAGGGTTTCCGCCTGAGGTGATGGTGCGGCGGCCGTCGTTTCTACAGCCTGACTGGGTACAACGGTGCCGCTTGCGGTATTGCTGACCGGCGCAACATTGGAAGTAACAGCGCCGGCGATGATCCCGAAAATGATTATCCAGGAAGAAAAAAAGCCAAAGTCCATATATTTATTTGGTTACCTGATTACTGGTTGTGTTGTTACCGGTTGGGGTGGCGGCCGTTTGTCCTGCTGTGGTGGCCTGGACGGTTGTAGCGGCTGCGGATGGTGCAGCAGTCTGGGTACCGGTGGTTGCCGACGCAGCCGGCGTGGTGACCGGAGCAGTTTTCTTGGCTTCGTCAGCCTTTTTGAGAGCGTCTGCCAGTTTCTGTTTATCTTCGTCCGGCAGCTTATCCTCACAATTAGCCAGCTTGGCCAGCAGGTAAACTGGCTGTTCACCGGGCAGATTGCCCTGTCCCGGGAAAATCCAGGTGGGGTAACTGCTCACGCCGGCAGCCAGACATTTTTTATGATCGCCGTTGGTACCGCTGTCGTCACATTCCTGATAGGCAACGAACTGGAAATCATCGCCAAAAAAGCTTTTCTGGTCGGCACAGTGCGGGCACCAGTAGGCACCATACATAACAACTCCCTTTTCCTTCAGACATTTAGCCACATCGGCATATTTTCCGGGCGGTTTGGGCCCGTTTTGGCCGCAACCGGCCAACAGCAAAATGGATGAAATGATGATCAGGGCCTTACCGATCTGTAATGACTTTGACATAGCTGTATTTTAATATACGGATATAATTACCGGCCAATTATACACACCAACTCGCTTTTTTTGAAATTTTTAATTATAATTGCGCCTTAAAATATACTACACAAGTGCTAGCAAACTTATTATGGCTTTTGAGACAGGCAACAATCCGCACCCTCCCGAGACAGAAGTTGAAGTGGGCTCGCCGAAACAACTGCTGGACCTGATCAGGCAGCATATGGACGAGCTGGGCTATGAAAATCCGGCCGGCCGTTCCTGCATATTGAGCATAGCGACCAGGGTGGTGAACAGTGGCGAAAAGTCCGCCGGCGAGATTTATGAATATCTGGTCTATAACGGGATAGACGCCTTTATCACCGCTTTTTCCGTGAAAGATGAGGTGCCTATATCTCTACACAATCCCAGCCCGCTACCTCCGGCAAAAAAGCCATCGGGCCTGCTGGCGACGCCGGATGAGCCGCCAACCGGCTCCAGACGCCGGATCACTCAGACCGGGCTGTCGGCAGCCACAGCACCGGAGCCGGGAGAGCTGCTGGAGAGCTTGAAAAATATGCGTGACAATGTCGCCGATGCGCTTTCACAGGGAAAGCAGGGCACGGCTATCGGGGTGATTGAAATCGAGCATATCGCCAAAATCAGAGACAATGGGCAAAGGTGACAAACCAGATCGTTTTGTGATAGAAAAGGTGAGAGATTGTGAGCTGGCTTTGATTAATTAGTTTTATGAGTTCCTTTTTACCTGAACCAATCCAAAAAGTAATCGATGAGTTTTCCCGCCTGCCCGGTATAGGACCCAAGTCGGCGCAACGATTAGCCATGCATCTGCTGAATTCGCCGCAGCTGCGTATCGACTCGCTGGCCGGAGCGGTGGCCAAGGTGAAGGAGGGCCTCAATTTCTGCTCGGACTGCTTTAATATTGCGGAGGATGAAAAATGCCGTTTTTGTCTGGACCCCAGGCGCAACGGCCGGCAGTTTTGCGTGGTGGAGGACATCCTGGACGTGATTGCGCTGGAGAGAACCGGCCAGTTCAAAGGCCTTTATCATGTTCTGCACGGAGTGCTGTCGCCGGTGGACGGGATTGGCCCGGAGCAGATCAGGGCGGGGGAATTACAGCGGAGGATTGCGGAACTGCTGGAACGCGGCGTGGTGGCCAAAGAAGTGGAGGTGATTGTGGCTACCAACCCCTCACTAGAAGGCGAAACCACGGCCATGTATTTAATGAAAATCTTAAAACCCCTGGGGGTGCGGGTAACCCGAATTGCCAGGGGGCTGCCTGCAGGCGGGGACCTGGATTATGCCGATGAGATTACGCTGACCAGGGCGCTGCAGGGGAGAATGGAATACATTTGAGCAATTGAAACTAAAAATGGAGGGCCCAATCCTTTTCGGGTATTTTTGCATTTGGAACTGTCGTTGTGTTAACGGGGTGAATCTGGTATAATATACTTGTATGTAACTTTACACACTATCTATGACACCTGAAAAAAATGAGGCTAAACGCCAGCTAAGCGTGGGAGACCTTAGCAAGGGGAAAGAATTTACCATCGCTCAATTAACATCAGTAATGAACATAGATGGCAGCTACTTTACGTTGCGAGTGGGGGATGTTATCAAAATAGAGGAATGCAATTCAGTGGGTTTTAATATATCTGTTAACGGTCACTTGAAAGGCGATAGGTCTCTTCATGTGCCACTTGATGAGGCCGGGGACTTTATCATAGAGGATTTAGAGTAGGATATTTTTCTTTATCACATAAAAACCTCCCCTGCGATCAAAATCCAGGGGAGGTTTGTTTTTTGGATCCCTTCATTGCTGGCAGTCACGATAGAATGTCGTGATGCCGGTGTAGTAGGTGCCGTCTGGCGAAGCGCACCCGCTGGGGGAGTGGACTTCGACAATCAGACCCGCACCGTTGGCCGGGCCGTCCTGATTAAGATAAGCGAAGTCGGCAATGTGCCAGCCCGTGCAGGTTTGGCCGCTACTGCCGGCCAATTGGCCGTTTAGATATTGCGACAAATGGTTCTGGTCAAGCAGCTCATAAGTGAAGAGATTCTGGAAGGCGCCGCCCTGCTTGCAAAGGCGCCAACTGATCTCTGCCCCGCCGAACGGTGCCGTTTCCAGGCAGAGGGTGGGGGAGCCGGAGGCGGCGGTGTTCACGTGGCAGCTGGGGCCGGCGGGGCTCAAATGATAAACGCTGGTGCAGACCGGCGCGGTGCCACCCGTTCCCGTAGAACCAGAGCCGCCGGTATTTTGGCCGCCCGCGCCGGAGGTCCCGCCCCCCTGCCCGCCCGTGCCGTTATTTTCAGCCTGGCAGGGTGTTTCATCTGTGGCGCCATTGCAGTTATCGTCCAGATCATTGTCACAGATTTCTCCCATCGGACTGGGAGAGCCGGCGCTGACATTGCAAGCCAGTCCATCGCCCGCCGCATTGCAGATATAGACGCCGGCACGTAAACAGATGCCCACGCCGGCGGCACAGGGAGAGGCGTACTGCGGATCAGCCGTGCAGTTATAGGTGTTTGCCGGCGGACCACCACCACCGCCCGAAGCCGGCGCTGAACCCCCTCCGTCACCGTTTTCATCAAAACAGGGAGGATTCCATTCACTCCAAACTCCGGTATTTAAGCATACCCGATAACTGGCGCCGTTATTGTCCGGACAAAGAGCCAATTGATCGCTGCCCGCCTGGCATTCCGACTGTGCCGGTCCGGTACCCCCGTTGCCGTTTCCCCCGCCGACCAAATAGCCCCCGCCCAGTGGACAGGGAGAGTTTTCCCAAGGGATGCATTGCGGGATAGGCTGACAGGAAAGACTGCTTTCCTCACAGAAATAAGCCTCCTGACAATAGGCCGACTGACAGTAGCCGGCAGCTGCCCCCGTGACATGCTGGTAGGCAATGACCAGCCATTTGGCCAGTTCCGCACGGCGTATGGGATTAGCCGGGTAAAAGAAGCTTCCCTCGCCGGTCAGCCCGTTTTTCCAGGCAAAATAAACATAGGGGGCATACCAGCTGTAGGCGGCCACATCGTTAAAATGCGAGAGGAGGTTGTCAGCCAGGGGAGCCTGTGCTTTCCAGACCCAGTTGTTGTAAACCTCTAGAAACTCCTGATGATAAAAACCGGCCACGATCATTTTTAACGCTTCCGCGCGGCTTAAGTCCTGGTCCGGGCAAAAGTAGTGCCCGCCGGCAGTGCAGCTGCCGGCGGGATTGATCACGGGAATGGTTTTTTGCTGGACAGCCAGGGTGTTGATATAGGGAAAATCGGGATCACCGGGAGGAACGTCATAGAAAATTGCCGGACCGCCGTAATCGGCGGTCATCAGTCGCAGAGCCTGCTTGATCCAACGCGCCGCTTCGCGGCGCGTTACGTTCAGCTCCACCCCAAAGGACCCGCTGAAATCCCCCAGAAACCAGCCCTGGTAGCGCATCTCCTTGGCATAGGGCAGACTCCACTGCCAGTCCAGATAGGCCGGCTGTTCCTGCTGAAATTCATTGAAATGATCATAGAACAATCCCTCCGGATCCAGACAATGGACCAGCTTGGAGCTGTCACCCATGCTATAGCCGCTGCCATAGATTTTTTCGGGCTGGTTTTGAATTAAGTTATTCAGTTCCGCCAGATTTTTCCATCTCTTGACTGAGACGTGCAGATGAGTGGGCCAATTCCCGGTGTTGCCCTCCTTGGCGATCGACACGCCGGCAATGACCCGGTCACAGGGGCCAAACAGACGGCTGGTTTTGTAGGGATTAAGCGTTCTGTGGAGGTGATGATAATGGAAGGTGATCAGCTCCTCCGAATAAGCATTGATGCGGCTGGCAATAATGATCGACTCTCCCCAGCCGGGAAATGTGTCGGTTTGATGGGAGGCTATCACTATGCCGTCCTGCACCGCCAGGACATCGTTGATGCCCGGGCCGTCGCCCTGCGGGTGCAGATCCAGTCCGTCATGTCCGAAGTACACGGTATGCCCAGAACAGTGGCTGTCCGTAGCCGAATATTGAATATCCGCTACGGTGCAGAAACCATCGGCCCGGCTGGTATTGTACTTTTGGGTGATACGCATTTCCTCCATGGGCAGGGAGGTTGGAATATGGAAATTGGCAACGGGAAGTTCTGAAAATACAATGTTCCGGCAAAAATCGCTGGGTGGATCGGCCAGGCTAAAAGAAGCCAGACAGAGACAGCATAGTCCCACCAGGAAGGCAATCGTTTTACTCATGTTCCTTACTCCGTTTCTGCAACAGCCATTTAAAGCTACAGCTTTTAATCAGCGGCTTTGGGTGTGTAGACCTCGTTGACGAACGCCAGAGTGGCAATCATTTTTTCTAGGGCAGGACGGGCTACGACAAAATCCCCCTGCACCGTCAGCCAGGCCGGATAATTTTTAGCCTGAAAAACTATTTCCCGCACTTCCTCCGCCGCCGGGTCGCGCTCTCTGCTCCAATACCGGACGTAATAAAGTTCGTGACCGGCCATGGTCAGCTGGCCTTTCTCAAAGCCGCGACTGCAGTCGATGAGGGGATTGTCCTTTATTTCCGGCGGACAGTAACGCAGATTATACAGATCGTCCCTGAGCAGGTTAAGGGGGCGGTCCTGCCAAGGCCTGTTTACCCTTTTAATTTCTATCCGGATATCCTGTTTTCCATCTGGTACGATTACCAAAAAATCCGACCAGCCGGAAGTAACGGCCCCGGCGGGAAGCTGGAATTTGGGGATCCAGACCAGGCCGTCGTCCTCGCCCGGATCCGGCTCCTCATAGAACGGAAATTTCTTTTCCGGGGGTGGAACCTGCGCTGGCCCGGCACTTGGTGAACCGGTTGGGGATGACGGGGGCGGAGAAAAAACGGGCAGACCGGAATAGGCCGGTTTTTCTCCGGTCTCACTGGTCTGACAGGCAGTCAGAATCAGGGTTGCCATCAGTGCTAACGCTGTTTTTTTCATGGTCATTCCTTTGGTTGAGACAATGGTTGTTTTTTCAAGGCACAAACTTGAATTTCAGTTCTGCCACAGGTTAGCAACGCCTGATTATCGCGGGCTGAATAATTGTTAAAATTTTTCTTGCCGCTGAAGAGGGGTTACAGGAGGCTTTGCGGGTGGTTTTTTGTTGACAGGGAGGCCAAAATAAATATATATTCATGCCCGACTTAGCACCTCGTCAGTGGCGGGCCCTGGAGATTTGGGGTTTTCAGGGACATGTTACGACGAAACAATATTTCTTCATCGAATAATTATCAGCAAATATACCCGTATCAACAGTCAAATCAGAGCGCCGCTGGTCCGGCTGATCGACGAAAATGACGAACAGCTGGGGGAAGTTTCCATAGAGGAAGCCCTGCGTATGGCTCATGAGAGAGAACTGGATCTGGTAGAAGTGGCCCCGCTGGCCCGACCGCCGGTCTGCAAGATTCTGGACTACGGGAAATATCTCTACAGACAGCGGAAAATCGAGGCCAAGCACAAGCGTTTGCAGAAGAAGACCGAGATGAAAACCGTGCGCATCAGTCTGCGCATTGATGATCACGATCTGGACGTTAAAGCCAAATACACCAGGAGTTTCCTGGAAGAAGGCAACAGTGTGAAGGTCACCCTGATGTTCAAGGGCAGAGAAATCGCCCATCAGGATCTGGGTATGCAGAAGATACAAAGTTTTCTGGAGAAAGTGAAGGACTGCTCGGCCATCGAGTCCCCGGCCAAAAGACAAGGAAATTCAATCAACATGGTATTAATCCCATCAAAAAACTAATCTATGAAAAGGAAAAGCAACAGCGGCCTGAAAAAACGCATCAAGATTACCGGTACCGGTAAGATCATTTTCACCAAGTCCGCCAAAAAACATCTCCTGACCAACAAGTCCAAGAGACAGAAAAAGTTAAACAGAGCCGGTAAACCGGCATCAGCCAGCGATACCAAATGGATCAAAAAGCTGCTTCCTTAGTATTTAATCATTCAAAATCATGACACGCGTAAAGAGAGGCATCGCCACAAAAAAAAGACACAACAAATACCGCAGGCTGGTAAAGGGTTATTCCAAGGTAGCCACTTCCAGAGTCAAATGGGCCAAGAATTTTATCGCCAAGGCCGGGCAAAACAGCTTCCGCGGCCGCAAGCTGAAGAAGAGACAATTCCGCTCGCTCTGGATAACCAGAATCAATGCCGCCTGCCGCGCCGAAGGCATCAGCTATTCAAAACTGATTTACGGCATGCTGAAAGCAAAGATTGCCGTTGACCGTAAAATACTGGCCGAGCTGGCCGTCCATAACCCCGAGATTTTCAAGCAGGTGGTGGAACTGGCCAAGGCGGCTAAATAGTTTTTTCTGAAAGACGTCCAAAAAGCCCCCGCCGGCGGCGGGGGCTTTTTATGTCGTTTTGTTTTACTCGGCCTTTATTTTTTGGAAATTGAGTTTTGCCCGGCCAGGCAAAAGATTTGATTTTAATTTTTGGTTACGGCAAACAGCTAATAAGCTTCTTAGCTTTGCCAAAACGCAGTATTAATCAGAACAAGGGAACTGGCAATTAGTCAGAATCACCGCGTTGACTAGTCCAATCCACTTGCCGCCGATGGTACCAAGGGGCAACGGTCCCGCCAAATTAGCTTGCCACAACAAATCTTTATTTTAAAAAGTTGTTATGGTTATCTTTTTAATCGTGATCGGTGTCAGTGGGGCGTCCTTGAAGTCCCGGGGAACTTTGGAAATTGCATCGGCTACGTCCTGGCCTTCAAAAACCTGTCCAAAAACCGAATACTTATTGTTGAGGAAAGCCGCTCCCTGGTCGGCGGTCACAATAAAGAACTGGCTGCCGTTGGTGTTTGGTCCGGCATTGGCCATGGCCACGGCGCCCTTGATGTTGGTCAGGGAAGAGGAAAATTCATCATCGATGGTAGTACCCGGTCCCTTATAACTATAGCCGCCGGTGCCATTATGATTGGTAAAATCGCCGCCCTGGATCATGAAGCCTTCGATAACCCGGTGGAAGATCACCCCGTCGTACTTGCCGGCTTTGGCCAGCGTAATAAAGTTTTTGGCAGTTTCCGGCACAAGGTCGGGGAAAAGCTTGAACTTGATAGTGCCTTTGTCGGTATCCAGAATGGCTATAGTGTCTCCGGTTTCGGGTTTTTTGGTTTGCATGTCATCGGTTGTTTGAGTGGTTGTTGGCGTAACGGCGGGAGCCGTCTGGTCGCTGTAGGGCGCGGCCTGCTGCTGGCAGGCGGCCAGTAAAAACGAACTGATGGCCAAGCCGATTAACAAGTTTTTTTTCATAGGTTTGTTTTAGATGTTTGCGGCAAGATTCTGCGCTTCGCGAGGTTTTTTTTCAAGTGACAATTAGACCTTGCCAGTATAAACTTAGACAGCGACAATATCCGACTATGTCACAATTCTTTAAAAATATCATCGGTCACCGGCGCCAACTGGAACAGCTACAGGAAGATCTGGAGCAGGACAGGCTGGCCCATGCTTATTTATTGTCCGGCCCTGCCGACCTGGGCAAGTTCACCATAGCCAGAAATTTTGCCAAAGCCGTGCAAACTTTCCCGCTGCCGGAGGACAGGGGATTCCAGGTTTCCGCATTGATCGATCGCGGAATACATGCTGATACCATTTTTTACAGCTTGTCCGGAGAAGAAGAAAATATCAAGATTGCCGAGGTGAGGGCTCTTTTGAACAACCTGCAGATGACCGGCGACAGCTGGAAGCGGATACTGGTCATAGAAAACATCGAGAATCTGGTGCCGGAGGCTGCCAACGCCATGCTGAAAATGGTAGAGGAGCCACCGGACAAGGTTCTTTTTATTTTTACTTCCTCCAATCCCAAAGCTATTTTGGAAACTATTCTTTCCAGGGTCAGGCGGATAGATTTTCAACTGATGCCGTCGGAAGACCTGTTTCAGGCTCTGAAAAACCGCTACCGGCTGGTGGGTGAGGAAAAAATACGCCGGGTGGCGGAGCTGGCGCTGGGCCGGGTGGCCAAAGCCATCAAACTGCTGGAGGCGGACGAACAGCTGAAGGCTTATGAAGACGTCTATGTGCAGATAAAGGATTTTTTGGAAAAAAGAGATATAGCCGCGGCCTTCAACTTTGTCAGCCAGATCCACGGCGACCCCATCCTGATCCAAATTTTTCTGGAGATTGCTTCAATAGTGCTGCGCAATGAGCTCAAGGAGGCTTTCCAGCAGCGCGGCGAGCTGGACATCATCAGGGCCTCCGAGCGACTGGACAGGCTGTTTGAAGTCAAGGCCAGATCGGAAACCAACGCCAATACCCGTTTATCACTTGAAAACTTTATTTTGAGTTTATGATTGATTTTTCATTATTGATTTTGAGTCTGGTAATCCTGCTGGCTATTTTCTTCCGCCGGCTTTACCTGCTGGAGAAAGCCTCGTTATTTGGCAGGATGGTATTGAAAAGGGGACTGAAGCTGCCTTCCCGGCTATCCAAAACCGACGTCGAAGTAACGGCCAAAGAAATGATACCCGATCCGGGCACCGTTGATCCGAAGCTGAGAGTCAAAGGTGAAAACCATTTCCGCAAAGCTGAACTGCTGCTGAAAAAAGGCCATATCAGTGAGGCTGAAAAGCTTTACATTAAGGCTATTGCCATGGATCCCTCGCACAGGGAAGCCTATGCCAAACTGGGCGCTATTTATCTGAATCAGGAGCAATATGGCAAAGCTGAATTAATTTATCGCAAACTGATTATGGCGGTCAGTGATGATCCGGTTTTTTTCAGCAATCTCGGTCTGTCACTTTTTCACCAGGAAAAATACAGCGAGGCCAAGGAATTTTATGAAAAAGCCATTGAGCTGGACCCCAACAGGGCGGGCCGCTTTTACAGTCTGGCCAGGATCAACCATCTGCTGGATGAGGTGGATAAAGCTTTCACCAATATCGAAAAGGCGCTGGCCCTGGATCCGGACAATCTCGATTACGGGCTGACACTGGCCCATTGGCAGATAGAAAAGAATATGCATCAGGAGGCCAAACAGGTGCTGGAAACAATTCTACAGCACTGGCCCGACAATGCCGAGGCTGCACAGATGCTCAAACAAATCAGCGGCGAGAAATAAATTTTCAAGGCTTGGCGGCAACTCCTTCGCCCACCAGAAAGCGGTTGGAAGTGGCCCGGTAAACGCTGTAGATATTTTCTTTGGTCTCTTTGCCATCCTTGGTGATGACTCTGTCCCAACTGGCGTCGAAGCCACCGTGAGCGGACTCGATCTGCTTTTTGGCGCCCGGCGGCAAAGTCGTGGTCGGGATAAGCTCGGTGCCTCCCGCCGGGCGGTAATTGCCTCGCCAATAATTTTCCAGCCTGACTTTTCTCCCGTCACTGGTACCGAAAAAGTTGACATAGGCGTCGTCCCCGTCCACCACGGTCTGGATCAGAATATAGCCGGGCGTGTCATTGGTGAATTTCAGGTCGCGGACGCCCGGATAAATGGTGGAATCCAGACCGTAACCGTCGATTTGCGCATAGTAGCTGACGGCATAGGAGTGGGGAGACCTTTCCACAATCGGCAGGCCGGAGAAAAGGGCAGCTTTGAAAAAAGTTGAAGAAACCTGACAGATACCGCCGCCGTATTCCGGTATGGTGCCCTCGGCCTTAATGACCAGTTCCAGTTTATAGCCGGTGGAGGCGTCAACCAGGCCCAGATTGTCATCGAAGGAAAAAGTTTCGCCGGGCTTGATCAGCAAGCCGTTAAATTTGGCCATGCCGTTTTTGATGTTGAAGCGCCTGTTACTGGGCGAGCCGGCAAAAGCCGTGTGCCCCGTCCCCAGCAATTCTTTGACACCCATGTCCTGTAACTGCTGGTCAACCTGCAAGGTGGCCACGACCGGATTAACCTGTAATTGCACATCCTGATCGAGCGAATTAATGGCCATTTCCAGGTCACCGATGAATTTTTGTTTATTAACCTCTTCCCCGTTGATGTCTTTGCCGTCAAAAACAATCTTGCCCTGGTCGTCGTGATAGATTTTCAGGTGTGACACCTGTTTTTCCACGCCGTCAAAAACCTGCTTCTGAAAAAAATCACTGATCAGTGCAGGCGAAACTGTGATCACAATCTGATCGTTTTGTTTGAGGAAAATAAAATTGTCCAGGTGGTTAAGCGGTTTGAATTTCCAGGTTTTGTTGCCGTAAGTGATGGTGATTTCATTTTCAAATTTAACCAGCAGATCGTCTTTGGCTTTCTGAAGATCGTTGGCGGTGACAGCCGGGATTTCCGTCAGCGTCTTAATAACGATCGGCTCATTGCTAAGCCTGTCCAGACGATCACGCAAGTCCGCGATCAGGCTGGCATTGTCTATAATAATGCCGTCTTTTTCCGGCCGGATCACGATGTTTTTATTGCCGTCCAGAAAAAAGGAGGCCGACTGTGCCCGCTGCTTGTCCAGTCCTAAAACTTTTTCCACCGTGGTAATCAGCAGAGCGTCATCCTTTTTATAGATCGGCACTATCCTTTTATTGCTAAAAAGAGAGGCGAGCAGTTCGATAAAACTGTTCTGCCTGAGCTGAAAAGAGGGGAGCTGTCTAACCGTCTGATCAGGCGAGAAAATTATTTTTAAATCGCGCAGAGGAATTTCCTTTTTTTCCTGATGGTAAACAAACTGCAACGAGGAGCCCTGAAACTGGTTGAGACTGTTCTGAAGGGCCGTGGCAGCATCCGCGCTTTTCATCAAACCAAAATTCTGCGCCGACAACGTTACCCGCGGAAAAATATGGTCGTTCATCGCCGCCTCGGCAATCAGCACGATAGCTGAAAAAGCAACCAGGACGCCAAGCACAATTAAAAATTTGACCGCGCCCTTGGTAAATCTTTTCCAAATAGCCTTCCAGTCTTTATTAAAATAATCCGACGGCGGCCCCAGAAAAATTATTCTGCCGCCAAAAAGTCCTTTTTTAGTCTGGGCTTCGCTTTGGGCAATCACCTCTTCCAGTTTCTTGGAGAAAGCGGTGTCACTGGCGGGAGGCGCTTCCTGTATCGGCACCAGGGCTTTTTGCTCCTGTTTTTTGGGCACTTTTTTCTGCTGGTAGTGTTTTTGCTGCTGTTTACGGCCTTTTCTGTTTCCTTTCCTGTTGGCAGCGGCCCTGTTTTTTCTTTTCTTTTTTGCCATTAAAATTTTTTAATAATGCCGAGGCCGCTTTATTTTTCTCTGGAGGAGGATGTTCTGGAGCCGGAATCGCCATGGTGTTCTGGTGTGGAAGATTTCTTTCGGAATAACTTTCCAGTCAGACCAAAGACTGATTTTTTGGCATGTTTATAAGCACTTCCCGTGTGCCGGGAAATGGCTTTGCGGGTCTCGCTGCCTTTCTTGGGAGCCAGACTGACGCCCAATACCGAGCCGATGGCGCCGCCGACGACCACGCCCATCAGAATTTTGTCCAGATTGCTCTGCTTTTTCTCTTTCTTTTTATTGAATCCAAACATTTTGATTAATTATACTGTAGGTACGTGTTCAGGCCGCGGATCAATTTTATTGCACTAAGGGCGGCATTGCAACCGCCACCGACGCTGCTGGCCACCTGGGCGGGCGCGCCGGTGCAGTCCCCCGCGGCAAACAGCCCGGCGATATTGGTGTTGCCTTCTTGGCTGGTTTTGATGTAATTCCCGTTCAGGGCCAGTCCCAGTTTCTTGGCAAAAGCGTTGGCGCCCGCCGTGCCTGTGGCCATAAATATCCCGTCAACAGGCAGTTCCAGAATGCCGGATGGCAGCGGTTTGGAGAAAATGATCTTTTCAGCTTTTTCCTGTCCGGCAAAGGCGGCTATACGCGGGGTGACCATAGAGGTGATTTTGTTTTTGGTGAGGGCGGCTTGAAATTCCGGGCTGAAAACGAAAGGCCGGCCGTGACTGACGATGCTAATGTCCCGGCTGTAGTTCATCAGCTGCAGAGCCTCTTCGGCAGCGTGATTGGAACTGCCAATCACGACTATTTTCTTGTTTTTGAAAAAATAACCGTCGCAGGTGGCGCAATAGGACACTCCGTGTCCGGTCAACTCCTTTTCGCCCTGTATACCGGCCAGCACGATACTTAGTCCCGTGGCAAGCAGAACGGTTTTGGCCCGGTGGGCCGTCTGCCGGCTGTCCAAAAGGGAAAAGGTGCCGTCCGGGTTCTGCGAGAGATCAACAATTTCAACGGACGAGTGGGCGGCGCCGAAAGAAAGCGCCTGCCGAAGGCCGCGGCTGGCCAGGTCGGCGCCGCCGGGGTTTTCCGGCAACCCGAAATAATTGGCGACAACGTGCGCTTTGGCCAGATTGCTTTTGGCGGGATCGCCGAAAACTATTGTTTGCAAACCGCCTCTGGCGGCATAAATAGCTGCCGAGAGACCGGCCGGGCCAGCCCCTATGATAGCCAAATCATAAAGCATTATTTCTTCTTGGTTTTATCCTTGATGGTACGGTTGTGCTGAACCCGGCGAATGACATTGATCTTGATCTGACCCGGGTAATCAACATTCTGTTCGATCTCCTGGGCGATTTCAAAAGCCAGCTCAGACAGGTTTTCGTCTTCCAGTTTTTTTGGATCGACCATAACGCGCAGCTCGCGTCCGCCGGAAATGGCATAGGTCTTGTTCACCCCTTCATAGGAATTGGCAATTCCTTCGATGGCCATCACCCTGGCCAGAAACTTTTCAATGGTTTCCTGGCGCGCTCCCGGCCGGCCCGCCGAAATGGCATCACCGGCTTTGACCAGCAGAGCCTCCGCCGTTTCAATCGGTACAGCGTCATGATGCGTCCAGGCAGCGTGGATTTCTTCCCAGGAAAAAAGCTGGAATTTTTCCATAATTTCCCTGGTCAGCACGTCGTGCGGCCGGCCGTCTTCCTGATCTATGGCCTTACCCAGATCGTGAAAGAAACCGCCAATCTTGCAAATTTCTTCATTCAAGTTCAACTCGTTGCCGAGTAGCAGCGTGAAATAGCCAACTTCAAAACAGTGCTTGAGGATATTTTGTCCATAACTGGTGCGGAATTTGAGCCGGCCCAGAATCACCTTGAACTCGTTGGGGAAATGGCGGTATTCCAGATTAAGCTTCTTGACCACTTTATCACCAACCTCCAAAAGCAGCGCCCTGGTTTCGGCCACAGTTTCTTCCAGTCTTTTTTTGGCCCTTTCCAGGTCCACCACGCGATCCTTGATCAATTTCAGGACGGTCTCTCTGGCCACGTGTTTTTTAACCAAATCATAGTGTGAAACAGCCAGTCCCGGCTTGGTATCATCAAAAACAATACTGACACCCAGCTTTTCTTCCAGATAACTTAGTATTTCGCAGTTTTTGCCGATGATTTTGGCTTTGGTTTCGTTGCGGCTGATGGGAATAATCAGGCTCTTTTTTTCCACCGAGGTTGGCGCGCTGTAACGATGTATAGCTTCGATCAGCAGGTTCTTGGCGATGACGGAGTCCTGGTCTTTCGTATAATCAATAATCTTATTCAGCCTGGTTTCCCTGGCCAGTTCCAGATCGCGGTCCAGAGCTTCCAGCAGCTCCACAGCAGCTTTTTCCTCCGAATAACCGGCCGTCTTGGCCAGCAGGGGGGGAATCTGTTTTTTTAAATCCTGGTTTTCCACGCTGACTTTGACCAGCTCGTTTTCTTCTTTTTCCAAAGCAGCCCGTATTTTCTTGTTTTCTTCCTCACGGCTGGCCGCCCTGATTTCCAAAGTCTGGATATTTTTTTCGGTCTTCTGGCACTGCAATTCAAAACGCTTTTCGCGTTCTTGCAGAGACTGCTTAAATCTCTCAATCTGCTGCAGGGTGCGGGTCTTGAAGGCCAGGGTTTCAGTCTGAGCCTCATAAATTTGCTTTTGGGCCGTCTTGCCGATCTGGACCAGATCGAATCTGGACCTGGTCTTGATCAAATAAAACCCCATGGCAATAGTAGCGGCAAAAATCCCGGTTACCAGCAATATAAATGTATTTTGGTCCATCAGTTGAGTTCAGTGATTTTGTAGTCTGCGGGGACGGCAAATTCACTGTCATCAATTGGTTGATTCAATTCAATATTGGTGGCGACTGTAGTTGTTTGAATACCGTAATCGGGCAGTGAAGCAATCGTTTTCAGGGGAATAGCCTGCCAGAGGCAGGTCTCAAAGTTTCCATTGATATAATCAGCGCAGGTCTGTCCGGCAACAACCTCCGTTTTGGCCGGCTGCAACGGGCTTTTTTGCTGGTCTTCCGCGCTGCGGGTATCGCGGATGGCGTCCACGGTGAGTTTTTGTCTCCGGGCATCCGGTGTCATGTTTTGCAATTCGGCATAACCGGGTTGGATAATCGAAGAGCCGGTTTTGGTCTTGGGATCCAGGACATACAGCTTGTTGCCGTCCAGAATCTGGATCACGTCAACCGTACTGACTTCACCACTGACCTTTTTCTGCGTGGTCTGGTTGTGGATATATTTTTTTTCACCTTTGATCAGTACGTCGCTTTTCCCCTCACTGGAACCGCTGATTTGATAGGTCATCCTGGCGGTCTGAAAATCGTAGCCGTATAAATTCCCGGATGCGGTTTGGCAAGCCGTCAGCGTGAGAGCCGTTGCCAGCGTTAAAATTGCAAGAAATGTTTTGGCGGACATCTGTTGGTAGTTAGTTGGTTTGTTTTGGCTTGATAGCCTTTATAAATTATCATTTTTAGCTGCAGCGTTCAACATCATCTTTTTCTGCTTGATTAAAGCCTTTAATTTGCCAAAACCCCGATCAAAGGCCTTTTCTCCGATTTTGACAAGTTCCCGTGCTTTTTTGAAATCAAAAAAGTTGATGTTTTCGGTGTGGATCTCATAGATCAGGTCCGGCCGGGCCTCCTCTTTTTTATACTTCCAAAGTTCACTGCGCAGGACGTCCAGCGATCTCAAAATAATGGCTCCGATCAGAGTGACGTCGTCCTTGAGCTCATCCAGTTTGGCGGCAATAAAGTCTTTCTTTTTACCGCGCGGAAAGAATTTTTTTTGAATGTACTCGGCAATGAATTGCTGGTTCTTCACGTCTTTGATTGATGAGCCGATCAGCAAATCACAGCTGCCCATTTTTTTGAGGATGCCGATGGGACAGTCTTCCAGCAGACCGCCGTCCACCAGGTATCTGCCTTTAAGCAGGACGGGGGTGAAAATGCCGGGTATGGAGGTGGAAGCCTTGATTGCCGGAACCAGCGGGCCTTTGTTTAAGGCGATTACCTCGCCGGTGAGCAGATCGACCGAGGTTACTACCAGCGGAATTTTGCAGTCTTCAAAAGTGTGAGCCCCGAAAAGCTCGTCCAGGAGGCGTTCCGTATATTCACTTTTATAAACGCTGCCGTGCAGCAGGTTGAAGTTGGTCAGATTGTTCAGATTGGTGGCCTCGGCATAGCGATAGGCTTTTTCCAGGGCAAATTTCATATTGAGATCCAAAGCCATAATGCCGCCCAGAATAGCTCCCATGCTGGAACCGACAATGAAACTGACCGGGATTTTATTCTCCTGAAATTTTCTGATTAAGCCAAACTGGCACAAGGCTTTGGCCGCGCCGGAACCGAGGGCCAGGCCGATACGTGGAAAAGCTTCTCCGCCTACAACAGGCCTGGCCGGCGTTTTGCCTGTTGTTTTCCTGTTTGTTTTTGTTGCTTTGTTTTTAGACACTTATTTTTCCTGGTTAATTTTATCGAGAGCTTCCTGAAGCTCTTTGGTGCTGACCGGCGTGCTTGCGGAATCAAAAGTCCCCCAGACGTCGCCGTTATTGAAGGCAAAAGCCACAGTGCCGGTACGCTCCTGTTCGAAATAACCGGCTGCCGCTTCCAAGCCTCCGTGATCCGCCGCCTGATTGATGGAATACTGTTTATAGGCCTGGTCCAGCGCTTTTTGCTGTTTGTTTTCTTTACCGTCAGGCTTCTTTTTTTGTTCTCTGGCGGCTTCGGGCGTTGCCGGCAAGAGTTGAACCTGCCGGTCATGCATGTGGGCGGCGAAAAAAACCATGTTGGTAAACTTTTTCATCTGCTCACTGAAAGTATTGTCGATCAGCGATGATAAGGCAATTTCCATTTTCAGGTTAGTCAAACCAAGGTTGTTGTTTTTTTCCTCACCCATGTTAATCTCGATTTGTAAGCCAATCTGTCCTTCTTTGGCTTCTTTTTTCTCGTATCTCTTCCAGATTTCTTCCGGCTTCAGGTCGGCTTTTTGGGAGTGGTCGGTGATTTTGATCATGCGGGCGTGATGGACCACCTCTTTGCCAAAATCATTAAGAGCAGCGCTTTTGAACTGGAAATCCACTTTCTTTTCAATGTTTTCGCCGGCAGCGTTGAAATAGGTTTTAAATTTTTCCGCACGTTCTTTTTCCCGCTGCTCCCTGCTTTGGCCTTTTTCTTTCGGGGCAGGCTTGCCGCCTTTCGTCTTGCCCTCCAGCGCGGCCAGCTCTTTTGCGGTTTGTTCCTGTTCACGTTTTTCCCTGGCCGCTTTTTCCTGGGCGTTTTCCTTGGCAGCAGGGTTGAATTCTCCATAACGCATTTCCTGTTTGGTTTTTTCCCTTTCACGGAGAAATTTCTCATGTTCCCCGGTGAGAATTTTGGCCTGTTCAGCCGGAGTCAATTGGGAAAACTCCTCGGCTCTTTCCAGCCGGATCTGGGCCTCTTTGTCTTCCCATCTTTCCGGGCTAGGCAGCTGGTTCTGTGATTGGGGGGTGCTCATTTTTGCTTTTTCTTAAGACTAAAATATTAATAAAGGCGATAGTGGCGATGATAATTTGCTGGCTGACGCAAAAAATACAGAAAGCCTGCAGAACAAAAATTTCGATATCGGTCAGATAGAGGGAAAACACAACGCCAAAAAGGGCCAGCATAGCGGTAAAACCCAGAAAATCTATTTTGGGGTGCGGGTTTTTTTGACAGTAACTATATATATAGTAATTGAGGGAGAGGAAGAAGATGGTTTTAATCACGGCTACCCAGTAATTTTCCCTTAAAAGACTCATTTCCTGGAATAACAGTCCCAACAGGACCAGTGTGCTGATCAGTGTCATGCCTCTTAACATCCATTTAGTGGAGAGGGGCTGGAATTTTTTATTGAAATCAAAGCCCCGGTTCAGACCAAAATAAAGGGCGCTGATAAAGGCGTAATAAAGAAAACCGAAGATGGAAACGGGAACTCCCATTATTTCAGCAAAGGTGCTTTTATTGACGCGGTCGCAGTTCCAGGTATCGTTGATATTACAAAAACTTCCCGCTTCGGAGCTTTGATAATGCGCCTGAATTAAAAGTATGGTGACGAGCAGGGCAACAACACTTAGGAGCTGCATAACGATGAAATATCTCTTTTGTCTGGGGGCGGGGTGTAAAAAAACGTTCATAGTTAATAATAGGTAGTACGCTTATGCAGGGATTTTAAACTTTTTTTGCACGAAAGTTAAATCTTTAAACAGTAAAACATCTGTTTAGTGAGTACTCGTTGAAATTGTTTAACAGATCATGATTATTGAAAAAGGTTTAAACAGATCTTATAGACGCATTTCACAATAAAAACATATATAAATAAAGGGCTCTCTATTACGATTTAAATAAAAGAAAGAATAAAAAGAACTATTAACGGAGAGTTTGGGCATGTTGAAAACTGGAAATGGGGGAAGAGATCTTGAAAAGAAGGAAAGGGAGGCTATAATGGGCGGGAAAATCAGAAAATAATGAATTTTGTATGAAACTTATTTGCTCACAGGTTGATTTGGACGCGGCGCTGAATGTTGTCGGAAAGGCAATCAGTCAGAACACTACTTTGCCGGTGCTGAACAACGTTTTATTGAAAGCGGAAGGGGGCAAGCTTCATTTTGCGGGCACCAACCTGGAAATAGCCATACAGTGTTTTGTGGCGGCGGAAGTGAAGGCGGAAGGGGCTGTTACCGTGCCGGCAAAGCTGCTGGTCAGCTATATTTCTTTGTTGAAGGATGACAAAGTGGAAGTTTCCACAGACGAGAGCAATACTTTAATGATTAAAGCGGCCAGCTCGCAGACAAAAATCAAGGGCATCGCCGCGGAGGAGTTTCCAATAATCCCCACGGTCAGCAAAGATCAGGTTTTCACTTTGGACAGGAGGGATTTCGACGTGGCCATAAGCCAAACCGTTTTTGCCGCCGCCACTAACACCGCCAGACCGGTTCTGTCGGGGATTTTGTTTGATTTGAAGAAAGAGTTTTTGAAGCTGGTGGCCACAGACAGCTACAGGCTGGCTGAAAAGAAAATCAATCTGAAGGAAAAAGTGGACTTTGATCTGCAGGCCATTGTGCCATCGCGGACGGTGGCGGAGCTGGGTAAGATTATCGCCAAATCTACGGCCGAAAATATTGAGATCACCGTTTCCAAAAATCAGATTCTTTTTGTGGTGGGTGACACCAAAATGGTTTCCAGGCTTATTGAAGGTAAATTTCCGGACTATGAAAAGATCATTCCCAAGGCCGGCAAGACCAAAATTGATGTCAAGACGGACGAACTGTCGCTGGTGGTGCGGCGGGTGGCCCTTTTTGCCAGGGAGAATAACAACAATATCAAATGTTCGGTGACCAATGACGGAAAACTGACCATTTCCACTGATGAAACCAAAGTTGGCGAGGAGAAAGCTGAAATTAACGGTAAAGTTGAAGGTGAAAATAATAAGATTGCTCTCAACGCCCAATACCTGCTGGACGTGCTCAATTTTATCATGGCGGACGAGATTACTATTGAGCTTGACGACAAGCTCTCACCTGCTGTAATTAGGATAACCAAGGAGTCCGAAAAGACTTATATGTACATCATTATGCCGCTGAAGATCTAGCTCTTTGGGGTATAAATAGTAGTTTGTAATGAGCAAATTGGCCAATCTGATCCGCTTTTTGCCGTCCGTGCTTAATGCACGAGTTTTGGATATGATTGAGGCCAGGAAAACTTTCAGTGTTTCCGGATCGGCCAACCATTCTTCCAAAGTTTTCACGGTGATAGACTCTTTAAGGGAATATAAAAAGATCAACGGCGGGGTTTGGATTGTTAACAGTTTAGCTGAAACGGAGGCTATAATCAGGGATCTGAAGATCTGGTCCGATTTCCGACCGGCAGGGTTTGACTCGAAACTGGACAATGTGCCGGCCAGCAAAATAGACCGGCTGCGCAAGATGAAAGTGATGGAGCTCTTGGCCTGTTTACGCACGGAGGAAAGGCGTTTTCTGGTTTTGCCCTATTTTGATTTGTTGAAGAGAATTCCGGATCTGGAATGGGTGGAAAAAACCAAAGTGGTTTTGGAGCGGAGCAAAAACATTGACCTGATGAGCTTTTATGAAAGCCTGATCGGCATGGGCTATGAGCTTTCGGAAGACGCTTATTTAGCCCGCGGCACTTACTTCAGAGCCGGCGACACCTTGACGATTTTCCCGGTAAACCTGGAAAACCCGGTGAGAATAAACATGGGTTTTGATCTGGTGGAGAGCCTGGAAGAATATGATCAGAAAGGGCTGCAGAAAGACGTTTTGAGAGCCCTGAAAAAACTGGAAATCTGGCCGGTGCTTTTTGAGGAAACCGGACATACCCTGATGGATGCCTTCAGGAAAGACAATCTGGTGGTGGAGGACGATCTGGAGATTTATGATGAGTTTTACGAGGACTGGAATGCCAATTTCAACGAGGTTTACAACAAGAACCAGGTTTTGAGCTTTGTAACTTTCAATGAGGACGAGTCCAGCCATTTGCATCTGCATTATCTGTCAGTGCTGAAATATCGCGGGGCTTATGACCTGGTGAACGATCTGAAGGAGAAAACCAAGGAGGCCTGGCAAGTGATTATGTTTACCAAACACAAGAAAGAGCTGCAGGAGATTCTGGTGGAGAACAACCTGGCTTATAACGAGGACTTGAGCCAGTTCGGTTATGGGCATTGCCGTCTGTTTCTGGTTGAGGGGGACAAAGATGACAACCTGCCTTTTGCTTTTCAGAATCCGGAAATAAAGCTGATGGTGCTTTCGGACAGGGATATTTCCACTTTGCAGGAAGAAAAGAAAAGAGCCGTCAATCAGAAAGTCTTTATGGATTTTCTGGCCAGCCTGAAAACGGGAGATTATGTGGTACATGTTGACCACGGCATTGGGCTGTTTCTGGGCCTGGAGCAGAGGAAAATAGATGAGCTGACCAAGGAATATCTGAAGATCGGCTATGCCGAGAACGACAAGCTTTTCGTGCCGATAGACCAGGCCGACAAAATTAATAAATTCATCGGGGCTGACGAGAATCCGCCGAAATTGACCAGGCTGGGCTCGGCAGAGTGGAATTCTATCACCAAGAAGGTAAAGAAGGAGACCGAACAGATTGCCAAGGAGCTGCTGGCCATTTATGCCGAGCGCAAAAGTGCCAGCGGTTTTGCTTTCAAGTATTTTGACAAGGAAATGGTGGCTTTTGAAAAGAGCTTTGAATACGAGGACACGCCGGGCCAGATGCGGTCCACCAAGGACACGCTGGACGACATGTGCCGTGAAATTCCCATGGACAGGCTGGTTTGCGGGGACGTGGGCTTTGGCAAAACGGAGGTGGCGATGCGTGCTTCTTATTTGGCTTTTCTTAACAAAAAACAGACGGCACTGGTTTCGCCGATCACCATTCTGGCCGATCAGCATTATCGCTCTTTCCGGGCCAGAATGGACAGATTTAACGTAAGGGTGGAAATGCTGTCCCGCTTCCGAACGGGTTCCGAGCAGAAGCGTATCCTGGACAAGCTGGCCAAGGGGGAAATCGATATTATTATCGGGACACACCGTTTGTTGCAGAAAGACATCAAATTCAAGGACCTGGGGCTGGTGATTGTCGACGAGGAGCAAAGATTCGGCGTCAAACAAAAAGAGGTTTTCAAGCAGATGAAGGCTGATGTTGATTTTCTGACCCTGACGGCCACGCCGATACCCAGGACGCTGAATATCGCTCTCAATAAACTGCGCGACATTTCCACAATCACCACCCCGCCGCCGGGGCGTCTGCCGGTAATCACAGAGGTGCGCCGTTTTTCGCTGGGTCTGGTGCGGGAAGCTATTTTGAACGAGGTGAAACGGCAGGGGCAGATTTATTTTTTGCATAACAGGGTGCAGACCATTGACAGTCTGGCCGACAAGCTGCGGGTGCTGGTGCCGGAGGCTCGCTTCGGCGTGGCCCACGGACAATTGGGATCCGGCGACCTGGAGGATAGAATAGTGGCCTTTAAAGACCATCAGTTTGACGTGCTGGTCTCGTCGACCATCATTGAAAACGGAATTGATCTGGCCAATGCCAATACCCTGGTGGTAAACAATGCGGAAAAGTTCGGCCTGGCGCAGTTATACCAGCTGCGGGGCCGGGTGGGACGCAGTAAGCGCCAGGCCTATGCCTACTTTATGTATCACGGACAGCGCCTGAAACTGGATGCCAAGAAACGCCTGAAGGCCATTGTGGAGGCCTCGGAGCTGGGCTCCGGCTTCCAGATTGCCATGAAGGATCTGGAAATTCGCGGTGCCGGAGATATCCTGGGTGCCAAGCAGCACGGAGTGATCAACGTGGTTGGCGTAAGCCATTTTATCCGTATGCTCAACAAGGCGGTGGAAGATTTGAAGGCTGGCCGCGTGTTAAGGGAGGAGGAGCCGGAAGATATTGCGGTGGAAATTCCAATCAGCGCTTTTATTCCCGATCATTATATCGCCAATACCAAGGAAAAAGTGGCCACCTATCAGAAACTGTCGGCCGCCGACTCGCTGGAATATTTACATGACGTGAAGGAGGAGCTGGTTTCCGATTACGGCAATCTGCCCATTGAGGTGATCAATTTCTTCAAGGTGATTGAGATGAAAATCAATGCCAAAGCGGCGGGCATTGTCGGTATCAAGGCCGAGAGTGTTTATCTGACCAAAGACAAGGAAATCCTCTTGCAGATGAGCAACCTGGTGAAACCGGAAAATATCATGAATCTGCTGGAGTATAATCACAAGTGGATGATTTCCGGCAATAAGTTGAAAATTAAGCTTGAAGATTTAGGGTTTCAATGGCTTGATGAGCTTAATAGTTGCCTCCGGAAGCTTGCGGAGAAGGCTAAAGTGCAGCAGACTTAGTTGAAAAGTCCCAATAAAGGTGCATATTTCTGTGGAAGACCTTTGTTTTTTTGTGCAAAACTTTTAATTCTTTGTTGAAAAGTCACGATGACCGATACCAACAGATATCCTGGAAGATTAAGAAGGACTCATAAAGTTGCCGAGCTGGCAAAACTGTCGCCAGGCGGAGAAGTAGCCGTTCTTTGCGGCAGGGTGATCGGCTTAATTGATGGTGAAGCGATGATTGGCGGCAAGGAAGTGGCTGCGGAAAAGGCGTTTGTTCTGCAGGACGATTCCGGAAGACTTAATATTGCCTGCGCTGAATTGCCAAAAGTGGGCATGATAATAGAGGTTTCCGTTATCAATGACGGGCGGGGAAGGTTTCTGGTGCAGGGTGAAATTCAGATCTTGGCGGACTGTGAAGACTTTTATATTTCGCCGCAAGCCTCGCCCAATTATAAAAAAATGGCTATTGATGAAAGTTTTCGGAGCACTCTGCTGAAGCGCAGCCGGGTGGTGGCGGCTATACGGGAATTTTTTGCGGCCAGGGGCTTTGCCGACGTGGAAACGCCTTGTCTGGTGCGACTGCCCGGTATGGAGCCTTATCTGGACGTGTTTAAAACCAGGTTTGAAGCTGATTTTTCGGCTGATCAAAAGTTGAACGAGGATATGTATCTGATTACCTCGCCGGAATATGCCATGAAGAAACTTCTGGTGGGCGGCTTGGAAAAAATTTTTCAAATTACGCGGTCCTTTCGCAACAAGGAGACTTTCAGCGAGCGGCATAACCCGGAATTCACCATCCTGGAATGGTACAGGGCCTATGCTTCCTATCTGGAGATCATGACTGATACCGAAGAGCTGGTGAAGTTTGTCTGGGAGAAGATAGGTGAAAAATCTGAGGGAAAACTGATCAATAAAATGAAATGGGGTAACGTTGAAATAGACATTGGCGCTCCATGGAAGAGACTGCGGGTGCTTGAGGCGTTTCGTTTAATGGCCGAGATTGATGAGGAAACTTTTTTCAATCTGGATAAATTCAGGCAGGTGGTACGCTCGCGGGGATATGTGCTGACGGAGGGGGCCAGCTTTGACGATTGTTTCTACAGCATTTTTCTAAATGAAATTGAGCCAAAACTGGGTCTGGGCGTTCCGACCATTTTATATGACTATCCGGTTTCGATGGCGGCTTTGTCCAAGCGCTGTGAGGATGATGACCGTTTTGCCGAGAGGTTTGAGGCCTATATAGGCGGGGTGGAAATTTGCAATGCTTTTACCGAGCTCAACGATCCGGTTGAGCAGGAAAGGCGGCTTACCTTGGAGAAAGAGGAGCGGCGTGCAGCGGGAAAAGAGCTGTATGACGTGGATAAAACTTTTATTGACGCCCTAAAATTTGGCATGCCGCCGTCCGGCGGCAATGCCCTGGGTGTGGACCGGCTGGTGATGCTGATTTTGGGCGAGAGAGATATCCGGAATGTGCTGCTTTTTCCGCATCGGGATTTGTAGGGCTTAAATAAGCCCGTTTTGCATTGACCTGCGGGCCGAAGGTGGCTAGAATACCCCGCGTATGGCATAAGAAAAAAAGCATGAACACATCAGATTTCAAAAAAGGCGCAGCTATCAAATATAATGGTGAAACCTGCGTAATTTTAAGTTATCAATTTGTGAATCCCGGTAAAGGCTCGGCCTTCACACGCACCAAACTGAAAAACGCCAAATCGGGCAAGATTTTCGAGGTGAGTTTCAGGAGCGGTGAAAATATCGACGAAGCCAATGTGGAATACCGCAACTGCCAGTATCTGTATAATGACGGTACCGACATGACTTTCATGGACAATACCAATTATGAGCAGTTCACGCTGCCCCTGGAGAATGTCGGCGATATGAAAGATTATATCGTGGACGGCAGCGAGGTCGTGGTGGTCTACATCGACGGTATGCCGTTTTCTCTGCAATTACCGCCAAAGATGAATTTCAAAGTGATTGAAGCGCCGCCGGGCGACAGGGGAGACACGGCCACAGGTGGCAATAAACAGGTGGTTCTGGAAACCGGGGCCAAGGTAAACGTGCCACTTTTTATAAAGGAAGGGGATGTGGTTAAAGTGAACACAGACACCGGGCAGTATGTGGAGAGGGTGAGCATGTAGGCGCTGGCTCTTTACAGGTGGTCCGTTTTGTTGTAAAGTTGATAGCGAGGGGATGTACTGGCATTCGACATGAATGTTCTTTTACAAACAGCAATCACGGGATGGTACCGTCTCCCGTCAGATCCGTCGGTACAAACATAAATGCAAGTAAACTTGCTATGGCAATGAAAGCCGAATCTCTGGATTTGGCTCCCGCTCTGGCCTATGCCTAGAGCTCGCCAAAAATTCCCCGGACCACAAACTCCGGGGTCGTAAGCCGGTCGACTCCGCTGGACCGGGCCTTATGACACTTGCGGAACTTATCCGGTTGGTTTGGCGTTTTGAGGCCGGGTGGAGTTATACCAAAACCAGGCAAAAGGAGCTTTTGGTCGCGTCTCTATTCCTTCTGCCCAACCAGACGTGACTATGATTGTAGAAGTTTGCACCAGACATTTGTGGACCCGGGTTCGACTCCCGGCATCTCCACCAAAGAAAGAGACCGTTAATTCATCTCGACAGTCTTCATTTCATATCCTTTGGCAAGGACGGCATCTTTTACGAGTTGGTTTGTTTTGAGGCTTTGAATTGTCTTTTCCAGATCCTCCTTACTTTTCGCGGTATGGTTGAGACATAGACTGTAATCCAATGATTTAGGGTTTCCATAGCAAATTATCCCGTCAGCGGAAACCTCAACAATATCGGCATCGGCGTCTGTTAGCGCTTTTGTGGTTGTGAAATTAATTACGTCAGCGTCGTATTCAACATTATTTATTAGAATCTTGTTTTCTGAATAACTTAAACCTGCTAGATAACGATTAGTGCTATTAAGCTGTCTAGAATAGGATCGTGTGTATGTCGTTTTTTGAGGGGGTGTTTGTCCGAAATTGATGAAGAAGATAACGCTGATAATTATCAAGAGGCTAATAGAAGTAAAAATCACCACTCTTTTACTAATAACAGTTTTTTTAAGGGGCGAAGGGACAAAAGGTGTTTCGGCCATACTTTAAGATTGGATATTGTTATCAATATAACAGAAACAGTCAATAAAACAAAATGGGACGCGCTGTATAGTTGCTATGTAAATGGGCCTATACAAACTAGTTTCGACTCACCATTGGTGTAATTGATAATTGGCTATAATGCTTTAAGTTAGCCATGTAATTATGTTTGTTTTGATGTTTTTTATTGTTGATGCCCATTGAATAATGATATTAATCAAGGTGTTCCAAGTTTCGGGCGGTGTGTCCACCAAAATAGACGTTTTGGGGAACGGATTGTTTTCGAAAAACGCGTTTTTTTGTGCTATAATGTAAGGAAGTATTAATAATGATAAATTTATGCCAAATACCATGTCATCTTCAGCTGAAGACTCTGACAGAAACGAAGGGATAAGCCATGATGTTGCGGTCGCTGTCTGGCCCTTGTTGCAGAAACTGGGGGAAACTCCGGAGCATAATTCTCCTGAGGATTTTACGGATGAGGCCAAAGCGGAGAACGAAAAACAAGAATTAATTAAAAGGAACCTTAGTAGAATTGAGGTACAGGTATATAAAAATCATTGGGGACTTGACGGGCTTTGGTTAACCATCGATGCCGAAGGGGAAAAATTAACGATTATGGGAACGGTTAGTTGCAGTGGAGAAATGGAACCTGAAGAAGTTAAAGAGGCGATGGATCGCATCACCAATATGAGAAATGATATGATTAAGGCCCGTTACAAGCTGTCGAAACCTGCAGCGTTTGATAGTGAAAATTATGACATGTATTTTGAAAAACCTGTGGATACTGAGGATCCGCAAAAGGTTTATGCGGCGGTTGACGCTTTCATTGCGCTTTTATAAAAACGCTTGGTCTGGTTTAGATTCCGGGTGAGCGTCAGCAGGTATTTGGCTATGTCTTCAGGGCACAACAGCTGGCGTAGAATAAATTTCTTCCAGTATTGATTTGGCGAGTACAACCAAAATAGTTATTAAGGGAACGTCGGCAATATTATAAACCAAAAACGGGGATTGGCTAATTTTTAACTTGGACAAGTGGAAAGAGGCAGATTAGACTTGGGAAAATAAAATATAATTAATAAATAATGAAAATGAAAAAGGTTTTTAAGATAGCGGCTGCGACATTACTGATGGCAAATGTGGCGGTTGTTCAGGCCATGGCGACATTCAGTGATGTACCGACTACATATCCGAATTACACGGCGATTATGGATTTGAAAACGAGGGGAATAATCGGCGGCTACCCGGACGGGACTTTCCAGCCGGATAAAACCGTCAATCGGGTAGAGGCACTGAAAATTATTTTGAATGCGGCGGGCATTGATTCCACTACTTCGACGCGCAAAGCGATTTTTACCGACACCTCAGCCAGTGAATGGTATGCCCCATATTTGGACAAGGCTTATGATCTGGGCATTGTGCAGGGGTATCAGGATGGATCTTTTAAGCCGACGCAGGCGGTCAATCTGGCGGAAAACCTGAAAATGCTGCTCAATACCTATAAAATTGACCTGACCAACTTTGTGCCGACCTCCAATATGTTTGCCGATGCCTTTGCCGATCAGTGGTATGCTAAATATCTGGAATATGCCAAAGAAAAAAAGATGATTGTGGCCGATGCTGCCGACAAGGTCTATCCGGCACAGGGGCTGACTAGAGCCAAGCTGGCTGAAGTAGCCTACAGATTGATTGCGATAAGGGAAAACGGACTGGACTATTTCGGGCAGGTGAAGGATGTGACAAAACCGGCAGTGCAAACGCCGCAAATAGACAATCAATTGCCGCCAACGGTTTGGGACAATACCCTGGATATAAAAATCAGTAATTTTAAATTCAGCATTGCTAATTTGACGGTGCCGCAGGGTGGCAAGGTACGCTGGACCAACAACGACTCCGTCAATCATCAGATCGTCAGTGACGTGAGCGGCAAATTTGCCGGTCCTGTAATGAAGCCGGGGGACACATATGTGATTACTCTGAATGACCTGGGCACATTTAATTATCACTGTGCCATACACCCTTCTATGACAGGGACTTTGACGGTAAAACCGGCGGAACAGGTGCCGACGATCTAGTCTTTGGGGCGGGTAAGGTTTTTGGAGGAAAAAATTTGCTGGAGAGGATGGGAACTGGTGTTCCCGAGATTTTTCAGCTCCTGCTCCAATGAGGTACCGTTTTGGTGGGCTTTCTTTACGAGCAGAGCGGCCTGGTCATAACCAATTTGGCCGATCAGGGCAGTGGCTTTGCCCAGGTGATGATCAAAGTATTTTTGGCACTGGGCGTGGTTGGCGCGAATGCCGTCGACGGCGTTTTGGCGCAATGTTTTGCTGCCGGCAATTAGAAGTTGTAATGATTCCAGCAGAGCTTTGATCAAAACGGGCAGCATGACATTGAGTTCGAACTGACCGTTCTGAACGGTCAGCATGGCAATTTCATTATTGGCGCTGACCTGGAAACAGATCTGATTGAAGCTTTCCAGGATGACCGGATTGACCTTGCCGGGCATGATGGAGGAGCCGACTTGTTTTTCCGGTAGAATAATCTCGGCCAGGCCGGCGCGTGGACCGGAATTCATCAGGCGCAGGTCGTTGCAGACCTTTGAGAGTCCGCTGGCGGAAACATTCAGCAGGGAGGAAAGGTGAAAAAAGACGTCCAGATTTTGAGTGGAATCGATCAGATCCGGGGCAGGTTTGAGCGGCAGTCTGGTCAGGCGGGCCAGATTACGGTTAGACAACCGGATGAAATGCCGTGAGGAATTGAGCCCGGTGCCGATAGCGGTGCCGCCCAGATTGGTCAGATAAAGATACTTTTTTACTGCGAGGATTCTTTGACGGTCTCTTTTGACCAGGCTGGCATATGCGGCGAACTCCTGTCCCAGGGTGACGGGCACGGCATCCTGCAAATGGGTGCGGCCGACTTTTAAAATGGCGCGGAACCGGACAGCTTTTTGGCGGAATGATTTTTCCAGCAGCTGCAGTGAGGCTAAATAACGGTCAATCAGGGGCAGCAGGGTGATGCGCAAGGCAGTGGGTACGGCGTCATTGGTGGAATGGCCAAGGTTGACATGATCCAGCGGGTGGATGGAGAGGCGGTTTTGGAGAATTTCGGCGGCGCGGGCAGCCAAAACCTCGTTGACGTTCATATTGATGGAGGTGCCCGCGCCGCCCTGTATGGCGTCGGTCACAAACTGATCGTCGTGCCGGCCGGCCAAAACTTCCCGGGCGGCCCGGACAATGGCCTGACAGCGTCTGGCGTCCAGCCGGCCCAGAGTTTTATTGGTTTCGGCAATGGCGATTTTGACTTTGGCCAGAGCGTAAATCAGCTGAAGATCGACCACCTTCCCGCTCAGCCGGAAATTGTTGATGGATTTGACAGTTTCCTTCCCGTAATAAATTTTTTTATTCATGTTGTTGATGGTTGGCGTTATTATAGAAAATATTTTCTTTCTTGCCCGCTTGAAGTTGTCCGGAATTATGTTATAGTAAGTCCTTACTCTTTTTGTTTGCCGGGGAAGGCGGGTAAAATTTATAAATAATGATGCTAAAAATCAATGATATAGAAATAGATGAGCGCTCGCTGAATTGTCTGAAAGACAAGCAGAAAGGCAGTTTGTCTCTAACTTATTTCAAAGGGGCGATACTGGAGATGTCGTTGGCTGAAACGGCACCGGAGATTTACGGGATATGGCAGGAGGCCAGGCGGAACCTGCATACGATCTATGAAGGATCTGTTTACGGCGAAGAGGATTTTTTTGTTCTGGACATGGAGCTGGCCCGCTCGGTCAGACAGCGGGCACGACAGCTGGGACTGGTTTACACCGCTGGAAAAAATGGAAATAGCCAGCATTTATGACATGAACAGAAAAGGCACAGGGAAAATATGTTTTATTGAGGCTATTGAGGCCATGGAAAAGGCCAAAACTGCCAAAGAACTGATGGCGCTGGCAGAGACCTACGATCTAAAAATGAACCGGCTTTATCAGGGATCGGAGTTTAAGCGACGGGAGCTGGGAATCTGGTTGAACATGCTGGCCAGAAGATTAAAGGACAATTCCACCCGGTTTTCTAAAAAACACGGAAAAGGCGGTAAATAGTGGTTGAACTCCGCCGGCTTTTTGTTAGGATGTGATGGCACATGGGGCTTAAGGCTATGATGGATTTTAAGGACGAAAAACTGGAAGTCAAAATGCGGGCGCTGGGTTTGAAGTGGACTGATTTTACTGAAACTTATTCCAAGGGTGGTGGCAAAGGGGGACAAAAGGTCAATAAAAGCGTCAACCGTGTTTTGCTGCGCCATTTGCCGACCGGCCTGGAAGTGCGGGTGCATAAATTCCGGGAACTCTGGGGTAATCGTTTGTCTGCTTATCGCTTGTTGGTCAGCAAAATAGAGGACACCAGATTGGGCAAAAACTCGCCGGCCGCCAGAAAAATCGAAAAAAAGAAAAAGCAAAAACAACGTCGTTTACGCAAAAGCCGTCAGAAAAGTGGTTTTTCCGGCGAGGCTAAAGCTCCTTCCTGATTTGCAGAGCGAAGTCTTTGAGCAGACGTTTTGTTTCCGGCCGGTCGTGTTTAGCGCAGGCGGCGGTAAGCTGGCTATGCAGTTTTTGCATTTCCGGTGTGCCCACCAGGGCCAGGCGCGCGGAAAATTGACGCATTTTCTCGGGATCGAGAGCGTTGTTTTTATCCAGGCTACCGGATAAATATTCCAGCATTTCACGGTAAAGCGAAGTGCGGCTGCCGATAACTGTCTGGGCATGGGTGGTGGCCAGTCTCTTTTTGCGCAGGCGGTTTTCTGTGCCGATTTGCCCGCGATTAATTTGCGAAAGAACCAGCCAAAAAAGCAGCAGGCCCAATACGGGCGTGATGATCAGGATATAAGGCAGCTGCGGGATCACCGGCAAAACCTCGGTCTTTGGACATTGTACATTGGTGCTGGAGAGGGGGTTGATGGGCGGGCAGGACGGAGCTTCGGGAGTGGCGGTTGGGGTAGTTGTGGGAACGGCTGGCGGTACGAAAGTGCCGACCGGAGCACGTGTGCCGGGGGTGGAAGCGGCGTTTTGGCCGGTAGTGCCGGTTGTTGCGGCCGTTCCAGCCGGCGCGGTGGTGCCGGCTGATGATCCCGCGGGAGCTGTTCCCGTGGTGGACGGGGCAGTTGTTACTGTGCCATCGGTGGCCGGCGTGGTGCCGGTTGAGGGCGTGGTGGTCGTGCTACCGGTCGAGGGGGTTGTCGCTCCCGTGTTCAGAGGAGCAAGAGTACCTAAAATGGGCGTGATGGTCGTAGCGGTTGGCGGAACAGAAACGGTGGGCAACAGAGCACTAGTAGTTGGAGTGACAGTGTTAAGCCTGGTCAGATTGGTAGTCTGGGCCAGGGAAAGCCCTGTGGAGGCAAAAAACAGGGCGAAAATCAGGGTTGCTAATTTAAAATAAGCAGGTTTGATCATTTTTGATTGATTAACTCCATATCCTGACGGATGGCTTCCAAAAGAGCTGACCGGTTAGTATTATAGCCTTGACTAAGAATAATTTCCTTGGAAGAGTCTTTCTGGGCGAATTTCTGTTTGGCCAGGCTCAATAATTCTGCAGACAATTTATCTTTTAATTGACGGACTTCTTCGTCGGCCACCAGATCCACCTTGATTTCGATCCGGGTCCATTCGTCATCAAAATTTTCCAGGTTTTTGAGGGACAGGGAGGTGTCTTTTTTGGCCAAAAAGCTCTCGATGGTGGCCAGTTCGGAAATAAATTCGGAGTAGATTTCCTGCTTGAGCGCAAAAGCTTTCTCCTGCTTGGCTCTTTCGATTTCGACTGCCTCTTTTCGCTCTTCGCGGCGGATGTCCATGTTGCGGATGATAAAAGAGGTCAGAATGGTAATAAAGGTACCTATTACCAGACCAGCCACGCCGATAATAGCACCAACGATCTGGCCCATGGCATCGGGATTCTTTAAAAGTGTGTCAAACATAAGATTTTAGGTGATTTTTCTGTAATGTAGCACAGCGGTCAGGATTGTAAAAGTTGCCAGGGTAAGAACAAATCGAGATTTGGTCATATCCTCGGGGAAAATTGACACTTCGATTAAGCAAATCCTAAGCTTGACAAATCCCAGGTTTTCTAGTTAGACTACGTTCTAAACTTTAGGCAACATGAATAAAGGCCTGGAAAAAGAGAATCAGCTGGTGGAAGCGGCTAAAGTCGATCCAGAGCGCTTTGCGGAGCTGTATGACAGGTATGTGGAGCAAATCTACCGCTATGTCTACAGACGCGTGAGTGATCAGAATATCGCCGAGGATCTGGTTAGCCAGACCTTCTATGACGCGCTTTCCCATCTGAAAAGCTATGAATACAAGGGCTATCCGTTTTCGGCCTGGCTATATAAAATAGCCCATAATAATGTGCTGAAATGGTACAGAACGAATTCACGGACGCAAAAGGTTGATCTGGAAGACATGGTGGAACTAAAAGACGATCAGGATGTGATGGAAGAGGAAGCGATGCGCCAGGAAAAGGAGAGTGTGATGGATTTGCTGCAGAAACTTGAGTATGAAGAAAGAGAATTGGTGAGGCTCAAGTATTTTGAAGAAGTATCAAATATAGAAATTGGCCAGATCATGGGGATTTCGGCCAATCACGTCGGGGTCAAACTATACCGGGCCCTGAAAAAGTTAAAACAATTAATGAATTCCAAATAATTATGGAAACACTGGACGGCAAATATTTCGAATCAACTATAGCGACCTTGAAAAAGGCCAGGTTGAACGAGAAAATCGCCATCAGTCCGGCCTTCAAAGCCCAGCTGAAGGCTGGGATACTGGAAAAGGCTGCAAAAATGGCCCTGCCTCCACGCCCCGACTGGGCTGAATGGGTGCTTAAATATAAATATGTCTTCGGCGGCGTGCCGGTGCTGGCGATTTTGGCTATTGTAGCCATTAACGCCCTCAATTTTCAGGTAAAAGTTCCCAGAACGGACATAGTACCGGAGACTATAACCAATACGGAAGCCAATCAGGATGTTGGCAGCGTTACCGCTGGCACGGATAATCAGACGGCCGGTGAGCCTGCTATCAAGACTTTTCCGGCAGATCTGGTAATGCCGCCGGATTATATCTTGGAACAAAGGGCTTTGGAAAACTCTACAGGGGCTGTCAGCGAACCGGCTGAATCCAGTGTCGCGAGCGGATTAATGTTTTTGGAGGGGCAGAGCGGCCAGGTGAAACTGTCCGTGCCGGCACTGAAGAAGACCACGAGTTCCCAAACCATTGCCACCACTCAGGCCACCAATCCTGCTACTGCAGCAACTTCGGCTCCAGGCAGCAATGGGGAAAATAGCGCTCCCACCAGTACGGAAAATACAACCGTTCCGGAACAAAAAACCGTGATCATGGAAAGCCAGTCCAGGCCGGAAGTAAGCGGCAGGGTGGAGCAGAACGGCACGGCCACACCCGCTCCTTTGGTGGAAGTAACAACTGAGACTGTGGACAATAGCGTTACAGCACCGTCCACGGCCACCACAAGCCCAAATCAGGTGATGGTGCCGCAAACCGCAACGCAAGCCCCGACGGATCAGTCCACAACCACCACAACTACGGTAACCACGACAACCAATGCTGACGGTACGACAACCACCACGACTACTGTTCCGGTGACCAGGTCGCTGACGGAGAATCCAACAACAACCCCGGCCAGCAGTGCGCTTCCCGTTACCGAACAGGCACCGGCGGTTACCGCCCCGGTGAGCGTTACCCCGGTTGTTTTGCCGGAAGTGCGCGTGGAATCGACCGATTATATCAATCCGGTGCAGGAAATGAACCAGCCTGTGGAAAAGAGCGGCTTGGAACTGACTACGGCAGTGGATCTGGTCTCCCCGCAATTTTTAACCGCCGGCAGGATTATTTATACCGGCAGAAACAGGACCCAGGTGGTCGCGGCCGTGGAAACGGCTTTTGCCGCCAGAAACGGCACGTTATCCAGTGACTATTATATCAGCGTGCAGAAGCTGGAGAATAACAGTTACAAAGCCACGCTGTTTGAGAACGGCAAAGTCAAGGAGGTCACTGTCCTGGCAGTCAGGGACGGCAAACTGGTGGTGGTGACGGAAGTCGGCTACTAAAAGGAGTTGTTTCCAATCAGGCTTTCCAGGTGCGCGCTTTATAAAACAGTCCCAGCAGAGGATAAAAATAAATCATAATCTGCGGAAAAAAGAGGCTGTTTTCAAAATTGCAGTGGACCAGCAGCGCCAGCAGGCCGGTAAACAGCCCCAGACTCAAGCCGGGCAGGGGTGATGGGGCCTTTTTCAGCCAGGTTTGAAGGGTGTCGCGCAGCAGCAAATAATAAAAAGCCAGGAAAAAGAGCAAGCCGGCCAGACCGGTGGTAGCCAGAACGGTCAGCAGGCTGGAGTCGGAGCCGCTGGCAGAGTGGACGTCCTCGCTGCTGATGAAGCCCTCGGCCAGTTTGACGTAGGGAAGCGTGTTGTAACCGTGGCCCAGCAGGGGCTTCTGATTAATCAGTTCCAAAGTCTGTTCCCAGTTCTGGATGCGCAGGCGAGCCGTGGGATCGGGATTTTCGGAGGTGTTGAAAAGGACGGAAGTCATACTGGTAACCAGCTCACCGACCCGCTGCTGGGCGCGGTCGGAACTGACCAGGGCGATAGAACCGATTAAAAGAATAATCAACAAAAGTTTGCGGGCCTTGATCAGGCCGAGTATGAAAATGCCCACCAGAAAGGCCAGATAGCCCGAGCGGGAGTAGGTGAGAAAAAGGGCGGTCAGCAGTATGGCGGAAACGGCGAAAAGGCCGATTTTCTGACGCAGGGATTTTTCATAGAGGGCCAGGCTGATGAAAAGGAGTGAAACAAAGGCAAAAAAGCCGCCGATGAAATTGGGATCCAGCCAGCTGCCGACCAGACGGTTGATATGCGGGTCATAGCCGGCCGTCTTGGCCAGGACTTCCAGATCCGGCAGAAACTGCAATTGCAGGAAGCCGCTGAAGGCCACCAAAAGTGCGGAGAAAACCAGCCACCAGATAAACTGCCGGTAATTTTTGGGCTCGGCCAGAAAAAAAGTGATGGGGAAAAGGCCGATATAGAGTATCAGCCGGATCAGGTAGAGGCTGCTTTGCAGGACATCGGAAAAGGGGAGAGCGGCCAGGCTTAAAAAAAGCGAAAGGGTGGCAATGGCCAGAAAGATATACAGTGGCTTGAGGACTTTGGGCAGGTCGGGCAGATGCCTGACCCTGGAGAGATGCATCAGGGCGCCGAGATCAAAAATCGGTACCAGCAGGTCGTTGATCACTACGCTGCGTCCAAGAAAATCCAGGCGCGAAAACTCGCCCGCCAGCGGCAAAAGCAGCAGTATAGCCAGGCCCCAGAGGGGCTTTTTGTAGCTTAAATAGCCGAAAGCTGCCAGCTCCAGCAGAAAAAGCGTGTCATCGGGCCGCGTGAAAAGCAGCCAGGTGAACAGTCCGGCCAGGCAGGCTCCCAGCAGGGCAAAGAGACTTTTTTTGAGCAGACTGACAAAGTTATTTTTTCTCACCGGGATGGGAGGGATGATTGGGATGGGTGGCGTGATGCGCCTCTGCGTCATGATCAGGATGGGCGGCACGTTTTTTGGCACGGCGTTTTTTGATCTGTATGATGCCGATGATCAGCACGGCCAAAATGAAAACACCCAGAGAGGCATAAAAATAAATCTGTACCCAGGACAGACCTGGCAGAGGCATTTTTTCTATCGGCTGGGGGTTGTCCGTGACCTTGATATTGACCCTGTCGACTTTGCGGATATTAACAGCGACGTTCATGCCGTTTTTCTGCATGGTGCCGATATTCTCGATTTCGACGCCGAGTCCACCCAGATAGCTACCCAGCTTGGCCGAGGGAGGCACGATGATGCTAAAATTGACCAGACCGGTTTCCCCGGCCTGCAGGGTGACGTTTTTTTGCTCCGGAACCAGCCACAGACCGGCTTCTTTTTGGGTGTCCGTGGAGGCTCTGAAATGCACCTCGTTTTTTTCATCGGTATAGGAGTCCAGGCCGACCAGCAGGTAGGTGACGGGCTGGGTCGAGTTATTGATAATTGCTTCAGTTTCGGTGGTGGAACTGCCCGGCTTCAGCTCAACGCTGAATTGCGAAGGGTTGATTTTATTGGGGTAGGCGGGTTTGCTGGTCAGTCCCGGGTTGGTATCCTGGGCGTAGAGAATGGCCGGAAAAAGAAAACACAAAAGCAGGGCGAACAGTAATTTTTTTCTCATAAGGCTGAAACGGTGAAGGTTAAATTCGTATTATAGTTCTGGTCCGACAGTGGATAATTGAGAACACTGTGTTGTGGAAAAGTGAAAAGCAGGCCGAATCCCAGATGGTACTCCCCGAAATAGGAAGGTACGCTGGTAGCGTTGATGATCATTTTCGGCTGGCTGAAGGAAGGGTTGCTCGGGTCGGTGGCGAAGCGCGAGAAGTAGTCTTCCAGATTACTGCTGGCATCGTTTAAAGCGGCCATGTCGCTTTCCGAGAATCTGCTGATTGAGCCGCCGCTGCTTTGCACCGGGTCTATTTCCGAGATGGGCATGACGGCGCCGATTTTGTTGATGCCGTCCACGCTGCCGCTCAAAAGACTGTCTTTGTGGAAAGATAAAATGCCGATATTTTCATAGGGCAAGGGTAGGGTGGTGTCGATGGTAGCTTCGACGCTGAAACCACCGGTCTGCCGGGCGTCGTAGACATTCAGTCCATTGCCGAGGGTCGTGTAGCCGTTGGTGAATTTGACTACATGCTTTTTTTCGTCGCCCAGGAAAACCGCTTGGGAAGGGTTGGTGACGGTATCGCTAAAGACCATGGAACCCATGTCGAATTGAAAGCAGCCGCTGCTGCAGGTATCGATCATTATGTCCGAGGTGACCAGCGGCTGGGCGCGGGCAATGAAGTAAGAAAGACCCAAATTTGCAATCAGGAAAAAAAATAGTGCGTAAAATTTTCCATTGCCTTTAATCATCTATTTTTTTCTAACCAGAATGGTGGTGTTGGGTTTTAATTCATAGGGTGGGCGGATTTTGTTGATGCCGACCAGTTTCTGCCAGCGCATGCCGAATTTAGCGGCGACGCTGTTGACGGTGTCCCCGGCAGCCACCTTGTATTTGACGCATTTGGACAGATAGAGGCGGTGCATGATGACATAGGCGAGGATCAGCAGCAGTACAACCAGCACGCCGATGGCGTAGGGAATGAAGGAAGCATAATCGCTTAATTCAAAGTTTACCGAACCGCTTTCCCGATTTATTACGTTTGTTTTACCGTTAAAGATGTCATTTTCCATGACATTGAGCATGATATCGGCCCGGAAACTTCCCCATTGGGGGGCGTCCGTCCAGCTGTATTGCCCCTTGAAGCTGTCATTTTGCAGTACACCGGAGGCGCTGATGGGAAAGGTTTTGAGGATCTTGTTGGTGGAGGTGTCGGTTACCGTGATGTAGCCATTGGCCGCCAGCAGAGTGTTGCCCTGATTGTCGAGTGTGAAAGAAAACTGATTGAGCTTTTTATTGAAAGAAAAACCGTGGAAACTATATTTGTTTATTTTTTCTCCCGGGATTTGTAAATAAATAACTTTCACCAGACGGGTAACCACCTTGGCCGAGAAGGAACTGCCTGTAGCCGGTGTAGCTGTTTCCGGTGTTGATTCCTCGGCGCTGATACCGCCGACATAGGTGCCCGGGGTAAGGTTGGGGGGTAAATTAAGCTTGAAAGAGAGGGTTTTTTCCTCCAACGGTGCCAGCGTTACTTTGGGCTGGTCGAATTGCAGCCATTTACCGATGGCCACCTGTGGCAGATTGCTGAGTTTCAAAGAGGCGTTGCCGGAGCCGCTGATGTCGCCGTCAAGGCCGTAAAGAGCCAGAGTGACGGGGGTCGACGTTTCCAGGTTCTTGACGATGATGGTGCTGGAGGGCAGGGTTTTGCCGTCATAAACAAATTCATATTTGGCCTGCTGGTAGGTCTCATCGATCTTCAGGGCATAGTTGCTGGCCTGGCAGACTTGAGCAGTCAGTAGCACGAAAACGGCGGCGAGAGCTAGGAGGTGTTTTTTCATTTTGGTTTTGCGATAAATTTTTTACTGGCTAAGTATAATGATGTTTAAGGTCAGTGACAATAGTATGCAATAATTTTAAAGTGTTTCACCTTCAGTGACGACCTCCATGTTATTATAGCATTTTTGTAGTTATTTGTGAATAGCTGACGGTGTCGTAAGATAATTAATAAAAAACCCCTCTTATTCAAGGAGGGGTTTCTATTAACTAGTTTTTTTGACTAGATTAGGACAGTTCGAAGGTGATTGTACCAGTGTAATCGCCTTTTGCGATAGGACCGGTCAGTTCATCCTGTCTGACTTCCAGATCATTGCCTGAGAAAGCAAATTTCAGAACACCGCTGAAAGATTCGGTGGAATTCCATAAAGCTGTCATACTGGTGATATCATGACCGGCATTGGTATCCCAACTTGATATTGTACTAATGTCAGCCGGTGAACCGGTGACACCATCCCAAGAGGTGTGCGTTAAACCGATGTCGGTTCCAACACCGACCAGCAGAGGAGCGGGTTCAGTGGCATTGACCAAACCGGAGGAGATTACGCTCAGAGTGCTACCGAGGGCACAATGGCTAGTAGTTGCATCATAGCCTCTGGTATCGGCAACCTTTACCACCAAGGGGGCGGTAGCGCTCAAAGGAGCGTTGACTTCCTCCTGGTAGAAGTTGACTGTCCTGCTCTGGAAAGTGGCGTTGGGGTTGGCATAGGAAATTGATACCGTGCCCAAGCTGTTACAACCGATGGTTTCTGTGGCATTAACGTTTGACTGGGCGAACACCATGGAGGCGAGACCCAGGTTGGCAACTACACCGGTAATTGCCAGAATTGAAGCGAGCTTTTTCATATTTATTTGTGTTAAATTATAAAGCTTCTAAATATGATAACGTAAATCTGCGACACTGTCAACGTTTGGGGGACGTTTTCTTTTTCGGGCGAACAGGCGCTGTCCCGGTTTTGGGAAAAGGCAGTTCCAACTTGTCACCAGGTTTTATTGTATAGGGACGCGGCAGCTTATTCAATTTAACCAGGTTTTTCCAGTTGACCTGGTACAGATCGGCTATCGAAATAACCGTTTCCCCCTTCTCCACGTGATGGGTAAAGGTGGCCAATGGACGGGGTTTGAAGAAGCGGCGGCGGCAGAATTCGCCGGCTATGGCCAGCACGATAAGCAAAAGAAGTATCCAGAGACTGCTGTAGGGAATGATATTGAAAGTGATCACCTTGGTGATGGTGGTGATTTTGCGGCTGACGTTTTTGGCCACGTCATACTCACAGATAGTCATGGTCAGCGTGGCGCGGTACTCGCCGAAGAGGGGAGGATTCTCGAATTTCAGTGTTTTTTCCAGGCTTTCGCCCTGCAAAACGGTGGGATGACTGAGGCTCATCTCGTAGGGCTTGTCCAGCAGGGTGCCTTCCACTTTCAGAGTGATCTCGCTTTTCAGGAAGACGTTGCCGCGGTTGGAAAACTTCAGGTAAAAGCTGGGAGTGCCGCCAAACTGCTGTACGGAAAAATCGTCCAGGGAATAGTCCACGATTTTGCGGCCGGGCACGGAGATATATACGGGCTCGATCAGCCTGGTTTTGATAATCACACTATTGCCCGGGGCAGCCGGCGTGGTACTGTCGTTGATCAATTCGGCGCTCAAGCCCCCCTGGTAGGTGCCCGGGGCGACTTTGTCGGGGATATTGATACTGTAGGGCAGATAAATGGTCTCGCCCGGCTTTACCAAGGCAATTTTTTGCGTGAAAATGGTCCAGCTGCCTACGGTGGTTTGCGGAGCGTCGTCCAGCTTGAAAGCCACTACGCCCTCGTCGCCCTGGATGGCGTCAACGGCCTGTAGTTTCAATTGGTAGGTCTGGTCGGCCGAAAAATTATGGATAGTCAGAACGTCCTCGATGCCTTTGGTGGGCTTGATTTCATAGGTCAAATGGGGCTTGGCCTGGTCGGGGCTGTCGGAGGGGTCGAGGCTGAGCTGTATCGGCTGTCCTGCCTGGGCATAGCTGACCAGGGGCAACAGCAGTCCCAGCAGGAGGGTGAATCCCGGGAGAAAATGGCTGATGGATTTTGCTTTATTGATGCTCATTAGCTGTTTCAGGGGTTGGTGTTGAAGTCAAAGGTGAGGGTGGTGGTGTAGGTGCCGATTTCCTGGACAGGAATGGTACCGAAGTCAATCATCAGGTGATAATGCAAAGTGGTATCGCCCTGCAGCGGGTTACTGCCGTTGCCGGGGATGTTCCTGGTGTCGAAAACGGTGGTGGGTGTGTTGAGCTGGCGGTCGTCGCCGGGATTGGAGTGGACAAAGGTGCTGCGGTCGGTCAGCGACTGGCCGTTCTGTAAATAATTAACTGCAAAGGCGGCTATCTGCGCAGGCGTGAAGGTGTTGTAGATATTGGAAAGCGCCGAGGTGGCCATGTAAACTTTATTCAGCGGCAGGCAGACGCCGGGATATTTGCAGAAGTCGGAAGCCTGGACGGTGAGGGTGTAATCGCTGGCAGGTCCACGGGTATCACTGAACTGCAGGTTCAAAGTTGGGGAGAAATTGGGACTGGCGGTGCCGGTGGAGACCTGCGGGAAAGAGAAGTCAGACGGAGGTGTGAAGGTGGCTTCGCCGGAGACGGTGGCCCGGACATTGGAGGAGGTGGAGCCGTAGTCGGTGACCACAGAGGAGACCGTCGGCGAGATGATGTTGTTGTAGGCGGCGTCGCCGCTGCTGACCGTGTGATGGATGGTGGAGGTGGTGGTCCCGTCGACGATGCCATTGTTGGCCGCAGAAACAGTTACATACTGATAGGTATTCCAATTGGCGGTGGTGAAGGTCAGGGGTGTGGCTGGACTAAGGGTGATTCTGCTGTCATCGGCGTGAATGGTGACCGTAACGTCGGAAGCCGGAGCCTTGGCCAGCTTGATGCCATAACTGTCCGTGGTGGTGCCTTCGATAATATTGACGGAAGTCTTGCTGAGAATCAGGCCTCCAACGGTCAGGGGGGCGTAAACATTGTAACTGGTCGGGCTGTAGTCCGTACCGGTCAGACCATAGATCAGGTTCGGATAGCCGCTGACCTGATTATCGTGACTGGGGTCGGCGTCGGTCAGGCGGAAGCAATAAGAGCCGCTGGCGGAGCTGGTTGGCTTCAGCGAATATTCGATTTCGGAGAACTGGTTTTCTCCCAGGGAAATAAGGGAGGTGGTGGCGGAGGTGTCTTTGAGCTGGCCGGCTACAAAGCTGTCGTTATTGTCATAGAGCAGGCCGGTGACATTGGAGGAAGCATCGCCGTCGGTGAAGTTGGGGGAATCGGAAAGCACAAAGTCGCTGCTGGGAAGGTCATGCCAGACATAGGAGTTGTTATTGGCGTAATTGCAGTACTGGTTGTCGATGGCTTTGGCTTCCTGCAGGCGCAGGTTCTGGCGGCCGGTGGAGTTGAATTCGGTGAGGGTTTCATAGCCCGGCGTGCTGGCGTGAATAAAATAGCCGCGGCCGGTGGACGGACGGAAGACGGTACCTTTGATGACAGTGGAACCGTTGTTGCTGTAGATCATCTCGTCGTTGAGGGACTGGCGGCTGAAGTCGGAAAGGTGAATGCGCATGATCTTGTGGAAGCCCAGATAGCGAGGCTGGTTATAGCGGCTCATGGGGAAATAGGCATAGCCGTTGGTGGTGTCGATGGAGGCTGCCGGGAAGACGTTGGTGACCGGATCGAGGTAATTGGGATAATATATATAGTTGGCGTCGGTCATTTCGTCATCACTGTAATTGGAAGGCAGCAGATCGAGGCGGGAGACAACTTCAAAGGTTCTGTTCGGGTCGGTATCCACCTTGGTGATGAAAGCCCGTTGCTGTCCGTCAAAGTCCGGCGCGGTGTAATCGGTGGAGGAGCCGAAGTAGGCATAGCCGTTGACGCTATCGATAACGGCGGACTGATAGCCGACTTTTTCGTTGGGGCTGTCGGTGGGAATGGGGGCGAGAGTGATTTCATCGGCTACGACCGGCGGCAGGGTGGCCCCGACATTGAGGTCGATCTTGATGATCTTTTGCGGGTTGCCGGTGGTCACATATAGATATTGATTAGTCGTGTCGATGACGGAGGAGGTGATTTCCATACCCGTATTGCCCAGGAGCAGGTCGCCGACATTGGTCATGGCCTGGGTGGGACCGTTCAATTTGATCTTCATGACGCGTGGTCTGGGCGTGACTCCCGATTGATCAGGCGAACTGACCGTTACGTAGAGGAAGCCGTTGGCCAGGTCGATTTCGGAATCGTAGGATTTGTCATTGATATCATCGCGGGTGGGCAGGTCTTCAGCCAGAACATCAACCACCGTTTGAGTGGTGAGGTTGACTTTGTAGATTCTGATGAGGGCGGCCGGGGAATTGGTGAAATAAGGTGAGAGCACAAAGTACATCAGGTTGTTGTCCGGATCGATGAAGGTCCTGGTGACATTATGGGTAGTCGAAGTGATCGGTGCATCGATGCGATCTCCATATGGCGGCGTGCTATTGACGGTGGCGGGGAATTCGAAAGAAGTCGGGGTCTGGGAGAGATCGTTCAGATTGAATTTATAGACGTGGGCCTTGGTCACTTCCTCATAAGGCGTGATGGCATAGAGAGTGTTATTGCTTTCATTGATGGCATAGCCGCCGGAGAAGGCTTTGAAATCGGCTGGATTATAATCGCCCAGGGGACCAGGACCATAGCTGTTGAAATTGGTGGGAGAAAATTCATCAAATCGGAGATCATCGGTACCCTGCGGCATGTTTCTGGTCAGCCCGTAGCGCAGACGGAAAGCAGTGTTGGCTATGGCGTTGTAGAACGGAACATTGGTGTTGGCTATGGGAGTGGCCGTTCTCTCGTTACCGTCATCGTTGCGATAGCGGTAGTCGAGCGTGGAAGTTGCGGCGTAATTACCAATGGTGAGTTGCCGGGTGGCGGCGAGGATACTATCGGCTTCGTAATTACCCTGGGAAACGGTGGCGCTCAGGGTGACGGTTGAGGTGTCAAAACTTGGCGTGGCGGAACTGTAAACGCGGAAGCAGGCGGTGCCGAGACTGTCGGTAAAGGGTTGCGGGTTATCAAGGATATGGCGCGGATCGGAACAATCCGTGCCGAGTATGCTGATATTATCCGACGGGACAGCGTTCAAGGTGACTTCACGCCCGACGGCCGGTGTCCCGTAATCCTGCTCGTAGAGTGTCACTTTGACAAAATCTTCATTAACCGGGTTGAAATTGGCGGTATTATAGTGGCTCGGATCAACGGGCTCGATCTTTGAGCTATAAGAATCCAAAGTAGAGGTGTTGGCATTGATCGGTTGCGGCCAGTAATCGAAGCTGGAAGAACGCGTTCCAGTGCCGGACTGCGTCTCCACGCTGACGTCCACAGGGCCGACTGCATGGGCCGGAGTTATTGCCTGGATGGTGGTTGAGTTGATGACTGTAACGCCGGTGGCCGGTGTCCCGCCAAAGGTGACAGTGGGGCTGCCGCCGACAGGGAAGAAATTGGTGCCGGTGATGTTGACGTGCGTGCCGCCGACACTGGAGCCATAGGCCGGATTGACACCGGTAACAGTGGGGGCTCCATAATAGGTGATCAGATTATTGGCCGAACCGGTGCCTGAACCGGTGGTGACGGATACGGAGTAGGCGCCAGCCGTTTTACTCGGGTAGTTACAGGTCAAAGTGTTTTGATCCGTGACGGATACGCCCGTGCAGGGGCTGCCTCCTATGCTTGCTGAAAGTGGGTATTGCGAGTTGGTATAGAAATTCGAACCGACGATGGTGGCGGAATTTGATGTGGAAACGGGGACTTCGTTTGGTGAAATCGTAACAACGTTGGGGGCGCCAACAACCTGGAAACCACCGGTCAGGGAGCCGGAAGTACCGTCAGGCTGCTCCACAGCGACGTCGTAAGTGCCGATGGCCAGGGCCGGCGTGGTGGCGGTGATGGTGGTTGAATTGAGGACGGTGACGCCGGTGGCATAAGTGGTGCCAAATTTTACCTGGGCACCAGTGTCAAAATTAGAGCCGCTGATGGTGACATTGGAAGTGAGCGGACTGGGCGGGCCTTTCGGAGAGGTAACGCTGGTGACGACCGGGGTGGGTTCGGCACCGATTTCTACCTGGTAATCTTCAAATTCGCCTGAATTACTTGAACCAGCTGTGATATCTGGATTGGCGCTGGCATCAGCACCCACTCTCATCCTGGTGATGCCGACGGCGGCAGAGACCGGAATCGTAATGGAGGTAGTTACATCATTGCCAGAGGCAAGAATTGGCAGAGAGGCATTGTTAACCAGATTCTCTCCGGAGTCGTTGAAGGTTTTATTATTATTAAAGTCGATCCACAGGCTGTATTTTTCAGCGGTTTTTTGGCTGTCGGTCGTGCTGGCTCCGTGAATACTGAAACTATAGCTGTGATTGCGGGTCAGATGCGGAGTTCCCCAATTGGTTTGAGGGGGCGTGTTGTTGGCCACCTGCTTGGGTGCAAAATTGGTGTAATAAAGTGTGCCTGGGGGGGCCATGGAAGGCGGGTCGGAAACTGAAGTCAGGGAAGGCGGCGTCAGATTACAATTGGCTCCGCAGGAGGCGAGCGGCCAGTTATTCAAGATTTGAACAGGCGAGGCGTCACCGGCCAGATAAACTTTTTGGATACCGATGTTATTGCCGGGCAGGCTTACTCTGGCCAGGCTATAGGGGGAATAGTAGAAGCCGTTCGTTATCGTGGCGGTCCCGGATGCAGTGGTAATGGAATAATTGACAATTTTTTCGGTGGAGGGCGGAACAGAGGCGGGAATATAACAATTTAAGCCCGTTGTTGAGTTGATCGTGACCGGTGCACAGGGATTACCGTCGACAGTCACAGAAATGGGAGTGACACTGTTGGAGTAAAAATTGGTTCCGGAAAAGGCAGGCCAGGAGCCCCCAGCGGGACTGCCCCACCAGGAATTCGCTTCATAAGTGACCGTGGGCGGGCCGTAGGCTGTGTAGGCGCCCGCCAACGAGGCAGACTGGAAGTCGAGATTTCTGACATAAACGGTATAAGTTGTACCGGAAGTCAGGGCGGGTGTCTGTGCGGTCAGCGTAGTTGAGTTTACCCAAGTGACACTGGTGGCGGCATTGGATCCCAGAGCGCCGAAGTAAATGTTGGCGCCGGGTTTGAAACTGGTGCCGGTGACGGTGAAGTTGTAGCCCGCCGCAGCCGGTCCTTTGTTCGGTGAGAAATTTGTGACGGTCGGGGCGGTGGAATTGACTATATTTACTGTATAATCCTCGTATTCGCCGTATGTGTTCGGCCCGTTGCCGCCGGAGGGGATGGTGTAACTGTTGAATTCTGTGGCGATTCTCATCCTGGTGTAGCCGCTAGTGGCGGAGGAGGGGATGTCGATTTGTCCCAGATAATTATTGGTTGCACCGATAATTTGATTGCTGAACAATAACTCTCCGCTGTCACCGAAACTGCCGTTCTGGTTGAAGTCAATCCAGACGCTAACTTTCTCATTCGCGCTGTAGGTTTTATAAATACTGATAAAATAACGGCCATATTTTTCCAATGTGGGAACGCCCAGGGAAAGATCTGTGCCGGAGCGGTTCTGGACAGGGTCGAAGTTGGTGAAGAAAGCGGTTTGATAAGGCAGGGACGGTGGGGTGCCCGAGTGACTCAAGGAAGTCGGAGTCACGGTCGTATTATCAATGCCCAGGTTAGTATAGGTTTCGCCCCGCAAAGTTACTCTGCTGGTGCCAATACCGCAGCAGGGTGTAGTTACCATGGGCAGGGTGTAGTTGTTGTAATAATAGGCGTTGCTTAAAGAGACCGTGCCCGATCCGGTGGTTACAGCAACGCTGACGGGTTTTTCTATGGCCGGTGTGGGGGCGGGCACCGCGCAATTCAGGCTGTTGGCCGTGACATTGTAGACTGACGAACAGCTATAGCCGTCAACTGTCACGTAGATCGGATATTGGGTCGTGGTATAAAAATTTGTGCCGTTGATAGTGATCACATTGCCGCTGCCGCGTGGTCCGTAATATGGCACCACGGCACGCAAAGTGTCGGTATTGGAGAACGTTGGTGCATTGTAAAAGGTGTAGGTGGAGGCGCTGGAGGAACCGCTACCCGTGGTTATAATGACGTTTTTGGCCCCGGGTGAACCGGCAAAGGCAGGTGTTGTACAGGTCATCTGAGTGGTGGAAACCACTGTGGGGGAAGTACAGGTTTGTCCACCTACCGTGACTGAAGCCATCGGGGAGGGAATAATATCGTAGAACCCTGTGCCGTTGATGGTGATCGGATTGGCCGTGCCCGTGGGGCCGGCGTTGGGGACGATGCTGGTGATGGTGGGAAGATCAAAATAGGTGTAGGCGCCGCTGGATGTATTGCTGCCGCTGCCAGTGATGACTGTAACGTCTTTGGCGGTGCCGGATGTTCCAGCGGGTGTTGTGCATAATATGGAAGTAGTGGTGATATCGGTTGACCGGTTGGCGATTGTGCAGTAGCTGCTGGTACCACCGATCGTGGCTGTGAGCAGGGTATTGCCGTCATAGAAATTTGTACCGCCAATGGTGACCGACTGTCCTCCAGCGGAGGGGCCTTTATTTGGTGTGATACTGGTAACTGTGGGTGCCGCAAAATATTTATAGGCGGAGGTCAGAGGTGAGGATTGTCCGCTGGGGGTAGTGACCACCAGGTTAACGGTAGTCCCGGCGGTTCCGGAGACAGTAATACAGTGGATTTCCGTTGAGGAAATAACGGAGACGCTGTTACAGAAAGTAGTGCTACCGTCGGTAGTCACGGTGGGAGTGGTTACCCCATCGTAATAGAAATTAGTACCGTAGATGATGACCGCGTCGCCACCTGCGACGGGGCCTTTGGTTGGAGAAATGGAGGTGACAGTCGGAGCGTCGTAATAGGTATAGGTGTAATAACCTGAATAACCGCTGGAGGTGTTCACCCGGACGTTCTTGGCGCCGGCGGTGAGTGCGGGCATGGTACAGACGATCTGTGTGGAGCCGGTCAATACCGGCGAAGTGCAGGCATTACTGACACCGGCCACTTCAACTGAAGCGTTGGCAGCTCCATTATAGAAACCGGTACCGGTAATAGTAACGCTCTTCGTTTGAGAGCTTTTACTGGCGTTGGGGACGATGCTGGTGATGGTGGGAGCATCGTAATAAGTGTAAGTGGAATTGGCCGAGCCGCTTTGAGTAAACACGGTGAGCGTGTAGCCGCCAGCTGTTTTAGTGGGGGTGACACAAGTAATGGTGGTATCGGTCATTCCCGTTCTGGGACTGCAGGTGGTGCCGCCAATAGCTACATAGGCATTGCCGGCACCGTCATAGAAGTTGCTGCCATTAACGGTGATAGTTGTTCCCCCGGATGAGGAACCTGAATTGGGTACGACGGAGGAGATGGTCGGCGGATCATAATAAGTGTAGGTCGTAGTCGCTGAACCACTTGGTGTATAAATGGCCAGCGTATACCCGCTGGCGGTCTTGGCCGGAGCGGTACAGGTGAAAGTAGCTCCGCCCGTTCCCGGTGGCTGGGACGAAAGACCGGTTCTGGGGCAAGTAGTTCCGCCAATAGTTACATAGGCGTTGCTGGCGCCGTCATAAAAGTTGGTGCCGGTAACAGTGATCATGTTCCCCCCGGCACTGGGACCTTTGGTTGGCCAGATTGAAGAGATGGAGGGAGTATCATAATAAGAAAAGGTGGAAGCGGCGGTACCACTGCCGGTGTTTAGTCTAAGTGTAGAGGAACCGGCGGCTGAAGCAGGGGTGGTGCAGGTGAAAGTGGCTCCACCGGTTCCAGGTGGTTGTGGTGACATGCCGGTTCTGGTACAGGTGTTGCCGCCAATGGTCACAGAGGCGCTAATGGAACCGTCATAGAAGTTGGTACCGGTAACGGTGATAGTGGTTCCGCCGGCGAGGGGGCCCGCACCAGGTATGACTGAGGTGATGGTGGGAGCATCGTAATAGTTATAGGCGTAATAGCTCGAATAGCCGCTGGAGGTGTTCACCCGAACGTTCACCGCTCCGGCAGAACGTGAAGGCATAGTACAGACGATTTGCGTGGTGCCGGTTAACACAGGTGAGGTACAGGCATTGGCAGTGCCGCCGACTTCAACAGAAGCCGCGACCGTACCGTCATAAAAATTAGTGCCTGTAATGGTGACACTTTGCGTTTGGCCGCTTTTACTGGCATTGGGGACTATGCTGGTGATGGTGGGGGCATCAAAATAAGTATATGCCGCCGTCGCGCTACCGCTATTGGTGTAATAGGTAAGAATACTGCTCCCTGAACCGGAGGGGGTGGTGCAAGTATAAGTCGCGCCGGCAACGCCAGGGGCTAACGAGTTTATACCAGTCCTGGTACATAGTGATGCACCTAAATTTACGTAAGAGTTAGTAATGCCATCATAAAAATTGGTGCCGGTAATGACAATTGATGTTCCTCCCGCCGAGGATCCTTTATTGGGAACTACACTTGATATACTCGGGGCGTCATAGTAGGTGAAAGTGGAGGTGGCAGACCCGCTGGGCGTAGTGATGGTGAGAGTTTGATTGCCGGCACTATTAGCCGGAATATAACATTGGTAATGCGTAGTGGTGATGGAGTATCTGGTACAATAATTTGAAGTTCCACCAATGGTAACGTAGGCATTAGATGCGCCGTCATAAAAATTTGTCCCGCTTACGTCGACTATGGTTCCGCCATTGATCCAGCCTTTGCTTGGAGTAAGCGAGCTGATAGTCGGGGCATCATAGTAGGTGAAAGTCCTGCTGGCGGAACCACTTTGGGTGTAAAGGGTAAGTGTTTGTTGACCAGCTGTGCCGGAAGGTGTCGTACAAGTGAAAGTGGCGCCTCCAGTGCCAGGGGGTTGGGTAGTCATACCGGTTCTTGTACAGGTATTGCCACCGACAGTTACATAGGCATTGGAGGTACCGTCATAGAAATTGGTGCCTGTAACAGTGACAGAAGTTCCTCCTGCCGAGCTGCCAACATTCGGCGAAACATTGCTGATACTGGGGACATCATAATAGCTGTAACCTGAGGTGAGAGTTCCAGCTTCGCCGCTCTGGTTGGTATAAACCACATTTTTAGCACCGGCGGTGCCGGCCTGTCTGGTACAGGTGAGGGAAGAGTTGGTTAAAATGGTAATGCCGGTACAACCCGTGCCGCCTATTGTTATAGAGGGATCGGACACGCCGTCATAATAATAATTGCTTCCGGTGAGGGTAACTACTTGAGTTCCCGTGAGTGGTCCGGCTGAGGGGGAGATGCTGCTAACGGTAGGACTAGCAAAATAAGTGAAAGCCCCCAATGAAGTAACCGTGCCGGAGGCGGTGGTGATAACAATATTTTTAGCTCCACCCGTTATAGAGGTTGGTGTGGTGCAGGTAATGGAGGAGGGAGCGGTTACATTTGTGATGTTACAGGAGCTCCCACCGACCGTGACTGTGGTTGGGGTAATCGTATTGGTATAGAGATTGGTACCACTGATCGTTATCGAGTTGCCCCCGGCGGTAGTGCCGGCCCAGGGCAGTACTCCCGTGATAGTCGGGGCGTCATAATAAGTATAAGTCGAAGTAGCGTTGCCGCTGGGAGTGCCCAGTGTTAAAGTGTAGCTGCCTGCCGCTCTGGACGGAGTGTTACAGACAAAGGTGGTGGGTTCAGTGACGGATACTCTGGTACAGGCGTTGCTTCCGATGGTTACGTAGGTATAGCCATCAGCGGGGGCATATTCATAAATATTGGTGCCGGTAACGGTAATCTGAGTAACCGTCGAAGATTTGCCGTTGGGCGGAATAACACTGGTGATAGTTGGCGCGGCATAATAGGTATAAGTGGTTGAAGCGGAACCGCTGGAGGTGGTGAGAGTAAGAGTATAGGCACTGGCCGTTTTGACTGGAGCGATGCAGGTAAAAGTAGTGGAGTTGAAGGGGGTGCTCCTGTTACAGTTGGTGCCGCCAATGGTTACACCGGCGGTTGCGGCGCCATCATAAAAATTTGTACCCGTGATGGTTAATGTTTCGCCACCCGATGGTTTGCCGTTATCTGGGCTGACGCTGGAGATAGTCGGGGCCGCCCAGCCGGTATAGGTGTAGGTAGCTGTTGTTGCTGTGGGAGTGGTGACTGAAATGTTAACGGAACCCGGGGAGGTAGGCGTGGTGCAGACCATGGAAGTACTGGTGGGCATACTGGTTCTGGTACAGTTGTTGCCATAGGCGGTGAAAGAACCATCGTAGAAATTGGTACCGGTAATGGTGATAGAATTGCTAACCGGGCCATTGGTAGCGGAAAGACTGCTGATGATGGGGGCGGCCCAGGCAGTGTAAGCACTGCTCTTGGAGCCGTTTTGGCCATCGCTGTTCTGGACCTGAATGGAATGACTGCCTGCGACCAGGTTCGGGGCCGTAGCGGTGATGGTAGTGTTGTTAACCACTGTTACATTGCTGACAATCGTGCCATCCATATTTACGACCGCTCCCGTCTGGAAGCCGGTACCGGTGATGGTGATAGAATATGTATTGCTGGAGTCGGCGGCGGGCCCGTTGAGCGGGGCAACAGAAGAGACGGTTGGCGCATCGGCCGCTACGATGTTTACCAGATAGTCTTCGGTTTCACCATAGACGTTTGGGCCGTTGCCGGAGGTGTTGCAAGTGCTGTTACCGACGCAGACACGCATTCTGGTCTGACCAAGGCTGGCATTATAGGGTATCGTTATTGTGGCAGTTGGACTGACCGGAGGGTCGGTTACCCCGACGGCTATGTTGTAAACAGCCGCCTCGTTGGTATCCAAAAAGTCAAAATCGCGATTGTAATCCAGCCAGGCACTCATCGTCTGATAATAGTTATTGGGAGGCCCTCCCCCTACACCACCGACTACCCGGAGAGGATAACTGTTGTAGCGTTTGAGATTTGGTATCGAGTTGCCGGAGAAGTAATTGGCAAAATTAGTATAGTAGGCTCCGATGGTGCTGCTATTGGGCAGGGATGGCGGAGTTCCACTGGGATAAATGTGCGGAGGGGCAAGAGTAATACCGCTGTCGAGAGCTGTGGGGGATTCGCCGGGCAGATAAACCCGGCCTATGCCTATGTCCAAAGAGGGTTGGCTATCAGTGGGCAAAGTATAGGCTGAGGAGGAAAAGGACGGAGAGAGTGTGGTCGTACCGGAAGCGGTGGTGACAGACACGGCAACTGGTGCAATTCCCGCGTAGCCGTTGGCAATTGAACTGGGGGTAATCTGGCAGGCATAAGAAGTGAGACTCATGGAGGATCTAGCACAGCTGACTCCATTTACCTGTGCGGCCGCCGTGGTGATCGAATTGTCATAAAAATTAGTGCCAGTGATGGTGAGTGAGGTGAGAACTCCGGTAAGGCCGAAATAGGGGAGGACACTAGTAATGGTGGGGGCGTCATAGGGGGTAAATGCTGATAATAGTGAGCCAACCTGGCCATCCGTATTCTGGACACGAACGGCATAGGTGGTGCCGCTGGTGAGTGAGGTGGGTGAGGTGGCGGTTATGGTTGTACCGTTTACAACATTGACGCTGGTGGCGGGGTTGTTGCCTACCAAACCAAAATAGACAGACGCTCCTGTCTGGAACCCCGTTCCGGTAATTGTCACGCTTGTTCCCGCCGTTGAACCTTTATTAGGAACAATGCTGGTGACAGTTGGTGCCGCGGCAGCGACCAGTGTTATATCATAATCCTCATATTCACTATATGTTTCAGAGGAGGAACCGCTACCTGTAGAAGTACAAGTTGAGCTGTTATAGGATCCGCATACACGCAGACGGGTTGTACCGGCGGTGACGCCTGGTAAAGTGAAGGTTGCATTGGCGTTGGCGCCGGCGGCGGTCAGACCACCAGGGGAAAGTATTTGTTCGCCGGCGTCTGCAAAATCACCATCCCGGTTGTAATCAATCCAGGCACTGATATATCCTGTATAGGTGGCGGCATTAGTTATGGTGACCCCATTGGTGTAAGTGCCGTAGCCGGTAAAGGAGGGGGTGGAAGACTGGCCTGCTCCGGAATAATATCTGGTATAAAACGGATTGGCATAGGGAAGTGAAGGAGGGGTGCCGGTATGGCCCAAACTTTGAGGAGTTAAGGTGGCTGCTGATGTCAAAGCCGTTCCATTACCATAGACTCTGGTCACGCCTATATTGTAGGCGTTAATATTGCTAGAGACGGCGGGAAGGGAGTAACTGGTGTAATAATAATCGTTTTGAGCAATTACGGTTCCCGAATTGGTTGTCACGCCGATACTGACTATCTGTTCGGAAATAGCAGGCAGGTTGCAGGTGATAGTGGTTGTACTGACTGGTGTTACATTGGTGCAGTAATCGATAATGCCACTCATGGCGCTGTTATAAATCGGAACAGTTTCCGGAGAATAGAAGTTGGTGCCGGTTATTGTAATGGAGCCGCCCCCCGCCGGCAGTCCGAAATAAGGAAGTATGGGACGCGGGCTGTTGCTCGCGGTGGCGATGGTGGGAGCGTCATATAAAGTATAAACGCCGGTAAGAATATTGGATTGATAGTTACCATCTCCGACATAGACATTTTTCAATCCGGATCCTTCCAAACTGGAGGGGGTGGTACAGCTGAGGTGACTGGCGTCGACATAGGTAGCGGTACACTGGGCATATTGGGCGGTGCCGATGGAAATTGTGTAAGCTACACCTGTGTAAAAGGTTCCGGTAACCGTCATGGTTATTCCTCCTGCAGTTGGGCCTGTGGCGGGAGAAACACCGGAAATAGCAATGCTGCTATAATAGGTATAAATGTTGTTGGTGCCGGAGTTGGTGCCATGGAACTGGTCATAAACTATAACATTGACCAGTCCGGCGGCGTGGGCCGGGACGGTTGCGACCAGCGTGGTGGTGCTGGTGACGTCAACGTTGGTAGCTGAGGTGCCCCCAAAGGAAACGGGTGTCATAATATATTCGGCACCGGCCCCTATTGAAACGGTACTAACGGGCTTCTTCGCAACGAAAAACCAGTCGGCATACATCCAGCTGCCAGCGGTGCCGCTGACATAGTTATCCATGCCAAAAGTTTTGCTGTTAATCTGGTCACAGGTTGCGCCGGAGGTACCATAGGGACAGGTATAGGTGGAAATGGTGCTGTTACCCGTATCTCTGTAAATTGTAGCAATCTCATTGTTGGCCGTAGTATCCGCGACGGTCAGCATGTTCTTGTAATAGGTGGAGACAGCAGGACAGGGGGCTGAACAGGTACCGGAGGTGGGGTAGTCGGCGCCGAGTGTGTTGCGGATTTTTTCCCAGCCGGACGAAGCGCCGTAAAAACCTTGATAAGAGTTCGTGTTATAATTGACATCACCGCTTCCGGTGGGTTTGTGATAGACGATGCCTCCCGTATAGCTGCCAAGACCAGTTGCCGTATAAAATCTCATTTTAGAGATGTAACCCATTGTTGCCGATCTGGCGAAGGTCATCATGGTACCGCCTGAAGCGGCCATCATCGCTCCCCAGCTTATACTGTTAAGATAGGCCAAACCACCACTGATATAGGTGTTGGTGTCACCGACGGTGGCTAAAGGCCAGGAGCCATTATTGATCAACCATTTTGAACCGACGGTGTTGGAGGAGAAATCATCGAAGAAATCAAAGGTGTTGACGCCGCTGTTATAGGTGGAGGCATAGTTAATCCCGCTGCCATAAAGCATGGTAATGGTGGAGGTGCCGGTGGGGACCGAAGGGACTTTTACCCAGATATGTTGGGCATTGGAATTGCAATTGGCAGCATCGGACTCGATCCAATAATAAAGGTTGGTCTCGGTGCTATCGACAAAGCGCAAATCGGAACAGTTAGAGGCCATCTTAGAGCCTGAAATGGGCGTGCTGGTATCCACTACCAGGTCAAACTGGACATTGCTTAAAGCGGTACCACTGGAATTGGTGATGGTATAGGGACGATAATAGGCATCCTGCATGAAGTTTGTCCCGGTAATGGTCACGGTTTGCAACCCCGTTATAGGACCGCCATTGTGATCTATGGAGGTGATAGTCGGAGCAGCCAGGGCAACCTGAATGGTGAGCAACTGGGAAAACAGGCCTATTTGAAGGCTTAAACCCAAAATCAACAGCTTCCTTAACCAGAATCTTTTTTTTGTTTTTCCAGTTGTTATTTGCTCAGACATGAAATCTGATATTTGTTTTTATTATATTTTAACACAAATTTGTTTATTTTGGTATGTTTAAAACAAAATTTTGCAAATTGACTCCGTCCTCCGGAATAGTATTATTTAACGGTGATATCTTCAATATTTTTCTTCTTAAAAATGAAACAAACAACAAAGAAAATCATGATACTGCTGCTGGGCAGCCTGTTAATCTTATCAGCATGCCAAAATCAGCCGTTAGGGCCGGACGGTAAACCACAAAACAATTTAAGTGCCGATCAATTAAAAGCGCAGGCTGATCAGACTTCGGCACTGCTGAAGCTGCAGGATCAATTGAATAAGGTGATTTTAACCAAGAATATTAATAATTGTGCCGAAATAAAGGACCAGATTTATTTTACCAGCTGCAATGTGCATATCTTGGCCAATCGCGCGGTAGAAGAAAACAAGCCTGACGCCTGTAGTGGAGGGACTACGGACGAAATCAAACAGACCTGTCTGGCCTATTATAATCAGGCGATTGAAGCAGCTAAAACGGCTAAAGAAGCTGCTGCCACTGTCAAAGCACCGGCCCTGACAACGACAACCAAAGCAACTTTACAGACGACTGGCGCCAAGGCGATTACAAAGAAATAAACAGAATTTGATCAGCTCAAGTTAAATCACTTTGATGGTGATGGTGGCCTTGTATAGTCCGGGCGGGGTTTTGGGCGGGACGTTGACGCTGATTCGCGGCTTGATGGAGAAAGTGGTTTCCCCGGAGCCTTGCGGCGTGATGGTGACCAGATTAGCCTGGTCATTGATGCCGGTTAATACGGCGTCCGGTCCCGCTTTCAAGTCGGCAGGCGTGCCGGTTTGATTAACCACATTGATTTTACCCGGGAAAACACTGACATTATCAGCCGGGATGGCGGCATCACCGGCAACCGAAACAAAGTTGGTAATGGAAAAATAAACGGTCCAGGGGACCTCTTTACGTTGAACAAAAAACATTTCGTTTAATTCCTGGCTGCTGATGTTCTGTTCAGTGAAAGAAAACGGCTGTGGCGTGAGTTTAACGGTCTCATTTGGCAAGAAGACGAAGTTGAGGTCCGGTGTGCTGGTCATTTCCTGGATAGTCAGAGGGGCATCTTTCAGCGTGTCTATCAGGGCAGGGGCGCTGGTTACCGTGGCGGTTTCGTTTTGGGAGGAAACGCCGTCGATGTAGGTGGAGTTCAAGATGTATTCACTGACGGTATCGGGTGAAGCGGGGATATCTTTGATCAGGTCTTTCAATAATGAGATCTCGTCTTTCATTTCTGTGGTATCCACCGGCGGCGCTATGGTCTCGCTGATGCCCGGTGTGTTTTCTTCCGTCACGGCAGCCGGTGGCGTGTTTGTTACCGTTTCCTGCGTCTGGACTTCCGTTGGAGTAGTTGCAGATGCTGTTTCTGAAGTTTGCTCTTCAGGATTCGGAGTTGATTCCACTTCGGTTACCGTACTCCCCCCTATTTCAGGGGAAGCCGTAACTTCGGTGACGATCTGGGCGGGCGTGGCTGGAGTCACCTCGCTTACAACTGGAGGGGTAACGGCCGGACTGACAGAGATGATTTTGCCAAATTGCTCCAGGGGGACGCTTTCAATATGATCATCGGCTTTTACCTGAATGGCGTCTGGTGCCGCTTCGGAGGTTATTTCAATCTCACTTTGCTTGTATCTGATGTAACGCGCTTTTGTTAAAGTGTTTTCCAGCTGCACCGGTATTTCCTCACCGGTCAGCGGATTATGAAAGGTCAGCGTCGGCTTGGCGTTCTCCGGCGAGGTCTTTATCAGCAATATGACACCGTCATTGTCCGGGCCGGTAGTGTTTTGGAAAGTCAGAATATCATTCGTCCCGTTCAGTTTGATCTCGTCAGTTTTTTCATTGTGAAGCTTCTCCACCAAATACATCTGCCCATTGTTAAGTTTGGCGTAGCCATCCCAGCTGGTAATCAGATTTTTAGGCAGAGTTTTCTTTTCCAGGTTGCCCCACTTGATGGTGGTCAGATAATTGGACACCTGATTATTTTTCATGGAATCGGCCTGTAAAATCATGCCGCTAACAGTGTCCAGATTACCGATTACACTCATGGAAATTACAAAAAGCAAAACGAAAATGGTAATTTCGTGTCTTGGTCTGCAATAATCCGGTGACAGTTTGGTGCGGCGGAGCATGGTCAGAACGGTCAGAATAAAAATCAGCAAACCGGCCAGAGGCCAGGTTTCTTTTGGCAGCTGGAAGTTGTCCGCCAATAAGAAGGTTTTAGTGTCGTCGGCCAGGCGAAACTGACTAACGATTCTTTCCGGTCCAAAGGAGGTTTGGGGGAGCGAGAGGCTGATCTTGTCGTCTTCACCCGGCTGTAAATAGAGCTTGGTAGTGGGATGGTCCTCCCGGCCGGCAGTTTGGTTAATCAGCTCAACACGGCCCTGCAAATCAGTTGTGCCGGTATTTATAATTGTCGCCGAATAGTGGAGAAGGTCTCCTTTTTCCGTGACGGTCGGATTAATGATTTTGTATTTGTAGACCGGCTGTCCGTCCACAGTGGCGTAGACGCGAATACCCGATTCCAGATGCAGACTGTTGCCCTGTGCGTCCGTGGTATTCTGTCGGGCCCAGATGGCTGCATAGTGCTGGCCGACACCGGCGTTCTCCGGATAGGCAATACTGAAGGGAATATTTCTGGTCTCGCCGGCTTTCAGAGTCAGGGAATCAGCAGACAGATCAATCCAGCTGGACAGGTTTTCGTTTGAGTTTTCCGCAGCAGGAATGAAACGGTTTTGATCCATAGCCGCGTCGGTGGTGAACAGATTCAGGTTTACCGCTGTGGGAGAGTAATTGGTGATTTTCAGCTGATCCCTGAAGACAGCTTTTGGGCTACCGGAAACTTTGATTATCTCGCTGCCGTTAGCCAGTGTGATGTTTAAATTGCCCAAATAATTGCTGGCCAATACGATGTTTGGCAGGATCAGCATGCTCAATCCAACGATACTAACGATGATTTTTTGTCGGGCGATTTTCATGACTAGTCGGTTGTTTAGACGATGGTAAAGTTAAGCACGGTTTCATAGGTGCCGGGAAGCTGACCGGCGGAGATGGTGTTTTTTAGTACGGGATAAATTTTCCATTCACCCGGAGCGGCTCCGGTACCGTTTCCCAGAGTGAGAGTCCTGATGGATGAAGAATCCACGGTTGTTCCGGCAGCCGGTGGGGTGGTCATGCTGTTTTGCAGAATGATGGTGTGGTCATCACTGATGGTGGCAATAGTGTTGGTTAAGGGAACCGTACCGCTGTCAGAGGCAAATGTTATGCTTTCACTGGGGAGAAATTGCGAGGAATCACTGACCTTCAGGCTGTTACCTGAAGATCCGGCAATGGTCGTGGTCTGCCCGATAAAGGGAGTGAAATCCCCGGTCTGACTATTGGTCTGGAAATCATTACTGTTGCCATTAACCGTATCGATGGTAGCACCGTGATTGATCAGAAAATTATTTAAAGGGATGCATCTGCGGGGGGAAATGGAGCAGTCCACATATCTGTTTATGTCTATGGCTGCCGGTATAGGCTGATCATAAAAAGTCCCCTCGATGTTGATGGTGGTACTGTCCGGAACTGAAGCTATTTTATAGACGTGGCTGCCGCCAAAGCCGGAAAAAACAAAAGTATCGTCTGCCAGAAAACCACTGCTGTTAGCCACTTTTAACTGGGATGCCGTGCTGCCAGTCGTTGTTCTGGTTACCAACGGTTCATTGCGTTTCAATTCTTGACTGGTTACCGTGATGTCGAAAGGATTTCCACCGTTTTCATCAATGATCATCAGGAAATTGTTGCTGCTTTGGGAAGGGGTAGTGTCACCGATGTCCCTGAAATCCAACGTATTGCTGGCAGGACTGGTTGAGGTCGTCTGTGTGGCGAAATTTATTTCTGAGGGTCCGCGAAGTTTATATCCGCCGCCCAAAATTTCCAATTCAACCAGCTGGGCATAGATCGGCGAACAGTTACCGATCATGAGGAGAAAACTGATGACTGTGACTATTTTTTTAACCAATTTAGCGGTCATAGGGTTTTTTTTGGTTAGTCAGTTTTAGAGGTTTCAACCCGTAAAATAATCCAAGCAGAGACAGGACAATCAAAGCAATTTGCCAGATGCTGACCTGCAGGTTAAAGGTGTTGGTCTGTAATACAACGGCATGGGTGACAGTCAGATAAACACGGTTGCCAATCCGGGTGTTAAAATCGATACCCGTACTGCTTTTGGCCAAATGGGAAACCATGACAGCGGCCTGGTATTCTCCTTCCTTTGCATCCTGTGGAACGCTGATTTTCAATTTAATTTCTTTTTGTTCATTGGCGGCCAGATTGACTGCATCCACTTCCGGTTTCAGCCAATTGCCGATGTTTCGGAAGGGCTGGTTATCCAGCACCTTAATCTCTTTTTGGGTTCCGGATGTTTCCAGAACCTGCAGATTAAGCGTGATGGGCTGTATGCTCAGATTTTTAACAGTCAGACTTTCCTCATAACTCTCGCCAGCCCGCACATCCCTGACCAGCCATTTGTTCCCGCCGGTGGTATGCGTGGGATAAGTGGTGAAGACAGGATCGTCGGCCAGAGCCAGATTTGCTCCAATGAGACTCAAGATCAAAATGTAAAATATCTTTTTAATCATCAGATCAGGGTAAAGGTTAGGGTTCCGTTATAGGTTCCGCTATTGGCGCCGGTAGGAATGGTTAATTTGGTTTTGGGACAGATTTCCCAGGATCCCGTATTAATGGTTTTTTTCTTGAGCAGGGTTCTGGTGGAGCCCAGGTCTGCGTTTTCTCCGGGATCGGTCGAGGGGTCCAGGGAGACGTCGGAAAGATTGGAAAAAGCCGTCAAATTGATGATGCCCGGATTGGTGCCGTTATTATTTTCAATGACAAAGTTGCTGTTGGAAATTGTCTGGGCGGGATTGGTTGAATTGACCAGATTGGTCAGGGAAACTGTCAGATCAAAGTCTGTCCCGTCAAGATCGGTAACCTGCAGACATTGGGGCGAGAGCGAGGCGAAATCCACCGTGCCGGTTGATCCTCTTTGCACCGTGCCGAAATCGATCATCTGGGGCACTATTATATATTTGCCTCCGGGATTAACCTGTTGTTCGGCAGCGGGTGACAGATCTTCCTTGGCGCCAACCGTGAAAGGATCTTCGATCAATTGCTGATAGATGCCGTTGGCGTCTATATAATCGGGAGAACTGATGTTGGAGTAGGCGGTCGCGATATAATTGCCGGAATTGTCGGTGGATCTACTGTCGTAGGCGGCGCTGGAAGATGTGAATGATTGTCCGTAATAGAAATTCTTATTGACGGCAAAAGTTGGACCGGCCTTGTCCCAGACCGGCTGGGTAGTCGACGGGCCTCCTCTCAGGCTGGTTTCCGAGATGCGATAATGATAGAAGTTGCCTGCAATATAGCCGATAGGGTCGTTGTTGGTGATACCGCGGGAATAGAAAGAGAGTAGGGAATCACCGTTGGCGAACGCTCCGGTGTAGGGGAAAACATTGATCAGATCGGGAGCTACCGCATAAACTGAGCCTTGATGCGTCTTGGCGACGTTGCTGGTATTGGTTCCTTCATCGAAGCTCGTTCCTTCGCCGCTTGGTAAATACAAATTTACCCGAGTCGTGTCGGTAACATAATAGGTGTCGTCGTAGGGAGGGTTGTTCAAAGTACCACCGAAGGCCGGGAAGCCATCAATAATGTTCTCCAAAACCAGGGTGTGTTCACCTATGGCTACAACTTTGCCGCTGCCACCCGTACTGTCTACAACGGTCTGGTTGAGGGAAAAATGTGAGGAAATATCGTAGTTGAAATTGAGCGCTTCCGTATCAGGATAACTTTTTATGGACTGTACCACGTGCGGCGTGGTGGTACCTATTCTGAGGCCGGGTGTATACCAAAAAGAATTATCGTAAAGATAGATAAAATAATTTTGTATTTCAGAAATAGCTGTGGGGCCGCCCCAAAACATTTCATCCCAAATTTCATCCGACAGAGACAGGCTGGGGGAGTTGTCCCTGGGAAAGTAAAGTACCTGACTGGTATTTAAATGGTAATCGGCAAAGGTTTGTCCGAGTACGAAAATATTCTGACTGGCCGGATCGATGGCCACGCTGTCGCCACTGGTGTCTAGATAATTGACTACCTGATAACTGGAACCGAAGGTGTTTACCTGCAGCCAGTTGGAGGTGCCGGATTCCAGGTACCAAAAGCCGGTCCTGGCATAATAGAACGGATCTAACGCCGGATTCAGAGAGGAATTATCGCTGTTATATCCACCGGTAAGATCATTGGTAATATAATCTTCCTGAGTGGGCCCGCTGCTGATGGTAACGGCTGTGCCACTGCTCAGATAGCCTTCAGCATGATACCCGTGAGAGTCGTCTCGCCAGGCAACGGCGAATTTGCTTTTACCGCCTGAGCCGGAGCTGCCGTCGGCCTCCGGGCTGAGCGCTATGTGCGGGATATCCAGGCCGGAGATGTCTCCGAAATCATGATAAATGGAATTACTGCCATTCAGATATTTTAAGATGGCATGATTTCCACCAACTGACGGAGACTCTATATATATAAAGGCAGTTTGACCGAATTTCCCCGTAGCCAGGTCAGGTTTGCTATGCTGGGAGGCGGCTGAATATTGATTAACCAGAGTCTCTCCGCCGACCGGATTGCCGGTTGAATCAAAAATCTGATAAAAAATACCGTCTGAATCTCCCGATCCATTGCCCGACCAGGCGATTATGAACTCGCCTAAATTGCGTGAACCGCTGGTCTCATTCCAGAATGATACCACCGGATCAACCTGGTCCCCTGCGATGGTGGTGTTGGCGATGGTAGTGTTTTTTATAGCATTGCCGTATTTGTCGTAGAGGGCATAAATTATGTCATAATCGACGCCGTTGAAACTCTGATAGGTAATGACGTAATCACCGTTGGCGTCTTTGGCGGTTTTAACGTTTTCCTGGACATTGGAGTCGGGGGCGTTGACGCTTTTTTCCACGCCCGTGCGTAAATATTGTGTTGGATAAAATTTGGCGTGACCGGTAATTTGGCTGTCTCCGTTGGTGTAATTATAGGCAATGGCATAATGGCCGTCCCGGTTGGAATCAATTGATACGCCTAAGGGGCGGATATTATCGGCAACGCTGATTTCCGTGCCGCTTCTTACCAACGTGTCAGTGTAGTTCTGGGCTTTGACATGGAATTCGTCATTGTAAAGACTAGTCCAGGCTACGGTTACCACATCGATATTGGTATTTTCGTAGGGGGATACCATTTTAATGTCGTCGGTATTTTTGAACACAGTCACTGCGGGGTCGGTGAGGGCAGTACCGGAAGAATTTACCCGAACATAGATAGGCTCCCCCTCACGTGTTGTTTTGGCACAGGAGTAATTGCCTGGGTTAGTCGAGTCATACTGGCAATATACTTTTTTCATTCTTATTTCCTGGTCTCCGGAAGCACTGTGATAGACATAGGCTACGTAATAACTTTCTATTAACGGGTTGGCCGTAAAATCATTATCAAGAGTACCTCCGACATCGCTGGAATCGAAGGATGCCGGAGAACTGGCGGATTCAATATTGATTTCTGTGGACAGTACGGTGGCGGTGTTATCTATGGCTCTGGCCTGTACATAGGTATTGCCACTAAGGTTGGTTTCGGTGAAGGTAACCAGATAGTGGAGGCCGGAAAGTGCAATACTGGCCTCTCTCTGATTTCCGGCGGATGTTGTGTTAACACGCTGATTGGCCTCGTTGGTTTTAACCAAATCCGTATCATAACCCTGAAAATAGACATCATGGTTTGAGCAGGAGACATCATCGCAGGCGGAGAAAACAACGCCAGTCATGGATCCATCCAGCGAGCTGGCGATGCGAGGTCGGGTCTGATTATCCAAAATCAAACCACTGTCAACGGTTTGCGGCGAGTAGACGGCGGCATACCATTTGGAAAAGGGGGCAAGTTTGACCCTATTTGTGCTGCCAGACTGAAGATAGGTGATGATAAAGTTTTGGTCGTTTACGGCAATGTCCGCGTTTATAAAATGGGCAGTATCGCAGTTCATCTCAACATTGGTGGCTTGAGTCAGGGGCATGCCTGCCTTATTGAACACCTGATAATATACTCCGGAACAAGCATCCATTTCGGAAGTGGTCCAGGCATAATATTGATTACCCTCCCTGTCTACCGCCACACTGGTCTGATTTACGCTATATCCGTTTGGCAAGCTCGATTGCATAGGGACGTCGGTGTCGAAAAGAGGCTCTTCATTAGGGCTGATGGCAGCCCTGGCCGAATGCTGGTCGACAGACAGAGACGCACAAAATACTGACAAGACGGTCAGAACCAAAGTGGCCAGAGAAACAAATTTTAATTGTTTATTTTTCATTAGCTCTTTTTTTTGTACCGGGGATATTGATCACCTCGTTTTCTTTTATAACAAAGGGTGGTCTGATTTTATTAATATGGGCGATAATTTGCCATCTGGTGTGGAATCTCCTGGCCAGCTCTATAAGATTTTCATCTTTTTTGACGGTGTACTTAACGCTATTGGCCTGGATGAACTTATAGAGAAGGTGATGAGCGGTCGTTCCGCCGGCCAGAAGCAGAAAAGCGACCAGACAGATTAAGAACATGGTCCAGGGAAATATATAAATTTCGATATCTTTTTTTTCGCTCAGGACGGTCCCCCTCAAGGTGTCTACCCGACCCTGATCATCCTCCAGATAATATATTTCCGCTTTAGCCGTGAACTGACCCCAGTTGTCCTGATATTTCCATTCAAGGGTCGGGGAAATGGAGGTGCCGGGAAGAGATTTACCCAGCTTTGATTCCAGCGTGGCCACCTTGGTCCCCCAGGTATTGTAAATATTGATGACAGCTTTCGGCTCAAAGGCAACGTTTCCCTGATTGCTGAAATTGAAGGTAAAATGAACGGAGCCCTGATCGGATTTTTTCCAGTTGAAATCGGTCAGCTTGATGTCATGTTTGGCCTCGCCGGGAATGGTCAGATAGATCCGATTACCCGTGCGGGTCTTGATCTGAATATTGCCTGTGCAAAATCCCGATACGTTTTGCAGTGTGTCACAGGTGGTGTTATCCGCTTCCTCGAAAATAATGCTGCCGAAATATTGTCCCGGGGTGATGTCTTTGGGTATGTTGATCTCGAAGCCTACTTCCTGACTCTGGCCGGGATCAAGCGTGACCTCTTTTTTATCAACCTTGGTCCAATAGCCGATTCCTTTCTGCTCGTCTGTATCCATTTTGGGCGTAAAACTGCCGGCCTGATTGGCAGTGGCATCTGTGGCATAGACCTTGACTATCTCGGCTTCCTTGCCGATATTGCGAAGAATAATGGCGTCTTTGATGGTTGTTCCCGGGTACTCATAATAGCGGAACCAGCTGAAATTCCCGTCATAGGGGTCGGGGTTTTTTACTGAAGAAACTATTAATGAGTTGGCAAGAGAGGCTTGCGGGAGCCAAAATATCAAGCCCAGAATAATGGTTGCAAATTTTGTTTTGATATTATTCATTTTTTGTTCGTGGTAGGCCTTCTAAAATATCTTTGAATTATACACCAAAAAGCTTTTCGGGTCAAAACGTGGGGAGGCTCTTGCCGTAAAGAAGCGCTTTACTATTTTTTTTGTTTGGGTAAGCTATTCCGTGCTAAAATTACTAGATGTCTGAATTTAATAATTAATGACTAAAAAATCGACGCTGGCACAAACGGGTGGGGAAAACCATGATGATCACGGCGGCAACGCCAGTATTCGTCTGGGTTTTTTGTTTAACAGCAGGGAAAATCTCGCTAACAGTCTGCGCAGCAGCGTGTTACAGGAAAACGATCAGAATGGAAACAAGCCTGATCTGGTTGATGAAATAATCAGTTCAGCCGTTTTACAGTCCCGCGGCAGTACTTCTCTTAACGATATTATCAAGTCAATGGTCAAGGCGGTTTATGGTTCGGCCCGCCTCAGCCTGCCGGAGTTTATTGAACGGTTTAAACGCGATAAAATAGCCGAACTTATCGTCGATAATTTTGAAAAAGACCTGGTTGCTTTGGACAATACTTTCATGGAAACGGATTCGGATGAAGATTTATCGGCTGAAAACATCGAAGCGCTCGAAGCGGAGGTGGGAGAATATGCGTTGCGGTTCCTTATTGAAAAAGGACTGACTAGTGCCGAAACTCTTTACTCCTGTCTGGCTCAGAAAAAAGATGAGTGGAGAATGATCAATCTACAGCGAATCTATGTCAGTCCCAGGACGGCCAAAAATACTGGTGACAAGACGAAACCAATCAGTTTGAAAGAACGTCTGGTCAAGGTGATTTACGATAGTCTGGCTGCAATTGCCGCCCAGGCCTATGAGGAGAAATTCAATGAGGATAAAAGAGGCTTTGTAATGGGTTTTATGATGGGTCGGGTAATCAAAATTGATCTGGAGAAACGCAAGATGACTTTTGATCCGGTTGAGTTTGACAATCTGATGACCTATTTGGACAGCATCGGCTACAGTGTGGCCAAACTGGAGGGTAAAAGTCTATATGAAATGCTTTATGATGAGAGCAGAGAAATGGCCGGTTATATCCAGGAACAAAAAATTATGTGTCTGAGGTTTGGTGTCAGAAATAAAATTGTGGCGGCCATGGAAATCCTTCCGGAGGATCAGGGAGCCGATAAACTTTTTTTTGAGGATGGTTTTAATGTTAAGGCTTTCTATGACAAATATATCAGAATGGCTATTTTCAGGTTTTACTCGAAGAAATTATCCAAACTAGGCATGGTGCGGGAAGTTGATTTGTTTCACAAACTACTGGATCCCGAAAATCAAGGCAGAACCAATTACACCATACAAATGGTCCGTTATGTGCAGAATCTGGTAAAAATGAGCAGAGAAGCCCCCGAGGTGTTTATGATGAAATTAAGGGAGCTGCTCGGTTTGGAAAAGTCACCTTTATATGAGGATTTGACCGATGAGGTGGTTTTTACCCAGCTGAGATTTTTTTTAAGGCAGAGTGAAGCCAAGTTCAGACGCACGATGGTGGATGCCCTTTTTTACAGGCAGGATCCGGAAATCCATGCCGCCTGTTCATATCCTGAACCGATTTTGAGTTGTGATAATGTGGCCGATCTCCTGGAATGGTTTGTTGAACCGGATGCTTTTAAAAAGAAATATCCGGAATATCAAGCGACCCCCGATGATCAGATTGTTTACATGTGTTCCTCCTTTCTAAGGGGATTTATTTATACGATGCAGGAAATGAGCAACAAAGAATTTATGGAGGCGGATATCTGGCGCGATCTGCTGGAAAAAAAAGATAAAGAGGAGCTGGAAATCAAGGAGATTGAAAAGCTGGATTTAAAATTTAAGGTCTTGCAGGAGATCGATAAGGATGGTGTTGTTCCGCATAAACCAAAGCTGGAACTGGCTTTGGATACCCGCAATCTGGGGCAGTTTACCAAGGGGACCGAAGTGGAAGAACACGTTGATGCAGATCTTTCAGGATTGGTGATGGGTAATAACAATTTATTGCAGATAGAGTGGCAGGGCAGGTTGTTCCGCGTTTTGCCCAGAGAAATGAAGAATTTTACACTCGTGGAAATGCTGGTGCCGGTAGATCATGTCGATGAACGGGGGAAACAGGTTGTGGAAAAAGTCCGTATTCGCGTGTTGATTTATACAGGGGACAGCCATTACATTCACGTCAAAGACCCGTTAACCAGGGTTACCAGTCAGGAACGTGGTAAGCAAATCAGTGATGTCTGCCGGGAAATGATGGTCTTTTCCAGCCTGGCCGATCTGCGTGTTTTTAAAAACTGGGTTTACAGGAAGATCGGCAAGGGCCTGATAAAGGTGGAAGACCCGGAGGAAAACCGTTTTATATCCAATAAGCGTGGTAAGGCATTGCGAACTAAATCCACCGAAGATTTCAAGAAGGGTCAGAAGTTCAGTTGTGCCGCCTATTATTTTATTCCGATTAAGGGGCTGGACGGTAAAATGCAGGTTATAAAAGCTATTCTGGAAAGACAGTGCTGGGAACTAAAGCCGCTGCTGCTCGATAATTTATCTGAGTTTACGGATACTTCGCATGATGTGTACAGGGCACAGAGAGCCTGGGCGCTTTTAGAGCAATATTTCCCGCCGGATATTTTTGGCGATAAGTTTAGAAAATTTCAGAATGAGGGATACAGAAAATAAATGAACAGTAAGGTTGGCTTGTAGTGGCATCCGTGTTAGAATAAAAGGGAACGGAAAAATAAAAAATAAATTATAGATGGCGGGGCGAATTTCTTCAGAACACAGAGGCCTGATCAGACTGTCGTTATTGGGACTGTTGGTTTTTATTATTGCCCCGGTTACTTTGAAAGCGGCGACCTGTTCTCTGGATAATGTGGGGAATTGTCCCCCCGGCACGGTGGGAGTTTCCGTGCATTTGAGATTGGTACCAACGAAGTTGGTGGTTACATCACCGGTGGACTATGTCCATGAGGAAGCGGCCGATGTACAATTTACGGCAACGGCAAAATATGATGGCTATGCGGCGCCGATTCCGATTCCGGATAAAGACGTGACGGCGGATCCTGATGGATTGACTACCTGGTCTTCCTCCGATCCCAATACCGCTATCGTCAATACGATTGGTCAGGTCAGACCGATCCATAGTTCAAGCAGAACACAGGTTATAATTAGTGCTACTTACGGAGGCGTCAGTGGCAGTTATAAAATTACGGTGCTTAAAACTGGTGGCGGCGTCATTATTGAAAATCCTCCGCCAGTTGTAACGCCGCCGGCTGAAACACCGCCTGAAGTAACACCACCGGCTGAAACGCCGCCTGAAGTGACGCCACCTGCAGAGGCGCCGCCTGAAGTAACACCACCTGCAGAGGCGCCGCCTGAAGTGACCCCGCCCGCAGAACCGCCCATTCAGGAAGTGCCGCCGGCTGAAGAGTTACCACCGGAGCAAACACCACCGGAACAGGTGCCTCCGCCTGAAGCACCCCCGGAAATAGCGCCGATAGAGGCCCCGCCCGCGGAGGTACCACCCACGGAAGTTCCGCCCACAGAGGTGTTGCCCACTGAACAAACTCTACCCACGGAGGTCCCACCTACCGAGGTTTCGCCAACAGAAACAGTACCGACGGAAGTTGCCCCGTCCACTGTGCAGGCCCCCACTGGAACGACGGCAATTACCGAGCAGGGAGGGCAAACCGCTGCACAACCTGGCGAGCAGACCCCAACAGGAGAGACTGTTCCCGAAGAAAAACCTGCACAGCAATCTGTTGAGGACATAGCCGCTCAACTGCCGGCTTCACAGGCGGTGACTGAACAGAATGTTTTGCCTTTAAGTGCTGTTTTTAAGCCTGAAGATTTGGTTACTCCGGCAGGCCACACATCCAGATCGGCCATCACCACGATGCTGGCAAAAAAAATGAGGATATTTGAGTTGAGAAAACCGCTGCTGGACAGGTGCTATGCCGATCTGAAGAACTGTACCAATATTTTCCGCATGTACAGCCACTATGACGGTATTAACCTTGATCCGGCCAAACTGAAGTTGTTTCCCGATACGGGGGGGTTGCCCGAAGAACAGGATATCAATAATATGGCCTTGCTGGGCATGATTTCAGGCTATTACGGCATCGAGCAGAGTCCCTTTTTGCCGGGCAAACCGATTTTAAGAATTGAGGCGTTGAAAATAATGACCGCCGGTTTGAATATCCTGGAAAAAGGGCAGTCGGATTATAAACCGGAGGGCGTAGATTACAGTTCGCTTTTTTACCAGGAGGTTTATGGAGCCAGTCTGCTTTCCAAGTTGTCGCAAGACCTGAACCCCAGTGTACCGCCTTTGGGAGCCTATATACCCGGCCCGCTCTACGCGGGAATTAGGGTGGCCCATGCCCTGACTGATCAGATGCAGGCCTTGATCAGGGCCCAGAAGACGCCCTTTGCCGATGTGCGGCCCGATACAAATGATGCGCATTGGTATTATCCGATAGTGCTGAATAAAATTTGCGCGCTTAACATTATTCCCTGCGAGCAGGGAAGTGAATTAAAACCAGATGAAAATCCGACCATTGACGAGATAAACGCTTACCTGGATAGTTTCAGTAAATATATCAGCGAACATAAGCTGGATGAGGCCATGGTGGTGGATAGCGACAAAGACGGTCTGCTTAATGTCGATGAAAATAATGTTTATTTTACCGATCCGATGAAGGCCGATACGGACGATGACAAGCTGAATGACGGCGATGAGGTTCTCAAGTACAAAACCAATCCAAATAAGCCGGACACTGATGATGATGGGTTAACCGATGGTGATGAGGTTCTAAAATACAAGACCAATCCCAATCTCTATGATACTGATGGCGACGGTTTCAGCGATGGTGCTGAGGTGGCTGCCGGCAGCGATCCGCTGGATAAAAATTCAACCCCACAGGATAAAAACAGCAACGGTATCGCCGATCAATGGGAGTTGAAATACAATATCCAGGTCAAGGACGGTTCACAGGATACTGATGGTGACGGAGTTTCCGATAAACTGGAATATATTTATAAGACAGACCCGACCAAGGTGGATTCGGACATGGATGGATATACCGATGCCGAAGAACTTTTCACCTATCATTCTGATCCGAATGATCCCAAGGATCCGGGCGATAAAATTGGCAATATGGTGATAATCAGCAACTTCCAGTATGGGCAGGTTGTTGCCGATCCGTCACCAATGATAAAGGGTGTAGGACCAGCCAGCTTGGGAGCAAATGTTGTTAAAATACAGGTTCTTTTGCGCAATGAATTCGGCAGTGAGCTGATGCTGGGGGAGACAGAAACGGACGCCAAAGGAAATTTTATTTACATACCGGGCATAGAGATTAAGGATGGCACGTATTTCCTGGTAGCCAGGGCGCTTAACAAGGGCCAGGTGATTTCCTCTGAACCGATGAAAATACTGATTGACAGCAGTGCTGTGATAGCCGGTGCCAAGCCGCAGAAACTGGAAAACGTCCCCATCACTGATGATGTCTTGCTGAAAAAACTGGTGATGAAGGTGGATTCCAAGGACGGAAGGCCGGTTTTATACGGCACTTTATCGGAGTTTGGCAGCAAGGTAAATGTAACTTGGCAGAGTCTGGTTGTGTCTTCGGCCCTGATCGTGGATACGACGGACGGCGTTTTCAGCATAAAGGCTCCGTTATTGCCGGCAGGTCGGCATACCGTTTATATCCAGACTATACGAAAGAGCGATAATGCCATGAGCCGGACGATCAAAATTAATTTTGATCTGGGACTGATCGGTCCCGAGAAAGCTGCGGCCCAGAAGAATGAAGGCCTGACGGCAGGTATTGTCGGCATTGCCAGCAGCGTGACGGGCTTTGTCACCAAGCAAAGCTGGCCTTTCTGGATTGCCATAGTGGCGGTGGTGCTGCTGGGCGGCGGAGTATATTATGTGTTTTTTGCGGGGGAAAAGCCTGTCGAAAAGAAAAAGAAAAAATAGCAACCGGAAATCATTTCAGCAGACTGAATTCCAGAAACCATTTCATCAGCAGATAGAGCCAGGTGACGTTGAGCATCAGGTTGAACATCAGCAGCCAGCGGGAAACCGGTTTTTCCGTCAGTCCCAACATGATCCAGACCAGCAGCAGAAAAAGGAAGTTGGCCAGAAGGTCGCTACTCGGCCAAAAAATGGTAGCCAGTAAGGAGCTGACGAAAATCAGGCTTCTCTTGATTTGAACCTCAGGGGAGGGCTTTCTGATATTCCACAGATCAAAAGTCCTTTCGAAATGTCTGGTCAGGTGAATGAAAAAATAATTTTTGCGACCCGCAGAAGGGGTTACGTTGCCGTGGGCATCCATATGGTTGATGTTTTAGAAATGGGAGTTTTTTCGCAGTTCCTTTCTAATCATCAGTCTACTGACATGGCGATTTTTTTCAATCAGGAATTTTTCCATGTCAAACCCGTATTCGGCGATCAGGGAAGAGGTGTGGTGACCGCCTATATGGAAAGGCATGATGACATAGTTGGCACCCTGCTCATAAAGGCGTAAGGCCTCATCCGTCTGATGCGAAAGAACCAGGATGATGGCTGCCGGATTCTTCTGCCTGACGGTATTAATCAGCAGAAGGTTGGTATCCAGGTCCTTGAGGGTGGAAATAACCATCCTGCTGTTTCTGAAATCAATTTCTTCGTAGGTATCCAGGTTGCTTATGTCGGCGTACAAGCAGTCGATGTTCTGTCTTTGCAGATCCTGAATGACCTGGGGGTTATAATCAACGATGAAGAATTTTTTGTTTAGCATTTTGAAGGATTCTACCAGCGAAGCACCCATGTTGGCATAACCGATCAGAATGATGTCATGTTCCTGATGGGCGGTATTGCCGTGCTGGTCGATTTTTTTGCCGCTTTTTTCGAAGATGGATAGTCGGGGGGAAAGGTAACGGTAAATTTTTTCCGCGTACATGATGAAGTAGGTGGAACCGGTAATAGTCAGCAGGGCAATCAGCGTGAGCAACGAAAGAATTTTTTGATCCAGGTGACCTACTTTTACGCCGAGAGTGGCTAAAATAAGGGAAAACTCACTGATCTGGCTGAAGTTGATGCCGGCCAGAAAACTGGTTTTTTTGGTATAACCAATGCGGCCCATCAGGAATGTAATCACCAGCGGGTTGAGTATTAAAACCAGCAGTGTAAAGACCAGAACGGGAAGAATCAGGCTGGCGATGTCGGCGAAGACCATCTGGGAACCAAGGAAAACGAAGAAGAGCATGATGAAAAAGTCGCGCAGCGGGCGCATCTTGGCGCTTATTTCGTAGCGATAGGGGGATAGTGAAAGCGTAATGCCGGCCAGAAGAGCCCCGATTTCGATGGAGAAGTCGAAGATGTAAAAGAGACTGGCGACAGCCATGCACCAGGCAATGGAGAAGAGCAGCAGCATTTCCTGGGAACTGGCTATTTTTTTGGTAATGGCCGGTAAAGCCTTGATGCTGATAATGACCAACAGAGCCGTGAGAAAGGCCCCCTTGAGAGCGGTCTGTATGATGATGTCGGCCAGGTTGCCTTCCTTGGTGATGGCGGAAATGACCATCAGAGCCAGCATTGCCAGCAAATCCTGGATAATCAAAACACCGATGGAGATTTTACCGGGCAGGTTTTCCAGAGAAAGCTTATCGGTCAATATCTTCATGATGATGATGGTGGAACTGAAGCTGAGACCCAGGCCGAGGTAGAGTGAGGTGGAGGTATTGAAGCCGAAGGCGCGGCTGAGCAGAAAAAAGATGCCGCCGCTGATCAGTATCTGGGCGGTAGTGGTGAGAACGGCGGTTTTCCCGATGTCACGAATGTGCTTTGGATTAAGGCCCAGGCCGACCATAAAGAGCAGAAAACAGATGCCAATCTGGGAAAAGGTCGACAAACCCTCACTGTTTTTCAGAAAGCCCAGCAGGTTGGGGCTAAGCACGATGCCCGAGACAATATAGCCGATCATGATAGGCTGTTTCAGCAGGCGGAAAAAGCCGCAGATGACCAGGGTAGTCAAAATGACCAGGCTGAGTTCTATAAAGGCTTGATCGTGCATTATTGTTTAGTTAATCCTTCTATTTTAGCACGATAATTGACAAAAAGTAAGAAGATATCACAATCCTCTTTAGGGGATGGCGACCGGACTATTGCTCCAGATGGAGGCTCTTCAGGATTTCCGGTAACCCTTCTTTGTTATGAGCGGAAAACGGCAGGATTTTATGGCCGGGAAATTTCAGGCTCAGTGTGCGGATCTGTTCTAATTTCTGCGAATGGGTCAGCCGGTCTATTTTGGAAAGGATCAGAGAGAAGGGCAGCTCCCGGTTCAGCAGATATTCAATAATTTCAATGTCCTGATCGGTTGGACCCACCTTGCTGTCAATCAGCAGGTATATTTGCCGGAAATTGTTTTCGGGGTGCTCCAGAAACCAGAAAATCAGTTCCAACAGCTGACGGCGTTCGGCCAGACTGAGCTTGGAAAAACCGTAACCCGGCAGATCGGCAAAAAGATATTTTTTGTTGATCAGGTAGAGATTAATTTTGCGGGTGACCCCCGGGGTAGCACCGGTGCGGCAGAGGGACTTTTGGCCAGTAACAGTGTTGATAAAACTGGATTTCCCGACGTTGGAGCGGCCGATAAAAGCGTAAATCGCGTAATTTTCATAGGGAAGGGAGGCTCCGGGTACAACGGATTTCAGATAGGAGGCTGATTTAATGGCCATGTCAGGGGTAGGTTAAAAGATCTACTTTCTGCAGTTTATCATTTTCGTAGCTTATTTGGGCATAGGTTTTGGGTTTCAGCAGATGTTCATTGTTTCTGCCGATGGCATATTCCTCCCGCCAGGTGTCGGTGACTATCTGGATATAATTTTTTACAGGATTGACTTCATGGTGGGTGAGGTGCAGATGGGCCATCACGTAGACCTTTTTACCAGGATAAAGTTTTCTCATGTCCCTGAAGCGTTTTTTCAGGAATTTCGATTCGTCATTGAGCTCCAGGCCGTGCATAAAAATGTGTTTGATCAGATTCAGGTAGGGGACGCTGGCAATGGGATCTCCGATGCTGAGAATGAAATTCAGAATTACGCCCTTTAAAACGAAATTCCAGGCAATTTCCTGTTTTCTTTTCCGGAATTCAGGAAAGTTTTCAAAAGCCTGGTGACGCGGATATCTTTCTTCCAAAGGAAAGAGACTTTTCAGCTCGATAAAATAGCGTGTGACGGCAACATTGCCAAAAGGCAGGTTCAACAGTGTTTTGCCGCGGTGTTTTAGAAACGGCTTTTCCTCTTCGAATTTATAGAAATAGTCGACTTGGTTACCATGTTCGATATGCAAATCCTTGGTATCGTAGTAGCTGCCGAAAGTGATTTTTTTTGGATTTTCCAGTGTAGCGAGCAGGAGTTTTTGCACGGCGGGCCAATGCAGATCATAATCATGGTTGCCGATATTGAAATGCACCTCATTGGCCGATTTGTTCAGGAATTCTTTGAGGGCCTGAAAAATACGCGGATAGGTTTCGATGATGCGTTTCATTTTCCAGACAGAGATGTCCTCGGTGATGTGATGGGTGAATTTCCCTTCATATTGCATTTTCAGAAAGTCGAAGGTGTCGCCGTTTAAAATCAGAATGTTTTTCCCTTTTTCCTGCGTGATTTTTTTCAGGAAAGAAATCAAAACCGGCTCATCTTTGAAATCGTCAAAAATATCCCCCTGACCGAGCTCGATATCACCAATGACAAAAATATTTTTTCTCATTTTTAAGAGTGTTTTTGCGCTATGATGACATTTTGTACTTTTTCCAGTTCCGGAAAATACTGATCGTTAACCGCCAATCCGGAGGAGGTACCTCCGTCAAGGTTGATTAAAGAATGTATCCCCAGGTCAGAGAATTCCCGGGCGGTAAGCAGGGTGTCGGCAAAATCGTAGAGACTGAGAGCGTTGGTCTCGTCCAACAGACTTTGTCTAAGCATTATGACGACAATGTTATTGGATTTATCCAGGCCGATGGCTGTGCGACCGGCTGTTTTGAGATTTTTTCTGTCGACGACAATAGCGCCCTTGTCATCAATCAGGATCGGGCCGCTTTGAATGGCAAAATCAATTGCGGGCAACAGCTGCTCCTGTTTATCCTGAAAATTTGAATAGTCAAAAAGCTGCGGCTGTCCTTTATGGTTGATGGTAAAAACCCCGTTCATCAGGTCAGATTTGGTGAGCGGAAAAATTAGTTTGCCCTCGGAGACCAGCATGCCCAGCGGTTTGAAATTTTGATCGAAAAAACTGCCGTTGAAAGTGAGCAGGGAATGATTTTCCTGATGCAGAATTTGGATATTCTTGCTGTCGGGCGGCGGGGTATTAACAATGATTTTAAGCTGATAAAGGCTCGGGTCAATGGTGGCCAGCAGGAAACCTTTGTTGCCGGAGGTGATCTGTTTAATCGTAATGGGGTGATCATTTTGGCCGGGGGCAGCTGCATTTTCTGGAGAGCCGGCGGTACAGCCTGCAACAGCTAAAATTAAACAAACCAGGAATGTGGGGAGAATTTTTTTTGGCAACATGGGAAATTCCAGTGGGAGGGTTAGGGCTGGGTGGTAGAGGATGAGGCGGGAGCTGGGGTTAGGGGAGGTGGTGTTACCGGCGCCGGAGAGCTGGTGTCGAGTCGGGAGATCAGAGTAATCTTTGTTTCACCAATCCTTCCCTGCTGATCGAAGATGCGGACAGTGAGCAGATGGGATTTCTTGTCACTGTTTTTGGGTATGCGGAGGTTGCCCGAGAAAGGCACCTGGTCCTGTTTATACTGCAACGAATCATCCAGATAATAAACCACCTGGGCTACCCCATCTTTGCTGTAGGGCTCGACTTGAACCGTGAGATTTTTTTCGCCGGTAAACTCTCCGTCCTGCAGGTTGGTAATTTTTACCTGCGGTGCTTCGTCGGTGGGTATCGTTTCACAACTGACGGTCCCCGTCTGATTGGCCAGAATACTATTGTTTTGTTTGAGCCAGTCTTGGGCTGCCTGTTCCCAGACATCGCGCGTCGGATCAATGTCGTGCAGCACAACCATATTGCGTTTTTGGGCCTGGTTGGCATTGCAGGGACTGGCCTGCAGGGATTCCGTAACCGTGAAGTCCGGAGAGGCAACATAACTATCATCGATTTCAGTTGGTGCGGAGAAGCTGGCAAAGAAATCCGTGACCTGCTGGTCTACGGGAGTGAGATCGCTGACCAGTTTGCCACTGTATTTGGAAACCGTTTCCTGTTTGATGCCCTCGGGGATGGGGAAATCCTCGGCGGGGACATTTTCCAGGGCTTTTTCCATGAATTCCTTGAAAATCGGTGCGGCTACATTGTATCCATCGGCGGAAAAATTAAGCGGGCCGTCCTTGCGGTCATCATTATTTCCCGCCCAAACTCCTGTGACCAGCTGCGTGGTATAGCCCAGCGTAAGCAGATCATGCGGCAGATATTGGGAACCTTCTTTACGGTTGGAGGTGCCGGTCTTGGCGGCATTGATCTGGCCATTGACGTTCAGATTGGTGCCGACGTTGACGCTGCGGTCGGAGAGAATACTGGTGATCAGATAGGCTATTTGCGGATCGAGAGCCTCCTTGCCTTCCTGGTCCTGCCACTCTTCCAGGACCTCTCCCTGCGCGTTTTCAACGCGCAGAATGGAAACGGGGTCGTATTGCAAACCGCCATTGGCAAAAGTACCGTAGGCGTCGGTCAGGCTGAGCAGGGTGGTTTCCGCGGCGCCAAGAGCCAGAGGGTAGCCATAGGTGGCGTTTTCATCCATGAAGTTAACACCCAGTTTTTGAGCCAGCGTAATAATGTTTTGCTGTTCGCCGGCCAGAAAATAAGTTTTGATGGCGGGGATGTTCCTGGACTGACCAAGGGCTTCGCGCATGCTGATGGGTCCCTGGAATTTGCCGTCAAAGTTCTTGGGCCAGACCGAACCGAAAGGAGTCGGTACGTCGAAGATGACGGAAGCTGGGGAATAACGATTAAGGAAGGCGGCCGCATAGACAATCGGTTTGAAAGAAGAACCGGGTTGCCGGTAACTGGTGACGATATTGGTTTTTCCGTCGATTTCCTTGTCAAAGTAATTGCGTGAACCAACCATGGCCAGAATTTGTCCGTTCTGGGGATTCATGGCCACCAGGGCGGCGTTTTTGACATTAAATTTTTTCTCAAAACCGTCGGCGCGTGAGGCGATGGCCTGTTCGGCGATGGCCTGGAGCTTGGGGTCAAGGGTCGTGTAGACTTTGAGCCCACCCTGTTCCACCAGCTCTTTGCCGTATTTGTCTTCCAGCTGCTGAAGGACATATTCCAGGACAAAATGCGGCGCCTTGATGTCCTGCTTGTCCTGATTGAAGACCAGGTTGTGAATCTGTTCCAGAGCGTCGTTCTTTTCGGTTTCCGTAATTACTCCCGTATCAACCATGCGGCGCAGCACCAGATCGGAACGTCCTTCCAGATAAACTTTGTTGATGCCGATGTCGACATATTGACCGATCAGGCCCCGACTAACTTCTTCGGAGCGCAAATCGCTTTCGGTCTGAATATTGCGATTGGCCAGGCTTTCGGAATCGACATTGGGCGAGAGCTGGGAGAATTTGTTGGGGCCGTAGGGATTATAATAGCTGGGAGCCTGCGGGATGGCGGCCAGAACGGCGGCCTCGGCCAGAGAAAGATCTTTGGCCGGCTTGTTGAAATAAATCTGGGCTGCTTTTTCCGCGCCGTAGGCGTTGTTGCCGTAAGGTATTTTGTTGAGATATTTTTCCAGGATGGTGTTTTTGTCAAAAGCTTCTTCCAGACGCACCGCCAATATCAATTCCTTGATTTTACGGACATAAGATTTTTCGGAAGTCAGAAAAGTCAATTTAATGTATTGCTGCGTGATGGTGGAACCGCCCTGCTCCTTGCCGCCGGTCAGATTGTTGAAAGCGGCCCTGGCGAAGCCGAGCATGTCAAAGCCGGGATGCTTGTAAAACTGGTCGTCCTCAATGGCAATGGTGGCGTTGATCAGATTTTTGGAGATCTGGTCCAGCTTTTTGTATTCGCGGTTTTCCGAACCGTATTTGACATAGAGGACATTGCCCTCACGGTCATAAATGGTGGTGGACTGGGCCACGGTCAGTTTGTCGAGGTCGCGGACATCGGGCAGGCCAATGGACAGGATGGCTATGGCCGCGGCAAAAAGAAGACCGCAGAAAATAACGAAAGCCCCCGCAGCAATGGCTGAAAGAATGCCGATTTTTTTCCAGTCGGTACGGCCATGTTCATTCCGGAAGTGGCGGCTATGAAAATTTTGCAAACGCCGCATCATTGAGCGTGTTTTCTCTTTATCCAACAAGGTCTCTAAAATTAGTGACGCAGAGATTTTAGCCGAATACGGCAAAAAAAACAAAGTTTTAGGCTTGAACTCTTGTTTATTTCGACTATAACCCCCTGATTTCCGCTCCCAGATTTTGCAAATTGCTGAAAATGTGCTGCTGTGTCTGTTTCATTTCCTCATCGGTGAGCGTGCGATCGGCTGCCTGCAGCGTTATTTTATAGGCCAGAGATTTTTTGTCCTGCGGGATGTTGGCGCCCTGATAGAAGTCAAAGAGCTGTACGTCAGCAATCAGGCCGGAATCGGATTGGCGAATGGCCTTCTCAAAATCGCCGATCTCTTTGTTGGCGTCCACAAGCATTGAGACGTCAATCTGGATAGACGGAAATTTGGGAATGGGGCGGTATTTGCGTTCGGCACGCTTTAATTGGTGCAGCAGTGTGTAATTGATGCTGAAACAGGCAATTTGCTGCTTTTGCAGGCCATAATTTTGTGCCACTGCGGGGTGCAATTCGTAGATGTGGATGATTTCCTGCTGGGTCTGGTGGTCAAACCAGGCGGCATGTTTGTTGGGATGGGCCAGGGGATTGGAAGATTTGGCCCGGCGATATTGCAGTGACGTGATGTTCAGTCTCTTCAGGAGGATTTCAAGGGCGGTTTTTATCTGATAGAAGCAGGCTCCGTTTTCTTTTTTACTGTCCAGTATCAATCCAGCAACTTTCTTTTCCTCCAGCGGGAAATATTGATTGATCAGCTTATAGGTGCGGCCGATTTCATATAATTTGAGATGATTGTATTGTTTGAGATTCTGTACTGCGTTGTGCAGAAGGTTGGGGATCATGCTGGTGCGCAGATGGGTCTGCTCCTCGGAAAGATAATTGCGGATTTTCAAGTGGGTGGATTCATCCAATCCGCAGTTTTTGAGAGTTTGTAGACTGTAGAACGAGTAATTCATTGTTTCGTTCATACCCAATTCCAAACTAAGAATGTCCCGGATAATATATTTTTCGCGGCGTTCGGTATGCAACCGGGGAGCCGGTCTGATATGCAACTCGGGAACGGTGGCTGGGATTTTTTCATAGCCATAGAGACGGGCAATTTCCTCAACCAGGTCATCCTGATGACTGACATCCTTGGTGGCGCGGAAACTGGGGACTTCCACAATTAAAAATCTTTTACCCGGTTTGACTTTGAATTCCAGTTTTTCCAGAAGTCCGGTGGCCGTCTGGGCATCGATTTCGAGCCCGATCTTGGATGAGGCTTTGGCCAGATCCAGTTTGATGCGGCGCGTTTTATATTTAAATTTGCGGATATCCTGCTTGCGGCTGGCGAGGCGCGCTTCCGGGCAGAGATCAAGGATTATTTTGACCAGGCGGTCGAGGGCCTGTTCAGCCAAAAGAGGATCAAGATCTTTTTCGAAACGCTGAACCGATTCGGTACGTATACCCAGCCTGACCGAGCTTTTGCGGATGGAGACGGGGTTGAAGTTGGCCGCCTCCAGAGTGATGCGGGTGGTGTTATCGCCGATACCTGAATGCAAGCCTCCCTTGATGCCGGCTATGGCCAGAATTTTATTTTTGTCGGCAATAACCAGGGTATCTTCATCCAGATCTTTTTTCTCCAGATCGAGTGTTTCAATAGTTTCCCCTTTTTTGGCCCGTCTGATAATCAGGGCATCTTTGATTTGGTCCGTGTCGAAAGCGTGCAGAGGGTTGCCCAGCTCCAGCATGACAAAATTGGTGGCATCAACAATGTTGTTGATAGAGCGGTTGCCGGTGTTTTCAAGTGCCGTCCTGAGCCATTCCGGGGAGGGGGCAATCTTGATGTTTTCCAGTGTCACCGTGAGGTAGCGGGGGCAAAGATCGGGAGCCTTGATCTGGACTTTAATCAGATCGGGAAGAGTGGAATCATATTTTTGAAAGTACTCGATGGGTTTTAACGACTCGCCGGTAATGGCTGCAATTTCCCTGGCTAAACCGTAATGGCCCCAGAGATCAGGCCGGTGGGTCAGGGTTTTGTTTTCGATGTCGATAATGACGTCGTTTTTTTGCAAAGCTTCTGCCAGGGGGGTGCCCGGTCTGACACTCAAACCGGAAAGATCCATGATGCCGTCAACTTCGTCACGGAGACCGATTTCGGAGGCTGCACAAATCATGCCAAAGCTGTCCTCACCGCGAATTTTTGCCGGTTGCAGTTCTGCCAGTTCACCTTCGCCATGCCAGCGGACTTTAGCTCCCAACAGGGCGACGGCCACCTTCTGTCCCTCGTAAATATTGCTGGCGCCACAGACAATCTGGAGAGTTTGATTGCCGACATTGGTCTGGGTCACGCGCAGCTTGTCCGCATTGGAATGAGGCCTGATGCTTTCGATCTGACCAACGACCATTTTCTCGTAACTTTCCGCCAGATTAACCACTTCCTCAACTTCGGCAGTACGTACCGTCAATAAATCGCCGAAAGCCTGCCAGTCGGTTTGATCGGGAAGATTAACGTAGTTGCGCAGCCAATTTACAGAGATTTTCATAGGGTTAGAACTGTTTTAAAAATCTTAAATCATTGGAGTGGATCAGCCTGATATCATCAATGCCATAGCGCAGAAGGGCCATACGGGTGAGTCCAAAACCAAAAGCCCAGCCCTGGTAATGATCGGGATCCAGACCGCCGGACTGGAGGACGTTGGGATGAACCATGCCCGCCCCCATTACTTCCAGCCATTTGTTCTGATCTCCTTTTTTCCAGAGCATGTCCATTTCTATACCGGGTTCCACAAAGGGAAAGTATCCTGGACGAAAGCGTACAGTGACCTCATTCTTGAAAAATCTTTTCAGGAACTCACTCATGATACCTTTCAAATGTGAAAGGCCGATACCTTTGTCTATCAACAATCCCTCCACCTGGTTAAAGGTGCTGTCGTGAGTGGCGTCGGTGGCTTCATAGCGGAAAACGCGGCCTGGAATGATGATGCGCAGAGGAGCGCCATGCTTTTCCATCATGCGTATTTGTACGGGAGAGGTGTGCGTGCGGAGTAGCAGGTGACCGTGTTTGGGATCGTCGGGATAGTCCAGAAAAAAGGTATCCTGCATATCCCTGGCGGGATGATGGGAGGGGATGTTTAAAGCTTCAAAGTTATAATACTCACTTTCCACTTCGGGTCCGTCGGCAATTTCAAAACCCATTTCAGCGAAAATCTCCTCGACCTCTTTCTGCAGAATGGAAAGGGGATGCTCGGAGCCATTTCCCAGCGGTCTCTGCGGGGCGATTTCACTGAAGGTAAGATCAAAAAACTCTGCAGACAGTCTGGCTTCCACCTCTGCACGGCGCAGCTGTGACTCACGTTTGTTATAAGCTTCTGTGAAGCCGGTTTTTATTCCCTGAATAGCCTGGCCCTGCCGGCGTTTTTCTTCCGGGCTCATGTCTTTCAGGCTTTTTAAGAGTTCGGTGATTTGTCCGGAGCGGCCCATGTATCTGACCTCGACTTCTTTGAGCCCGTTTAAGTCCCGGGCTTTTTCGATTTCGGCAAGGGCATTTTGAAGTATTTGTTCTGACATGTTTGGAGGCTGGCTAGAATTGAATTTATGCCCTAAAAATTTAGGGCGAATCATCATTTTTAGCAAGGGAAAAGGCATAAAAAAAGAACCCTGCCGAAGCGGGGTTCCTTTTCTTTTTTGATTTGATCAGAAATTATCTGACGGCATCCTTCAGAGATTTGCCGGCCTTGAAAGCTGGAAGCTTCATGGCTGGGATCTTGATCTTCTGGCTGGGATTTCTTGGATTTACACCAGTCCTGGCGGCTCTCTTTGATACGCGGAAAGTACCGAAACCAGTGATGGTGACGGATTCACCCTTCTTCAGGGACTTGGTGATGCTTTCCAGAAGAGCGTCCAATACGGCGGCAGCATCTTTCTTGGTGACGCCAGCAGAAGCGGCGGCAGCATTTACGAGATCTTGTTTTGTCATGGTCTTATGTTGTTAAGAATTAGACTAAACCGATTATAAGAGGGGAAAACGAAAAGGCAAGCTGGGATTGTGTATTGGCTTTTTAGAGGCCGTTTTCGTACTTACATGTCGATTAGCCGACTCTTGATTTTGCTTTTAAATACACCTTTTTCGGGGCTGTTGCCAATTTTTGGCTTTGTTCTCAAGTTATTTGGCCGTGAGTATTATTTTGTAACTATATTCTATTTTGGTCAAATTGAAATTGCAGTTGTTTTGGCTGCATTAAGAGCAATTGAGCCCGATTGATGCCTTGTTCGAGAAGATGTTATGTGGTAAAATAATATGAATATAAAAATAAACAATCAATATTGCCATGAAAACATCAAGCAAAGTGGTAACCTATTTATTCCTCTTGATTCTGCTTTTACAGGGGGTTTTTAATTATAATCCAGGTTTGGCCAAAGCGGCCGGTGCTAGGGAATATGAAGTACCTCCGTGCTACGATATCACTGGCCAGACCCAGCCGGTTCTAGTCAGTGGGGTTAATAACGGGGGAGTAATTAATTTTGATGATGCAGGTGTGGCTGCACAGTATCAGGCCTGTGTTAGAATGGACAAGTTCGGAGCTGACGCCAAGCCCGTGCGTCTGGAGGGGTGGGTGTGGGATAATAACATGGGTTGGATCAGCCTGTATTGTCCGGGAGGGGCCGGGGCGACGAACCTTGATATCCCCTGCGGTAGCTATTCCTATGGAATCAATTTCACTGTCACTGGAGCTGACGGCCTGGGCAATTTTACGTCCGTGGCTTTGAGCGGCAATGCCTGGGGAGATAACATAGGCTGGATCAGTTTTGATAACCCGGGGACGCATCAAATGAAACCTCTTCCTTCGGGTGCCAATCGCGGCCAGATATCTGCCGGGAGTCCTGCAACGGACAAGTATGCCTGGACAGATACGCTGGGCTGGCTGGATTGGAGCAATGTCTGGTTTCACTGGCAGGATACAGATCCGCCGGTACCGGATCCCAATGTCAAGAAATATCTTTCGGTCTGCAGCACCAAGGATTTAATTCCTGCGACTTCCTCACCGCCCGATTACGGTACATCATATTCAAGCAACGGTAACGGTCCAATGAAATATATGGCCATCAACGGGCCCAATCTTTATCTGGTCAATATCAATGCTCCCAAAAATGTAACCAGGTTTGACGTAAGTACGGGAAGTCCGGTGGTTGCGGCATCTTTTTCCAGCGCTCTGGCCAATGAGAAAGCTCCTCTGGCCGTTGATCTCGATGTGCCGGGAAACCGTGTCTATATGGTTTCCTATTCGTTTGCCACCGACTTCGGGGTGGTGGCGTTGAAGCCGACTGATTTGTCCAAATTATGGTCCGTGCCGGTGCCGGGACCGGTGGGCAACATGTTTGATGATATGCTTGCCGATCCGCTTTCAGGTGCTGCCTGGGTGTTGAGTCAAACCGGTACCGAAGGCCATCTCTATAAATTTCGTGGCTCAGACGGGGTGTTGTTGCAAAATCTGGCCTTTCCAGCAGGGATATATGGCACACAAGTGGTTTTAAACAAGACAGGGAATTTTCTTTGGGTGCTCACAACCAATAATAAATTTTTAAAGATTAATAATGCGGGTGCTTATTTTAATGGTACCTATGCGGCAAGTCTTTATGATCCGGGCATCGGCGGCGGCGCGCTGATGGGATATGACTTTGATTATGACAGCGTGGACAATGCCCTGTGGGTATCAAATGTGGTAACAAGTGAACTCATCAAACTGAAGGCCGGTGACGCCTCTCCATTTAACGGGACCCTGGCTGCCAGCAAATGGGTGGCACCAGCGGGCGTTCCATATATTTTCCATTTTGATCCAGCTAAAAAAGTTGTCTGGGCTGCCGGAGGCAGCCGCATCGGCAAGATGGATTCCGTAACCGGGGCCAATCTGGGTGTTTATCCCGATGTCGGGGTGGTCAATCCCGGAGGTGAGTTAATTGCCGATAATCTGAACAATGTGATCTGGTCCACGGACGGCGGATCTCCCGGAAAACTCTGGAAAACTGGACGTGACCCGGTAATGACTTATTCGGTAGGCAGCCCCAAATGCAACTGTGATCTGGACGGGACCTGTCCGATCAATACCGATGATACGAAGATACCGCCGGCCGATCCGTCGTCAGGTGATCGCTATAACATTGAAATTACCTATGTTGATGGTGGCATGGCCATACCTGATTCGGATATTGACCAGTGTACCGACAAAATCAACATGTATACCACCAAGCCGGGTACAAAAAATTATTGTGCCTATCTGCAGCTGGTATGGGAGGATGATGTCGACTACGATCAAACCACCTCTATAAGCCAGCAACAGGCTTCAGCCAAATTTAACGATAATAATAGCGGAGCGACACGCAAGCCTTTGACATATAATTTGTTCGGGGCCAGCGATTTCACCTATAGTCCGCTTTATAGGCTTTGGGGCGCCAATGTTTCTTCCTATGCGCCGACTTCCGACCGGAACATCACTGCCGGCATGCAGAACGAAAAATTCTATTATAATGATTATCTGGGCGGGTATGACGCGGCCAAGAGCAATCAGAATTTATTGAAACTTCCGGCCATCAATCTGCTGCTTTACAAATACAGCGCCGGCCCGGGCTTACCTGGTAAATGCGTTTACGGTACAACCCTCGAGGATAAATGCATAGCCTACAATTATGTGACCACGGCTTCGACGCTAAGCTTTAATCCGCTGGTGCTGGCGACCAAGCTGGCCTATGTTGACAATGGCAAGGAGATGAATTTCTTCTCGTTCAGCAATGTCGATGCCGCGCAGAAATTCCTGCTGGACGGTATTACGGTTGCGGCCAATGCTGTTGGCTGGAACATGCATTTCAAGATCGGGCTGACTGATAACAGTGCTTATGAATTGCGGCTGGTGGACACTTTCCCGAAGGCTGAACTGAACCCGACGCCCGCCGATCCGGGCATAACCGATAGCGTGGATAAAGCAGATATATCGGCGGCCAATTGGATCGGCCAGATGTTTACCACAGGCAAAGCGGCTATAATCAGCGATATCGGACCGTATCTTTATTCCAAAGTCACTTATACGTTATTGGGGACGCCAATTGCCTATTGGGGGCCCAAACTTCCCAGAATCAAGGGAGGGGCGCTGGTGAATCCGGTAGCCAAAGTCGAGGGAAATGTTTATCTGACCGATTTCTCCCAGAAGGCGACTGGTCCCGGGACATCTCTAAAGAGTCTGGGTAACGTCTCCAGCAAAATGGTCAGGGAAACCATTGTCAGAAACGTAGCCAAATATACCAACGGTTTCAGCGGCATTTATGCAATGGGAGACAAATATATAACCGATCCGACCCAATTGGGTATTCTGACGGAACTGGTGGCTGGCAAGGTTTATTATCTGAAGGATAATAATCTGACATTTACCTGTCCAAACCCCTCCACTACCGGCTGTGTTTTTGATCATAACGTGACGTTTATCGTTGAAAACGGCAACATCTTTATCAATTCCAATATTACAACTACCAATAACGCCCAGGTGGGATTGATTGCCTTGCGTGATCTGGTCGGCAATAAACAGAATCAGGGTTTCCTTTATATTGATAAGAACGTTACCTGGCTGCACAATGTCCAGATTTATGCGGACAGGCTGATTCAAAGTTATGATGCCTCGGCGCAGGCTTTTGACCCAACTAGCGGCTTATTCATCAATGATGAGGATGATTTCGCCCGTCAAACCAGATTCGGCAACCAGCTCGTCATAGAAGGAACGGTTTCATCGATGAACGGTATCGGCAATGCCTCGGGTACTACGCCGACAGATGAAAACGGCACGCCCGTGAATATCAGCGGCGGCACTTATTGTCTCAGTTATAAGGTATTAACAAATAATATCTGCCGGGCCAGAGTGGTGGACCTGAACTATCTGCGTTATTACGCGCCAGGTCTGGAGATTTGTCCCAACAATGTGCCCAGGGATCAGAAGAGAAAATCCATTTCCCCGGATTTCGGCTGTGATCCGACGGTGGCCGGTTATGACATCAATGCCAGCGATATGTATAGCAGTACCACACCGGATTTTGATCTGGTGGCGGGCGGGGGTAAGGGACAAAGATCGCAATACTTCAGTTCAAAGGGGATGCCGGTAACTCTGGCCAATGAGTATCCGGTCAATTTCTACTATGTGCCTATTGCCAGGGATCTGGCGGGTTTTGAAGCGGATCAGTCTTATAGATAGTATAAATCGAATCAGCCATGGCCACGGAGAACAAACTAAAAGAATTGCTGCAGGTTGCCAAAGCATCCAGATGCTTTGAGGGAATGAAGGAGGAGGATGTCTGGCAGGCCTGTCTGGTTTATAGGGGAAAAAACGATGCAACCATAGATGGGGCCATTCTCAACATAAATAAGGAAGATGCCAGGATGCGGGAGGAAGAAGAGAAAAACAAGAATGTTTTGGAGTTATCACATCAGAAAATGGAACAAATCAAGGTAGAGGAAAAAAGTTCAGCAGAAGAGGATAAACAGAAAGCCGATGATCTGTTGAAGCAGCTGATGCCGTCAGCGGATGCTGAAAAGAAAAAACGGGGAAGCGGATTATGGAATTTTTTAACCAAATAATAATTTATAACTTTAAGAATATGTTCAATAAAAGATTGGTTTTCTTTGCGGGAAATGAGAAACCGGCCGAACAGCCCAAGACACCGGCTGAACTGGCCAGGGACAGAATGAAACAAATGATGCCGCCGGACGCGGATCAATTGCAGACCGGAGACAAGGTGAAAGAGGGGAAGGTGGAAACAAAAGAAGTTAATAATACCATGGAGGTGGAGGCAAGACAGACCAATGATATGACCAGAGCCGATATCATCAGTATTTTAAAGGAGGGACAAAAAATGAATCCCAACACACCGCCGGCCGGTGTTGACGCGGCTTTATACAGAGATATTGTCAAGGATTTGAGGGGCAAGCTGCCGCAGGGGCAGGGTGATCATTTCTCGACCCATTGGGAATCTTTGACTGGAGGAGACACTAATTTCTATTTTATGTCAGTTTATGACTCTGCAAATAAGCCGCCGGTAAGATTTTTCTTTAAGAAAGGGGATGATTTCTCGATTAAAGACAAGACCTTTTTGAGGGACGTTGATGATGGACAATATGTTGCCTTAACCGGCCAACCGAGGAAAAAAGAGGAGCCAAACAAGAAGGCTTAAATATAGTGTCAGTTTAGGGCAGTTTTAATTCGGGAAATTGACGGAGCTGGCCGAAGGCCAGCTCCTTTATTTCCTGCAGCCGTTTTTCCGTGGGGGCTTCCGCATGGATGGTCAGACAGGGGCTGGTATTGGAATAGCGGATCAGGATCCAGGCTCCGTCATCGAATTGGACGCGGACGCCGTCCAGGGTGAGACAATTATATAGTTGGACAAAATGCCTGGTGACCGCGTCAATAATGACTGATTTGGTCTCGTCCGGACAGGGGATCTTAAGCTCCGGTATGCCTGGTTTCTGCGGAAGGTCGGCAAAGATTTCGGAAAAACTTTCGGTGGTTTTGGAAAGAGCCTCCACTATTTTAGTGGCGGCAAAAATAGCGTCGTCGAAGCCGTAAAAATTGAAATAACGCCGCCCAAAAAAGAGGTGGCCGCTTTTTTCGCCGCCGAAAGTGGCGTCCTCGGTGACCAGGCGCTGCTTGATAAAGGAATGGCCGACCCGCGACATCACCGGCTGTCCGCCATGATTTTTGATGTCGTCGATAAGGGCCTGGTTGACTTTGACATCATGAATAATTTTTTCTCCGGGTGAGGCTTTGAGCAAGTCCCTGGCAATCAGCATGATCGGATATTCTGCGGAATAATGCCGGCCTTTTTCATCCACCACACCGACCCTGTCGCCATCACCGTCGAAACCGATACCCAGGTCGGCACCGACGCTGATCACTTTTTGTCCCAGCGCAACCATGTTTTTTGATTGTTCGGGGTTGGCTTCATGGTTGGGAAAGGTGCCGTCAAGATCGCAAAAAAGCTCAGTCACCTGACAGCCCAGAGCACGGAAAATGGCCGGGGCATAAGCTCCAGTCACGCCGTTGCCGGCATCGAGGACGATTTTAAGGGGACGTTTCCTGGCGTCTGACAGCCTGGCCAGGGCAATGATTTTGTCCTGGTAATCCCGCGGCAGGGTATCGATTTTGTTTAATTGTCCGTTTTTTTTTGCATTAAGAAAGTCGTTGTTTTGAATCAATTTCAAAATTTCCTGTAATTCGTCGGCGGCAATAAGATGATTGTTTTTTTCCACAATTTTAAAACCGTTCTCGGCTTTGGGGTTGTGGCTGGCGGTTACATTGACCACACTGTCCGCCCCGTATTGGAAGGAGGCAAAATACACCATCGGACTGGTGGTCAATCCGATATCGGTAACGTCGAGACCACAGCTGATTACGCCATCCATAAACGCTTTTTGCAGCTTTTCGGAGTGGAGGCGGTTATCGCGGCCGACCAGCATGTTTTTGCTGCCGTAATTTCTGGCCAGATGGGTGGCACAGCCCCGGCCGATCAGACGGGCGGTTTCTTCGGTCAGGTCGGGCACGGCTTTGTCCGGCAACGGATCGGCGGTGCCGCGGATATCATAGGCACGAAAAATGGAGGGATTGATATTTGGCATGATGGAATGAATTCAAATTGATGATTATCCTTTTAAGCTCATTAAATCTTTTAATGCTTTGCCGTTTATTGAAATGGCCGCCTGCGAAATATCGGGGAATTGCATAGCGGTTTCCTGCAATTGACTTTCCACTCTGGGGTTGTCACACTCGCCGGCCAGAGCCAAAGTCCCTTTGAGGGCAACGGTTGCCTGGCCGTCTTTTACAGTTAAACTGTCCAGTGTCAAACTGGAATCAGCCAGGAAGTTCTGTAGACCCGATTGGCCGTAGTTTTTTGTTTTAATGGAAAGGAGTTCCCGGTAGGCAGCCTGCATTTTTTCTGCGGTGCCGCTTTGGGCATTCAGTTGATCACCAGGTTGACCGTCGACTGCAATAACACTGTCACCGCAACCAATCAGTTTTCCGGATTTTCCATTATCCTCCAGAGCAATTAAAAAGATTTTATAGGCAGAGCTTTTTGTCGGGACAGCTGTGGCAACAGCCGGAGTGGAAGTCGTGGCGGTTACGGACGTGGCAGGTGTCGTTTTCTGTACGGAAGCGTTATCGGTGACAGAATTGGCGGGGGCCGGAAGGGTGTTTTTGCCGCTATCGGGCTGAACACTCTGCGTACAGGCTGATAATATCAGGATGGTGCCAAGTGAAATGATAGTAAGTTCTTTTTTCATCTGATGACTGATAATGATTTATTGCTCCGGTAAATTAACATTAAATGTTCCCGAAGTGAAGTTTAATAATGCCTGCGAACGCTGAAAAGTGAGGGGCTGGCAGCGGGTGCTCAGGTACGGCGAAAATGGCGCGAAATCTCGCGATTCTGATCACGGCGTTTAAGATCCTGGCGTTTGTCATGAAGTTTTTTCCCGCGGCAAAGACCCAATTCTACTTTGATACGGCCTTTTTTCAGATAGACGGCCAGAGGGATGAGGGTCAGACCGTTTTCCCTGGTCTGACTATCCAGATAAGCGATTTCTTTTTTATTCAAAAGCAGGCGGCGCGGATGGTCAGGGTTGTAATTGGCGTCGTAAGCCAGTTTGTAGGGTGAGATGTGGCAGTTTTTCAGGAGCACTTCACCGTTCTCGATGCTGGCATAGGATGGTTTGATGTTGATGTCATGGTTGCGGACAGATTTTACTTCGGCGCCGGTTAAAACCAAACCCGCCTCGATTTTTTCCAGGACTTCATACTGATGAAAGGCGTAACGGTTATTGGCGAGTTGTGAATCGGTGGGTTTATCGGCCATGATAGGCAAGCAGGTTTAGTTTATGGTGTCAGACGGTAAGGTGTGCGGGCAAAGGGTATGGCTTCGCGGACATGCTCAATCCCGCAGATCCAGGTGACCAGTCTTTCCAGCCCATAGCCGAAACCGGCATGTGGAACCGAACCGTACTTGCGTAAATCCAGATACCACTGAAAAGCTCCCACCGGCAGTTTGTGCTCCTGAATGCGGGCCAGCAGTTTGTCGTAGTCGTCCTCGCGCTGACTGCCGCCAATAATTTCACCATAACCTTCGGGTGCCAGCAGGTCGGAGCAAAGTACACGCGACTCATCGGCGGGATCCCGTTTCATATAGAAGGCTTTGACTGCCGAGGGGTATTTTTCCACGAAAATCGGCTGGTCGTATTTTTTGGTGAGCATGGTTTCATCATCACCGCCCAGATCATCCATTTCCCCGATGTCGGAACCCATGGAACGCAATTCCTTGATGACTTCCAGGTGGGTTTTGCGGATGAACGGCTGATTGGCTTTTTCCAGAGCTTCAATATGGCGTTCCAGTATAGTCAACTCCTGACGGTTTTCGGTCAAAACTTTGGTCAGTATGTAGCGGACGAGCTCCTCCTGGGTAGTCAAATTATCCTCATGGTCGGCAAAAGCGGCTTCGGCGTCCATCATCCAGAATTCGGTCAGGTGGCGGCGGGTCTTGGATTTTTCGGCGCGGAAAACCGGGCCGAAGTCATAGGCTCTGCCCAGCGACATAACTGCTGCTTCCAGATAGAGCTGGCCGGACTGGCTCAGATAGGCTTTGCCCAGCTCAAAGTAATCCATTTCAAACAATTCCGTGGTACCTTCACAGGCATTGGGTGTCAGGATGGGGGAATCAAATTTAATAAAACCGTTTTGGTGAAAATATTCCATGGTGGCCCGCACAATAGTGTCACGCACGCGCTGGATGGCCCATTGGCGCGGGGAGCGCAGCCAGAGGTGCCGGTGATCCAGCAGGAAGTCCGGTCCGTGGTCTTTTTTTGAAATAGGATAATCATGCGCAGCAAGCTGAACAATTTCCAGCCGCGAAACCTGTAATTCAAACTGGTCGGCGTGTTTGGGGTGAGCGGTAACGGTTCCAGTGGCCAGCAGAGAGGATTCCATGGTTAGTTTCTCCACTATTTCCAGAGTCTCCGGGCTGACTTTGGCGGCTTCCACTATGCCCTGGGTCATGCCCGTGCCGTCGCGCAATTGCAGAAAAAAAATTTTGCCGCTGCCGCGTTTGTTGTACATCCAGCCGGCCATGGTGATTTCCTGACCCACATAATCCCTGAAATTTTTAATTAAAACTCTATCCATGTTGTACTTGATGATAATTGATCGATGATGACCGTCAGTCCTTAGATTTGGCGGCGTATTTTAGACCCGTTCAGGATAAACTGGGTTAACCGATTTGGCAAATAATTGCCGTACCCCAAAGACAAGGAAAAATTTCAAAAATATTTGACGCTGGGGTAAAATGATCGGGTTAAATTTTGAATTAATTAAAAATATTGTAATCCAATAATTATGGAAACCAATAAAAACATGTCCAAAGCGGAAGGGAAAGTGCCCGCTAAAACACATAATGCGACGGGAATAGAACATCTGAAAACAAAGGCCAAAAAGATGGGCGGTTTTATGACGGAATTCAAGGATTTTCTGAAGGAATACAAGATCCTGGGCATTGCCGCCGGTCTGGTGATTGGCAGCGCCGTAACCTCACTTACTGCAACAATAGTTGGTGGGCTGATTACACCAGCCCTGCAGCTGCTGATTCCCTCCAACCAGATCAAGAGTCTGATGTTTCCGGTGGGCGGAGTGGTTTTTCAGGTGGGAGCGGTGGTCAATGCCCTGATCAACTTTATCATCGTTGCTCTGCTGTTCTTCATTTTCGTGAAAGTGTTCATGAAAAAACAGAAGGTCACCAAGGATGTACTGAACTAAAATTATCAGCTGCTTTTGGAAGCGTGGTCCAGCCAGGCCCTGGTGTCTTTTTCCTGCAAAGGGTTGAGTTTCAGGAAGATAATACCCTGTTTGATCAGGCTGTCCTTGACGTGTTTAATGGTACGGGTGGGATAGAGGGGGATCAGTCCGGAGAGCTGTTCTTTTTCCGTGGCGGAGAGAAAGGGAGCGGTCTCGATCACAAACAGCAGCTTCCTGGTATAAAGCTGGCGTCTCTTGTCCTGAATGTGTGGCAGGGGGCTGTCTTTGTAGAAATCCCGTGCCGCGTCGAGAAGATTCATGGGGAGAGGTTATTTTTTGTTATCTTTGGCCAATTCGGTCTGTGCTCTTAAATAAATATCGGTCATGGTGCGGACCTCTTTTTCCAGAGTAGCCTTGAATTTCTGAATTTCTTCAGTGGTCAGACTGGGCAGCAAAATGGTCCACATGGTGCGTTCATCCTGGCTCATGGAGGAGAGATTCATCAGTTCCAGAACCTCGTGGATGAGGGCCTCGTTTGGATTGGGCGTTTTATTTTCGGTCATATTTTCTGCTTAGTTTATTGTTTGGCAGTGGGGACGGCTTCACCCCGGCTGGCTCTGGGTGGTTCGTTATTGTCGGATTTGGGCTTATCGGCTTTTTTCCCACCAGCGGGCTTGCCGGTATCTTTTTTATCATCCTTTGAAGGGATATCGGGTGAGGGATTGGCATGGATGGCATCGATGATTTTTCCGGCATCGTCACCGGCATCGAGACCGTTCCAATCCGTAGTGCTGAGGATCTGCTGTCCCTGGGCATTTTTCAAGGTCAGGTCCGTACTGGCAACATCATTATCCACTTCCAGGTAGTAGACGCCGTTTTCAAAAATAAAAGAAATCGTGCAATAGTCATTGTTATCGTTCCACTTCTCTTTCACCAGTTCCGCGGAATCTTCCACATTCAATTCTTTGGTCAGGGCTAAAACACTGTTTTGCATGGTGGTGAGAATGGCCTCCGGATGCGCTTTGACCAAATCCTGAATTTTCTTCCCGGGTACGCGTCCGGGGACAGCTTCGCCCGGAGCACCAGGTGCTGCGCCGGGAGTCCCGGGAACTGCGCCTGCGGGGGCGTTCGAACCGCCTTCCAGGGCATGGGCCCCGACGGCCAGGGCTGCGCCGCCGCCGAGGGCGGCGGCTGCAGCCCCCAGAGAACTGCCACCCAGGAGATCTTTGAGTTTATCAAAAGAGACTTTACCAGTGACAAAAACGTCCTGGTGTATAACGCGCAGGGCTTCGATAACCGCGTTGGGGTCTTTGTCATTGAGAATGCGCTGGCGGATATTGCCGCCTTTGCCCACGGCGTCGGGCAGGTATTGACCGACCAGGGGGATGTCCACGCCGTCCAGGCCGGGCCAGTATTCAATAATTTTCCGGAAAATATCCGAGTTGGCAAAAAAGTCGGTGATGTAATGTTTCCAGTTCCCGGGAATCAGCACCAGGACGGCGGTAATTGTTTCAAATTCATTCTGCCAGGGGACCACTTCCGGGGCTTTGGTACCGGTAAGCTGTTTGCCGATATCGAGGGCGGCGGCTATCTGGGGACATTGCCGCAGCGTCAGGGATTTAATGACTTCACTGAATATTCCGGCACGTTCCCCCTCGGCGCTTTCCTTGGCATTCTGGGCGTCCCTGGCCACATCCGGCTTTTTGAGGCCGATGGCTTCCATGATGCTGCCGAAAATACCGCCACCGGAGCTGCTGCCGCTACCGGAACCGCTGCCGGAGACGGCTTCCCATCCGCTTTTTAGAATGTCCAGTGCTCCCATGAGGGTGTTTTCGATTAGATTATCTGTTTATTATAACAGAAAAAGGATCTTGGGCTCAATAGAATCGCGGTACGGTGCAAATGTTTATCACCATGCCCCTCGGTGATTGTTTCAAGCGGGGATTTTATGATATAATATAGGGATTTAATTGTCAGGATCCTGCTATCTAAGAAGAAATCTCACACAAAAATTTTAAATGACAAGAGAGGAATACGAAAAATTAGTGAAAAGTGCTATGTCCTTCAGGACCATGGCCCCTGACGTGCAGGCCAGAATTCTGGCGGCGACAGGTGCGGAAATGGAGAAATATATTGAAATTTTTCAGGAGGAAATGGCGTTGATCGGCAAGGCCAATCAAAATTTTCAGCAGGAAACACAGCAGATTGTGACGAATTGTAAGGTTAAAGTGCAAAAGAAAAAGGTCGCCAAGCTGAAGGCCAAGGAAAATGTGGCGATTCGCCAGGATTTAGACACGGCTGAAAGTTTACTTAAAAAAATATAAAAATTTATATCAAAACTATGACCAATATGTCGATGATGAACAATAAAGGAAAATTTAGTTTTTGGACAAAACGGGTTGTTTTTGCGGGCGGTGAGGCCATGGCAGAAACAGCGATACAGTACGCAATAAAAGAGGCTTTGAATCAAGAGAATGCAAAGCTGCAGGTGGATAATCTGACCCAGGTGGCCAAAGACAGTTTACCGAAAGAGTCCTCTCCGGACAGAGATGAGGCGGAAAAACTTATTGACGCAGCCAGGGGCAGATTTGAGCAGGCACTGCAATCCATAAGTCAGCGCACTGCCTATAAAGTGGCTTATGAGGGGCTGAAGACAGATGGTCTGACAAGTGAAAGCGCCTTACAGGATGCCAAGGTAAAATTGGCCGCACTGGAAACGGCTAAAGCTGCTCTGGTTGGTTATGATGAAGGCCTGCAGGATTTCGGTGCCAAACAGACGGAAGCAGCCAGTGCTGCCGTGGCTTACTACGAAGGATTGGCCAAGTTCGATGCCAATACCGTGGGCGGGGATGCCGATAAGGAAAAATATCAGAGATTGATGGCCCGTGCGGGGGAAATGCAGCAAAGGATGAATCAGGAGATGACTCTGGTACCGGCTGATAAGATGGAATCAATCAGAGGCAAATACAAACAGGCGGTTGCAGACATGCTGGCTTTTTTGGGGCAGCAAAAGGATCTTTCTCCCGAGGAGCAGGCTTCTCTGAAGCGCTTTGATTTCGCAGTGACCAACCTTGATGCGGCCAAAGAGGCCGGACATAAAGCCGGTGCCCAGGAATATATGTCTATGGTTGTGGCAGAGCAGGAGGCCCGCAGTGTCTGGCTGCAATTGCCTCAGGACAAGGATTGGCGTTTGGGTGATATCAATAAGCCTTTGGCGCCGGATCAACCCAATTGGGATGCCAACGGGGATAATTATAAAAATTATCAGGCTGCCGTGGCGGCTTTTCAAGAGGCCATGACGTTGTCGGTCAATAAAACGGCGGGGGACTCAATCAAAGCGGCAGAATTGTTTAAAAAATCGGCTGATTTGTTCAAACTGGTGGCGGCTTCCTATGAGAGCAAGAAAGTTGAGGAAAAACCTGATGACAAAATAGCTGCCGAGAATGCGAAAACTGCAGTGGAGCAATATTTTGCCGCCAATGTGAAAAATAACGGAAATGGAGTGATCGAAGCCTTGTATAACGATAGTAAGACGGCTGCGGATAAACTTTTTGGGGAAGAGAAATTCAAGGAAGCAAAATCTGCTTATGATGATTTGAAGAAGACCCTGGAAGGTGAATCGTTGCAGGTGGAGAAACAACAAAAGGATGTGGACGAGGCCAGGCTGTTAGCGGGAGATGCCAAGGCATTTTTTGATACAAAAAAGAGCACTTTTGAGGGAAGAGGTAATGCCGTAGAGGCATTGATAAAAGCGTTGCCCGTGGATAATGTCAGTCCTGATGTGGCCTTTACCAATTGGAGAGAAAGAACCAGGATCTATAATGAAGCAGCAACAGCAATTGATGCGGAGAACTCTGCCTGGGTACAAATAAATGCTTTTCGCTCTCCGGAAAATGGGGGAACCGTTGATTTTACGGCCAATGCAATTTGGGAGGACGCCAACCGGAGATTTAATCACGGTGATTTTGCCTCTGCCGCTAAAAAGTTTGGCGACGTGGCTAAAATATATGAACACATGATTAAGAATCCCAATGATCGGAGCAAGTCGATGAGACCCGATGAAAATGGCAATGTGGTTGAAGCAACCAAGGCTGAATCCGATGCCAAGAAAGCGGAGGCTGATGCTGCCAAGTCTCATACTCCTGATATAGATTTTTTGACGCAAGCGCATGTCAAGGACGCGGATGCTGCCGAAAGGGATGGCTATTATGCTCATGCCGTTGATCAATATACTGAAATTATCCGTTTATGTTCTTTAGCGGAGGCTGCCAAGACGGTGAAGGATAAAGCCGCAGTTGGGGCTGCCCATCCGGATGTGGGAAATCTTATCGGTATCGGTGATGAATATTATAAGGGTGGGAATTTTGATGCCGCCAAATATTACTATTCCAAGGCTAATGAATTGCAGGACAGATTGGCCAATCCTCCTTTAATGGCAGTTAATAATGAAAACGTGACGCAAAACAGGCCGGGCTAATTTTTATGCTTTTTTTTCCGGAGCCAGGTAAACATTATTATTCCAGCGAGCACCGTGAGTACTGACAGCAGCTGACCCAGCGACAGACCGGCAAGAAAGCCCGGGCCGCCGACAAGGTAACCCACCTGGGGATCGGGTTCGCGGAAATATTCCAGAAAAATGCGGATCATTCCGTAGAAAGTCAGGAAGGCGGCCGAGAGATAGCCGGTGTGTTTGGTGATGCTGGTGCGGCGGGTGAGCATATAAAGAATCAGGAAGAGAAAAAGTCCCTCCCCGGCGGATTCGAAAAGCTGCGAGGGATAGCGGCAGTTGGCAGGGTCGGAGGGAAAATATAAACAGAACCGCCCGTCGGGGCTGATGCGGCCGACCAGCTCGGCATTGATGAAATTGCCCAGCCTGACCAGAGTCAGTCCCAGCGGAGCTACCAGGCCGGCAATGTCGCCGATCTGCAGAAAGGTCAGGGTGGAGGTGGTACCCTTTTTGCGGTGGAGGCGGTGGTGGAAATGGATATAGAGGGCAATGGCGACGGCTGAGCCGATCATGCCGCCGTGAAAGGACAGTCCTCCTTCCCAGAGGGCGATGATTTTGCCGGGATTTTGCAGATAATAAGGCAGGTTGTAAAAAAGGATATAGCCCAGGCGCCCACCGAGGATGATGCCGAGGATAATGCTGATCAGCAGGTTGTCTTTTTGGCTTTCATCCAAGGGCAGGGCTTTGCCTAGGCGGTGGTATTTCAGGAAAAGATAACTGATGATGAAAGTCAGCAGATACATGACTCCGTACCAGTGAATGGCGACAGGGCCGATTTGCAGCGCGATGGGGCTGATCCAGTTGAGCCAGGGATTGGGCATTTTAAATAGAGTTAGTTATTGGGTGTGGAGAACAGTAGTTGGGGGAATGTGCTGCGAATATAACATGAAATGGACAGAGAGGAAACAGAGCGGGAAAACTTGAAAGCCATCACTAATATTGACTTTAGTCAAGTGGTGTGATTAACTGGCCGTTGTCTCAGGTATAATTGCTGGAACCATTGGGGGTTTGGCAGTTTCCTGGGCGGAACATTGACGTTCGAGGTGTTAGATGGGAAACCAATCGGTGGCGAGGGCTGGGGACGATGATGTCGTGCGCAGTGAGGAGGAGATCACGTATCAATTGGCACGGGAGCATTTTCCCGTTCTGATGAGAGGTATCGTGATTTCTATGCGTCAGGGGGTCGGTTTGCACTGGCTGTGCAAGAAGAACCACCGCGACGAGCGCGACAAGCTGTCGGATCTGGGTATTTTGCGCATCGAGGGGGAACTGCAGGACGGACACTGCGACCGTGTAACGGTTGCGGAAGAATACCTGCAGCTGATCTGTCCGAATGGAGAGCCCCCGCAGTCACGAGTCCGGATCAGAAGGAATCAGCTGCCGGATCTGTCACCGGAAGTCGCCGGTATTCAGGGGATGGCTGGCTAACAACACTGGAGGTCAGGATGCCAGAAGATGAAGGACCTGCGGTGGACTATGTAGAAGCCCTGCTCCATGATCCGGACGACGATCTGGCTGAAAGCGTGGTCCCACTGGAGGATGACGAACCGACGCAGGTGATGGAGAGGCCGGTCTGGGACGATCAGGAGCCTGATGAGACCACGGTCGAACGCGTACCGGGAACGGGCACGTTTGGCCGGGTAACCGCCCATTTCTACGAGGTGGACGGGCGGGAGGAAATTCTTTTCGTCTGAAAGGGACGGCCGTGCCCCCGCGAAGCGAAGGCGAAGCGGGGGCAAAGCAATCTAACAAACTTGGACTAAGATGTTCTTAATAGGGGCGGCGCGCGATCAGCGTTCCGTAAAGGACGCAGCATGTGATCTGCGCGCCGCACCGCCCAATTTTTATTTAGCTTTTTTGTCGTGAGGGAAAATAGTCGAAGAGAGGCTTGAACATGGAGAAAAAAGGCCGGAGTGATGTTTAGCGGGTGAAAAAACCATAGACTACAATTGCGGCCTGATTTGACATATATAATAGTAATGTCTATAGTCGGCTTCTCAAGATTTTGGCGCTGGAGAAGCTGGTGCTTTTCTGCCGTTTGTCTTGCGCTCTCGGTGAATGATGGTCAAAAAGGAGGAGGTGCAAATGCTTCAATCGGAATCACCCCATGGTGATCGTATGGTGCTGGAAGTATTGGTTTGCCGCAGGGCGGAAGCCAGTGATCCTGAACCGGAGGACAGGCTGAACTCGCTGGTGCAGCTGCTGAAGGTCAAGGTGGTGCTGAAGGGCCTGAAAAGGGTAATGATCAGTGTCACGGCTTATCCCGCTTGCGGGATTCACGAGGGCTCGCGCGAAGCGTTGCCGGAAGATGACTTTGGCAGCGAGGCAATTAAACAGCTGCTGGCCGGCTACGAAATCAGCGAGGAGGACCGCCAGGCTTTGGGCCTGGAGATTGATGATTTTCTGCGGGAGCATCTGTCTTCTCCGACCGTTTGACTTTCTTATTTACCGGGGAGAAGGAGCCCCCGCCGCGACGCGGCGGGGGCTTAAAAACATGTCTATGTTCAGGCAATTTTAATTTATTGTCGGTAGTAAGCCATTTACTTTCTGGCAGCAGCGGTTCACCGAGGTCAGACGTCAGAGCAAATAATAACTGCCCACCAGAACCAGGATGACGCCCAGGAGCTTCTGATAAAAGGCCGGTTTGCTGAATTTCTCGTGCAGCAGTTTGGGCTGAAAGAAGTCCATGGCCTCGGCAATCACGAAGACAAAAAAGATCTGTATCCTGTCCAGAAAAGCCACCAGGGCGGCGGGACCAACGGTGACGGCAGCGGTGTAGATCAGGGTGCTCGAGCCAGTCAGGGCGGCGGCTAAGATTATGTTATGCAGATGGGGGTTTTTGCGCAGGGGCAGTTTGGGAAAGAGCCTGATGGTAATGGGAATATTAAAAATCAGAATGCCGATGCCTACCCAGCAGAGTACGTTGAGAGGGTCGATGGGGTTCATGGATAGCCATTTGACCAGGATATTCTTCAGGGCATAGGCGGCGGCGGAGAGAATAACCCAGAACAGGGCTTTTTTATTGATCAGGCGATGATGTTCGCGGTCGATAGCATGCAGTACCACGCCCAGTACGATCAGGGCCATGCCGAGACCCTGGGCCCAGGTATAAGTTTCACCCAGGAAAAGAGTGGCCAGGATCAACACGATCACCGGATTGAGGGAGAGAATGGGAACCACACGGCTGACCTCCTCGCTGTTCAGGGCTTTGTAGTAATAATGCATGGCCAGCAGGTATAAAAGGGCGCTGGCAAAACCAAGTCCCAAAGCCAGGGGATCATAGCTGAAAGTGCCGGTCAAAAAAGCGGGGGCCGCGAACATGGCGCCGGCAAAGAAACCCCAGAATACCAGCAGGGTGTCACTATTCTTGACATCGTTTTTCAAAATGAAGCGGTCGTGGATGTCGCCGGCGGTCTCCAGGCCGGCAGCAAGCAAGGTGAGGAAAATCCAGCTCATGGGTTTTTATTTATGATTTTATTTTTGGGGGTTTGGAATAAAATGACAACGGTCGTTTAGCTGAATTATATAGCTTTATGGATAAAAAAAGAAAAATAATAACGGCGCTGGCGGATTTAAAACAGGATATTGCCGGCCCGATCCCCGTTGATCTGGTCAGCAAATGGCAGAAAAGCGGGAAAACCGCTCATGATCAGCGGGAGATACTGGCACCACTGGAAAGGCATGGTTATCTGGTGAGCACGGATTCAGAGGGCCTCTCCCGCCTGACGGCAGAAAGGGATCTTCTGGATGTGCTTAATCTGGTCAGCATACCAAAGGAAATCCTTTTTGATTTTGGCCGACGGATTGGTGGAAGGGGAACGGGAATCTGGGCCGCGGACAACAGCCAGATGTTCTATCCGGCCGATCAGGTGGCGGTGGAATTGCTGCTTGACCGCATGGCAGCGGCCCAAAAGGTGATACACCGCGGGACGGTGCAGATCGGTATGGCCATACATAAGGGGAAATTCTGGGAAATCGGGCAGAGCATGTTCGGTGACGAAGTGGATCTGGTGGAAGCGGTGGCGGAGGACTTTACCGAGGGCAAGGAAATCGTCGTTTCGGAAATTTTGCACCGGGAATTGCCGGAAAAACAACGACAGTGGCTTTCCTGGCGCGAGGATCTGACGGATTTTTCGAAAAAATTCTATTCGCTGGACTATGATGACCTGGGCCAGGATTTTCATCTGTTTCGTTTTCCCGATCCCGCCGCATTGGGGCCGGATCATTTCTATCCGTTTGCCTTCAGCAGTGATTTTTTTATCAATCTGAAGCGGATGGGCAGCTCCCAGCAGGCCCGGGAAAAACTGCAGAGCTATTTCTTTAACAAAGCGGTGCTGTTGGTGAAGGTTTATCACAAAAAAACGCGTCTTTTACTGGATCAACTGACGGACTGGGTGGTGGTTAATGCGATCCTCAATGAAATTGTGGTCAAATATGATGTTGAATTGATCAAATCCAACGGCGATCTGGGCATTTTTGTGGCCAATGATGATAAAGAAGCCGTGGAACTGGCCGAAGAAATCCTGTCTGATATTCGCAAGGGAACGGATCAGGTCTCCATCGGCCTGGCCCGCGGCGAAGTGCTGCTTTTCAACCTGGATGGCGGCGGCAGGGATATTGCCGGCGGTGCGGTTAACATAGCTTCCAAGATAGCCGAAGATATCCCGGACAGGAATTCGCTTTATATTGATTCTTCCGTGAGCATTCCTGGCCATCATCTGCATAAATATGAGGAGTATGCCCTGGAGAAGTCCCATGTCCTGCTGAAGGGCTGGAAATTCAAGGATAAATAATGCCGTTTGCCCTTATCTGAAAGCCGTGTTATTATTGTGCCTAGCTAATTAACAGCTACTGCTATGGAGAAAGATCCGAAGCAGCATAATGAATTGGACATCCTGGTGAGGCCGAGTTCGTTTTTCCTATTTTTCAATCTGATTTGTGTGCATCTAATCCTGCTGGGCGGGATTGTGCTGGTGCTGCTGGTGCCCGGGCTGTTTTTCCGCGCCGCCACCGATGTGGAAATAATACTTAAATTCCAGATTGTAGCCATTCTTCTGCTGGTGCTGGTGGGTGAAATATTCACCATTCTGCTCCTGGCGCGCTGGGTAACGGAATTTTATGTGATCAAAAATGACTCCCTGACCTATCGCATGGGCATCTTTTTCAAGCAGAAACGGGTGCTTTTGATCCGGCAGATCGTGGAAGTGCTGTTGCATCAGCACTTTTTTGGACATGTTTTCAATTATGGCACCATCAAGGTAATTACCCCCCAGTCCTGGGAGGGGATCTTGATCAGGCGGGTGGAAAACCCCAACAAATATTTCAAGGTGCTGAGAGAGCTTAGCATCAAGCAGCAGGCTCTGGTGCAGCAGGAACAGGGCAAAAAGAAGCCGATCGGGCCTTTATCGTCGGATGAGTGAAAGCCATGATGTGTGGTGCTATCGGGTGATCTGCTGCTGTTCGCAGAAAGCAGCCAGCCATTCCAGCAAATCCTCCAGATCGGGAGCGGATTTTTGTCTGGCGGCAGACTGGATTCTGGTCAGCTGGGACTGCAGGCGGGGTTGTTTGCGCGGTGAAGCGCTGCAGGAAGGCCAGAGCTCCAGAAAAACCAGCAGGTTTTTTTCCAGACGGGTCGGCTTTTTTTCGTTTAAATAGAAATTTTTTAATGCCAACGACGTCTTCCTCAACTCCAGATTATTTTTCTGCAATAGGGCGATTTGTGCCCGCAGCAGGATGCTGCGGCGCAAAACTTCACTTTCGCGCTGCGAATGCTCGGTACGGTCAATTTCCTTCAATTTCTCCATGGCCTCGGCCAGCTGTCTGGTGCTGAAATAATACTTGGCGATTTCATAATTCATGACGGTGCGCCATTGGCGGAGCAGGGGGGAGTTCAGTTCGGGATAACTGGCGATAATCTTTTTGATCAGATGACTGGCTTTGGCATGGTCACCGGTTTGGCCGTAGATATTCAGTTCCAGGGCTTCCGCTTCCATCAGGGGACGGCGCAATGCGGGCTCCCGGGGATCAAAGGCGTAGGTGGTCGGTGCCTGCCGGATCTGGGCCAGAATATTCTGTATTTCGCTTATTTTTTTCTGGTGGATCAGCAGTTGCAGACGCTGATTGAGCAGGTTTAAATATTGCTGGGGCTGGTCGTGGATCAGCTCGGGCGAGCTTTCCATCTGCCGGAGCGCTTTCTGCGTGGCCCGGTCGGCTTCGGCAAAGTTTTTGTCTTTATAGATGTGCAGGCGGTAATTCAGGTCGGCCTGAAGCAGCTTGGCGGGGAAGGTCAGGGCTTTTTTCTCGTCCTGCAGCAGCGGCTCCTTGTCCAGGGTGGTATAAATGAGCGGATTGAGGCCTGAACTGTGCTGGAAATGCTCGTAAAAGGTGGCCTGGACGGCCTGTAGCTCGTTCAGGTTGTGAATCTGGTCCAGCAGCTCGTTCTGGTTGTCGATGATGGCAACAATTTCTTTTTTGGTGTTTTCCGAGGTGGCGCCAAATTTTTTCAGCAGGAATTGTTTTTGAAATTCCAGTGCATGCAGTTGGTCGAAGGGGGAGGAAGATTTTTTTGCCATGGTCAAAGACCGGGCAATTTTTGATTCGGCCAAATCATAAAGATCGCGCTGGAGCAGACGGTTGACTTCCAGAAAATTGTTGTAAAGTACGTCGAAATTGGTGCTCTCACGATGGTAGAGATTTAGTATTTTCTGTATTAGTTTGAAAAGATAGCTTCGAATAACGGGCAATTGGTTTGCTTTGGTGTCAAAAGCTTTCTTAATATCCATCTTCTGGTGCTTTGACTGCTGGTCGATCTTGTTGAAGAGTAGGAGATAGAGCTTTGTTCCGGTTTCTCTTTTCAGAAAATCCCTCAAATATTTCTTTTCGTTCTTGGTAAGAGATTTTATGAGGTTATAGAGATTGTCTTTTTTGGAAATAGACATTTAATGTTTCTTATTAATTTTCAGTAATTAATATCTGTATAAATGTATTTTTTCAGATTGTTAAATTTTAGGGGTTTAATATTTAACTGTAATATGTTCAAATTATCTTTGGCACTTTGTGCAAAGTTTGTGTCTGACTTGTGTAATAATCTGTAATATGGCTTATGGCTTGTCAAAGGGTGAAATTGAAAGGATATGTGCACTTGTCAAAAAGATGGCAAAAATTACTAATTTAATTTTGTCAAAGGGGGTATTTGCCTATAAAAATCCCCGTTTGACGATCGGGAAAATAGTTATGCATTGGCAAGTTGCACTGTCGTGAAAAAAGTGACGAAGTGAGAGATGGCGGTGTCACCTGAATTTAGGGGCGCAGAATATTCTGCGCCCCGTGGCATCCATTATGAAGAGGGGGCGTCAGGCCAACTGTTTTTCTACCTGCGGCCAGTTTACAAATTGCCAGAAGGCGGCGATATAGTCCGGTCTGCGGTTGCGGAAATCGATGTAATAGGAGTGCTCCCAGACATCCAGAGTCAGCAGGGGCTTTTGGTTGACGGTGAGAGGATTATCGGCGTCCTTGTGCTGGGATATGGTCAGCTTGTTTTCCGCGTTCATAGCCAGCCAGACCCAGCCCGATCCGAAAAGCGTGGTAGCAGCCTTGGTGAATTCCTCCTGGAATTTGGCCAGAGAGCCAAAGTCGCGATTGATCAATTCCAGAATTTTCAGTCCCGGTGTGGAGGGGGTTGGGCTCAGGCAGTTCCAGAAAAAGCTGTGATTGAAATGCTGGGCGGCATTGTTGTAAACAGCTTTGTTGCCCTCGCGACCGGTCTGACGGATCAATTCCTCCAGCGGGAGATCGGCTAACGGGGAGTCCTTTAACGCGTCATTCAGTTTAGCGACATAGGCGGCATGATGCTTGCCATGGTGATATTCGAAGGTTTCTTTGGAACAGAAGGGGGTTAAGGCAGTCGGTTCGAAAGGCAGGGCGGGGAGGGTGAAAGTGGACATAAAATTATTGTATTATTTGTTGGATTATTTTAGAGGGCAGGTTTATTTTCCGGTGATTTCCATACTGAAACCACGAGCTTGGAGAGTGCCTGTAACAACTCCATCTTCTATTTGGCCGTGGCCCGTAAAGGCAATAGATTTGCCGTTTGCGGATTGTGTTTGGGAAGCACCATAGCCACTGACCGTAACATTGCCCATGCCGCTTAGACTTCCCTGGAGTTTGAGATCGCCGTTATCGGGGTTGATTGAGCCCGAGCAGTCGGCGACGGTTGCTTTTCCGGAGCCCCCGATATGCATTCCATTGTAATTGCCGCTGACTGTGAAATCCATGCTGCCGGCGCAGGTTGCAGACATATCGTTGGCTACTGTAACGCTGATGGGGCCGCTACCCGATTGACTGATGCCAGATTGAGAGTTGGAATAGCTGAGAGTAGAGGAGTAGGTGCCAGGAGTGACTACGCTGAAGAGATAGGTCAGTTCGGGGAGCTGTTTGATAATTTCCGCTTTGATGGCTTCGATGGCAGCTTTTCTGTCGGCGATCAGGCCGGTAATGGTTTTTTCACTGATGCCTATTTGTTGCAGACCGCTATCCAGCCAGGCTTTTACCTGGTCGTCGGCCATACTGCCAACAATATTATCCAGCAGACCGATGGTGCCTTGGCGCCAATTATCCTTACCGGCAACGCCAAGAACATCCTTGAAGACTTCACTCAGGGCTTTGGATTCAAAGAGTCCCTCAAAGGCTTTGGGGACATTGGACATTAGATTGCCTTTCAGCATGGTGTAACCGTCCTCGAGTGCCGTGCCGAGATTGGTTTTAAAGATGGAGGTCAGGTCGGACAGTCCGCTGAAAGCCATCGAAGCGCCTTCCTCGGAAATTATTTTATTGATGGCGCCCTTGAGACCGCCGTCGAAAAGGTCGGTCAGGCCTGCTTTGACGGCATCTTTGTCAACGTTGGTAAGGAAAGTTTTGAGACTGCCCAGGCCTTCGTAGATTTTGTTACCTGCACCGGTGAGGGCTTGCGACCCTTTGACCCCGCTGCCGGTTCCGCCGATGGTGCTGAGGGCTAGTCCGAAGAGGCTGATCAGGGTGTCTTTTTCGGAGGTGTTGGGGTTGAGCGCAGTTACCAGGTCTTTGCCAAATCCGGTGAAAAATCCGGAAACGGTTTTAGCGGCAAAGCCGAGTGTGTTGCTGGTAATTCCCTTACCGATGGTATATTCGGTCAGCCCGCTGACGGCGTCGGCGAAGTTGGAATCGACTTTGTCGAGGATGGTTTTGGTGTCTTCGTAGACCTGGTGGCCTTCGGTGCCGTTATGGATATTATCCGCGATGTTGGTGAAATTTTCTTTGATGGTGGCTTTGGCGTCTTTGTAGGACTCGCCATAATAAACAGCGCTGGCGACGTCAACGGGGGTTTTTACAATTGCGGAAGCGGTGTCCAGACCGGCGCCGATAACTTTGCCACCGAATTTAACGGTGGTGATGGTGGCGTCTTTGGCTTTGACTATGTAGGGGGTAACTCCCGTGGCGTCGGAGATCGCAACACCGGCGTCAAGGGTTTTCCCGGCAACGTATTTAGTACCGTCCCAGGCCAGGCCGGCACCGGTGGCGGCTACGCTGGCGCCGGCTTCGGCGGCACCGACGATTTTGCCGCCGACCCAGCTCATGGCGTCGTAGAAGCCGGCGTGGGCGCGGGCGATGGAGGGGATGAAGCCGGTTATTTTAGCCTGTCCCGGGAGAGTGAATTCGGGTTTGTCCGTGAATTGACCGGCTGGTATCGTGTCGATGTAAGTTTTGAGATTGTTGGCAAAATCCTGGTACATGGCCAACTGGTCGTTCATTACTTGAACGGCAGTTTTGTCTACTGCCGGCTTGGTGAATTGATAATTTTTAACGGCATCTTTGAGTTTGGGAATTTGGGTGTTGAAATTGTCCAGGACATCTTTGGCGAAATAGCGGTCGGCGGTGGTGAGCACTTTTTCTTCATGGGCCAGCAGGGCGCCGTTATAGGAAAGTTTGTTATACAGTTCGTCGGCTTTGGCACTGACGGGCTGGAGTATGTTGTCCAGCTGGGCATTGAGGGCGATGAGTTCCGGGAAAGCCTTGGCTTTGTTGAGCGTATAGATGACGACAAGTTTGCGATTGAGGTCGGCCAGTTCATTGCCAAGGTTGTCGGTGATGTCGAAAGTCAGGAAATATCTGGTATAGGTCATGAAGCCCCATTCCGAGTCGCGCTGCATGGAGGCGAGTTTCTGGGTCAAGGCATCCAGGTAAAGCATTTTGGCGGTGTTGAGGACGGCGTTATGGTTGCTGCTGTCCAGCAGGCCATAGAGATCTTCTTTGACTTCCGGCATGTAGTTGGCGGAGTTGAGGACGTACCAGTCGAGGACATTGCGGTAATTGCGGGTGATTTCGTTCAGTTCATGGATGTAACCGACGCTTTCATCAACTACTTTGAGGATGTCGTCGACGTGTTTGTTGCGCGCTTCGGTGTAGGCTTTGGTGTATGAATCGGTACCCGGGAAGGAGCCAAAGTAAAATGGACCGCTATAGCTGATCTGGGCCATGTTTTCCTGCGTGACATACTGTCCGGCAAAATCTTTCGTCCAGGTAAAATCGGCGTCGAAGGAGAGGGCTTTGGCGGACGGCTGGTTGCCGCCCGACTGTGGGGCGTTTCCCGAAGTGTTGGAGCCTGGTACTGTGGTGTTGGAACAGGCGGAAAGGGTCAGCAGAACGAGTAGCAATGTGGCAATTGGTTTTTTCATATTTTTTTTGCGGTGATCTGGCTCGCCTTATCAATTTAGATCAGAACTTTTTTGGGGGCAATGGATTAAAGTGCGTCTGTTGTTTTGGCGTTTAAATATTTTTTTCTTTCGGGTTCGGGATAGCGTTCGATGGCGTAGCGTAACATGGTGCGAGGCATCTGGCGGCAATGCTTTTCCAGAAAAGCGTCCAGAGTGGCGCGGTCCCTTTTACCTACTTCGCGCAGCATCCAGCCGACGGCTTTGTGGATCAGGTCGTGGCGGTCGGTGAGCAGGATGGTGGCGATTTCCAGGGTGGGAGACAGGTCGTTGGAACGGATGAAAAAATAGGTTGAAACGATGGCGATGCGTTTTTCCCAAAGGTGCGTTGAATGGGCAAGAAGAAGCAGGTGCTTGGTGTCGCGGTTTTGCAGCCAATGCCAGCGGCCGAGAATTTTGTAGGCGGACAGATCGACCAGATCCCAGTTGTTGATATAACGGGTGTTGGCCAGATAAAGGTGGACTATATTTTCGGCTTTTGTTAAATCTTTCGCTTTAAGCGCTGCTTCGAATTGATGGGTCAGAATGAGTAACGAAATCAGTCTTTCTTCGTGCCAGGGGGATTTAATTAAATCCTGCAGGTCTATGCTGGGGAGGTGTGCATACATGGCGGCTATCCGTCGTTGAGTGGGAACGGTGATGCCCAGCAGCCGGTCTCCTTCGGCATATTGTCCCGGGCCGGTGCGGAAGAACCCGGCCAGGAAACGGGCTTTTTCCGGGTCGCCATGGCTGCGTATCAATTTTTGCAGGGTGCGGAGGTCTGATGGCATCTGATAAATTATTAAAGTAGTGTTTTGGTGCCGGTGCGGGAGGTTTTTTTTTCTGGCGGCGCGAGGGCAGGGGTTTTAGGGCGATGACATGGAAAAGGTGCCAATGTTTGGGTTGGCCGTCAATGGTCTGGGCGTCTTTCTGCTCTTCCTGGAAATAAATGATCTGCAGCGGAGCGAGCATCTTTTGCAACGCCGTTCTGGTGACGAAGGTCATGTCTCCGGAGTGGTCGCCCCAGGCGGTGCGGGGGTCGTTCCAGCTGTCTTTCCGACCAAAGAACTGGGCGCAGAAGATGCCGGCCGGCCGCAAGCCGTCGCTGATCTTTTTCATCAGGGCGGGCAGGTGCGGCCGGCCGGTGAAGGGCAACGCATACTGTGCCGAAATGAGGTTATAGCAGGCGGGTTTGATAGCCAGCTCCTCGAAGGGATAGATCTGAATGGATAACAGCCGCGCGGGCACGCCGCTGCGGTATTTTTTGATCTGCGGGGACCGGTCCACGGCGGTGACTTTTTTGAAACCCACGGAAAGCATGAATTTGCTGTCCTTCAGGGAGCCGGCTCCCAAATCCAGGGCCCGCTGGCGGTCCACCACCAGATTGACGGCCGTTTCCAGAAGGGGATTGGGCGGCCGGTTTTTGCTTAATTCAAAATAATCAGACCAGGACTTCATGCGACAAGGCTACCACTTCCTGCAATAAACGTGAAATGAATTGAAAATCCAGCTCTTTGATCTTTCTGAAACGTATCCAAGTCCTGCCGGTGTCTTCACCTTTCAGTTCTTCTTTCAGTTTGCGGAAAACCTTTTCATTGTAGATGTAAAGGGTGAGCGTGCTTTTGTCCAAAACCCAGGCCACCTCGATGCGACTGTTTCTGGAGTAACTGGGCATGCCGAATTCCATATTTTCGCGGAAGCCGCGCAGCGTCTGCAGGCAGAGCTCCCTTAATTCTGTCAAAGTATCCAGACTATCCGGCGGGACTGCCCGCATGTATTCTGTAACAGTGCTTATTTTTAGAGGCATAAAACTTCTAGCGGCAGTTTCAATATAAAGGCTATGGTAGTTTTTGGCCAGAGAAAGTTAAAAGTTGAGCGGCTGCCGGGGGCAAAGAGTAAGGAAAGGAAACTGATCAAGAGATTGACATGGTTGGAAACGCTGGCACAGATGTTTGTCCGGACAAAGTATTTGGCAACAATGGTACATTGGCGGTTGCCGGGCGGTGTCACTATAGAAAAAGATAGTTTTTTGCTGTATAATTTAACGATGCTATAAGATTCTGATACCCAATGGAAAACAAACATCTAAAACTGGGGGATCTGGTAAAACCAGAGAGGCTGAATAAGCCGGCGGAGGGTGCTGCTACAGAGGAATTGGGCGCTAAACCGGAGAAGATAAAACAACTGGCGGATAAAATGTCCGGTGTGGCGGCGAATATTGAAGGGGATGCGGACATGAAGGCCGGTGAAGTGGCCAATTTGGTAGATGCCATGAAAAAGTCCATGATTAGAGAACTGTCTCCGGAAAAGGCCAAAGCATTGCTGGCGACACTAAGAAAGCGATTCCAGAAGAAGGATAAGCACTACAATGAGAACGGAGGACATGCCAAAAAAGTAGCAAGTATTAAGTGGAATGATGTTCAGAAAAAGCTCGAGGCAAATCCGGAAAAACTATGGTCTTTAAATGAGATGGAAAGAACCGGGGGAGAACCGGATCTGTTTGGTATAGATGAGAAAACAGGAGAATATATTTTTGTAGATTTCTCTGCTGAAAGTCCGACTGGCAGGAGAAATTGCTGCTATGACCGCGCTGGGCAGCAGGAGGCGGAAAAGAGGGATGAAAAACCCATTGGCAATGCAGTAAGCATGGCAGCTATGATGGGGATAGACCTGCTAACAGAAAGTGAGTATCGGGAGCTGCAGGAACGTGGAGAATTTGATAAAAACAGCTGGAGCTGGCTCAAAACGCCTATTGACAAAAGGAGAGAAGGTGTTGCGCTCGTTGGCAATCGTAATGACGATGGCGTCGACGTGAACGTGCGCAATCCTCGCGGTCACCTTGATAACGCTGGGTTTCGCGGCTTGCTAAGGGTCTAGACAATTAGCCTTTAGATTTTATAATTCTCTGAATTTTTAGTTTTAATTTACACGTTGAAGATTGTATATTCACACAGGTGGTGAATAGCAACCTCGGCTTGAAAATTTTCCTGAAACGGCCGGTTGAGTATTTCTGAATCGTGGCCAAAGGCTACCGCAGAGTGTTCTTTTCAAATAAGGCTTTGTATATCAAAAGAAGTCTGAAAGAGCATTTAAAAAGTTTTTAAACCCTTAGGTTTGAGTGAAGTTTAGCTTCATCAGAAGAGGCTGAAATAAGCAAACCAATGCACATATCATGGTTGTGACCGTGATATGTATCCGGATAAATTTCATCAAAAGCCGGTGTTGCGCTCAATGGCAATCGTAATGACAATGGCGTCAACGTGAACGAGAACAATCCTAACAATCACAATGATAACAATGGGTTTCGCGGCTTGCTAAGGGTTTATGAACTTTGAACGGCTTTGAGCCATCCACCGAGCATTCTGCCAATTTCTGCCAACCTGGATTGCATCTGAAAAATCTGTGTTTCATTGACTAATTTCAATTCCAACATCAGCCTGAATTTTAAGGTTATTACTTCGAGTTTGGCGACGGCTTTTAGTAAATAGCCGGCTTTCAAGGTTTTTGGAGCACTTTTTGCCATGATTAGAATTTCCAGATATTCTAGAATTGAACTTTCCAGGTCTTTGCCAAAATTGAATCGCCAGCGTTTTTCCAATCTGTTATTAATTTCTACGGTGTTTTTATAGATCTCATAAGTTTTGTTGATGATGGGGAGGACATCCATAGATTTGAGTTTAAAAAATATTTGGAAAAGCTGGTTTAGTTTTAAAAAAAGAAAGCGTGCCACTGCTGAATTGCATAATTTCCAGTATTACTTGGAAAGAAATCTCTATAATCTTTTTCAAGATTTTAGTACGGGTAGATATCGCCATGGAGGCTATAGAAAGTTCGTGGTCAACGAAAACAAAAGGCGCGAAATTTCTGTGGCCAGTATTCGCGATAGAGTTGTTCATAGAATGATCTATGACTATCTCGTCAAAATCTATGACAAAACCTTTATTTATGATGCCTGGTCCTGTCGTGTGGGGAAAGGGTTGCTGGGGGCTATTGAACGAATACAAGATTTTTTGGCGCGCTACACACACGCACACACACACACACACACACACACACACACACACACCGCGAAGCCATTTTTCCTGGTTTTGGAAAGGTGATATCAGGAAGTTTTTCGACAGTGTAGATCACGCTGTTTTGTTGAAAATTTTATCCAGGCGCACCGAGGATAATATAACTTTCAATCTGCTCAAAGAAATAATTGGCAGTTATAGCAGTGTTGTCGGGAAAAAAGTCGGAATGCCGATTGGAAATCTTACCAGTCAGATTTTTGCCAATATTTATCTGAATGAGCTGGACAGATTTGTTAAACATCAGTTGAAGCCAAAGGCTTATTTGCGTTATGGGGATGATTTTATTTTTATTGATGATGATTTGCAAAAATTACAGGAGTTTAGAAGTGAAACAATCAGGTTTTTGGGAACTGAACTTAAATTACAAGTGAATCCAAAGAGGGATAAGATAATGAAGGTCATGGAAGGACTTATATTCCTGGGTGTTCAAATTTGGCCGACCGGAAGGACTTTGGTGGGCAGGAATATCGTGAGAGTGCAGTCGAGGTTAACTTTGGCTAATGCTTCCAGTTATAGAGGGCTGGTTGTGAAACACTGTAATAGCAAACAAAAAAGACGATTTGATTACGAAATTAGTGAGAAGGTGATGTTGTAATAAAAAATCCCGGGGCGGTTTAACCGTATCCCGGGACTTTATTAATTCATTGAAGAATTAGGCGCGTGGGCCTCTGAAGTCACGTCTGGGAGGTCTGTCCTCCAGTGGTCTGGCTTCGTTAACGATCATCTTGCGGCCTTCCCAATCCTGTTCATTGAACTGGGAGATTGCATTGGCGGCCTCGTCGTCATTGGCCATTTCCACAAAGCCGAAGCCTTTGGAACGACCAGAAAACTTGTCGCTGATAATTGTTGAAGAAGTAACCTCGCCGATAGCTGAAAATTTGTCTTTCAGGGTGTCAGCGGTGACTGAATATGGGAGATTTCCCACGTATAGTTTCTTTGCCATTTGTGTACAAAATTAAAATGATTGATACAATTTTTACTAATGAGACGACCTTCTTCCTTGTTCTTTTGCAAATCATTTAAATTTTGCCGCTAGGGCGCGCAAAAAACTAACAGGAACTCAATAAGCGAGTAAAACTATAGACTATTAGATTGTAAATGTCAAACCAAGTGGGCTGTGTTAATGGGGGAGTGATGGTGAAATATCATTTTTAAAGGAAGCCGGTCTATTGACGATGGCAAAAATTATGATAAGGTATGCTCTTGTCATAAACTATGATGGAAAGTGGTCCCCAATTTGAGCCGCCGAATGATCCGCCCAACCAACGGATTGATGGTTTTGGCGCGAAAAACGCACTGGATTTATTGAAGGCGGATGTCGGCAGATATAAGCTTTTTTCTTTGGCTGAAGAGGGTGAGATCAACCAGCGGCTGCTGGCGGCCAGGGAATTTTTAGGCAAAACCAAGGAGCAGCATGAAAAAAAGCATAAATCCAACGGGAGTTGCCAGCAATGCGCCCTGGCCGCCGGTTTATTGCAGGAGGTGGAAGATGAATATACTTTGCATAATTTGCGGCTGGTGCTGCGGGTGGTCGGCAAGACGCGCAACAAAGGGAGACTGGCTTATGAGGATCTGGTGCAAGAGGGAATATTGGGGCTCCGGGAAGCTGTCAGCCGCTTTGATCCGGACCGGGGTTACCGTTTGGCCACCTATGCGGTCTGGTGGATCAGACATTATGTGAACAGGGCGGTCAGCCAAACCGGCTATACCGTCAGGATACCGGTTCACATGCAGGAAAGGATCAATAAAGTATTGTGGAAAAGGTCTAAACTGGAATTAGCCGGGATATCCAGCAAGAACAGACTGGCCGTCGAGACGGATTTATCCGTCAAAGAGCTGGATAAAGTTTTACAGGCGGAGCAGCTGCGGACTACCTCCTCCCTGGACAATCCCATTGAGGAGGAAGGGGGCAAGACTTTTCATGATTTACTGGCCGATCACGGGAGTGAAAATGCGGAGGATAGGGTCGTCCGCAAACAGCAGTGGGAAATGCTGAAAAGGATAGTGGCCTGTTTGCCCGAACGGGATCAGTGGGTTCTGCGCAGGCGTTATACGGAGGGAGCCACGCTGCGGGAAATCGGGGATGAATTGAACCTGTCCAGGGAAAGAATCAGGCAAATTGAGGAAAAGACCCTGTCGCAATTGAGGGTTGCAGCAATCAGAAAAGGGCTGTGATGGAGGGGGATTACTATGCTGGCGGAGAGAGGGGGATTCGAACCCTCGAAGGAGTTGCCTCCTTACCGCTTTTCGAGAGCGGCGCCTTCAACCACTCGGCCATCTCTCCGTGAGATCGCTAAATGATGTTAGCTGAAATTGGGCTTTTGGCAAGTTCAAGGTGGCGGGTCGGGAGAAATTTGGCGGTATTTTGGGAAAATTGACATGGCAGAATCCACCCCGCGCGTCGCGCGGGGTGGATTCATTTTGGAGGCGGCGCCTTGGCAATACCGTGATCGTCAGGCCCGCCGGAGTCCGGCGGATGACGCGGTTTTTGTGCTTGGCGCACGCTGACTTGGCAGGAGTATTCTTGGTCGCAGTCGGGGTTGTTCAGATCAGGGGGATGGATGGCAGCTGCGGAACGGCGATGACGCGTTCCTGGTACTGGTAGGTCTGGTTCTGCTGTGTCCAGGCGATCGCCAGCAGACCAACGACTTCCTGATCGGCCTTGACGGCCGGTCCGGCGAAGAGCTGTTCGTTCTTCCCCATGATGTCGTTGATACTGATGATCTTCCCGGTGAGCATGAAGTTCACGTCGACCGGCAGGGCGTAGATCTTGTTGTCCTCCGTGCGGATGAAGATCCGCGGATGTTCGCTGTCCACCACCAGGTCGCTGATGAACAGACCCTTGGTATCCCTGACCATGTCCTCGCCGAAGTAGACGCCGCTGCGCGTGCCGTAGAAGCAGATCAATTCTCCCTTGCGGGGAACGGTCAGCAGAGCGGTGATGTCCTGCTTCACGCGGCGGAACTTCAGTACCTCCGGGGTGTCGGTGGTGATCACGTCGACGGGCTTGATGCTGGTCTCGTAGACCGTGCCCTTGGCCGTGAGGATGTGGACGAAGTAGCGGCCGGCTGCGAAGGCAACCTGCATGTCGATGGCATCCGAGTCCAGACCGTAATTGTCCGGATCGATGGTGATGACCCGATTGTCATGCGTGAGGTAGCCGAACAGCTTGCCCCTGGTGATGGGCGCGGAGGTTCTCCAGCGCAGATGTCCGTCCTGCGGGAACGCGATGTTCGCGGGGATGGACGAGGTGAGGCTGAGCGGGATGGTCGGATTGAGGCGGTTGATGCTGAGTGTGAAACTGCCGATCACCTTCCGGTCCGAGGTCAACTCGACGTTGCCCATGAAGACCGCCTTGAGCACGAAGGACAGCTTGTCCGGCTGAATCGCGCTCTTCTGCTTGTCGCCGTAGGTCTGGGTGTAGACTTCACCGTTCAGTCCCTGGTCGGGATTGACACCGAAGGCGGCGAGCTTGCGGAAGGTCTCCTTGGGATCGTTGTTGACCGCTGACAGAAATGCGATGGTGTGGGTCCTTGTCATCTGAAACCTCTTTCGCTGGTGTATACCGGCTGCGTGAGCTTTTCCCAAATGGTATTCTCAGAGCCGGCGGAGGAGTGAAAACCCGGTCAGGATTGTTCTGACTGGTTTATGCCCTTCTGCCGGTTCCGAAAAACTTTAAAATACTCCTTGCTGTTAAAGGTCGCGTCTTTCCAAAAAAGACACGGGCGGATTGTAGGTGCTGAAGGAGCGGAGGTCAACTTTTTGCCGGGAAAAGAGGTTGTTTTTTGGGGCGTAATATTGTTTGGCTAAAAATCCCTGACCCTGGTGATTACGCCATCGATTTTGCGGTATTCGCGGTGCTCGTTTTTATTCATTTTGTTGAGGATTTCCTGCTCCAAGTTAATGTCCAGCATTTCGGCCAATCCCAAAAGGTAAATGGCGGTGTCGGCCAGCTCCTCGCCCAGGTCCGGCAGCTTCTGGTTGTAGGCATGGCAGGCTTCGGAGGCCTCTTCATGCAAATAACAAAACTCCTGATGGACATTGGTGGTGTTGAATCCCTGGCGGACTTTATTGTCGAAAATCCGTTTTTGCAGCTGCTTGAGATCGATCATGGTGATTGTGCTGATGACGATTTTACTAATAGCACAGCGGGGCGGTAAAGTCCCAGCCGGATTGGATGGATAACGGCGTCTAAAATCTGGCGTAATAATTTTTCAGTTTGTTGATGACCAGATAGGGGTCGGAAGCAATCACGCTGGAGGCGTACAGTTCCATGCAGCCGATGTCGGCGGTGGGTTTGAAAACATGTCCGCGGTCCACCAGACGGGTGATGTAGGGAATTTCGCGGTCGCCCAGGGGCGGAATGGAAATGCTGAGGTTAAAGCTGTTCACTCCCAGCTCGTCGATGAAACAGCGCAGCGTGCGGTAGATGGCCCGCTTGGCACTCTCGTCCTCGGCGGGCGAGCGCCGGGAAACAATGATCACTTCTTTTTCCTTGATGGGGGTCAGGTTGGCGATGATGGCGGTGTCCTGGTCGGCGAAAGCCAGATTGACCAGATAATGGGCCTGAAAAAGATCGCTGAAATAGTCCCGGCCGAAATTTTTCCGATAATCGGCGGCTACTTTGCGGATATGCTCGGTTTTGGCGTAATGGCTGTCCCTGCTCATCAGTACCTGGGCATGGCCATGAACCACCGAAGCACCGGCTTTTTCCAGACAATTCCACATCAGGAAAGGGAAGCGGAATGCCGGATTGGCCTCCCTGACTTTGGCAAACCAGCGGAAACTGGTTTCCAGATAATCGGAGAGTTCTTCCTGGTTGAAATCCAGGGGATTGTGCTTATTAAAGCAGATGACGCTATGCCAGGCGTCATACTTGGCGATGTTGGAGGCGATGGTGCAATGCCGGCCCTGCAGCCGGCCGAAGGTGTCCTCTGCGGTCAATTCGCGGACCTGGCAGAAGTCGCAGTTTTTCCTGGAGGACTCAATGTGTTGATGCAGCTGCTCCGGACTGATAACGGTGGTTTTGCTGCCGGGCGGAAACGCCCGCAGCCAGTTGAAGAGGGCGCCTTCACCGGAGAGCTTGTTGAAGGTGCGTACCACCGTCTGATTTTTCAGGCGGTTTAAAACCAGCTCGTCATTTTTCGCATTGCTGACGTGATTATCGCTGTTGACGAAGTAAGAAACGGCTTTGTCGCGGAAGGTGGCGGGCAGGTTCAGATGTCCCTCGGAAACATGAATGTCCAGGATGGTGTCGAACAATGCACGCTCCGCCGGAGTCAGCCGGCTGATCAGATTTTCCAATTCAATGATTGAACTCATGGCCAAATTTTCTAACGCTCTTTGATATTTTTTTCAAGTCTTTCCGGGATCGTCCTGGACGCGGCAAATATTCCGTTCCGGTGGAATATAGCTTTTCGGGTGGGGCAATGGCAATTCTTTTTTTGGTCTTGACTGTTACGGTTTTTTCAATAATATCGGTGCTCGGCAAGTGCTCGATAAATCAGATAACCGACAATAAAATTATGGCTACAATGGGCGATGGCGATGTGGAAAAACAAAACGCAGGCATGGACGCGGGAGGCATGGAATTTTCTGTCGCCGGCGGCGAAGGCTTGACAGCGGTCAAGGCGAATCTGCAAAGTAATTATGAATTAATCATGAAAAATATGCTGGCACACAAGGAAGGTTTCAAAGACGCAGCGGACTATCTGGACTATGTGAAACAGGTCAATGGCTGGATTGCCGAGGATTATCAGAAGTTTTTACAGGATCCGATGGGGTTGCGGTTGAAGGATCCGGAAAATCCACAAAAATTCCGCAAACAGATTTTGATCGAATGTGCCGACGGCCGGAATTCTTTGTCACTATTTATTCCCGCGGACAAATTGCTGGGACGTTTTGACCTGGAATGGCTGCCTTTTGCCGGCAATATTATTTTTCCTGAACTGACCGGGATGGAGCAGGTGAACGATGTGACCGACAGGCTGGCCGAAGATGAAAAAATGAAGAAAATGTTTTTTGAGAGGCTGGATTTTCTGTTCGGGCCGGCCGTGGACGGAGCGATCAAGGAATATGAGGCGGGGAAATTAGGCAAGATTTTTATTGAATTCCAGTCACATTTTGACTCCCATAGCGATCATCACGGCTGTGGCGCCCATAAGAGTGATCTGGCAGCTGCCCAGCTGGAAACAATCAAGGACTGTCTGATAGCCGAGCAATGGCTGAAGGACAGACATCCGGTGGAATACCAGAAGCATCTTTTCAAAGTATTCAGAACCACCCATGATACCGGCGAGAACGGACATGTGTACCGGGCCGACAAGATTGACCGGGAAAAATTATCCGCCGAAGCGCGGTCCAAATATGCCGATCTGTTAGATTATTCCGCCAAAAGATATGAATCGCCGGTGGCCTATGACGAGGCGGCGGGGATTGTCAAAAAGTATCATGGCAATCCGATGGAAATTGCTACCGAGGAACATGATGAACAGACCATCCGCGTGAGCAGTCTGCATCAGGCTTCGACCCTGACCGGCCAAAGCGTCATGGAAATCAGCTGGACCGACAGTCCCGTAACAATTGCCCAGCATCTGATGGTTCTGCTCGGCATCATCGAAAAAAATTACCGGGCCAGGCATCCGGAAAAGCCGGCCATTATCCATTTCGATCTGGTCAAGGACAACGAAAAAATGGCCGGCGTGTACCGCCAGGTAAAAGCAATTCTGGATCAGGACGAAGTGATTCAGAGAAGAAAAAAAGAAGGCACCCTGATCATTGTGACAACCGAAACGGACAGGGACTCTTACCGGCTGGAGGAGGTGCAATAAACGGCGTGCTTCTGAAAATAGTGGGCGACAATTTAAATAGTCCCGGACGTAGCTTGCGCTAGCCGGGAGCGAGGAGGCGCTCGGCAACCCGCTTTGGGCGGATGCGGTTGCGCACGGTTCTTGTGGCGAGGTGTGGGGTTGCGGCTCATAAAATGTTTCAGCCGCGAACCAGACTGGCGGGGATTTCGACGATCCGGCGGTGGTAGTTCCAGGCTTTGGGATCGGAGCCCCTGCTCCAGTGGGAAATGAGCAACGCTGGTTTGCCGTCTTTGTTGACGGCGGGTCCGGAAAAAAGCTGCGTGTCCGGGTTGAGGGTTTCCAGTGTGGTAATTAGAACGGGCGCGCCTTTGGGGGTGAATTCCCGGTCGACCGGCAAACCATAGACCCGGCCGTTCCGTGTCAGCATGAAGATGCGTGCCAATTCGCTGTCGGCGGTCAAAAAGGCAATGTCCATTCCGGCAGTGCCGTACATGATATTGCCCAGCACGCTGATGCCGTTGGCAGTCCCGTAGAACGGAACGGCCTGGCCGCGACGCAGGATGGTCAGCACGCTGCTGGCACCTCTGAAGATCTCGCGGCAGGCCGGCTCCTTGCGGGAGTCGGCTGTTTTGGGGTCGACGATGGTTTCGTGGACGGCGCCGCTTTTGCTGAGCAGGTGAAAAACATATTGATTCTCCTGATACAGGTAGGTCACCTGCATGTCGATGGCATGCGGTTCCAATCCGCTGGGGTTGATCAGCAGGGGCAGACCCTGGCCGATGTGCGATGACAGGTAGCCGTAGACTTTTCCCGAACTGCCGTTGTTGTTGCTGCTGGGCGCGGAGGTGTGCCAGCGCAGATGGCTGTCGGGTGGAAAGGTCAGACGTTCGGCCTGCAGGCTTTCCGTCAGGACCTTCACGACTGCGGGGTTGACAAAGGCGGTGGACAGAATGAAGGTGCCAATGCCGGCGACGGTCGGGTTCACCACCGTTTTGCGGAGGTAAACCAGCTGTGGCAGGTCGGGGAGTAAAGGTGGATCCTCCCGAAAAGGGAGCACCCAGGTTCGTCCGTTGGGCGGACTCTGATTGGGTGAAAGTCCCACGACTTCGGCTGTGCGATACACTTCCATCGGTTTGTCCCCCAGGTTTTCGGCGAAAGCACGGATGCTTTCCCGCTCAAAGGTCGGGAGAGAACTGTTGGAGCTCATTTTTCCTCGCTTTCAAGGGTCGAGCAATCGGAATGATTACTCGCGCGGATTGTAGGTTGAAATTTCCGCTGGGTCAAACGGAAATTTTGGGTTTCTTAAAGATGGTTTGAGGATGGGGCGGACGACAATAGTTGGCATGGGGAAAGGGGCTTGTAGGTCATTATAGAAAATGACAGCATTTTGCTGTATAATTTGATAATGCTTCAAATAAGGGGCTCTATGCAAAACAAACATCTAAAACTGGGCGATCTGGTGAAACCGGAAAAGCTGAAAAAGCCGGCAGAAGGTGCTGCCACAGAGGAATTGGGCGCTAAACCGGAGAAAATAACAAACCTGGCGGATAAAATGTCCGGGGTGGCGGCGAATATTGAGGGAGATACGGACGTAAAGGTTGGCGAAGTGGCAGCCCTGATCGATGCCATGCAAAAATCTCTGGTAAGAGAGCTGGCTCCGGAAAAGGCCAAGGAATTGCTGGCGACACTAAGAAAGCGATTCCAGAAGAAGGATAAGCACTACAATGAGAACGGAGGACATGCCAAAAAAGTAGCAAGTATTAAGTGGAATGATGTCCAGAAAAAGCTCGAGGCAAATCCGGAAAAACTGTGGTCTTTAAATGAGATGGAAAGAACCGGCGGCGAGCCAGATTTATTTGGGATAGATGAGAAAACCGGAGAATATATTTTCGTGGATTTTTCAAAGGAGAGTCCGACTGGCAGGAGAGGTTGCTGCTATGATCGCGCCGGCCAGCAGGAGGCGGAAAAGAGGGGTGAGAAACCCAATGGCAATGCCGTAAGTATGGCAGCCATGATGGGAATAGATCTGCTAACAGAAAGTGAATACCGGGAGCTGCAAACCAGAGGAGAGTTTGATAAAAACAGCTGGAGCTGGCTAAAGACGCCTGTTGACAAAAGAAAGAAAGGTGTTGCATTCCTTGGCATTTGTCGTGCGGGTGATGTCCGTGTGCGCGAGCGCAATCCGCACCGTCACTATGCTAATAGGGCCTTCCGTGGTTCGCTAAGGGTTTAATAAACTTAGCGCCGGTTCAATTGGGCAATGTATTCTTCCAGCTGCGCCGGTTTGCGGCTGAAAACCGTGTGGCTCACCGACTGCTGGAATCCTTTGGGCCGGGCTTCCTGCTCGCGCAGAGACAGTGAAGACCCGCGCTGCCGTTTGCCCATGGTGAGGCGGGGATCCTGGTCGGCACCTTCAAAGACACACCATTCGGTCAGGATGACGTTCTGCACTTCCGACAGGGTGAAATCTTTGACGCGGGAAATTTCCAGACGCTGGCGGTCTACGTTAACTTTTTCCGAAGGCATACCTTTGATTTTACCGTCGTGGTAAGTGACACCTTTGATCAGCAGGGCCGGGGAGATCTGATTGGCGGGATTACGTTTCATGAAGAAGTGTTCCACCACGGTCACCTCGTCCAAATGCAGCGGCAAAACCCGGATGGTGGAATTGGCTACAGCAAGCGCTTTGCGGATAGCCTGGCGGATCTCGTCGGATGGATTTTGTTCCTCCGGCGTTTCGGTTTGTTCCACTAGCGCTTCGGTTGGCGCTGCTCCGCCGGGGACAACAACAGGGGAGCGATCGGCATCGCTTAAATGTATTCTACGATAGGACATATACTCTTATTTTTTACTCTTTTTTTTCTTCTGCTCCCCCTGGTAAACCAGGAAGGAGTAAACTACGGTATAAATCGTCACGAAAATTACCGGAATCAGGATGAAATACAGACCCAGGTCGGGCCAAATTACACCCAGCAGTGCGATCAGACCGGTGATTTTGAACAGGACGGCCCCGACTTTATGAGTCTTGTCCCAGACTTTTTCATTGCTGAGCGTCCAGGGCGTGCGGATGCCGACGGCCCAATTCTGTTTGGCGTTTTCGATCAGGATGCCGGTGCAAATAAAAAGTGCGGAGAAACCGGGTGCCAACAGCTGGATGATGTTGAAATTATAATAAATGCTCCAGAGAATGGTGATCAGATAGATGTAGTACAGAAAAGAAAACAGGGCGATCATGAAGTTGTCGAAAAATTTTCTGAATTTTTCCAGATTGGCGTTCAGGAGCGGGATGTGGGGAATGGCCAGATAAATCAGAAACATGATTGCGGAGATGGTCGGCATGATGATCAGAGCCTCCGATTTTACCAGAGCGGAATCCGGCTGGCCGGCGATATCCCAGTGCATGACCATGTAATAAGGTAGCCAGGGGTAGAAATATAAGCCGGTTGGGATGGAAAGGAGGATGATGCCCAGGCAGATCAGGGTGCGGATATTGATTTTTTTGATGAGCTTTTTCATAGGTTTGTTTTAGGGGAATAGTTTGTTATTCCGGGGAGAAATTTTGAGGAAATATGGCACAAAATTGAGCTGTGCCAATTTTGCGTACTGGCGGAGAGAGAGGGATTCGAACCCTCGAACGCCTTTCGACGTTACCCGCCTTCCAAGCGGGCGCACTCGACCACTATGCGATCTCTCCATCATTGTTTGCCGGCGGTCTCTGGCAGCACTGAAATCGGCAGGGGCAAGATAAATGAAGGGGCGGAATTTTGCAATGTTTAGTGGGAAAATATTTAAAAAGCCCCCCGCGGCAGCGGGGGGCTCAGGCAGGCTATTCCAGGGCGTGATGCAGAAGCCGGCAGGGTCGTGATTTATTTATTGACGGTTTTCGGAGTGCTTTTCAGTCTGCTTTTCGGAGCCAGCTTCTTGTTCTTTTTCTTGGACAGGGAAGCCAGTTCAGTACGAAATTTGTTGGGATTTTTCAGCAGGGTGCGCAGAGCGCGGCTGGAAACGTGGATTTTCAGTTTGGTGCCCGTGAAAGGATCGATCACGGTTCGCTTGGTGATATTGGCTTCAAATGTTCTCTTGGTGTGGCGGTTGGAGTGGGAGACATTGTAGCCGGTGGATTTTTTTTTGCCCGAAAGCTGGCAGACTTTTGACATAAAATTAACGTTAGAATTGCCGATAAAAGCACGGGAATATTAGCATTAAATCCCATAAATGCAACTTTTTTTCCGGGCCGGCCGGAGGGGGTGGTTGCGTCAATGGCCGGACTACAGGTATTCTGGGCGCGGTGAATTCTTAATCAACTAACTTTGCTGCAATTTCTCTATATAATTTTTGCCCTGATTCTGGTGATCACGCTGCATGAATTTGCCCATGCCTATACCGCCAGCCTGCTGGGGGATCCCACCGCCAGGCATCACGGGCGGGTGTCCTTGAATCCCCTGCGGCATCTGGATCCGCTGGGGACGCTTTTGATGTTTCTGGTGGGGATCGGCTGGGGCAAGCCCGTGCCGGTGAACCGCGCCTATTTCAAGAGGCCAATTGCCTATGAAGCCATAACCGCGGCGGCCGGCCCGCTGATGAATCTGCTGATTGCGGTGGTGGTGCTCATCCCGATCAAATATTTCAGCCAATATCTGAATTATGAACTGGGTATGTTTCTGGGCACGATTTTTGACGTTTCGGTGCTGCTTTTTGCCTTTAACATTCTGCCTTTTCCGCCGCTGGACGGCTCGAAATTCCTGCAGCTTTTGGTACCGCGCCGCTGGCAGAGCCATTATCAGGCCTATCTGGCCCATGCCAGCGTTTATTTCATTGCCTTTCTGATTGTCGATAATTTCATCATTGCCAAATATTTCGGTTTTTCCATTTTGAGCTCGCTGATCGGCTGGCTGGTGGTGGGGGTGAAGATGGTGCTGTTTCTGGGGGGGTGAGGTGCAACTTTTACCGAAAGTAATGTTGGTGTTTTTGTTGTGCCCGGAAGGCTTCCTAAGAAGCTCATTTTGTGTTATAATTTATGGATTTATTTATCAATAAAGAATTTGTCATGAAATCACAGCAAAATACTGCAGGAAGAGGCCCCGAAGCTTTTCAGGGAAGCATTGACGATATGCTGAAAAGACTTTCCGAGATGGAAAAGGAAACCGCGCTGCGGCCGGACGAGGTCAGAGCGGTTCTGGAAGGGCTCAAGCGCTTCGTGGCAAGCAAGGAGTCCGATGACATTGCCATCGTATTTCCGGCCGGTTTCAAAATACAGGATACGGAAGTTGGAGGTTTCCGCGTGACCGATGTGTTTCAGAACATGATTGATTCGCTGGAAAATTACGAGCCGCCGATTATGCGGGAAGAAGCTGCCGGCGAAGAGGTGGTGGAAGAAGGCGGGCAGTTGCCGGAATGGCTGCGTGCGCATCAGGACTTGGTTTGGAAGGGAACTGCCGTGAATCCACTTTGGGAAGTGGAGGCGGTTTCCTATGAAGACCAGGTGAAAATAAATTATGTGCGTGGCAATAAACGGCTGCGTCCCGGCAAGACCACTATGGAACAGGGCAGGACCCTGAAGGATGTCCGCCATGTTTTTGACCGCAAGGAATGGCGGGTGATCGAGCCGGTGATCAGTCAATTCCAGCAAATGGAAAAACAACTTCGTTCCGGGGTGGAAGATGTTTCCAAGGAGGCCAGAAAAAAGTTATTGGCCGTACTGCGCGAGGAAAATCAGTTCAGACACGGCAGGATGGAGAATCCGGTCATAATCAAAAAACTTTTAAAAGAAAGTCTGGAAAAGGTGGCCAGACAAGGCCGTTGGAGTATACCGACCAGGACGGTACTGGAGGAGAATCTGAACGAGTTGACCGGTGCGACGGCAGAAATTCTGAGTCAGGTGATGGTTCTGAATATTACCCGCAACAGCGGCAAAGAGTATGTGCCGAAAGTGGATCCGGCGATCAAGGAAATACCGACTTTTGCCAATGGCCTGGAAAACCTGCTGACCTGCTTTGATTATCAGATGAAGGGGCAGGGAGATCAACCGAAGGGTTTTTCACTGCTATTGGGTGAGCCGGGTACCGGAAAAAACGAGCTGGTGAAATATGCCGCGGCCAAGCTGGACAGACCGTTTTTCTGGTTTCCCTGCGGCCGCGGCATGGAGGCCCAGGATCTGGCGCATCATTATGAATTTGATACCAAGGAGGGAACCAAGAAATTTTTCACTTCACTGGCGGAAGGATTGCAGACGCCTGGGGCCATCGTGTTTATCGATGAAGCCAATGCCCTGAAACCGCAGGTGCAGGCGATTTTGCATGGCTTGGGCGATTCCAACCGGCGCATGTCCTATGACGGCATCGACATCCCGGCGGCGGAGGGAGTGATTGTTATTCTGGGCGGCAACCCGGCCACCCAGGGCTCGGCAGGTAATTTCGGCGAGCCGATTCTGAGCCGTTCCAGGGGCCAGGCGATGGTGCTGGATTACCCGTCGCTGACCAAGGCCGATTATCTGAAAAAAACAGAGAAACTTTCCGATGCGGAAATGCTGACCAAGGAGACGGAAGACAACAGCCTGCAGGAATATTTCTGTGATGAAGCCCTGGCGTTATATCACATTTTGGATGAATTCAAGGACTTAAACGGATTGGAGTTTGAATATGTCTGGGAGAGGGTAATCAATGAGAAAGACGTGATTATCGATGAGAAATTTGAATCCCTTAATACGGTCAAACTGAATGAACTGATCACTCTGGGTGGTCCCGCGCTGGTAAAAAGACTGACTGATCTGCGCGATATCATGCGCATAGCGGATCTGTGGCGCAAGAAATTTGAAAAGCGGGAGTTACCAATCGGCGTCAGCATGCGTGATACGCTGGCTCTGGTGACGGCCTATAAGAGGATTGGTGATGTCAGACAGTCCTTTCTGCGGCTGTTTGATGATTTCAGGAAAAACCCGATTGAAGGTTTGGACGTGGTCTATGTGGAGATGCTGGAAATGGTTGATACGATTTTGCAGCCGACGACTACCTAGAAAAGGGTAAGGGGTTTGTATTTCTTTGATTAATCATCATGGCGGATATGGCCGGTCAGAACAAATTCACGGAAGAAGGGGAGGGCCGCCGGTCGGCGGATATATTACTGCAGAGACTGCAGGAATTTGAAGGTTTGCTGAAGAGTAATCAAGCCCAGCCGGACAAGGAAGCAGTGGCGGCCCTGGTCAGCTTTCTGGAAAGAAAGAGTCAGACGCCGGACCGTTACATAGAAGTTTATGCCGATCCCAAATTAAAGACTTATTGTTGTGCGATGGTGCCGGCCAAGAAAGTCTTGCCGGACGGTGAAATTGTCGAGGAAAAGCAAAAGAAAACTTTTTTGATCGGCGTGCCGGCCAGCCATTTATTGGGCTTGGCGCCGCGGGCATTTTTATTGGGAGAAATTTTGCATGAAAGGGGACATGCCCTGTTTACCAGTTTCAAGGCTTTGGAAAAACTGCAAACTATTGCCGCCGCCGAAGGCTATGACGGCAAAATTTTATTCGATTTGACCAATGTGGTGGAGGATCCGCGCATGGAGAGGCTGGTGGGCGGCAAGATGCATGTTCCGGAACGCAAGATGCTTTTTGAAAAAAACAGCCGCTGGATTGTGCCGAATATTGCAGGCAGCCTGTCCAAGATTACGCCGGTGGAACAGTTTCTGATGCTGATCAAACTGGAGAGGTTGTGGGAAATACATCGGCAGGACTGGCCCGATCTGGGGATAGACCCGAACGACAAGCCGTGGAAGCTGGAAGAGATGAATGAGGATGTGCAGCGTCTTTTTCTGGCCAATGAAGCGGTAATCAGCCGGATCACCGGCAGCTCGGAGTTACCGGCACTGAAGACTCACAAAGAAGTGGAAAAACTGGTGCTGACGCATCTGTGGCCGGCGCTGAAGGAATTGATCGATAAATATCCAAAACAAGAAGGTGAAGGTGAGAGCGAGGAGGGTGAAGAAGGCGGGGAAGGAGAAGGTCAGGAAGGGCAGGAGGGACAGGAGGGCGAAGAGGGAAAAAAGGGCAAAAAGGGAAAACAAAAAGGCGGGAAAAAGGAGCCGGCCAGATCCGGCCAGATGCCGGGCGAGGACGAGCATTATGATCCGACGGATCCATCCACCTGGCCCGATGATCTGAAGCAGGTACTGCAAAAAATGATAGATAAACATGAGCAGCGTCTGCAACAGGACTCCGAAGAAAATAAAAGAAAACAAGAGATTGACCAGGAACGCCAGGCCAAAAATGAAGCGGCAAAAAATGCGCTGAAACAAAAACGCGACGGAATAGGCAGTCCGGAAGCCCGCAAACAATATGAACAATTCGTGCGTGAACTGCAGTTGCAGATAATTCAGATTAAACGGGTTTTTAACCGTTATCTTCCCTCTGTGGCCGAGCCGGAATATGAATATGGCAAGAGGGGAAGTACTTTTTCCACGCCCGAATATGTGCGCAGGTACGGGTCGGGTTTCGAGAAACCTTTGCGCTATAAAGCAGACCTGGAAAAGAAAGGATTAATTTTGCAGATACTGGTGGATGTCAGCGGATCAATGCAGCAGGGAGAGAGAATTGTCAATGCCGTGAAAGCCTGTCTGGCAGTTCTGGAAGCGGCCAAGGGTACCAACGTGGAAGTGGAGATTTTGGCCAATGACCAGGGGAATCTGGAGGATTCGCCGGAATATATTATCAAGGCTTTTAATGAGCAGTATGGTGGCGGCGTGAAGGAAAGGCTGGTGGACATGATTACAAGATTTGGCGGGGAAAATGAGGATGCCAGAGCTATCCTGGCCGCCTTGCCCAGGATGCAGAAAAAAGTCCGGCAGGCACGCAGCGAATATGACCGCTCGGCCGGTCTGATGGTTTATATTTCCGATTCCACCACCCAGAGCGAGGAAACCCGGCAGGCGACGGCAACCGCCCGCATAAAAGTGCCTCTGGAAGGAACGGCGATCAGCAATGAAGCGGATATTGCCGAGAAAGTACGCTTTCACTTCGGTGAGAAATCGGTGATACCGCCCGATGTTAAACATTTCCCGCAGGCCTTTCAGACCATTATCGAGAGATATATCAGAAATTTAAGAACCAAAGATCATGGATAAGAAAAAGGAAAATAAGGCGGGATTGCAATTGGGAGATTTGCTCAATGTAGAAAAGCTGAAGACACAGGGGCAAAGCAACGCGCGAGTGGAATTTACCCCTGGCGGTGAAGCCGGTAAAGGGGCTATGAGTAATGTGGCGGATGAAATAGAGGCCGACAGGGATGTGACTGCCGGCAGCGTGTCGGATATGGTGAAGGGATTTAAAGAGGGGGTGGAGGGAAGGCGGGTGAATTATTACGGTGACGATTTGAGCCTGGAGGAATATCAGGCCATACCGCATCGGGAATGGAATGAGAAACAATATGAGAAAATAAAAAACTCACGCAGGTCTTATGGAGAATTAAAATTGTCGCAACTCTCGTATTTACCCCAACAACTGGCGAGGTTTTTAGTGCAAAGAGATGCGGAGCTGTATTTGGACGGTCTGACCAATATCAGCGATCAATTGGCAGAAGAGCTGGGAAAGTTTCAGAATGAATATGGCGGGATTAGTCTGCGGGGGGTCACCAATCTGACTGATGAAAAACTGGCGGAACTGGCAAAAGCCAGCGGCTGGCTGATGTTGAACGGGCTCACGGATTTGAGTGTTACCGGGGCCAGAGCGTTGGCAGCACATCAGGGTGATATTTCTTTTACGGGCCTGGAAAAACTGGAGGAAGGTGTGGCAGAAGAGCTTGCCGTCGGTGACAGGAGCTTATATTTAAAAGGTTTATGGAATCTGACAGTAAAAGATGCCGAGGCTTTGGCGCGGCATGGAAGGCCTTTATTTTTAGAGGGTATCAGTGAAATGAGTGACGATGTTGCCAAAGCATTGGCAAAACATCAGAACCATCTGGATCTCTCGGGATTGGTATTCTTGAGTGAAGAAGGTGCCAAGGCTCTGGCACAACATGAGCATTATTTGCGGGTGACGGATCCGCTGGTTGAGCAAAGGATTGAAAAATATAAAAAACAAAATGAAAAATAAACGCGAAAAACAGGAGGGATTGCAGCTGGGGGACCTAATCCGGGTGGAAGGTTTGAAGAAGCCGGAGGGCAAGAATGTGCAAGTCGGACTTTCGACACCGGAGAAATTTATGACGGATGTTTCCAGCCGAATCGAGACAGACAGGGATGTTACGGCTGGTGGCGTGGCAGAATTGATGAAAGGGGTAAAAGGGGCTGTGGAAAAGCCTCAGAGAGCCAATTATTTTGGCGATGATCTGAGCTGGGAGGAATATCAGGCTATACCGAATCTCCAGGAAAATGGGCAGATTTGTGAAGGGATCGAGAAAGGAAATATCAAAGAAATGGGCAAGCTGACTTATCTGCCGCGGAGGACTGCCGGTACGTTGGTGGCGCATTCCGGAGAATCCGGTTTGTATTTTCCCAATCTGAAGAGTTTGGGGCTTGGAGCGGCAGTGGAGTTAGGGAAGTGTACCCATGGTTTGAGTATACCCCACTTGAAAAATATCAGTACTGAAGTGGCGGCGGAGCTGATAAAATGTGGCGAATCTTTGGCGTTGGATGGTCTCCTAAATTTAGATTTGGTAACGGCAAGGTTATTGGTTCAACACAAAGGCACCCTAATGTTGTCTGGTTTGACGGGTTTGAGCACTGAGGTTGCGGAAGAGTTGGGGAAATTCAGCGGGGAGTTGCATTTACAGGGTGTGTTGCATTTAAACCGTGAGGAAGCAGCTGGATTGGCTAAACATACTGGGCCTCTGGATTTGAGCGGTCTGCTAACTTTGAATCCTGCAGAGGCAGAGGAACTTTGCAAACATAACGATGATCTGCTTCTACACGGTTTGACCGAAGTGAGCGATGAGACGGCGGGGTTTTTAGGGGGTTTTAAGGGCGCTTCCCTGGGACTGGCCGGCTTGAAAAGTCTTACAGTCATGGCAGCGAGAAATTTGTCGAAGTATAAAGGCTATCTTGTCTTGAGCGGTTTGAATACTTTGAATGTCGGGGTGGCGAAAGAATTGGGGAAGCATCAGGGGGAATTAGTTTTTTTCGGTTTGACGGATTTAACTCCGGAAGTGGCAAAAGGTCTGGAAAAACATCAGGGCAGATTGGATTTTTATACTCTTACCAGCCTGGGGCCCAAAGTGGCCAGATCGTTGGCCAAGGTTAAGGGTGATCTGTATTTGGGTCATCTGAAGTCTTTAACAGATGAAGAGGCAAAGGAACTGGGGAAGCATTCCGGGAAATTATTTTTAACAGATTTGTCATATTTGACTCCCGCGGGTGCCAAAGCGCTGGCAAAGCATCGGGGGAAAATCAACTGCAAGCCACATATCCAGGAACAACTTGATAGATATAAAAATGAAAAATAAGCGCGAAAATAAGGGGGGAATGCAACTGGGGGACCTGGTGAAAGTGGAAAGGCTGAAGAAGCCGGAGGGGAAAGGTGTCCAGATGGAGTTGACCACGGTACCCGGCAGCGATGTTTCCCTATCCGAAATCGCAAGCAATATAGAGGCTGACAGGGGAGTTTCTGCCCAGAGCCTAGCCGAGGTGGTATCCGGTTTCAAGGAGAGTGTCCGCCAATCGGCCACGTTAAATTATTATGGTGACGAGATCAGTTACGAGGATTTTAAGGCAATGGAGAACCGTGAAGATAATGCGAGAATTTATCGGGAAATGGACGAAGGAAATTTCAGAAATGTCCCTTATTTGACCTACCTGCCGTTGAAATATGCTACTTCGATAGTTGAAAGGTTTTCAGGGCAGGTGATGCTGGCCCAGGTTCACCAAATCAGTGATCAGGTGGCCCGGGAATTGGCTAAATATAGGTGGGGTATTCATTTTGACGGACTGGAGACGCTGACTGACGAAGCGGCGGCGGCCCTGACCAAGACCAAGGGTCCGATCAGTCTGGTTTTTCTGCTCCGAATCAGTGAAGACGCTGCCAGGAGTCTGGCTCAACGGGAACAGAGGTTAACATTTAATTCCTCTGAAGTGACTCAAAAAGTGGCTAAATATCGAAAAGATGAAATATAAGCGGGAAAATCAGGAAAGTCTTGAGAAGGAGTCGGGTGTTTAACTTTTAAGTTTATCTTCTTTTGAGCGCAATTACCAGATTGTTTTAGCCCGGGGAATTTGTTAGCTTGGTAATGTCTTTTGTGCTCGATAAAGTCTCGGTTAACTCTCTCACTATATATCATTAAGGAGTGCTCAGATTACTCTGACCCGTGGGCCAGAGTTGCGGTACCCCACTTGGAATACTAAGGGATTAGTGTTTCAGAGACGGCCCGGCATGAAGGACATTTTAAATGTGGCGGGATGTCTTGACGAAAACCGGTGACAATGCTTTAATTCGGTCTCCGTAGCAAATTAATCATGTCGCTGGAGCCGGAAAAAAAGGATTTTGATGCCGAAATGGTGGTTACCGTAGACCATGAGTTTCGCGATGATCAACCGTTTGAAGTGGTGATAAGCAATGAGGATACCATCAGGATCACGGGAATGGCGCCTTTTGAGATGCTGCAGGATCAGGCCAAACTGCGTGATCCCAGGATGATCAGGGTCAGCGGGTATATTGCCGATTTGATGCACAGGAGGGCGGTTGATTCATATATAGCCAATCAATATCTGCTGGGGGACAAATTAACACAAATATTGCTGGAGGGCCGGGTCAAAATAGGTCTTCTGATAGATTCTGATGGCGGTGATATGGAGATATTGAAACTGATTAGCACTGGTCTGACCGAAATGAAGGAACGTGGAGGGGAGAGTCAGGCTTTTGTGGTGGGGCATGCCGCCAGTGCGGGGATGGAACTTTTCATGTCGGCGGATGACCGCTATGTCTTGGACAGGTCCTGCCTGATGTGGCATTTTTCGGACTGCAACGGCGAACGCCGCAAATCTGTGGAGATTTTAAGAAAAGGCGGCAGGCCGTTACCGAGTCCAAAGCAAGGGGAATTGCAGGAGCTCTGGACTTTTTTTGAATCATCGCCATGTTATACTTCGAAAATCTGGAAGGAAGTTTTACAAAATATTATTGCGGACGACAATCCCGACGGCGAGATAGCTTTCTCCGGACAGCAATTGGCGGAACTGCAACTGGTGAACAAGTCTTTTCGGAGACTGCGCAGTCTGGCGGCAAAATTTAACGGAGAATTTAGTTTGGCCAGGTCCATTGCGGTCAAGGATTTCTGGATACTATCCGATGTCATCAATCTGGAGACTGGCAAAGTGCAGGATTGGGGAGCCGTTGATTTTGAAAAAATGCGCCGGGACAAAAAGAAGGAATTACCTTATTTGGCCAGGCGGAATTTCTGGCGGCAGAAACTTTCGGCAGAAAAAAGCTGATGATCAGTTTTCCCAACAGATGGCTTTGAAAGGGCAGCGGTCGCAGGGATCGGAGCGGTCGATTTTGTCGAATTGCAGGGCCTTGATCTGGCCGGAGACTATTTTGATGTTTTCCGTGACTTCCGCGACCGCTGCCGGGGTGACCTCAATGGAGGCAACAACATACTTGCCGGTATGGCGGCTTTTTTCCAGGAATTCCAGCTGGCTTCTGGTCACTTCGCGGCCGGCGAAGGTTTTTTTGAACTGGGGCGAATGATCGGCCAGGATCTTGTAGAAGACCATCTGGCGCCAATAATCCCTGCCCTCGTGGCTATCCAGCAGGCCACGGTCGGCATTGCCGGTTTTGAAGTCGGCGACGATCAGACCGCTGTCGGGGCGGGCCGGATCGGGGCCCAGCTTGTCGATCTTGCCGGTGATGGGGATGCCCTCGATGGTGATGCCGTGTGAAGAGAAATTAATTTCGCTGTAGAGGTTGGAAGCCAGCAGCTCACCGCGGGCATCCACGTAATCGCCGATCACGGCCCGCCCGTACTTCAGTCTTTCCTGATAATCTTTTTCGGACAGCAGTTCTTTCTGCAGTGCTTTCTGGAAATGCAGCTGCAGAAATTCCTTGCCCGGATTGATCTTTGTCTGGCGATACTGATTCAGGAAGAGTTCCAGTGCTTTATGAATGGCGGTACCCATCCCCTGGGCGGCTGATTTGGCTTGCGGCAGACGGATCAGATTCTGGTAGAAAAACCTGCGCGGACAGGTGAGATAATTGTTCAGCGCGGTGGGTGACAAGACCAGCCGGTCGGTGAGATAGCGGAAATAAGCTGTATCCTGTTCACTAAGGTCAACAGCCGGCCGGCCCAGAAAAAGAGTGTCCAGGTAATCCGGCAAATTGTTGTCGTAGGCGGTGGTGTCGACTTCCTGCAGATATTCCAGGGGGATTTCCTTCAGGTAAAGGGTGGGCAGATTTTCTTTGGCTTTGCCGTTATCAAACCGCTCTCTGGCATAACTGAGGTATAATTCTTTTTTGGCACGGGTCATGGCCACATAAAAGAGACGGCGGTTGTCCTCCTCCAGTTCCTGTTTGTTATCGGTGATGATATTTTTGATCAGGCCCGGCGGCAGGCGGATTTTGTCCCATTTGCCCTCGCGGTCCCAGCTCTGGTTGGTGCATTGAATGAGGAAAACATGCTCGAATTCCAGTCCCTTGGCGCCGTGAGCGGTCATCAGCTGCACGGCCCGGCGGCCGGTGGTGAGCGGTTCCTCGATCAGTTTCAGGTCATGCTCGCGGCGGATTTTCAGCTGCTCCAAAAAGTGTGTGATGGTCAGGGCGTGGTTGCGGCGGGTCTGTTTCTTGATTTCCTTATAAAGGGAATTGAGTCGGTTCAGGCTTTCCACTTTCTGGCCGGCGGCAATCTGCGCCTTCAGATAATGTGATTCCTCCAGCACGCCGATAAAGAATTCCGGCAGGGTCTGGTTGACGGATTTTTCCTTCCAGCCGGCCAGACGCTCGCGGAAGGCGCGCAGACGTTCGGGATTGGTCAGACGGGCCTCGTTTAAAAGTCTCTGATCGCCGCTGGCCGTGAACCAGGAATAATGCTGACGGGACAGTCCTTTTTGATAAAAGTAATTGGCGAATTGAAGCACGTCCATCTTATCGAAGCCCAGAAAATCCAGAAAGAGTGTTTGTGAAAAGGCCTCGTCATCGTTGGGATTCTCGATCAGCCGGAAAAGAGTGATCAGTTTGGAAATTTGCAGGTCCTGCAGAATGTCCTGTCCGGCCCGCAGTTCAAAGGGTATCTGCAGTTTGAGCAGCAGCTCCGTGAGCTCTTCGGCCTCGCGGTGTTTATGGTAGAGCACGGCGATTTCCGAGGGATTGGTGTCAGCGGCAATCAGTTCCTGGATTTGTCTGGCGGTTCCATAGATTTCACTTTGCTCGGTGGCGTAAACCAGCAGCTTAACCGGAGAGGAGGGGTGTCCGGTCTGTCCTTTCAGCTCTTTGGAAATATTGGGGAAGGCGCTGGCTATGCGGGTGGAATTGTTTTTGATCAGGGCGCCGGCGGCGTCCAAGATGGTTTGCTGGCTGCGGTAATTGCGAATCAGGGTCACCAGTTTGATTTCCTGCGGATAATGGTTGTAGAAATCGATGATGTTTTCCACCGAAGCCCCCTGAAAACGGTAAATGGACTGGTCATCGTCGCCGACCACGAAAATATTGGGTGATTCAAAATAGTTGCCCAGCAAATCGACGGTCTGGTTCTGGGCACTGTTGGTGTCCTGATATTCGTCGACCAGAATGTACTGGTAAAGTTCCTGGTATTTGCGCAGCAGGGCTGCGTTATTGGCGAGCGCGCGCACCACCAGCATGATCATGTCGTCGTAATCGTAGCGGCTGGTCTCGGTGAGTTTTTGCTGGTAGAGGGCATAGGCGCGCGCCAGCTCACGCTGCTTGGGCAGGTTGTCCAGGCCTTTTTCGATCAGGTGGATCAGGGCATCGCGGAGATTTTTGCCGGCGGTGTTGTCCTGTTTTTTCTGCCCGGTCAGGGAGGACTGATAATCCTGAAATTTCCTGTTCAGAAAATCCAGATAGTGCTGCTGGAACGCAGTGGGGGAGGGAAAATGCCCGGCCAGTTTTTGCGGGTCGGCTGCGGACATTGTTTCAACCGGGAAAGTTCTTTTGGCGGTCAGGATTTCATTCAATAGTCCTTTTAATTTACCCAGCAGGGCTTCCAATTCATCTAATTTTTCCGTCAGGGTACCCGGATCGATATTTTCTTTTTTGAGGTGCTGGATCTGATCAATCAGGTCCTTCAGATATATATATGGGGCGCCGGCCGGACGGATGGGGCTCATCACGCCCAACTCATCGATTATTTTCTGGAAAAGAACCACTCTTTCCAGGTCGTCCAGCTGCTCGGCTTCCTGTCTGAAAATGAAAATGTCCGGATTTTCCTTGATCACCTCGTTGCAGAAGCTGTGAAAAGTGCAGACTTTGATGTGATAGGCGGCAGGGCCGATGATTTCGATCAGGCGCGTACGCATGGCCGTTACTCCCGCATCGGTAAAGGTGAGGCAGAGAATGTTGAAGGGGTCAATCTGGGTTTCCTGGAGAATCCTGGCGATACGCACGGCCAGGATCTGGGTCTTACCGGTGCCGGCCCCGGCGATGGTCATGACCGGTCCCTCGATATTGTCCACAGCCTCGCGCTGCTCCGGGTTGAGGCGGTCATAGTAATTTTTGAAGTCTGGTGTTGCGGCCGGTGACGGGGGTTTGGTGGACATGGATCATTGCTGACTGGATATAGAAAATTCTAGTGCTATGTCTGAAAAATAACAATTGAATGGGGCGGACTTCGGTGGCGGACTATGCCAGTGTCTTTTCGATTTCAATAAGCCGGGCGTATTCGTCGATCAGCGGATGCTGCCAGGTTTCACGGAGCATCTGCAGAACTGAATTTTCGAACCATAATTTCTGTTCCTGGCCGCGGTTGAAATTTTTCCAGACGGCGGGGCCGGACTGTGAATAGGCGATGAAGAGGCTTTCCAGATTGTGGATTTTGTCGGCCAGGCAGATGGCTTTGGCTCCCGCGGAGCCCAGGCGCACCGTTTCTATGTATTTTTTCTTTTTTTCTTCCCAGGGCAGGGAAGAGTCGTGAGTGACGGTTTTGACCATATCGTAAGCATCTTCACCAAGAGCTTCGCGCAACCGCGCCTCCGGATAGTCGGTGTCCTCCAGCACATCATGGCAAAGCGCGGCGGCGAGCACCGCTTCCGGGAAGCCATGTTGAGCCAGTTTCAGCGCCACCATATAGGGATGGATGATATAAGGCATGTCTTCGCCTTTACGCTTTTGTCCCTGATGGGCCAGGGTGGCGATGCGCAGGGCTTTCTCTACCAGGCCGGGAAAATTTGTCAGATTGTCCATGGAAGTGGGGGCTACGGTTTGTCTGTGCTTATTGTAATGCTTTTGGAATTTTTTGGCATGATGATTTTGTGTTATGATTGACGTGAATTTTATTTTTGCATTGGATGAATAAAAATGTTGAAAGTACGGGAGAGGAAGTTTTGTCGGAAATTGACGAGGCCAACCGTCTGGTGGCACTGGCGACATCTTTTGGATTACAGGAGACTGCAGAAATGGCTCTGATCAGAAGAAGACTGGTGACGGCTTTTAAGGGTAAGGAGGATTTGGAGGAAACACGCAGGCTCTACCAGCATTATGAAGACCTGGCGATGGCTACCGTGGTTCAAAACGGAGATGTACAGGTGCAGATCGGACTGCTGCTTTTGAAGGCTGCACTGTATGTGGAGGCCGGTGACGTGTCTGCCTATGACGAGCATCTTTATGATGCCATGCTGGACGCGCATAATGCCGATTTGCCGGAGCTGGTGAAACTGATCCGGGGCGAATAATTAATTTCAAGATGGAAAAACGCTATAAATATCTGGATCTGATTACGGCTTTTTTCGCCGTGGTGCTTTTAATATCCAATATCCTGTCAGCGAAGATCCTCGTACTGGGGCCGTTTACTTTCGACGGCGGCACGGTGCTTTTTCCCCTGAGCTATATTTTCGGCGATATCCTGACGGAGGTATATGGCTACAAAAATGCGCGCAGGGTGATCTGGACGGGATTTTTCCTGCTGCTTTTTTCCATGCTTACCATTGTGCTGGTGGACCGGCTGCCGCCTGCTGCAGGCTGGCAGGGACAGGCGGCTTTTGACACCATTCTGGGGCTGACGCCCAGGATTATCGTAGCCAGTCTGATCGCTTATTTTTCCGGTGAATTCGTCAATTCCTATATCCTGGCCAAGATGAAAATTTGGACCAAAGGACGACTTTTGTGGGCGCGACTGATCGGCTCTTCCGTTTTCGGCTATCTGGTGGATACATTGATCTTCGTGGCTATTGCTTTCGGCGGGACGCTGGACGGTGGGTTATTGTGGGCCGTGCTGATTTCCAATTATGTTTTCAAGATCGGGGTGGAAATCGTTTTTTCACCGCTGACTTACCGGATTGTAGCTAAACTGAAAAAGGAGGAGCAGGAAGATTATTATGATTACAAGACCGATTTCAATCCGTTTAAGGTGAGATAGGGACGGGTGAAGGGGAAATAGGCCCGCCCGTTATGGGAAAATACAGCTTTTTGCTGGTCGGTTTGGTAATGCCGGGCAATGAACAGAAGGGAACTTTGTCGATGCTGCTAAGAACCGGTCAAATGATCCGACGCTGCCCGCCGCGGCTCCAACTTCAAACCTGGAAAAGCAGGTCTGATTATATTAAACTGGAGATTGAATTAATTAAATAATTTTTATGGGTAAGAAATTTTATAGATGCAAGGTCTGCGGGGATATTCATTTTGGTAAAGAAGGCCCGGAGACCTGTCCCACCTGCAAAACCGTAAAAGCTTATGAGCCGGTGGAAAAAGAGTCTGTTAAAGAGCAGTTGGGATTTTAATGGAGCCGGTTTTGGTGTAGAATTAAAGGATTGATATCCTAACACTAAAAACATGTCTCCATTAGATTCAAGCGCTGAACAAAGTCATACCGAATGGGCCAAAGAACGGGCGTTGGCCTATGTTGATCAGGGACAGCTGAAGGTGGCCATCGACAGCATGGTTTCCGATCTTTCCAAAGATCCTGCCCGTCCCAGGGAGCAGCAGAGCATGATTGCCATGATGGCTCTGGATTTGCGCAATAAGCCCAATCTGACCAAGGAGGAGGTTACCGAATGGATCAACGGTTTTGCCTGATCGTCAAAACGGGCTTTCTGTTTTCATCCGGCGATTATTTGTGCGATAATCGGAATGTTTATCATTTATAATTTGCCATGCCAAACAAAGATAATGACACTTTCAAGGTGATGGGAGAGGATCTGGTCAAGCAAGTGAAGCAGCTCTTTCATGAAGGGAATATCAGAAAAATCAGGATCAAGGATGAGAAGGGCAAAAATACCTATCTGGAAATTCCGGTGACCATCGGCGTGATCGGGACGGTGCTGGTGCCGGTTTTGGCCGTTGTCGGCGCGCTGGGCATCATGGTGGGGGCAGTGACGATAGAAGTGATCAGAATGGGTGAGGAAAAAAAGAAAGTTACCAGAACAAAGAAAGCCGCGAGGAAAAAATAGGGGACACTTGCTGTGAATTTTGCTGATTGTGCTATAATCCGGTCGTCGGCCGGTTTAACCTATTCAATTTTATCAATATGAAATTTGTCTGGAACGAGCAATACAGTGTTCACATCGGGATGATCGACGAGCAGCACAAGCATTATTTTGAGATTCTCAACCGTATTTTCGACGGATTGGACTCCAGCCGCATGGACAAAATGCAATTGGGCTCCATCGTTAGGGAGCTGGTGGATTATGCTTTTTATCATTTCCAGACGGAGGAGAAGTTTTTCAGGGATTTCCAATATGAGGGGGCGGTACAACATATTGAGGCCCATGATCTTTATCGCAAAACCATGAAGGGGCATCTGCAGGAGCTGGAAGGACAGCAGGCCGAGGTAATGAAAATATTTCAGGAGCTGGCCCAATTTGCCACGGACTGGTTTACCAACCATATTCTGGTGGAGGATAAAAAATACAGCCAGTGTTTCATCGATCATGGACTGGTTTGATAGTTGATTTATTTTTGTGCGGGTAAATTATGATGAGATTTTTTAATACATTGAGCAGGAAAGTTGAAGATTTCAAGCCGCTGAAGGAGGGTAAGGTGGGAATGTATTCCTGCGGGCCGACCGTGTACAATTTCGTGCATCTGGGCAATTTGCGGGCCTATGTGTTCGTTGACCTTTTCAAACGCTATCTCGCTTACCGCGGTTATGAGGTGAAACACGTGATGAATATCACCGATGTGGATGACAAGACCATCCGCGACAGCCAGAAAGCCGGAAAGACCCTGAAAGAGTTTACGGATTTTTATGAGGAGGCTTTTCTGCATGATCTGGACACACTGAATATCCGTTTGCCGGATATCATGCCGCGGGCCACCGAGCATATCCCGGAAATGGTCGGTTTGATCGGGAGATTGCAGGAGAGCGGCTTTGCTTATACGCATGCCGGATCGGTTTATTTTAAAATCGCCCGGTCCAAAAATTATGGTGAGCTGGCTGAGCTTGCCAAGCAGAGTCTGAAGGAAAATGTCGATCAGCGTTTGAATGTCCGCGATGAATATGACAAGGAAAATATCAATGATTTCGTGCTGTGGAAGGGCTGGAAAGAGGAGGACGGCAATGTGTTCTGGGAGACAAAACTGGGCAAGGGTCGGCCGGGCTGGCATATCGAATGCTCGGCCATGTCGATGAAATATCTGGGTGAGAGCTTTGACGTGCATTGCGGCGGAGAGGATCTGATTTTCCCGCATCATACCAATGAAATTGCCCAGTCGGAGGGGAGCACGGGCCGCCATTTTGTGAAATACTGGCTGCATAATGCCCATCTGCTGATTGAGGGACAGAAAATGTCCAAGTCGCTGGGCAATTTTTATACTCTGCGCGATCTGGTGGAGCGGGGGTATTTGCCGGTGCTGGTTAGAATCGTGCTGCTGAAGGTCCATTACCGTCAAAACCTCAATTTTACTTTTGCCGGTCTGGATGAGGCCGAGGCCATCGCCAAGAAAATCCTGGACACGCTGATCGACCTGGATTTTATTTCGAATGAAGCGCAGAATGATCTGGATATTCCCGGTTTGATTAGTCAAAACCGGCAGAATTTTACGGAGGCGCTGGATGATGATCTGAATGTCAGCACGGCTTTCGCCGAACTGATGAATTTTCTGAATGAAATCAACAGGCAGATCAAAAAGCTGAATGCCGTTCAGGCCGAACTGGTGAAAAAATATCTGTTCGAGCTGGACGAGGTACTGGGATTCATCCGGTTGATTTATGACCGCTATCAGGTCAATCTGGCCAAGGTTTCCGGGGACCGCGCGGTGCTGAAAAAACTGGAGCAGCGGCTGGTTTTTAAAAAGGAGAGGAATTTTGTCCAAGCCGATGAGATCAGAACCGAACTGCAAAAGCAGGGGATATTGATCAGTGACATGCCGGGGGATAAATATGTATTGAGGTTATCTTATTTATAGATTTATATGTTGAATGCGCTACTGGCTGCCGTTATCGTGAGTCTGTTGTCCCTGATCGGGGCGGTGCTGTTTTTCCGTAAAGATAATATTTCCGATCGCTACGGCGGCGTGCCCCTAAGCATGGCGGCCGGCGTGATGCTTACGGCGGCGGTGATGGATCTGCTGCCGCAGGCTATTTCTTTTTACAGCGGCAGGGAGTTGTATTGGGTGCTGCTGTTCGGCATCTGCCTGTTCTTCGTCATGGAAAGAATATTCCACTGGTATCACCATCATACCCACCAGCACCGGCATGACCAGGAAATTCAGCCGGCCGCTTATCTGGTGCTGGTGGGGGATTCGCTGCATAATTTTTTCGACGGTCTGGCAATTGCGGCGGGGTTCAGCGTCAGCACTCAATTGGGGCTGGTGACCGTACTGGCGATCATTCTGCATGAAATACCGCATGAATTTTCCAATTTCATCGCCTTAATCCATAACGGATTCAAATTCTGGCAGGCCCTCTGGTATAATTTTCTGTCTGGTATTACGGCTATTCTGGGAGTGGTGGCAGGCTGGTATTTTGTTTCACTGGTGAACGGAGTTTTGCCTTTTTTACTGGCTTTCAATGCCGGCATGTTCATTTATATTTCCTGTTCCGATCTGATTCCTGCCCTGCATGAGGATTTTAAGAAGGATAAAAAATGGCTGCAGACCCTGACTTTTTTGCTGGGCATCGTGGTGATGGCGGCATTGATCAACGGTTTGGACCAATTAACCGCTGATAACGGACAGCAGGTGCAGTCAAAAAGCGCCGTTCAGGTGAAGACAATTGAACCACAAAGCAGCTCGCATCTGGAAGCGGTGAACTAGGGTTGTGTTGCTATGAAAAAATTTCCACCAGGGCTTGAAAAGCCAATGCCGGTTCAATAAATGACGGTGAAGTTGCAATGGTGGTCAGGTGGGCTTTTGGCAGAAGTTTTCGGATCAACGAGATTTTTTGCCGACGGTCGATGTAGTCCAATTCGGGAGCAAAAAAGTCCAGATCGATGTCCAGGATATACGGTGTCGGGGGTGCATGAAATGAAGCCAGCGAAGCGGCCGAATCGATCAGGGAAATTTTCCCGATCAAACAGGTATGAATGGCCGGAGGTATAAAGTTGCCGACATTGAGGACCTGGTTGGTATAGTCGAAGATTTTATCCAGACTGGCACTGTCATTGACTGACAGCATCTTTGCCGGGATACGGGTGTCTTTGTGCTGATCGATGTGAATCAGCTGAAGCGGCTTGGGAAGCTTAAAATTTTGTGCCGCCCAATGCCAGAAGTAAAAAGCGTGATTGTGGTTGTCGAAGATGAATATTGGGCTTTTCACCTTGAACGGATTGGGGAAAACCACAAAATCCCGCAGGCCCGGGAAGCTGCAGATTTTTTCATCGATTAGAATTTCCAGGGCCGGTTCTGTACCGATGCCGATGTTTTTTAGTGCTGCCGCTACATTGGTCAATTCTTTCAGGGCGGCGACCCGCAAGCGGGGCCGGTGTTTTTCCCGCCGGATTTGATAATCAAAAGCGTTGTTGCCGTTGGCGGTTTCCAGGAAAAAAGCTTTTTGATAATGCGGTACCATGAGTTCCATCGGGGTTTTTGTCTTTGCAACCATCATATGCTAGAATCAAACCCGTTAAAACTTAAAAAATACAAATATGGTCAAAATGATGCCGGAAAAAATGGAGGGTGAGATGTGCCAGCACAGACCCAGTCCCAGCAGGATTTTCTTGATGCTGAGTGCCGGCGCTTTGCTGCTTCTTTTAGCTATCTTCGTGGGTATGCAGATCTGGGTGGCGCCCTGGTATAAAAACATCAAGGCGGAATTCACCGCGATGCCCTATAACAGAACCATCACCGTGGACGGCGATGGCAAGGTGACGGTGAAACCGGATATCGCCAGGATTTCTTTATCCGTGGCTTCGACGGGACGCACCGTGAAGGAGGTGACTGATGACAACACCAAGAAAATGAATGATGTGCTTTCCATGCTGAAAAACCTCGGCATCAAGCCGGAGGATATGCAGACCAGTTCTTATAATCTCTATCCTCAATATGATTATTCGCCGCCGGTATACATCAATAATTCGACGGTACCGGAAGCAAAAGCGCCGAAAATCGTGGGCTACAATCTGAGCCAGACGGTTGATGTGAAAATACGGGATTTGACCAAGACCGACGATGTGATTGACCAGTCGATCAAAGTTGGTGCCAACGAAGTCGGTTCATTGACCTTTGACGTGGATGACCTGTCTCCGGTAAAGGCCGAGGCCCGCAAACTGGCTTTTCAGAAAGCCAAGGACAAGGCTCAGCAGATGGCTTCAGCCGCCGGCGTTTCTATCGGACGGGTAGAGACTTTTTCTGAAGGGAGCACGGGCGGATTTTATCCGGTACAGGCCAATTATGCCATGAAAACTATGGGTGCAGTGGATGCAGTTGCTGCGCCGGCTCCAGCCATAGAACCAGGCAGCCAGGACGTGACCGTCACCGTTTCGGTGACTTACGAGATTGAATAGAAATATTTTTGAAGTTTGTCCGGAGGTTGGGCGTTGACGATGTTTTTCTTCTCGGCCCAGCCTCTTTGGGCTGTCCAGATGCCATATTTGAGGAAGTCAAACTGGGCGATGTCTTTCAGGTCCGAATTGACGGCGAGGGGGGCGCCTTTTTCGACGGCCAGTTTGATCTGAAAATCGGCCAGGTCCAGGCGGTCAGGCTGGCTGTTGATTTCCAGAATCTGTTTGGTTTTGGCGCAGTGCCCGATGATTTTGCCCATGTTGACGGCGATGGCTTCGCGCTGATTGAGCAGGCGCGCGTTCGGGCAGGAAAGCATTTTCACCCTGGGGTGAAAAGAAAGCGCCTGGAGGACGCGCGCCGTTTGACGCGGCTCGGTGAGATTGAAATTATGGTTGATTTTGACGATGATGAAATCCAGCCGGTCCAGCAGTTTGGCCTGGGGGAGATCCAGGGTGCCGTCGGTGCCGATGGAAAGTTTGACGGATTTAAAAATGCGCAGGCCCGGGAATTTCTTGCTTAGTTTGTCTATTTCCAGCAGTTGTTCCTGCAGCTCTTTTTCGCCGAAGCGCGAAGGCACTTCAGAGGAGGCAAAAGTATCGGCTATGGCAAAATAGGCCAGGCGGCGGTCGGCGGCGGCCCGCGCAATTTCTGCCAGAGAATTCTGTCCTTCAGCGGTTCTGCTGTTGACGTTGAGGTCGCCCTGCAAATCTTCCAGTTCCACCAGTTTAGGCAGTTCGCCGTTGATGGCGGCGGTAAATTCGCCGCGGGTCTCGCGCAGGGTCGGAGGAATATAGGAAAGGCCGACGGCCCTGTAAAAATTTTCCTCGCTGTCGCCGACGATGAATTTTTCGCTTACCGGACCTTTGCCGTTTTTACGGACCAGTTCGAAAATACCGTATTCATTGATTTTCATATTGGCCTTCTGGGCGATGGTGCGGATTTCCACATTGTGATCCTTGGAGCCCGTGAAATAATGCCAGGCGGCGCCGAAGGATTTTTTCTCCACCACCCGCAGATCGGCCTGGGTGCCGCTTTCCAGAATCACCGAGCATTTGGTCGGTCCGCTGGCGATGATATTTTTGATCAGCGGGAATTTCTGAAAATGGGCGATGATTTTTTCAGCGTCGGCGCTTTTTCGCGGCGCCGCCAGAATGTCCAGGTCGCCGACCGTTTCTTTGCGGCGCCGCAGGCTCCCGGCATATTCAACCAGAGCCACTGCCGGCAGCTTGCGGATATGGGCGACGATTTGCTCGGCCAAGGGCAGGGCCTCCGAGAGCAGCATACGGTAGCTGTGTTTGGCATGCTCCTCGATGGCCACCAGAATCTCATTTTCGCTTTTTTCGCCCATGCGCGGCAATTCCTGCAGTTGATGCGCCAGCGCCGCCGCTTTTAATTTTTCCAGATTATCGATGCCCAACTGATGATAAAACAGAGACACCTTTTTGGGGCCGATGCCGCGAATCTGCAAAAGATCCAATACGCCCCGTCCGTATTTTTTCAGCAGTTTGAGGTGAAACTGGCAGACACCGGTTTTCAGCATTTCCTCGATTTTCAGGCGCAAATCCTCGCCGATGCCCGGCAGGTTCTCCAGATCTTCGGGATTTTCCCGGTAGATGTCCCTGATTTCACGTCCCAGTCCGCGGATATTTTCCGCGGCGTTCTGATAGGCCAGGACGCGAAAATGATTGGCACCGTCAACCTCCAGCAGGTCGCCGATCTCACCGAAAACGTTAGCTATTTGTTGGTTGTCCATGAGTATTACCAAAAATTTCCGGGAGCTTGAATAAAGTTTTTATTTATACAATTCCCTCAAGGACTCGGCTGATTTATGCAACAGGCTTTTTTCTTTGGCGGAAAGCGGAATCTGTATCTTGTCGACGATGCCCTCGGAGCCAAGCACGCAGGGGATGCTGAGCGCGACGTTGCGCAATCCGTATTCACCTTTGAGCTCGGTGGACAACGGTACCACGATTCGTGAATTCTCATAGATGGCTTTAACGATTTCACGGATGACGATGGCGATGGAATAGCAGGTAAAGCCCATGTCATGGATGATGCGGTAGGCCGCGTTGCGGGTATCTTCGTAGCATTTATCGGCCGCTTTCCGGTCGAAGCGCGGAAAATCGAAGACCGGTTTGCCGGAGATGTTGGCCGAACTCCAGACCGGGAAGGAGGTATCGCCGTGCTCGCCCAGGATGAAAGCCTGAATATCTTTTGGATTGACCTTCAGTCTTTCGGAAAGGTGATACTGCAGGCGCGCCGTGTCAAGCATGGTGCCCGTACCGAAGACCTTGCCGGGGTGGAATTTGCTTAGCCGCAAAGCTTCGTGGGTCAGTATGTCCACGGGGTTGCTGACGATCAGCAGGATGGCATCAGGTGAATACCTGGCCAACTGGGGAATGATGCTTTTGAAAATACGGCGATTTTCACCGACCAGCTCCAGGCGGGTCTGGCCCTCTTTTTGTCGTGCCCCTGCCGTAACTATGATGACATCGGATTCGGCGGTGAGTTTATAATCCGTGCCAGCCGTGATTTTGACATAGGGTAAAAAGGAGAGCGTGTGCTGAAAATCCAGCAGCAGCCCTTCAGCACGCTCCTTGCTGACATCGATCAGGGTCATTTCGTTGGTGGGGCCTCCCAGCAGGGTGGCATAGGCTGCCGTGGCTCCCACGTTGCCGCAGCCGATGATGGAAACTTTGAATTTATCGCAGAAATGGTAGGCTGGTTTGTGCATAAATTTTAAGATATTGATCTTTATTTGTGAAAACAGTCTACAGCAAATTGCCGGCTTTTGAAATTAGCTTTTGGCAAACCGGTGATTTTTCATTAAGATTGTGGCTGTGAAATAAAAATTAAAATAGTGTGAAAAATGGGTAATAGGAATTCTTCTGATGAGGGAAATGTGGCGGAAAATTTTGATGGAACGGATAGATCCGTTGTAGCAGAAAATGGGCGGGAGGTTTTGGGGCCGGATGGGAAGTTTTATCCGCAACAAACAAAAACAATTTCCGGCTTGAGGCCGATTGCAACGGAGAGAAGTACCTTGACCAGGGGGCGCCTGGCTGAAGCTTTGGAAGAACTTCCGGATGAGCAGCCGACTATTCCCGATCTCAGTTCTTTGGCGGAGATGGCCCGGAGATATGAAGAAGCAGAAACTGATCTGTTGGCTCTGCAGGGAGCTGCGGATGTTACAAGGATGGTATCTGATACTGAAATGCAGGTGATTAGTGAATTGCAGACAGCGTCGGAACTTTTGCATCAAAACAGAAGCATCGGTTTTTTACCGACTGCCGGCAGGGAAATTGGCATAGTACAGGGTAACTATCGCTACAGGTATCCCTGGTGGCAGGCCAACAGCTCGATTGTCCGGCTCTGGGGACAACTGGACTGTATTTGCCAGTTATTTGACGACAGCCAATTATTGAAAGATCTGGCTGATGTTCTGGGCAAGGATTGGGTTGATCTGGGTCCCGGAATCAATACAGACAGTATGGTGACCTTTGTTTTCATGACCCGCAACGCCCAGATCATCAAGGAAGCCATCAGAAAAAAATTTCCTGCTCTGGATGTCCTGTTTGGTGCTATAATCGAGAAGCAAGATAAAGAGTAAAAATGCCCGGATGGGATTTTCAGGTCGCGGTTTTCTGGTTAAGCTATTTGGTTTTCCCCTGGTTTGTTTTAGCGATCTGGCAGATATTGCGCCGGCCTGCCGACAGGGTGCGCCAAATTGTCTGGGGGATATTGTTGTTTGGCTCCCTGCTCTTTTTTTATGCACGGTTTATCGAACCTGGTTTTCTGGTGGTCAAACCGGAAGTTCTGGCCGGCAGGACGGAGGGGGTGACGGTGAGGATGGCCATCGCGTCGGACTTTCATATCGGGGTTTTTCAGGACGAAAGTCTGGTACAGAGGGTGGTTGATCAGATAAAAAAGGAAAAACCCGATTTACTTTTAATACCCGGTGATTTTATCAACAATCCTACGCCCGAGCAGCTGCGTGATTCCTTCAAACCACTGTCCCAGTTAAATATTCCCATCTACGCGGTTACCGGCAACCATGACGCCGGCGTGCCCGGCAACTACAGCAGCGAACAGGTCCGTCAGGCCCTGCAGGGGTTGGTGAGAACGGATGACAATAAAGTGGATTATTTTGAAAAAGATGGAAGAACTATGGCCATTTACGGGTTGAGTGATCTGATGGAAGGAGATTACGATTTCAGAATCCTGAAGGGCATGCCTGCCGACAGATTTAATTTACTGCTGACGCATAATCCGGATACCGCTTATGATCTGCCCGCCAATTTGCCGATCAGCTTAATAGTGGCGGGGCATACCCATGGCGGGCAGATTTTTATGCCGCCTTTTTCCAACTGGATGATACCGACTGTACATCCGTTTGTGCGGGGCTGGTATAAAGTCGGCGGCGTGCCGGTTTATGTAACTTCCGGCCTGGGTGAGGTGCTTTTGCCGCTGCGTTTTCTGATGCCGCCGGAATTGGTGATGATGGAAGTGAAAATATAAATCAGGGTGCCGGAATCAACTGACAGTTCTGATCGAAATCCAGTTCGGTCCTTTTGCCGTTCAGATAGATACTGAACTGGTAGCCGGTACTGTCATAGCTGATATCGCTGACAGCCGTTGACGGTATGCCTTTTTTTTGCGCCGTTTCCCACAGTGTTTTGAAGAAACATTTAGGGATGGGGGCGGCTTCCCCCGGCGAATAGACAGTGGGCGGGGAGGTGTCCTTGTCCATGCCCAGATTAAAATATTGGTAGCTGATGTCACCGTTGCTGCCGATGCTGTGTACGCCACGGAAAGTCCATGGTTTGTAAACATCGAGGGTGATAGTTTCATACCAGGTGTTGCCGTTTCCTGGAGTGGATCCCGGCGGCGGAGCGTCTTTGGGGGGTGGCACCTGGCGATAGAAAGTGAAATTAACCGTGGGGCCCGGGTTATAATCGGCCTTTAAATCCAGCGTGCCGTCGGAGTTGACCATGCTGGCTTCCAGCTTTACAAGTACGGCATCTGTGCCGGCGCGGCCGGCAGCCTCGGCATAGGAAGCAATGGGATCATAATGGCTGATATCACCACTGACAAACCAGGTCTGTTCGAGCACAATGCTGGTGTAGGCAAAGATGCCCGTCACAAAAAGGACCAGGACCAGTGCACCTCCTACGCAGCCCAACAAAGGGATTCTCAGGCGGCCCTTTTCATCGTATTGTCCACCCGAAGACATGGCCTCCAGTATTTGCTGTTTTTCGGCAATCTGTTTATCTGCCTGCAGATATTTTTGGTAGGAATCGCCGCGGTTGGGATAGGCCATTAAATTAAAATGAAAATCTGTAGACGCTTTGATTATAGGTAAATCAGGATCAGAAGGGTAGTACTCCCTTAAATCCATAGATAAAAATCAGATAGCCGATCAGACCGACCATAATGACAACAAAAATGGTTTTGCGCAGGCTGTCTCCTTTCACCATAGGGTCATAGGTGGGGGAAAAGTTGCGCTGGCTGTTCAGCTGTGCATAAGTCCGGGGATTGCTTTGGCTGGCGTTGAGGCCCGTATCCGGACTGGAAAGTGCAGGCGCGGGGGAGCCGGCGTCGGACACAATTATGCTTTGGCTTTCGATGATGTTGCCCGTCTCGGCCTTTTGGATCAGACTGGCGAGATCGGGGGGCAGGCGGGAAATGCCGGATTGTGTGGCAGTTTTGGACAGACCGGAAAGCGAACTGATCATGTTGAAAAGTCCGGGGTTCTGTTTCATTTTTTCCATGGCTGCGGCTATTTTTTGCTGCAGTTCCGGTGGCAGATCCTGAATGCTGTTGTATTGCCGCTGATTTTGCTTCGTTTCTGCGTTTTCGAATTCCTGCGGGCTGTCCGGGGTCCGGTCGCCGGGCGTAAGGTTGAGCATGGTAACGGGGGAATGATGTACTGCCAAATTGTATATTAAGTCCTGTTTGTTTTCTACTGAAGCGTGATTTGCGTTAGATTTGACGGGTAAATTGAATTTTGAATCATGCTCAAAAACCAATACGAAAACGCAGTGCTGCTGCTGGCCGTATTCATCTGCGGTGCCATTGTGATGATCTTTGAAGTCCTGGCTTCGCGGATACTGGGGCCTTATCTGGGGACGTTGTTTTATACTTGGACCAGTAATATCGGCGTGATCATGGCCAGTTTGAGTCTGGGCTATTATGTCGGAGGCAAGCTGGCGGACCGTAAAGCCGATCTGGATAGTCTGTCACTGATCATTCTTTTTTCCGCTCTGACACTGTTTCTGACTGTGCTGATCAAACCGGCGGTACTGGAAATGGTACGGCTGGTCAACTGGGGTATTGAACTGGAGTCGCTGACGGCGGCCAGCCTTCTGTTCATACTGCCAAGTTTTTTTCTGGCCATGATTACGCCTTTTTCGGTGCGAATAAAACTGGCCAGCGTCAGCAATTCGGCCAGGACTGTCGGGGAGCTGTATGCTTTATCAACTCTGGGCAGTATCTGCGGGACTTTTCTGGCAGGTTTTCTACTGATACCTTTTCTGGGAACGGCACTGCTTTTGCATCTGCTGATCATTGTGCTGGTGGCGTTGAAAGGACGCGATATGTTTGCAGAAAAAGCTGCTGATTTCAGCGGTCTGTCTGAAGATCTGGCAAAAATGCTGGGGCGGCAAATCGATATTTCCAGGGTGCCGGGGTTTTTGGATAATCCATTGATTCTGACCGATGACTATGCCCCGGTGGAATACTTTAAATACAAGGGATTATAAAAGGATTTAGTCCGGAATTTTGTCGGCAAAGGCTGAAGATTGATTGTGAATAAAGTCCTGCCAGAGCGACCAGATTTTCAGCGCGCTTAACCGGTCGTTTTTGGTAATATTATAATGGGCCAGATCCCTCAGCATGGAGTAATGTTTTTTATAAACATGCAGGGTGCTGGCGATATGGCTGTATTTACCCAACGGCAGATGTAGCTCCTCCGCCAGACGCTGATGCAGATAGGTGAACCAGGGCAGATTGAAGGTTAATCCATAAATCAAATCGTTGGATCTCATCCAGACGACCGAGTCGAGGTGGTTTTGGCGGCGGATAAATTGCTGTCCCATGGTGCAGACGAAATCCATGTTACCGGCATATTTGTGACGGGGCTGGTTGAAATTGATAACGGCCTGGCGGGAAAAAGGGTCTTTTTTCAGTTTTTCCAGGCACCACTCAAATTGCGACAGGTTATCGTTTTTTTGGAAAAAGGCATAATACCCGTAGTTGGAATTGATGGTCTGATCCGCGTTGCAGATCTGTTGCCAGAAAGTGGAAAACTGCAGAATGGGGGCAATGTCCAATGATCCGCTCAAAAACCATTGGAATTCGGCCTCCAAATATTGATAGATCCTGTTATTTTTATGGCGGGGCGGCAGGGTGATAATGCTTTTAGTCGGGTCGGTCAGAGTCAGACAAATTTCATCGGAAGTTTCCAGCGTTCCCAGTCCGCGAGTGATGCGTTTGGTGCCATGCTCCAGCAGCAGCCGGCTGGCTTGGATAAATAATTCATTGGCATCGGCGGCAACAATGGTTAACATAACTGGGATAATGTCTTTGTCTGAATTATATATTTCCATGGAAATTCCACAAGAACCAGGTGGTTTGTACAGACACTGGGAAAAGCATGTGCAGAGGGCTGCAAAAATTAACGCTGTCGCAAGAAAACTTGCGGAGGGCCCGGAGCGGGGTGACCAAACGGAGCTGGTGGATCAGCGGCTGCTGAAAAGAATCACTGAATTTGCCTGTGAAAGGATGCTGGTCTGGGAAAGACGCCAAAAGAGTCTGCCGGCACCCTGGACTATTGATCCGGTTATCCAAAATTATCGTTTCTGCAATATTTATCGTGAATTGGACAAACAGACTATTGAATTCCATCGTCTGTTGGCCGGTCTGCGCGGAGATTTTGATCTGTGGCTGCTTAATATGTTTTTTTGCCGGATGATTTGCCGGCCGGAGACGGTGCGGCGGGCGGGTCTGATCAGTTATGACGAAAAAAATAACCGGCGGGTTTATGAAAATTTACTGGCGGTGGAAAGACCGCGCTTTGGCAATGCTTATGTTTTTCCGGTATCGACGATACTGCGGGGTGAATTTCCGACCAGAGAAAAGTTTCTGTGTTTTTATCTGCCGCGGGTTATGAAAAGAGTGGCGGCGACGGTGGGAGGTTTTCGGGAGATGAATGTCTATGACGCTTTGGAAAAAGTGTTGCCGCTTTTCGGGGTAAGGCTGTATTTTCTGTGGACGGAGGTTTTGATTGATACCGCCTATCAGTATCCGGATCTGCTGGATCTCTTCGGACGCTTCCCAATCGGACCCGGTTCCAGGCCTACCATGAAAAAATTAAATGACCGGCTGGATCCGGAAGATGTTTGCCTGTTGCTGGTAAAGCAACAACTGAAAAATTTCCCTTATCTTACTTTTAAAGGACGAGCGGTTGGATTGTCGGCGGAAAACTGGGAGGGAATCGGCTGTGAATTCAGAAAATACAGCAATCTGGCAGCCGGGGTCGGCAGAAAAAGAAAATTCTCCTCAGTTTGACGTGCTTTAACTATTGCAGACGCTCCGGACAAAATATAGTTAATAAAAGAATGTTGATCGTAGATGGTAATGCCACTTTACAAAAGATGGACTTGCTATTATAGTTCGGTCTTATATTATCTCCCATTATGGACAATAAAGTACCAAAATCAGCAGAGAGCACCAATCCTGCTTTTGCGGCAGAACGGGAAAAAACCGGGCAGCATTTTGATCCGGTCAATTTTTTCAAAGCAGCTTTCGGGATTGCTCTCATGAGTACCCTGTCCGGTTGCGCGACCGACAATGAGGGCAGGGAGCTGGCTTTGCAGGCCAAGATAGCCGATCTGCAACAGACCCTGTCGCATTGCCAGGAAAGGAGCCTGGAGGACAACGGGGCGCCTGTGATCATCAGCTATGGAACATTGGGTGTCGGGCTGATCAGGCCTGGTGTAGAAAATAACCTGACCGTCTCCAGCGGTTTCTCGGGTGAAGTGGAACAGACTTTTCTGATCTGGCCGCCGGCGAATCATGTGGAGGATATCAAGCTGGAAGGAGATGCCAGTCATTTTTCCTGGGCGAAAGTCGGATCGCAATATGCCATGATTTTCAAATCGCCCGTGGCCAATAAAAAGGAGGCTGTGGTCATCGATGTCGGCACGGAACGCTATGTGCTTTTTATCCGCAGGAGATAGCTGCAGGTTGGATGATTTACCGGTTGAATATATTTACGAAGGCTTCTTCAGGCTTCTACATGCACTTTTACGTCTGGCCTCATTTTGATGTTTTTCATAAAAAGAATCAGGATGGCACCTGAAAAAACGATGATGGTGGAGACAATGAAGACGGTGTCGTAGGCGTCTATCTGGGCTTTCAGACCGATCAATGCGGAAAACGTCCCGTATTGCGCCGCGGTTTGTCCATGGAAGTGGCTTAAGCCGGACACGTTGAGCACATTATCCTCGATGGCGGAATTGAGAATGGAGCCGAAGATGGCAATGCCGAATGCACCAGCGATATTTCTGACCAGGGCCAGGATGGACGAGGCAATACCGATTTCCTTGGCAGGGACGACCGAAGCAATGATATTGGTTCTCTGTGCCATGCCGAAACCCATGCCGAAGGCCATGATGGTCAGTGGAATGATTATATCTAAAATATTGGAGCGGGGGTCGAGAAAACTGAATAAATAAATGCCAAGGGCGGCGACCACCGTGCTGGCGGCAATGATATATTTAGGTTGGACTTTACCGGAAAGCCGTGCGCCCAAGGGGGCGGCAAGCATCATTCCCGCAGCCATCGGCAGAAAGATATAGCCTGTTTCCGTAGCGCCAAAGCCCAGAAAAGTCTGGACAAAAACCGGCACCAGAAAGATGCTGCCCATCATGCCCATGAAAATAATAAAATTATTCATCAGTGTCTGGACGAAGATCTGATTTTTGAAAAATTTAAGGTCGACAATGGGCTCACTATGCCTTTTTTCCACCCTGATGAACCATAACATGCTGGCCAGGGTGATGGCATAACAGATGAAACTGTTGGCTGAAAGCCAGCCCCAATCCGTGCCCTGATCCAGCACCAGAACCAGGGTGGCCAGGGATATACCCAGGATGATGGCTCCCTTCAGATCAAACTTTCTGATCTTTTTATCGTCCGTTTGGGAACGGGATTCCGAGATGAAGGCCAGGGCCATGAACAGTCCGACGATGCCGACCGGCAGATTGATCAGAAAAACAGAGCGCCAGCCGAAGTTGTCGATCAAAGGTCCGCCGATCAGCGGACCGAACACCGCTGCGGCGGCGAAGGAGGCAGACCAGATGCCGAGCGCCTGCGAACGTTCCTTGTCGTCCGTGTAGGTGACGGCCAGAATGGCCATGGCCGTGGGGTAGTCGGCGGAGCCGGCGATGGCCTGAATAATACGGAAAACGATCATGGAAGAAAGGTTCCAGGCAAAGCCGGCCAGAATGGAACCGAAAATAAAGATGGAAAAGCCGAGTATATAGATTTTTTTGCGGCCCAGGAGGTCACCCAGCTTGCCCCAGACCGGCACAAAAATGGCATTGGCCAGAATATAGGCGGTGGCGATCCAGCCGGCCGAGGAAACGGTGATGCTGAAATCATTGATGATATGCGGCAGGGCCAGGTTGACGATGGTCTGATCCAATCTGCCCAGAAAGGTGCCGATGATGACGGTCAGAAGTATCAGCCAGCGGGGAACACCGGTTTTGGCTTTTTCCTGCTGCATAGATTATTTGTAAATCCAGACTTTGGCCGACATGCCGTTTTTGAACAGTGGATAGCGGCTCAAATCGTAGCGGATTTTTACGTCGAATTTCTGAACCTGGCGTTTGTCCGAGATACTGAAAACGATGTCGCCGGCATGACTGGAGGGACTGACTTCCTCCACGAAACCGTAAAATTCCTGCGAGCCGAAGGCGTCCACGGTGAATTTGACCTTGTCCAAAGGCTTGATGTCATTGAGTCCCTTGTCCTCATCGATGCTGACGATGATTCTCATCTCATTCGGATCGTACATGGTGACCACCGGCTGGGTGGCGCCGTAAAAAGCGCCGATGTCCTGCTTGGCGACAGCCACGAGGCCGGGGATTTCGCTGAAAATGATTTCATCGCCGACGCGGGCCACTGACTGATGGGCCAGCAGTTTCTGCCCCTCCTGAACGAAGACTTCTTTCAGGATGCCGGGTGTCTTGGGGGTCAATTGAATGAGCGGTACGCTGACACTGGCTTTGTCCGAGTAAACATATTTCTGTGTTTCCAGGTAATACCAGATACCGCCGACGAGACCAACAATGATCAGGGTCAAAATGACGGCGATGGCCACTTTGGGCAGGCCTTTTTTTTTGGCCGGTGCCTGGGAAGCAGAAGTTGTTGAGGAATTATGCGTTTCCATGGGGAAAATTTATAGATGATATTCAGTTGACGGTAACCGTTTGCCCGTCCGTCAGATCCTGGGATCCTTGTACGATAATCTGGTCATTGTCCTGGAGGCCGGAAAGGATGGCCACCTGATCGCCGTCGATATTGCCCACGGTAACGGGGGTTTTTCTGGCCTGGCCGTTATTGTCAATGAAGATGTATTTCTCATTGTTGTCGCCGATTACCAATGCGTCGACGGGGACCATGTAGATTGTGCTGTTTTCCTGCGTGCCGGCGGGCTGATTGAAAGTGAGGCGGGTACTCAGCATCTGGTTGGCGCGGAAGAAAATATTGGGCAGGCCCAGTGTGACGTTGACCAGTTTGGTGACCGGGTCGACCAGCGGTGAGACGCTTTTAACAGGAACGTCCAGATATTGGCCGCCGATCTGGATCTCCGCTTTATTGATATTGGACACATCATCGGGATTGACGCCGACATTCAGTTCAAAACCATGGGGATTGACGACTTGGGCGACCACGCTCTGCGTGCTGACAAGGTCTCCCGGACGGATCGAAATCTGATCGATGATGCCGTCGACGGGTGCGCGGACCTCCAGAAAGGCCAGCTGATTCTTGGCGGTATCGAGACTGACTTTGGCTATATCGAGCTGGGACTGGGTCTGCAGCAGCGAGGTCTTGTTTTTGGCCAGGGTGGCGACAACCCCTTCCTGGGCAACACCGACCGCATCGGTGGTTTGGCCGTTGTAACCGGATTTTGTCGCCAGGCTGTCCCGATTGAGGTTCAGCACATCCTGCTGGGCCTGGGTTTGGGCCAGTTGTCCCTGCAACTGGTTTTCGGCCAGCTGAGCGGCGGCCGTGGCGTTATTATAGGAAATTGCTGCTGTCTGCAGCTGGGTGTCCAGGTCCCTTATTTTCTGGTCGAAATCATCATTGGTGCTGTTGATGGTGGTCTGCAGCTGGTCGCGTTGGGTCTGGTCATCTGTATTGTTTTGCTGGTCGTAAAGTGCATCGAGGGCCTGGGTTTTTTGGACCTTGAGTTCCTGAAGGGAGTCCTGGAGCGACTGGATGGCGAGTGAAGCCTTGTCCAGGTTTTGCTGGTTATTGTAATTGGTGGTATCAAGGCTGTCCTGCAAAATAGACATACTGCTGTCGGCAGCGTCGATATTGCGATTGAAAACATTCAGATCCGTGGAGAGGGACTGGGCCTGGTGTTCGGCGCTCTGGACCTGCAGCTGTGCGGCTTTCAGGGCGGCGTCGTTACCTTCCTTGACCGCGTCAACGGCTTTCTGGGCATTATTAAGATTGGTCTGGGCCAGATCGAATTGGGACTGCAGGGGATGCTCCGTGCCATTGATGCCGCCGATTTCAAAAAGCAGATCGCCCTGGTGCACGGCGGTGCCGTTGCTGACTTTGGAGGTAACAACCTGACCTGCGGCGGCCGGCAAAACTTTGATCTGGTCCAGGGCTTTGACCGTGCCGACAAAATTCATGCTGGTGTCCTGGCCTTTAACGGCCGTTACTGTGGTTACGGGGACGGTCGTTGCCGTTGAACTGGCGGTCGAGGCTGGATTGTTTGCTGCAGCCGTACCAGTAGATTGTGCACTGACGGAGGGATTAATAAAACGATAGCCCAGCAGGAGGGCAACTGCAGTGGCTATGACGGTTACGGTGATTAGTAGAGCGGCTTTCAGTTTCATATTAGATGAGTGAAGAACAAAGGTTATGATAGGAGCGTTTCAAATTTTTTGGTCCGGCGTAAAATTTTGCGGGGGATACTGATCAAAGCGTCCAGCTCTTGATCAGTCAGTGCCGCAAAAATCTGTCCCATTCTTTCCTGATGCGACTGCTTAAAATTTTCGAATTTTTTCTTGCCTTCCCGGGAAAACTGCACATGGACAACACGATGATCCTGGCTATCCGGTTTCCTTTCCACATAATTCAGATTGACCAGACCCTCGATAATCTGTGTGGCGGCGCTGCTGGTAATGCCCATTTTGGAGGCGATGTCCTTGACGGTAAGTCTCTTGTGGGCCACGGCATAGAGGATGTGCATTTGCGGGGCGGTCAGCCCGAATTTTTTCAGGAAATGGTCTTTGCGCGTTCCCATGGCTTTTTGTAAAGACATGAAGCCTTCGAAGATTTGTTGGATTTTTTGTTTACGGTTCAACATAAGCGGGAGCAAAAGTGGTTAGTGCTGTTTAGTGCCGAAATATATTAGAAACTAACATATTTGTCAAGGATTTTGTCGGGCGGCAATAAATGTCTGCGCCAAGCCAACTCTTCTGGACGGCTTAGAAGAGACTGTGCAATAATGACGCGGAAACTATAAAATAGCGTCCAAGGGAATAGAATTACTTTGTTTAGTGTTGTTGATTTATGATGCAGACTGTCGCGGATGCAGGCTTACAAACATTGATCTTTGCCCTTTTACTGGGTTTGGCTTTTTTGTTTTCTTTACGCAGGAGGAGGGGACAGTTGGGTTTCCCCGTGGAGGTCACCAATGAGCTGAAGGGATTAGCCATTCTGGCGGTTATTTTCGGTCATCTCGGCTATTTCTTGTTTACCGACCATAATTTTTTATATCCACTTTCAACCATCTCCGGTGTTGGCGTGGATATTTTTTTCCTGCTTTCCGGCTATGGACTGGCCATGTCCGCTCTGAAGAAAAATTATTCGGCAAGTGAGTTTTATAAGCGCCGCCTTGGCAAAATTTTTCTGCCGCTGTGGCTGGTCCTGGCGGCGCTGTTGCTTCTGGATGCTTTATTGCTGCGGCAATTCTATGACTGGCCGGCAGTGGTGAGGAGTCTTTTGGGAATATTCCCCAGTGCCGATATCTATATGGATATCAATTCCCCCCTGTGGTATCTGACGCCGCTTTTATTTTACTATCTGATTTTCCCGCTGGTTTTTCGGCCGCGCTGGGCTTTCTGGTCGGCCTTGCTGATGGGAGTGTTGGCCTATATTTTGCTGCAATTGCCCTTGCCAGTCACTGCCGGCGTGCGCAACCTGTATGAATTGCATTATCTGGCATTTCCCCTGGGCGTGGCTTTGGCCGCCGGCCTGTCAGTTTTTGGCAGCAGCGGACATAAACTGCTGCTCCGGCTGGGTTCAAAAAAGGTGTTAACGGTGATCCGTTATATTTTCCTGTCGGCTATGTTAGTGATTTTCTATTATAGTGCGACGGCCGGCGGGAAGGGGTTGTCAGCCCAGATTATGAGTATACTATCGGCGATTGCTCTTTTGTTGATTTTCATCTGTATAAAATTGCGGTCATCCCTGCTGGAATTATTGGGCAAATATTCCTATGAAATTTACCTGCTGCATTGGCCGCTGCTTTATCATTATGATTTTATTTACCGCTGGCTGCCGGCGGGTTTGGGGACGGCCTTATATATAATAATATTTTTGGGTCTGGCTTATCTGCTCAAGAAAATTATTGCCTATTCACGGCTTGGGGGAAGCCCACGGGCCGCTGGTTGATAAAATGGCTAAATTGTGGTAATATAATAAGATTTATTATTTACCTAATTTGAAATGAGAAAGCATAAATTTTATCAACAGAAATGGTTTATTCCTGTGGTTGGTCTTTTTGTACTGGTCGCTGTGGTCAGCGCAGCCAGCTATTTCCAGTCGGACTATTACAGCGGAAATCTGCGCGGAGTGGCCACTCTTACCGGGAAAACAGCACAAATGATGCCTGCTCCCTTTAAAGGGATAACACCGTCGGTGGCTCCAATGCCGTCTCCTATGACCAAGCCTATTATTACTGCTCCAACCAATGGGCAGATCCTTACCAATTTCCCCCGATTGGTCAGCATAGAATGGACCGATACGAACCAAACCGTCACCCATAATGTGGAAATCACCTGTGATTTTTGTGAAAGTGTAACCAATAAATGGTCCAAGCCAACGGTTTATTCGACAGCCGGCACGCTTTTCACGGCCGCATCTTTTCCCGGTGACAATCAGTACCGCGTGAGAGTGCAGGGAGTGACGACAACCGGTGTAACGCCCTGGAGCGATTATGTTTATTTTTCTTTCAATACTTCTTCCCAGCTGGCGCAGCCGACTCAGGCCCCGGAACTGTTCGGACCGAGTCCAAATACGGCTTCTACCGCTTTCACAACGGCAAAGTTTGGCAATGAGGTCAATGAATTTGAATGGAGCGGACCGGCCAGCAATATCAATTATTATGTTGATTATAAAGTTTGTTTTGTGAACGGATCTGTGGAGAAATGTCTGGATGCTAATGTCGGCCAGCCAAAGGGAACATTTATCAATCATCGCGCTTTGACTGCGGCTGAATGGGCCAGTGTAAAGAGTGCCCTGTTTGGTCCGGTTGTTACCCAAAAAAAATCGCCGCCGTTCCATATGCTCTGGAAAGTGGTAATGATGGCAACCCAGAAATCCAGCAATGTTGTGGTATCCAATGAAATTAGCAATCCCTGGGATATCTGGATTTATTTTTGATTAACCAATAACGGATATTTATGCTGCCAATAGACAAACAACGTGATGAGGGGAGAGAGGCCTATGAGTTGTTTCTTGACTTATATGAAGGAGCAATGGAGAAACCGGATTTCCAGGAAATTAACAGCTTGCTGGAGACTATCCAAGCCGAATTGAGAATGTATAATGATGATCTGCAGATAATTTATAATGAATTGCCTGAACATGGCGGCGGACTGGAAGCCAATGCCGACAGAATAGTCAACATGAAGCAAGAACTGCCCAAACTTCAGGAGCTGGTGCAGCTGGCCGGAAGAGTTATTGCCGGCAATGATAATTTCAGGCCTTTTTGGCCGCAGCAGCAGGCTGCTAAAAAAGCGGTAGATCAACTGGAGAAATTTCTGGCCAGTAACTAAAAAGTAAGCACTTCACGTACATTCCATAACAAAATATCGCAATTTAATTATCACTTTTGCGAGATAACGCAGAAAACCGCCGTGATCAGGGGTTGGAACGGCTCATAGGTCATGCCAGACAGGATATCGAGGATTGCGTGCGGTCGGCGCTCAATTTCGGCCGGAGGCGATCATCAGTTTCCACGGCGGCTATGTCCACAGAGAACTGGCCAATTTTCCGCCCTTAAAAAGTCCCAGCCCGCATCAGAAAAATCAAGATGGAGGAGTGAGATTTCGTCGGCCGGTGGCAATGATGATAATTTTTGCTATGCCCCAAGCTAAAATGGCGTAAACGACCATGGCAATCAGAGTACCGGGCTCGAAAACAAATCCGGAGTAGGGGGCAACAAGAAAATTGGTTGCGTTATAGATAAAACTTACAAAGCCACTGGCCGGATCAGCTGCGCTTAACTTAAAAACAAAACGGAACAGGAGCAGAATTTCGATTACGCCTATAATAATGTAAATTATGACGGGCCTGTTGAAGGAGATTACTTTTTTAACTGCAAGGGGAGTATTGACGACGGTTTTCTGATCGATATTTGCTTTGATTTCTTGAGGGGGAATTGTTTTTATTTCTTCCGGCATGTCGAATGAATTATATAAAAATCAAACAACATTATAATCGATTATGCTTCCGGTGGAAATGGGGGACTCCACCTTGCTAAATATATAAATATAGTACATAATATAATTAGCTTTTAATTATAAAAACAAAAATCTATGAAAATATGTAATAAATTTACGATTTTTGCCGTATCGGTATTTTCTTTACTGGTCGCTCTTATGGGGCCGTTTACCGTGTTTGCGGCTACCTCTCCCACGCTGACCGGAGCAGCTGGCTATTCCGTTTTGGCTGGTTCCATAGTGACCAATACTGGTGCCAGCACTGTCTCTGGAGATTTGGGCATTAGTCCAAGTATCGGTGTGCCGCCACATTATTCTGCTTTTCCTCCGGGTATTGTCGGTCCTCCCGGCACAATCCATGATGCCGATGTTTCCGCAGCTGCTGCCCAGGCTGATAATACTGCCGCTTTTGGTTTTATCGATCAAGGCTGTACTACCACCTATGCGGCTATACAGGACTTGACACTGGTTTCTCCGCTTGCCCCCGGTGTGTATTGTGCACCTGCCTTCACGTTGACGGGAAATCTGACACTAACGGGGACGGCAGGCGTCTGGATTTTTAAATCTGCTTCAACTTTGATTACCTCACCCGGCTCATCCGTTACCGGTGGGGATCCGTGTAATGTATGGTGGAGAGTGGTTTCATCCGCAACTCTGGATAAAACCACTTCGTTTATCGGCAATATCCTTGCCTCTACAGCCATTACCATGAATACCGGCGCTACACTGAACGGTCGGGCCATGACTCAAACCGCTGCAGTGACTATGGACACGAATACCGTTTCAGGACCATTTTGTGCCGTACCGGCATCGGGAGGTGGACATATGGGCTCAATTAACGTAGTTAAAACGGTTATTAATGACAATGGTGGAACCAAGACTGTTGCTGACTTTCCGCTGTTGATCAATGGTCAACAGACTACCTCTGGCGTGACCTACTCTTTCCCGGTATCCGGCAGTACGCAGCTTGCCGTGACCGAACCCACTGACGCAAAATATACCGGAACGTTCTCGGGAGATTGTGATGCCAGCGGACATGTAACAGTGAATTCCGGCGATAACAAGTTCTGTATCCTTACCAATAATGATATCGGCGCCCCGGTTGTCCCACCGGTACCGCCTCTGATCGATGTGGTGAAAGTTCCCAGCCCGCTGGCTTTGCCAGCTGGTCCGGGTGCAGTCAAATATACCTATACGCTGCGTAATATCGGCACCGTGCCGGTGACTTATGTAACGATGGTTGGTGATACCTGCAGCCCTATAACTTTAACCTCCGGAGACACCAATTCCGACGGAAAACTGGATGTGGATGAAACCTGGATATACAACTGTACTACCAATCTCACGGAGACCCATACCAATACTGTGGTTGCTACCGGATGGGCCAACGGCATCAGTGCAACAGATATTGCCAGTGCGACGGTGGTTGTCGGGAAACCCACTATTCCGCCATTGATTCATCTGACCAAAGTACCCAATCCACTGACACTGTCTGTCGGAGGGGGAATGGTCACCTATACTGAAAAAATCACGAACCCTGGAACAGTTCCCTTGAGCAATGTCCATCTTACTGATGATAAATGCGGTCCCATGCTTTATGTCTCTGGCGATATAAACGGCGACTTAAAACTTGATACCAATGAAACCTGGACATATACCTGTCGCACGAAACTTACAGAAACCACTACCAATACCGCTGTAGCAAGCGGAGAAGCCAATGGCATTACGGTGAGAGATTTCGCGATTGCCACGGTCCCTGTGGCAGCCGGCCATCAAGCCGCTCCAAAACTGCCCAATACGGGTGTTGATCCTGGGGAAAACAACCTTCCCTGGAGTGGCATCATACTGGCTGGTCTCTTTACGGCTTCAGTTTTGTTCCTTGTAGTCCGAAATAAGCAAACAAATTAGCAAGCCTAAGCGTTAATATTTATTAACCGACAAGAGCCAGACAAAAATTTGCCTGGCTCTTAAAGGATATGACCTGGGAAAATCTATGCGCTGGAAAATTCCTTCAAAACGAACGCTGATAATTTTCACGGGATTGCTGATCCCTACAGTGTTTCTTTGCTTTTTTATAGCAAAAAGTATTTTTTCGGGTCAGACAGGCCTGGCGGACAGTCTGGTTTACGCATCATTTGGTGACGTCCTGAGCACTCACCCGGACTACGAGGCAATCAGCTATCTTCATGACCAGCATATTGTAGACGGTTATCCCGACGGAACGTTTCGTCCCGATAATCCGATCAATCGGGCGGAATTCACCAAGATCATTTCAGAGAATTACTTTCCGGGACAGGCCGAAGGCAGCAATTGCTTTCCTGATGTCGACACACAATGGTTTGCCAAATATGTTTGTTTTAGCAAAATCCGTAATTTTATTATTGGCTACCCCGATGGCAATTTCAACCCGTCCGATAACATTAATTTTGCCGAGATTGCCAAGATTTTGGTGAATGTTTCGGGTCTCACGGTTACACCGGATTCTGATATCTGGTACAGACCCTATGCAGAAAAACTGGCTGAATTGCAGGCCATTCCTCTTTCCGTTACGAGTTTTAGTCAGAAAGTCACCAGGGCGGAAATGGCGGAGATGATCTATCGCTTAAGGGCGGGCGTTACGAGTAAACCTTCCAGGACATATGAGCAATTACAGCAGGAACAGGCCAGTCCCGGCTTGCCGGTGCGTCTGCGAATCGCCGGTATTAATGTTGATGCTGCCGTTGAGTATGTCGGTCTCACACCTGCGGGTGCCGTGGGCATACCAAAAGATCCGGATAATGCCGCCTGGTATGAGCTGGGGCCGCGTCCCGGAGAGGTTGGCAGTGCGGTAATCACCGGACATGTGAATTGGTATTATGGCGCCACAGGTGTGTTTGCCGATCTGCATAAGGTAAAACCGGGCGATGAGATTGTTGTTCAGGATGATAAAGGAGCAAGTATTTCCTTTGTGGTTCGGGAAAGTCGAAATTATGATGCGGCTGCCGATGCAACAGATGTTTTCTTCTCCAATGACGGGAAAGCGCATCTTAACCTGATTACCTGCGAGGGAGTATGGGATTCAAATGCCCATCAATATACAAAGAGGCTGGTGGTTTTTGCGGACAGTCTATAATCAAAAAGATAATCGGCCGGACACTTTAAAACAGTTATAGGGAGCTCCCTCTGATGTGAGGGTCGAACTGAAGTTGTGGAGGAGCAAAGAGATTTAAAATACCCATCCTTTTTTGGTTCAGGCTTTTTTGAGCACTGGATCAGGACGGGTATTTTAAAGAAAAGGGTTTGTCTAGACAGCCTTTGGTTCAGCGGCTTTCTTGGTGGCTTCATCAGCAGCTGTTTTTTCATCAGCGGCTTTCTTGGTAGCATCGTCGGTTGGCGTGGTAGCGTCCATTTGTATTGGGGTTAATTACTAGTGTCAGCAGCTTACTTGCTATAACCTTTAATAGATATAGACTTGCCCAAAAGCAGCTGGACACAGAAAAAGGATAAAATATTCGAGTGAAAGCCGGGCGGCGGTTGGGGGTTATAGTCATGGAATATGTGCAAAACCTACCGGAAAATATGCTAAACATTGGACGATATGGAATGAATGCCATAATATTGTCGTAGCTATTGATCATGCAATTATGTCCCTGATAGAAATAAAAAATCTGACCAAGAAATTTGAGGAGTTAACTGCTGTTGACGATTTATCCCTTGATATAAAAGAAGGAGAGATCTTCGGCCTTTTAGGGCCCAATGGCGCGGGGAAAACAACAACGCTTTCCATGTTAGCCACGCTTTTGCCGCCGACGAGCGGAAGCGCGGTCATTAATGGTTTTGACGTAACAAAACATCCTACAGCCGTCAGACATTGCATAGGATTCGTTTTCCAGGATCCCAGCTCGGATGATCTTCTGACGGGAAGAGAAAATCTCTATCTTCACGCTTTGATGTACGGGGTTAAAGACAGTGAAATCAATAAAAGGATTGATGATGGGTTAAAACTGGTTGATTTGACTGACAGGCAGCATGCCAGAATGAGGAAATATTCAGGCGGAATGCGCAGAAGACTGGAACTGGCCAGGGGTTTTTTACATAATCCAAAAATATTATTTTTAGACGAGCCGACTCTGGGTCTTGATCCTCAGACAAGAGAAAATCTCTGGAAATACATTAAAAAATTATCCACCGACCATAAAATAACCATTATTCTGACGACACATTATATGGAGGAGGCCGACAGGCTCTGTGACAGACTGGCGATTATTGATCATGGAAAAATCATCGCCCTGGATACGCCAAATAATTTTAAAAAAAGTCTGGGAGGGGATCTGGTGACCATAAAAACAAAGAACCCCAATTTATCCATATTAAAGAAAGCGCAATATATTAAAAATATAAATTACGGGAATGATTTGCTGAATTTGACGGTGAATGATGCGAGTTCTCATCTGCAGGAAATTTTGGGACATGTCGGGGAGGCCGAAAGTGTAGAGCTCCATTCTCCAACGTTGCACGATGCTTTTATAAAATTAACCGGCAAGCACATCAGGGAAGATTCAGAAGGAGAAGGGGGGTGGTACGACAGAATGGCGCATTCCGGAAACAGATAATCATTTTTTGCAAACACTATGTCAGAACTAAAAGGGCTCTATGCAATCTGGTATCGGGAAATTCTGGTTTTCATCAGGGAACCGTCGAGATTAATCGGCTCAATTATCCAGCCGCTGTTATGGCTGGTAATTTTTGGGACGGGTCTGGGGTCAATAATTGAACCGGGTACCGTCAGCGGCGCCAATTATCAGCAATTTCTTTTCCCGGGGATTCTGGTGATGACCGTTTTATTTGGATCATTGTTCTTCGGGTTATATATCATACTGGACAAAAGAATAGATTTCCTGAAAGAAGTCCTGGTGGCGCCATTAAATAAAAGCACAATGTTTTTTGGCAAAGCTTTAGGCGGGTCAACCGACGGGTTATTTCAAATCATTATCCTGATGATACTTGGTGCAATATTTTTTGGGATTCATTTCACCTTGTTATCGTTGATCCAGACCCTGGTAATAGTGATTTTATTATTAATTTCAGTTACCAGTCTCGGTCTGGCGATCGGATCTCTTCTGGAAAGCCCGGAAGGATTCGGTTTAATTTCCAATTTCCTGATTTTCCCATTGTTTTTCTTGAGCGGGGCTTTGTTTCCAGTCACGAATTTGCCGACCTGGTTATCCGTAATTGTAAACGTAAATCCGGTTTCTTATGCCGTGGACGCGTTGCGGTCAGTTATTTTGGGAATACCGGGTAACAGTTTATTACTGGACTTGGGGGTGTTAATTGCCTTTACGGTTGTAATGGTGATAATCGGAACAACGGCATTTAAGAGAATAAGACTTTAAGGTGAAAGCTGACTTGCCAGCACAGCCCGGCAAACAGTAAAATAGAAAAAATAATTAACTTCATTAACATGGGACTGCAATATACCAGCATCAGGGTGATGGATTTGAAAAAATCTTTAGATTTCTATACGAAAGACCTGGGGTTGAAAATTGTAGATAAACGCAGCTATATGCCGGGGGAGCAGATAGTGGGTTTGATCGACAAGGCGACGGGGCAGAGAATAAATCTGATGCATTACGCCAAGAATTGCAAATTATACACGCCATACAAATTGGACGGCGTTGAATTGGATCACCTGATGTTTGTGGTGAAAGACGCCAAAAAAACTTTTCAAAAACTGGTGAAAAAGGGGGCGCCGATAGCCATGGATATTATGGAGAGAAAAACCCCTGACGGAAACATGGCCATGGGCATGATAAAAGATCCCAACGGCATCTGGATAGGATTGAGGAGCCTGCAAAAATAACAGTGGGACAGTGAAATACCGTGGTGCTGGCTGAAGCGAAGTCTGCGCTGAAGTTTAGTGCAATTCTTTTCGTTTGGATTCACTCCTGTTCCCGTCCGTGTTTTATCCGTAACAGATAAACAAAACTAAACGGGATCCAAATCCAGGAGGTGACGATTTTATAAAGCAAAACACCAAATAAAGCGATGTGCGGCGGGAAACCCAGAATTACAAAAACGATGGTATGGGCGGCTTCCGAAACCCCAGGAGCGGGAGGCGAGATAAACAGGGCAAAGATCGAGCTCATAATGAAGCCAAAGATTACCAAAGCAACATTGGGATAGTAATGAAAGGCCAGGAAGGAAAAATATAAAATAAGGACGTCTGACACATAATACAAAAAAGAAAACAGGAGCGGCGGCAAGACCTGTTTCTTTTCAGAGAGGAAAAAGGCGAGACTGTTACCGGCTTCAGTTATGATTGTGTCGTAAGTTTCAAGCGGGATTATTTTTCGTTTAAAAATAAGACCACAGATCTTGTTTACCGTTTCACAGAGTCTGATCAGCATTCTTTTGAAATTTTTCCCTTTGTTCTTCAGTGAAAAATAAAGAAAAGCCAGCCCCGCCAGAGCAAGAGTCCAAAAGAATAAAATCAGATAAAGGTTCTTCGCTATAATTTCCCGGGGTAATATGGTAATGCTGATGATGAAAAGGAGGATTGAATTAAGAATCAAAAGTAAAACCCAGCTGGCAGACATGAAAATAGAATCCTGGGCATTGAGTTTCAGGGTTCTGCGATAGGAAACATAGGAGGCTAAAATTGCCCCTACATAAGGGGTGAAATTATTCCCCAGTTCATTGCCTATGGCGATTCTAATGTTGGTCCAGAGGCTGGCTTTGGCATGGATCCTCCGCAGCAAGAGAATGGATACACAGGCGTTGCAGGCATAACCAATAAGCTGGATTAAAAGCAGAAAAGGAATGTATTCATAATTGGCTTCCTTCAACAATCCAGGTATGTCCGGCCCGTAGGTGGCTATTTCCCGCCAAATTAAAAATGCCACGATGCCGATCAGGGCAAAGGTTGTAATCCATTTAAAGATTTCCGTTTTTTTCTTTTTTTTGGGCATTTAATATAGGAGAATCGGTTTTTCCATGGTGACAATTTACTGATAGTTTATCATACCGAACAAGAGGAAAATAAACATATACAAAAAAGCTTTAAATAAGCTTTCCCCTAAAAACCAGCTTTATTAATGTCGAAAAATAAATATAATTATTTATATTATTGTTGAACGGGAAAGTGCTTAGAGGCGTTATCATTGCGGCCTGTTTATCAACGCAGTTAAATATATATGTCAATAAGAGAAAAAATCAGAGGTATTAAACATTTACAGAACAAATATTTCGTTTGCGTTTTGGAGAACCCGACGGATATTGTAAATATTGCTGCCGCAATCAGAAATATTTCCGCGTTTGGTGTAACAAAGTTGTATGTAGTTGGCGAGACTGCAAATTTCACCCGTAATTTTGATTTATCACGAACCCACAAAAATTTGTCCAAAATTAGTGTTGGAGCAAATAAATGGGTGTTTGTAAAACACTTTAATACCACTGCTGAATGTGTATTGCATCTGAGACAAAATCTATACACTATTGCGGTTACTTCTCCTCATATCAAAGGGAAGAAAAACGTCTGTATTTTTGAGGAAACATTTACACAGAAACGCCTGGCGGTCTGGTTTGGCAATGAGTCTAAAGGTATTTCGGATGAAGCGGTTAAAAGTGCCGATATGTGTATCCAGATTCCGATGGGAGGTATCGTTGAGAGTTTAAACCTGGGAACCAGCACAGGCATTATATTAAGCTATATTGGCTATCAGAGATGGAAATGGCTTTTTTTGAATAAAAAAGTTCGTTTTCGATCTAAGGGACTGGCTAACATTAAAATGAAATCTTGGGAAGATTTTATGGAGCCAAAAGGCTGAGTCCAAATGGAGCCACAGACGGGAATCGAACCCGTGACCTCATCCTTCTCTTATACCTCTATTTTTTGATGCCTATTTTAGAGGGGTAGACTGTATATCAAGCTTGTTTCTCAAAGAGAAATTTAGCTTCCCTTGTCAGTCGTTCGGCCCCGTCTAGTGACGTGGCACGGTCTTGGCCTGGCTGCAGGCTGTTAACCGTAATTCGGGTTTCAACCATCCGTTTTCGGGTGGAGGGGCAAGAGACTTTTGAGTCTCACCATGGATGCGCTCTACCATCTGAGCTACTGCGGCTTGTGAATGAACTGCTGGGTGCGATTGGCCAATTGCCGCTTGGTGTGGGCAATTGCGGGCTGATTTTAGCATATAAAAGGGGAGATGCAAATTTAAATTCGGGCGGCTGGTTTGGCCAGTCGATTTTGTTGTAATTTTCCCGTCGTGCTGCTTGTATTAGAAAGTAATAAATTAAACAATCCCGTGGTTCGCGCTGATCCTAAAAAACAGGAGAAGAGTGCTATTGCCGTCCATGAGAAGGCCGCCGTTACAGATGCGGAGCTGGTGCGCCAGACGCTGGAGGATCCGGAAAAGTTTGCCCTGCTGATCGAGCGCTACGAAAGCAAGCTGATGCGCTATCTGCGCTACTTCGCGGGAGCGGACCGCGAGCATGCCGAAGACATATTTCAGGAAACAATGATCAAAGTGTATCGCAATATTAACGGCTTCAACCAATCACTAAGCTTCTCCAGCTGGATATATCGAATTGCCCACAACGAGGCGCTCAATTATCTGCGTAAAAACAGAAGGCAGGCAGCCGTAAGTCTGGATGCCGAGGACGAGGAAAGTATTTCCCTACTGAAGGTTCTGGCCAGTGAGGAAAACGTGCATCTGGAGGTGGCCAAGAAGGAGGTGGCGGCCAAGGTGCGGGAAGCCCTGAAGCATTTGCGTGAGGATTACCGCGAACTGCTGATTTTGCGCTATCTGGAAGATTATGATTATAACGAAATAAGCTATGTCCTGAAAAAACCATTAGGTACCGTGGGCGTCATGCTGGCCCGGGCCAAGGAAGCTTTCAAGGATCTGGCTACAAAGTTTAATCTACTCAAATATGAATGATACCAGCAAAAACATTTTGGAGCAGATTAAGAAGGAAGGGATTAAACCCCGTCCGCGCTGGCGCTATATTCTGGCCCATGTGCTGCTGTTAGCGGCCCTGGTGATGGCTACCCTGGTGGGGGGCCTGATCATGGCGGTGGTTTTCCTGAAACTGGGCAATCTGGACTGGGAATTTGTTTCCATCTTGGGCGAGCACGGTTTGCCGAAAATTTTTGATGTGCTGCCTTTACTGTGGATTGCCTGTTTGCTTTTGGTTCTTTTGCTAGCGGTCATGATTTTTGAGAGGACGGAGGAAGGTTACAAATACAGCCCCGTCTGGGTGGTGGTGGGTGCCGTGGTGATTTCCATGCTGCTGGGAGGAATCATCTATGCTGCCGACTGGGCGTCCAGGTTCGAGGAGGCCATGCGTTCGGGACTGCCTTTTTATGAACAGATGGAAAGTGAGCGCGAGGGCAGATTTAATTTGCCGGAAATGGGCATATTGCCCGGCCGGGTGGTCACCGTGACTTCGCGGTCCTTGATGGAAATGGAGGATCTGCATGACCATGACTGGCAGATACAGGTGCAGCCCATGGCGATAAACAGGGTTGACCTGACGGGACTGCGGCCGGGGCAGCTGGTCTTTGCCATTGGCGAGAAACAGACCGACGATCTCTTCATGGCCAAGGATGTCCGTGCCAAGCGGGGGGTGACTATCAGGGTTATGACCAGGACAATGGGGAGAGCGGGGGCTGTTAATCCTCCACCTCCGGGAAACCTTTTGGCGCTGCCTGTTGCGGGTTCCCCATAATTTTGTAATAAAATCCGGGGCGGGTTTGTACCTAGTAGTGTAAGGTCCATGGAATCTTTACTGCTCAATATTTATTAGTATTTGATTAACCAAAAAAAATATGAAAATGAGATACAGGGTGCTGAGCGGGATGCTGGTGACAATGGCCGTTGGGGCTTCGATGGTCGGTGCCCAAGCCGATACGTCCGGTAACGGTATGAACGGGGCTGCCATGCAGGCATCAACGAACTGGGATTTCCGCATCGATGAGCTGAAGCTGATCGACGACGGCGATTACAACGCCTGGAAACAGTACATGATCGGTAGCGGCAGGCAGATGATTGCCGACAAGGTGACGGTGGATGAATTCAACCAGATGGCCCAATTATACGACGCTCTCAAGGCCGGCGATTACACCAAAGCCAAAGAACTGGCCAAGGGACTGAAGATGCCCGGAGGTTTGGGGCTGGGTCTCGGCAGGCACGGGCGAATGAGGATGAATATAACCAATCAGCCTTTTTTCAAGACGCTAAGCCAGGATGTCCAGAACCAGCTTCTGGCCGCGCAGGCTGCGGGTGACAGGGCCAAGATACGCCAGATCCTGCAGGACAATAACATCAAGCCCTTAAAGGGGAAGTATAAGGATCAAAATGCAGATACGGAGGCCGCCGAAGGCAATTAGCGCAGGGGGTGCAGGCTTTTAAGGGCAATCAGGTCTGCCGGTTATGGAAAAATCCCTTCCACCGTCCGCGGTGAGGGGATTTTAAAAATTCTTCAGAGTTTGTTAAAGCCGCTCTGTTAGGGTGGGAAGGCAAATCGGCCGATTTGTGAATAATTCCTAACCTACTATTATGCATTTTTCAGAGAAGGTGAGAAAAAGGTTGGCCATGGTCCAAGTCGGTTTGTTGGGATTGGGCGTTTTCGCCCTGGTGCCCGGGATAGATACGGTGAAGGCAGCCGCGCCCGGCGCGGTGGTAATCAATGAGGTGGCCTGGGCAGGGTCGGCGGACAGTGCCAATGACGAGTGGATTGAGCTTTATAATACGACGGGCGCGGCGGTGGACCTGGCTGGCTGGAAGCTGAAGGACGACGGGGTGGTGGCTTTCACATTTCCCGCTGGGGCGACGATTGCCGCCAACGGCTATGCTTTGATCGAGGACTCGGAAGCGGCCGTGGCCAATGTTACCGCAGATTTCATCTACAATATGTCGCTGGCCAATGCCGGCGATGCGCTGCAGCTGATTGACGGCTCCGCGGCGATAATCGATACGGTCAACGGCAGCGGGGGAGCCTGGTATTTCGGCTCGTCCGGCACCTATGCCACTATGGAAAGAAAGGATCCCCTGCAGGGCGATCTGCCGGGTAATTTTGCCACCTCCACCGGCGGCAGCGGAGCCTTGGGTTCCGCCGGCTCGCCGATCAAAGGCACGCCGCGCGCACTTAATTCGGTATCCACGGCACCGCTTTCCCAGTCCGGTATCAAAGCTGAATTTACTTCGGCTGCCGCCCAGATCGGGCAAACCGTGACCATGCAGGTGAAAGCGGACAATGTCAGCGATCTTTTTGCCTACGGTTTTACGTTGAATTATGATTCCACACTACTGGCTCTGCAAAATGTCACGGCAGGACCTTTCCTGAGCAACACACAAACGGTCAGCACTTCCTTTCAGAGCGGTTTGAAGGCCGGACAAGCCGGCCAGCTGCTGGTGGCTGAAGCCAGAACCATCGATCCCAAAGCCGGTCGCAGCGGATCGGGATTGCTGTTTGAAGTTAATTTTAAGGTTCTGGCCGGGGAAGGGCAAAAAGCCAATGTGACTTTCGCCGCCGATTCTTTTGTTGCTTCACCCAGCGGCGATATGAGTATGACGTTGTCTCCAGGCAGTCTGGACATCGGGTCGGCGACAATCGAACCTGTAACCGTTCTGCAGGCGACTACCGGCAGCAGCCGTTATCAGATCAAATTAAGCTGGACGGCTTCTGCATCCAGTCCCGACCATTACCGTGTGGAGAGAATGGACGCCCATGGCCAGTGGGCGGTACTGGCCGGCGTAACCGGAACGGAATTTACCGATCAGGACGAGGTGAGCGGGGGTGGCTTTATCATTCCCAACCTGGTTTATCATTACAGGGTGACAGCGGTGAAGGGAACCATAACCAGTACGGCAGTGGAGATTGCGGCGCAAGACAGCCGCGGCATCAAAGGCGACAATAATCGCAGTGATCTGGTCGACGGCCGTGATCTGGAAAGACTGGCCAGGCATTTCGCGGAAAACGATCAGGCCAGCGGTTTTGACGCTCTGATCGATACGACTTATGACGGCCAGGTAAACGGCAGTGACTTGATTGATCTGGGAGCAGCCTTTGCTTCGGCATATAAATAATCATTATTTAACGGTACGGCCGGCCCTGCGGCCGGCCGTACCACCAAAGGGAAACAATGACTGAAATAATTCTACAAAAAAGTGTTGCGGCGGCAGCTACAATAGCCGCAGGTCGGTGCAGCGATGATAGCTGCACGTCGAGAACCTCCGTACCTCCGGCGGCGGGCGGCTATAAAATTGATCTGGTAGTGCATGATTTGCCGCAAAATTTTCTGGGTCTGGCCTTTGACCTGAAGTTTAATGACCCGGCCGGTGCAGCGGACTTCGCCGAGGTTTTGCCGGGACAGATAATTGGCTCTTTGCCGGTCGAAGAGCAGCCAATTATAATGGCGAAAGCGCTGCCGGAGCAGTCCAAACTGGTTTTCGGGCTGACCTGGAAAGCAAAAAACCTGCCCAAACTTTCTGACGGGGTACTGGCAACCTTTACTTTTAAAAATGGCGATCCTGGATTAATGGAACTGGAAAATCAGGTGGCCAGTATTTATGACCAGGGAAGACATGACTGGCGGCAAACCAGCTGGAAAATCGACGGAGGCAATATTGCTTCACAGACGGGGGCGACCGGGGCCAAGACGGAGAAACCGGCTAATCTGCAAGTGTCAGCGCCAAACCTGTCGCCTGCCGGTGAAGAACAAAAGCCAACGGTTACCGTCCCGAACAATTTGAATGATCAGGCTTTGCTGGAAATCCTGAACGCCCCGGCCGGCGTTTTTCCCGCCGTCGCCGTGTCCTGGTATTGGCTGGCTCCTTTGCTGATATTGATGCTGGTACTTGCCCTGGTGGGAGCCGTCTTTTTCAGGAAAAAAAAGATGAAGGTTACCGCACCCGGATTAGGGAGCAGCGAGAAAGCCGGATTAGCTTGACTACCAGCCAAATTACGCTAGACTCATGGGGTAAAAAATATTAGAAATTCTCTATTTAATTATGGCTAAAGGAAAAAGCACCTATTGCACCTGGTATTGTTCTGAATGTAACGCTCCGAAAAAGACAACGGCGTACAACAAAAAAAATAATGACAAGATCACCAAGGAGTTGAGTATGTATTGCAAATATTGCCACAAACATGTCACTTTTAAGCGCAAGGACACCAAGAAGGCCGCAAAATAAAAAATACAATTTAATTTTTTTTACCAGATGGTAATAAATTCAAGAGTCATTCCAGAGGCTGGAAAAGCTGTGGCCCTGGTTTCCTTAAGTCTGTTTCTGTTGACTGCCTGTCAGTCGGCCCCCGTTGTAAACGGCCGTTTTGTTTCCGAAAAGGGCGTCAATATCGAAGCGACTTTCCCGGCTGACACTTTTATGCTGGTAAAACTTGGCACGCGCGATGCGGAGCAGCTGGCCAATCTGAAAACACTGAATGCCTATTTCCCGGATGATCCATTGGGCAGTCTGGTCAAGGAATTTTCCCAGGGATTCAAGGAAGGTACCAAAAATCAGAATATCGGTCTGGACTTTGAGAAAGACGTGTTGCCTATTTTGAATGAAAAAACGGAAATTTATTTTGCGGGTGCTCCGGGAGAAGCCGGCTCCGTCAGCAAGATCAAAGGAATACTGGCCATGACTCTGGCCGATGAGGGCAAGTTTGACGATTTGCTGAACAAGCAGACTGACCAGGGCAATTTCACCAAACAAACCTATAACGAATACACCTATTATCTGCCCAAGAATCAGGCGGAGGCCACCGCCATGATCATGCGCGTAAAGGATACGGCCTTTCTGTTCACCGATCTGGACACCATGAAAAGCTCACTGGACAATCTGACCATCAACAATGTGGTTCTGAATTCCAATAAAATCTATCAGCGGGCTTTCCAGAACTATACCCCCGCTCTGGCTTTTGCCTACGGCGATTTCGGCAAGGTGATGGATTTTATGAAAAGCTCCGGACCCAGCGGCGAAGAAACAGTCAAAGCCCTGGGGCAAGTTACGCTCAATGAGGCCGGCCTGGGTATGGTGGAGTCGGAGGTTATAACGGCCAGGGCGGAGAAAGATGGCCTGCGCTTCGTGGCTACTTTGCTGGGAAAAGACAATACGGATTTCACCAAGGTAGCCGGCGATATGAGCAAACCTTACCTGGTGGACAAGATTCCGGCAAAATATCCGGTCATTTATACCGAAGCCTATAATTTGAAACAGGTTTACGATAATTTCAGCGAGGTAGCCAAGAAGGATGCCCAAATGGATAAGGGGCTGAAGGACATGAAGGCTTTTTTGACTGAACAGAATCTGGATTTTGACAAGGATATCATGAGTTTTCTGACCAAGGGGTATGCTTTTGTACTGGAGGACAGCGACTCGGTGATTCCTGCTCTGGGACTGTACATAGATGCCAGCGGCAATCCCGGCGGCGCGGTCAAGACGGCCCAGCAAATAGATAAATCGGTGGAGGAGATCTGGCAGCAGACACTGAAGGAGAATCCGCAGCTGAATATGGTGCTGTCCAAGGAAGAAGTCATCAAGGGGCAGCTCTGGAAGTTTAAACTGAATCTGGATACACTGCTGGTGGGAGCTCCCACGGAGGTGGTCAAAAAATTGACCGGCCAGAAAATCGAATTTTATTACGGCGTGTTGCCCGCCAATGTGATGGTTTTTGCTTTTAAACCCGATCTGGAAACGGTTTATGGCAAATCACCGACAGTAGCTGAAGCCGATGAATATAAACAGGCCCTGGGCTATCTGAAGGGGGTGGATCAGGGTGTGACTTTCCTGTCACCGGCGCAGATCTTTGTCTATGCCGACCGTGTGCTCTCTATTATTCAGCAGTCCGGCGGCACGGCCGCGGATCTGACGGAATATGAGCTGATCAAAAAGTATCTGCAACCAATCAAGAGTTTTTCCACGGCGGCTGCCACTGTGCAGAAGGATCAGGCCAGAGTGGAGGCTTTTCTGCACATAGCCCAGTAATACATAAGACGGTTGAAAAGAGGTCGCCATAATATAAAAAGAACATGCCAAAAGCAAAAGTAGAAAAAGAAGAGCTGCCTAATCTGGGGGAAAGATTATCCAAAGAGCGGCTGTCCAGCGGCAAGTCGAGATGGACCCGCCGGATTTTGATTTTCCTGGCGATACTGCTGGCTGGCGGCGCCGTCTATATGCTGTTTTTTGCCGGCAACGCGGGAGCAAAATATGAATTTGTGAAAGCTGCCAAGAAGGATGTTTTTGAGGCCGTGGAAATTACCGGCAATGTCGAGCCGGGAGCCACCATCAATCTGACTTTCAGGGATGCGGGACAGGTGGATAAGATCAATTATCAGGTGGGGGCCGGGCTGAAACAAGATGATATCATCGCCAGCCTGAAGAATACCGATCAGACCCTGCAGCTGTCCCAGGCCAAGGCCAATCTGGCCGGAGCCCAGGCCAATCTGGCCCAAAAGCTGGCCGGCTACACCAATGAAGATATACATATTTCTGAAACGGGAGTGCAGAAGGCTAATGCGGCTGCCGAGAAAATAGCCATCGACTGGGACAATGCCAAAAAGGAACTGGAATTGATGAAAACAAAATATGCCCAGGACGAAAAAGTGGCCCAGCTGCTGGTGGATGATGCCAAAAGCAAATATGACTATGCCTTGAAAAACCAGCAGAATACCGGAGACACCAGGGAACAATCCATCGAAACGGCGAGACTGGATCTGCAAGCGCAGCTTTATACCACGGGCAGCCAGATACAGCAGAGCCTGGTTGATCTGAAAGGCCTGCTGATCAATGACGGCAATTCGGTGATAGGGAATGATTTTTCGCGGCTGGATTATACGAAGGTTAATCCGGCGACGGATCTCTACAACCAGGCCAAGACAATTTTTGAGCCGATGTTTACCGAATTCAAGTCGCAGAGCGATTACGATCCCGCCAAACTGGAAACTTTTGCGGTGCAGGAACAAAACACCATCACTAAACTGCTGGATGCACAGAAACTGACGGTGGACGCGTTGTCGGCCCTTTATCCCTCCACAACTTTGAGCCAGACACAGATTACCACTCTGAAGACGGGCGTGCTGACGGACAGCTCTACCGTTTCTGCCAGTCTGGCAGCACTTAACGCCAAATATCAGGCCATTCTGGATGCCGAGTTGGGCAAGCTTACATCCAGCGATACGCAGGAGTCGGCGGTGGATACGGCCAAGAATTTTTATGAACAGCAGGAGCAGAATCTGGAAACAAACAAAATTGACCATCAGGTGGATCTGAATGCGCGCGAGTCCAATATCCGCAGTCTGGAGGCGCAATATCAGATGCAGCTGGCGGACATAGATGCGTCCAAAGCCGATCTGCAGCAGAAAAAAGTTGGACCGCGCGCAGTGGACACCGCTTTTTTGCGGGCGCAAGTATTGGCCAATCAGATTGCCGTGTCTCTGGCCGGCGAAGCCGTGGAAAAAACCCTGCTGCGGGCGCCGATTGACGGTGTTTTATCCAGAAAAAATATTGAGGTGGGGGAAGACGTGCTTTCTTCAAGCGCTATGTCCACCGGTATCCAGGGGGCTTTCGAGATGATCTCCGCCCAGAAATACAAGATTGATGCCGAGATTGCCGAGGTAGACATTAATAAACTGAATGTCGGTGACAAGGCCAAAATAACTCTGGATGCGGTGGGGGACAGCGTCCCCTTTGAGGGGACCATCGTGAAGATCGATCCGGTGGAAACGATTGTGCAGGACGTGGTGTTTTACAAAGCCGAAGTGGTGATAGACAGTGCGGACGCCCGCATCAAGCCGGGTATGACCGCCAATGTGGAAATAGTTCTGCGCAAGTCTCTGGGGGCCGTGACTGTTCCGGAAAAGGCCATACAGACTGACGGTACCAGAAAATATGTGCGCATTTTGCAGGGTGACCAAATCCAGAATATTGACATAGAAACGGGAATCCGGGATTTGCAGGGCAACGTGGAAGTCACCAAAGGTCTCAGTGAGGGGGAGGAAATCATTTTACGGACTATCAATGCATAAAGGAAAATTCAGCCCTGCGGATCATATTATCTCCGTACAGGGGCTGAAAAAGACCTATTATTCGGAGGGGACACCGACGCCTGTTTTACATGGCATCGATCTGGAGATACATCCCGGCGAATTTTTGGCCATCATGGGGCCTTCCGGGTCGGGCAAATCCACACTGATGCACATTTTGGGGTTTCTGGACAAGCCTACCGGCGGACAGTATTTTTTCGAGGGGATTGATGTGAGCAATTTAACGGACGACGATCTGGCCACCATCCGGCGCGAGAGAATAGGATTTGTTTTTCAGGCCTTTTTTCTTTTACCCCATGCCACTGTTTTGGAGAATGTGATGTTGCCGCTGATCTATTCCCGTGAGCCCGACCATCACCGCGAAAGGGCCATCAGGGCCATCGCTTCCGTCGGGCTGGAACACCGCATGAATTATTTGCCGGTGAATCTGTCCGGCGGAGAGAAACAGCGTGCCGCCATAGCCCGGGCGCTGGTCAATTCGCCTTCGGTGATCTTTGCCGATGAACCCACTGGCAACCTGGATTCGGTTTCCGGAAAACAGGTGATGGATATTTTCCAGAAATTGAACAAGGAAGGTCACACCATAATTCTGGTTACCCATGAGAGTGTCACCGCGCAGAATGCCGAAAAAATCGTCCGCATCAGGGATGGACTGATCGAAGGGCATGAAATGGTGACAAACCGTTTGGGAATTGACGGGGATTATCATAAATAATTATTTCGGCCATGCAGCGCATCCTTAAATTCATCAAGATTTCCCTGACCTCGCTGATGGAGAACAAAACCAGATCTTTTTTAACGATGCTGGGAATTATCATCGGCATCGGCTCGGTTATCCTGATGGTTTCGGTGGGCAAGGGGGCCGAATCGCTGATCCTGACTTCGGTGCAGAGCTTTGGCAACCGGAGTATTTTCATTCAACCGGGCGGCGGCACGCGTGGCGGACCGCCTTCGGTGACAGCTGTGGATAAGGTTAAATACAAAGACTATCTGGCCATGCGTGGACTCAATTATCTGGAGGATGTTACACCGATGCTGGTTTTTTCCACGGTGCTCAACTATCAGAGTGAGAATCAGAAGGTGCGCATCATTGGCACCAATGAAAATTATACCAAGACCATCAACACCGATGTGCAGAAGGGCAGGTTTTTGAGCCCGGAGGATCAGATCAATTCGGCCAAGGTGGTGGTTTTGGGCTATAAAAATGTGGAAAAATTATTCGGTGACCAGGATCCTATCGGCAAGAACGTAAAAATAGACGGCAAGGATTTTCAGGTGATCGGTGTAATGGCCGTTCAGGGTACGCGCTTTTTCCAGGATTTTGATGAAAGGGCGATGGTGCCGATCTCGACCATGAAGAACGAATTGTTCGGGGTCGATTATCTGATGGTGATCATGGCCAATGCCAAAGGAAATATCAATGAGGATATGGATGATCTGCGCAATTTCATCCGTAAGAGACATGCTATTCACAATCCGGAAGGTGATCCCAACAAGGATGATTTCAAAGTGCTCAGCCAGGTGGATGCGGCCTCGACTTTCCAGCAGGTTTCCGACGTGCTGACCATTTCCCTGGTGGGTATTGCCGCTATCTCTCTGCTGGTCGGCGGCATCGGTATCATGAATATAATGCTGGTGGCGGTTTCCGAGCGCACGCGTGAAATCGGTCTGCGCAAGGCCGTCGGTGCCAATAATTCCGATATTATGCTGCAATTTTTAATCGAATCGGCGGTGATCACTTTCATTGCCGGGGCCCTCGGTGTGGTCGGCGGGATCTCCCTTTCCTGGCTGATTTCGCTGATACTGGTGAGGTTCCAGCCCAACTGGCAATTTATTGTAACCGGGGAGTCGGTTTTGCTGGCCTTTGGTGTATCGGTGCTGATTGGAATTATATTCGGGATTTATCCGGCGCGCAGCGCCTCCAAGCTGGATCCGATTGAGTGTTTAAGATCCGAATAATGAAAAAATGGCTGAAATATGTCGGCGTTTCCTGGACGGCGATCAAAGAAAATCGTGCCCGTTCATTTTTAACTATGCTGGGAATAATCATTGGCGTGGGAGCAGTCGTACTGATGACCTCGCTGGGACGCGGCGCCGAATCGTTGATCCTGGGCTCGGTGACCAATCTGGGTTCGAATCTGATTTATGTCATTCCGGGGTCTCCCGATGAAGGGCTGACGGGTGCGATTACAGCAATAAACCGCATCAAATACCGTGATTATCTCAACCTGAAAAAAGTGGATTTTCTGGATAATGTTACCCCTTTTCTGGTCTACGATTCAATTCTGGTTTATGGCCAGGATAATGAAAGAGCGCAGGTGCACGGCACGACCAACGGCTATACGAAACTGCTGGATTTTTATCCGCAAAAGGGGAGATTTATCGAGGATTTCGACGTGTCCGCTGCCAGTAGGGTGATCGTACTTGGATATAAATTGGCTGACCGGCTTTTCGGCGATCAGGAATCGGTAGGCCAGGATATTAAAATCAAGGGGCTGACTTTCAAGGTGATTGGTGTAATGGAGCCGCAGGGCGGCAATGCCTTTGAAAGCTGGGATGAAATGGCTTTTGTCCCGGTGACCACCATGCAGACTTATCTGTTCGGCGTGGATTATGTGCAGGATATTATCGCCAGTGCGCCCGGCAACATGGATGACGCCATTATCCAGACCCGCGACGTGATGAGGAGACTGCATAATATCGATAATCCGGAAAATGATATGGCCAAGGATGATTTTACCGTGATGAGTATGGCCCAGGCGGTGGACATATTTACCTCCGTTTCCAGCGTGTTGACACTCTTTATCGTTCTGATTGCCTCGATTTCGCTGGTGGTCGGCGGTATCGGCATTATGAATATCATGTACGTGTCCGTAAACCAGCGCACCCGTGAAATCGGCCTGCGCAAGGCGGTCGGGGCTACCCGCCGCGACATCGAATTGCAATTTCTGGTGGAAGCCGCTTCGCTGACTTTGGTCGGGGGATTATTGGGCGTGGGGTTTGGCGTGGGGGCGTCCTATCTTTTATCACTGATTATCGTTCGTTATCAGCCGACGTGGCGTTTTCTGGTTAATCAGGAGG
>Ga0182027_10000030_pt1 | contig 209097 bp, 164 predicted proteins | sample 712E1DmetaG_FD_121300 | JGI IMG/M metagenome (GOLD analysis project Ga0182027, IMG submission 121300) | Permafrost microbial communities from Stordalen Mire, Sweden - 712E1D metaG (Illumina Assembly) | ecosystem: Environmental > Terrestrial > Soil > Wetlands > Permafrost | place: Sweden...
ATCATGGAAAAGCTGTCTCGCTGTCGGCAAACGCTCGAGAAGATTCAACCCGGATGCACTTTGCCACGGAGCAGAAAGAAGAGCAATAAAGTTGTCTAGTTATTTCGCAGACACTACACTAGTTTTCGTCGGCCCGCAACCGGTTCTGCCAGTGCGACCAGAGGAACCAGACGATCCCGGCCAGCAGAATCACTCCGATGACCGCATCGAATTTGTGGAAGTACTTACCGAGCGAGCGCCAGTTCTCGCCGAGCTTCATGCCGAAGTAAGCGAGCGCGAAGCACCAGGGCCACGATCCGAGAAAGGTATAGAGGTGGAATTTGCCGCGCGGCATGCGGGCGATTCCGGCGGGCAGCGCAATAAAGGTGCGGATCACGGGCAGCAGGCGAGCAATGAACACGGCCATGTCTCCCCAGCGCAAAAAAAAGCGGTCCGCCCAATCGAGTTCGCGGCGACCCATCAGGATCCAGCGCCCGTAACGCTCGACCATGGGACGGCCGCCGTAGCATCCGACTTCGTAGGCGACAAGCGAGCCTAGATTGCATCCGATGGCGCCGGCCGTTGCCACCCAGACCAGCTTCATCGTGCCGGTATAGACCAGGTAGCCGGCGAAGGGCATGATCAGTTCGGAAGGGAGCGGAATGCACGCCGACTCAATCGCCATGAGCAGCGTGATTCCGACATAGCCGGTCGCCGCCACGAGAGAACTAATGAGGCCGAAAAGTATGGTTAGGATTTTTTCAGTCATTTGAACTTGAATCGGAATTGGGTGATCGGGCCATCGGCTGATCGGGTCATCTGGCTCTCTGGGTTTCAATCACCCGATGACCCGATGATCAGATCGCCCGATGCCGTTCAGAACGCCCCTTCCTGAGTGAAGCTGAAGCCGGGCAAGGTTACGCCCTCGGCCAATTTCGCGACCTTCACTTTCACGACGGGCGCGTCGGGCGCGGTGACCTCGGCGGGCCGCAGCACCGCGTATTGCGTGAAAACTTCGCTGTACACCTTGGTGACCAGGTGATCCTGGCCAGTTGCGTCATGGCGCCAGACTTGTCCGAGTTTGATGCTCTTAACGGCCACAGGATTTCCTTTAGTTCTCAGAGTACTCACCCAGCCGCCAAGCCGTCAATCGCAGCCGCGTTACCCTTGGCGATGGGCGGGTGCTGCCGGGCGGCGGCTTTGTTACCATGATCCCCTGCTTAGGAGGAGACCGATGCCTCGCGGAAATATGCCGCGTCAACCAAGTCGCAGCGGACGACAGGAAGGTGCACGCCGTCCGAAAGGTCCCGTTTCGAAAACAGCCCCCGACCGCGCTTCCTCGGCTCGCGTTTTGTCGAGGAGCGCGAAAGCTCCGGTGTCGAAGGCTCCCGCTCCGAAAAATGCTTCCCCAAAAAGGAAGCCTGCATCGGGGTACGATCCTCTCGCCCCTGAGCGTGTGCGTCAGATTATCGCGGGGCTTGATCGGCTCTATCCCGACGCGACCTGCGCCCTCACTCACCGTAGCGCCTGGGAGTTGTTGGTGGCTACGATTCTCTCCGCGCAGTGTACCGACGTGCGCGTCAATATGGTCACGCCCGTGCTGTTCGAGAAGTATCCGACCGTCCAGGATTTTGCGGCGCTCGAGCCCGAGCAGTTGGAGCCGGATATACGTTCGACCGGATTTTTTCGCAACAAGTCGAAGTCGGTGGTGGGAGCGGCGCGGAAGGTGGTCGCCGACTTTGGCGGAAATGTGCCGCAAACAATGGAGGAGCTGCTGAGCCTTCCGGGAGTAGCTCGGAAGACGGCGAACGTCGTCCTCGGAACGTGGTTCAAAAAGAATGAAGGGGTGGTCGTGGATACGCACGTGACGCGAATTTCACGGCGCCTCGAGTTGACTAAGCAAGAAGACGCGAAAAAAATTGAAGAGGACCTGATGCGGATCATCCCTCGTGAGCGCTGGACGGATTTTTCTCATGAGGTGATCTGGCACGGACGGAAAGTCTGTGTGGCGCGCAGTCCGAAGTGCTCCGATTGCGCGCTGGAGAAGCTGTGTCACGCGGCGGATAAGACTTGGTCCACGGTTGAAATTCATCCGGGGGCGCGGCCTTAACTGCCTATTAACTCATGAGATATTATCCAATTGTTTTATGCCCCCCCACCCCCCCTACCCCCCCACCCCCTTCTTATCGTCTCTGGAATGATGGGGTTAGGGACGCCTACCTCTAAAGATTTGAGAGCGAAGGACTTATTTGCAAAGTATTCCGGAATGAGGAGTTAGCTCGATTTTTCGCTCTATTCTCCTAAAATTCAAATAAATTCATGGTTTTGGCGGATGGCTGACGCCCGTTCATTTCCGCAAATATAGTTATCAAAGAGCCAATAGCAAATGGGGCCGGGTGGAGCTTCGAAGGCCGTCTCTGGAGACGGACGCACTTCGGCCCTGACTCACAGGTCGATCTCGATTGTCGCCGACGGGCGATTTGATGTCTGTGATGATGCTCACTGGGCGTTTGTGATGAAAGAAGATCAAAGGCCCCGCCCTTCGCTTCGCGATAGGACGGGCCACCCGCCGCAGATTAATTGTGATGAAAAATCTCCGAGGAGTGGGGCGGTGCGCACACCCACACATTCGCAAACAACGCGAATGTGTAGGGCACCCGGCTTACACTCCGCCAACCAAAGAGCGCTTCGGCGTAGACTCAGGGAAATATCATTGGCAGTCGAAGCTATTTAACGTCGATTAGAGAAACTCATGAATGGCATTCTATCGTCGGTAGTGACGGTGCTATCATTCCCCGTTCAAAGTTATGGAATACGATAGTCCACTGTTTATTGCTGCGGTCAAGAAAATCCTACGGGACAGCGTGCAGCACCTCGCTGATGGCATTGAGAACCTGAAAAATGCCGTAAGCGCACATTGGCAGGCCGATGAAAAACGTTATCAAACTAAGCCAATTACCACAGCCGACCTTCGCACTGATGTACCCATACCCATAGAAAACAAAACCAAGAAGACAATACCAGAATGGGTTTGGGTCGTATTCAAAGGCGCACTTGAGATAGCTGGCGTCCTCGCAGTCATTCTCTATACCATTGTTGCTTATAACAATTGGCAAGAGCAGATTGATGCTACGAATTTTGTTGCCCGACAAACCGAGTTGTCGCGCAAGATTTTGAATGAAACTACCAAGCAGACGCGGCGCGAATATAGAGCTTGGATAAAAGTAACTGTCGGTAATGCCTTGTTCACTTATGGAGAGCCGATGGTGATGCCTATCAGGATTGAAAATACCGGGAAAACCGGGCAAAGTTGGGGAACACGTCGGAAACGACGCTTGCGCAGCATACGAAGACATTGACGCAAACTAGCCCTGCCACGGCAAGCAAGCGGAGTGGTTTGGCCCTCTCACGGAGTCTCATCGTGATCCTCCGCGCTGGTTTGTGAAGGTGATAACTCCGTTACTTTTCGCTTTTGTTTCTTGTACTTACGGGGATTTTATGGATTAAAGGCTAGGCGAAGTTTAAGCGAATATTCTTGGGGCAAGGATTGCTCCCTTAGCGGCTGAAGCCGTCGGGACTGAGCGCCTCGATCGCAGCGGTGAACCGCTGCGCCACCCAAAATCAAGTGCAAAGCTGGGCGCTCCGCAGCGTGCGTCGCGGGCTCAAATGCATAGGTCCTTCGCTTCGCTCAGGATGACAGGGTATATAGGACGGCTTGTGGTCTGCATCTCGCGGAAAACTGCAGATCCCTCGCTTCGCTCGGGATGACAAATCTGCGTGGGGCAATGACTAATCTGTGTGGGGGAACGACTAATCTGTGTGGGGGATGACTAATCCTAACTAGAACAAGTTCCAGTTAGTGTGGATATAAGCTAGCTGCCGGTGTAGGCCAGTTCTACTACCGTGCAATCGTCGTTGAGCGGGGTGCCTCCGCAAAAATCGGCGACTGCTGCGAAGACGTCCTCCATTGAATTGCTCTTCTCGGCCACACGTTCCAGGCGCTCGCTGTCGAACATATCTCCACGGGCGTTCTCGGCTTCGGTGACGCCGTCGGTCACCAGGATCAGCCGGTCTCCGGGCCTCATTTGGCAGCGGTCGCTGGAGTAGGTCGCATCCGCCAGCAGACCTACTGGAAGGTTGCCGTGAGATGGGCGAAGCACTTCTTTATTACTGCCGCAGATCCACACCGGTGGAACGTGTCCGCAGTTGACGTATTCCAGATCGCCATCGTTGCGCAGACGCGTGATGATCATGGTCGCGTATTTTTCGCCGATATGTTTGTAGGTGAAGAAGCGGTTGACCGCGTCGACGATCTCCACCAGCGGCATGCCGGAAATTAATTGCGAGTAGACCATGCCCTGGAGAATGGAAGCCAGCAGCGCGGCCGAGACTCCTTTGCCGCTCACGTCGGCGAGCACTACGGCCAAACCTTGCGGCGTGTTCACGGCTTCAAAAAAATCACCGCCGATATCCTTACACGGCAAGTTACGCCCATCCACGCGCGCGAAAGGAACTTCGGGCAGAGTGACCGCCAGCAGACGCTGCTGAATGGACGCTGCAATCGACAGTTCCTGCTGGTAGCGGCGTCCGGCTTCTTCGGCCTGAACCAAGCGCGCATTCTCGACCAACTGGGCGGCTTCCGTCGCGATTGCGCGCAGAATATCGCGGCTTACGCCGGCGATATCGCGCGAGGCGAAGCGCGAATCGACATAAAGCGCGCCCATCACTTCCCCGCCGGCCGGCTGCTCGCCGCGGGTGGTCTGCACCAGGGGCTTGCGCAATGGCATACAGATCACGGTCCGAAGGTCGAAGGCGACGATGCTCTGGCGCCCCTTTACATCGAGCTCCTTACTGGTGTCGGTGACCACGTATTCGGAGTTCGAGGTCAACGCGCCTTCAAGCACCGAACGAGAAATGGTCTTGTCGTCAAGCAACGGCTCGCCCTTCGAGTTGCGCCCGGCGGCGAGCGTCAGGTTCCCGTCGTTGTCGCGCAGGAAGATGTAGCCGCGTTCGGCGCGGGTCAGCTTGAGCGTGGCGTCGAGCAGCGTGACCAGGATTTCATCGAGCACGCCGATGGTATTGAGTTTGCGCGCCGCTTCCATGAACAAGGTGAGTTTCTCCAGGTCGCTGGCCTCGGGGGCGATCTGGATGCCCGAGATCTGGCTGAGAAACTCGCGCGCCGTGTTCGAGGTGGAGTGCAGCGGGTGGAAGATCATGTAGGCAACGTCGCGGGCGCCGAACTCCAGCCGGTCGTTGCGCTGCAGCTTGTGGCGGTCTACCTTCTCGCCATTGACGAAGGTGCCGTGTTTGCTGCCCAGATCCACGACAAAAAATTCGCCGTTTTCCGAAACGATGCAAGCGTGCTCGCGCGAGACGCGCGGGTCGGCGATCACCAGGTCGCGGTCCACCTTGCGGCCCACGGTGTAAGGCGTGTGATTCAGCGACAGCGTCTGCTGATCATTGCCCTGTACGAAGATCGCGATGGGAAAGATGCTCGATATACCCGAATGCGACGAAGCCGACATTTACGCTGGATTCTCCTACGGCCATTCTGCCAAACCCTGACACGGCCCCCAAGCATTCTACGATGGAGCAGGCCCTGCGGGGGCGGTAAAAGTGAGGCGGCTTCGAGGCACGGGCCCCTGCGAGCCGACGGCGTTAAGGGCGGAATCAACTGCGGCAATCTTCCGCCTTGCGCCCTCGAACCAGAGTTGCTAAGGTGCGACCATACTGCGCATCGACCCAATAGCAACGGACAAAGAGCCATATCCCCCTGCGAAAGCAAGCGCAGGCGGCCCATGGCGGAGCCTTTTACGCTGGCATTTTGTGGTCGTGCTGGCCGTCATCGTTTTCTTTGGAGCGATCCGCTGGCGCCTGCTGGATATGCCTTTGGAGCGGGACGAGGGCGAGTACGCCTACGCCGGCCAGCTCATCTTGCAGCATATTCCTCCCTACCAACTGGCCTACAACATGAAGTTGCCGGGAACTTATGCCACCTATGCCGCGATACTGGCGGTGTTTGGGCAGACGGCCCGCGGAATCCACATTGGTCTCCTGCTCGTCAACGCGATTTCCGTCGTACTGCTCTACGTGGTCGCGGCGCGGCTCTTTGGCGCGCTGGCGGGAGCGATAGCGGCTTCGAGTTATGCCCTGCTCTCTACCCACCAGGGCGTGCTTGGGTTCGCGGCCCATGCCACTCACTTCGTCGTGCTGGCGGCGCTGATCGGCTTTATCCCGCTCTTGCGAGCCGAAGAAACCAAGCGCACAGTATTTTTTTTCTGGAGCGGCATCGCGTTTGGCGTCGCCTTCCTGATGAAACAGCCTGGACTTTTCCTGGGCGCATTCGCGTTTTTCTATCTGGCCGTGCAATGTTGGCCGAATAGAAGTTGGCCGGAGAATAAACGCGAATGGACGCGGTGGGCAACGAACCTGGGCGTCTTTATGCTCGCGGGAGCGCTGCCCTTCGCCCTAACGTGCGTCGCACTCTACCGAGCCGGCGTCTTCCGCAATTTCTGGTTCTGGACTTTCGACTACGCACGTCAGTACGCCATCACCGTGCCGTGGCACGCGGCCCCGGGAGAGTTGCCGACCCACTCCTCCTCTATATTCCACTCGATCGTCGCACTCTGGATCGTGGCTCTCGCCGGTATTGTCAGATCGTTTTGGAATCCCGTGGTTCGCCGCCCTGTCGTCTTTGTCTTCGGATTGCTGGCGTTTTCTTCCGCGGCGACATGTCCCAGTCTTCATTTCAGGCCGCACTATTTCATTCTGGCGATGCCCGGGGTTGCCATCTTGATCGCAGTCGCCGTTACCTCAGCCGTCCATTGGCTCACGGTGAAGTTCACTTCTCGATGGCTGCGCGCTCTTCCGGTGATAGCGTTTGCGGTCGCATGGACGTTTGCGATTTACCATAACGCCGAGTTTTACTTCAAACTGACGCCGCTCCAGGCATGCCGCGCCTGTTACTCTCTCAATCCGTTTCCGGAAGCGGCCCCAGTCGCTGACTATCTGCGCCAGCACACCGCGCCCAACGATACCATCATGGTGTTTGGCTCGGAGCCGGAGATCTACTTCTACGCGCATCGCCATTCCGCCAGCGGATATATCTACACTTACAGCCTGATGGAAGACCAGCTTTATTGGCCTGCCATGCAGAAGCAAACGATGCAGGAGGTCGAAGCCAGGCAGCCTGCATACGTGGTCTTCGTCAATGTTTCCGATTCCTGGCTCCAGCGCCCGGGATCCCCTCAAGTTGTGGCCTTTAGCGCTTGGATGAAGCAATACATTTCCAATGGCTTTGAGCAAGTCGGAATGGTCGAACTCGCCGAGCCGGAATCGCGCTATTACTGGGGCGATGAAGCGCGCGGGCCTCATCTGCCGGGCCCAGAGCTCCGCATTTTCAAGAGAAAGGGCTGAGACACCCGTCCGGCGCATCCGCGGGATCTATCCCAGCATTTCAGAATCGTTCCGAACCCAAGGTTTTCTCCAGGCCGGAGGATCGGTGATTGCGATGGCAATTCCCGCGACCAAAATACCCCCGATGATGTCGACAAGATAGTGCCACTCGAGCAGAAGGATAGAGAGAATCAGCAGACAGTCATAGGCACACAGGACAATCAGTATTCGTTTCCAGCGGCGCATGAACCACATCACGATCAGTGGCTGGGCGATGTGCATGCAGGGTAAAGCGATGAAGTAGTCGGTCGAGATCCAATGGATCGGAACATGATTCCAAAGCGCCAGCACACGGGCGATCATGGCTTGTTGGATGGAATGGACCTGCAAGGTGCCCGGAAAGCGCAGGAAATGCCCTGGGCACAAATAATACGGACCCTGGCTTGGCCACAGGTAAAACAGCCCGAGGGCAAGATAGTAACTCATGAGAATCGTGCCCACGAACTGAAGGCCACGATCCTTCCCGTCATAAAGAGTGACCAGGAGAATGGCCGCCCCAATCTGAGGAAACATGCCGAAGTAGATGAATTCCAGAAAGCGAAAAAAGGCTAGCGGATAGGTTCCGAGCGCCCAATGCGACAGATCGGAAACGGACCATCCGTGGAGAATCCACCTGTCCATGGCGTTGAACGCCGCGTCATAGGCAAAACCGAAATGAACCGAGACGATGATGTCGTTGTAAGCGAACACCAGAAGAAAACCGGCAAATATATAAAGAGCAGGCAGCAGCAGCGAAGCGACGGCATGAAGCAGTTTGTGGGGATCCCGCTCGCGGAAATCGAGTATGGCAACGGCATCGACGGTCAGCAGCGCCGCTGTCATCCAATTAAACGTCCATGCCAGAGCCGTGAAGCAGAGCAGGACGAGAACGATGCGAAGCGGGGCGCGCCGGTAACGTCCGACAAAAGATCTCAGTACCGTCTGGCTGGGCAGCCCGATCAGGCATAGCAGCGCCGCAACGAATACGGACTGCACGGCCAGAATCCAGTACGCAATGCCAAACGTTTTCCAATCGAACCTGGCCGGAAGATGCAGCGCTCGCAAGACCGGGACGAGGGCCACGCTCAGGAGCAAGCCGATCCAGTAATGCCAATAGCGCGGCTTCATTGCAGTCCCTATCTCAGCCCCCCAGAGAGTGCCAGGAAATGGCAGGTCTCATTGCGCAATTGGACGAAACCTGGATACAGCGCTCCCGTTAACATCTCTCGGTATTCCTCTAAAGATCTCAGCCGATGTGAGCAAGAACATTATCAGAATCGGAATGATCGGGTAGACATACATGTGCCGGGCCAGCGAGATCATATGCAAAGGGGGGAGGAAAAGAACACATTGACTGCCCAGCACGGTGAGCCTCGCCCATCGCGGGATTCCGGTGTGCTCCGCTAGATATTGCGAGAACAGACCGATGGGTAGAAGCGCGATGCACAAATCCGAGGGGCTTAAGTGATAGCTCACCAGGATTGACGTCAAAACAAAATTTCCGAACGCCAGATTTGCAGCATCGGCAAACCTCGATCCAATGCTCCTGAAGGTTCTCCAAGCATGCCAGAACAGCAAAACCGAACCAATCCCGATAAGAGCCAGACGAGCTTCTGCGTGCCGTGCGACCCCCAAAACGCTGACCAATCCTCTGATATTCGCCATCGCTGCCGGATTAATGTCTGCCATGGGCAGGCTACTCAAGCTCATCAGGAAGCGAGGATATGCTGTGAAGAAGGCACATCCGGAAATACCGGCCGAAAGCAAGAGCGACGTCAGGAAGACGACGGCAAACCCACGGAGGAGCCCTTTTCTCCCGAGCGAAGCCACCAATACGACTAAGGTGAGAACTATATGGAACTTGAACAGACCACAGCCTAGCAAACAGCCCGCCGTGAAGTTGCGGTCCTTTCGCAACTCGACGACCGCCAGCGTCATCACCAGGAGAAGCAGCAGCGAATCTTGACCTTGCAGAAAACCGATCAACACCGGCGGGAACAAGAAGAACATGGGCAGCAAGACGCGCCAGTCGAAATGTTTGAAAACATGCCGCTGAAACAGTATCGAGGTGTATGTCAAAACTCCTACGTTAAGAAGGCACCATATCAGATAGCCGGTTGACAGCGACCAAAGGCAGATTGGCAAAAATAGCAGCGTCTCAAATGGCGGGTGGATGTAGTACTCGCCAACGCGTCCGGCATAGCGAATCTGGAATTGCTCTTGAACGTGGAAGTCGTAAAGTTGGTGTCCGTATCCTTCGCGTACCATCCGAGCGGCGGCATAGCGATCCGTAAAATCGGTTCCCTGCGCTCTTGCTGCAAAATTGTGCGCGAAATAGTAGACGATGCCGGCTAGCATCAGAAGAAGCAGCGTGTTCTGGGTCAACCGCCGCCACCAGTTCCACTTCGCGGGCCCTTCCGGGACCGCTGTTTCTCGATTTAGCTCGCGCACCTTCACGGTAAAATAGTGCCGCAATCTTCCCAACAGCGGGCCTTGAGTTTGCCGGTCATCCTGCCGACCTGCATTCTATCGCCAGGCGGGAAAAGCACGAAACAGGCACTGGAACCAGGCTGGAGCAGTTTCGAGTTTGGGGTATGATCACTCAGCGTGAGAGCTAACCACCTTTCTTTATCCAACATGTTCTCGCTGGTGTTGCTGTTGGGGTTGTTCGGCATGACGGCCCGTCCAGCAACCGATCCCGACCTCTGGTGGCATCTGCGCACCGGGCAGTGGATCGTGGAAACCGGCCACGTGCCGCACTCCGATCCTTTTTCCTTCACTCGCGCCGGGCACGCCTGGGTGTCGCATGAGTGGTTGTCGGAGGTTGTGTTTTACGAACTCTGGAAACATGGCGGCGCTGCTGCATTGATCGTATTTGCGGCAATGGTTACGACCGCCGGCTTCATGCTGCTCTATCTGCGCTGTCCTCCCTATGGAGGAAGAAGACACTGGGCAGCGGCAGCCACCGTCGTAGGCGCCTTGGCTTCGGCTCCATGCTGGGGCGTCCGGCCGCAGATGTTTACCTTCACGCTAGCCAGCCTGCTGCTGTGGCTGCTCGAACGCGGCACAGAACGCGGCACAAAAAAAGACCGGCCGAGGCTCCTGCTTTGGATACCACCGCTTTTTCTCCTGTGGCTGAATCTGCACGCCGGATTCGCGCTCGGACCCGCGCTGGTGTTAGCGTACGGTGTCGGCCTGATGATGGAGACGGCGTCCGGCAATACGCCGTGGCAGGAAGCGCGCCCCATCCTCCTGCGGGTGCTGCTGCTTCTGCTGGTTTGTTTGGCGCTGGTGCCTCTCAACCCCAGCGGCGCGCAACTCTATCGTTATCCGTTCGACACTTTGCGCTCATCCGGGATGCGGTCCTTCATTAGTGAGTGGCACTCGCCGGATTTTCATACCTGGCTCTACCGTCCATTATTAGTGGTATGGCTGCTGCTTCTGACGGCACTGGCCAGCGCCCGGTCGCGGCCCAAGGGACGCGTGATCGTGCCCCTGCTCCTAACTTCTTTCGCCGCCCTGGACGCGGTCCGTCACATACCAATCTTTGTTTTGGTGGCGATACCCGTGATCGCAGTGGCTCTCCCGGCGGCCAGAAGCGATCGCGAGGCGCCCAGTTCGTCGCGGTTCCGGCCAATCTTCAACGTGGCTGTCGTCATTCTGCTGGCTGTTTTCGCGTTGGTGAAATGGGTCACTCTTGTCCGCAATCAGGATGCTCGCGAGGCCGAGCAGTTCCCCCAAAAAGCGGTCGAGTTCCTGCGCGCCGCCGGCCAATCCGGGAGAGTTTTCGCTTACTACGACTGGGGCGGCTATGCCATCTGGAAGCTTTATCCCCAATATCGCGTTTTCGTGGACGGCCGCGCGGACCTCTATGGCAACGACCTGCAGGGCGACGACCTGTTGCGCCAGTTTCAGACCGCCGTGGAACTCCGCACGGGCTGGCGAGACGTTCTTAGCCGCTGGCAGGTGGAGACGGTACTTGTGCCGCCTTCGTGCGCACTGGCGCAAGCCCTCCTTCTGGACCCCAATTGGCATGTTGCCTTCAGCGACTCCAAGGCGATCATCCTGCTGCGGACGCCCCCGGCCGCCGCAACCGCCGCCCCAGACCCAGCGTCCGGCGTTCACGAAAGTGAAAAAATGTTTCCCAGAGCCATCCCGAATCTGCGAAACTAGGGGCGCATACGGGAACTGGTTCCCAAACTCGTCCGGGTGGAGTTGCCGGATAAAGATCGCGGAGGCTGGAATGACAGATTTTGCTAAGCTCTTTTGGCGCAATGAAGAAGGGCAGGACATCGCGGAATACGCCGTGATGCTGGCGGTAATTCTGGTACTCGTGATCGGCGCCGTCCGTCTCATCGGCGGCAACGCGAACAACGTGTTCTCGCAGGTAGCCAGCCAGGTAGGTACGCAGTAGGGCCGCGGCATCTGCCTCGCGCTGGCGGAAGTTGACTTCGCCTCGGCCACGAAAGGGTCCGGAGGTTTCCGGTAAGGAGGGGGATGAACCGAAGCCGTTTGTTAATGATTGGGGGCTTGGCGCTGGCTGTCGGCCTGCTTGTCGCCTTTACCGTCTATAACCGGCTGCGGACCTTCGCGGGGTCCGGTAGCAATGAGCGCGGAGTTGCAGTCGTGGTGGCCGCCAACGATATTCCGGTCGGGACCAAGTTGGAAGCTCATGACGTCCGCGCGATCACTCTTCCGCAATCGGACGTCCCTCCGGGCTACTTCTCCGCGACCTCGCAGGTTCTGGGCCGCGGCGCGATTTTGCCGGTAAGCAAAGGTGAATTCATTTTGCCCAGCAAACTGGCGGCACTCAACGCCGGTGCCGGACTTCCCTCCATGATCCCGCAGGGAATGCGCGCCGTTTCGGTGCGGGTGAACGATGTGGTTTCGGTGGCGGGTTTCGTGCAACCGGGCACCCGCGTGGATGTGCTCGCGACCGGCAGTGAAGGCTCCGGCAACGAACGTCAAACCACTACCGTCCTTGAGAACGTCGCGGTCATCGCCGTGGGCAAGAGCTTGGAGCGGAACGCTACCGGAGAGGCGCAAACTGCCCCGGTGATTACGCTCCTGGTTTCTCCGGATGATGCCCAGAAGCTGGCGCTGGCTTCGCAGGAAGGGCGGATTCAGCTGTCTTTGCGCAATCCGCTGGATACAAAAAAAGGAGGCATCGGCGCGACCCGGACAAGTTCGCTGTACCCGGGCGAGATACCGGTGGCAGCTGCGCCCAAACCCAAAGTTCACAAAGTAGTGGCGAAGGTTCCGGCAGCAGTTCCACCAACGTCCTACCAGATAGAGATGATCCGTGGCAGCAAACGGGAAGAGAATAAGTTTGATCCGACACAACCGCAATAGTTCGCGTACGCTCATTCCCTCGATGGATTTGCTCGTGCATCCTCGCAGAGGTGCGAATTCATGAAAGCTCTTACCCTCGTCGCCGCCGTTTTACTTCTCGGCGCGACCACAATCTCCGCGCGCAATGCAGCTCCCGGCGGCACTCCGCGGCCGGCCCCGGTTTCGGCCCCGGCTCAGAATCAGGACAATCCGCCCGCGGCGCAGCCCTCCACCACGGCCACATCCGCATCCGGCCAGACCGTTACCGCCGGTGCGGCTCCGCTGCGCGTGATGGTGGGCAAGTCGCTCCTCATTAACACCACCGAAAGGCTCAAGCGTGTCTCGGTGACGGACCCCGCGGTGGCGGATGCGCTGGTCGTCACACCCACGCAAATCCTGGTCAATGGACTCGCTCCGGGCGAGGTTTCACTGCTGATCTGGGATGAATTTGAGCGCTCGCAAAGCTTCGACCTTCGGGTGGATGTCGATATCACCGCGGCTTCGGAAGAAATGCACCGCCTGTTCCCGGATGAGAAGATCAACGTGACGCCTTCGCGCAACGCGATTGTTCTTTCCGGTCACGTCACCACTGAGGACATCTCCAAGCACGCGGGCTCGCTTGCGTCGGCGTATTCGAAGAACGTCGTGAATGTGCTGACGTTCGGGCCGGTGGGAGCGGACGAAATCCTTCTGGAAGTCAAGTTTGCCGAAGTGGATCGCACGGCCCTGATGCAGACGGGAGTAAACCTGTTCATGCCGGGGCTGGGAAACACGGTTGCAACCAGCCAGACCGGGCAGTTCGGCAGCGTCAGCGTCACCCAGACGCCCGCGAGCGTGACCTCGACCTCGTCTTCGACCACGGTCACGCCGGCGAGCACGACAACCACCATCAGCAACTTTTTGAATCTCTTCGTGGCCCGCACGGACATCAATTTTGGCGCTGTCATCGAAGCTCTGCAAGCGAAGAATCTTCTGCAGATTCTGGCCGAACCCAACCTGATCGCGGTCAACGGCAAGGAAGCAAGTTTCCTGGCCGGAGGAGAATTTCCCTTTCCGGTGGCGCAGCAAAACGCCAGCGGAATCGCCACCGTCACCATTCAGTTTCGCGAGTTTGGCGTGCGGCTGAAGTTCACTCCCTTGATCGAGCCGAACGGCAACATCCACCTGCACGTCGCTCCCGAGGTGAGTACGCTGGACTTCGCCGATGCCGTCACGGTTGCCGGAACCACCATCCCCGCGATCAGCACGCGCAAAGCGGACACCGAGTTCGAACTGCAAGATGGCCAGAGCTTCGTCATCGCCGGACTGATGGATAACCGGGTCACAAACGTTGCGAACAAGATTCCGTTTCTGGGCGATATCCCGATCCTCGGCAATTTCTTCAAAAGCAAGAGCGACCAGAAGAACAACTCGGAGTTGATGGTTCTGTGCACGGTGCACCGGGTTGCGCCCAGCGTCCAGGCGCCGAAGGGTCCTGTGGCCCCGGAACCGTATCTGGATCATGACAAGTTCGACGGCAAGAAGCCCGCGGGTAGCAAGTAAGATCGGGTGATCGGGTGATCGGTTTCAGGTGGCCGGGGTTTCAGATGGCCCGATGACCCGATGGTGAGATGACCCGACCTCACTGAGTGCGTATTTTAGAAAGGTCAGCGAGTAACGAGTCATGCCGGAATTATCAGTAGCCGTGTTCGCCACGGACCATGATCAGCGCGCGGTGCTCCAGGTTCTGGTGGATGGCACCAGCGTGGCGCACACCGTGTGCAGCAACTCGACCATGCCTCTGGCTGCCAACGACCCTGTCATCCGCAGAACTCAGGCCTTCACCCCCGACGTGATTCTGGTCGACATCGCCACCGATGGCATCACCTCGGCGCTGCGGGCGGTGGAGTTGCTGCATCAGGAGCTTCCCGATTCCGCCGTGTTCGCCGTCGGCCCCATGACCCAACCGCAGCTGATTGTCAGTGCCATGCGGGCCGGAGTCCGCGAATACATTGAGCGTCCCACCACCACCACCGATCTGCTCGAAGCCTTCGTCCGCCTGAGCGCAAGCCGCCGCAAGCCCGGGCGCGAAAGTTCGCGGGGAAAAGTGTTCACCATCGTGAACGCAAAAGGCGGCAGCGGCGCCACCACCGTCGCTGTCAATCTGGCTCTTGCCTTGCAGTCGGCTCACCACAGCGCGGCCCTCGTGGACTTGGCGCCTTTGGGTCACTGCGCCTTGCATCTCAATCTCAAGCCTGTCTTCACCGTTTCGGACGCCATCACCAACCTGCACCGCCTGGACTCGTCGCTGCTCGACAGCTTCATGGCCCGTCACGATCGCGGATTGCAGTTGCTGGCCGGACCCGCGGCTCCCAGCGCCATCGAACCCTCCGCTTCCGACTTTGCCCGCCTCTTTGACACCATCGTCGGCCTGTTTCGCTACATCGTCGTGGACGCTTCCTCCCGGCTTGACAGCGCTACTCGCCTGGTCAGTAACCTGTCGGAGAAAATTCTGATCATCGCCCACGCCGATGTCGCTTCCCTATGGAGCGCCGGAAGAGTCGCCCAGTATCTCGGCGAGAGCGGCTCGCGGGACCGCTTTGCCCTGGTGCTGAACCGTTATCGCAAGGTCGCTGGTTTTAATGAAACGGAGACCGAGGCCGCCATCGGAGCGCCCGTGCTCTGGCGGATTCCCAATCAGTACTTCGCGGTTTCGACCGCGATCGATCGCGGCGTTCCCTTGATGCAGCAGGGAAACACCGAAATTGCCCGCTCCATTTCCGGGCTGGCGGAATATTTGACCAAGGACGATCTAGAAGTAAAGCGCACGGCCTGGTCGCTGTTTAAAACAGTATGATGAAGCTACGAGCTACGAGCTACGAGCTTCGAGCTACGAGCGACCAGCAAACTGCTTGCTCGAAGCTCGAAGCTCGCAGCAATTAGCACGGCTTAGAAGCTATGCCCAATCTACAAGCCTTCGAGCGCAGCGAGTACCAGCAGGTCAAAGCCGACCTGCATCGCAAGATCCTCGACCGCCTCGACCTGGAAAAACTTGGCCGCGCGGCCGGAGATTCGGCGCGCGAAGAAGTTCTCATCCTCATCCGCAGTTCCGTGAACAGCGAGGCCGTCCCGCTGAGTTTCGCCGAGCGCGAGCAGTTGTCGCGCGAGATCCTCGACGAGATCTTCGGTCTGGGCCCGCTCGAACCGCTGCTCAAGGATCCCACCATTTCCGATATTCTCGTCAACCGCTTCGACCGCGTGTACGTCGAACGCGGCGGCAAGCTGGAAATCACCGGCCTCTCGTTCAAGGACAATCAGCACTTAATGCAGATCATCGACCGCATCGTGTCCCGCATCGGGCGGCGTGTCGATGAATCTTCGCCCATGGTCGATGCCCGCCTGCAGGATGGCTCCCGCGTCAACGCCATCATTCCGCCGCTGGCGCTCGACGGAGCCTGCCTCTCCATCCGCCGCTTTGGCCGCGATCCCATCACCGCGCGCAACATGCTCGAGAACAAGACCCTGACCGAGCCCATGCTGGAACTGCTCTCAGCTATCGTCAAGGGCCGCCTGAACGTGATCATTTCCGGAGGAACGGGCGCCGGCAAAACCACGGTTCTCAACGTCCTGTCCGGATACATCCCGAATTCCGAGCGCATCGTAACCATCGAAGACGCCGCCGAGTTGCAGCTCAAGCAGGAACACGTCGTCCGCCTCGAGACCCGCCCTCCCAATATCGAGGGCAAAGGCTCTGTACGCATGCGCCAGCTCGTCATCAACAGCCTGCGTATGCGTCCCGATCGCATTGTGGTCGGCGAGGTGCGCGGTGAAGAAGCCTTCGACATGCTCCAGGCCATGAATACCGGCCACGAGGGTTCGCTCACCACCGTCCACGCCAACTCGCCGCGCGACGCCCTGGCCCGCATCGAGAACATGGTTTCCATGGCCAACCTGAATATTCCCGAGCGTGCCATTCGCCAGCAGATCTCCAACGCGGTCCACGCCGTGGTCCAGGTCGCGCGTCTCTCCGACGGTTCCCGCAAGGTGATCACGATTTCCGAGGTCACCGGAATGGAAGCGGAGATGATCGCGCTGCAGGACATCTTTACCTTCGACCGCAGCGGCATTGACGAAAGCGGCAAGGTGCGCGGCGTCTTCCATTCCACTGGCATCCAGCCGCAGTTCACCGAACGCCTGGCGACCGCCGGCTGCCGCCTGAGTCCGGCGATCTTCGAGTCCCGGATGGAGGTTTAGCGGATGCCGTTTCTTATCGCCTTGCTGGTGTTTGTGGTGGTCACGCTGGCGGTCTTTGCCGCGATGTCGTTGTTTGATCAGCGCAAGGCTCAAGCTCGCGTGCTCCGCGACCGGCTCTCCACGGTTCAGAAACCGGCGAGCCAATCGGTGCCGGACGTGGCTGTTCTTCGCGACGAGGTGCTCAGCCGGATACCGGCTTTCGACACCTGGCTGCGCCGCTCCGAGCGCGTCTCGCTTCTGCAAAAAATGCTGGCGCAGGGAAACCTCGATGTTCGCGCCGGAAACTTTCTGATGCTCTGCGCCGTGTCGGCCGTGGTGCTCGCCGCCGTCGCTGTCATCGCCGGCGGCAATCTTCTCTTCGGCTGGGGCGGAGCTCTGCTCGGCTTTTTCGTCCCCTACGCCTATGCCTCGCATATGCGCACCAGGCGTTTTGCGAAATTCGAGGAGAAGTTTCCCGAGGCCATCGATACCCTCGCCCGCGCCGTTCGCGCCGGACATGCCTTCACCACCGCCCTGGAAATGATTGCCAACGAGGTCTCCGAACCGGTTGCCGGAGAATTCCGCCAGCTCTTCGAAGAACAGAAATTCGGACTTCCGGTGCGTGACGCCCTGCTCAACCTGGCCGAGCGCGTTCCTCTGGTCGACGTCAAGTTCTTCGTCACGGCGGTGATGTTGCAGCGCGAAACCGGCGGCAATCTGGCCGAGATTCTCGACAACCTTTCCTACGTCATCCGCGAGCGCTTTAAGATCCTGCGCCAGGTCCGCGTCCACACGGCCCAGGGACGGCTCACCATGGTTCTGCTCATGGCTCTGCCGCCCACGATCGTGGTCATCATGACCATGCTCAATCCAGGATTCATCCGCCCGTTGTTCACCGACCCGATCGGACACGCTTTGATTGTCGGGGGCATCACTTTGCAAACGATAGGTTACTTTTTCATTCGCAGAATTATCAGGATACAAGTTTGATGAATCGCTCGTTGGTCGTTAGTCGTTCGGAGTTGTTAGTCGCTAGTCGTCAGTCGTCAATCGTTCGGAGGTTTTGCCAACGACGAACGACTGCAGTAAAGGTCTAATTCATGGCGCTGGCACTTTCCATTTTCGTCTTTCTCACCATCGTGGTGATCGTGTTCGCCTTTGGAGCGGCCTCGGTTGCGCCCTCGTCGGTGCTCGGTTCCCGCCTGCGCGAAATCGGATGGCAGCGTCCCAAGGCCCCGGCCAAGCCCGCCATGCGCGAGCGCATGCAGCAGGCCCTCGATCCGCTGAGCCGCGCCTTGCCGGTCTCGCCCGCGGATGTTTCGCAAACCCGGCTCTGGCTGATTCAAGCGGGATATCGCAGCCCGCAGCACGTTACTATCTATCGCGGATTGCGCGTCCTGTTCGCCGCCATTGGTTTCTTCTCGGTTCTTCTGTTTACCGGATTCAATTCGCCTCTGCTGCTTGTAGGTCTAACCGGATTCGGCTATTTCATTCCCCGATTCCTGCTGAAAAAGAGGTTGCAGGAGCGGCAGCGCCGCATTCGCCTCGGCCTTCCCGATGGACTCGATTTGACCGTGATCTGCGTGGAAGCGGGTCTGTCTCTCGACCAGGCCATGATGCGAGTGGGCGAGGATCTGCGCACCGCCCATCCCGAATTGAGCGCGGAGTTCCATCTTTTCGATCTCGAAACGCGCGCCGGGAAACCGCGCGTCGAGGCGCTCCGCAATCTGGCCGAGCGCACCGGCGTCGATGACATTCGCTCGCTGGTCGGAACCCTGATTCAGACCGACCGCTTCGGCACCAGCGTGGCCCAGGCCTTGCGCGTACACTCCGATTCCCTGCGCACCGAACGCCGCCAGCGCGCCGAAGAACAGGCCGCCAAGACCACCGTTAAAATGATCATTCCCCTGGTCCTGTTTGTCATGCCCTCCCTGCTCTTCGTCACCGTAGGGCCAGCCGTGATTCAGTTGCTGCACATATTCATGCCGGTTGGAGCGGGAAAGCGCTAGGCGGATTTGTAATTGGCCATTTGTAATTTGTAATTTAAGAGCGGGATCGGCGGCCTTCCGGTTTTAAATCACAAATTACAAATCACCAATTGCAAATTGAGGGTTGTTCATGCCTCCGTCCGGGCCCAAGGGATACGCTTTCAACCGCACTCGCACCACCTATCTCGCGACCGATCTCCTGATCGCGCGCACCCACTGGTCCCGTTTTCGCGGCCTCATGGCCACCGATTCGTCCCGTTTCGCTCGCGGCCAGGGACTGTGGATTAACCCTTCCCACGGCATCCACACTTTCGCCATGCGTTTCGCGATCGACGCCGTGTACCTTGACCGCGATCGAATTGTCATCCACATCGAAGAGGACCTCAAGCCCTGGCGCCTGGCCGCCGTTCGCGTCCACGCCGCCTCCGTGCTCGAGCTTCCGACCGGCACCATCCGCGAGTCCCTGACCGTCGTCGGCGACCAGGTGGATATTTCTTTCGAAGAACGTCCCATCCACACCGAAGCGGCCTGAGATTCAGTTCTCCAAATCACGCGCCGGTTAAAGATGTGGAAGGCGCCCCAGGTTCGCGCCCATCCTTTGGGCGCTAACCTGGGAGAGGTCCGGCGGGCACCCGTGATAACGCATCAAATCACTAGCGATGTCCTTGCCAGTGCGAAGAAACCGCGCTAGGGTTATAGGCGTATGAGCGATTTGCGAAGCCAGATAAACAGCCTCTCCGCTGCGGAGAAGGCAGAGTTGCTGGATACGGTCTGGGAAAGTCTGGAAGCGGACGCAGTATCTCTGACGGATGCGCAACGGGCGGAGCTTGATTACCGCATTGCTCGGCATGAGCAGAATCCTTCCGCTGTCATCCCCTGGGAACAGGTCAGGGCGGGCCTGGTTAAGAGACCGTGATAATCCCGGTTGTCTGGACACCGGAGGCGAATGAGGATTTGCTGGAAGCGCGGGCCTGGTATGACAACATTCGCCCGGAGCTTGCGGAGCGCTTCGCACTGGCGGTCGAGGCCACGGTTGCGGCAATCGCAGACAATCCATTGCAATTCCCTGTCGTCCACCGGGGCCGTAGGCGTGCGGGAGTTTGGCGCTTCCCATACGGAATATTCTTCGAGGTTCAGGAGCATCGGATTGTGGTAATCGCCTGCTTCCACGGCAGACGCAATCCGAGGCGCTGGCAATCGCGGTAGGTGCTGACAACTCTTCAGGATTCGCTTGGCGTGGCTGTCAGAGATTTCGGTATTGTGTCCTTAAATAAATGCCCCAATGATCCCTCCCGCAATCACCCTTGACTCCGTCTGTTAAAATAGATTCATAGCAAACAAGCATTTGCCTCAGCGCCCCCTGCTCCTTGACAACTAATCCGAGCTGTAGTCGGCCATTGTTTCAGTGGCCCGCCTCTTCGACCCGTTGATCGCGCGTCGTGCAAATAACTCCATTTCTTTGAATACTTTGAGAGCGAACTGGTAACCCGCGCGAGAAGACAGCCGCTAACTGATTGATTTCCCGTGGCAGGCCCAAGCGAGGACGCGTCGAATCGGTCCGGAGGCCAAGCTAACTCCTTATTCCGGAACATTTTACCTATAAGTCCTTATTCCTCAAAGATTTTGCAGGAATTTCTCTCTAAGTCAATGATTCCACAAGGCAGGGGGGAGGGGGGTACCCCTAAAGCTGGCAATCTTTGCCAACCAGGGAAGTTGCAACATCTCCGAGAAATCCCGCTCCACTCTCCGAGAGAAAAAAGACACGAAAAACACTGAAGTCACCGCGATAATCAGGCCATCCTTCTGGCACACTACACTAGTAGGAATTCCCCCAGAGAATAACGCAGTCCAAAATAATGCCAGAGATTGCCACCATTCCCGAGGTCGCCACGCAGTGGCCCGAGCCGCCGCGCCTGCTGGTGGAATGGTCGTCCCGATGGGAAGAGTTCAAGTCAGCCTTCGGTCCAGCACTCACTCGTCCTCCGAAGCGCTTGGCCGGAGAAGCGCCGGTTGGCATGTTTCCGTATCGCGGCATGATTGCCTGCTGGCTGCTGGAGTGCCTCCTGCTGGTGGCGCTCATCGTGCTCCCCGAACGCTTTGTGAGTCTTGAGATCCCCGCTCCTCCAACCCGTCCGCAATGGGACGTCATCTATTATTCCGGCGACGAGTTACCGCAAACGCAAGACCGGGGCGGCGCGCACGCCGGCAAGTCCGGACGCGCTGGCGGCCAGCAAGCCCACCACCGCTCGCAAACCATCCGCGTAGCGCGTGGCGATAAGCCCAGCGAGAAAGTCGTGGACGCTCCCAAGGTGAATCTGCCGCATTCTGATTCCGCAGTCGCCAATCTGATTGCGTTCAAACCGAATCCCGGACCGCCGCCCGCCGAAGGCCTGCGTTCGTCGCTCAGGGCGCCAATTCTGCCGGCAATGAGCGCGGTACCGCCATCGCCGGAGTTGAACACCTCGGCAAGCCGCGCTGCCAGTACTCTGACTCCGAACATCATCCTTCCCGCGCCGGATGTTTCTCACGCCAGCACGCGCACTTCGCCAACCTTGACCGCCTCCGTCGTGCCGCCTGCGCCGAATGTCTCGCCAGACAGAATGAGGACCGCAACCCCGCTCGCGCCGACCGTCATCGCGCCCGCTCCACGAGATGCGCAACGCGACCTGGCCAGTTCCCGCATCCCCATGACCCAAACCACAGACGTGGTTGCGCCGCCGGTTTCCGCGCCGCAGCGTGACATGTCCTCCGCGCCCAAGCTGTCGCTGCCCGCCCCCGCCATCGTCGCGCCGCCGCCATCGCAGGTCAGCCGAGATCTCAACAGTTGGGGAGGCTCCGCCTCAGGCGACTTGCGCGTGAAGCCTGTGCCGCCGCCACCCACAGCGTCAGGTGGAGGATCGTTAGCGAGATTTGCTGGAGCTGCGCTCACGCCTCAGGTCATACCACCTCCAGCCAGCATAGGAAGCGCCGGCTCGCAGAGAGGAAACGGCGGTCGCTCCGGCCAATCCGCGGGCTCAATGCTGGGCCCCGCCGACGTCGTACCACCTCCGCCAGGCCTGGGCGGCGGCAAAGCGCTCTCTGGCAGCGGACGCGGCAACAAGGGCGCTGGCTCCGGCGGTCCGTTCGACCTCGGTTCAACCATAGCTCCGCCGAATAGCGCCGGAGGAAACGCTGCTGGCACCGGTGTCGTCGTCTCCAGCCAACCGGGAACACAAGTTGGACTACCGAACTCGACCGGCGGTGGCGCTCTCGCCATGTCGCCAAGCGGCACGGCAAAGAGCGGTCTAGGAGGAAGCGGCGGCGGAGCAGGCATCGGCAAAGGCAATGGTCCCGGCAGCGGACTACAAGGAGAAGGCTCGGGCGCGGGCAGAGAAGGCACAGGACGCGGCTCCGACCCCAACGCCCAGGGAGGAATCTCGCCCTACCCCGGCCCCGGAGGCGCGGGAACCGGCACCAGCGGAGCGCCCGCCCTGCCCGGAGTATCCGTGCAGGGTGGCACCACCACCATCACACTGCCCAGTTTCGGATCGCCGGGCGGCGAAGCGCCATCGACGGGCCCCGGACATTCCTCCACCAGCGCTCACGGAGGGCCAAGCTACACGGTAAAGGCGACTTCAAGCTCCGGCGGCGCCTTCAATCGCTACGGCCAATTGAAGGGCGACAACTACACCATCTACATCCAAACGTCGCTCGGAATGGCAGTGATGCAATACGCCGATGCGACATCGGCCGCGCATCGTTACTCCGGCGACCTCACGAAACCTGAGCCCATACGCGATGACTTGCCTCATGGACTGCGCCCAACTCACGTTGTGTTCGCCTGCATACTCGACCGCTCCGGAGATCTCAAAGACCTGAAGGTGCTCGAGCCGGGCGCCCCCGAAACGACCTCAAAGATTCTGGCGGCTCTGCATAGCTGGAAATTTCGTCCAGCACTTCGGGGAAACGAGCCCGTGGAAGTAAATGCATTTCTGGGATTTGGAATCGATACGCGCTAGACAGCCTTCGTCTCCCAAAGATGGAGAGACGAGCGTCCTCGCCCGCCCAGCGTAGGGCCGACATGTGCTATCATCGGCGCTAACTAACCGCGATGGTGGCGCAATGGACACTGTCGTTCAAGTCAAGAATGAAACTCCGGCAGAGCCCGGACTTAGTTCTCTGCTGAGGCTTTTCGCATTTCCCTGGTTCGCCCTCCTTTTTCTGATCATTATCTTATTCGGATTAGTCCGTTACCATCTGCGGGACATGCCCCTTGAACGCGATGAAGGCGAGTACGCCTTCGCCGGACAACTGATGTTGCAGGGCATTCCTCCATACAAACTTGCCTACAACATGAAACTGCCGGGTACCTATGCTGCGTATGCCGCGATCCTTGCGGCGTTTGGTGAAACGCCGGCGGGAATCCATCTTGGGCTCTTACTGGTAAATGCGGTTACGTCGTTGTTGCTGTACTTCCTGGCCGCACGCCTTTTCGGAAGACTGGCAGGAGTTGTCGCGGGCGCTAGCTACGCCCTGCTTTCGACAAGTTCCTCGGTGGAGGGATTCCAAGCGCACGCCACCAACTTTGTCGTGCTTCCGGCGATACTTGGCATTTTGCTCCTGTTGCATGCTCTGCAATCCGGGCGATTGTGGCTGTTCCTGGTAAGCGGCCTAGTCGAAGGGATTGCCTTCCTGATGAAACAGCACGGCGTCTTTATTGTTCTTTTCTGCTTTCTTTATCTCGTCGTGAGCGCAAGGGAACGGCAGTGCAGTCCCCGAAAGATCTTACGTTATGCCGCGCTATTTGCTCTCGGAGCGATCCTGCCTTATGCAGCCACGGTCTGGCTTCTTTACTGGAGCGGTGTATTCGGCCAGTTTTGGTTTTGGACCGTTTCGTATGCAGTGGAATACTCGAAAATGGGCCCCCATCGTGCAGTTCGCGCGTTTCTCATGCACTCCCGCGCGGTGGTGGGTCCCGCCGCGCCGGTTTGGGTTCTCGCGGCCATTGGGATCACGGCTCCGCGATGGAACCCCAGCGCCCGAAAGCACTCATGGTTTCTGACAGCGCTGCTGCTATTTTCATTCCTGGCAATTTGCCCGGGAGCCTACTTCCGGCGCCATTATTTTGTCTTACTGCTGCCTGAGATTGCGATCTTGGTTGGTGTCGCCGTTAGCGCGGCAACCGAAGTGCTGGGCGGACTACAAAAACCAAAATACTTAATCGTCCTCCCGTCCTTGGCCTTCCTCGCCTGCTTCGGAAGCTCCGTCTTCCTACAACGCGCTTTTTGCTTTTGTCTGGATCCGGAAAAGGCCATGCGGGCCACCTACAAGGGCGAAGGCGCGATGGTATTCCTGGCGGCCAGAAAGACCGCCAATTACGTCAAAAACAACTCTTCTCCGTCCTCTCGAATCGCCGTGCTGGGTTCGGAACCGGAAATCTATTTCTACGCCAACCGGCATTCCGCCACCGGCTATATCTACATGTACGCTCTGACGGCACGGCAGACTTACACGGCTCGCATGCGGCAGCAAATGATCCAAGAGATCGAGACCTGTCACCCAGACCTCCTCGTCTACGTGGATGACCGGGATTCGTGGAACTATGTCGACGCTTCCGCGCCCCAGGTAGTCGCTCTATTGTCCTGGGCGCAAGAGTACATGCAAAACCAGTATGAGAGAGTCGGTGTGGTGGATATCGGCGAGTCGATTCAATATGTCTGGGGAGACGCTGCAAGAACCTATCGCCCACGCTCTGACAAAGCGATGTATGTGCTCAGGCGCAAAGTTGAATAGGGGAAAGATGTTGCAACTCGGGACGCAAACCTAGACCGGTTTCAGCGTTCCTCTATTCGCGATACAAGTCGGTGACTGGCCACGTGGGAACGCACACCCCTCCTGCGTCCGGTGGAGTAAAGCATCGCAACCGTGAACATGCGCGAACCCTGAGCGGTTCTAATATCCCTTTCGCTTATCCACTACGGCAAGCAAGGGTTGGCCACTAAGATAGCGGCGCAAATTCTCCGCGAACAGCGCGTAATGCCGCTCCCATAACTTGTCGGTCAGTGCCGCGGTGTGCGGAGTAATCAGCAGATTGGGCACGTCCCACAGCGGAGAATCGGCGGCCAGCGGCTCTTTTGGAAAAACATCGAGCGCGGCGCCGCCTATCTTCTTCTCACGCAGAGCGGCGGCGAGTGCGAATTCATCCAACAGCGGGCCGCGACCGACATTGATCAGGCAAGCTTCCGGCTTCATGAGCGCCAGACGCTCGGCGTTCGCGATTGCCTTCGTGCTATCCGTGACCGGCGCTGCCAGCACAATGTAATCCGCTTGCCGAAATACCTCGTCGATCTGAGCCGGTCCGAACACGGCGTCCGCGCCTTCGCTTCCCTTCTCCGGACGCTCACGCCCGGCGATCACCCTCATGCCCAGAGCTTTCGCACTCTTCACCACCGAACGTCCGATGCTGCCGAGGCCCACCATGCCCAGGGTTGCTCCCGCAACTTCGCGGATGCGAGGCAGTTCGTCCCACAGGATCTGCTGCCCCCAAATGTGTTTCTCCTGCAGGCGCACGGAGTCTGGAATTTTCTTGGCCAGCGCGAAGATGAGCGCGATGACATGCTCCGCCACCACTGGCCCATGCACTTCACGCGCATTGGTGAGAACGATGTCGCTGTTGACGAGTTCCGGAAATATGAACTGATGAACCGCTGCCGCCGGAGAGTGAATCCACCGCAGTTTCTTGGCCGCCGCGATCTGCTCCGGACGAATCGACCAGGAGATGATAATTTCAGCATCGACGATCTCTTCATCGACTCGCTTGTAGTCGGGAAGATGAACGGTTTCAATGTGCGGAAACTCGTGCCGCAGTCGCTCGGAAAACCACGAGGGAGCGTTCCACTGGTCGAAAGGATGGCGGACACAAATCAGAAGCTTGCACATCGAGTTCGTACGGATCGAGCCATCAGATGGTCGGGTCATCAGGTGATCGACAAATCTTCTCGGCGTCCTCTGCGGCTCGGGGGTTCAAGCCTTCTCGGCCTCCGCAAATCCGAAGGTCAAAGGAGAATCTATAGGAGGGCTCGCAGCTTTTCAAATCAGGACGAGATTAACTGGATGTTCATTTTCAGCGGGTCGACCTGTTGTCATATACTATCGCGGAGGAAAACATGCCGATCAGCGAATTGCTTCTCGTCGAATTCGATGAAGAAATAAAAAAGACGCGCACCACGCTGGAACGCGTTCCGGTGGACAAGAAGGATTTTGCGCCCCATCCCAAATCCATGCCGCTTGGCAAGCTGGCGCCGCACGTGGCGCAGTTGGCCGGCTTTGGTCTTTCGATACTCACAACTCCTGAGCTTGATTTCGCGAAAAGCAGCTACAAACCTCTGCCCTTTGAATCGGCGGCGCAACTGGTTAGCGCGCTGGATGAAGGCGCTGCCAAGGTCCGCGCGGCCCTCAAGAGCACGCCGGATGAAGCCTGGACGCAGCCGTGGAAGCTGAGCTTCGGAGGCAAACCGATCTTCGAAGGCTCCCGCTTCCTCGCCTACCGTGAGATGTTTCTGAACCACCTCGTCCATCATCGGGCGCAACTAGGCGTTTATCTGCGCCTGAACGGGAAACCTGTTCCCGCGATTTACGGGCCTTCGGCGGACGACACGATGGGATTTTAGCGGGAAGTTACGACATGAAAGTTTTGGGAGCGGCACGGATTCACAGGCTGCGGAAAAAGTGTCTTCTGCGTCGCAGTCTCACCTCAGCGGCTAAAGCCGATACTGAAAATAAGCCAGTTATCGCAGCGGTAACCCGCTGCGCCACCCAAAAACAAGCGCAGCATCGAGTTTTTCCGCAACCTGTTCAGCCGTGCCACTCACTGTTCTGCCCTCATCCCTTGTAGTTCAGCGCCTTGATCCCCAGGAACTTTGCCGCTCCACCCAACTCCTCTTCAATCCGCAGCAACTGGTTGTACTTGGAAATTCTGTCGGTGCGCGACGCTGAGCCCGTCTTGATCTGTCCCACGCCAGTCGCCACCGCAAAATCTGCGATGAACGTGTCTTCGGTTTCGCCGGAGCGATGCGAGATGACTGATGTGTACCCATTGCGGCGTCCGAGGTCGATCGCGTCCAGCGTCTCGCTGACCGTGCCAATCTGGTTCAGCTTGATCAGGATCGAGTTGGCAATTCCCTTCTCGATGCCCTTGGCGAAGATTTCGATGTTAGTGACGAAGATGTCATCGCCCACCAGTTGAATCTTGCCGCCCAGTTCTTTGGTCAGGAGCGCCCAGCCGTCCCAGTCGTTTTCGGAGAGGCCGTCTTCGAGCGATACGATGGGATAGTCTTTCACCCATTTTTCATAATACCGAATCATGTCTTCCGAACTCTTCGCCGACTTGTCGGATTTCTTGAAGATATATTTTCCGTCCTGATAAAACTCGCTGGCCGCGGGATCGAGCGCAATCGCAATGTCTTGACCCGGCTTGTAGCCTGCCTGCTGAATCGCCTCCACTACGACTTCAATGGCCTCCACGTTCGACTTCACCGACGGAGCAAAGCCGCCCTCGTCGCCAACCGACGTGTTATAGCCGCGCTTCTTCAGCACCCCCTTGAGCGTATGGAAAACTTCCACGCCCCAGCGCAGCGCCTCGGAAAACGACGGTGCTCCCACCGGCATCACCATGAACTCCTGGAAGTCGACATTGTTATCGGCGTGCGCGCCGCCGTTGAGGATGTTCATCATCGGCACCGGAATGGTGTTGGCAGCGGCTCCGCCGAGGTAGCGATAGAGCGGAAGCTCAAACGCGCGTGCGCTCGCGCGCGCCGCGGCCATCGAAACCGCGAGAATCGCGTTCGCTCCCAGCCGTCCCTTGTTCGGCGTGCCATCCAGTTCGATCAGCCTCGCGTCGAGCCCGCGCTGGTCGGCTGCGTCCAATCCGATGACGGTTTCCGCGATCTCGCCATTGACGTTCGCAACTGCCTGCAGCACGCCCTTGCCGAGGAACTTACTCTTGTCGCCATCCCGCAATTCGACGGCCTCATGCTCACCGGTGGACGCGCCACTCGGCACAATGGAGCGCGCGCTGGCGCCGCCATCCAGATAAACTTCAGCTTCAACGGTCGGATTGCCACGCGAGTCAAGCACCTGGCGTCCGCGAATAACAGCAATACTTGTGAGAGGCATAATGGCGTCCTTTATTCGTCTGATGGATTTAGAAACAAGATCGCTAATTGTAGAGACGCGGCTAGTCGCGTCTCCGTGTACGATTAAGAATTATATCGGACGGAGAAGGACTCGGTATGCGCTGTGACTACACGATCGAATTGCCCACCGAATCCTCCCCGCACCCCGTCCGTTATTGCTCTAGATTTCCACCCCGCTTACAGTCGAACTCAATATGAAAAACCGCACAGAAACTCTGGAAATCGGTTCGCGCGCCCCGGACTTCTCGCTCGCAGCGGCCAACCGTGAGGGCACGTTCACTCTCAGCGGGATGCTGGCGCAGGGCACGCTGATTCTCGAGTTTCTGCGCGGCACCTGGTGACCGAACTGCGTGAAGCGCATGACTCAGTTCGAGTCACGTAGACCGGAAATTGAAGCGTTGGGGGCGCAGTTGGCATTCCTTGCCGCCGAAAGGCGAAACGGCGTGTGGAAGCCGGGAAGATTCCTGGAGAAGCATCCCATCGCCAGCGTCTTTCTGCTCGATGAGGATCGAGCTGTGACCAAAGCTTATGGGCTTCATCACGCGCTCGGCACGGATGCCATCAACATCGCGCATCCGGCCACGCTCATCATTTGTCGCGACGACGATCGGAGTGGATTGGTGCGCTACATCTATCGTGGCGAGAACCAGCTCGACCGCGCGCCGCTCGATGAGGTCCTGAGCGCTTTGCAAGAAATACGCAACTGAATCTTGAAGATTGGCAATCCGAAGCGCGCCAAATCATTGAAACCCTGAAACTTTGAACCCTGGCCGTCACTTGGCCTTCAGCCGCCCAGCGCCGCCAGATCGTCTTCCGCCAGCAACTCCAGTTCGATCCATCCTTCCACCGGCAAGGCGTCGACGGGCAGATGATTCTGCCACACGCTGAAGCGCAAGCGCAGGCGGACAGTCAGCAGATCCGAACTTTTCGGTCCGCGCAGTTTGTCGATCGGAAGCGGAGCCGCGAGCAGCCACGTCAGCGGAATGCGAAACTCAAAATTCCGGACCAGCGCCACCCGCGCAATATCCTTCGCCTGCGTCGAATCCGCCACCGCCTTGTCTTTCCCCTGCGTCACTTTCCACGACTGTATACGGCCTCGATCCACCGCCGCATTCAGCCGTAGTTCGCGCCGGGGCTTGGCCGCGCGGTTGGCCCACGACTCAAGATTCACCACCACTTCGATTGCGTCTTCCGGCACTTTGCCGCAGAACTCCAGCCGGCCGTACACATACTCCTCGTCGATCCCAGCGAACACTTCATCCAGCAGAAACTGCTTGCCGTGCATGGCGCCCGACCGCTGATCGGCCGTGTAGCGCGCCGCCCCCATCCATTCGAAGTAGCGAACCCGGTCGCCGGATACCTGGGGGTGAATGTAGGCGGTCTGCGGCGTGAACCAGGGCCGCGCCACTCCCGCCGTGATCGCCTGCGCCAGATAATCGGGCGGATTGCCGTTCAACGCCTGGTACACATTCGATAGATGTTTGCGGTAGAGTTCGTCGAAGTCGCGATCGTTCGCCGAGTGGTGTTCCGGTCCATACCACCAGTTCCAGTCGCTGCCCTCGGCGATCATGATCTCTTCGAACGCCAGGTCGCGTTGTTTCTTGGTTGCGTCCGGCGCCGCCTGGGCATAGAAGTTGCGCGCGTGATAGAGATAATCCCAGGCCTTGTTGTCCTCGGGCGCTCCAATCCATACATTGAAGTTCGCGCTGATCCACGACCCCGGCGTCAGCGATTTCAGAGGACTGACGTTCTTGTGGCGCGCGATCGCTTCCGTCACCGTCACCGCTTCCATCCCCGGCTCTTTCTGCAAAGCGTCGTAGAATCTCCGCAAGAATTCCCGCCCCGAGCGCGGGTAGTACTCCCAGGCATTCTCGCCGTCCAGAATGATCGGGACCACCGCATCCTGCCCGCTCGCAATCACCGACTTCGCCGATTCCTTGATTTTGTGGATGAGATTATTGGCGGCGTCTTGCGGCGGCATTCCCGAATACACGAATCCGATCAGGTCGGAGAGCGTGTGGTCGCGGAACAGCAGATTCATTTTCGTGTCGGCATTCTCGTAGCGATAAATCGTGTACAGGCGCCGCGCCCCATCCGCATCCAGATTGCCGTAAGCGTCGCGTGAGAAGTTGATCCCCAGACTCCGCCCCAGCACGCCTTCGTCGGTCGCCATCCACTGCACTTTGAGCTTGTGAGCAATCGCCAACACCTCTTCGGAAACGCTGCCCTCCGACGGCCACACCCCTTGCGGCCGCAGGCCAAACACTTTTTCGTGCAGATCGAGTCCGCGCAGCAATTGCTCGCGAGCGTCCTCAGGATGCAGAAACCGATTTTGCGGCAAAGGCAGACCGGGCGAGGAAACCGCGCCAATCTGGGTGTCGCACACCAGCGGCAAAATGGGATGATAAAAAGGCGAAGTCGAAAGCTCGATCAGGCCCTTCTTTGCCGCCTCCGCATGAATCGGCAGAACCCGCCCGATCAGTTCGCGCTCCAGCGTCATCACAAAGCGCTGGTCTTCGAGCGTATAGTCCCGGCCTTTGCGGACCAGTTCCGCAACGCCTTTCTCCGCTAGAAAATATTCGTCGAACCATCCAATCTGCGAAAGCACCTGCAAATCGGTGAAATCCTGAGTCTGAAAATACTTCTCCGCCCGCTCGGGTGAGTCTCCCGTCTCATGGAATTTCTCCCACAGCTCGCGGTACCGCGGATAGCGCCCGATTACGTTCTCCGTATTCGCTTGAAATAAGTATTGCAGCGCAAACCGCCGCTCCAGCGTCGTCAGGTCTTTCGCGGGCTTGCTCGCAACCTGGAGGAAAGGATCCTGCGCGTCGCCCGAGACATAATCCTGAATCTGCGTGATCAGCGAAGGCACCAGATTGAAGGTCTGATGTACCTGTGGGAACTCGTACAGCAACTTCACCATCCCGTAGTAGTCTTTCAACGCATGAAGACGCGTCCAGGGCAGGCGATACTGCCCTGTCACCAGATCTTTGTAGAACGGCTGGTGCTGGTGCCACAAAACGACAACTCGCAGTTGGGCCATGACTCAGGTTCCACCTATTACATCGGCGATTTTTCAGTTTAATTCATTCCGCAATTTTTCAGAGTGAGATTCCCCGGCGCAGCCCGCACTCGTCCGACCAAATGGCACTGCGGGACGCCGACCGTTGTTTTCCGCTACTCTATTCCCGGAAGGCTATGGAACATAAATCCGCCGGCGGATGCACCGCGAAAGCTCTCATGAATTCGAAAGTTAAAGTCATCTTCTTCGATGTTGGCAACACGCTGCTCTTTCCCAATCGCGAGCGCATCCACGCACCGCTCGTCAAGCGCGGCTTCGCGCCCAATGGCGAGCATCTGCGCGATCTGGAATGTCGGACCAAGAATCAGTTCGACGGGATGATGACTGGGGTGATTACAAAGACCGGCAGCACCGACCACGGCTTCTGGTGGATGTTCTACACCCAGTTGCTCTCCGAGATTGGGCTTAAGGACGATGCCATCCGCGATCAACTCGTCGCCAGCATCCGCGATTCCGGCAACTGGGACACGATTCGCCCGGGCACTGCTGCACAACTGCAACAGATCGGCGAGCGCTACCAGATCGCGGTCATCTCCAATGCGGATGGCAAAATCGAAGACGTGCTGCGGAGGTGCGGAATCGCCCATTGCTTCCGCACCATCACCGACTCCGGGCTCGTCGGCTACGAAAAGCCGCACCCGGAAATCTTCCGCCAGGCACTGAAGAGCATGAGCGCCGCGCCGGAAGAGAGCCTCTATGTGGGCGACGTCTATTCCGTGGACTACCTAGGCGCCACCGGTGCAGGCCTGCAAGCAGTGTTGATGGACGTGCCGGGCGCCTACCGCGACCAGGGAGCGCCGCGAGTGGAATCGCTCCAGGAGTTGCAGACCGCCCTCCTCGATCTCCCGTAGAGACGCGGCTTCCCGCGTCTCTACCCCTGCACCTCAATCACCTGGTGATCGTGGCAATCGGGATGGATCTTCTGATACAGGTCCGCGAGCAGCACCGTCCCATACCGTGCCACAAAGCTCACTCCCGCAACCTCGCGCTCCTGCAGCGCCTTATGCGGAAATAGCGCGTCGCTCAAGGTATCCGCGTGCCGGGTGATGACCTCATTCCGCAGCAATTCCGCGCTGGACGCCCGCCGATGCAGCCGGTTGATTTGATGCCACATGCTAATCCGGGCGCGGTCCGCCGCTTTGATGAGCGTGGAATCCAGCCTGCCAATCGATTCGCGAACCGCCGTCATCGATTGCTCAGCACTCGCGTAAGCCTCCGTAAAGCGGGTCTGCAAATCCGCGGGCAGCGAGCGCGCGGCGATGGCTTCTCGGACTTTTTCCGGGCCGGGGAACAAATCGGGCAAGCCGAGTTGGTAGCGTGCCAAAATGCGCGCGGGCTTGGCTTCGACCAACGTCGCCGAAAACCGCGGCAGAATCGGCGTCACTCGTCCCAGCAGCTTCTCGTAGACGACGGCGGCCTGCGCGAAGTATGCGACTTCCGCCGCTCCGCCGGTATAAACGAGCGTCGGCAGCAGGAAATCCTGCACCACGGGACGAAGCAGCACATTCGGATTGAATTTCTCCGGAGCCTCGTCAATGTGATCCAGCAACTCTCTGTGAGAAATCCGTTCCTCGCCAACAGCGTACTCGCCAGCGTTGCCGCCATTACTTCGGCGCCGCACCACCGTGCGCGCTCCATTCTTTACTTCAAAAAGCAGCGTGCTCGCCGAAGTCACTTTGACCTGCTGGTGATATCCCGCCGCTTCGAGCGCCTTGCCCCGCGCCAACAGCGCCTCATCGAGTTCGGAGGCCTGTTCGATCGCCGCACGCAACAGCGGCTTTGCGAGATCGTGGAAATCCTTGTCGGCTGGATCGAGCAGGATGACGCCCCAATCGGCAAACAGCCGCGCAAACAGCAGGGCAAACGCGCTACCCAGGGTTTCACCCGGACGATATGCCTGACGGAGCCAAGCCGTGACTTCGGAATCTCCCAAGAGCGCGGCGGCGCGCTCAATCACCGGCTCAACCTCCGGCCCGAACCTGACGGTCCCAACCGGCGCATCGGGCACCGCGTTTTCAAACGCATGGCCCTCCGCCGCCAATCGTTCCGGAAGGCCGTGCTCGGAAAGCAACGCCGCATGGTTGACCTCGGCCAGGTCGTGATCCTCGGTCGCCAGCCAGAAGACCGGGACGCAATCCACTCCCGCTGCCGTCGCCGCTTCCGCAAGTTTGACCGCCGTGAGCGCTTTGAAAATTGAAAACAGCGGGCCGCCAAAGAGACCGACTTGCTGTCCCGTAACCGCCGTCAGCGCGCCTCGCCGAAGCCGCTCAATATTCGCCAGCGTCTTCGGAGAGGCGTCCCAGGCGCGATTCTGCCGCTCGAGAATCTCGCTCACCTGACGGCGGCGCGCGGTGTCATAAACCACGCGCGAGGATTCGTCCTTCACCCACTCGGAAAAAATCGGCGACCGTGGATACATACCGCGAACCGATGGAGTGTAGGAAAGATAATCGAGGAAGAGGCGGGTAGAGTGCGGAATATGCTGGAAGGGCAAACACTGCGACTTCATCGGCAGTTCTCCCGACATCTCTCGATACACTGGCGTATTTTTGCGATCCGCATGTCTTCTCAGTCTCTGGCAAGCCAGGGCGCAGGCGTGCCCGCGCATTCAAAAGTAACACTTCCCAGGCGGCTAGCGCCAAACTCAACTACATCAGATGATGCGGAAAGGCGCAGGTTGCAGAAGAGTGGAGGAGGAATTCGGGGAAGGCTAGAAGACAAAGACGAGCGACAACAAAATGATGCGGCCAATCGTCGCAGAGATCGCAGCGTCACCCGCAGTGTTTTAGGGCCTCACACATCCACCAGGATGTTGCCGATTAGCGCATTTCCCTTCCGCTTCAGCGCACGCCTCGGGCGTTGAGGTATTCGCTGTATTCTCTGTCGGTTTTGAGGATGTGCTCCCGCAACCAGTCTTGCAGGAAATCCAAAAGGGCGGCGGGAACGTCGGGCCTGCCCGCCAGGTTCGACAGGTTGAACTTCGTGAGTTTTTGGGCGAGCATCTGGTGGTCCCGGCGATGGGCGGCCAAGCCGGGGAACCCGTACTGCTCCATCAGGTTTTCCTCGGCGGCAAAGTGGCTAATGGTGTGCTCGATGACCTTCTCCAGGACTTCATCGATGACGTAGTCCGCGCGCCCCATGCGGACCGCGTATTCCAGTTCGGCAACCGTTCGGAAAAGTCGTTGGTGCTGATGATCCAGCTCAGCGATCTTGACGCTGTAGCTGAAATCCCAGCGAATGGGTTGTTCCATACCAGTAACTCCAGAGGCGATCAGATCAGCAAGATCGCCTTTACACTAGCGCCGTGCTTACCACGCGAAAGTGCCCTTAGTCACTCGCCGTGGTGACGGTAATCACAGTGGTTCGGTTGCCTCGCGCGAGTACTCTAAGTGAGGCGGATCGTTCATGTAAGCGTTGATCGTTGCAGTGACGACACAACTGTGAGAACGAATCGTTCCGCCCCATAGGACGTATTCCGCTTGACAGTGAGGAGCGGTCTGTTGTGAGATTAAAACGTTTCAATACGCGGCCCGCTTTTCTGCGGGCCCCGGAACAGAGCGCAGGCTCGTTCAGAGGCCCAGGCTGCGGTGTCTAGGGAAGAACCATCGAAGAGGAGTCAACGCGGCATACGTTCCGCCCGCGACCAAGGAGGCCGTTATGAGTGTCTTTACTTCAGAAGTGGTATCCAATTGCCGAAGGGTATTTTTCCTTGTGCTAGCCGCAATCCTACTTGTTCTCATACCCGCAGTGCTTTTCGGCCAGGCTTACTTTGGGACTGTGAGTGGGGTATTGACCGACCCAACCGGAGCGGTAATCCAGGGGGCAACGGTTACCCTCCTCGATCTTGACAAAGGATACAAGTTCAATGCGAAGTCAGACAACGCTGGGCGCTATCTTTTTGTTTCGATTCCGCCGGGACTCTATTCCGTGACGGCGGAGATGGAAGGGTTTGAGAAAACCATCCGCACTCGCGTCAGATTGAACGTCACCGAGAATGCGACCGCCGACCTTACGCTGAAGATTGCCAGCGCGACGCAAAGCATTGACGTCAAAGCCCAGACCCAAACCATCGCCACCGAGGATGCCGTGACCGGCTCGGTGATCGACCGCAGGGCCATCAACGACCTGCCTCTGGTGGGCCGGTATGCGCTTGACTTGGTGTACCTCACACCCGGAGTGACCGATATGAGTGACGCGAACGGCGTCGCGGATACGGGGACGAATTTTGTTTCCAACGGCAGCCGCGGCGCCAGCGCCGACATTCTGATGGATGGCACCTCCATTACCAACTACGAACCCAACGGGGGTATCACACAGGTCACCTATACTCCATCGCCGGAGGCGATCGAAGAATTCAAAGTGCAGCAGTCGAACTTCAGCGCGGAGTACGGTTTTTCCGGCGCCTCGGTCGTCAACATGATCACCCGTTCCGGCACCAACAGCTTTCATGGAGAAGCCTACGATTTCATCCGCAACACCATGACCGACGCGAATAACTGGTTTAACAACCAGAGTGGAGTTCCGATTCCTCCGGTGCACCGGCACAACTTTGGCGGCACCTTTGGCGGGCCTATCATCAAGAACAAGACCTTCTTCTTCTTCGACTGGGACGGCACGAAGGCCAGCAGTATGGGCACCTACCAGGCCGGCGTCCCCAGCGCTGCCGAGCGCACCGGTGATTTTGGCGAACTGTGCGGGTTCTACGGCGGCTCGTTCAATTCCAGCGGGATCTGCTCCGTCACAAGCGGGCAGATCTACGATCCTTATAGCGGGGTCTATGGCGTTGCTCCCGGAGGGGCAGCGGGGGCAATAAGGAACACCGCCATTCCTTTCAACAACGTCGGCACCTACGTCAGTCCGGGGAGTCCGAATCCCAACCTACCGAGCAGTCTCCAGCCGGCGCCCGGCGTACCCGGCAACCTGATTGATACTGTCGCGCAGAATATGATGAATTTGTTCCCCATGCCGACCGCTAACATGGCCAACCCAACGATTTATGACAACTGGATCGCCTCGGGGGCATCCCCTAGCGATAACGAGCAGTTCGATGTGAAAATTGACCATCGCTTCAGCGAAAAGAATTTATTGAGCGCGAAGTATTCGCAAGACTGGAATCACTACACCGCCTACAAGTGCTTCCAGAGCTTCATCGACCCCTGTGGCGGCGGAATCAACCAAGGCAATGCCCACCTGTTCGCGCTCAGCGACACCTATACCATTAATCCCACCTTGCTGCTGACCACCACCTTAGGTTTCTCCCGCGGTACGGAACTGATCGACGCCTACGACTCGAGCCGGAACCCCACTCCTCTCAGTACGCTGGGTTTTCCATCCTACCTGGAATCGAACGGTTTTAACGGTGTTCCTGCCATGTTCATCGGCGGCGGATACTATTCCGCTGGCTACACCAGCGCCGGGGGCGATCCCTACGGAAATTACAGGGAGGGCCAGGATACCGGGCAGCTTTCTGCCCTGCTGAGCAAGATCCATGGTGCTCACGAGCTAAAGTTCGGGTTCGAGGGCCGATTGCACCAGCAGAATTACATCCAGACGAACGCCCCGCTGGGCACCTTTGGTTTTAACGACACGGGCAGTTCACAATATCCTCAAGGTTTGTCGGCGCCGACCGATCCCAGCGGAGATGGGATGGCCAGCTTTCTGATGGGCCAGATGGGGGGAGGATACGAAATCCAGTTCAGGCCTGCGACCGAAAACTACCAATACGCGTGGTATGCGCAAGACAACTGGAAAGCGACGAGCAAGCTTACGTTAAACATTGGACTGCGTTACGACGTCTCGCTGCCCAGAACCGAGCGCCACAACCGTATGAATTGGTTCGATCCAACGATGACCAATCCGCTCAACGGCGGCACGATTTCGTACTCCGATCCGCTCACCGGAGCGAACGTCACCCGTCCACTGCTCGGCGGCGAGGTCTTTAACAGTTCCAGTGTGCGCACCAACTGGCTCACCGACTGGAAGGACCTACAGCCACGATTCGGCTTCGCCTATCAGATCACGCCTAAGACGGTGATGAGAGGGGGGTACGGGATCTACTATGGCCAAACTCGCTCGGGCGCCAATGGCTTGTTGAGCTACGGTTCTCAAGGCTTCAATCAATCCACGGGCATCATTTCCACCTATCAGAATGACGGCGCCACTCCCTATTTGCACCTGAGCAATCCATTCCCCAATGGGCTGATCCAGCCGCCCTCCCCGAGTTCCCTCGGCCCCCTGAATGACGTGGGCTACGGAGCGATTGGCCCGCTGCGTACTAGCGCCGCGGCGCGAACGCCGTACGAGCAGACCTTTACGTTTGGTTTCGAGCACCAATTGCCCTGGAATGTCGTTCTTGGTGCGAGCTACATCGGAAAGAAGGGGACCCACCTCTACCTCGCGGGCGGCAACAATTACGATATTCTGGGCGCTTCGGTGGAAAGCCTGCCCAACCCTGTCGTTGATCCAAACAACCCGTGCCCGACGCCAACGCCAAACATACCCTGCCTTACGAGCTACGTCACCAATCCCTTCGCCTCGGTCAACGGTGGACCCATAAGCGACCCGAACAGTACCCTTTCCAGCCCAACGGTCCAAGCGGTTGAACTCGAGCTTCCTTATCCTCAGTATCCGGGTGGCGTCACCACCGATGTTCCACCCACCGCCAGTGCCATCTATAACGCGCTTCAGCTCACGGCATCCAAGCACTACAGCAACGGCCTAGAGCTTCTAGTGAGCTATACCTGGTCAAAATCGATCGACAGTTCCTCCACGTATGACACCAACGTCGCCTGGCTGGGGAATTATGGCTCCAATTCCGGCTACGCCCTTTCGGATCCTAACAAGCCGTATCTGGAACGGGGTCTCTCGACCTTCGACGTGCCACAAATGTTGAAATTCAGCTACAGCTACGACCTGCCCATCGGGCACGGCAAGGCGCTCCTCGGCAACATGCCGCGCGTGCTGGACGCCATCGTCGGCGGCTGGAAGACCAACGGCATTTGGGAAATTCACTCCGGCCGTCCGTTGAGCTTCTTTACTGCTAATGGTGGTACCTCACTGCCCACTTATGGCCCGCAGTTGCCGAATCTGGTGGGCACGCCGAAGCGCAGCCACGGCAGCGATAGTTATTGGATAAATAACTATTTCTCCAATCCCCAGGTTATCCAAGTTCCCGACGCATACACTCTAGGCAACGCCGGGAGGACGACGAGCTCGATCCGGACGCCGACGTCGTTCACCAGCGACTTGTCAATCGCCAAGCAGTTCCTGATCTCCAGCGCGCGCGAGGGGGTGCATTTGGAGTTGCGCCTCGAAGCCGAGAATGCTTTCAATCATCCCGTCTTCGGCACGCCCGACACCTACGCTGGCGATCCCGATTTCGGGGCGATCAATTATCTGGCAGTCGGCCCCCGGCAATGTCAATTGGCATTGAAAGTGACCTTCTAGGAACATGGAGAAGCCATAGATCTTTTCCGGGAATTTCGAGATACAGAGGCGGGGGAACGGACTCATCCCCGCCTTAACGTCTCTCAAACACGACCGCGACCTTGTCTTCGTAGGCCACACGCCAGTCCTGCGGAAGTTCGCGGAGCAGATTGGCTAGAGTCGATCCGGTGGGCAACAGCGCCGTCCGAATTTTCCACTCCTGCAACACGTTCTGCCATCCTGGCGCGGCCTGGGTCAGGATCAGGTACTGGCGAATCCGGCCCGATCCATAGAGATCGTGACGGTCATCGACGACGACCTTGCGCTCGGGATACATCCTGTAGATGAGATAGCCTCCCCAGGCATCGGTCGAGAAAACCGGCTCCATGCTCGGCTGCTTCGCTGGCGATTCTTTCTGCAGAAAGCTCACGGCCTCGACCGGCACTTTTTTGGGATCAAACTGCGCATGAATCAGATGCCGCGAACCCAGCCATCCGCCTTGAAGACAAATTGCGAACGCAAAGGCCACCGAGACAACTGGCCATAGGTGTCCGCGAAGCTGCATTTCCTGCGCGCCCATCCGATCGGAGAACTCTGAAATTCGCGCCGTGCGCTTGCGCATCCATCGCCAGGCGCCGGGCTTATTCGCCAGTGCAGTGAAGTTTTCCCACAGCAGCGGTCCGGCCACCAGCACCAGCAGCATCGACGAAACCGGAAGATTGCGCGACGAATAGAATCCCGCATACGCCGCCAGCAGCACGACCAGCACGCGGCTAAGCCGCAGCTTTCCGTTGCCCCGACGATGGCTAGCGAACGCGATCAGCACAAGCATCAGGATGGCCGCAAAACAGCGCTCGGCCCAGCCGTGGAAATCCGGAGAGCGGAACTCGTCGATCCGGTTCATCAGGTAGCGATCGCCGAGATAGCGATAAATGTGCGCGTGCAGCCGCCAGCCATACGGATTCGCGAGCGTCGCCACCGCCGAGGCCACCCAAGCCCACGCCATGGCACGAGTCCGATGCGCAGCGCGAATCGCGGCAAACGCATCCTTCACCCGCAAACTTTCGACCAGCGCGGCGAGCGTGTAGATTCCCAGCAGCGCCATTCCGAAGAGCCATCCGCCATGCAGATTCACCCACAACAACATCGAGGCGGGAAAGAACCACGGGATCAACGGTGGCAGTTTTCCGCGCTCGCAACGCCCCCGTCGCTCCCAGTCTTCCAGCACGGCAAACCAGAGCAGAGAGAAAAGCCAGCTCACAATGTGCGGGCGCGCGTAGAGATGAATGGTCGAAGCCGCCTCCGCCAACAGCATCAGCACGATCGCCAGCAGCAGACCGGTCCCGCGCTGCAGCAATAGCCAAAGCAGCAACGCGAACGTCGCGGCTACCAGCAAGGCGCACAGCCAAACGACTCCGTTCAGTCCGCAAGCCTGGTGCAGAATCCCGAGGGCTACGTCGTACAACCACTCCCAGGAAAACCAGGGCTGACCTTGCATGGTGGAAGAAAACGGATCGGTGCGAGGAAGCGAGTGGGTCGCCAGAATCTGCTCGCCGCTCCGGATATGCCATCCGATATCGGGATCCGCCAGCGGCCGGTTCGACAAAGGCCCGGCCAGCACCGACCAGAAAAGAAAAATGAAAATGATGTCGCGGACGGAAGGCAGGAGAAAACGCAGGGCTGACGAACTGGGCGGGTGATCGGGTGATCGGGTCATCGGGTCATCGAGCCATCTAACTTCAACAACATCGGGTCATCTAGCAGCTGTTCGCTTTTCAGATCACCCGATGGCCAGATGATCCGATCACCCGATGCTCTTATCAATATCGCAAATAGCCAATCCCCACGCGCATGCTGTGCAGGACGCTATCCGGCATGGTCACCGCAACTGTCAACCCCAGCACCGCATGGACGATGCCGATGGCATAGATGCTGCGGTAGCGCCGGAACATCTCGCAGAAAAACAGCCCTCCAACCAGGGTGAACGTCGTCAGGATGGGACTGGGCACGTGAGCGGCGGCAAACAATGTTGCCGCGATCCAAACCGCCGCCGAACTCCCGAACAGTTCTTCGCAACGCGTGAAGAAAAACGATTGCAGCATGAATTCCTGGATCAGCGCCCACGCCAGGTACTCCCAGGTCGCATGAAGGTTCGGCCACGTCGGATTCGCCGGTATCTGGCCGCCCGCCCAACGCACTGCGAACACCAAGAAAAGCGCCGCCGCCAAACTAACCGCGAGCACCAGGCCGGAGCCAAAGCTGGTCGGCAGGCTCAAACCCATCCGGCGCAGCGAGGGCCGGTCCACCACTGCAAACACAAAAACCGTGATGACCGCGATAACACCCCACGTGTTGCGGAATACCAGCCGCGACGACCACAACGCGCGCTCGATGAACACGTAGGCAACAATCACCTGGAACCAGGTGAAATAACGCCGGTAGGCGAACGGGACCTCCAGCGCTCGCAGCCAGAGATTCGGCGCCGAAACCGGGGCAACCGAGTCAGCAATAATTTTCGACGTAATGGCCATTCTGCGAATCTCTATAGTAGGTGATAAGTGGGGCAACAGGCAGGGCAATAAGAAGGACAAATGGAGAGCAAGCCCAGACCGAAGGTAGTGATCGTGGGGGCTGGTTTCGCGGGCCTGACCGCGGCCCGCCGGATCGCCCGCCTCCCGGTTCAGGTCACGGTCGTTGACCGGAGAAATCACCATACTTTCCAGCCGCTGCTCTATCAGGTCGCTACCGCCGGCCTGTCTCCCGGCGAAATCGCAGCGCCCATCCGGTGGATACTTAGGGCCTACTCCAATGTTGAAGTGTTGCTTGAAGAAGTGCTTGATTTCAATCTGGAGCAGAAGAAGGTTATTACGAGTCAGCAATCACTCGATTACAACTTCCTGATCATCGCCTCCGGCGCCACCCATGCTTACTTTGGCCACCCGGAATGGGAGCCTCTGGCACCCGGTCTGAAGACCATCGAAGACGCTCTCGAAATCCGCCGCCGCGTTCTGCTGGCCTTCGAACTGGCCGAGCGCCAGGCTGCTGACCAGACTGCTACTGGCCAAACTAATGACCAGACCACAGAAAAGACCGCCGATGGTCCAACAGCGCTTCTGCTGCAGTTTGTGGTGGTCGGAGCTGGCCCCACCGGCGTCGAACTTGCAGGAACCCTGGCTGAAATCGCGCACCACGCCATGAACCACGAGTTTCGCAGTATCGATCCGCGGCAAAGCCGCATCCTGCTCATCGAGGGCGGACCCCGTGTTCTGGCTGCATATTCCGAAGAGCTCTCCCGCAAAGCCGAAGACCAATTGCGACGCTTGGGAGTCGAGGTCCGCACTTCTCACATGGTCACGCGCGTTGAGCCCGGCGCGGTTTGGGTGGGCGACGAAAAGATTCCATCCCCGGTGGTGTTGTGGGCAGCGGGTGTGGCCGCTTCGCCACTCGGCCGAAAGTTGGGTGTGCCCGTCGACCGCGCTGGCCGCGTGTTCGTCCAACCCGATCTCAGCATTCCCGGGCACCGGGAAGTATTTGTTCTCGGCGACCTGGCCGCACTCGCGGACGAAAACGGCAAGATGCTCCCCGGAGTCGCGCCGGTCGCCATCCAGCAAGGGGACTGGATCGCAGAAACCATCGCTCGCGACCTGGAGCATCAGCCGCGACGCAATTTTCACTATCACGACAAAGGCAGCCTGGCCACGATCGGCCGCGCCGCCGCCGTCGCCCAGTTGGGCAAGTTCGAACTGTCTGGATATTTCGCCTGGCTGGCGTGGCTGTTCATCCACATTTTTTTCCTGATCGGGTTCCGCAATCGTCTCATCGTGATGATCCAGTGGGCATGGTCCTATCTCACGTACGAGCGGGGCGCCCGCCTGATCACTGGCAGTAACGAACTGACGGGCTGGACCCAGTCTCAGCTCCACGCCGAGAATAGCAAAGACACTGACCCAACTGTTGCCGCAGGGCAGCGTCGGGCGTGATGCGCCATCTCCCCTGCCGATATAATCAACTTGTCGTGAAACGCACCGCTGTTTTCGTCTTTCTGTTCTCGCTGCTTCTCTGCCCTTTGCTTCGCGCCCAGGACACTCCTGCCTCTGGCGGAACCGTTGCCGGACAGATCGTCGCAGGACAGATCGTTGCCGGACAAACCATGGTCGTGATTCCCTTCGAGAACGATTCTCCGACTCCAGGACTGGAGTGGCTAGGCGAGTCCTTTCCCGAGACCTTCCACGAGCAACTCAATTCTCCGGTTCTATACGTAGCCAGCCGTGGCGACCGGCTCCGAGCCTACGATCGCCAGGGCATTCCTGCCGGGGTTCACGCGTCGCGTGCCACTCTCTACCGCCTAGCCGAGCAAATGGATGTCGATTACGTTGTGCTCGGCTCTTATCAGTACGACGGCGCGCGCCTCACAGCCATCGCCCAATTACTCGATATGCGCGCTCAGAAACTCCTGCCTGAGGTTAAAGAGTCCGGACCCCTCGCCGATCTCGGCACGCTGCAATCCGCGCTGGCCTGGGATTTGCTGCGCCAGATCCGCACCGACTTCTCCGTGCCCAAGGACAGGTACATCGCGAGCGCTGCCCCCGCACGCCTGGACGCCCTGGAGAATTACACACGCGGCATACTGGCCACTACTGCCGACGAAAAAGTACAGTGCTATCGCGAAGCGGTGCGCCTCAATCCGGATTACGCTCAAGCCTGGCTGGAACTCGGTGAAACCTACTATGCGCAGCGCGCATACGAACCAGCGATCACCGCCTTAAGCCAAGTACAGCCATCTTCATTGATGTCTGGCGCAGTTGCCCGCGAGGCCAATTTCTATCTCGGTCTAGCCGCTTACGCGCACGGAGACTTCGCGAAGTCCGAAAGCGCTTTCGAGTTTGTTGCGGCGCGCTTGCCGCTTGCCGAGGTGTACAACGACCTCGGAGTGGTCGCCGCGCGACGTGGCCAGAAGAAGGCCGTCGAGTATTTCGAGAAAGCGATTGAGAACGATCCCAGCGACGCTGACTATCACTTCAACCTCGGGGTAACTCTTACCCAAGCTGGCGACCGCGTCGGCGCGGCCCGCGAACTGCACGCGGCGCTCGATCATCGCCCCAGCGACGCCGAGGCGAAAATGTTGCTCGACTCCATGACGCCGCCGACTGGCGGTATCGTGCCCAGCAGCGCGAACTCGAAGGCCCCACTCGAGCGCATCAAGCGCAACTACGAGGAAGACGCCTTCCGCCAGTTGACCACGCAAATGGGAGGATGGGCTGAGCAGCGATTTGCCCGATCCGATCCCCGCGCCCACGCCCGCTTTCACCTCGAACTCGGCAAGGAACTTCTGGTCCACGGATTTACCACCGAAGCCGAGGCTGAATTCCATCACGCCGCCGCAGTCGATCCGTCAAGCAGCGCGCCGCTCCTGGCCCTTGCTGAAGATTACGACGCGCGCGGCGACGCGAGCCAAGCCCGCGCCCAGGCCGAGGCCGCTCTCCACATTCGCGAGTCGGCCGACGCCTACCTGGTTCTGGGGCGGCTCAATTTGCGAGAGAATAGAATGGAGGCAGCCGCTCAGGACATCAATCGGGCGCTGCAATTGGAGCCCGGCAACCCCGCAGTCCAGGATCTGAAGCACGCCCTAGCAGCCAAGCTCGCGGAGAAAGCGCAGCCACAGCCATGAAGCCATCCAAACCAGTTCTCAGTTCTCGGTTCTCAGTTCTCAGGGGAGCTCGTGTGGGGACGGGCGCTTTCGGCCGTCCATGCGGAGCGCAGGTCGGCAGTTCGCTGCGGTCAGAGCAACTCTGGGTTCGCCATACGGCCAACTGCATCGCGCTACTCCTTCTGTTCACCACCTTCTGCTCTGCCGACGTCCTGAAGATCGCAATCAATGACGTCATCCAGCCCGTCACCGTCGAATACATAGGCCGCGCTTTCGAAATGGCAGCCGCCAACCACGACCAAGCCGTGTTGATCGAGATGAATACACCTGGCGGTCTGCTCGATTCCACGCGCGAAATCATTAAGAAGATCGAGTCTTCCCCTGTGCCGGTTATCGTCTATGTGGCTCCGACTGGAAGCCGTGCCGGGTCCGCAGGGATCTTCATCCTCGAGGCGGCTGACGTGGCCGCGATGGCGCCAGGCACCAACGCCGGGGCGGCGCATCCGGTCTTACTTTTTGGCCCAATCGCGGCCAAGCCGGATGACGAGATGAACCGAAAGATTGAAAACGACACCGCGGCATTCATGCGCTCCATTGCCTCCAAGCGCGGCCGCAACGTCGAATTGGCGGAGAGCGCCGTGCGCGAGTCGAAGTCGTTTACCGACCAAGAGGCGCTCGACAAGAAGCTGATCGAGTACATCGCGCCCAGCGAGCAAGACCTGTTCCGTCAATTGAACGGGAAAAGCTTCAAGCGTTTCAACGGCGTGACCGTCACGCTAAGCTTGTCCGACCAACCTGTGCGCGACTACCGCATGACGCTCAAGCAGCGCCTCCTTACCTACCTCATGGATCCGAACGTAGCCTTCATCCTGCTGGCCATCGGAGCGCTAGCGCTGTATGCCGAATTCAACCATCCCGGCGCGGTCATTCCCGGAACCGTCGGTGTGGTCTTCATTCTTCTGGCGGCGTTCGCCTTGAACCTGCTGCCCGTGCGCTTCGCGGCCATTGCCATGATCGTCGGAGCCTTTGCCCTGTTCGCCGCCGAAGCCAAGTTCGCGAGCCACGGTGTGCTCACCACCGGAGGGATTGTCCTGTTGACGCTGGGCGGCCTGTTCCTGGTCGATGCGCCGATTCCCGAAATGCGCGTTCACCTCGCAACCGCGCTCGCCGTCAGCATCCCGCTCGGACTGATCACGGCTTTCCTGATGAGCATCGCCGTGCGCGCCCGCCGCAACAAGGTGGTTACCGGCGAACAAGGATTGATCGGCGAAATCGGAATCGCGCAAACCATGCTGGGACCGTCCGGAAAAGTATTCGTGCACGGCGAGACCTGGGACGCCATCTCTGCAGTTCCCGTTCCCGCCGGAGAACGCATCGTCGTTCGCCAAGTCGATGGACTCACGCTGCGAGTCGATCCCGTGCCTGCGGCGAGACCAGTCATGGCTTGAGAGTTTGCCTGTGGAGAGCCGGGCGTCCTCGCCCGGCCAGTTCCCCGGATCGCCGCTCAGCTGCGGGGGGGGGCCACTGCCTATCGTGTTGCCTTGTTCACAGAGGGTGTTGACGCGTGTTTACCGAAAAAGGGCGAAAGCCGGATTGTGAAGGTTCGGCGACAAACCACAGGCGGCGGTCGGTCGTGGCCACCCACCTATTCGGTGCGAGGGGACTGCGGCACTTTGGGCTCTTTCCGCTTTTCCTCCGAATCCACTGAAAACAGCAGGTAATGATCGTAGCTGTGTCTGCGGTAATAGTGGTGCTTGTGATAGTCGAGATAGATTTCCGCGCTCTTCGGAAGCCACAACTCCAGATTTTTTTTGGGAAACGGAACTGGGCCGTACTCCACGACCTGTTGCTCGCTCACCAACTGGATCGCCGGCACCGGACTTACCAGTTCTGATTCGATCCGCACGATCTGAAAATTATCCGCCGTAATCCAAGCGCGGCCTTTCAACCGCAACGGAAATTTCTGGCCACCCACGAAGAAAAGTTGGAATGCATCGGGCCGGTCTTCGCGCTCCTTAAAGTGAACCAGCCACGCCGCTTGCTCATGCCAGCGCCCCAGCCCTTCGCATGTCATCTCGAAATCCTGCCGCTTGGCGGGGTGAAATACCAGAGCCAACCCGGCAAACCCGCTGGTGTCTCCGATCTCGTCGGAAGTGTCATCGCTCGACTGGCGCTGAAACCTCTGTTCGTCCACCCTAACCAACCCTAGTTTCTCCTCCGAAAGAGCAGCCACATAGTCGTAGTCTTGAGTTTTCGTCGTGGCGGGATTCCCCATTTCATCCACCCGCTTGTGCAGCAGGTGCTCGTTGGCCGCAATCCGCGAGACATTGTCCGCCAGTTCTTTCACGCGCCCGCCTGACATCTCCATCACATTCTCGTACGGACAATTAACCCCAGCCGCGACCGGCGGCTTAGTTTCATCGATTCCCTCGGGGCGCCACGGCTTGACCGAGAGCCCGAGTTCAGGTGTGGCGAGCAGAGAGTCGACGCCGGACGAAGGCGTCGCGTTGTTCCGCGTCGTATCGGCATCACGGACAGAAGCGGCGCCGGATACTTCGAGCTTGGCGATCAGGTCGCGCACTTGGGGAATGACAGGGTTCTTGGGTAAATCCCGCACGAAGGTTTTGAGCGCCTGGATACCCTCTTCCCTCTTTCCCAGATTGACCAGGGCCTCTCCTAGAACCAGATTCGCCGTGCGCGCCCCGGCTTTCCCATATGCGATGGCCAACTCCGCCTGTTGTCGAGCCTCCTCATACTTCTTTTGTTTGAGGTAAGCATCGGCAAGTAAGTTGTGCGCCATCCAATAGCCGGATTGGGCCCTGATGGCTTTTTCCAGCGTTGCCGTCGCCCCGAGATAGTCTTTTTGAATGAGATCTACGCGGCCGAGCAACGTCAACGCTTGCACGTTGCGCGCATCGAGACTGGAAGCGGCCTCCAGATAACTGTGCGCCTGGCCGAGGTCGTTTTGCCGATAGAACAGGTATCCCAAAAGATAATTCAGATCCGAATTCGACGGCGCCAGCTTATAAGCCGCATCCAATCTTTTGCGCGCGTCCTTCAGATTCCCGGACTTGAGGGCAGAAACGCCATGCTTGAATTCTTTGCGCGCCTTGGGGGGCATTGCCGTCTCGGCTATGTTGAAGTCCGGTGCCTCTGGATCGCGATGCAGCGCAACCTCTATCCGATTCGTGTCTGCCGCTAAGTCTCCCGCTATGACAATCTCGAATTCCTTGTGCTCGCTCAAATATCCGACAGCGCTTATATCCATTTCGTACTTGCCGGGAAGCAGGCCGAATCCGGCTTCCGATTGTTTTTGTGCGTCGGTGGTTAGCCAGCTAACAGTGTGATTGGACTGGTTCGTGATCTTTAAGACCGACTGCCGATCAAGATGAGTCTTGCCGTCCTCCGCGTACACCGTAACCCGCACCAGCGACTCGCCGGGGTGGAGTTCGTACCCGTTGAGTCCGGAATCTGGCCGTGACATTTGATCCATTGTCTGCATCCCCTGGGGGATCCCGCCGGGGGCCTGCCCCGAGGCAGGCCCGACCAGAAGATGGAGGAGAAACAGAGTTCCGATGAAACAAGTAACTGCGATCCGTGCCGCACTTTGAGAAACCATAAGATAGCCGACAGAATTATCGCACGCTGGGCCGGGGGGGTGCAGCCCTTTTAATGGGGTTAGTTTTTCTTTCCTGTAACGGAACGCGGGTGTTCCATCCTTGCGGTATCGTTCGCCATGCCACACCCCCAGGGACGGTCTCCAGAGTGGTAGAATACCGCCGACTTGTCCATCCCCATACAAACTCCCAATCTGGCGCTGCGACCAGTCCCGAGACGCTTCTCAGATCTTATGCACCCACGGAAAAAATGAATGCGATTTCCACGTGCCGTCCTGGTTTCACTAACCCTGCTCTTTTTTCCGATCGGCGCGCTCCTGTCTGCCCAAGTCGCCCCCGATCTTCTGGGTAAACCCTGGCCCTCGCAATGGATCACCGGCCCCGGCGAGCCCCAACGTGACCCCTTCGTATTCCACTTCCGCAAAGTTCTGGATCTTCCCCAAGCCCCCGCGCACTTTCTGGTACACGTCAGCGCCGATAGCCAGTTTCTGCTGCACGTAAATCAGCAGCGCGTCGGCACCGGACCTGCGCGCGGCGATCTGGCTCACTGGAGATTCGAAACCTACGATCTGGCTCCCTACTTACATGCCGGAAGAAACACGTTGGCCGCGACGGTGTGGGGTTTCGGTGTAAGAGCGGCGTACGCGCAAATCAGCGATCGAGCCGGATTTGTTCTGCAAGCCGACGCCGCAGCCGACCGCGCCGCCGATAGCAACGAAAGGTGGGAGGTGGAAGAAGACAAGGGCCTGACGACACCAGAACCAAAGCCCGAAGTCTCCGATTTTTACGGAGCCGAACCCGGCGAGCGCATCGAGGCCCAGTCCTTCGACTGGCAGTGGGACGCCGAGCCCACCACTACCAATAATGACCCGGATCGGCCGACTGCGTGGAAGAAGGCCGTAGCCATCGACAATCCTGCGCTGCGAGGCAGCCAGATGCAGTCGACAAACTGGCAACTGGTACCGGACCCACTCCCCTCCATGGCGATGGAATTGATTTCCGCCGGCAAGACCGTCCGCACCTCAGGCCTAGAGATCACTGCATTCCCCGACAAGCCCTTCACCGTCCCACCGCAATCGAAAGTTAGCGTACTGGCAGACGTAGGACACCTTACCACGGCCTACCCCGAACTTACGGTCAGCGGAGGCCAAGGCGCCAGCATCCACCAGACCTACGCCGAAGCTTTGTACGACGGCAAAAACCAGAAAGGCAATCGCAACGAAATCGCAGGCAAGCAAATCGCCGGCCTCGCTGACGATTTTTTCCCCGACGGCCCGACCCGGACCTTCATGCCGCTAGCCTGGAGAGCCTGGCGTTACTTGCAGCTCGATATCGCAACCGGCAACGAGTCCCTGAAAGTAGAAAGCCTGCGGGCGTGGTTTACCGCCTTTCCCTTCGAAGAGCGGGGATTCTTCCATTCCGACGATCCCAATCTATCCGACATCTGGCAAATCGGCTGGCGCACGGCCCGCCTCGACGCCCATGACACCTACATGGACACTCCGTACTGGGAGCGCCTGCAATACATCGGCGACACCCGCATACAGGCCCTGCTCTCCTACACCATTGCCGGAGACGACCGCCTCGCCCGCCAAGCCATCCAGTCCTTCAACGACTCGCGCATCCCCGACGGCATCACCCAAAGCCGCTACCCGTCCAACTCCAGCCAATTCATTCCAACCTTCTCCCTGCTCTGGATCGGCATGATCCACGACTTCTGGCTCTACCGTGGAGACCAGGATTTTGTGCGCCAGCAACTCCCAGGCACACGCACCGTACTGGCCTGGTTCCGCCAGCACCAGCGACCCGATGGACTCTTGGATAAGTTGCCCTGGTGGCCATTCGTGGACTGGGCAAAAGATTTCGATGCCGGAGTTCCACCGCAAGATGAGAACGGCGGCTCCGTCCCCATCACTCTCCAGTACGTGGAAGCGCTGCGCAACGCGGCAGAACTGGAAAGCGTCATGGGAGACGCGAGACAAGCAGCCGAATATCAATCCGCGGCAGCCCGTGCTGTGCGCGCGGTACGAAATCTATGTTGGAACAAGCAATATGGCCTGGTCGCCGATACTCCAGCTCAGACCCACTACAGCCAGCACGCCAACATTCTCGCCGCGTGGCTGGACGTAATTCCCAGCCCACAGCAAAAGACCGTGCTGGCAAAGATTCTCGCGTCGGAGCAAAACCCAATCCAGCCTGAAACGGCCAAGACTGAGCCGCTGCCGCCCATCTCAAAATCCACTTACTATTTCCGCTTCTATCTCGCCCGGGCCCTCGACCATGCCGGCATGGGAGACGGATATCTTCCGCTGCTCCAGCCCTGGAGAGATATGACCGCCCTCGGCCTAACCACGTGGGCTGAGACCCCTGAGCCCACCCGTTCCGATTCGCACGCCTGGAGCGCCCATCCCAACTTCGATCTGCTGACCATCGTAGCCGGCATCCGTCCCAAAACCTCCGGTTTCACCCAGGTCACCATCCAGCCCCATCTTGGGACCCTGCACCATGTAGCCGGCGCAGTGCCCACTCCGAAGGGAGAAATCAAAGTCGAATACACCCGAACCAACGCGGGAGTGGAAGCCGTAATCGTGTTGCCTGCAAGTGTTTCCGGCAACCTGATCTGGGACAAAAAAATCTACAACCTCCATCCCGGCCAGCAAGAACTAACATTGCCCCAGAAGTGATTTCGAGTTTTTCGCTTTTCGCCGCCCCGCATCATCCTCAACAATGGCGCGGGCTCGTTCCTCACAGCCATAAGCGCTCGCATGCGCTACAATCCGCTGAGACTCTGAATTGCGATTTGCCTGGAGGCATTTATGGATCTCGGATTCCCGGTGATCACCGTCGCTATCGTCATCGTCATCATCTACCTGCTGAGTTCCATCAAGATTCTGGCCGAGTATGAGCGCGGCGTCATCTTCCGCCTCGGCCGCTTGCTGGGAACGGCCAAAGGCCCAGGCATCATTCTGGTCTTCAGCCCGATCGACCGCATGGTGCGCATTTCGCTGCGGCAGGAAGCGCTGGAAGTTCCGCCGCAGGACATCATCACCCGCGACAACGTCACGCTGAAAGTCAACGCGGTCATTTTCCTGCGCGTCATCGATCCCAATAAGGCCGTGGTGGAAGTATCGAATTACGCCTACCAGACTTCGCAGTTTGCCCAGACTACTTTGCGCTCTGTGCTGGGCGAACAGGAACTCGACGAATTGCTGGCGCACCGCGACAAGATTAATCTGCGGCTGCAAAGCATCCTCGATACGCACACCGCGCCTTGGGGCGTGAAGGTCGCCAACGTGGAAGTTAAGCAGGTGGATATGCCCGAGTCCATGTTGCGCGCCATGGCCAAGCAGGCCGAAGCGGAACGCGAAAAGCGCTCGAAGATCATCCACGCCGAAGGCGAGTTCTCCGCCGCCCAGCGATTGGTCGATGCCGCGCATCTGTTGTCCAGCGAACCGATCAGCATCCAGTTGCGCTATCTGCAGACGCTTACCGAAATCGGGGTCGAGAAAAATACGACGGTCGTGTTCCCGGTGCCCATCGATTTCTTCTCCGGTTTGCAGAACTTGCTCGCAGGCGCGAAAGCACCCGCCCCGCCGGAAGGAAAGTAGAGGTTGCGGAAAGTTCGATATTCGAGCCAGCCCGTAAAGGGGCGTCCGATTTCGAGAAGGTTACGGCATCGCTGAAGCGATGCCCTGATACGAAACACAGGCTGTTCAACAGCCTGCTAGAGGTTGACGCTACTCAACATGGCCAAGGCGCAGCAGGACACGGAGATCACGCTTGGCACCGGCCGCATGCTGGCCATCTTTTTCACCTTTGTCCTGGTCTGCGCTTTCTTCTTTGCGATCGGCTTTTCGCTCGGCAGAAGGACCGCCATGGCGGGCACGGGCATCTTGCAGAGCGCTCCGACTGGAGTTCCGGCGACCGTGGTTCGACCGTCGGCCGCCAAAAATACCCCTCAGCCCACGCCACAGTCTCAGTCCAACGATTTTAGCTTTTACAAGGCGGTAGGCGAGAAGAACGCCGACTCCGCGCTCACGCCCCAGAGTTCGACGGCGCAACAGGCATCCTCGACTGCGGCAGGCGCCGAGGCGCCGCCAAAAGCCCCTACCGACGGCGCAACCGCGGCGTCCGCGCCATCGACGACAACGAGCGGCGGCTACTATGTGCAGGTCGCCGCAGTCAGCCGGCAGGAAGATGCCGAAGCGCTGGTCGAAGCTTTGAAAAAGAAGCAGTATCCAGCCTTCACCGCCAGCAGTACTCCCGTCGACAAGTTCTATCACGTACAGGTCGGACCTTACGCCGAACTGAAGGATGCCGAGGCGATGCGCGCCCGGCTCATCAGCGATGGCTACAATCCGATTGTGAAAAAATGAGAGGAATTTGTAATTGGCAATTTGTAATTTGCAATTTAAGCGCAGTCTCCCGCGCACCGTGATCTTAGGTTTTTAAATTACAAACTACAAATCACCAATTACAAATCTTATGGCTCCCAATCTCGATTGCTTCCTGCACGCCATTGCCGATCCCACTCGCCGCCGGATTCTGCGCGCGCTCAAGGAGAAAGGCGGATGCTCCCTCGGCAAGGAAACCGGGCTGTGCGCTGCCGATATCGAGCAGCGGGTGAAACTGGCGCAGCCTACGGTTTCGCATCACATGCGAATTTTGGAGAAGGCCAGCCTGGTGGAAGCCAAGAGAGAAGGTCACTGGCGCTGGTACCGGCGCAACGAAACCTTGATTACGGAGATGATGCGAGGACTGAAGGGACAACTTTAGGAGGCCGTGGCGAAATTCGATTTCCGATGCCCTGCCCCTAAAGGGGCGTCTGATTTCGAAGAGCTTACGGTATCGCTGAAGCGATACCCTGATACGAAACCGGAGTTTTTCCGCATCCTGTTAAGCGATGCCCTGATACGAATCGGATTTGCGCGCAAGCCGGTTCGGTTGCGACTATGCTCCGGCGCCCGCCATGGAAGCTTTTTCTTCGCTCTTCTCTTTCGGCTTTGTTGACGAGTTCCCTTCCCTCTGGCTCAGCGCACGTACTTGTGAGATCAGGTCGGCTACCTCAAAGGGCTTGGCCAGCGAGGGCACACCGTGTTCTTGCAGGAAACCTCTCGTCTGCTGATCGGTCACGCTGGAAAACGTCAGCAGCAGCCCTTTCTCCAGACCGGGGCAGTTCTTCGAGATCCACTCGTACATTTCTTGGGCGCTGCTTCCGCCGGGCATGCGACCGTTCATCACGATCACGTCGAAAGAGCCGTGGAGGAGTTGTTGCTGCGTGTCCTCCACACTCATAGAAGTAGCGACTTCGGCCCCCGCACCGACCAGCACGTCGCGTTCAAATTCCAGCACCGCTTCTTCGTCCTCGACCAGCAGCACACGCCCGGTCAACATCGAATCGCGCCGCGTGGAGACCACTGCTTCCGGCAACGCGGGTTTCTCGCTCGCGAGCAAACGGACTTCAATCGTCGCTCCGCCTTCTTCGCGGTTGCGCGCCACGATTTCCCCGCCATGTTCCTTGACGATCCCGTAGCAGATGCTCAAACCAAGGCCCGTTCCCTTGCCCACCGACTTGGTGGTGTAGAAGGGATCGAAAATCCGGCTCGGGTCCTTGATTCCCGGACCGCTGTCATGGAACTCCACACACACGTAGGCATCTTTCTTGAACACGCGGACTTTCAACACACCGCTGCCGCTTCCCTCCACCATGGCATCGAGCGCGTTGTTGACGATGTTCAGGAAGACCTGCTCCAACTGATGCGGATCGGCCACCACCGAGGGCAGATCCTCGGGAATGTCGCGTTCCAGCAAAACGTTGTTGACCTTCAAATCGTATTCACGCAGCGTCAGGGACTCTTCCAGCACCTTGCGCAGATCTACTTCCTGCTTCTGCGGCTTGCGCTGGCGAGCAAAGGACAGGAGATTCTGTACCACGCGGTGCGTCCGCTGGGCCTGCTTAAAGAGCTTGCGCACATAATCGGCCGACTGGTGATCGAGACCCGCACCTTCCAGCAGTTGCGCGTAACCGAGAATTGCGGTCAGCGGATTGTTCAGTTCGTGCGCCACGCCGGAAATCAGCTGGCCGACGGCCGACATCTTCTCGCTCTGCAGGAGTTGCTCCTGCGTCCGCCGGAGGTCTTCGTACGCCCGGCACGTCTCTTCGTAGAGCTGCACCTTTTCGATGGTCGTTGCCAGTTGCCGGCTGATGGCGACCAGCAGATTCTCATCGTTACTCGAATAGTGCCGGTCTTCCTTGCTGGCAATCCCCATGATGCCGATGGGCTTGTCCTTGCTCCAGAGCACAACCCAGATCCAATAGGGCAATCGGTCGGCACACACGAACTCCACTACCGCGGGGGGCAGGTGCGGCAGAAAATCCTGGGTCACCACTTCCGCTCGCGAGCGCATCACCAGTTCGCCCAAGCCTTCGGGAAACACGACATCGGCCATGCGCACGCGCGCTTCGCTGCGCGGACCCCAACCTGCACGCCGCCGGAAGGTGTTGTCCGGCTCCGCCGCCAGATACACCGAGCCGGTCTCCGCGCCAAACAGCGAGATCACCTGGCGCAGCGTCAGGTTCAAAATTTCATCCAGATCGAACGACTGGGTGGCGATGACCGCCATCGCGTTGAGCGCGTTCAACTCGCGGTTGCGCCGACGCATCTCGTCTTCCGAGCGTTTCTTCTCGGTGATGTCGAGCACGAAGCCCTGATAACGCTCAATGTTTCCGGCCGGATCGCGCGTGGCGAAACAGCTCTGCGCCACCACCAGCAACGTGCCATCCTTTCGCCGCACCGTAATTTCAAAGTTGCGCACGTAGTTGTGCGCCTCGATTTCTTTACGGAAAGCCTCGCGCTCCTCGGCCACCGAGTACAGCACACTGCCCATGTCGAGAGCCATCAACTCATCCCGGCTGCCGTACCCAAGCATGGTGACAAAGGCGTCGTTGCAATCGAGCAGGTCGCCATCCGGCGTCGCTACGAATACGCCTTCCTGCGCCTGCTCAAACAACATGCGGTACTTTTCTTCCGCAACTTGTCGCGCGGTTGTGTCGTGCACCACATGGATGGTGCCCTTCTCCTGGCCTCCCTGCTCGGCATACGATGAGGTTGAGATCACCGACTGGCCGCCGAAACACGGGTCCATTCCTTCCGACAGCCCCGAGCCGCGTTCGCAATAGGGGCATCCGCTCCAGGCGCGCTGTTGCGGGAGAACCTCCTCACAGAGATTGCCCAATACATCAGCGGGCGCCTTTTCCAGCCGCTGCAGCAAGGCTTGATTGGTCTTGAGGATTCGGAAATCCGCGTCGTGCGCCAGAATCAGATCCTGGATGGAATCGAAGGTATTCATCCACTGCCGCTGCGAGCGCAGCACCTGCTCCAGCAAGCGCAGATTCTCGACCGCAATCCCCAGCGTCTGCGCCGCGGTTTCCAGGAACTCCATTTCTTCCCGCGTCTGGCGCCGGCTGCGGGAGCAGCCGAGCGACAGCATCCCGATCACCGCTTTCTTACCGTGTACTGGCAGTATCACCACATGATGAATGCCGCGCTTCCCCAGGTGTTCCCGCGCCGGCTCCGACATCTCCGAGAGTTTGATCACCGCCGCGCGGTTTTCCTGGAGGACGTGGGCCTGCGTTTCATCGGTTCCAGCCTGCGCCGTCCCCGCTTGACCCAGGGCCCGCAGAGATTCCGGCGACAAGCCGACGTGCTGCGTGGGCACGAGATGGCCGCCGTCCATCAACTGGAACCACGCCGCTTTCGCTCCTACGATGGATCTCAGTTTCTCGAGCGCCGTCTGCATCATGGGGCCGTGATTCTGGCTGCGCGCAATCGTGGCCGCTAGCTCGTTCAGCACCGCCAGTCGGCGTGTGCGGAGCCACGAGTCATCCAGCACCACCAGCAAGATGCTGGAACCGAACAGCACTTCTGCTAACAGGTAACCTTCGTTCGGAACATGGCTGGTAAATCGAGGCCAATGAAGATTCAGGGTCAGCAGCCCGGCAGCGTACACGAAGGGCCCCAACCCAATCCGCCCGAAGCGGTAGCGCAGCAGTTCGACGGCTGCCCCGACCGCAATCAGCCGGCAGGATAATTCGAGCCCGAGGCCGAGCGCCTTCGAATCCGGAAAATACAGCGGACGCATGGCGGCGCAAACCATCAACACCCATGCCACCGCCGCGAGCGCCGTCAGCGCTCGCCGCGCGTTCGCAGAAATCAGAGCCGCGGCGGCAAACAACCCTATGGCCAGCACAAAGTCGGCCTGCGCGAATGCCGCCATCGATTTGGAGGCGGCGTGCAACTCGCCCCTGCCCGTCAGCCAAAGAAAGGCCCCGTAGGCGAACCAGCCGGCTCCCCACGCCAGCAGGCATCGTTCCCGAAAGACGCGGAAGAAGAGCAGACTGGCAACCACCGCGATCAGGGCGGCCGTTTCCCGCGCCGTCAGCCAAGGGACGGCCAACAGGCCAACCGATTTCCCAAATAGCAAGGCAGGATCCATAGTGAGCACACGAAAACAGGCGCACGGACGCCCAATCTCTTAAATACCACGCTCGGGCTCCCTCGTTATCGGATTTCCGTGTTCAGCTGGTTACTTTCGGAATGTGAAGTCGTGGCCTAGAATAGGCGATACATTCACTTAGCGCCATGCCCAATGAACGCATTCTCGTAGTAGACGACGAAGAAACGATCCGCGAAATTGTTTCCTCAACGCTCGGCTTAGCGCATTATCAGACGCGCTCGGCCGCCAATGGCGTCGAAGCCCTGGCGATTCTGGAATCGGGCGATGAATTCGACCTCGTCCTCTCCGACCTGATGATGGCGGAAATGGATGGGATTGCCCTTTTGGAGCGCGCCAAGGAACGTTACCCGGACATGCCGATCGTGATGGTCACGGCCGTCCACGACATCGGGGTGGCTCTGCAGGCCTTGCGCAACGGGGCGTACGACTATCTGCTCAAGCCTTTCGAGCGCGAGGAATTACTGCACACCGTCCGGCGCGCGCTCGAGAATCGGCGCCTGAAGCGCGAGAACGATGCCTATCGCACCAATCTGGAGGCGCTGGTTGCCGCCCGTACACAGCAATGGAAAACGGCGCTCTCCAACCTCGAAAAGTCGTATGACATCACGCTCGAAGTCCTGGGCGATGCGCTCGACCTCAAGGACGCCGAGACCCAACACCACTCCCGGCGCGTCACCGCATTCACCATCGCCATTGCGCGCAAAATGGGCCTGCCAAAAGAAGAGATCAACGTGATCGCCCGCGGAGCCTTCCTGCACGACATCGGCAAGATGGCCATTCCCGACAACATCCTGCACAAGCCCGGCAAGCTCACGGACGAGGAAATGGCCATCATGCGTGAGCACTGCTACCTCGGATACAACATCATCTCCCGCATCCCGTTTCTGGCGGAGGCTGCCGAAATCGTTTACGCCCACCAGGAGCGCTACGATGGACTGGGCTATCCCCGCCGCCTGAAGGGCGATGAGATCCCACTCGGCGCCCGAATTTTTGCGATTGCCGATACCCTGGATGCCATGCGATCCAAGCGTGATTATCGTGACGCCCAAAGCATTGAAGCCGTACGCAAGGAAATCGAACTATGGTCGGGTCGCCAGTTCGATCCCCAGATCGTCAAGGTTTTCCTGGAGATGCCCGACAATATCTGGGAAGACTTGCGGGAAGACATCAACGGGCAGACTCCGTCGTTCCCGAAAATATGATTGCGGATACGACTGAACCACGCCATACTCGCAACTCTGGTTTCCCGTCCAACCGCCAGGCATCGTTTTGGCGCGAGCGCCTCATCCAACGAGACAAGTGAAGTCAATCCAAACGGACCCCACGGTCATGCTTTGCCGTTTTGGGGGAACAACCCGTGCCCGCCAGAATGTGCCTGTTTCACATCTGGCGGGCAGACCGGGTTATACTTTGGCGCGGCAGAAATTTTGTGAGGCCATCGTGAACCGACTCACATCGTGGGCAGGAATCCTCTTACTGATCGCTGCAACTTCGCTCTTGGCCCAGACAACCGCTCCAGCCGTTGTGCCCATACCCCGGCCAAATGCTGTCCCGGAGGGCACCACTTTCCTGGTCCGTCTCGAGGACAGACTCGACACCGCCGAACTGCATCCCGGCCAACACTTCAAAGTTAAGCTGGACGAAGACCTCGTCGCCGCCAACGGCAAAATGATTCCCCGGGGCAAGAAGATTAAGGGTCACGTCAGCTCCGTGGAGCACGGCCTGAATGCACGCCTGCTGCTCAGCTTCGACGAAATCGAAACCCGACACGGATGGGTCGCGCTGATCGCCACCGTCATAGGAGTTCCCAACGAACGCGGTCTCAAGGCGCAGGAGTCCGAGGGTGAAATCGAACGCAAGGGAACGAGTGCGAAGCAAACGGTCGAAGACGCGGCCGCCGGAGCAGCGCTTGGCGCCAGTGCCGGAGCAGCCGCCCGTAGCGCGAAAGACGCCGGATCGGGAGCGGCCACCGGAGCAAGTGCGGGAGCCATGGCCAGCCTGCTCGCCAATCGCGACCTTCGGCTCGAAAAAGGGACCACCCTGGAGGTCCGTCTCGATCGCGCGCTCCAGATTCCCTCTCACTGATCGTGTGGGGACGGGCGCCCTCGCCCGTCCAAGCCGAGCGCAGCTCGGCAGTTGCCTGTGGCCACAGCAACTCTGGATTCGCTATAGCGACTTAATCGTTGCGAACAACAACCTCACGTCTTGAGGAAACCCGGCTCGCGTCCACTGTCACTTCCCGCTGGATCTCCATCTCGATCGACGTTCCCGGCTCCAGCCGCACGTCGGCGCCACGCGAGAGCATTCCAATCGCCAGCCCAGCAACTCCTCCAATTCCCGCTCCGATGCCGGCTCCTTTAGCTCCGTTGGTTATCGCGCCGATCACCGCTCCGGTGGTTGCCGTGCCTGCGGCGGTCTCAGCTTTTTTTCCGGCGTCACTGTCCTGGCGAATCGTCCCTTCCGAATCCTTCATCGACGTCTTCTCCGCCCCGGGAGTGTTCTCCACCGAGCCGCCGAGCATCACCGTATAGCCGTTGGGATAAATCATCGAAGTGAAGTGGATCAGCACCTCGGCGCGCCCCTTGACGTGCCCGCCGCGCTGTACGCGCTCGATCTTTCCCTGGATGTAGGTCCCCGCCGGAATCACGACCCGCTCGTTGACCACAAAGGGAAAAGCAGTCTCCGCGTATACCGGATCTCCGTCTCTAGCCGTCTTCGTTGAAATCGCCTGCTTCAGTGTGAGTGGAACCCTGGTTCCCGCCGGAATGGTCAGCGTTGGCTTGGCAGACTCCACCGAAGGCGCCGCCGGGTCCGGGGCTAGAGACGACTGTGCGAACGCGATCCCCGAGAGCAGCGCAACCCAAATCGAAGCAGAGCGGATTTTCATCGAATCCTACCTCTTCAAGATATTAGCAACACGCTTGCACTCTGAGATGCGGCGACCGGAGCGCCCGGTTAGCTGAGAAACGTCAGTCGTAAGAAAAGGGGAGTCGTTCTTCCGCGACCTGCCCTAACCGTTGCTTTTCCGCCCGCGGCTCACCGACACATTGCCCATGAACTGCGACTGCAGCTTTTGCGCGCAGCCCTCGCCGCAAACATGCATCGCGCCTTCCTGCACCGCCAGTTTTTCGTCCCAGGGCGCCAGGTGCATTACCGGCTGCTCATAATCGCCAAATGAGCTCCACATCACCCACCAGCGGTCGCTCCCGCCTTTTAGCACCCCGCAATTGGGACCGGCGCAGCGGTAAAACGGACTCGGAATGAGAAACAGATTTTCGCTCATGGCCCACCCGGATGTTCTGGCCATTGTAGCTGAGGAGGAGGTGCTGGGCCATGGATTATAAATCGCAGGTTCCAAATCAAGTTTTGGTGTGTGTACTGGAGGTTATGCGCCCGCTATTTGTACAACAGATATTTTTCCCGCAGGCGCACAAATTCTTCCAGCCGCTCCTGCCAGTCCTCGGCAATCCGTCTCGGATCTTCTCCCGCCCCGATCACCTCGAACACTGCCTGATTCACCAGTAGGTCCGCCATCCGCTCCAGCTTGAAGTCGTTCGGATACAGCTTGTGCAGCGCTGATGCCAGCTCGATTCCCAACTCCGGTGAATCCAGAGTATTTCGATCCAGAACAATCAGATTGACGCCTTCGCACCGTTCCCCCGCGAAGTTACTCGATGACGGGGTGAAAACAATCGGCACGAACCGCACACTCTGAATTCCGCGGGCGTTCAAGTACGCCGCCAATTCCCTGCTCTTGATCCAGGGCGCGCCCACCACTTCAAACGGCGTATCCGTCCCCCGGCCCACCGAGACATTTGTTCCTTCAATCAAAGCCACTCCGGGATAAAGCGTTGCCTCGTTCAAATCCCGCAGATTGGGCGAAGTGTTCACCCATGCGAGGCCGGTCGAATCGAACCAGTCTCCAGGCTGCCAGCCTTCCATCGCAACCACATCGAGCCGTGCCCCAATGTGCCGCTCGGCATTAAACATCTTTGCCAGCTCACCCAAACTCATGCCGTGGCGCGGAGGCTCGGAAAAATAATTCGTGAAACTCTCGCGCCCCTCATCCGAAACCGGCCCCTGCACAAACGATCCTGTAATCGGGTTCGGCCGATCCAGAATGACGACTTCAACTCCCGCCTTCGCCGCAGCCTCCAGAAAATATCCGACCGTAGTCTCGTAGGTATAAAACCTCGCGCCCGCATCCGCCAGATCGATCACCACCGCATCCAGCCGCTTCAACACATCCAGTGGCGGACGCCGCGCCGCGTCGCTGGCCCCGTACACGCTGTAGACCGCAACTCCGGTCGCTGCATCCTTCGCGTTCTTGACGTCGGTCGTGTCCAGCGTCCCGGTAACGCCATGCTCCGGACTGAAAATCGCATCCAGCGAAATGCCGGGCACACTCGCCAGCACGTCAATCGTCCGGCGCCCTTCCGAATCGACGCCGGTCTGATTCGTCACCAGTCCAATACTTCTCGGAGCCCCACCTCTCTTCGGATGCAGGGCGGCGAACTTCGTCTCCTCAAGCACATCGATTCCCGTCTTCACCGTTCCATTCCGCACCCCGAGCTTGCGGGCCGCGCTCTGCATTTCGTTGTAACCGGTGATCGTCGCCACCCGCATCTTCTCTGCTTCGGCGGGATCGAGCGCCAGCGCCGCCGCCACGGCCGTCGCGACCTTGGTCCGAAGCGAGATTGCGCTTCCCTTCTCCTTCGCCGGCAGCACGTTCATATGCACGGCATTCGTCAGCAGCACGATATAAGTTTTCGTCGCAGGATCAATCCATAGCGAAGTGCCGGTGAATCCGGTATGTCCGTAACCGCCCACCGGCAGCAACTCTCCACGGTTGGTCGAAAAAGGAGAATCGATGTCCCAGCCAAATCCCCGCAGCGACGTTCCATTCACTGGCTGCTGTGGCGCAGTCATCTTCGCAATCGTCGGAGGAGTCAGCACGCCGCGCCCGCCATCGAGCAAAGCCTGCGCAAAAAGCGCCAGATCGTCGGCGGTGGAAAATACTCCCGCGTCACCCGCTACGCCGCCCATCCGCCGAGCCGTGGGATCATGCACCACGCCGCGCAATAGGTGATGGTTTTCGTCTTCTTCAGTCGGCGCAATTTGCGGCTCCCACGAATGAGGAGGAACGAACCGCGTCTCCTTCATACCCAGCGGTGCAAAAATATGCCTGGCCGCATACTCGTCGAGCGACTCGCCGGAGAGCCGCTCCACCAGCGCTCCCAGCACGATGAAGTTGATGTCGCTATAAACAAACGCCGATCCTGGAGCCCGCCCCGGAGCTTCCTCAAACGCCATCCGATAGGCTGTCTCCTTGCCCTCCCACGCCTTCGCCAAATCCAGATCCGAAGCGAGCCCTGAGTAATGCACCAGCAACTGCCGGATCGTAATATCCTGCTTCCCGTTCTGTCCAAACTCGGGAAGATACTTCTCGACCGGATCGCTCATGCGGAACTTTCCCTGCTCCCAAAGCTGCATGATCGCCGTCGTAGTTGCGATGACCTTGGTTAGCGACGCACAATCGAACACCGTATCGAGCGTCATCGCCTCCCGCCGAGGTTCCAGCGCCCGGCTGCCATAAGCTTTGCGATGCACCACCTGCCCGTCGTGGCCGACGACGAGCACGGCGCCTGGAATCTGTTGCTGGGCGATGGCGTCGTTGATGATGGGGTCGAGAACGGCGAGGCGGGAATTAAGCGAAGTCTGCGCGATCGCGGCGCCAGAAAACAGCAGAGCGAACGGCAGCAGAAGTTTCAGTAAGTGTTTCACGGCTGTTGTGACTCTACATGACCCCGGAGATGCGGCTCAAGGGCGAACGTTACAAACGATGCTCTCAAGGTAACTCCCCGTTTGCCTCCGCCCGCCGCGTTTGCTATAACCCCATCAGTTCACAAAATACCCTTGGAGCTGACGCTGCCCAATCGAGAATCTGGCTTTTCCTTCCTCGTGCGCAATTTTGTCGCGCAGGAAGACCTCTTTCGCAGCGCTTTCGGCGTCCTCGAAAAGGCCATCGCCGCCCGCGCTTTCCCCGCCTGCTCGCTCGCCGTCACTTTTCGCGGTGAACTCGTCGCCCACAAGGCGCTTGGCCACTTCACCTACGATTCAGCGTCGCCCGAAGTCACGACCACGACTCTTTTCGATCTCGCTTCGCTCACGAAAGTCGTCGCGACGACCACCATGGCCATGATCCTCTATGAACGCGGACTGCTCGATCTCGATGCTCCGGTCACCGCTATCGTCCCCGAATTCGCAAGCCTATTGGACAATGACAATGATGACTCGCGCCGCCGCGAAGTCACCGTGCGCATGCTGCTCGCGCACAGCTCCGGCCTGCCCGCCTACGAAAAGCTTTTCCTGCTCGCGCAAACTCGTGAAGCGCTTCTGCAAGCCGCCTTCACCGCGCCGTTGGCCGACGCTCCCGGTGCGCGTGCCGAATACAGCGACATCGGCTTCATCATTCTGGGCGTCGTCCTCGAGCGTCTGGCCGATGAATCTCTCGACGTATTCTGCCAACGCGAAATTTTCGGACCGCTCGGCATGACGCAAACGACGTTCAATCCCACGGCCGCCTTGAAAGACTCTATCCCGCCAACCGCCGACGATCGCACCTTCCGCCACCGCATCATTCAAGGCGAGGTGCAGGACGAAAACGCGAGCGTCCTCGGCGGCGTTGCCGGACACGCCGGCCTGTTCTCCACCGCCGAAGATCTGGCCATTTTCGCCCACGCCATGCTCAACGGCGGGCATCCCATTCTGCGCTCCTCGACTGTCGAACTGTTTTCACGCCGAGAATCCGTGCCAGAAGGCACATCCCGAGCGCTGGGCTGGGACACGCCTTCCGCGCCCTCACAATCCGGTAAGCACTTTTCGTCCCGTTCCTTCGGACACCTCGGCTACACCGGCACGTCCCTGTGGATCGACCCGGAGCGCCAACTTTCGATAGCTTTGCTAACCAACCGCACCCGGCCCGACTGCCAGAATCAGTCGATTAAACAGGTTCGCCCCGCGTTTTATGACGCGGTTGTGGAAGCTCTGGGGAAACCAGATTGAAGCGAAAAGTCTTGAAATACGAAGCAAGCAGCATAGAACTCCGCCGTCTCGGCACGGAGAAAACTAACCGCGCCTCCGCCGGTCTGGATCGCAAGTCGGCGCTCGAAATCGCACGCATCATCAACGCGGAAGATGCCAAGGTCGCAGCGGCCGTGAAGCGCGTTCTCCCGCAAATCGCGCACGCCATCAATCTGATCACCGCGGCGCTCTCCCAAGGCGGACGCCTCATCTACGTTGGCACTGGCACCAGTGGACGCATCGCCGCCCTCGACGCCGTTGAATGTCCGCCTACCTTTGACATCTCCGCACGGATGGTTCAATTTGTCATCGCTGGCGGCCCCAAAGCGCTGGGAGCAGCCGTGGAAGCCGACGAAGACTCGCGTGAACTGGGCCGCAGAGCCATCGCGAAAAAGAAACCAACCAAGAAAGATGTCGTCATCGGGATTGCGGCCAGCGGACGCACTCCCTTCACTATCGCCGCCATCCAATATGCGCGCGCCCACGGCGCAAAGACTGTTGCCGTCGTCTGCAACCGGAAATCACCGCTGGGCAAGGCAGCTCATGTGGCCATCGTCGCGGAGGTCGGCGCCGAAGTGGTCGCCGGCTCGACCCGCATGAAAGCGGGCACGGCGCAGAAGATGATTCTGAACATGCTCACGACTGGCGCGATGACGCGTCTCGGCTATGTTTACGGCAACCTGATGGTCAACGTCAGTCCGAAGAACGAGAAGCTGGTCGAACGCGGAGTGGGCATTTTGGAAGAAGCCGCCGGTCTCGAGCGCCGGGCAGCGCGCAAATTTATCGCCGCTGCCGGAGGTCGCGTCCCCGTTGCGCTGGTGATGGCCAAAGCGGGAGTCAATCGCGCCAAGGCAGTCGCTGCCCTGAGAGCATCGCAAGCTCAAGTGCGCAGGGCGATAACCCTGGCAGGAATCCCGTGAACGCGGCCGCGCGCCTTCCTCTGTGAAACTCTGTGCTCCCTGTGGTCAGGCTTTTTTCGCCGTTACAATCTAAACTCCACCGGACATTTCGAACCGCCGCCGTCCCGCAATCGTAGTTAGAATGAAAGCGGCGCTTCAATTGTTCGGGAACCTAAGCTATGGATAAGCTCGTAATCCGCGGCGGTAACCCGCTGCTCGGCACCGTCCGAATCAGTGGCGCGAAGAACGCCGCACTCCCTTGCATGGCGGCCGCCTTGCTCACCGACGAACCGGTGATTCTCGAAAACATCCCGCAGGTGCGCGATATCGAGACCACGCGCAAGCTGCTTGCCGCCATGGGTGCGGAAGTCGAACTCGGCTATGGACGCGCCCATCATCGGACAACGATTTGCGCGCGCACACTCGCCGCTCCCGAAGCGTCGTATGAACTGGTCAAGACCATGCGCGCCTCCACGCTCGTGCTGGGGCCGCTGGTTGCCCGTTGTGGCCGCGCCCGTGTTTCCCTGCCCGGGGGATGCGCCATTGGCGCCCGCCCCATCGATCTCCACATCAAGGGACTGGAGCGTCTGGGCGCGAAGATCACGCAAGAGCATGGCTACGTCGAGGCCGTCGTTGATCCCCTGAAAGGCGGCCGTCTTCGTGGCGCTGAAGTTGTCTTCGACAAAATTACCGTCACCGGCACCGAAGACCTGCTGATGGCCGCCACGCTTGCGGATGGCGAGACGGTCATGCAGAACTGCGCCCGCGAACCTGAAGTCGCCGACCTCGCCGCGCTGCTCAACGCCATGGGGGCGAAGATTCAAGGCGCCGGCACGTCCACCATCCGCGTGAAGGGCGTCGCCAAGCTGCACGGCGCGCGGCACCGCATCATCCCCGACCGCATCGAAGCCGGAACCTTCATCATCGCCGGAGCCCTCACCGGCGGAGACGTCAACGTGGCCGGATGCGATCCCGCGCACCTTGCCGGTATCTTGCAGAAGCTCGCGGAGACCGGCGTCAAAACTACCGTGAAAGCCGACTCTGTACGGGTCATGGGCGATCAGCCGCTCCAAGCCGCCGACATGAATACGGAAGAATATCCCGGCTTTCCCACCGACATGCAGGCGCAGTACATGGCGCTTACCACGCAGGCTGCAGGCACGTCGATCGTCACGGAAAACATTTTTGAGAACCGCTTCATGCACGCGCAGGAACTGGTCCGCATGGGCGCCAACATCAAGATCGAGGGCCGCCGCGCCATCGTGCGCGGTGGAACTCCGCTCAGCGCCGCCGCAGTTCTCGCATCAGACCTGCGGGCCTCGGCCTCGCTCGTGCTGGCCGCTCTGGTCGCCGACGGCGAGACCATCATCGACCGCGTCTATCACCTGGACCGCGGTTATGAGCATATCGAAGAGAAGCTAAAAACCCTGGGCGCGGAAGTCCGCCGCGTCGGCGACATATTCCCTAAACGAGCCGTTGCCCCCTTGGGCGGGTAGCCGCCGGTTTTCCGCTGCTGCTGGAGGTAACGATAGTAACCTCCCTGTCCAAGACGAGGAAATGCCCCTCCCACGGTATGTTGACTTACGATCTGCTCCTTGCCGCCCCAATACCGCTGCTCAGCGCTTTGTTGCGTACCTCCTGACTCGCCCTGTTACTTACAACCCCGCCGCTGTGCTTCATGGGTAACTTTCGTAATCCTCCCTCAGTGGCGCACGTGTGCGATAACTGAGGTGCGGCCGAGATTTAGACGAGAAATATCCAAGTTAAGAAGCGCTGGCGCACGCACGCCTACGTGCCGAGGACCCAGTTATGAAGGTTGTCGTTCTGTGCGGTGGATTAGGTACCCGTCTCCGGGAAGAGACCGAATTCCGCCCCAAACCCATGGTTGAGATCGGTGGCCGTCCGATTCTCTGGCACATCATGAAGACCTATGCACACTATGGGATCCGTGAATTCGTCCTGTGCCTCGGTTACCGCGGCAACATGATCAAGGACTACTTCCTGAACTACGAGGCGATGAATAACGACTTCGCCATCTGCCTCGGGCGTAACTCGAAGATCGAGTACAAGAACGGCCATCACGAACAAGACTTCCAGGTCACGCTTGCCGATACTGGGCAGAACACCATGACGGGCGGACGGGTGAAAAAGATTGAAAAGTATGTCGGTGAAGATCTCTTCATGCTGACCTATGGCGACGGGGTGGGCAATGTGAACATCCCCGAACTGCTGGAGTTCCACAAGAGCCATGGCAAGCTCGCCACGGTCACCACCATCACTCCGAGTTCCCGCTTCGGAGTTATCGAGGCGAACTCGATAGGACGGGTAACAAATTTCAAAGAAAAACCGAAGACCAGCGGCCGCGCCAGCGCAGGCTTCTTCGTGCTCGATCGTCGGGTGTTCGATTATCTCGGCGGCGACGATTGCATTTTCGAGAGGGAGCCACTGGAGCGGTTGGCCAACGAGGGACAGTTGATGGCGTATCCGCACGACGGTTTTTTTTACGCGATGGATACCTACCGCGAATACGAATACTTGAACCAATTGTGGAACGCGAAGCAGGCGCCATGGAAGGTTTGGCAGGAATGAAGAACAGCTTCTGGCGTGACCGGACGGTCTTTATCACCGGCGCCACCGGACTGGTGGGCGGCTGGCTGACCAAGCACCTGCTGGAGCAGGGCGCGTCGGTTACGGCGCTGGTACGGGACTGGGTTCCGGCCAGCGAATTCGCGCGCCAGAGACTGGCCGAGCGTGTCAACGTAGTCCGCGGGGGGCTGAGCAGTCCTACCCTGCTGGAACGAGTGCTGGGCGAATACGAGATCGAGGTCGTCTTCCATCTCGCGGCCCAGACGATCGTGGGGATCGCGAACCGCAATCCGCTCTCGACCTTTGAGAGCAACATACGCGGGACGTGGAATGTGCTGGAGGCTTGCCGGCGTTCGCCCTTGGTGAAGTCGGTCGTCGTTGCATCGTCGGATAAGGCTTATGGCGACCAGGCCGTACTTCCTTACAAGGAAGATATGCCGTTGCAGGGAAAACATCCCTACGACGTTAGTAAGTCGTGCTCGGACCTGATTGCACAGTCCTATGCGCACACGTTCGGCGTTCCGCTGGCGATTACGCGCTGCGGCAATTTTTACGGTGGCGGCGACCTCAACTGGAACCGCGTGGTCCCCGGCACTATCCGCTCTGTAATTCGCGGCGAGCGGCCCATCATTCGCTCGGACGGCAAGTATGTGCGCGATTACTTTTACGTGGAAGATGGCGCCGCGGCATACATGCTCCTCGCGGAGCGGCTTATCCGCGATCCGAAGCTAAGCAGCGTTGCTTATAACTTTTCGAATGAAGCGCAGGTCAGCGTGCTCGAAATGGTGAACGCAATCCTGGCGAAGATGGGTACGAAGTTAAAGCCCGAGATCCAGAATCAGGCGTCGAATGAGATTCGCCATCAGTTCCTAAGCGCGGAGCGAGCACGCACCGAATTGAACTGGAAGCCGTTATTCACGTTGGATGAAGGACTGGAGAAGACGATCGCGTGGTACCGGGAGGCACTGAAATAATGTCACGAGCAGACGAACTGCGCGACCGGATCCGCGAAATGGTGGGCGAGTATTATCGGGAGGCCTTTCCCGCGCGTTCGTTCGTGCCAGGATCGTCGCTTGTACCCGTTTCCGGTCGTGTTTTCGACGAACAGGAACTCGAACTGCTGGTGGATTCGTCGCTCGATTTCTGGCTGACGACCGGGCGCTTTGCCGAGCAGTTCGAACGCGAGTTCGCAAAATTTGCCGGTGTGCGCGAGGCGGTATTGGTGAACTCGGGATCGTCGGCGAACTTGCTGGCGCTCACGGCGTTGACTTCGGAGAATCTGGGCGAACGGCAGTTAAAGCCCGGGGATGAGGTCATCACCTTGGCAGCGGGATTTCCCACCACGGTCAATCCGATCGTGCAGAACGGCCTGGTGCCCGTGTTCGTCGACGTTCACATTCCAACTTTCAATGTGGACGTCAGTTATCTCGACGCGGCTCTGTCCGATCGTACCCGCGCCATCATCTTCGCGCACACGCTGGGCAATCCGTTCGATCTCGATGCTGTAACGTCCTTCGCAAAGAAGCATGGCCTGTGGCTGATCGAAGACTGTTGCGACGCGCTCGGCGCCACCTATCGCGGACAGAAAGTCGGAACTTTCGGCGATCTCGCCACCTTCAGCTTCTATCCGGCGCACCACATCACCATGGGCGAAGGTGGTTGCGTGTTGACGAACCACCCTCGGTTGCGCACGCTCGTTGAGTCCTTCCGCGACTGGGGCCGCGACTGCTGGTGTGCTCCCGGCAAGGAAAACACCTGTGGTAAGCGCTTCGATTGGCGGCTGGGGGCCTTGCCGCACGGCTACGACCACAAGTACATCTATTCGCACATCGGCTACAACCTGAAGGCGACGGACATGCAAGCCGCGGTCGGCGTCGCACAGCTAAAGAAGCTGCCGGCCTTCATCGCGGCCCGAAAGAAGAATTACGCGGCGCTTCGGGAAGGTCTGGCCGGCGCGCAGAACCATTTCGTGCTTCCGGAGGCGACGCCGAATTCAGATCCGAGCTGGTTTGGGTTCCCCCTGCTGGTCCGCGAGGACGCGCCATTCTCACGCAAGAACGTAGTTCAGTACCTCGATTCGAAGAAGATCCAAACCCGGCAACTATTCGGCGGCAATCTCCTGCGCCAACCGGCCTACAAGAACATTCGTCATCGGGTGATCGGCGATCTGAAGAACAGCGATCGCGTGATGAGTCAAGCATTTTGGATCGGAGTCTACCCGGGACTGACGGGCGAGATGATCGAGTACATGTCAGAGACTTTAGGTTCGATGGTTTCGAAGGGAGTGCATGCCGATGCAGCACGAAACTGACAACAGATCCGCAGCCAACAACACGCAAGTCCGACTGGGCTCCAAGGTGGTCGGAACGGGACAGCCTTGCTATGTCATCGCTGAAATCGGAATTAACCACAACGGCGACATCGATCTTGCCAAGCAATTGATCAACGTCGCGGTGGGCGCCGGTTGCAGCGCGGTCAAGTTTCAAAAGCGGACGATCGAAGTTGTCTACTCTGCCGAGGAACTGGCGAAACCGCGCGAAAATCCATTCGGACCGACCAATGGCGATCTGAAGCGTGGGCTTGAGTTCGGGCTCGAAGAGTACAAGGAGATCGACCGTTATTGCAGAGAAGTGAAAGTCGATTGGTTCGCTTCCTGCTGGGATGAAGGGTCGGTCGATTTCATCGCGCAGTTTGATGTTCCCTGCTTCAAAATCGCCTCGGCCTCCCTGACGGATGACAATCTGTTACGGCACACGCGGGCAGTCGGAAAACCGATCCTCCTGTCCACCGGCATGAGCACGCTCGACCAGATCGACCACGCCCTCGAGATCCTGGGCAAGAAGGACTTAGTCCTGCTGCAGGCGTGCAGCACTTATCCAGCGTATTACGAAGAACTGAATCTGCGGGTTATCGACACGCTGATCGAGCGTTATGGAGTGCCGGTCGGCTACTCTGGGCACGAAACGGGTTTGCCTTCGAGCGTGGCGGCGCGGGTTATGGGGGCCTGCATCATTGAGCGGCATATCACCCTGGACCGGTCGATGTGGGGTTCGGATCACGCTGCGTCGCTCGAGCCCAACGGAATCACGCGCCTGGTACGCGACATTCGTTTGATCGAGAAGTCGATGGGGGATGGAGTGAAGCGCGTGCTCGAGCGCGAGCAGCCGATCATCAACAAACTGCGCCGGGTGCGCGCCGCGCATGCATAGGATCAAGGCCATAGCGATGGATGTGGATGGCGTGCTCACCGACGGCGGGGTGTGGTGGGGACCGAACGGCGAAGAGTGGAAACGATTCTGTTTTGCCGACATTATGGGACTCTCGCTAGCACGAAAATCGGGAATGGTGATTGGTTTGATGTCGGGCGAGAATAGCCCGTTGGTCGACCGGTTTGCCAGTAAACTTGGTATCGGCGACGTCGACAAGGACTGCAAGGACAAAGCCAGCGCGCTGCGCGCCTTCTCGGAGCGGCACGGGTTGGGTTTGCAGGAGATTTGCTTCATTGGGGACGATGTGAACGATTTACCCGCGCTGAACATCGCCGGCCTCGGCGCCTGTCCTGCGGATGCGCGCCCTTCGATCCGAAAGCATTGCCAGGTGGTCACCAAACTCCCCGGCGGTAACGGCGCCGTGCGCGAGGTCGTGGACATGTTGCTCGGGTCGGCCAAAATGGCGGCAAAGCCGTGACTCCTCGGTACCCTGACTGCCGCAGCGAAAAAATGATGGGTTGTGTCTATCGCGACAGATGTCCGGATGGGACAGCGAACGGAATGAATTCATGCAATTTCTAAAGGACTACCTCGTCCGGCTTGGGCCAAATAGTGTGCTGGTTCAAGCGGCATTGCGGATGTATGGATTTCGTCGTGGTTATCGTGTCGAATTTGCGAATGATGTCATCATGCTTCGCCAGGCTGAGCGGGAAATGATACTGAACAAAGCTCAATACGTTCAGGTTCCGATAATGATGGAATGCTATAACCTATTTTTCGACACCGTCGAGGGCCACGCTAGTGAAGGTCGAACAGTCCTCGACTTCTCCCGGCCCGGTCTCCAACGCTACCGCAAGAGTGGCGCGGCATTCCGTTTTCCGTCAATTCCTGAAGATGATGTGATGGACGCATATACTCATGGCTATGCACCTCAACCTGGCGACGTTGTTTGGGATGCTGGCGCACATGCTGGGGCCACTGCCTATTTCTTAGCGCAGATGGTAGGACCCAGCGGCAGAGTCTATGCCTTTGAGCCCGACCAGAATAACTATAGCTACCTCTTGCAGAACATCGAATTGCACAAACTGCACAATGTCATCCCGGTAAAAAAGGCTCTTTCAGGTTCCAGCGGTACGGCTGACTTTTGCATGGACGGCTCCATGAGCGCGGGACTAACCGACTATCTCACCTATTCGGAAAAGGACAAATTCCAAAGAGTGTTGACCGTAACTTTCGCCGACGCGTGTGCCGAATTCGGCGAGGTTCCGGCCTACGTAAAAATGGATATAGAAGGAGCAGAGGTCGCCACAGTCGAAAGCTCGCAAGAATTTCTGAAGGCACATCCGGTCAATTTTGCAATCGAGAGCTATCACCCAGTCGATGGAGAGCGGACATGGAGACCTTTGGAGAAACTGTTCTCCAGTATCGGATATGAGGTTTGGTCGTCGGATAAATTTGGCCAGATGTTTACTTGGGCGAAGCCGGTTTCTAAGAGACATTCCTCATCCGCTGCGTTGGAGAACGGGCCCGTGAGAATTTGACCCTGGGCCGCAAACTCGCGCGTCAACGCTCACGCAGCGTAACCACCGGGTTGGTTAATCCGAGGGCAGTAATCCGGTTGCGGATGCCTTGGGTATGCAACAAGGTCGCAAGGATAATCGGCGCCTTCTGGTTCTCCAACTGATCGGGAAAAATGATTGGCACGCCGCGCAACGTTTTTCCGACATGGACCGGGTTTCCATCCACGAAAGCAACCACCTTAGCATCCTTCAACGCCGTATCACACAGGAGCTTCATGGTCAGTTGGCCCGTCCCCCAAATGATCACTTCTGTTGAAGATGCAAGCACACTCCGCAGGTGCTGATCGATTTCTTGCATCATGGCCCGGGATTCATCGATGTAGCGCTCCATCTGCCCTCGAAATGCGCTGTCGATGAGCCAAGGTTGCTGAACTTGAGCGGTACGACGCTCGTACCCCACTTCGAGGCCGGGGAACACCAGGCCGGATGGCCCGGTCGCCAGCACGCGTTTCTCGAGTACTGGCGCAAATCCAAACTGAACCATTAAATTTCGCAGTGAGGCTATGGAGAAGTGATTGATGTGCTCAGTATTGATGTCTTGAAATGGGGCATGCAGGTAGTCCGCGTACCCAGCCGCATCCGGCACTTCGAGGAAGATGCGGCCGTTGTCACTACAAACACCCACTAATGCTGCGATTGCACTCTTTACGTCAAGAACGTGCTCGAGAACAGAGGTTAGTATTATGGCATCAAAACAGCCTATCTCTGCAGGAAGATGAGCAAGCTCTCCGCGATAAGCTTGACAACCCCCGTTGCGAGTGTTTTTCACGCACGCAGGAGAAGGATCGACCCCAACGAGATTTGAAAATCCCAGGCGACCCAGCACCTGAAGCAGCCCCCCATTGGCGCACCCTACATCGAGGATGCGAGCCCCCTTGGAAGGAATGTGATTGGCGAATAGCGTTCCGGTTTGCTCAAGACGGGCGATATCGTCCGGGGGAGTCGTCCCCGTCTGGGCTCCGGCTGGCTGCTCGTAAATGGAGCAGGTACCGTAGAATTTTTCGTAGTCAGACTGCGTGGCGGGGGTGTCAGCGTACACCATACCGCATGACGAACAGATCACGACGTCGTATTCATCCGGCAGTGGATAATCGTCTGAGACTGCAAATCTCTGGTGATGCAGCACATCTCCACACTTGCCATCGCAAACCGGACAGGGACGCAAAAGATTCTTCATGGCTCTCTCACCAGCAACTCCTACCACCATCCACCACGAGATTCGTGCCCGTCATATATGACGATGCGTCCGAACATAGAAACACAATGGCACCCTGATATTCGCTAATCGCAGCCATGCGTCCAAGTGGGATCAGGGTTGTCAAGCGAGCAACAAAATCTTCCGGCTGGCCGTTGTACACGCCACCAGGCGAAATGGCATTGACGCGTACCTTTTTGTCGGCCCAGTAGCTGGCCAGATATCGCGTTAGACCCACCAGCGCTGACTTTACTACCGAATAGGTCACGGGCTTGACGGGCTGCATTTGCTCCGGCACATCGGGCTGCCGGTAGATGCGCTGATCGGGAGCGATCAGCGCGAGATCCGACGCCACGTTTACGATGACTCCGCCGCCGTTGCTGGCCATGTGACTTCCAAACACTTTACTGCACAGGAAAGCGCCGGTCAGGCCTACGGCAATGTCCGCTTCCCACTGCGTCAAAGGAAAATTCTCCAGCCGCGAGAAGTTAACCTCTGTGCTGGCCTCCATCTTGGGATTGTTAGCCGCGTTGTTGACAAGGATATCGAGACGTCCGAAGCGGGCCAGGATCTCGGCGCGCAGCGCTTCAATTTCCGGCTGCTTGGTTATGTCCGCAGCGCAGCCGATTGCCCTAACACCATACTCGTGCGACAGTGCGGCCGCTTTTTCGCTGGCGCCCTGCCGTTGAATGTCGACCAGGACCGGGATGCCGCCCGCGGCCGCAATCGCTCGGGCGTGTTGCTCGCCGAGCAGTCCCGCACCACCCGTAATTACGGCAACGCGCCCGGATAAGTCAAAGAGATTCCCACGCTCTGTCATACTTTCTCGATTCTTCAGGAAACCTCCACCACACGGCCGGTTGCGATCGATTCCTTCGCGGCCAGCGCCAGTTTGAGGCTCCACATACCATCACCCAAGTCAACCACTGGTTTGGTCCGCGTTTTCACACAGTCAAGAAAATGCTGCATCTCAAGGATGAACAGTTGATTGCGGTCCAGTTGCTCGCAAGCGAACCGATCCGCTACGTTTCCTTCGACGCCATACAGGGTGACCGAAAGCGTTGGGAAATCGAGGATGGCTTTGCCCGCGTCCCCTATCACCTCACACTGCCGCTGCGGCGGTCGCTGCAAATAGTCCTGCTGCAAGTGGACGGGAAGTGGCCTTCCAGCGAACTCGCACTCCATCAGTGTGCTGGCTACATCCTCAACGTCGATCTCAAGATTACTCCAGTGCCCGCCGATTGAGAACAAACGCTTCGCCTTGCCGAACAAGGAGTAGAGATAGTCGAACTCGTGAATCTGCGAGAGTATTACACCGCCGCCCAAGTCTGCCCGAGCGGCATAGCCCTGCCGGTAATCTTCATAACGATGAAAGCCGGGCAGGTATTCACCTACCGTGGCGCGGACTGCAAGCAGGTTGCCAAGCAGACCTTTTTCCACGATCTCCCGCAGGCGCAGAAAGCAAGGATGGAAACGATACTGATAACCAACCATGACGACCCGGGCCTGCTTCTCAACCAAAGCTTGCAGTTCGGGCAGACCTGCCACGCTGTCCGATAGCGGCTTTTCTACAAAGAGATCACAGCCGCCACGAACGCAAGCTAACGCCACAGGAACATGCAAGCCGCTGGGGTTACAGATAAATGCGATGTCAGGCTTTTCCTCCAGCGCCAACTCCAAGTCAGCAAAGACGCGGACCCGATACTCTCGCTCGACGTCGCGGTCCCCGTCAATTTGCATAGTGGGAGTAATCACATGGGAAAGCTTTCGGACGCGATAGGCAAGTATCTCAACGTCATCGCCAAGCAGCGCGCGTAGATTTCGCAGATGTCGCTGTCCGATGCTCCCTAGTCCGATGATCAATATCTTCATCAGTTCGCTCAGAAAACGAAACCCGCTGCCTGCAACTGGCTCAGCACAAATTCCCGGTTATGCCGAACCCATGCAAGCTCTTTCCCAGCTTCGCCACGCGCAGCCTCCATTACAAAGTCTCCCTTGTATCCGATTTTGTGCAGATGGGAGAGCAAAACCGGAATTTCCGCATTGCCTGTTCCAAGGGGAACCGTTCCACCGCCACGAATCCGGTCTTTTATATGTACGCCACCGATTCGGTCGCCATAGGCCGCCATCTCTTCGCGCACTTCGTAGCCAAGAGAAGCGCTGTTTCCGGAATCGTAGTTCACCTTCACCTGTGGCAATTTGGCCAAGAGCATGGTGAGGCGGTGCGGATCGAGCGATGTCTCCAAGTCTAACTCGATACCGGACTTCCCGGCGTGTGTAAGAGCGCGACGCATTACTTGTACAACCTGCAGCTCCTCGGCATCGCTCTCAATCTTCGAATTGTCCAAGAATGGGAGAACAACACGGTGAATGCCAGCCAGCCGGCAACGATCAAGGAGCCACAGTAGTTTATTGACTCTCTCTTCCTGTTCCGCCGCGACGGCCTTCGCGAGCGGACGCGCCATAAAGTAGTCCGCGCACAGGGAAACGACAGCGATATTGTATTTCTCAGACAGCTGGCGCATCTCCGCTCGACCACTATCGGTGCCGATCGGGTTTTCACTCTCGCTGATGGAGTCGTATATCCACTCGATCGCGTCCACGTGGGCCGCTGCCGCCAGGGCAAATTCTTCTCTCCAATGCTTGCTGGGAAAGGACTGATGGCGTCCTTCAACAGGTGGCAAAAGTCGGCCCTGCATGACCGCAATTCGCATGAATGTTACTCCTCCTCCACAGGGATCAACATGTTCGAAAGAAATTCCTCGCGCGAGAGGAACGGGTAAAGATCTTCCAACGGCTTGGAGACAAACGATCCATCCGGCCGTTGCATGGAGGAAAGTCGCGGACCGCGGGACTCATCGGGAATAATGAACGTATCGCAAACCAGCGGTCCGCCACGGTTAAGCACTCGCCGCAGATCGGCGCGGAGATCGGATTGATCGCGGATGACGTCGGTCTGCAACCCATAAGCCTGGGCGACCTTGGTGATATCTGGTAGAGTTTGCCCTGTTTCGGGGCTGCACCCGATCCGCGGTGCGCCAAAGAAGTTCGTCTGCGAAGCCCGAATGGAAGCATAACCGTCATTGTTCAACACAAAGAACGTGATGGGTAGCCTAAGCCGTGAAACAGTTTCCAGTTCCTGGATGTTGAATTGAAAACCTCCATCGCCATCTACGCACACTACCGGGCGGCGGCCGTTTGCCATGCAGACCCCAATGGAAGCGGCGATGCCGTATCCCATGGCTCCCAACGCCGTGGTATGAAACACCCTCTGCCCGGTCTTGACCCGCAACGCCAGCAGGAAGAGTTCAATCGCGCTGCCCGAACTCCCTGAAACAATGGGAGTGTTCCCCGGCAGCACGTCCTGAAGCGCTTCTGCCAGGTGATACATGCTGACTCGCCCTTCGGGCTTGCGATGTTCAGGCTGGATGACGGGATAGCGGTTCTTCCAATCCGCACAGCGCTGCTTCCAGGGCGACCGATCCTTTCGCTGAAACTCCGACTTGCGGCGAAGCAGGGCGCGAATAAACTCGCCTGCGTCAGCCTGCACCTTTGTCTGAATAGAATCGCCCATCTTGGCCAGTTCGAAGGGATCAATGTCAACCATCACCTTGTGAGCGGCACGGGCAAATCGCTCTGGAGAGTAGCCCGTGATCACGCGATCCAAGCGCGCGCCCAGCGCGAGCAGGAAATCTGAATTCTGAACAGCAAAGTTTGCGCCGCGCGGTGCAAGAGAGCCGGGACGACCGACAAATAAGGGATGGTCGTCGGCAATCAGATCGATCGCGAGCCACGTCGACTCGACCGGTATGTCAAGCGCTTCGACCAGTTCCAGAAACTCCTTTTCCGCACGCGCCAATCGAATGCCGTTGCCTGCCAGAAGCATGGGCCGCTCGGACCTATTCAATGCGCGGATCGTTTCCCCGACGAGGGCGTCCATGTCTATTTGTGAAGGAACTTCGCACTCGGACGGATCGAAGCCGCGTAGGGTTTCCGGGTCGATGGGGCTAGCCTGTACGTCGAGCGGAATATCAATCCAAACAGGACCCGGACGACCCGATTTTGCAAGATGAAGTGCCTTCTCCATGTGGTAGCGGATCGAGCCGGGATCGTCGATCGTTATCGCGTACTTGGTCAGGGGGCGGACAATCGAAACGATATCAACCTCCTGCATTCCAACTTGGCGAACACCCAGCGGCATTCCATCGGGCGCAAACATACGGTCCGCCCGTTTCACCTGACCAGAGAGAAACAGGCACGGCGTTGAATCCAGCCAGGCGCCGGCCAGGCCGGTGATCGCATTTGTGCTACCCGGACCAGTAGTCACCAGCGCCACGCCGAGATGATTGGTCGCCTTCGAGTAATTCTCTGCTGCAATTGCGCTGGCCTGCTCGTGCAGATTGCAAACGAAATCAACCCCGCTACAGCGGCTGAGGGACTCGTTGAGATGCATGGCCCCGCCGCCGGGTACCAGAAAGACATGTTGCACACCGCTGTCTGCGACGAGGCGAAAAACATAATCCGAAAGCTTCATTGCTGATCAGGCTCCATTCGGGCTCCAACACTGAATGTTCTGCGACTCATCAAATGTGCGAAAAACTGCAAGAACTCTTGATCATATCGCATCTCCTCCCCCAATCTGCCCGGCTGCGTTTCAGCCCTGTTCTTGATATGTGTCCTAAAGAGCAGGGCGGAACTGAACATGTTCTACTATTTGTGAGGGATTTTGCTTGTGTAATGATGTAAAGAGATGAGCGTCTCAGATTTTGCCAACAAATGGAGCACGAAACTGGCGGGCCACATTCCGCCCGGCCAGTTCGGGCGATACCTGCTGGTGGGTGCCTGGAATACCTTGTTCGGTTACGGATCGTTCGCGTTTTTCACCGCGATTCTGAGCCCGGTGATTCCGCACAGTTATATCGTCGCCTCAGTGATTGCGAGCCTGCTGAACATCTCGGTCTCATACCTCGGCTACAAATGGTTCGTGTTCAAAACCAAGGGCAACTACGTGCGCGAATGGATCCGTTGCGTCGGGGTGTACAGCGGCGGCATTCTCTTCGGAGTGCTGGCTTTACCCGTGCTGGTCACGCTCATTCGCCGTAATACGCGGTTTTTCACCCAAGCTCCCTACATTGCCGGCGCTCTTCTGACGGCATTTATGGTTATGTACAGCTTTGTGGGACACAAAAAGTTTTCCTTCCGGACACCCGCATAATGCGCATACTCATCACCGGCGGATCGGGGTTCATCGGGAAGAATCTGGCGGAGCAGTTTGCTTCCACGTATGAGGTGTTGGCGCCCTCCTCGGCCGAACTGGATCTGCTGAAAGAGCAAGAGGTGCGCGAATATCTCGTCGCGCACAGTTTCGATGTGATCGTCCATGCCGCAACCACGCGATCGAATCGGCGCCGAGCTGCCCCTCCGGACCTGCTCGACCGTAATTGCCGCATGTTTTTCAATCTTGTGCGCAACCAAAGACGATTTGGAAAAATGATTCACTTCGGCTCCGGCGCGGAGTACGACCGCATTCAACTGCCGACGCGAGTTCGGGAAGACTATTTCGATACGCGCGTACCCAGGGACGCTTACGGATTTTCCAAGTACATTTGCGCGAAGTACATCGAACGCTCCGACCGAATGGTCAATCTGCGCTTGTTCGGAGTCTTCGGCGCTTACGAGGACTACACCGTGCGTTTCATTTCCAACGCCTGCTGCCGGGCGCTCAAAGGATTGCCGATTGTGTTCCGGCAGGATATCGTGTTTGACTATCTCTACATTAAAGACCTGGTCAAGCTGACGATGTGGTTCATCGAGAATGACGCTCGCCACAAGGCGTACAACGTCTGCACCGGACGGCCGGTGGCGCTAACCGAATTAGCCAGAGTGATTGCCAGGGTTTCGGCCCAGATCTCGGGGCAAAATCCTGCTGTATCGGTCATGGCTGAAGGCATGGGGCCAGAGTACTCGGCCGACAACTCGCATATGCTGACGGAAATGGGGGGGTATCGGTTTTGGGATTTACAGGACTCGATCAGGGACCTTTATTCATGGTATGAGCGGAACGAAGTGATCGACGTCGAATCGCTAAGGTTCGACGAGAAAGCTGCAAACCTTGCCTAAGATCCTGAGCATCCTCACGCCCTGTTATAACGAAGAGGCCAACGTGCGCGACGTGTACCTTCAGGTGCGCGCTGCCGTTGCTGCGGCCGGCAACTACCGGTACGAACACATCTTTATCGACAATGCGTCAACCGACAACACCCTGAAGGAACTGAAGGCGATTGCTGCTAAGGATAGGAACGTAAAGGTAATCAGGAATACCCGCAACTTCGGCCATATCCGCTCGCCCATGCACGCGTTATATCAGGCCAGCGGAGACGCTGTCATAGGAATCGTGGCCGACTTGCAGGATCCTCCCGAGATGATTGTTGACATGATCCGTAAGTGGGAGGAGGGTTACCCGGTTGTGATCTGCGTCAAGGTGACGAGCGGGGAAAGTGGTCTGATGTTCTTGATCCGCAAGCAATACTATAAGCTGGTGAGCCGTCTTTCCGGAGTAGAAACCTACGAAAACTACACCGGGTTTGGGTTGTATGACCGCAAGGTAGTGGAAGTCATAAAGAGCTTCGATGATCCGTACCCATATTTCCGAGGCATGATTGCGGAAGCGGGGTTTCGGCATTTCGATATTCCGTACCATCAGCCAAAGCGCAAACGCGGAATCACCAAGAACAATTTTTATTCCCTCTACGACGTGGCGATGCTCGGGATCACGAACCTGTCCAAGGTACCACTGCGGCTGGTGACCTTTTCCGGTTTTGTGGGCGCGCTGGTTTCGGTTCTGGTGTCGCTGGCATACCTCACCTACAAACTGATCTTTTGGAGCCGCTTCTCCGTTGGCATCGCCCCATTGGTCATCGGAGTATTTTTCTTCCTGTCGATCCAAATGCTGTTTATGGGCATCATTGGAGAATACATTGGCACTATCCATACCCTTGTACAGAAGCGGCCGCTGGTGGTCGAGCAGGAGAGAATCAATTTCGAATATGAACCGGGGGAACCGTTGCGGGACGACCAGGCCCGACCCAATGCGGCGTCATGAAGGTCAACGCTCGACCATGCGCGCGTGGTGGTGCTCGACGATTTTCGAACCAGTTATGAAGAGTTTTTCAATTCCGCGGGGCCGGAGATGTTCTATGAATGCAGGTGCTGCGCGGTCTCTGGCGATCGCCAGGATCGCGACCGCGCGCCGATGATCTTACTGCTTCCAAAATACCTCGAAGCTTCCGAAGCGCGCGCCATGGGAAAATCTCTTCAGCACCTCGGCCTTCACCTCCGGCTTCATCACCGCTCCCGGGAAAAACGGCGCGTCGTTGATCACCACCAGGTTGAGATTGCCGGAATCCACCGCCTTTAGAATTTCCTCTGCCGGCGCGCCCCCGTCGTCATAGGTAACACCCCTCAACCCGGAAAGAAAGTACAACTCTGGACAATTATTCCCCGCAAACATCAATCCGTTCGGACTGTGCTCTTGCAAGAAGCGGGACAAGTCATCAAAAAATGCTCCCCCTTCGATCTTCAAACCGCCTGCCCGCGGCCCCTGCATCGCGTCCATGGGGCCGACGACGTGATCGAGTTGGTAAATGTAGGCCGGAACCAGGCTGACCACGCCAAACGCCAGATAAAGCCCCAGCACCGATGCCAGCGCGTACGTTCCGCGCTGCGTCTTGCCCGTGGACACGATCGCCACCAGCGCCAGCAGCGTTAGCGGCAACGCATAATTCAAGTAGATGGGAGCGGCAAACGGAAATTGCACCAGAGTGCATGTCGCCGCCAGCGAGATCAGGAGCACCACCTGCTGCCGCTCGACTTTCGTCCGCGAGCCCGGTTTCCTTCGGGCCCACACCACCACTGCCCCTAGCAGCACCACAATCGGGGTCAGCATCGCCGCGGAACACCACATCCCCCAAAGAATCTGAAACGACTGCGTAGCCCTTACTGCAATCGCTACCGCTCCCAGGCCGAGGGCTGCCCCAACCGCCTTCCCTTGGAACTTGTCCCAATACATGGCCGCCGCCAGAACTCCCACCAGGGGCAGTACAAACATGATTTTCTCGATTCCAATCGGACGAATCATGCCTAGGTCAACCACCCGTGAAGTCACGCTCGAAGTCACACCAAACAGGCACTTCCAAATCGATCCCGAGCGCGCATATGGCAACAGAAAAACCATCACCGGCGCCGCCAATCCGCAGAGAAACGGAATCAGCACGCGAAACATCGTTCTGAATCGCTGCCTGGTTCTCGCCTGCACGTTCGGTTCTCCGAGCAGGATCAGGGCCACCACCGCGGCGGAGGGCAGCACGAAGTGGTATAACTCGGGCGGCGCTAGTCGGGCGCGCAACATATCGACCAGTGTCGCCAGGAACAGCAGCAGCGCACCGACACTGAACAGGCGATAGAGCCAACTGTTCTTCGAAGTCTGCCCCTCCGCAAGTTCCTTTGCACTCTGTTCCGAACTCTCGCTCTGTTCCAGGAAGGCGAGAAACAGCAGCGCCCCGGCGATGTAGTACGCTCCGATCACCTTGATCAGTATCGACACTCCGCCGCATACGCCCGCCACAAACAGCCATCGCCGCGACCGCACTTCCAGGTAGCGCAGCAGTGCCGCCGCCCCAAAGGTGGCGAAGAACAGGTTGTACCAGGAAGGCATGGCCGCCGGATAATTCGGATAACTCCACGCTACGGCCAGCAGCGTGATCGCTCCTGCCCCAATCGCCGGAGCGAAGCGCAGCGCAACATAGTAAACCGCCGGAAGCCACGCCAGGAAAAACAGAAACACACAAATGCGCAGCGCCATCAGATTCAAGCCGAACGCTCGAAACGCCAGGGCATGAATGAAGCTCAGACCGCCGGTGTAGATCTCTCCAAAATCGCGATGCGGAAGTTGCCCGTGCAGCACCCGCAGCGCACTCTGGGCTAGAGTCCCGTCGTCCGCCGGAACCCAACCTTGGCCAATGTGAACCCCGGTGTAGATTCCTGCAATCGCCATAACCAGGGCCAGCACCACCGCGCGCACGCCCCAGCCTTCACTCTTCTTCGCTGCAGATCTCTCGCCCGCGCAACTGTCCTCCGCCCCTCCATCCACTTCACGAGCTCTCGTGTCCACGCTCAAATCCCGCTCCGCAGGCCGGACCGCAGTCTGTTCCAGGTCGCTCTTCACTTTCCCTCCAAGGCCGCCAGCCGTAGCTTAGCCTCATTGCTGCCTTGGTTTAGTTGCAGCGCCTGCCGATACTCCGCCCGCGCGGCCACGATATTCCCGCTTTGTTCGAGGGACACCGCCAGCCAGTAATGGTAGTCCCACACTTTCGGGTCGAGCGCCACCGCCGCCTGTAAATACGGCTGTGCCTCCTGATTCCGTCCATCCGCGAGAAGCGCTCGGCCCAGGTAGTATTTCGGCCCCGCGTCTTCCGGCACCAACTGCACTGCCCGCGACAACAGTTGCTGGGCCTGGGCATATTGCCCGGCCATCAAATGGATGTTTCCGCAGTTGTAGAGGGCCGAATATAAATTCGGCTCCTTCGCCAAGACTTCATCGCAAAGCCCAAACGCCCGGTCGAAATCCCTCATCTGCCCATACAACCCGGCCACCAGCGCCAGCCCCGTCTCCGTCTTCAGGATATCCGGGTTCACCGCCAGGAAGCGCTGCAGCCAGATCCGCCCTTCTTCATAATGCCCCGCCCGGACATTGGTCTCCGCCATGGCCAGCAATGTGTAGACATATTCCGGATGTTCCCGAACGCCCTGCTGTGCCAACTCAATTGCCTTCTCATGAGCGCCCCGCTCACTGTATTCCGCCGACAGCCCCACCGTCACATTCGGGTTTCCCGGATACAGCTTCTGCCCCCGCAGCAGCATTAGAAATCCGCTCCCCCAGTACACCTGTTGCGAAAGTGAAGCCATCACGTAGAAGCTGCACAGCGCCAAAGTCGCGCCCAGTTGCACATTCTTCGCACTCCATCGCTGGAACGACGGCAACAACCGCAATCCTTTGGCCGCCAGAATTGCAAATCCGATCGAAGGCAGATACATGTAACGGTCGCGAACAAAATCCCCGTTCCCGAAGTTCCTCAGGTAAAGCGCTGGAGCCAATCCCACGAGCAGCCACAAGGCGGCGAACGCAACCGACGAATCCTTCTCGCGCCGGTTCCAATACCACAACCCAATCGACACTGCTCCCAGCACTACCGCTGGCACAATCAGTTGTTTGAAGATCGCCGTAGTAACATAGGGCGTGTAATAGAGCCCGGTCAGACCAACTGGAACCAGCAACTGCTTCAGATAGAAGGCCAGTACCAGCGGCAAGGTCCGAACTACATCCAGCGCCCCGTGACCGGTATCGAACTGCCCCGTTGAGTGCAGCAGGGCATGCTTCCGCAGTAAGACGTAGCCCAGCGTTACCAGCGCATACGGAGCCGCCTCGATCGCCGCCTCGCGCAGTCTTTGCCCCAGTGACGCTTTCTTATCCGGCGGGTTCAGCCACGCGTAGATCGCTACCAGCGCCGTGAACGCCACCGCCATCTCTTTCGTCAGCAGCGCGCACATCAGCAGCGCCCACGACGCAATCCTCCAAGCAGTTTTCTTCTGCGCTGCTGGATCCCGTCCGCTCAGAAATGCCACAAACGCCAGCGCGACAAACATGGCGACCATCGTGTCCGAAGCCGCGGAGATCCAGGCCACCGGCTCAACATGAATCGGATGGAGCGCGAAAATCAACGCCGCCAGCGCCGCCGTCCAGTACTCCAGTCCAAGTTTTCGCGCCAGCCAGAACACCGACGCCACGGCCCCCACATGGAGCAAAACGGCCCCCAGGTGCCATCCCCACGATCGCAAACCAAACACCGTGAAATTCAACATCGACCACACCACGAACAACGGCCGGTAATATACCTGGTGCCGCGCCACGTGGTACCACAAGTCGCTCCCGAACGCGCGCGGCAGGTTACTCCATGTCCGGATGATCGGATTGTTCACAATCTGGGGCCAGTCATCCCATACAAACTCGAAAGATAGCGAGCCGCTGTAAAGCACAAAAGTGACTAGTCCAAGCAATGGCAGCAGAACGCCCGGCCATCGCAGGTATTTGGCCAGCAACTCCGATGCGCTAGGCTCGGGATATTCTGGTGTTTCGTTCATATGCTTCGTGTCCTGAGTAGATTAGCCCATAGTAACCTCCCCTTCCCTTCTAGCGCATGTTACCCAGGTTACCTAGGTGTACCACTTATTTCGGCATCTCCTCCTCCTGTCTATGCGAGGATCATTCCATGGGGTCTGTCACCGGAGCCAAACCCGCCAAAGAGGTCTTGCCGGTTCTGTGCGTCGACCTCGACGGCACTTTGATCCGAGGCAACGTCCTATGGGAGTGCGCTCTCGTCCTCATCAAAACACACCCCATCACCCTGCTGCTGTTGCCGTTTTGGTTGCTTTCGGGACGAGCGTCCTTCAAACGTCGGCTCGCCGCCAGAATCGACCTCAACCCCGCTCGTCTTCCCTATCGGCAGCAAGTTCTCGATCTTCTCCAACGGGAAAAAGCCGCTGGCCGCCGCATCGCTCTCGCAACCGCCGCCGACCGCAAGATTGCCGAAACGATTTCCAGCTATCTCGGCCTGTTCGATGAAGTTCACGCTAGCGACGGCAAGGTTAATCTCAAGGGAGCACACAAAGCCGCATTTCTGTCCCAGCACTTCGCCCCGACCGGCTTCGAATATGTGGGTGACTCCGCCGCCGATGTGGAAGTCTGGCGCAATGCCCGCGCAGCTTATGTAGTCGGCACGCAAGGTCGCGCCGAGCAAGCTGCCGCCGTGACCGCGCTTAAAGGTACAATCCTCGAACCGAGTGCATCGCTCAGCACGTCGGTCCGAATATGGGTCAACGCTTTACGCGGACATCACTGGGCCAAGAACTTATTGCTTTTTCTACCCCTGGCGCTTTCACACAACTTGACACTCGAACCGCTGGCTCGCACCTTCCTGGGTTTTGCGCTCTTCGGCTGTTGCGCGTCTGGACTGTATATTCTCAACGACCTCCTCGACCTCCATTCGGATCGCGAACATCCCTGGAAAAAAGAGCGCCCGTTCGCCACCGGCGACATTTCAATCCCCGAAGGCTTGGCCGCTTCTCTTGTCTTGCTCTCCGCGGCACTCGGCCTGGGATTCCTCCTTGACGTGCAATTTGGCTTCGCCCTGCTCGGATACGCCACACTCACCATGCTGTATTCGCTCTATCTCAAGAAGATCGCGCTGTTGGACGTCTTCGTTCTCTCCAGTTTCTACAGTTTCCGCATACTCGCCGGGGCTCTGATTTCCGCCACGCCACTCTCGCAGTGGTTCCTGGCGTTTTCGCTATTCTTCTTTCTTAGTCTTGCGATGGCAAAACGCTACTCTGAGTTACTCCACGCGAGCGGCTTAGTGGGAGCAGGTAATTCCGGGCGCGGCTATCATACGGGCGACCGTGAACTACTGCTCTCACTCGGAGTCGGCAGCAGCTTTTCCGCAGTCGTCATCTTCAGCCTCTACGTTCAGAGTCAGGACGTGCGGTTGCTCTACTGCTCGCCGGAGTTTCTCCTTTTGCTTTGTCCCATCGTTCTCTACTGGCTCAGCCGAACCTGGCTCCTGGCGCATCGCGGAGAGCTAAAGGAAGATCCGGTCACGCTCGCCATTCGGGACCCAGTCAGTTACGGAGTGGCCCTGGCCTCGGTGCTCGTCATCGCCGCGAGCATGATACACATAAACTGGTAGGGTAATGAGTTACGGCTTAACCGGTTTTTCGACGTTATAGAGTTTACTTTCGGAACACTTAGTATGTCTGGTCAATCAGCCGCAAAGTTACGCAAGCAATCCGGAGTGCCGCCGCCCACCGAGCGAATTCTCTCGTGGGGCCGTTACCCGAAGATCGCGCATCAACGCGTCCACAAACCTGCCTGGAACGATCAGGTGCCGGAGATTTTCAACGCTGCCGCGCCAGGCGCTCTGCTCCCCTATGGCCTCGGCCGCAGCTACGGCGACTCTTGCCTCAACGCCGGCCGCGAACTGATCGACTGCCGTCGCCTCAACCGCATCCTCGATTTCGACGCATCAACAGGCATGATCCGCTGCGAAAGCGGCGTTAGCCTGTCCGACATTATCGACGTGTTTCTCCCGAAAGGATGGTTCCTTCCCGTCACTCCCGGCACCCGATTCGTAACAGTTGGTGGAGCTATTGCCAACGACGTGCATGGTAAGAACCATCACTGCGCTGGCACTTTCGGCGCTCACGTTCGTCAGATCGGGCTGCATCGCTCGAACGACGGATTGGTGATCTGCAGTTCCCGAGAAAATCCCGACATGCTGGGCGCCACCATCGGCGGTCTCGGCCTGACCGGTGTAATCGCCTGGGCAGACATTCAACTCAAACGCGTGTCGGGACCGTGGATCGACGCGGAGTCCATCCCCTTTCAGTCCCTCAGCGCCTTTCTCGACCTGAGCCGCGAGAGCAATGATCGCTTCGAATACACCGTCGCGTGGCTCGACTGTTTCGCTGGGAAGAATCCCCGTGGCATTTTCTTTCGCGGCAATCATTCTCCCAGTCATGGCGCGGAATTTCACCCCAAGCGTGGACCGAAGCTGCCCTTTGCGCTGCCCGCCTGGATGCTCAACCGTTATTCCGTGAAAGCTTTCAACACCGTCTACTACAAGATTCACGCGGCCAGCAAAGGCGTAGCCGTTGTGCCATACGACTCGTTCTTCTACCCGCTTGACTCCATCCGGCAATGGAACCTGCTCTACGGTAGACAAGGTTTTCTGCAATATCAGTGCGTGATTCCGGACACGAATCTCGGAGCTTTCGAGGAGTTACTCGATCGCATCGCGCGCTCCGGCATGGGCTCTTTCCTGGGAGTACTGAAGCAATTCGGCTCCGCGCCTGCGGCCGGAATGCTCTCCTTTCCGCGCCCTGGACTGACCATTGCGCTCGACTTCGCCATGCGGGGCGAGCGCACGCTTAAACTTTTGCAATCGCTCGATGAAATTGTCCAGCAAAGCGGCGGAGCGCTCTACCCCGCAAAAGACGCCCGTATGAGCCCAGCGCTGTTTGAAGCCTCATTCCCACACTGGCGCAGCTTTGTTCCTTACATCGATCCGAAGATGTCGTCCTCATTCTGGCGACGCGTGACGGGGGCCCAATAATGATGACCATCACGGCGCACCCCACAACCACGCGTCCGGCGTACACGCCCGCAAGAGCCATGAAGAAGATCGTCATCCTCGGCGCTACTTCAGGCATTGCGCTCGAAGTTCAGCGTCAATTGGCCCATCAGGGCCGCGAGTTACTCCTCGTAGCTCGCTCGCCGCAACGCCTCGCTGAGATCCAGGCCGACTTAGCGATCCGAGGCGCACGACAAATCTTGACTTACTCTGCCGACTTAGCTTCCGTTCAGCAGCATGCCGGAATCTTCGAATTTGTCCAGCGAGCCTTCGCTGACTTTGATACCGTGCTGCTCGCTTATGGCTCCATGCACGATCAGAAGGACTCCGAAACGTCGGTTGACGTTCTGCTGGAAGAATTGACAGTCAATTTTGTCAGCGCCACGGCGATTCTCACCTTGTTCGCCTCCGATTTGGAACAGCGGCGTACCGGATGCCTGGCCGCCATCACCTCCGTCGCTGGAGATCGGGGACGCCGCTCGAACTACGTTTACGGTTCCGCCAAAGGCGCGCTTTCCCTTTTCTTACAGGGACTGCGCAGCCGGCTCCATCCCGCAGGCGTTCGCGTTATTACCATCAAGCCCGGACCGGTGCGGACTCCCATGACCGATCACCTGGCCAACTCCGCGCGTTTTGGCGATCCGGAGCAGGTTGCCCGCGACATCGTGCGCGCTCTCGAACGCCGCTCGCCCGACGTTCTCTACACGCCAAAGATCTGGCGCTACATCATGGGCGCGGTGCAGCAGATTCCGGAAAACATCTTCAAGCGCTTGTCGTTCTGACAATTCCCGTGTAGCGCGCGGCGGGAGCCGGGCGTAAGCGGGTTAGTGTGCAGAGCAGTTGTGAATCCGATCGGGTAGCGAATCGAGAGCTGCTGAGGCCGCAGGAAACTGCCGGGCTGCGCCCGGCTCGGACGGGCGAGGGCGCCCGTCCCACGCGACCCCAAAAAGGGCCGCATCGCTGCGGCCCTTTGCGTTATTGACAACTGGCTATTGGGTACTTATCGTCTTCCGCGTCCGCCACCGCCGCCGGAGTGGCCGCCACCGTGACCTCCCGAACCGCCGCCTGGACCGCGACCGGGACCTCCGCGACCTCGCCGCCGGCGATTACGATCGCGATCGCCGCCGCCGCTGGGACGTGCGTCACGCGTACCCTCCGGCCGCGCTGCGCCCGCTTCTACCGACGCCACCACTCCATCCACACGGTTGAAGTTCGGCTCGTCGTCGGCATCGAAATCCGCGCCACCCTCGATCACTGCCGTGGGCGAGCCTTGCGGAGCGCTTTGCGAGACTGACGGCGGCGCCGCGTCCACTCCCTCGTCACCCTCCGGAGGCGGAGGTGCGCCGCCCATCTTCGCGCGCTGCTCTTTCAGAATGGCTTTGCGGGACAGCTTGATGCGGTTGCCTTCGACGGCCAGCACTTTCACCAGCACCTGGTCGCCTTCCTTCAGTTCATCGCGAACATCTTTGATTCTGTGTTCGGCGACTTCGCTGATGTGCAGCAGGCCGTCCAAGCCGGGTAGAATCTCGACGAATGCGCCGAAATCCGCAAGGCGGCTGACCTTACCGAGATACGTCTTCCCTACCTCGGCCGACGCCGTCAAATCCTTGATGATCTGCAGAGCCTTGTTGGCCGAGACTTCGTCGTTCGAAGCGACGTTGACCTTGCCCGAATCTTCGACGTCGATCTTGACGCCGGTCTGCTCGATGATGCTGCGAATCATCTTGCCACCGGGCCCAATCACGTCGCGAATCTTGTCGACCGGAATCTGCAGGGTGTAGATACGAGGCGCGTAAGCCGAAACCTTAACGCGGCCTGCGGTGAGAACCTCATCCATCTTTTCGAGGATGAACAACCGTCCGCGCTGCGCTTGCGCCAGCGCCTCGCGCATAATCTGCGAGGTGATGCCCGCGACTTTGATATCCATCTGCAGTGCGGTGATGCCGTCCTTGGTTCCGGCGACTTTAAAATCCATGTCGCCGTAATGATCTTCCGCGCCCGCAATGTCGGTCAGGATGGCGTACTGCTCGCCTTCCTTCACCAATCCCATCGCGACACCGGCGACTGGGGCCTTTAACGGCACGCCCGCATCCATGAGCGAAAGCGAGGCGCCGCAAATCGTGGCCATCGACGACGATCCGTTCGATTCCAGAATGTCGGAGACGACGCGCATGGCGTAAGGCCAGTTATCCTCGGTCGGAAGCACCGCCGAAATAGCGCGCTCGGCGAGCGCTCCATGGCCGATTTCGCGGCGTCCCGCGCCACGCATGAATCCAACTTCTCCCACCGAGAACGGCGGGAAGTTATAGTGCAACATGAAGCGCTTCTTGGCTTCGCCTTCGAAACCCTCCAGTCGCTGCATGTCGTCGCTGGTGCCGAGCGTGGTAGTCACTAACGCCTGGGTTTCACCGCGGGTGAAAACTGCGCTGCCGTGCGCGCGCGGCAGAACACCGGCTTCGATCCAGATCTCGCGGATCTGGTCAAATGCGCGTCCGTCGGGACGGTGCTTGTGGTCGATCACCTGGTTGCGGAATATTCGCTCGCGCAGGATTTCGTAATACTTCTTGACCTTTGCCTTGGCGGCTTCGTCGTCCTCGGGCAGAGCGGCAAGCAGTTCCTTCTCCAGCACTCGAACCAGTTCGTAGCTCTCGGATTTCGGATGCTTCTCGGTGTCAAGAGCGTCGGCCAGTCGAAGGCCAATCTGCGATTCCAGGCCCTTGAAATAAGTCTCGTCGAATTCCGGCGGCGTTACCTGCCGTTTGGGCTTGCCGACTTTGCTGCGCAGTTCCTCGATGGCGGCGCAGATCTTCTTGATTTCGGCGTGCGCGAATTCGATCGCGTCCACCACCGTCTCTTCCTTCACTTCTTTCGCGCCGGACTCGATCATGACGATCGCATCGGCGGTGCCCACGACCATGATGTTGAGCAGGCCGTCACGCATTTCGGTGTAGGTGGGGTTGACGACGAAGTGGCCATCTACCAGGCCGACGCGGACCGCGGCGATGGGGCCTAGAAACGGAATGTCGGAGAGAGTCAAGGCGGCGGAAGCGGCGTTAATGCCGAAAACATCGGGATCGTTTTCCGTATCGGCGGACAGAACGAAGGCGATGACCTGGGTCTCGCACTTGAAACCTTCCGCGAACATCGGACGGACAGGCCGGTCAATCTGTCGGCTGGTGAGAACCTCGCGCTCGCTCATGCGCCCTTCGCGCTTGATAAAGCCGCCGGGGATGCGTCCGCCGGCATAGGTGTATTCGCGGTAGTCGACGGTAAGCGGAAAGAAATCGATGCCCTCGCGGGGTTCGGGATTGGCGGTGGCAGTGGCGAGGACCACGTTGTCGCCGAAGCGCACCACGGCCGCGCCGTGGGCCTGTTTGGCGAGTTTTCCGGTTTCAATAGAGAGTTGCTTCCCGCCGGTGAGTTCGACGGAAACTTTGGTAGCTTCAGGCTTCATAGATCATCCTTTATGTGGGGCAGAAGGGCATGCGCGGGGGTACGGAGTCCGCTTGGATAGGCGCATGCCAGGCCGCGGTTGGGAACGCACATTGCTAAGGCTCTCGGAGTTTGGAACCGGCTCCACACGGAGCCGATCGCGCTGTTATTTGCGGATGCCGAGCTTGGTAATAACGGTTTTGTACCGTTCCGAGTCGTACTTCTTCAGGTAGTCGAGCAAACCACGACGCCTGCTCACCATCATGAGAAGTCCGCGGCGCGAGCCGTGGTCTTTCTGGTGCGTTTTGAAGTGTTCCGTCAACTGACCAATGCGCTCGCTCAACAGCGCGATTTGAACTTCGGGACTGCCGGTATCGGTCGCGTGCGTGCGATAGGCGTCAACGACGGATTGCTTTTGCTCTCTGGCTAACACTAACCTGTTGCACTCCTGTCTCTTCTCGTTTTCGTAACGATTTCGAGAATAACACAGCTCAGTGCAAAGTTGCCAGTGGCCAATTCCGATTGCCAGCTTTGGGAGAGCATTGATCCGCGCGCGGGTCCATTCAGGCGCATTGTTTCCGCGCCAAACGGAGGGCTGGCCATGCCGTGTGCGTCAGGGCCCGGTTCGAGGTTATACTATGATTAAGACTCGAAACAAACGAGAAGTGCAGCAATCTTCTGGTTTATTCCAGTGGTCTACTCCAGGAACAAGAGCTGGGCCAATCCTGCAGAAACTGCATGCAGCCGGCCATCATAATGAAAATATAAATACGGGGGATTCTGAATGCCACGAGGCCGATCAACTTTTTCCAAACGTCAGAAAGAACAAGCGCGCCAACAAAAACAGCGGGACAAGAACGAGCGCAAAACGCAGCGCAAGCAGGATCAACCGGAAGGCGTTGTGGTGGACGAAGCTGAGGAGTTGCGTCAGATGCGCGAGCACGCCGCGGAGCAGGCCGCGCTATTCGGCATTGGCAGTGACGACGAAACCGACGCTGCCGAACTGCTCATACCGGACGGCAAGCGAGCCGATCACTAACCGGCTTGGAAGATTCGCCGGAGTGCAAGGCTCCGGCGATTCCGGTTCTATCCCAACAAAAAATCCGATCAATGGAGAGCCGGGCGTCCCCGCCCGGCGGGACGGGCGAGGACGCCCGTCGCTCCACCAAACAGAATCCTCTAGACAAAGACCTCACCCGGCAGAGCGGTTAGAGTCCGAGATGCCAAGGTGTTTTCCACAAACCGCTTTGGCCGATCATAAGCCGACCCATCCAACTGCTTGCGTTCGATGCGCAGCTTCAAGGTGCGCTCGATATTGCGAAGTTCCAGAACCTCGGCGCCGGTAACCAGCGTGGACGCTCGACCCAGAGAGCCTGCCCGTCCCGTACGTCCAACGCGGTGGATGAAGTCTTCCGCCATCTTCGGAATGTCGTAGTTGATCACGTGCGCCACATCATCGCAGTGCAAGCCGCGGGATGCGACATCGGTCGCAACCAGCACCTGGTAGCGCCCTTCCTGGAATCCGCTCAAGGCGGCGTTGCGTTGGGACTGCGTGCGATCGCCGTGAATCTGGGCGGCCGAGAAGCCATCGCGCTCGAGTTCCTTGGCCAGCCTTTGCGTGCCGCGCTTGGTGCGCGTGAAGATCAAGGTCTGCCCCTTTTCCTCGTACAGCAACTGCCGCAGCACATCCAATTTTTCGGACGGGCGTACCTCGTAGGCTTCGAGTGACACGCTCTCCGCAGGCTTCAAAACGGAGCCTAGCGCTACGCGCACCGGTTCGCGCATGTAATCGTTCACCAGCGCGGCCACCGACTGCTCCAAGGTGGCTGAGTAACAGAGCGTCTGCCGGCGCTGTGGCAGAACTTGCAGGATGCGCCGGATGGACGGAAGAAAACCCATATCCAACATGCGGTCCGCTTCGTCGAGCACCAGTATCTTCACCTGGCGCAGGTCCGCGAACTTGCGGGTGATGAAATCCTGCAGGCGTCCCGGAGTGGCAATGACAAACTCGCAGCCGGAGCGCAGACTGTGGATTTGCGCTTTCTCGGCTACGCCGCCGATTACCAGCGCCGCCTTCGGCAAGTCCTTGCCGCGCAGTTGTTCGTACTGCTCGTGAACCTGCATGGCGAGTTCACGCGTGGGCAACAGGACCAGGGCGCTGACGTTCTTGCATGGTGTGGCACGCAGCATCTCGATAATCGGAATCAGAAACGCGAGAGTCTTGCCGGTGCCGGTTTGGGCGGTGCCAATCACGTCCTTGCCTTCAAGGGCAGGAGTAATGGCTTTCGCCTGGATGGGTGTAAGGGTAATGAATTGAGCTGCCGCCAATTTCTGCTGCAAGGCAGCAGACAGGGGCAGTTCCGTAAATGTGGTCATTCGATTGTTTTCTTTCTGGAGGGGCTTAACGTAAATTTCTCAAACTCGTGTTCTCAGACTCGTGTCGAGAGTTCGCATGCCGCTCTGTGTTGAAATTGGCGCTGGAACCAAACGGCGGGCAGGAAATGGCGGAAGTGTAACAGATCCAACAGGATCCCCGCATGACGAGCAAACCGTAGCAAAAGCGTTAACGTCAGTATAGCAGACGAAGCCGCGGTGCGGGGTTACGTGAGTCATACGTGTTGCGGAATCAGATACATACCCCGGGGCGCTGACCCATCCTAAAAATGTCTAACCGTTCGCCCTCAGCGCGGAAGTTGACATGTTCGCGTCAAATATCACGCTTGCACAGCCGTACACGCGCCTTCCTGCATGCCCGGACCAAATCCTCATCCAAGGTGGCAAGTGGCAAGCCACTGTCCAGAGCCAGATCGAGGTAAGCCGCATCGTATGGAGTCAAGCTGTGCTCGCGGCTGAGGCGCTGGATCCTGCTAAAAACAACTCCGGCGGGAAACTGCTCCAGCACAATGGGCAGCGTTGCCAGATCACCGAGGAAGCTGCGCACCAGTTCTTTAGAAATGCGCTTGCGTTTTTCTCCAACCAGCAAGGCGTTCAGGACCTCGTGCGGCCAGAATGAGGGCGCGACGGCGGTGTCGCCTCGCTTGAACATGCTGGCAACATGCTGCGCCGTGGCGGCATTCTCGTCGGGAAAACACCAGGTCAGGACGACGGAAGCGTCGAGGACAAACCGGCTCACCGGGGTCCTTCCCCGCGCCCTTCATTGATCAGATCCTTGATTTTGAGCCCACGCAAAGAGAGCCTGTGGCGCTTGCCGAAGCTCGCCAGGCGCTCCGCCGCCTCCGCTGCCGAGCCGCCCTGGGCGGAGATGCGCTCCTTCAGAAGCGCCCCCAGCAGCCGCGAAACGCTGGTATCATGGCGCGCCGCCTCAATCCGGGCCCATTGAGCCACGTCTTCTTCCAGGGTTACGGTTACGTTGCGTAAACGGCGAGTGGACGACACGGACATAGTGTAACACAAACTTCGTGTCACCTGGCGCTGAAAACGCGTAGCGGTAAAACGGTACAAATCATGTGGTCGCGGGTACTAGCGGACTCCAACCTTCCCTCGAATCACCACGACTGATGCCGCTGGCAGATCGTACAGCGTGTCTTTAGTGACGTTTTCTTTTGACCGCGCGATGGGCCCGTCGGGATCGGCGTTGCCTTTCGGGTAGGCGACGGACGTGGCGCCAGCCGTCTCCTCATGCGCCCCAGAAAGAGCGCTCGCCGGGTTCCACTTGTACTGCGCGCTGCCGAAGGTCGCGATCTCGACCGGGCCCGCAAAACTCCCCGTCGAATCGGCGGCCCCATGAAGCGCGATGCGCACGCGGTGAGCATTCTCCTGGTCGCGATTGACCACGAGCAGCGACCACTGCCCATCCGGACGCTTCAGCGCGTACGCGGTGACGAGGTCGTGGCCCGCACCGTCGCCAACATCGGACTTCGCGGAATAGACCTGATGCTCTCCGCCGCCCGGTTGCGCCCACTCCAGGTTGATGAGTTGCGCCACGAAGAACTGCGCCAGCGGCTGCTGAATCTTGTATGAAGAGTCAATCGTGAACATGCCATACGTGCCCGCGGAGTGGTTGCAGCCGGGCTCCATCGGCAAGGGCAGATAGTGGAAGAAGTAAACGGCCTTGCCACCCGCGTCGAGCAACGATCCGACATAATCGGCCAGCCAGATGCCGGCGAAAATGTCCTCGTAAGTTTCACTGGAGCCGGGGGAGAGATTTCCCTCGGTCACGAACAGCGGCACGTCTGCCGGGACGCCATCTTCATGCCACACCTGAATAATGTGGCGGATAAGTTCGGGCTCGTCATAAAGAACGCTCCACGGTGTTTTGCAAGCGTCGTAGGGATAGTGCTCGAAGGAGAAAAAGGCAAGATCCTTGATGCGGCCGTGCTGCTTGAGATAGTCGATGAAGCGCCCGGTCCAGGAAACTCGTCCGTTGGCGTCGGGCCAGACTTCGATGTCCTTGTTTTCCCCGGTGAAGGAAGGGCCACCGAGTTTGAGCGCCGGATCGAGGCGATGGAGCGCGCTCGCCCACTGCACATAGAGCGCCGCGTAATCCTCCGGCAGCATGAACTGACCATCGGCCTCCTCGCCCATCTCGACGTAGGCGAGCGGATAGTGGCGGTTCTCGATGTAGGCGATCTCGGCAACGGCGTTGTCAGGAGTTTCGTAGAGCAGCGCCACCGGAATCATGGCCGGCAGTCCGCGAGTGACGCCGCTGGTGAAGAAAAGGTCAAAGCCCACCTGGGCCGAGCGCGTGGATCCAAGATCGGCCGCAGTATGCCAGGGATCGATAGAAGAGCAGTAGGTAGTCGTCTGCTCCTGGTCGGGAGTGTGGCGCAGTAAGTCGTGGAAAGCGCCATCGTTGGTGACGGTTCCAAGGTAGAGCTCGCGAACGGCGTAGCCGACGCAGTTGCGGGGATCGGCGGGGCCATCCGCATCGCAAGTGTTCGAAGACTCGGTCATCCAGATGCGAATGAAACGCGCGGCGACCGGGGCCGCTGCGAAGCGGATGGTTTCGGTGCCGCCCTTGCCGCCGATGACCGTACCCTGCGGAAAGGCTTGCCAGACGCCGCGAGTGGGCGCTCGGATGGCATCGTCGCCAGTCCAATATTGGATTACATAGTGAGTGGCGTAGGGATCGGCCCAAGCGATGCGAATGCTGTTCACGGGCTGTGGCTGCGTTAAGTCGAGAACAATCCACTGCGGATGCAGAGAGTCGCTTTCGCCGGTGAAGTGTTGGGTGAGATAGGGATTGCTCTTCCAGAAGGTGTTGAGGTCGCCATCGGTGAGGCGGGAGAAGCCAGTTTCCGTGCCGTCGTTGCGGGTGAAACCGCGCCGCGGAAGCGGATATCCATAGGAATATCGCAAGCTCTCGGTGGGAACGGAAGCGCCCGTGAAATAGCCTTTGCCGGCGGGATCGCTTTTGTCGCTCCAGGTTCCCTGCGGATTCCAGTGCCAGGCTTCGATTGCTAAATCGGTATTCTGGCGGTACGAGACCGGTTGCCAGCCTGAGGTCTGCGTCACCTGCAGCGACTCTGGAAGCAGATCCTTGTCGATGGCCTCGACGGAAATGCGGTCGACGCCGGCGCCTAAAGCTTCACTGGGGACGAAGTGGTTGGTGGAGTGCGAGACGTCCACAGTAATGGTTTGGGCGGCAGCGAAAAAACTGAGAACCGCGACGACGGCAAGAACGCCAACTGGAATTTTCACGCGAACGCCTCCAGGGGTCAAAAAGAGCCGCTTATTAAAACGATTGAATTATACGGATTATGCGGCTCGGCGGCGAGCAGTTTCGGCGGCATCGCCAGACAGCCTGGTTGGTGAGGTCAAAAAAACAGGCCGGCATGGCGCCGGCCTGCTGGGTTTTGACCACCCGAATGCTTACAAGTTTACGGCGCGGCAGCTACGACGGCCTTAACGAAGGTCAGGCCATTGGGTGTGCCCAAGCCGGTGACATTATCCCATCCGGGAGCTGTGACCAGTGACGAATCGGTCCCGAAGGTTAGGTCATACCAGCGTGTCGAGCTGCCGTGGTACAACGCGCTCAGGAACGACGTCGTGTTCTCGAGCGGCTGTGCCAGGTCAGGCGCAGTTTCAAGCAGCGCGGGCGCGGGAGGATTGGTGATCTTTCCCCTGACATCCCACCCGTTATTGACGGCCTTGACATCAGTGATTGCGCCGGCTGGCAAGGAATAAAGCAACGCCGCCGCCTGGCCAAGAGGCGCTTTCGAGCCGGCCGCCTGATTCGCGATGGCCCACAAGCCTGAGAACGCCGGCGTAGCCAGGCTGGTGCCGCCAATTACCTCGAGGGCGGGCGATCCGTTGACCGTCATGATCACGTTCACGCCGGTGTATGGGTCGGCAATGTAGGAAAGATCCGGGACTTGGCGGTACGTGTTTCCAAGGCTGCTTTGGAAAGACGGCTCAGCCCAGATAGCGCTCGTCCCGCCTCCTGCTCCGTAGATGAAACCGAGATGGAGGGGAGGATCGTAGGGAGGGTTGGGATCCGCGTAGGTGAGCCGCGTTTCGTTGTTTCCCCAGCCGGTCTGGAACTGAATATGGTCATTGCTCTTCAGGAACAGGCTGGTTCCCCCCACTCCGGTGGCGTACGGAGACGAAGCCGGCATGCAAACGCTCGGAGGAACGGTGATTCCGTAATCGTCGTAGATCGTTTGCACATTGTCTCCCCAGTCGCCCGAAGCGAAGTTGGTGGAGATGCCCAGCGCCGCACCCAGTTCAGTCATCGCCAATTCGGTGTCAAGCGTCGATTGACCGCCATAGAGCACATCGAGGATCTCGAATCCCGCCCAGCTGTTCGAGATTACGTATCCCAAGTCGAAATTGGCATAGTTCGAAACAACCTCGGGATTCTCGATCGCCCAGAGCTCCGCGATATCAAGCGAATTGGCGTCGGGAGCCAGCACCAGGGCAATGTTGGCGCCAGGAGCCACGGCGTGAGCCCATTCGACATCGAGGGTGGTTTCGCCGTCCCAGCCGTTGCAACAGTTGGTGATCGGTCCACCCGGGTAGTAGATCTGGAAATTAGACGAGGTTAAAGCCGGCAAACCGTAGGTGGACGAAAATGTGTTGGCATCCTGTTGGATGGTTGGGGAACCGTATGCGTCGACGATAACGATCGTCTGCCCGGTACCGTCCCAGCCCTTGTTGTAAAGAGAGTTCAGCCCGTAGGCAGTCTGAATCTGGGAAGGGTTATAACCGGGGCAGGTATTGGTCGCGTCGGTGGCATAGCGATTGCCCTGATAGGTTGCGGAGGGTCCACCACCTGAAGTGGTAAAGGACACTTTTTGAGTGCCGGTCAGGCAGCGGTTTGACGAAGCGGTACTGGCGGCCAGATCGGCCGCCGAAAGCGCTTGGGGCGCAAAGGGCTTGCCGGTATCGGGATTGAGCGGCCGCGCCAGCGTCGGCCTGGGGGCGAAATCGCTCAGACCTTGGACCGTGCGGACCAGTTCGCCCACAGGGCCATGGATCGAGGCGGAAGCGCTGGTTACGCGATGGATCTGGCCCTTCAAGCTGACCCGGTTCAATTGCACGTTGAAGGCGTTCTGGGCGTCGCTGACACGGCCCTGGGCAACCAGGTAGTGGTTATATTTGTCCACGGAGTTGACCGTGAAATTGTGCGCGATCAAGTAGTCCCGAACCTGGGCCGCGTCCTCTGCGGTCGGCGCAAACCGGGAGCGATACTGCTCGCGCGTAAGCCAGCGATGATAATTGGAAGAACCCGGCTCATACATCTGGCGGACCAATTCATCGAGCGCAGCCTTGTTGTGCTGATTGAGCCACACGGTCACGGTGATGAGCTTGGAAGGATCCTCCGAACCCAGGTTCTGTGGCTTGGCGGCTACTCCGCCCTTCGATTGAGAAAATCCGGAACCTGCCAGCAGTGCGAGCAGGACGAACATCAGAACCGGTTTGCTGCCGGTCCACAATGACTTGCTGAAAAACTTCATAAAGCCTCCTGGAAACAACGTGTTGGTTCGCTCTTTTAGTCCAAATCGGCGAGACCTGGGACGGTCGATTTGCCCGGTAGTGCGGGCAGTCGCGCTCCGGCCACAGCCGGAGTTGAGACATGAAAGGGCCATCGGTGTTTCTCTTGCTGCGAGCAACCGGATTTCGCTTCGTCCGGTTAGGAAGGGCCAGCGCAATCACCCGGTTGCCACAACGCAAGAGAACACCACCATTACAGAGTTGACCATAATTACGCTGTCGGAGTGCCGAGTGTCAACAAGGATTGCGATAAAGCAAAGGGTTTGCAGCAAAGCGGAAGAAAAGTGATGCTGGCGGCTTGAACTAAGGCGAAAGTCAGGCCAATTCTCATCCCTGAAACGCGCTCCGGATTATCGCTTACTTTTTCTCGCTGCTTCCTTTCTCGGCGAGCGCGGTGGCGTCCTCGAGCATCTTGTCGATGCGGCGGGCTTGGGCGTCGGGAGTTCTGTAGTAGAAGATGCCAAACAGGTGCCCACGCCGGCGGGAAGCGGACATGCCATTTCAACCCTCGCGGGCTCGTGGATGGCGCGCGAAAGCGACCTGCAGAATCGGAGGCAGCTCCCGCTCCGCCTGCATGACGGCTAGCAAGCGTTCGGCAATTTGTTCCGCGCGACGCGCGCGGGACTCAGCGCTCTTAGGTTCAGTGATCCACTTGGCGATGTCGTCGCGTGTGGAGTGATTCAGTCCGTCATACCAGCGGCGCAGCGAGCGATCTTCGCTGAGAATGCGCTTGAGCTCGCCGGGGATGGTGACGGTTCGTTCTTCGCTGTCGAATTCGATCTGAAATCGGGCGACATTGCCTTCGACGGCTCGCGCTCCCTTCTGCATATGCTTGTTGACCAACAGAAAGTGCCGCCCCTCTCTGGTGGGAAACAACGAAGTGCGGAACGCAAATCCGTTGACATTGCCTTTCACTTTGATCTGGCCACGCGTTCCCCAAAGTGCCGCGGCATCAAACGGCATGTGGACGACGATCCAGTTGAGGGTGGAGCGCAGGCGCTCGAGCTTGGCCTCGAAACACTTTGCGGCGGGCGGGTTTTTGGAAGCTTTCGGCATGAGCGAAACCGGGCGTCTGCATTCTAATATGAATGGACGGACCCAATGCATCGCCCGAAAGGAGTTAAACTGTAACAAAAGAAATCCGGAGAAGATTTCGTGATCTGCCCGAAGTGCGGTGAAGATAACTCGGACAATTTTCGCTTTTGCGGAATGTGCGGCACCTTGCTCGAAGCTCGGCACGAAGTCCGGCGGCCGGCGGGCGCGCCGGTACCGGGCCTGCCCAAGGTGAAGACGGCGAGCGCGCCCGAACCGCAGCCGCCCTTAGTCGCAGAAAACGCGACCATGCCCACAAACAAGCAGGCGCCGCCGATCAGCGGGCCCTCGATGCTGGGATTGAATATGCCGGGCGCAGACCGACTCAGCCGGAGTCAGCCCAGTTCGAATCAGCCCAGCCCGCACCAGCCCAGTATGGACGCGCTGCGGGAAAAAGCGTTCTCCGGCGTGGATTCTTTTTTTGAACCCGAACAGCCAAAGGCGGGCGGACGGCGCATCCTGGTGCTGGTGGCGCTGCTTATAGCATTGGGCGGAGCCGGCTGGTGGACGTACACAAACTATCGCGGCGCTGCGGAGAGTCCAAAGCCAGAGGCCGCGAGTTCGGCTGGCGAAGCTCCCGCCGAGAAGTCATCAACGCAAGCAGCGGCCCCGGATACGGTTCCAGCGGGCGATGCGGGGGCGCCGCAGCCGGCCCCTTCGCCGCAGGTGACACCGTCAGCGGTGGTTCCCGAGGGCCAGTCCGGAAAGGCAAGCGCCGGTTCCGAGCTTGCCCCGAAGACCGCAGACGCACTGGCAAAGCCTGCAGCCAAAGCGAGACGGGTGACTCCGGAGACTCCGGCGAAGACCGCGCGCGCCGAGAAAGGCGCGGCGAAACGCGAAGGTCGCGCGACTTCGGCCAAGGTTCCTAACTTGCCCGAGCCAGCTGCGGCGGATAGCGGCGACGCGGCCTTCCGCAAAGGCGAGGCCTATCTCTACGGGCGAGGCGCGCCGAAGAACTGCGACCAGGCAGTGAAATATCTGAAGGCCGCTTCGGCAAAATCCAACGCCAAGGCGCGGAGCGCGTTCGGAACCATGTATGCCACCGGCCACTGCGTACCGCGTGATCTGCCGACATCGTATTTATGGTTTGCGATGGCGCTGCGGGCGGATCCGAACAATCAGATTCTGGAAAAAGATTTAAGCGCGGTCTGGAACCAGATGACGCCGCCGGAGCGGCAGCTGGCCACAAAAATGAAACAGTGAAAAGAAGATCGGGTCATCTGGCGATCCGGTCATCGGGTGATCGAAGATCAAAAGCCTTTGACTTTCGATCACCCGATGACCGGATCGCCAGATGACCCGATCTCTTTCCTACTCGGCGCTGGGCGCCAGATTCAGCGCTTTCTTCATACTGCCGCGTTCGATCATGATTTTTTCCTGCAGCAGCGTGATCGCATAAATCAACTGCTCGGGACGCGGGGGGCAGCCGGGAACGTAGATATCGACGGGAACGACCTGATTGACGCTCTGCACAATCGCGTAATTATTGAAAACGCCGCCGGAAGTCGCGCACGCCCCCATCGAAATGACCCACTTCGGCTCCGGCATCTGCTCCCAGAGCTGGCGAATCACGGGGGCCATTTTTTGCGATACGCGGCCGGCAACAATCATCAAATCCGACTGCCGCGGCGACGGCCGGAACACTTCAGCGCCGAAGCGCGCGATATCGAAGCGCGAAGCGCCCATCGACATCATTTCAATCGCGCAGCAGGCCAGCCCAAACGTCATCGGCCAGATGGAATTCTTGCGGTTCCAGTTGACGACCGCGTCCAGCGTGGTCATGAGGATGCCTTCGGGCACGCCCTCTCCGTAGACAAGTTCTTTGACTACTTTCTTGCCATTTTCGACGTCAACGTAGGGGCCGAAACTGAGCTCTTGCGCCATGGGACTATTTTAACCGCAGAGGACGCCGAGTGCGGAAGGATTTTTAGATGACCTCCTATTGCAACTAACTGATATGTAACCACTTGGCGAATGACTTATTCTTTATCCGTTGTGCATTGCCCGCCGCTTTAGGAAATCCAATACTGGCGATCAGAGAACCACACCAGACCGCAGTGAGGAGTATCGCAAAATGAAGACCGCTTGCGCCTGTCGCATACTGGCATTTACGGTGCTCGCAACCTCAATCGCTTCCTTGGCGAAATCCCCCGATCAGGCGGACGCTTGGTCGGTCCTTAACAAGATCACACACAAACGCAGCTACATGATCGAGACCCGCGATCGTAAATGCATGTGGGGGATGATCACCGAAGTTACCGCCGACCGCCTCACGGCCAAGGTGTACACCTCGAATTCTTCTCGTTCGCCAGATACAGTAATATTCCCCCACGCTGATGTTTTGCGCGTGACATCCGGGCGAACCGTGTATTACAGCGGTCGTAGCTCGTGGTCGGATGTAAGTTCACTTCACGTAGATGGCCGGGAGCGACTGAGGATCGTCACGACGGACGGCAAGACCTATGAAGTGAAGGCGCCCTACACTATCTCCGACGACAGCATCACGCTGCGCACTTCGGGAAAGTCGACGAAGGTTTCGAAGAGCGATATTTCGCAGGTCTACGACATCGTCGTAAAACCCTTGACAGCTAACGGCGAATACCTGGCGGAGGAACTCGGACCGATGATCATCTTCGATCCTGATCTGTACGTTTATGGTCTTCACCTTGAGCAGTACGTCTCGGTGCTGCTCTACAATGCCAGCGATCCCGAGGAAAACTCCCCTGCTCAATGCGTGCCGAAATAGCTTGCGAAGAATCGCCATTTCGCCAGCAACGGTGAGCGGCGCATTCCTGGGCTGAGCTCCGGCTATGCTCGGCGTCTTCCGCGTCTCGGCGGTGAAATGCTCTACGGGTTCAGGACGATCTTGCCGAACATCTGACTCTTCTCCATATACTCGTGTGCCGCGCGGACTTCACTCAACGGGAAAATGTGGTCGATGACGGGCTTGAGGCGTCCCGCGAAGACATGCCCGAGCACTTCATGGAGTTCGCTCATTGTGCCCATGTACGATCCCAGCAATGCCAGTTGTCGTGAGAAAAGAAAGCGCAAATCGAGTTCAACTTTCGGTCCCGTGGTCGCGCCGCAGGTCACGAGGGTGCCGCCGGTCTTCAGCGACTTGACGCTATCTTCCCAAGTAGCCGGCCCAACGTGCTCAATGACAATGTCGACACCCTCGAAGTTCGTGATCTTTCGGACTTCCTGCGAAATCTTCTGGTGATAGTGGTTGATGACGAAGTCGGCGCCGAGTTCGCGGGCACGCTCTATCTTGCGTTCATCGCCTGCAGTGGCGATCACGCGCGCGTGGAACAGTTTCGCGATCTGGATGGCTGCCGTGCCCACGCCTGAATTCGCGCCCAGCACCAGAACGGTTTGGCCAGGGCGGATGGCGGCGCGCCCCGTGAGCATGTGCCACGCAGTAACAAAAACCAGCGGAACGCTGGCAGCCTCGTTGAAATCGAGCGCGTCAGGGATGGGGATGACGTTGACCGCAGGCACCGCAATCAGTTCACAGTTGCCACCGTCCACGCCGTTGCCGAGCACGGTGAACTGGCGGCACTGATTCTGCAGTCCGGCAACGCACTTCGCGCAGCGATTGCAGAAATGCATGGGCGCGATCAGCACGCGTTGTCCGCGCTTGAGGTCGGTGATGTACTCGCCCGCTTCGACAATCTCGCCGGCGATGTCGCTGCCGAGAATGTGGGGTAGATTGACGCCGGGCAGACCTTGACGCACCCAGAGGTCAAGATGGTTCATCGCGCAGGCTCGCACGCGAATAAGAACTTGATCTTTGCGCAGCTTGGGGTCGGGGACATCTTCGTAGGTGAGAACTTCGGGTCCACCGAACTGATGAATGCGAACGGCTTTCATGGGCGCTCCTGTGAATTTCGCGATTTCATATACCGTTTCGGAACGGATACTAAATTGAAATGTACCAAACGGGCTGTGATGAGTTGCACAGAATACGGTCGCGCTAAGTCGTAGAGTATACATCGCAGACCATGTTTGGAGGGTGTTTCCAGTGGGTACTGGGCGCGGCCTGCGAAGCCGTCGAGTGGCTGACATCAGCTATTGCAGTTCGAGTCTGCCGCCCTCCGTGCAGTCACTCGCAAAGTACCTACAAAAGTACTCTTGACAGACGCGTCGCATAAGCGAGACGATGAAAGCTCGCAGGCCGTGTCAGTAGTACCCACTGGCGAAAAACCAGTAGCCCCGGAGTGATGACCCGGGGCTTTTGATTTGGCGGACTGTTCGCGTAGGGACGGCCCGCCAGGCTGTCCAGTCGAGCACACTCGACCCTTCGCCGACGCTCGCAATTGACCTTCCTCGCTCCGCGAACCATAATCATCGCTATGGATCTGTACGAAGAGATCGTCCGCCTACGCAAAGGCGGACGCCGCGGAGCCGTGGCGACCATCGTCAATGTCCGCGGATCGATTCCTTCGTTCCAAACCGCTAAGATGCTGGTGCGCGACGATGGCTCTATCGTCGGAACCATCGGCGGCGGCTGCGTTGAGGCCGAGGTGTGGCAGGCGGCGCGCGAAGTGATGGAGTCGGAGAAGCCGCGAACCATGACCTTCGATCTGAATCAGGATCCGAAGTATGACACCGGCCTGGTCTGCGGCGGAACGCTGGAGATTTTCGTGGAGCCAGTTTTGCCTCCCGCGGATCTTTATATTTTTGGCGCCGGTCACGTCGCAACCAGCCTTTACAAAGTTGCATGCATCGCCGGATTCGACGTTACGGTGGTCGACGATCGCGAAGCCTACGCCAGCCGCGAACGCTTTCCCGAGGCACAGCAGGTGATCGCCGAAGATTTCGAGAAAGCGGCGGCGCGGCTCACCCCCGGCGAGTCGTCGTACATCGTCATCGTCACCCGCGGGCACCGCGACGATATGCGAATGCTGCGCTGGGCGGTGCAGACTCCGGCGCATTACATCGGCATGATTGGGTCGAAGCGGAAGACCATCACCATCTTCAAAGAGCTGCAGCGGGAAGGTCTGCCCGCGCATCTATTCGACCGGGTCCATGCGCCGATCGGGCTGGATATTGGTGCGATTACTCCGGAAGAGATTGCCGTGTCGATTACGGCCGAATTGATCGCAAAACGGCGCAAAGTGGAGCGCGATCTGCCGCACATGAGCTGGTTCCATCGGCGGGAAAGAGAGTCCGAGGTCGAGCCCAAAGAAAACGTCTAACCGCGGAGTGCGCCGAGTACGCAGAGAAGAGCTTTTCTTAATCCTTCATGCAGTCTGCTTCATGAACGACCAGCAAATTACGTTGTCGCACAGAAAATCCCGATTTGTTTTCTCCGCACACTCAGCGTCCTCTGCGGCTCAAGCTTTTTGCAGGCGCGCCGGTTAAGATTTCAACATGCCGAACGAAATCGAAATTAAGTTCCGCCTTGAGCATCCGCCCGGGCTAACCCGGGCGCTGAAGCGAGCGGGATTCAAACAGGTCACCCGCCCCACCCACGAAATGAATTCACTCTACGACCTTCCCGGCCAGAAGCTGCGCAAACGGGGCGAACTGCTGCGCTTGCGCAAGTATGGCGAGGCGTGGGTGCTGACGCACAAAGCGAAAAGCAAGCCTGCTCGCCATAAGGTGCGGGTTGAACTGGAAACGCGCGTGGAGAACGGCCAACAGATGGACGCCATTCTCCGCGCGCTTGGATTCGCACCCACGTTTCGCTACGAAAAATATCGCGCCGAGTGGAGCGACGGCGCGGGCCACGTGGTGTTGGATGAGACTCCGATCGGGAACTTCGGCGAGATCGAAGGACCGTCGCGCTGGATCGACCGCACGGCAAGTGCGCTCGGGATCACGCCCGCACACTACATCACGCAAACTTATGCGGAGCTCTTCTTCGCCTGGAAACGTCGTACGAACAGCCCAGCCACGGAGATGACGTTTCGCGCGCTTCACAAGAAGTCAAAAAACGGTTAACCGCCGAGACGCCGAGAGCGCCGAGGAAAAAACAGAAAAGATGATCTGCTGCCGATCTCATGAGCTCCAGCCAAAGATTTCCTCTGCGTCTCGGCGGTAATTCCTCTCACTAATTTGCGCCGCAACACTTCTTGTATTTCTTGCCGCTTCCGCAGGGACAAGGATCGTTGCGCCCTACTTTTTCCCCCGAGCGCACGACCTGCTGGACCTGCATGTCGCCGGCGCCGGCCATGCGTGCTTGTTCCAGTTCCTTCTTTTTCTTGCGCTGGAAGGCTTCTTCGATTTCGTCCACCGAGGTAGCAACCTGGCGCGGCGGACGTCCGTTGCCGCCTCGACCGCCGGTGATAACGGAAGGAACGCCCGCATCGAGCGCTGGGCCGGACAGCTCGTTGGGACTGCCCCCGTCGACATCCGGCCTCGCACCCGTGTCCCGCGGACGCTCCATGATTTGCATCAGGTACAGATAGCGAGCCGTTTCTTCCTGAAAGCGCTGCATCATCTCTTCGAACATGTCGAAGGACTCGCGCTTGTATTCGACCAAGGGATCGTGCTGTCCGTACCCACGGAGGCCGATGCCCTCTTTGAGGTGATCCATGCCGAGCAGATGATCTTTCCACTGCGCGTCGATTACGCTCAGCATGATCATCCGCTCGTGATAGCGCATGGCCTCGACGCCGATCAGCTTCTCTTTCGAGTCATAGCGCTCTTTGAGTTTTTCGAAGATGGCGTCGCCCAGTTCCTGGCGGTTCATCTGCTCCGGCTTGAGGCCTTCGGCGTAAATGTCGACGCCGAAGCGGGTGAAGATGTCGTCCTTCAGGGCTTTGAGGTCCCAGTCGGCAACGTGCGCCTTGGGCGGACAGTGCAGTTCCAGGATGTCGCCGAGAATCCCGGAAACATAGTCTTCAACGATAAGATCTTTCTGGTCGAGGCCTTCCAGCAGGCGGCGGCGCAGTCCGTAGACCGCTTCGCGCTGCTTGTTCATCACGTCGTCGTACTCCAGCAGATGTTTTCGGGCTTCGAAGTTCTGGCCTTCAACCGCTTTCTGCGCCGCTTCGATTCGCCGCGTGATCATGCGCGATTCGATGGGAACGCCTTCTTCCATGCCGAGGCGCTGCAGCAGGGTGGAAACCCACTCCTTGGCGAAGATCCGCATCAAATCGTCTTCGAGCGAAAGATAGAAGCGCGAGGAGCCGGGATCGCCCTGGCGGCCCGCGCGTCCGCGAAGCTGATTATCGATGCGGCGCGCTTCGTGGCGTTCGGTACCGAAAATGTGCAACCCGCCCGCCGCGATCACATCCTTATGTTCCTGATCCGTTTCGTTCTTGTAGCGCGTAAAAATCTCGTTCCACTGATCGGTCGGGACCGCATATTCATTGCCGGCATAGTACCAAACCGTGCGGTTGGGATCGTCGGCCTCGGCTTCGATCTTGCCCTGCGCGGCGCGGATCGGCTGCGCGATTCCCTTCTTCACGCACTCCTGCTTGGCCATGAACTCGGCATTGCCGCCCAGCAAAATATCGGTGCCGCGGCCGGCCATATTCGTGGCGATCGTGACCATGCCTTTGCGGCCGGCTTGCGCGACGATTTCCGCCTCGCGCTCGTGATACTTCGCGTTCAGTACGACGTGCTTGATTCCCTTCTTCTTCAGCAGTTCCGAAAGCCGCTCCGACTTTTCAATCGAGGTCGTGCCCACCAGCACCGGCTGTCCGCTTTCATGCAGCCTATGGATTTCGTCGGAAGCCGCGAAATATTTTTCCTTCTCCGTACGGTAAACGATGTCTGGATTCTCTTTGCGCAGCAGCGTGCGATTGGTCGGAATCACGATGACTTCGAGCCGGTAGATTTTGTCGAATTCCGGCGCTTCGGTTTCCGCCGTACCCGTCATGCCCGCCAGCTTTTTGTACATGCGGAAATAATTCTGGAACGTGATGGTGGCGAGCGTCTGATTCTCGCGCTCGATCTTGACGTTCTCCTTGGCCTCGATCGCCTGGTGCAGTCCGTCGGACCAGCGCCGGCCCGGCATGAGGCGCCCGGTGAATTCGTCCACGATCAGCACTTCGCCGTCTTTGACCACATACTCGACATCTTTCTTATAAAGCGCGTGCGCTTTGACGGCGGTTTCAACGTGATGTTTCAGCGCCCAATTTTCCGGGTCGGCAATGTTGCCGATGCCCAGCAGCTTCTCGACTTTTTCCCAGCCCACGTCGGTGACCGTGCAGTTGCGGTGCTTTTCGTCGACCACGAAGTCGCCGGTCATGATCTTCGGCTCGCCCGGCTGCGTATCGATTTCTTCGCCCCTTTCCAGCTTGGGGATGATGCGATTCACCTTGTAATACTTGTCGGTGGATTCTTCGCTGGCGCCCGAAATAATGAGGGGCGTCCGCGCTTCGTCGATCAGGATGGAATCGACTTCGTCGACGATGGCGAAGTTGTGCATGCGCTGCACGCAATCGCGCAAGTCGAACTTCATGTTGTCGCGCAGGTAGTCGAATCCGAATTCATTGTTCGTGCCATAGGTCACATCGGCGGCGTAGGCGGCGCGGCGCTCGACGTCATCAAGGTCGTGGACGATCACGCCCACCGTTAGCCCGAGAAAGCTGTAGAGCTTGCCCATCCATTCCGAGTCGCGCTTGGCCAGGTAATCGTTGACTGTGACCACGTGCACGCCGCGGCCACTGAGCGCATTCAGGTATACGGGTAGCGTGGCGACCAGAGTTTTGCCCTCGCCGGTTTTCATTTCGGCGATCATGCCTTCGTGCAGAACCATGCCGCCGATCAACTGCACGTCGAAGTGCCGCATGTTGAGCACGCGCCGTCCCGCTTCGCGGACCACGGCAAACGCTTCTTCCAGCAGTTCGTCGAGGACGCCCTTGAGCAAGACGGCACGCTCGGCTTCGATTTCCTTCTGCCGGTCGATGTCGGGAGTATCGGCATCGGTATCGGCCTCTGGCGCGTCGGGAATCGAGCTGAGACGCTCCTGAACACGAGCGCGAAACTCCGCCGTCTTGGCGCGCAGTTCGTCATCGGAGAGCTTTTGCATCTCCGGCTCGAGCGCGTTGATAGCCAGCACGCGAGGCTGCAGGCGCTTGACCTCGCGCTCGTTCTTAGTCCCGAAAATCTTACCCAGCAAAGTGTTAATCAAAACAAAAGTCCCTCAGAAGACACGCGCCCCACCTATCAGTAAAAGCCTAGCACATTAGATGCGGCAGGGATGGCACTGGACCAGTTTCGTTTTCTCTCTTGGCGGACTAGGATACCCAGATTACGAATGGAGATTGTCACAGTGGACTCTCGCGGGTTTGCAGCAATTTCTCGCGCGGGCCTAACGGGCTGAGTTTCACTCTTCCTTCGGGTTGGGGCCTTCTTCGGTCTTCTTTGAAAGTTTCCACTTCCCCGATCCGAAGTCGTCCAGCCATTGCCGAATCTCATTCTCTAACGTTGTGCCTTTCTCTTTTGCAATCTGTTCTGCGCGATCAAGCAGGTCTGCGTCTGCACTGAATGTGATTTCTGTCATCGCCATCGTATTCTCCACAGGTAAAGATCGGCCCGCTTCCTAGTTTTCCCCAGCCGTCTTTAGTATATTCACCTCGGACATGTCCGCCTTCTATCAGCGATTCCAGGAATCGGCCCGGAAGTTCCCCAACAACATTGCGCTTGAGATTCAACGCGAGCAGACAGTTGAGCGTGTCACTTTTGCGGAACTGACCCGCATGTCGGAGAGCGTGGCGAACTGGCTCTCGACGCGGGTTCCGCGGGACGCGCGCGTGGCGATTCTGGCGGCGAACCATCCGCGATGGGTCGCAGCATATTTGGGAATCGTCGCGGCCGGCAGAACGGCGGTTCCACTCGACACGGCTTTCCACGCCGACCAGGTAAAGACGTTGCTGATCGACAGCGGCGCTTCCCTGCTGTTCTGCGACGTGAAGCATCTTCCAGTGGCGATGGAAGCGGTCGGGGGACTCAACCTGCCTCTAGTGATGACCTCAGCGGCGGCGGAGCAGGCCGCGACTAACATAACCGCGGCGGCTCCCACTCATCGCACAGAACGCGATGAGCGGGGCACCCAGACCCTGCGAATTACCGAGAGCTTCGCCGCGGATCTCGATTCCATCTTCGCCGCCGGCCCCGCTGGCTTCCAGCCCCTCGTACCGGCTGAGAGCGATCTGGCCGCGCTGCTCTACACCTCCGGCACTACCGCCGACCCCAAGGGCGTCATGCTCACCCACGCCAACCTCGTCGGCGAGGCGAATTCGGTGCTCGCCACCATGAAGATCGGCCCTGCGGATGCGTTGCTGGGAATTCTACCCATGTTTCATGTTCTCGCGCAGATGGCGAATCTTTTTCTGCCTCTATTCAACGGTGCGCGCGTTGTCTACCTGGAGACGCTCAACACCACCGAATTGCTGCGCGCTTTGCAGGAACGCAACATCACCGCCTTTTGCGTTGTGCCGCAGTTTTTCTACCTGATTCACGAACGCATTTTCAAAGAACTGAACCAACGCGGCAAGTTCACGCTGCGGCTGGTGCGGACGCTGATGGCGCTCAACCGCACGCTGCGGCGAGTTGGAGTCAACGCCGGCAAACTTTTCTTTGGAAAGATTCACGCCACCCTCGGCGCCCACATGCGCTATCTGGTGACCGGCGGCTCGCGATTCGATCCGGCCATTGCCCGCGATTTTTACTCCTTCGGCATTGACGTTCTGAACGCCTACGGCCTGACCGAAACCTCAGGCGGCGCTTTCATCAACCCTCCGGGGCACGCGATCGTATTTGGCTCGGTCGGACCGCCTTTTCCCGGGGTCGAAGCCAGAATTGTCGGAGACCAGATTGTCGAAGAAAAGACCGTCGGAGAGAAGATCGTGGACCCGCAGCCGGCCGAGGAAAGCACGCCGCCCGTGGGTGAGATCATGATCCGTGGCGCACTCGTGATGAAGGGATATTGGAATCGCCCCGAGGCCACAGCCGAGGCGCTGCGCGACGGCTGGCTCTACACCGGCGATCTCGGCTACTTCGATTCCGGAGGCAATCTGTTTATCACCGGGCGGCGCAAGGAAGTCATCGTCCTCGCCAACGGAAAAAATGTATACCCCGAGGAGATCGAGGCGCACTACCTCCAGGCGCCGTATGTGAAAGAAATTTGTGTGATGGGGCTGGAGGCACGCCCGGGAGATCCCACGTCGGAGCGTCTGCATGCCGTAATCGTGCCCAACTTTGAATTGCTGCGCGAGCGCAAGATCGTCAACTCAAAAGAGGTAATTCGCGGTGACATTGAAGCGCTCTCCCACAAGATCGCCTCCACCAAGCGTCTGGGAAGCTATGACATCTGGCAGGAAGATCTGCCGCGCACGACGACGCGCAAGTTAAAGCGCTTCCAGATTGAAAAGAAGGTTCGCGATCTGCAGCAAGAGCAGGGCGGCGGCAATTCCACTGTGGGCGCGGAGAAGCCTCTGACCGTCGACGAGCAATTGTGGCTGGAGCGGGAGGATGTAAAGCGCGCCCTCGCCATCTTGCGCGAATCTTCGCGCAAACAGCTCGACGCCATTCATCCCGCCCACAATCTGGAGCTCGACCTGGGACTCGACTCCATGCAGCGCGTCGAATTGCTGACCGCTCTCGAGCAGCAACTGGGCGGCGACGTGCCGGAGACGCGGCTGGGAGAGATTTATTCGGTGCGCGACCTCATCGATGCCGTTCTTGCCAGCGCGAGCCGAGGCGAGGGCCACGCCGGAGCCGCAGCCCCGCCTTGGTCGACGATCTTGAGCGAGCCGGTGACCGATCCCGAGGTCCTCGCCCTGTCGCGTCATAATATTTTTGCTGAAGTCTTTTTCTTTCTGCTGGGGCAGCTGATTTATCTTCTCGCGCTCGATCGCTTTCACCTCAAAACCCGCGGACTGGAAAACCTGCCCCAAAAAGGTCCCTACCTGCTCTGTTCCAATCACCAGAGCTATATGGATCCGGTGCTGCTGGCCGGGGCGCTCCCGTGGCGCTTGTTTCGCGACACCTTTGCCCTGGGCACCAGCGACATTTTCGGCAAAGGATTCATGCGGCGGTTGGCGCGATGGCTGCGTACAGCCGTCCTCGATCCGGACTTGAACCTGGTGCCAGCCATGCGCGCCGGAGCTTTTGGGCTCAGCCAGGGACACATTCTCGTGCTCTATCCCGAGGGCGAGCGCACCAACGACGGCACTCCGAGAGTATTCCGCAAGGGCGCTGCGATTCTCTCCATTCATACCCAAGCCCTGATTGTCCCGGTCGCAATCGAGGGCTTCTATGCAGCCTGGCCGCGCCACCAGAAGTTTCCCAAGTTCAACGATCTGCAAATGGTAATCGGCAAGCCGATTCAACCTCCACCGCTGCAGGAAGCGAGCGAGGCGGCGTATGAACGACTGACCTCCGAGCTGAAATCCAGAGTGGTGACGATGTGGCAAGAATTACGAGAAAAGCAATTGCGCGGACAGGAATTGCGCGGGAAAGACTCGCGCCAGCCGGAAGAGGACTCGAAGCCTGCGGCGCTCCCTGAAAGCCCTTAGGTATCTACGAGTGCTGCTATGCCCCCGCGCCCTGGGCTTTCCCGTCGAGTATTTTCACCAAGGCCTGCACGACGCCGCTGTGAAACTTCTGGCCGGACCCGGCGATAATCTCTTGTTCGGCTTGGTAGGGCGACAGCGCTTTGCCATTCGCGCCGCTGATCAATTTCTGATAAGCATCCGCCACGGCCAGAATGTGCGCTTCGATCGGAACGTTAACCGAACGCGCTCCCTGCTCCCGCACAATCTGCTGCGCCACGATGATTGGAATCACCCGCCGCAGCGAATTTCCGGCGGCTTGGGTGCGGGCATCGGCCTTTTGTGACTTGCGGAAACTCGCAATCACTTCTTCGCGGCTCACGTCGGCGGCCTTATAGAGAATGTCGTTGGTAATGCCGAGCTTGCTCAGATCCCGCAGCAACACTGCCGACCGCAGCAACTCGACGCGATCCGAACCGAGGCCCATTGCCTCTCCCATTCTTGTCGACGCCTCCACTACCCGCTGGTTTTCACCCACGCCGAGTTTCTCGTTCGCCATGACGTGTTGCAGAACCAGCAGCAGCCCGCTGAAACTTTCCCGTATGTCGGTGGTCATCGCCTGCTTGCGCTCGTAGAGTGTGCCCATCACGTAGCCGACCACCACCAGAATCCCCGCCCAGATGGCAAAGTTGAACAGCCGCTCCCCAGGCAGCGAAAGCACCGCGTGCTGGGGCATCAGGTTGTTCAGGAAGTCGAGCAGAACCACCAGGAATACGCTGGCAAAAGCAGTGAGCGTCGCGTGCCGGCGTCCGAAGTAATAGGCCGAGTACAAAGTCGGGAGAAAATAAAAGCAGAGCGCCATGGGCAGCGACTGGGCGAAGAATTGCACCGTCGCCGCAATCAGGAACAGCGATAACAACAGGACACTTTCCTTGGCGATTTTGCTCATTTCATAGCCCCGATCGTCCAACATTTGCTGGCGGGCAAGAAACGCCCTCTTCCCATGTTGGAGCAAGGGCGCGCCCCATGCAAAGTTACCGGGGTAATGACCTTCTTTCTTTTCAAAGGGCCACGGCGGCACGCTCGGAACCCGGACTTGATCCCTCGCACTCAGCAGACTCAGGCCTGCCGCAGAAACAGCCGGATCAAGCAGAAGGTCACGGCGGACATGACCGCTGCCGCCGGAATGGTCACCAGCCAGGCCCACACAATTCGCGTCGCCACCCCCCAGCGCACTGCCGACAACCGGTTGACCGCGCCCACGCCTACGATGGCGCCGGTAATGGTATGCGTCGTGCTGACTGGAATTCCGGCCAGAGCGGTAGCAAACAAAGTGATGGCCCCGGCGCTCTCGGCGCAAAAACCGCCGACCGGCTTCAGCTTTGTGATCTTCTGCCCCATGGTGTGCACGATGCGCCAGCCTCCAAAATAAGTTCCGGCGGCGATAGCGGCATGGGCGGCGAGGATGATGGGCCAGTGCAGGCGTCCCCAACTGCCGAGCATGTCCTGCTTGCTCATGAATCCGGCGGTATAGAGAGCTCCGGCGACGATCCCCATGGTCTTTTGTGCGTCGTTGCCGCCGTGCCCCAGGCTATAGGCGGCGGCTGAGAGCAGTTGCAGCTTACGAAACCACTTATCCACCGGTTGCGGCGCCTTGTTCCTTAGCAGCCAATACATCGCGACCATGAAGGTGAAGCCCAGAACCAGCCCCATGATGGGCGCGACCACAATGAAGATCAGGGTCTTGTACCACCCGGAGGCGATGATCACCGAGGGAGCCGAACGCCATCCCACATGAATTGCCTCATGGGTCATGGCGGCGCCAGCGTATCCACCGATTAACGCGTGCGACGAGGAAGTCGGCAGGCCCCACCACCAGGTCAGCAGATCCCAGACAATGGCGCCGAACAGCGCGGCCAGCACCACGTACTGGTCGACGGCATCGAGTCGAATCATGCCGCGGCCGATGGTGTTGGCGACCGCGGTGCCCAGCAGAAAAGCGGCCAGGAAGTTGAACGCCGCCGCCCACACCACCGCCAGCTTGGGAGAGAGCACGCGCGTCGACACCACTGTCGCGATGCTATTGGCCGCATCGTGAAATCCGTTGAAGAAGTCGAAAATCAGAGCGACCACGACCGTGATCACCACCAGCACGACTTCCGCGTTCACCTGAATTCGCTCCTTTGCGGCAGTGGCATCGGGACAGGGTTGAACCTATGCGCTCTTCAGCACGATCGCTTCCAGCACATTGGCCGCATCTTCGGCCTTGTCGGTGGCGGTTTCGAGCACTTCGTAGAGTTCCTTCATCTTGATCAGCTGAATGGGATCTTTCTCGTGTTCGAACAGTTCCCCAATGGCCTTGCGGCTGACCTGATCGGCCTCGTCCTCGAGCCGGTTGACTTCGTCGCAGTGCTGCATCACCTTGCCATTTTTCTCCAGCAGCGAAACGCCGCGCGCCAGTTCTTCGCTTTGCAGCACCAGGATTCCCGCCAACTCCGCTGCTGCCTCGGTAGGCTGCGCGATCTTGTACATCACCATGCGCGTGGCTGCAGTATTCATAAAGTCGAGAACGTCGTCGAGCGACGACGCCAGACGATGAATATCTTCGCGGTCGAAAGGCGTAATAAAACTCTGGTTCAGTTTGGCAATAATGGCGTGGGTCGCCTTGTCGCCCCGATGTTCGATGTCCTGCATCTGTTGGACCCGGATTGCGAGGTCGTGCGGATCTTCCATGATGCTGCGCAACAAGCGCGCGCCTTCGTTCATGTGCGTTGAAAGCTCGGCAAACAGGTCGAAAAATTTGGTCTCGTGCGGAAGAAGACGGATCATGTCACCGTTAGCTGGTCAAAGGATCAGGACGGGGTACTATCTCATGCCAGCCAAGCACCGCGCAAGGAAGCGGGTCACGCGGCGGTGTCCGTGTGGGGAGGGGCGCCCTCGTCCGTTTGAAGAACTCAGGCCTCACAGGTATTTACTCTTAAGCTATTAACCCGTGTTTACCACTACCCCCCTCCCCCCTAATCTTTAGAATCATGGGGTTAGGGGGATTCATCCCGCCAAAATCTAGAGCGCAAAGGACTTACTTTGCAAAATTTTCCGGAATAAGGAGTTAGCTCGATTCTTCTCTCAATTCTCTTAAAACTCATAGTTTCGGCGGCTTTTTGAGGTCGGCTCATTGCCTCAAATATAGCGTCGTCTGATTATCAAAGAACAAATAGCGCATGGGCCGGAGAGCTTCGAAGGCCCGTCTTGGGGACGGGCACACTTCTCCGCTCTCCTAAATTGAATTCATTGTCGCCCAGCGCGGCGTGGAAGTCTGTGATGGGGCACACAGGTGATTTGTGATGAAAAAGTCAGGCTTCAGGTTGCGGAGGTGGGAAGACGCCCTCTGCAACCACCGTTCTATAAGGCTCTTCGTGCCACATCCGATCCAGTTCATAGCAAAGCGCACTGATCTTCTCATGGAGGTAATCAAATGCCCGTCATCCAGGCACGATCTGGCTATTCGGCGTTTTGAAAGGTTGGATTATCGACTTTGACTGTCCTTAAACGGGTTTCGATCGAGGTTGCACTTCTGGTTTCCAACCGGACAACATAATCTCGGCCTGCGTATTGGACTGTCGGCCAGTAGCTCGCTGCACTGCCGGAATCTGTTCTTTGGGCCGCCAGTCTTCCAAACTGGATGACATGCGACTCCCCCAGTCCTTCATCCGGTCTCTTTCCGTCCGCACAATCCATTTTCTAACCATTGGCAGTCTGATCCTGCTCCTCGGAATGGCATCCGTGAGCGCCAGCGCGGCTTCGAAGCAACTCGCATGCACACCCACGTATCTTCGATTTGGCGGTACCGTTGTCGGTCAGACCGAAACCTTGCTTGTTAACCTGACTAATAACGGACAGACGAGTGTGACCATCTCGGGAGTTACTGTAAATAACTCCAAATTCACCACGTCGTACTTGAGCCTGCCGCTGGTCTTGCCTGCCGGACAGAGTGTTGGTCTGAGTGTAAGCTTCAGTCCAACGGCGATTGGATGGACGGAGGGTACGGTCGATATCTCGAGCAATGCTTCGAACGCTGCTCTTCAATTTGAGGTTAGGGGTACAGGCGTGAGCAGCGAGGCCGTGGCCGCCAGCCCCTCGATTGTGTCATTTGGCCAAGTGCCGCTAGGAACCGTATCCACCGTACCTGTCGTGCTTACGAACATTCGTTCCCGGAATGTGACCCTCTCGGCACTCCAGACAACGGGCGCGGGATTCTCGATGAGCGGGCTCACCTTCCCTTTGACTCTAGGCGCGGGGCAAAGCGTCACCTTGAGCGTTGCCTTCTCTCCACAATCGGCCGGCACGGTCGGAGGTAACCTTTTTATTTCTAATACTGGTGCCGCGCTGGTCATACCTCTCACCGGTACTGGCGCAACTGCCGGTCAACTTACCGCCAATCCTGCGAGTCTGGCCTTTGGCAGCGTACAAACCGGGGCCAGCATGACTTTAACCGATTCGCTCACGAACACGGGCCGGACGAGCGTGACGATCTCGCAGGCCACCGTTACCGGGACGGGATTCAGTATTAGCGGGCTGAGCTTGCCACTGGTCCTCAATCCCGGTGCGAGTGTGACCTTCAGCGCGGTGTTTGCGCCGCAATCGGCGGTCAACGCAACGGGTGGCATCACCGTGGCCTCCAACGCTTCTAACACTTTAACCGTCTCGCTCTCTGGCACCGGCACGGCTCAGGGTCAGCTTACCCTGGCTCCTACGGCGCTGAATTTTGGCAATGCGACGGTGGGCACCAACGTCAGTCAGACCAGTAGCCTCAGTGCTGGCGGTGCAAGCGTAACCGTTGCGTCTGCAAGCCTGAGTAGTGCCGAATTCTCGCTAACGGGGGTTTCCTTCCCGGTGACGATTGCAGCCGGACAAAGCACGCCGGTCACTGTGACGTTTTCACCCCAGTCTTCGGGCACCGCCAGTGCCGTCCTTTCGGTCGCCAGCAATGCCTCGAATGCTCCAGCCCAGACTCTGAGCGGGGTTGGCGTGGCGCCGGCACAACATAGCGTCTCTCTTTCCTGGACAGATACCAACTCCGGAATTGCAGGCTACAACATCTACCGTGGCAACGTTTCGGGAGGGCCCTACGCCCAGATCAATTCGGCGTTGGATACGACCCCTGCGTACAGCGACACCTCGGTTGTAGCCGGGCAGACCTATTACTATGTGGCCACGGCAGTCGATGGAAGCGGAGTGGAAAGTGCGCATTCCAACGAAGCGGAAGGTGTAATCCCGACCCCGTAAACTCGCGCGAAACGACTCGGTGACATCGGGCCGTCGTCAGGCAATGTGCCTGGTTGCGAACAAACGCATCGAGGTTGGCCGTTCTGGACGTATAGTTCTGGACGTATCGTCAGGTTCGCAAGGGCGATGGCCCGACGAGAGGTTACTCCATTCTGAACCTTCGTAGAACGCCATCGGAAATTCCCGCCGGTAATCAGAAATAAAACTTCAGCGCGAACTGGATCTCTCGCGGGTCGCGTGCTGCCAGTGGTAAGCCGAATCCACTCTTTCCAAGTTCCAGTTGCGTGGCATCCGGGTTGGGGCAGTGCGCTTGCCCTGAGTCGAAGCGTGCGATTAAGTTGTTTATGCGGGGTGGCTGCGCATTTGGGGGCCCGTAGTCATTTCGCCCGTGGATGCGTCTGGTCGTAGACGTTCATCACGTGCTTGACCGAGAGCTGCGTGTAGCGTTGCGTGGTCGCCAGTCGCTCGTGGCCGAGCAGTTCCTGGATGGCGCGCAGGTCCGCTCCCTCTTCCAGCATGTGGGTACCGAAGGCGTGACGCAGAGTATGCGGATGAACTTCTGGTGACAGTCCCTTGGCAACCGCGATGCGCTTGACGATGCGTCCTACGCTGCGCGTGGTGAGGCGCCCGCCGCGCTGGTTGACGAGCAGCGCGGGCATGAACTTCGCGGGCGTGCTTTTGGCGGGTATCGTCTTTTTCGGCGCGTTCCTCAGAGTCGCGAGCAGTTGCTGCCGCCACGGCAGATAGACGGATAGCGCCTGGAGCGCCGAGCCTCCGAAGGGGACGTAGCGTTCCTTCTTCCCTTTGCCGCGAATCAGAATGGCTTGGTTGCTTAGGCTGATGTCTTCCAGATTGATGCCTACCAGCTCCGAGTTGCGAATGCCACATCCGTAGAGCAATTCGAACAGCAGACGATCGCGCTCGGGAAACGATGCCACCTCGGGCATTTTGTCGTCGAGCATGGAATTCATTTCCTCAATCGTCGGAACGCGCGGCAGTTTCTTCGCGAGTCGTGGCGTCGAGACCAGTTTCGCCGGATTCTGCTCGACCACGCCTTCCTGCGCCAGCCAGCGATAGAGCGACCGCACCGCGGCCAGGGCGCGGGCTACCGAAGTCTTACTCAGTCCTTTGTCGTAGAGATGCGACAGAAAGCCGCGGATCGCGATGTGGTCGATCGTCTTCCAATCGCGCTTGCCGATGTAAGCGGCAAAAACGTCGAGATCGCCGGTGTAAGCCTTGATGGTGTGCGGCGAGGCGTTGCGCTCCCGCAAGTGGCGGAGGAAGTCGTCGGTGGCGTGTTCGACGATGGTGCGAGGCTGTTTCATAAATTGGTAATTGGCAATTTGTAATTGGTAATTTGAAAATCGGATCTGGTTCTTAAATTACAAATTACAAATCACCAATTACAAATTGTTCCTCGCCTTCGCTCGCGGATGATGCTTCGCGTACACACTCTTCAGGCGGTCGAGCGCCACGTGGGTATAGATCTGGGTGGTCGAAATGTCGGCGTGGCCGAGGATGGTCTGCACTGTCCGGAGATCGGCTCCGTTCTCTACCATATGCGTGGCGCAAGAGTGGCGCAGCATATGCGGACTGGCGTGGCGTCCGGAAGCAAGTCCAGCTTTGCCGACCAACTGCCAGAGGCGCTGACGGGTCAGGCGGCGTCCTCCCGCGCCCACAAATAAGAGCGGCGAACTTCTTTTCTTAGCTATCACTTCCCTACCACTCTTCAAGTACCGCTGTAATGCTTGCTGGGCCGGCACTCCGAGCGGCACCATGCGCTCCTTGTCGCCTTTGCCGCGCACCAGGATGTATCCCATCTCCAGCTTCAGGTCTTCGAGACGCGCGTCGGCAACTTCGGAAACACGGACTCCGCCAGCGTAGAGAAGTTCGATCATGGCGCGATCGCGCAGGGCCAGCGCCCGGGCTCGCGCGGTTTCATTTCGCGGCGGCATTTCGGCCGGCGTTGTTTGGACCAGCTTGGTTTCGGCCAGCATGGCGCCAACTTCGTCGCGACTCAACGCCTTCGGCAGCACCTTCCACTGCTTCGGCAAATCGATGTTGAGCGTCGGATCCTTGTCGATCTTTCCATCCAGCAGCAAATGCCGGTAAAGTTGCCGGATCGCCGAAAGCTTCCGTCCCACCGAGCGGCCGTCCAGTGAATTCGAGAACAGTTCCTGAATGTATTCGCGCACATCGTCCCGCCGCGCTCCGCTCAGAACGATGTGGCGCTTCTCCAGAAACTCGGCGAACTGCGCCAGGTCGCTGCTGTAAGCGGCAATCGTCAACTTCGCCGACCCGCGCTCCACTCGCAGGTAGTCAAGAAAGGCAGAGAGTGTGCGCGCGTTGGCATCCGAGGCCACGAATTGAGTATGAGATGCCAGGCGGAACCCGAAAAGTAACGAGCAGGATGCGGGGTGGGAACTGGTTAGCTGGGCATATTTGTTGTCGGGCTGTCTCAACCATGTGGCGAGACGGTGGCCGCCGCCCGCCCAATGGGTCGCAGTTGTATCTTCATACGCCGAACTTCGCTCGGATGGAACGTGCCGAGAGGAATCCGTCTCGAAGTTCGATAGCCTTCCGCGCGCACTTCCAGAGTACAGGGCTTGCCGGGTGGAACCAGGGCTTCCTTGGTGATGGAGTTCACCTCCCATCCCTTGGCCGGAGTGGTGGACTGCACACGAACCTTGAAATTCGCTATCGGCCGCTGAGTTACTGCGTCCACTACCCTGACTTGTAACCTGGCTTGCGGAGGAGTCAGGCTTACTTTTATTTCGGCACAGGACGTTGACGGCAATACCTTAGCCTCAGGGTAGTGGCCGTAGGTCCTCATGGTGGAGAAGCCGTCATAACCCTTCTTTGGGCTATTCACGAATAATTCATAGACCCCGGGATGCAGGTCGTCCATCTGAAATTTGCCGCGTTCGTCGGTCTGAGTTTGGAGCGCTGACTTGGCGTTCAGGGGATCGTTTTGCAGGAGGGGCTGCACCGTGATGCCGGCGACGGGCTTGCCGGCGGCGTCGACCACGACTCCGGATAGACATCCGATGCCCACCGGTTGCAGTGTCAGCGCCAGGGTTCGTTCTTCTCCGGGCTGTAACGGGATCACGTCAACAATGTCCCCGGACTGGTAGCCTTTGGCTCCCACTTGCACTTCGAGCGGCCGGGAAGTGGGCACCAGAAGGATGTCTCCGAAAAGAGAAACTTGGTCCCAACCTTCGTGGCCGGCCCAGCGGAAGTTCGCTTGCGGTTCCGCAATGGTCTGCCCGGTCGATTGGTCCTTCAGCCTGATGCGGAGTTTTCCAGCGCGCGTGCGGTGGATGTTCAGCGGAGTGCAATGCTCGGAGGCTGGGACCGGCACCAGCAGGCGATCCAGTGTGCCGGTGAAATGGAAGTCACCACTGTCTGGATATCCGAGGTCGACATTGCGCGTGGTGATGTCGTAAGTACCGGGAATCAGGCCGGTGAGAGTGAAATGGCCGTTTTCATCGGTTATGGCTGTGCGAAAGAAGGGATGAGTCGTTTCGCTGGCCAAGACATGCATCTGGGCGATGGGAGGACCATCGGCATCGAGAATTGTGCCCTCCAAGCATGCGGTTTGAGCGGCGGCAAGGCCCGTGGCGGCTACGAGAAGGACAGAGAGAAATAAGACTACGGACTTTACGGTCATTCTTCAGCCTCCCGCCTTCGCCCCCGTCGGCAATTTGCTGCGGACATCGTCAGAACGGTTGAGTTCAGAATACTTGCGGATCTTCACGCCTCCGGTTTGGCATTGCTACTGGCGGTCAGCAGATCCACCGCGTACAGCACGCCTTCCGGCGTCTCTTCGTGCTTGAAATAGGCGAAGACATCGCGGCCGGCGGCGAGATGCTCCTGAATGCGGGCGACCATCGCTTTGCGCTCATCGGCGGTGTAGGTGGGCTTGCGGTAGCGGTAGTAGACGTAGTCGGCAGTGACTACGTCGGGGGTGTTGCGCTCTTCCGTCTCGGCGACACAGAGCGCGATGTTGCGCTCGCGCAGGGTCGCGCAGGTGGCATCAGTAAACGTTGGCTCGGTCAACCAGGACTCGTGGCGGAACTCAAATGCCGCGCGCACACTTCGCGGCAAGCTCTTCAGGAACTCGGAGAGCACGGACTGATCCGCTTTGAAATTCGGAGGGAGTTGAAAGAGCAGCGGGCCGAGGCGCCCAGCACGCTCCAGAGCTTCCAGCGTGCCTAGAAAACGCTGCAGGAATTCTTCCGCGCCCTTTAATCGTCTGATATGCGTGAGCACCTGGTGCGCCTTGATAGTGAAGCGAAAATGCTCGGGCGTTTCGGCGATCCAGTTCTGGACGGTCGTCTCTTTCACCAGTTGGCGGAAGGTGTAGTTGACTTCGACGGCATTCAGTTTCGAGGCGTAGAAGTTCAGAAATTTTTTCTGCGCAAGTTTCTCGGGATAGAAGGCGGGCTTCCATGTCGGATAAGCCCATCCTGAGGTGCCGACGTAGAGCTGCGCCATAGGGATTGGTACCTGGTTCAGATTGCTGTGCTGCGCGCCGCAGCGGCCCTCAGCGGCTAAAGCCGACTCTGGAAACAGGCCACCTGTCGCAGCGGTAAACCGCTGCGCCACCCAAAAGCAAGCTTTTCCCCTGCGTTGAAGCGCTGCGCCACCCAAAAACAAGGGCAACATCGAGTGTTTCCACCGGCCACGAATACGAGCCGGGATTATACCTTGCCACGCTTTCCCGGCGCGGACTTCCCTTTCGTCTTCTTTATTGGGCGTGAACGCGCTTCGGCTTGAGCGGCCACGCTGACGTCTTTGTCCTCTTTCTTCTCTTCCGCTTCCGATGCGCCGGCCAGCCCCGCCAACTGCGGCAGTTTCTGCTTCAGCTTCTGCACCGACTCGAACAGGTCGCCCATTTTCTCGACTCGCGCGAGCACGTCTTGCGCTTCGAACACCAACCGCTGCGCATCTTTTTTCTTCAGCGCCTGTTCGACTTCGTCCCAGGTCACCGGGGTCGACACCGTCGGATGCTCTCGCGCGCGCAGGGAGTACACCGAGATCGTCGTTTTGTGCTCGTCGTTCTGGCTCCAGTCGACGAATATTTTGTTGGTGCGCGCCGCCTTCTTCATATCCGAGACAACCAGTTCGGGATGCTCCTGCTCGAGCAGGCGTGCGACCGCGTGGGCAAACGACTTCGTCTGCTCGTAGCTGGTTTTCGTATTCAACGGGACATAGATCTGCAGTCCCTTCGAGCCGGAGGTTTTCGGGAAACTCCGCAGGCCGAAGTGATCGAAAATGTCTCGCACCCAAAGGCCAACCTGCGCGCACTGCACAATGTTCGCCGGAGGTCCGGGATCAAGATCGAAGACAATCATGGTCGGGGTCGCGATATCGGCGGCCAGCGAGAGGGATGGGTGCAACTCGATCGACGCGAGGTTCGCGATCCACACCAGCGTGGGTAAATCGTTGGCGAGAATGAAGTGGATGGTGCGGTGGTTGCTCCCGCTCCAGATAGGCGCAGTCTTCACCCAGTCCGGCCGATGCATGGGCGCGTTCTTTTCGAAGAAGTATTCATGGTCAACTCCTTCGGGATAGCGCTTCATGGTGAGCGGCCGTCCCGTGAGATGCGGCACCAGCACGGGCGCAATGCGGACGTAGAAATCCACCACCTGCCCTTTGGTGAACCCGGCGGCGGGATAGAGAACCTTCTCAAGATTCGAGAGCTTGAGGTTGCGGCCCTCGACTTCGACGATGGTGGGAGCGGACATGGAGTGCTAGGGCTGCGACTACAGAGCGATTCCCAGTATAGTTGGCCACCTCGTAGTGGCGATACGCGGCCCCTAAAGGGGCCGTCCAGTTCGCAGAATATGCGGTATCGCTAAAGCGATACCCTGACACAAACCTGAGTTCTCCCGCAGTATGGCGTGGCTGCACGCGGGAGACGCTGAAAGGCGCGTCTCCACGGGTCGCTTGACTCGGAATCTATATTTCCGGTATTATCGAAATATGGTCAGCGTACCCAGCAAGGTTCCAACCAATAGTGAACGCGTCGCCCGCTATGCCGACATGTTTTCCGCCATGGGCACCGAGCCGCGGTTGCGCATCATGCAATTGCTGCTCTCCGCGCATCCTGAGGGATTGGTGGTCAGCGAGATTCAGGACGAGTTGGAGATCCCCGGCTCCACGCTTTCTCACCATCTCGACAAGCTCAAGAATGAAGACCTGGTGCGCGTCGAGCGCAAGGGCACGTTTCTGCGTTACACGGCCAACACCGAAGCGCTGCGCGAAATTCTGCAATTTCTGTATGCCGAGTGCTGCACGCGGAACAAGGCGCTTAAACCACAGGACCTCGTTCAATTCTGTAAATAGGAGAGACCATCATGCCCGATACGAATGTCGATATCGTCAATATCAACATCAAAGAAATCGTAAAAGAAAAATACGGACAAGCGGCCTTGCGCGTTAAAAGCGGCGGCAGCAGTTGCTGCGGAGCGGCGCCGGCCAGTGGACTCTCGTGCGATCCGATCACCTCGAATCTCTACGACCCGGCGCAGGCGGGGCAGATTCCGGAAGAGGCGATGCTGGCTTCGCTGGGATGCGGCAATCCAACCGCGCTGGCGAAGTTGAACCCCGGCGAAACCGTGCTTGATCTGGGCTCGGGCGGAGGCATCGACGTGTTGCTCTCCGCGCGGCGCGTGGGCCCGAGCGGCAAAGCTTACGGGCTCGATATGACCGACGAAATGCTCGCGCTGGCCAACGAAAACAAGCGCAAGGCCGGCGCGGAGAATGTCGAATTTCTGAAAGGTGAAATCGAAAGCATCCCGCTGCCCGACAACACCGTCGATGTCGTCATTTCCAATTGCGTGATCAATCTCTCCGCCGACAAGGACCGGGTGCTGCGCGAGGCATTTCGCGTGCTCAAACCGGGTGGACGGTTTGCTGTCTCCGATGTGGTCACGCGCGGCGAGATCGCTCCCGAGGTGCGTCAGAGTGTGCTGCTGTGGGTCGGTTGCATGGCCGGCGCTCTGGAAGAAAACGAATATCGCTCAAAACTCGCCGCCGCCGGATTTGAGCAGATCGAGATTGAACCGACTCGAATCTATCGCGTCGAGGACGCGCGCGAGTTTCTCGCCTCTTCGGGCATTGACGTGGATGCGATCGCCGGGCAGGTCGATGAAAAATTCATGAGCGCGTTCGTGCGCGCGGTAAAACCGAGACGGTGATCATGGAATCTCGCTACAACGTTCTGTTCCTGTGCACGGGAAACTCGGCGCGTTCCATCATGGCCGAAGCGATCCTCAACCACAAAGGAAGGCCTGCCTTCGCCGCCTACAGCGCCGGAAGTCATCCCTCGGGCGCAGTTCGTCCCGAGGCGCTGAAGCAACTGGCAATGGCTCACATGTCCACCACCGGCCTGCGCAGCAAATGCTGGGACGAATTCGGGCGCCCGGGCGCTCCCGAGATGCACTTCGTCTTTACGGTTTGCGACAACGCCGCCAAAGAAACCTGCCCGCTGTGGCCCGGACAACCGATGACCGCGCACTGGGGAGTTCCCGATCCTGCCGCAGTTCACGGAGACTCCGCCGAAATCGAACGCGCCTTCCGCGATGCGTTTTTTATTCTCGACCGGCGAATCAGCCTTTTTCTCGCTCTTCCGCTGGCGGCGCTCGATCGGCTGGCGCTGAAAAAAGAAGTGGATCGCATCGGAGGGCAATGACAATGACGAAGGATGAAGAGGCTGCGGAAAAAGCCGGCTTTCGCTCCCCAGCCCCTAAAGGGGCGTCTGAGTCCGAAGAGTTTACGGTATCGCTCAAGCGATACCCTGATACAAAGCTGGAGCCTTTTCGCAGCCTATGAAACCATCTCGTCGGCTCAGCTTGTTCGACCGTTATCTCACCGCGTGGATATTCTCGGCCATGGTCATCGGGGTCGCTTTGGGATGGCGACTGCCGGGAATCGTGCCGTTCCTGAGCCGCTTCAGCATCGGTACAACCTCGATTCCGATTGCGGTGGGACTCATCATCATGATGTATCCGCCCTTCACCAAGGTGCGGTACGAGAAACTACACGAGGTTTTCCGTAACAAGCGTGTGCTCGGTCTATCCCTCATCCAGAACTGGATAGTTGGACCGATCCTGATGTTCGTCCTGGCCATCGTGTTTTTGCGCGGCTATCCCGAATACATGGCCGGCCTCATCATGATCGGCCTGGCTCGCTGCATTGCGATGGTCATTGTGTGGAATGAACTGGCCCGCGGCGATTCCGAATATGCGGCTGGCTTGGTTGCCTTCAACTCTTTGTTCCAGGTGTTCTTCTACTCGCCCTACGCCTGGCTTTTCATCACGGTTCTTCCGGCTAAACTCGGCTTGCAGAGCGCAATCGTCCACGTCTCCATCGCGGAAATCGCAAAGAGTGTCTTGATCTATTTAGGCATTCCTTTTCTGGCTGGATTCTTGACGCGCACGGTACTGCTTCGGATTCGCGGGCGCGACTGGTACGAGAGTAAGTTCGTTCCACGGGTAAGCCCGCTCACGCCGATCGCTTTGCTGTTCACGATTGTGGCGATGTTCTCGCTCAAGGGCGCTTACATAGTTCGGCTTCCGCTCGATGTCCTGCGGATCGCGATGCCGCTGTTGATCTACTTCGTGGTGATGTTCCTGGTGTCGTTTTACATGGGAAAGAAGCTCGGGGCCGACTATTCGAAGACGGCCACTCTCTCGTTCACCGCCGCCTCGAACAACTTTGAACTCGCGATTGCCGTTGCAGTTTCGGTATTCGGCATTAACTCCGGAGCGGCATTCGCTGCCGTCATCGGCCCCCTGGTCGAAGTGCCAGTCATGATTATGCTGGTCAACGTAGCGCTCTACTTCCAGCGCCGCTATTTCGCCGATGCAGCGGCGTCCTAGCAGCGTCCTCATTGACCGCGACCGCGTGAAGATCGGCTAGGCGCCGACCAGACTTTGCAGAGCCGGACGGTTGTGGATGATCAGCATCGAGCCCTTCAGCTCCACCATGTCATGGCGGCGGAACTCGGAGAGCAGGCGGGTGATGGTTTCGCGGCTGGTGCCGATGAGTTGTGAAATTTCTTCATGGGTCATGGCGAGACGGACGCGCACGGTTCCGTGGCTGACCTCGCCGTCGGCGGCGGTTTCGAGCAAGAATCGGGCAAACCTCTCCGAGACCGAGTGCGACAATCCGATCGAGCGCACCACGTTATAGGAATCCGAGCAGTCCCGGGCAAGATGTTGGGTGGCGTGGAGGGAAGCATCGGCGTGCTCCTGGAGGAAACGCAGAATGTCATCGCGCCCCACGAAGTTCAGTTGGCAGGGCTGCATGGTCTCGACCGTCAATTCGTAGGGGCCGCCGGTTACGACTGCGTGCAGGCCCAGAACTTCACCGGGTTCCGCAAGCCGCACGATTAACGTTTTGCCATCGCGCGAGGTGGTGGAAAGCTTGGCGCGTCCCTGGCAGAGAATGAAGATGCCCCAGGGACTCTGCCCCTCGACAAGAACTACCGCGTGCTCGGGGAAGACAGCGGCATGTTTTATCTGGTTGAAATCCTCGATCGAATCCTGGGAAAGCTCGCAGAAAAAACTGCGGGAACGCAGACGGCAACTCAGACAACTTTCAACACAGCTCAGGCCGGACGTGCTCATGGGCGGTCCTCTATCTCCTCGCGGCTGTCTCCTCACAGAAAGACACTTGGGCCGGGCTGGCGAGCAACGATTGAAAGCAAATATCTGAAACTCGTGGCTGGCCAGGCCGCCGCTCCGGAAGGTGATATCGAAGTCAATGCACGCCGACTGCCGTTCCATTTTGGGTCAGAAACTCACTGCTTGCAGCATTCACGCGGCGCTCCGCGGACGGGGGTCGCCGGAGGGCTGGCAAGGCCGCCGACGATTGGGCGACACTAGCAGCTGGCAGGTCTGAGCGGCCAGCTCGCAGCAACGGCGGTGAGCGAAGGGGCGGGCTGTGGGGGACGGACAGAAACCTGGAGCGGCATCCAGTTTTATTCACGCTATCGGCTGCGATGGATGACACAATCCCGTCCCTCGCAAAGATGCGAAACTGCCGGGCACCCACAGGATCACATTCCGTGAGCGTATCGGTCGCGGAGAGGCGGGGCTTTTTGACTTGTCTCGCATGCGGAGAGCCACCGAATGGACTCAAGGGGGGACGGGGCCCTCTACCCGGGGGATGGGTGGCCTCTCCACGGGAGCGATATGGCCGCTGACACGCGGGCGGGGCGCCCGCGCCACACGAGCAATCCGGGGCATGGGGTCCCTCTACGGCGCGGGCAGTTCACTTCGCGTCCAGTTCCGCTCAGAACTACGCCTTTTGATATATTCCATATTATACTGATTCTACACTACTTAGATCATATTCCAGCTGAGGCTTGACAAACACACACTCACATTCCTATAATTAGCACTCGTGGGCCTCAAGTGCTAATAGTCCTGGGTTCTGGAGCAGTTCCGAGTTCGATTCAACCTACTTAACAACTCTTGAAAGGAGTACGACAACTATGGCAACTAAATTTACCCCGCTGCATGACCGTATCCTGGTCCGTCGCGTGGAAGAAGCCGATACCACCCGCGGCGGGATCATTATTCCCGACTCCGCGAAGGACAAGCCGCAAGAGGGAGAAGTTATCTCCGCCGGCAAAGGCAAGATCAGCGAAGAAGGCAAGGTTCGGCCGCTCGACGTGAAAGAAGGCGACCGCATTCTGTTCGGGAAATATTCCGGCACCGAGATCAAGATCGATGGGGAAGACTTCATCATCATGCGCGAAGAAGAAGTGCTGGGCGTGCTGAGCGGCGCCACCACTTCGGCGAAGAAGGAACACGCTGGCGCGCGCAAATAGCTGTCAACTCTCAGCCATCAGCCATCAGTGAAATCCTGAGAACTGATACCTAACGCCTGAGACCTGATTCACAAACTTCCGCAGGCCAGTCCTGCAAACGAAACTATTAAGGAGATTCAAACCATGGCAAAACAAATTGTGCACGGAGAAGAGTCGCGACAGGCGATTCTCCGCGGCGTCAACCTGCTGGCTGATGCTGTGAAGGTTACACTCGGCCCCAAGGGCCGCAACGTGGTCATTGAAAAGAAATTCGGCGCGCCGACCATCACCAAGGACGGCGTCACCGTAGCCAAAGAAATTGAATTGCAGGACAACCTGGAGAACATGGGCGCGCAGATGGTTCGCGAAGTTGCTTCGAAGACCTCGGACGTCGCCGGCGATGGCACCACCACCGCTACCGTTCTGGCCCAGGCAATTTATCGCGAGGGCGTGAAGACCGTGGCTGCTGGCGCCAATCCGATGGCGATGAAGCGCGGCATCGAGAAGGCAGTTACTCTCATCACCGGCAAGTTCGATAAGGACGGCAACCGCGAAAAAGGCGAACTCGACAAGCTGAGCAAGCCGGTCACGGGAGAAATGATCGCTCAAGTGGGAACGATCTCGGCCAATAACGACGAGACCATTGGCAAGATCATCGCCGAAGCGATGAAGAAGGTCGGCAAGGATGGCGTCATCACCGTTGAAGAGTCGAAGACTCTGGAGACGCAGTTAGACGTAGTCGAAGGCATGCAGTTCGATCGCGGCTATCTTTCTCCTTACTTTGTAACTGACCCGGAGCGCATGGAGTCGGTGCAGGAGAACGCTTATATCCTGATCCACGAAAAGAAAATCAGCTCGATGAAAGACCTGCTGCCGTTGCTGGAGCAGATCGCCAAGGGCGGCAAGCCGCTGTTGATCATCGCAGAGGACGTGGAAGGCGAAGCGCTGGCGACTCTCGTCGTCAACAAACTTCGTGGCACGCTGCAAGTTTCGGCCGTTAAGGCTCCGGGCTTTGGCGATCGCCGCAAGGCAATGCTGCAGGACATCGCGACGTTGACCGGCGGGAAAGCCATCACGGAAGATCTCGGCATCAAGCTGGAGAACGTGCAGCTCGCCGATCTCGGACAGGCCAAGAAAATCACCATCGACAAGGACAACACGACCATCGTCGAAGGCAAAGGCAAGCCGGGTGATGTGCAAGGCCGCGTGAAAGAAATTCGCAGCCAGATCGATAAGACCACCAGCGACTACGACCGCGAGAAATTGCAGGAGCGGTTGGCGAAGCTGGTCGGTGGCGTGGCGGTGATCAAAGTTGGAGCCGCTACCGAAACCGAAATGAAAGAGAAGAAAGCGCGTGTGGAAGACGCCATGCACGCGACTCGTGCAGCGGTCGAGGAAGGCATTGTCCCCGGCGGCGGCGTGGCCCTGGCGCGTTGCGTGGCGGCGCTCGACAAGCTGAAGCTGGAAGGTGACGAGCAGATCGGTGTCAACATCGTGAAGCGCGCCATCACCGAGCCTCTGCGGCAGATTGCGGTGAACGCCGGCGAAGAAGGCGCGATCGTGATCGGCAAGATCACCGACTCGAAGGACATCAACTACGGGTACAACGCACTGACCGGCGATTACGAAGACCTGGTTAAGGCGGGCGTGCTTGATCCGACGAAGGTGGTGCGCACTGCACTTACCAACGCGGGATCGATTGCGGCCTTGATGCTGACGACCGAAGCGCTGGTGGCGGAGATACCGGAAGAAAAGAAGAATGCTCCGATGCCAGGTGGACACGGCGGCGGCGGCATGGATGGAATGTACTAAGACTGGCTATTGGCCATTGGCTTTTAGCTGTTCGCTTGAATCAAAAAACCCCGTTCGCGAGAGCGGGGCTTTTTTGTCTGTGGAGAGACGAGCGTCCTTTAGAGCTCCCGCCCGTTCGTTGAGCAACGTTCATGCCGCCTTTTGCGCGATGGTGATGGTGTAGCCGTCTCCATCTTCGAAGGCGAATTCTTTCATACCGTAGAACTGGTCGGTTGCGGGCATGGAGATTTTCGCTCCGGCTTTCTGGACTCGGTCTAAGACGGCTTGAAGGCTGTCCACTTCTATATAGAGAGTCAAGCTTCCGCCAATCGTGGCGGCTAGCTTGGGGAATTCCGCGGCTACGGTCTTCTGGTCGTTGAAGAAGATTTCTACCGATCCATTCGAGACCGAGGCGAAAACGTATGGCGACTGGTCGGGGACGGTGATGGCTTTTTCGAGGCCTAGAATCTCGCGATAGAACTTCAAGCTGGCTTCTACGTTTCGGACTACTAGATTGGGCGTTAGTTTCTTGATCTGCATGGACTCCTCTTTTCGTTTGCGAATCTGGTTCGCAGATTGGGTTCGTGAATTGATTCCAGACGAGTGCGTGCCGTGAAGGATGATGGCGCACACTTCCGGTGTGCTCGCATCTCCTCCATCCACGACCCTTGCGAGGAAGGACGTAGGTAGGGACCCTCATTGTCGGTGGCGCCGAACCAGTCTATCGAGGTTGGCGCGCGGGACCCGCGAGGTACGGGGAAAATAGTAACACAGAAAAGCAGTGGCCAGTGGTCAGTTGCCAGTTGCCAGTTGCCCTTGAGCCGATGCTTTTCTTGTTGCATATGTTTGAGGGTTACAATAACGGGTCTTAACAGCAAATCGAGGGTTGTTTTGACTACGGGCAACTGCCGAGTTGAGCTCGGCTAGGACAGCCGAGGACGGCTGTCCCTACGCGAGCAGGGTGCGACGAGTGGTGAATTCGCCCTATGCGGCGGTGCGGAGGATTGATGGCGAGTCGAGGGATTCTTTCGGGAGTTAGCTGGGATTCTGTTCTGGACTCGGTGCGAACCGCTTTTGCGGCAGTGGCTGCTTTGTGGCTGGCTCGTCTGTGGAAGATGCCGGAATATTATTGGGCGCCGATTTCGACGATCGTCATCGTGCAATCCACGATTCCGCCGCTGACGCTGGGGTGGCAGCGATTTGTGGGAACGGCGCTGGGGGCGGTGCTGGGCGCGGCATTGGCCACGTTCTTTCGTCCGAGTGCGGTGGTCTATGCCGTGGGGATTCTCGTGTGCGGTTTGCTGGCGTGGATATTGCGCGTCGGGGGCGCTTACCGGTTTGCCGGAATTACGCTGAGTATTATCTTGCTGATTCCGCGGACGCGGGCTCCCTGGCTCATCGGGTGGCATCGGTTTCTGGAAGTGTCGCTGGGAATTGCGGTGGCGTTGGTGGTGACAACGGCGTGGCCGCGTGCGAAGAAAGCGGCGTGAGCGCAGGCGGGCTGCCCAGTCCCTAAAGGAGCGTGTGATTTCTCAGGACTTACGGCATCGCTAAGCGTTGCCCCGATACGAACCTCCTTGGACTGCCGAGTTACCAAGCCCTCCCATTGTTTCCGCTGGTCAGAGCAATCCGCGGTAGCTGCTCAGCCATTGTTCACGGACGGCTTGCCATGTGTACTTTTGCGATTGTTCGTGGGCGGTTTGTGCCAGGCTTGCAGATAGCGCGGGGTCGCGCAGCAAGCGGATGACGTTTGCGGCCAGAGATTTTTCGTCGCCTACAGGGGAGAGCAATCCGGTGCGCTCGTGCTCGACCAGATAGGGCATGCACTCCGGCGCGGTGGTAACCACGGGAGTGCCGGACGCAAAGGCTTCGATGATCGACAGCGGCATGTTGTCGAGCCACGAGGCGTTGATGAAGATGTCGGCCTGATCGTAGTACTTGCCGATCTCCTGACGCGACGCTACGCCCGTGAAATTGACGCCGGTCAGATTCAAGTCCGCGACCAGTTTGCGGATATCGCCTTCGAGCGGGCCGTCGCCTACCAGGTCTAGCTGCGCTTCCGGATATTCTTTTTTTACTGCGGCAAACGCTCTGACGACAACATCCACGCTGTAGTACGGGGAGAAGCCGCGGGTGCAGACCAGGTGCGGACGCAGCGGAATGCGTTCGCGATAACGGAACTGCGAGAGGTCGACGATGTTCGGCACGACGGATGCCGGCAATCCGAAGTCGCGGAAGACGTTGACCAGGTAGCCGGAGGGAACCACGATTTTGTCCACTCGAGAGAGCACGAACTTGGCGGAGCGGAAGCGTTGCAGGTGATCGCGGGCTTCTCCACTGTGGTAGTTGATCAGCGTTTTGGCGCCACGCATTTTTGCAAAGAACGACGCGGGAGCGGGAGCCAGCAAAAAGGACCAGTAGGACGCGGAAAAGATGTGAGCAATATCTACGTCTTTGAGGCCGCGCCAGAGGCGCCAGAAGTAGATGGGTTCGCGCAGAATGGTGCGCAGGCCGGGAATGCTTTCCGCCCAGGCTAGAGCGCGGGGCAAGGGCGGATCGACGGCGAGAAAGCTGATGTCGATGTCGGGATCGTTCTGCCAGTGGCGCAGGAGCAGGTCGGCTTGGACGGATTGTCCGCCGACGTAACGCAGGCTGGGGGCGATGATGCAGACGCGTGGGCGCGAAAACTGGGTCCCTTCGACTTCGCTCAGGGCAGGCTCTCCGGGAGTTGACTCACCCTTCTGCCTTTCCCAGCGCTGAAGCGCTGGGCTAAGTTGGTTCGCTCCTCCGGGGCTGGATTCTCGGGCATTTCCTTCCGCTGGGTCGTCCAAAAACAAGTTCTTCCCCAGACACTTGAGAGGCTCGCTCATGTGGCGGAATTCCTTCGGCGTTTTTTCTGGAGAAGCGTTACGTAGAGTTCCGCGTAGCGCTGGCGTACTTGATCGAGGCTGAAGTTTTCTTGCGCGAATTGCCGGGCGTTGCGGCCCAGTTGCTCGCGTCGGGCGGAGTCGGTTAGAAGGTTCTGGACGGCATCGGCAAAGGCGGTTTCTTGGCCGGCGGAAATCAGGGCTCCGCGTTCCTGGCTTAGCAGTTCGGAATTTCCGCCGACGTTGTAGGCGACGGCGGGCAAACCCGCGGCCATGGCTTCGAGAATCACGTTGGACAGGCTTTCGGAATCGGAAGTGTTGACCGCTACGTCGAGTGACGCGAGGACGGCGGGCATATCCTGGCGATCGCCGAGAAAGATAGCGGAGGCTCCGAGGCCCAGGCTTGACGCTTCGCTTTCGAGTTGCAGGCGGAGGGGGCCATCGCCCACGAGAACGAACTCGACATTGGGCATGTAGCGATGAATCTGTGCGGCGATGCGCAGAAATCCGGAGTGATTCTTGTAACGATGATTCATGCGCGCGACCATGCCGACACGGGCTACACCGGGACGTTTCGGCAGAGCTGCGGTGACTGCGGTGAAAGCCTCCGCGGGCAGGGCGTTTCCGATGATTGCGATTTTACTGGGCGAGAGGCCGGTGGCGATCAGGCGAGCGGCGGCGGCTTGCGAGTTGCAGACCACGGCGTCGCACCAGCGAAAAGCGGCGGCCTGAGCGCGGAACTGCGCGGGGGTCATCAGGTCTCCGAGTTGGCGATGGCTGCCGATGACGACGGGGACGCGTGCCAGCTTGGCAGCGGGAATCAGCGTGAGATTAGCGTAGAAATCGAAGGCATGGGCGACTTGGATTTGATGCTGGCGCAGATGGCGGCTGAGGTTGAGGCGAGTGCGCAGCGACTGCCATCCGAAGAGACTGCCACCCAGGGGAAATTCGGGAACGTCCGGGAAGTTGTGGGCGAGCGGGCCACGGTGGCTAACGCATCCTAGATGAGTTTGGAATTGTGGCGAGGTGAGATTCTGGGCGAGGACGGTGAACTGGCGCTCGGAGCCTCCGGTTTCAAAAGTATTGACCATGAGAAAGAGGGGGATCGGCGGGCGGACCTCAGCGGGTAAAGCCGATTCTGATTGTGTCGGACTTACAGCACGACTGAAGTCGTGCCCTTCCCTGGAACTCGCTTCGGTCGGAGTTGTTCCACAACCTGTGGTGGCGTGCACCCGATCATCCTCCGAGGTCATCCGCCCGCCGGCGTGGAGGCTAGCGCGGTGGCGGAACTGGGCGCCCGGCGGCGGGAGTCGGCGACCACGGGTAGAGAGAACAGGCCGGCGGGCTTGATGAATTTTTCGAGGAAATTGCGATGCCAGAGCTCGAACATCAGCATACGCCAGATGCGCGCGGTATTGCCGCGGCGGCGAACGATGTGGTCGTCCATTAATTTGCGAACTCCGCTGGCGACAAAGTAGCCGCGATCGAGAGTGCGAGGTTCGAGCAGAATCATGAGCATGTCCTTGAGTTCGTGGCGCATCCAGTGGACGAGCGGGAGAGAGAATCCCTGCTTCTGGCGATAAATCGCTTCGCGCGGCACGCCGACGCGCTCCGCCAGTTTTCGGAGAATATATTTTTGCTGGTCGCCGCGGAGTTTCCATTGGGGAGGCAGGCCGGTGACCCACTCGACAAATACGTGATCGAGGATGGGGACGCGCACCTCGAGCGAATTCAACATGCTCATGCGGTCAACCTTGGTAAGGATGTCGCCGACCATATTAGTTTTGGTGTCGACGTAGAGAAGCTGGTCGACGGGATCCTTGGCGGGGGCCTGCGCAAAGCAGCGGCGCAGAACATTGCGGGGATCGTCGCTGCGCATCAGGATCTGGCGAAAATCGTGGGAGAGCAGCGGAGTATCGCGCTCAAAAGAAGGCAGGAAAGAAAGGTTATCGACGTAGCGCTCCTGCCAGGGCAGCGAAACGTTGTAACTGAAGTTGCGGCCCCGCATGTTTTTGGGCAAGCGCGGGAAGACCTGGTCGCGGTAAAACTTGCGAGCCCATGCGGGAATGGATTCGAAGATGCGGCGGCCGGCGTGAATGCGGTAACGATCATATCCGCCAAAAATCTCGTCGCCGCCATCGCCGGAAAGAGCCACGGTGACGTGCTGGCGAGCCATCTGCGAGACGTAGTACGTGGGCAGCATGGAGGAGTCGCCGAAGGGCTCTTCGAGCGAACTGGTAAGATGCTCGACGGTCTGAACTACGTCGGGCTCAAGGATCATCTCGTGATGATCGGTGCCGAATTTGTTGGCGACGATCCGCGCCCATTTGGCTTCGTTGAAATCGTCTTTCTTGAAACCGATGGAGAAAGTCTTGACCGGTCCGGAACTGGCGCGCGCCATCAAGGCAACAACGGTGGAGGAATCGATGCCGCCGCTGAGGAAAGCGCCTAGAGGCACGTCGGAGATCAGGCGAATCTTGGTCGCCTCCAGCAGACGCTGCTCTAATTCTTCCAGACATTCTTCTTCGCTTTTGGGCGCGTGCGTGTTGTATTCGGGAAGATCCCAGTACTGGCGGATATGGATCTCGCCGTCCTGAAACTCGAGCAGGTGTCCGGGTGCGAGCTTATGAATTCCGGTGAATGCGGTGATCGGATCGGGGACGTATCCGTAGTAAAGATATTCGAGCAGGCCCTGCGAGTTGACTTCGGCTAGTTCGGGGGCGACGGCCAGGATCGCTTTGATCTCGGACGCGAAGTAGAGATTTCCCTGGTGGAGCGCATAGTGCAGAGGCTTCTTGCCGAGGCGGTCGCGGGCCAGGGTTAATTTGCGTTTGGTCTTGTCATAGATGGCGAGGGCGAACATGCCGCGCAGTTTGTTGACGCAGTCGGCGCCCATTTCTTCGTAGAGATGAATGATGACTTCGGTATCGGTGTGAGTGCGGAAGCGATGGCCGCGGCTTTCGAGCTCGGGGCGAAGTTCGGGAAAGTTGTAAATCTCTCCGTTGAAGACGATCCATGCGCTGCGGTCTTCATTGAAGACGGGCTGATGTCCGCCGGAGAGGTCGATGATGGAGAGGCGGCGCATGCCGAGACCAGCGCCGTCGGCGACGTAGAGTCCCTCGTCGTCGGGGCCGCGGTACACGATCTGGTTGCACATGTGGTGGACGAGAGCTTCGCTGATGTTGCTCTCGCGAGTTGCGCTCACCACTCCGGCGATTCCACACATGATGTTTGTCCAGCCCCTAAAGGGGCATTTGATTTGGGAGAACTAATGGTATCGCTAAAGCGATACCCTGATACGAATTTGGCTTCGTTATGCGAGCCTGGACGGGCGAGACGCCCGTCCCTCCATATTACGACGCTTGGCTAGAGTGCTCTTGCCGGTTTGCGGCCGCGGACGGCGATGGACATCTCGCCGACGCGCATGTCTTCCATGCCCATCGCTTCATACCACTTAAACACCTGCTCGTAGGTGTGCTTGGACTGATACTTGGGAGAATACCAGTCGAAGGTGTCGAGCATGCGGGCTTCCGGATCTTTCTGACGGTTCACCGGAAATACGTGATGAACAAGGCCGGCGGTTGGACGGCCTACCAGGGGAATGCGCTTCAAAACCTGTTGCAAGTTGTAGAAGAACGGGACCGCAACTTTCAGAATCCGGTGCAGGGTCTCGGGCTTCATCTTGTGAGTGTAGCGGCGCCAGAAATCGCTGAAGCGGTACCACTTGTTGTATCCGCTGTAGAGCCAGACGACAAGAAGTCCACCGGGCTTCAGATATTTATCGAGGGCTTTGACGGCGGCTTCGCAATCGGGAGTGTGATGGAGGACGCCGATGCTGTAAATGACGTCGAAGCTTTCGGGAGCAAAGGGCAGGGCGAAGACATCGGCCTGGAAGGCGACGAAATCGCGGTCAGCTAGATTTTTAGCAGCTACTTCGGCGGCGGCGCTCAGGTCAACGCCTACGACGCGCGCGCCCCAGCGGGTGGCGACTTCGGCGAAGCGTCCCATGCCGCAGCCGACGTCGAGGACCAACTTGCCTTTCAGATCTTCGGGGTGGAGAGCGGTCTTGGCCAGGAAATGGCGCTCGGATTCGCGCAGTTCGTCGTGATCGAGCTGCGTCTTCTGATAACGGTGCCACTGGAAACCGAAACTGGCGGCGTAGTGCTGGGCATCGACAAAGCGCGCAATGCCCTGCACGTTGGGATAGACGCGCTTACAGGCCGGGCAGAAGAAGCCCGCGGCCGGGTCGCCTTCTAGTTTCGAGCCGCAACCGAGGCAACACAAAATTGCCTGCAAGTCAGCGGACAGGGGAGACTGCACCGGTGGTTCCACGATCGGCATAAACCTCCAGGAAATGACGCGGCTTTTTCGGCGGCGGAAGCGCCGTGCCGGGTTCTTTTTCTTGCTCTTTGACGGTTTGCAACAATGTTGCCGTAAAGGCCACGGCAAAATAGGGAAAGAACTGGTAGGCTTCGGGCGCAAACAAAGCTCCGACGACGAAGCCGACCAGCGAGCTTTGCAATGCTCCGACGAATAAAACTATGTCGGTATCGAGATTCTTGTTTTTATGCAAGATTTTTAGATTCATGAACCCGCGCCGGAAAAACATGAGGTAGAGAATCAGCACGGCGATACCGCCTTCGGCGCAGACTTGGAGGTAGGTCATGTGCACGTCGTGCCAGATCCCCGAGTAAGTGGGGAAGTTTTTGACGCCAATCCCAAGGATGGGATAGTGCTCGATGGCAGTGACGGCGCGGACCATGAGGTACTTGCGGTCCTCGTAGGATCCGTAGGCGGACTGATCGGTAGCGCTGTTGCCTGACAAGGCGGTAAAGCGATGATAGAGTTTGTTGCCGGCGGTGGCCATCACCAAGATGCCGATGAGACCAGCGGCTACGATCAGGTAGAAGCGCCTTCCCTTGATGCCGAAGTAGTAGAGCGCGACGCTAAAGGAGATGACGAGGTCGATGAAACCGGCACGGGATGCAGTCAAGAAAATGGTGACCGCCATCACCAGCATTCCGAAAAACCAAAACGCCTTGATGAGCGGGTTCTTGGCCGTAACCATCAAGGCCAGCGCAAACGGCAGAGATAGCACGATGGCGAACGCTAGATCGTTCGGGTTGCCATAGAAGCCGCCCAGCACCCCATTCAGGCGGGGCATGTTATGGCCCTTGACGATGGCGGCAGAACAAACCATGACCACAGAGAATGCCTGGATAAAGATGATTCGCCGCAAGCGGTCGAAGGTGGTAATGAGCAGGAAAATCAACACCCACACGACGTAGATTTTGGAGAAGTCGATGCAGCGCAGCAAGGCGCCGCCCCTCCACACGGGGGACAGAAATGCGCCCAGGTAGAGAAGACCGATCATGGCCAGGAGGAGCGTTGCCTCCTTGGGGAGATCCTTGTATGTGCGCTTGGTCTTACCAATAGCGGTAAACAGGCCATACATGGCCATGAGGGCGGTGATCTTGCCGAGCGGGATATAGCTGAGGCCGGGAATGAAGTCTTCAAAGCGAGTGCAATACACCACGAAGAAACCGCAGAGCCAGAAGAACGCCTGACTGGTTGGGTCCGCGGCGCGGAACGATGTGCGCCTTCCCGAAATTTCCGCCGGTACTATGTTGCCGTGATCGCCGATGGCCACAAATTCCTCTTTTTCTTGCTATGCTTTCTTTTCCGCTAAGTACGCACCGCCCCTAAAGGGGCGCCCAAAACTTCAAGAACTTACGGTATCGCTAAAGCGATACCCTTATACGAACCCTTCATACCCTGGCACGAATCCTTCATTGCTAAAGCGATGCCCTGATACGAATTTCCCTTCCCCCAAGTGCTGCAAGAGATTTCTTTTCCGCTACCGACTGCAAGACTTCGCTGAAACGCTCACTGATCGCGGGCCAGTCGTAGCGGGCAGCGGTGTCGGCGGCGGCCTTTTCGTAACGGCGGCAGAGTTCCGGATCGCGCAAGAGCATGATCACCGCCTGCGCGAAGGAATGGGGATCGTCGGCCAGAATAATGTCGCGACCGTGGTGGACGTCCAATCCTTCGGCGCCAACGGTGGTGGAGACGACGGCCTTGGCGGTGGCCATGGCCTCGTAGATTTTCAGACGCGTGCCGCCGCCGATACGCAAGGGCACGATGACCACGGCAGAGTGGCGGAGATGCTCGACGACGGAGGGCACGCGGCCGGTTACTTCGATCGATTTGTCGCTCGAATCCGAGGCCCACTTCTGAACACGGCGGTCGGGATTGCGTCCGACGATGCGGAATCGCGCCTGCGGGACTTCGGCCTTGATGGCGGGCCAGATTTCACTGCAAAAGTATTCGACGGCATCGACGTTGGGCTCCCAGTCCATGGCGCCGACGAAGGTGACGAGGGGCGTGGATCGAGCGAGCGGATGGGGATCGGAATTCTCATCGAACGCCGCGGGATCGGGGCGATACTGCGCTAGATCGACGCCGGTGGGGACGACGGTCACGCGGTCGCCATCCACCCATTGCGTCATGAGGGAACGATCGTTTTCGGAGACGGCAATGACGTGCTGGAACTTGCAGACGGCGGCGCGCTCGTAGCGGAGCATCTTCCGGAATTCCATGCGGTACATCATTCCGATTGCCGGATTGCCCGCGGTGGCGGCATGGCGGCGCCAGATTTCACTTTCCACATTGTGCTGGAAGAGCACGCTGGGGAGGTTGAGATTTCCGGGGAAGTTGACTGCGGCATCCAGAAAATCGCAGACGGCAACGTCGAAGCGCCGCTCGCGAAACCAGGTCTGGATCTGCCTCTGGACTCTAGCGTCGGCGAAGCGGCTGACCGCATACGGCGCGTGGGTGCCGATATGAGCGAGATAGTCGAGAGCGCGCGCGGCTCCCGAGAACTCGCGCTTGCCGGTGCAAACGGCCACCGCACCGGGCAACTGGCGCTGCAATTCGCGCTCGTAGTCAGGGTCGGGCGTTCCTCCATAGTAGGAGTAAAAGGTAAGCTCATGCCGCGCCGACAAATATCGCAGGACGTGGTACGTGCGGATATTGCCGCCGTTCTGCACGGGGAGGAGTTTGTCGGCCTTGACCCAAAGAATTCTCATAAGAGATCAGCGAACACTTGCCGGCGAGACGTCGGCGATAGGCTCTATTCCGCGAACATTATTCAGCGAACCCACACTGCCTTTCTGCCGGCGACGAAGTTGATGAAGGCGACCACGGCGGCGGAATTGAGGACGACGAAGGTGCGGGCGGGATCGGCGATGCGTGAGAGCGGGCCGATCTTGATCCCGGCAAGCGCGGCCAGGCTGAGCGCGTAAAACACAAGCTGCGCCACGAGCGCCGCCCGATAGAACGGCTGGGGAAGAAATATGGAGGCGATCAGCAGCGCCAACAAGGCAAAGGGCACGGCCAATCGCGAGAGCTTGTGACTAACGTATTCAAATCGAATTGCGTTTTCGGAGCTCAACAGCCAGGGCGCAATTTGCGGGAGTTGATAGTTGCCGGTCAAGGTCCGAACTTTGCGGGAAAACTCGCGGCCATCGCCCAGGTCAGGCAGATCCCAGGCGCGGGCGCGGGAGTCGAAGATGACACGAAATCCCTGACGCACGATCTGCATGGGCAAGAGGACGTCATCGAGGATGGTGTCGCCGGGCAAGGGCGACGCTTCGAGCAATTTCCGTCGGGCACAGTAGATGGCGCCGGTGGCGCCGGCCACGGAGCCGGCGGCGGATTCCAGCTCGCGAATTTTCTTTTCGATGCGCCAGTACAACCCCATTCCCTTCCCGGTCTCTCCGCTGGCAGCGTCGCCGAGCATCAACTCGCCGCTGGCGGCACCGACGTCGGGGTCGGCGAAATTCTCGATCAGAAAACGCAGGGCGCCGGATTCGATCTGCTGGCGGGCATCAGTGAAGAGCAGCACCTCTCCGGTCGCGAGCTTGATGGCATCATTGAGGCCGGCGGCTTTGCCTTGAGATGCCGGCTTCAGCAAGGTTCGCACCCGGGAATCGCCGGCATACTCGGCAAGCAGAGCGGGCGTGCGGTCGCTGGAACCATCGGAGACGACGACGACGTCCAGCTTGGCCTGCGGGTAATCGAGGGTCAGCAGGTTTTCGAGCTTGCGAACGATTACAGCTTCCTCATTACGTACGACCATCACGGCCGAAACCGTGGGCTCAACCGGGCCGCGGCGCACCGGACGCGGCGACCATCGGCTGCGCAGCCACAACCACGCCGGATAGCCCAGGTAGGAGTATCCGACGAACATGGCCGCGAGCCAGAAAACAAATTTCATCTTCATCGCCATTGCGCTCATTATTGTGCACCGCGGCGCAACAAGACGGTCTTGACGGTCTGGAACATGATCAGCAGATCGAGTCCAATGGATGCGTTCTTGATATAGAACAGGTCGTACTGAAGTTTCTCGCGCGAGTCGGCTACGGTGCTGCCGTATTTGTACTTGACCTGGGCCCATCCGGTGAGGCCGGGCCGCACCATGTGGCGCACTCCGTAATAGGGAATTTCCTTGGAGAGACGCTCGATGAATTCGGGGCGCTCGGGGCGCGGGCCGACGAAAGCCATATCGCCTTTGAGCACGCACCACAACTGGGGAATCTCATCGAGGCGCAAGGAGCGGAGGAACTTGCCGACGCGGGTAACGCGGGGATCTTTATCGCCGGCCCACTGCGGCCCGTTCTCGGCTTCGGCGTCCTGGCGCATGGTGCGGAACTTCACGACCTTGAAGATGTGTCCGGCCTTGCCGACGCGCGCCTGGGTATAGAAGATGGGGCCCTTGGAATCGAGTCGAATGGCGAGCATGATCAACGGAAGCAAAGGCAGCGCGAGAATAAGACCGATCAGCGAGATGACGATGGAGACGACGCGGCGCACCAAGATGAAGGCGGCGCTGCGGCGAAAACCCTCGCCATACACCAGCCAACTGGGATACAGATTCTCGACCTCGATTTTGCCGGAGATTTTTTCCAGCCAGGTGGTGGCTTCCTCGATCTTGACTCCCTGCATTCGGAGGTCAAGCAGTTCGCGCATGGGGATGGTACCGCGGCGATCGGGCATGGCAACGATGACGCGATGGACTTTTTGTTTGTGGACGACTTCCATCAGGTGCGCGGCCACGGACTCGCGGGTTACCGCGCCTTCCATCTTTCCCGTCCAGCTGGCGATCTCGACGCCGATTTCAGGATTCTGGCGCAGACCCAGCACCACACGCTGCGCACGGTCCCCGGTACCCAGAACGTAGACGCGCTCGACCAGAATGGGCAACTGGCCCAGCCAGGCAAAGGCCATCCGCCATCCGATCAGGGCGACGGCGAGAATGACGAGGCCGACCTCCGAAGGCCCGAACCGGCCAACCTCCGAAGGACCAGCCCCCAACAAATAGTCAGGCCGAACCAAAGCGACGGCCGCCAGGATGAAGGCCAGCATGGCGACAACCATGAGCAGGCGGAAGAAGATCTCACCTTTGGAATTGAGGCGCGCCGTGTCGTAAAGGTCGGACCAGTGCGAACACAGCAACACCAGCGCCGTAACGCCGAAGATCTTGTAGAAGCCGTGCTCATAGAAGAGTGCAATGTACGTGTCTTGTTGACGTACTAGCACGACCCCGAGCAGGAAGGAGGTCCAGACAATGAGGGCCTCTCCGATCAGCAGGACCAGAGTACGGACTGGATAATAGACATTGAAGAGCCGGATCAACTTGGCCTCGGTTCAAATTCATCTCGATACAAGAGCGGTTTCACAAATGCCTTTCCGCTCGGGGGCGCGTCTCTCAGGGGCTAAAAGTTTGCTGAAAAACTACAGTCTCTGTGCCCGGCCCCTAAAGGGGTATCCGAATTCAAAGAACTCACGGCATCGCTAAAGCGATGCCCTGATACGAACCTCGAATTTTTCAGCAACCCGTAAAAGCCGTGCCGTACCCAAAGCCGATCTATGAAACCGGCTCTAGGCTGGGCTGTTCACGGCCTCGCCATAGTAGTACTTCGACTGTCCGAGCTTTCCGGAGGGGGCTCCGTTGAGCACGACTCCGAGCAGCAGCTTGTCCGGAAATTCTTCGCGGGCGCGGCGAGCCAAATCGGAGGGCGTTACGTTGGAGCGCACAACCATGAGAATACCGTCGCAGGAACCGGCGACCAGTGTGGCATCCGATACGGGGATGACGGGCGACGAGTCGAGGATGATCCAATCAAACAAGGGCTCGACGCGCTGCAGTAAAAGCTTCAGACGACCGTTGGCGAGCAGTTCGGGAGCGCTCGGAACCTCCCGGCCGGCGGGCAGGAAGAACAGGTTTTCCATGGGCCCGCGTTGCATGGCAGCGAACTCATCGCATTCGCCCAACAGGTATTCGGCCAATCCGGGCGACTGGGCGGCTCCGAGGTGGCGGTGCATGCCGGGGTTGCGCAGATCGGCGTCGATGAGAAGAGCGCGGCGTCCGTGCTGGCGGACCAGGACCTGGGCGAGATTGGCAGCCACGAAAGACTTCCCTTCCTTGGGAAGCGCGCTGGTTACGAGCAGGCGTTTGAGCGGCATCTTCTCGCGTATCTGGTAGAGGCGGGAGCGCAGAGTGCGGAACTCTTCCGCCCCGACGCGACTGTCGTCTTCCTGGAAGAAGAGCATGGTGCGTGAATCCGGATGCCATTCGACCTGGGGGCAGCGGGCGAGCAGCGACTCGTAAGTCATGCCGGAGGCGCTTGGCATTACGGTGGCTCCGGAGGGTTGCAGCGAGGGCATGTTCTCGCGTGGTCCGTCCGGTTGTAATTGGGGCTGGTCAAAGGTGGACTCGACGTGCGTCCCCATGGAGGTTGCTCTTTCCTGCTCGGCGCGTTTTAAGGCGTCATGGATGCGGCTCATAGTTTCCTTTCCTTGGGGAGATCCTGTTGTTCCGATTGGCGCAACCGGTCGGCCAAGGTTGCCAAGGTGCGCAAGGCTTCGACCAGATCAAATTTTTCGGATGGTGGAACTGGCGCCGTCATGGCTGCGGAGGCGTTGCCATCGGTGAGATCGAAATCGCGGGCGACGGAATCGACGACTTCGGCGGCGACCGTCCTTTTCTGATCGACAAAGGCACTGACCAGGCAATGCTCACAGAGCAAATTGATGATGCGCGGAATGCCCAGCGAGTAACGGAAAATGGCGACGGTGGCTTCGGAATCGAAAATCGGTTCGCCATTCGAGCCCGCGATGCGAAGGCGTTGGGTGATATAGGACTTGGTTTCCTCGAGATTAAAAGGATGAGTTTTGGCGCGCAGCGTCAGGCGCTGTCGCAACTGGCGCAACTGTGGCTGCTTGAGGCGCTGTTCGAGTTCCGGCTGTCCGACCAGAACGATCTGCAGAAGTTTTTCGGTGAAGGTCTCGAGATTGGTGAGCATGCGGATCTCTTCGAGCACTTCGTCGGAGAGATTCTGGGCCTCGTCGATGACCAGGACCGCGGTTTCACCGGCGCGATAGCGATCGAGCAGCCAGTTGTAAAGGCGCTGCAGGATCTGACTCTTCGACTTGGTATCGCAGGGGATGCCGAAGTCGGCCATCATGAAATCGAGGAACTGGGGCACATCCATGCGCGAGTTGAAGATGAAGGCGGTAGCGACCTGTTGCAGGCGCAGCCACTCCATCAACTTATTAATCAACGTGGTTTTGCCGGTGCCGACCTCGCCAGTCAGCAGCACGAACCCTTTGCGGCTCTGGATGCCGTAGGTCAGGCAGGCCAACGCCTCTTCGGTGTGCCGCGTGAGAAACAGGTAACGCGGGTCCGGATTGACGTTGAACGGGTTGGCACGAAGTCCAAAAAATTCTTTATACATAATCTTGCGTTAGACCTCGACGTTCTCGTGCTCTTTCGGCGAGCCGGGATCACCCCGGCCCCAGAAGCGGCGGCGGGCGCTGCCATTGCCGTTGGCGGCCGCGTCGTCGTCATCCTCACCCAGCCAGGGCACAGAAATCAGGAGGGGCAGATCCATGACGGCGGCAGCATCTTTTTCGGTGCGGATGGACTTGTCACTGAACTCCAGAAAGATGGCGAGGAGCAGACCGAGCCCCAGGCCAGCAGCCAGGCCACCCGCAGCCAAAAGCGGGCGATTCGGGAAACTGGGAGATTCCGGCAGGCTAGCCGAGGCAATAATGTTCATCTGCTCGCCCTCCTGCTGGTTCTCCATGCTGCTGCCCACCTCGGCGGAGCTTTTCTTGGCCAGCAGATCTTTGTAGAAAGCCTGGGCGTTATCGTTGTCGCGGGTGAGGAGCTTGTATTGCTCCTCGATGCCGGGGCTCATGGCGGTGCGGCTCTGGTAAACGTTAATCTGGCTCTGCAGCCGCTTCTGGTCGGAGGTGGCCTGGTCGATGACGCCCTGGTATTGGTGAATCTGCAAGCGGAGCTGGCGAATTTCAGGCGGCTCGGAGGCGCTGGCCTTCTCACTGCTGTCGGTGGAGCTGGCGGCGGCGTTCACTTCTTTCAGCTTCTTCTCGACCTCGGCGATGTCCGCCTTGGTCTTGATCACGTCGGGGTAATCGTCGGTATAGCGCGCCTGCAGTTGCAGCAATTGCGCCTGCAACTGGGTCAATTGTTGTTCCAGGGTCTGCGGATTGGTGCTGGACAGCGAACTCTTCCAGGCGGCAATTTGCTGCGCCAGCATGCTCTCGGTGTAGGCCCTATCCTGCTGGGCGCGGCTCAGGGTCTGGGTGCTGGCATCGAGCTGCGAGTTCAGCGACATCAGCATGCGCATGTTGTTATCGACGTCACCGGGCAGCTGACCGAAGTATTGCTTCTTGAAGGTGGCGAGCTTGGCATCCTGGTCGTCCAGGGCGCGCTTGGCGTCTTCGAGCTGGCGGCCGAGAAACTCGGTGGTGCTCTTGGCGACCTCGGAACGGGAACGCAGGTTTTCGTTCACGATGAGATCGGTCATGGCGTTGCAGATTTTTTGGGCGCGGTCGGCCTTGCTGTCGGAGTAGTTGACGGTGAAGCCGGGCACGGGCTCGTCGGTGGCAGAGGCCTTTCTTTTCTTGGCGCCAGAAAGTCCCGCTCCGGTGGCGGCAGCGCTCATCGAGGTGATCACCGGCTCGACCGACATATTCTGCTGGATTTCGGCGATGAGCTTATCCTCGTCCTCGGGCTTGACGAGCGCGAGGCTCTGAATCACGGGGCGCAGGCGGGTGGGGCTGACGACCTCCTGGCTGAGGGTCTGAACGCGCTGGGTAAAATCGGAAGTGATGACCGGCGCGACGTAGTTGTCGGGCACCTTCTGGCCTTCGACCAAAACCGTGGACTGGGAGGTATATTTCGGCGAGAAGGCATACGAGACCATGAAGCCCGCGATCGGGGCAAGCAGAGCCGGGATCAAAATGACTTTAAGGCGGCGCCGCAGCATCGCCAGATAATCGTCCATTGTCAGTTCGCGATTTTCACTCATACAGTTCACCAATCCGGCCACCCGAGGCGGCCAAGAAAATTATTCGATGCGAGTCGGCCTGGGATGCCATTCCACCCCAATGGCGCCGCTTTGCCGCTGTGTAGTCCTGCCGGAGACGCCGCCTATGGTAACGGGAGAACTAAAGGCCAGCTCGCCGAACCGATACACGGTAAAGAAATCGTAGGAACGTCCCAGGTGTTTGCGGAGGATGACTCCGCCAGAGCCTTCGTTGTAGCTGGACGCACTTACGCCAAAATCCGTCAGGCTCTGGAGTTCGTGGTTATGGGAGTAGCCGAGATCGCCATAGAACTCCCAAGTGCGTCCCAGCGGGCGTGTATACCCCGCCCTCACCGCCTGAGTACTGGCGCCGGCGTAGAAGCCCGATCCTGGGGAAGTGAATTTCTCGTAGGCTGCAACCAAGGCGCCGCGGCCTAACTTGTAGCGCAACTGAACTCGCGCGCTCAGCGACCAATGGGTGTAGTAGCCGCCCACTTCCAGCTCGGTGTACTGCGGACCAGCTCCGGCAATCAAGCTCATCCTGCCGGAGAGAGTGTGACTCCAGCGCACATTGACGACGTGGTTATAAATCTGGCCGCCGGTAACCTGGGGAAATTGAATCAACTGAAAAGCGTAGATCAGGCCAAGCTGATCGTGGCGGGAAAGCAGATGGCTGTATCCACCCTCAATGGTGAGTTCGTCGCTGTTGATCAGAGTATTGGTGGGATCGTAGAAATGAGCGTTGTTGAATCCGCCCGCCACGGTGATGGCGGAGACCGGATTGATAGCCTGAATGGCATCGAGAATTGCGGTGTTGGCGAGCCGGGGAATGTCTCCAATCGAACCTAGCTGACCGGAGATGTTGCCCATGCCGGGCAAACCACCACCCATGACTCCGAGGCCCAAGCCGCCGGTGGCAATACCCAGCCCTGGCAGGCCCCCAAAGGTGCCGACTTGAAACGAACCGTCGGGCAAATAACTGAAGCCATCGCGCAGCGCGACTTGGCCAGTTCGCCAGCGGGTCACGGCTTCCAGGCCGGCGGCATGCATCTGCTTGGCGTCATAAGGACTGCTGTAGAACGCTCCGCCGCCGAGATACTCGAGAAAGAGATCACTCTTGGGCCAGAATTGCTGGAGATCGAGAGCTCCGAAAACGCGGGTGATCGATTCCACGTCGCTCTTGCCGAACTGGTTGCCGCCATTCGTGTCCGCCGCTTCGCTCACCTGCAACGCGGGCGAGACAAAGCTACGGGTGGCCGCGTGGAGACTGAGCCCAGGCTCATCGAGGCCAGTGACCGGCGGGTTCTCCGGGTTCAGGACCGGCGCGTTCTGGCCGAAGGCGGGAGCCGGCGTGGTCTCTGGCTGAGACGGGGAACTGGTCTGGGCGGCGGCGCACAGGCTCATGCCGAAAACCAGGAGCGCCAACCGGATTGTTTGCGTTTTTGCCATGCTTTTCACCGGCAGATCCTTTACTGGACCGCGTATTCTTTACGGGACGACAATTGTATCCCCCGGCTGCAACAGATAGTTCTGTTCGATCTGCTCCCCTTTGACCAGCTTGCGATAGTTCACGGGCAGCTTCTGCTGTTTGCCGTTTTCGTTGCGCAGGACGTAAATGCGCTTCGTGTTGGCAAACTGGCTTAATCCGGCGCTGGACAAGGCTTGCATAACGGTCATGTTGGGTAACATGGTCATGACCCCGGCGTGCAACACCTCGCCGGTCAGGTAGATCCGCTTGCTGTTGATTTGCGTCACCACCACGGTAACGTGCGGGTCGGCGACATATTTTTTCAGCTTCTCGGTGAGCGAAGCAGCCAATTGCTGAGGCGTCAGGCCCGCGGCCTGCACATCGTTGAGCAAGGGAAGAGAGATCTTGCCGTCGGGGCGGACCGGCAAAGTGGCGGTGAGGTCGGCTTCTTTCCACACCGCGACGTGGAGCACATCCTCGGGGCCAATGACATACTCGGGTCCGGCTTGGCTGCTGGCGGCTATTGTCTTGTCGGAAGCGGGGGCGGCGGCAGGCGCGTCCTGCGCCAACGCAATGCTGCTGATCAGAATGAGTGCCGCAAGCCCTGCCCATATTGATTTCATATCTTCTCCTCTAAACGCCCTTATTCCTCTCACGCCCTTAGTGTGCGACGATAACTCGGTCGTCCCTCCGGGACTGGATTCTCGATCATTTTCGCTCCACCGGAAATCCCGAAAGCTAGCTGTTACGCGCACTCCCGGACACCGCGTCATGCTCCGTACTCTTCGTACCCGATCTGCTTCAGCTTGTAGAGAAGCGCTTTGTAGCTAATCTGTAACTCCTGAGCGGCTCGGCGCCGGTTCCAGCGAGTGCGCGTCAAGACCTGCAAGATGAGTTCCCTCTCGGCTTCGCGGGAGGCGGCGCGCGCGGCGTCTTTGAGAGAAACTTTCTCTCCGCTATTGCCGCGGTCAACGCGCCGTAAGAGAGAGCGCAATCCTCCCATGGCGAGGGCTTCATCGCCGAGCGCAACAATGGCTCGAGCTGCATCTTTCAGTTCGCGAATATTTCCCGGCCAGCTGTACTCCTGGAAGAAATGTTGGGTTTCGGGGCTGAGCGCCGGCACGGCACGGGAGAAATCGCGTGCGGCGGCGGAGAGAAACCAGTCGCGCAGAGCAGGAATATCTTCTTTCCGCTGACGCAGCGGGGGCAGCCGCAAACAAACTCCGCTGATTCCATAATAAAGGTCTTCGCGGAACTTGCCGGCCTTGACTTCGGGCTCCAACTCGCGCGAGGTTCCGCAAATGAAGCGCGGCACGCGGCGCGGAGCGTCGCCATTGCCATTGCCATGCAAAGCGATCTGGCGAACCAGTTCCTTCTGGGCCGCCGAGGTGAGGTCTCCGACTTCCTGCAGATAGATGGTTCCACCTTGAGCGTCGCAAGCCGCCAGAGTTGCTTCGCCGGTCTCACGCGCCTGATAGACCAGAAAGGGCTCCGCGGCGCGACTGGAAAGAACATGAATGCGCGCTGCCGCTGCCGCCTTGCCGGAACCATGCTCGGCGACGACCAGCACGGGAACGTCATTTTGCGACAACTCGCGGATCACGGCTTCGACGGTGCGCATGCCGGCGCTGACGCTCTCCAGCCAGACGCGAGCGCCGCCATTTTGTGGCGCTGCGGCACTTGCCAGGATTTCGGTTTTGTCGAAGTCCATGCTAATCCGCTTCACTCTTGCGCGGCCAAGACATGCGGGGGGAGACATCTTGGACAAAAGGCTCATACCGTCTAGAGCACACGTGCTGCCATTCCGATCAGAAATGGGTGCGCCTCACTGGAACGATATATGGCTATGATTCAACGACTTGCCACCAGACCCTGGATCGCAACACGGATTATACGTTACCACATTGCGGATAAATGGGAAATTTATTACCCATGCGCCAGGTAATCTATGGGGATTACTTTCCCACTGTCTTGGGGATAAAGTGCTGCGAGAAAGCGGGGGGGCAGAGTCTCAAAGTTTCAAGGTTTCAAACTGCGAGAGAATCACGGCTTCGGCAGGTCGCAGCGGTTGAACCTCGAAGCCTGAGTGCGGTACCGGTTTCACTTTGCGCGAAGGCTTGCTTTCGCATATTCTCAGGTGCAAGCGCGCCCTATGAGTAACTCAGCCGAAGAAGTTCCGCTCCTCACAACGAGGGAGGATCGGTTTTCATTCAAGATGCCCCGCTGGCAAGTGGTGGCGCTGCTGCTGCTGATCGTCTGGCTTTACGCCTCGATTCTCGCTCGGCTTTTCCTGCAGTGGGTCGGGCCCGCCCGCGATCCGAACTTCGAGCACGGGATCTTCGTTCCCCTCTTTGCTTTGTTTGTTCTCTGGCAGGACCGCGCGAAACTGAGAGCAATTGTGCCGGCCCCATCGTGGACGGGTCTTCCGCTGCTGGTGTTGGGCCTGCTTATGCTGGTTCTGGGAGTCTTGGGCGCGGAGTTGTTTTTCTCACGGGTATCGCTGCTCGTCCTGCTGGCGGGGCTGATCGTTCTTTTTGAGGGCTGGACGTTCTTTCGCGCGGTCCTGTTCCCTTGGGCGTTTCTGATTCTGATGATCCCGATCCCTACGCTGATTCTGCAGCAGATCACCTTTCCGCTGCAGTTGCTGGCCTCAAAGCTGGCCACTGGACTGCTGGAACTAGCCGGAGTTCCGGTGCTGCGGCAGGGGAATGTGATTGTGCTTGCCTCGATGCCGCTGGACGTGGCGGAAGCGTGCAGCGGAATCCGGTCGCTACTAACCCTCGTCACGCTGGCTATTATCTACGGCTATCTCATGGAGACTCGGGTGTGGGTGCGGGTGGTGCTGGCACTCTCGGCGGTCCCGATCGCGGTGGCGGCCAACAGCTTTCGCGTTTTTGGGACCGGGCTGCTGGTGCAGTACTGGGACCCCGACAAAGCGGAAGGATTTTTCCACACCTTTGAGGGATGGCTGATCTTTGTGGTGGCGCTGATCATGCTGCTGGCTGTGCACCGCGCAATCTCGATTATCTGGAAAAGCGGGGCGGAGGTGAAATCCGCGTGAGGGCCGGGTCACTTCGCTTCGGGATTGCAGCTGTGCTGATGTTGGCTACGGCGCTCGTGCTCCAGGCCCATTCGCGCAGCGAGTATTTTCCGCCGCGAGCGTCTCTTAGTTCCCTTCCCCTGCAGATTGGTGGCTGGACGGGAACCGACAGCGTCCTTGACCAGCAAACTCTCGACGTTCTCGGACCGGGCGACTTTCTGGTGCGCGATTACGAAAACGCGAGCCAGCCGCAGCCATGGATCGATCTCTACATTGCATACTTTCCCTCGCAAAAAGCGGGCGATACAATCCACTCGCCGAACCACTGCCTGCCGGGAGCGGGATGGGTTCCGACCTCGCGCGAGGTGGTGCGGATTGCACGCTCCGACGGCTCTTCGTTCCCGGTCAATCGCTACGTGGTGGCAAAAGCGGGAGAGCGGCAACTGGTGTTGTACTGGTTTCAGGCGCATGGCCGCGCGGTGGCCAGCGAGTACTGGGCCAAGTACTATCTGGTGTCCGATTCGATTCGCATGAATCGCAGCGACGGCGGGTTGGTGCGCTTGATGACCCCGATGCTTGATGGCGAGTCTCGTGATGCCGCCCAGGCGCGCGTGATGAAACTTGGGTCGCAGTTCCTTCCGCTGCTGGACAGTTACATTCCGCGCTAATTGCTGCCCCGCCCATTATGGATTGTCATTATTAATGTATTGTCATCCCGAACGAAGTGAGGGATCTGCATTTGTCGAGAACTGCAGGTCCCTCACTTCGTTCGGGATAACAAAATCTGGGAAATCGTGGCACGGACGGCAATGTTGCGCTTTCGCTGCTGACCGCTACGCGTGAAGGCGAAACTCCTCGGATTTCCGATTCCGCACCTCTGCAAAGGCTTGCGGCAGGAAGCGCACCAGATCCGTCGCCACCAGCGAATTCTCGCCGACGGATTCACTGGCCAAGTCGCCCGCCAGTCCATGGAGATAGACAGCGAGCGCGGCTGCTTCGAGCGCGTGCTGCGGATGTTGCGCGATTAGGCCGGCCACCATTCCGGTGAGGATGTCCCCGGTGCCTCCGGTGGCCATTCCCGGATTGCCGGTGGGATTCACCCATACGGTGCCGTCGGGCGCGGCGATTAGGGTGCGATGTCCCTTGAGCACGACGATCAACTCGTGCTCGCGAGCGAAGTTGCGCGCGACTTCCAGGCGGTTCGCTTGAATTTCGGCAATGCTCATGTCAGTCAAGCGCGACATTTCTCCCGGGTGCGGAGTGATGATGACGGTTCGTCCGCGACCGTTCAGTTGGCCGGCCGAGCCCTCGAAGGCGTTGAGCCCGTCCGCATCCACAACGATCGACTTGACGCCACGCTTGACGATTGCGCGGACGAATTCAGCAGTCTCGGAGTTGCGGGAGATGCCTGGGCCAATTGCGATCAGGGTCTTTTGTTCCAGCAACTCATCAAGGCCTGGTCCGAGCGCTCGCAGTGAGATGGTGCCATCTTTAGTTTCTGCCAGCGGCTCGGTCATGACTTCGGGATGAAACGAAGCTATGGTCGGGAGCACCGACAACGGCGTGGCTACTGCCGAAAGCCCCGCGCCCGCGCGGAGCGCCGCGAATCCCGCCATCGCCGCCGCGCCCGCTTTGCCAAGCGATCCGCCGATCACGAGCACATGTCCGTAGCTACCCTTGTTGCCTTCGCGCGCTCGGGGCGCGAGCAACGGAGCGAAGTCGTTGGGAGTGCTGAGATGAAGTCCGAACTCGGAGACGATGGTTTCGGGCGGCGAGCCGATGGGCGCAATCAGAGTGGGCCCGGAGGTGAGCTCTGCGAAAACGTGGGCTGGACGCGGAGCGGTAAAGGTCACGATGGCATCGGCGCGGGCCTGGTCGCGCACGCCGCTGTGAGAGTCACTCGCGCTTGGCCGCATGGCGTCGGCATCGGCGCCGGAGGGAATGTCGACGGCGACGATTGGAGCGGAGGTTGAATTCATCTTCGCGATCGCGGCCGCATACAGCGGGCTGACCGGCGGGCGAAAACCGGTGCCGAGAATGGCGTCTACGATCACGTCGGCGGCGAAGATTTCCGCCGCCTCCGAGGAATCGAGCGCGCTTGCTTCACGCGCGATCAGGGGTGTGACATTCGACGAATGAAGCGACTGCACCATGCTCTGAAACATGGCCGTGGCATCTCCGCGAAGCTCGGCGGGATCCGCCAACAGCAAACCGCGGACGGCGCGGCCCGCTTCGACGAGCTTGCGGGCCACGACGAATCCGTCGCCGCCGTTGTTGCCCTTGCCGCAGAGAATGCCGACGCGCTCGGCTTGCGGGTAATCGAAGAGGATGAAACGGGCGACGGCGGAGCCGGCGTTTTCCATTAAGGTGAGGGACGGGACGCCGAAGCGCTCCGAGGTGATGCGATCGATGTCGCGCATTTCCGCCGAGGTTACGATCTTCATGCTTCCGCCCCGGCCGTCTGTTCGAGTTCGCGAAGCTGTTGCGGCTCGCCCATGGCGATTAGAAAATCGCCGGCTTCGATGCGATCGTCGGGAGCGGGATTGAAGCGCATGCCCGCCTGGCGTTTGATGGCGAGGATAATGACGCCACGGTCCTGCCGGATGCGCGAGGTCTCGATGGTCTTGCCGGCAAACGGACTGCGCGGAGTGATCGGCACCTGGCCGATCTCGAGATCCATGCCGAGATGGGTGGTGGCGGTATCGAGGAAGCTGACCACGTGCGGACGCAGAAAGGAATGGGCGATGCGTTGTCCGGCAAAAACATACGGAGAGACAACCGAATCGGCGCCGGCGCTGCGCAGGTGCTTCTCGGCCATCTCTTCGCTGGCGCGGGCGATGATGCGGAGGCTTGGATTCAGGCTGCGGGCGGTGAGCACGATGTAAAGATTAGTGGCGTCGGTGGTGGCGGCGGCGACCAGACCGCGCGCCCGGTCGATGTGCGCGTCGCGCAGAGTCTGCTCCTGGGTGGCGTCACCGATCAGCAAGAGCCAGTTCTCGCTGGCGAATTTCTGCGCCTTGGCCTCGTTGTTTTCGATGATCAAGAATTCAGCGGGACGGCGCGCCAGTTCGCGGGCGGCGCTGCGGCCGACGCGTCCGGCGCCGCAGATGATGTAGTGACCGGTGAGACGGCCTATGTCGCGCTCCATGCGGCGCCTTCCAAAGAAACTCTGCAGTTCGAATTCTAGCAAAGCCTCGGTGAGAGAGCCGATGGCCAGGAAGACCAGCGAGACTCCACCCAGGATGATGAAGACGTTGAACACGCGCCCGGCATGCGACAGGGGATGGACTTCCTGATATCCGATGGTGGTCAGCGTCGTGATGACCATGTAGAAACCATCGAACCATGGCCATCCCTCGATGTAGTGAAAGCCCAGCGTGCCGATGCCAACCACGAAGGCCAGCGCGGCGGTGAGGAACCGGAGATTGCGGAAAGTCCTCATCGTTGTTGTTATCGTTATCGTTGCGCCGTTATTACGTCATCGTTTCGAGATTACATCGTTCTGACGTTCTGACGTTCGGTGCCGGGCGACATTGGCGATCGAGTTTCCGGGACGACAGGTGAGTATAGCTCTGGGCGTCGTGGAGTGCAGTGCCGATCAGTTATTGCGCCTGGAGAGTACGCGTTGTTATGATCTCGATGCATGAAGCTATCCGTAGTGATGCCGGTATATAACGAACGCGCCACGCTTCGCGAGGTGGTCCAGAAGGTTCTCTCGGTTCCGCTGGAGATCGAGTTGATCTGCGTGGACGATGGCTCGCGGGATGGCTCGCGCGAGATCCTGGCCGAATTGCAGTCGGAGCATCCGCAAATCCGCGTGGTTATTCAGCCGCGTAACATGGGCAAGGGAGCAGCTTTGCGGCGTGGCATTCAGGAAGCCACGGGCGACTTCGTCATTATTCAGGACGCCGATCTGGAATACGATCCGGGAGAGTACCCGCTGATGCTCGATCCCTTGATCCAGGGCAAGGCGGACGTGGTTTTTGGCTCGCGCTTCCTAGGCAGCGCGCCGCATCGCGTACTATACTTCTGGCATTCGGTCGGCAACCAGGCTCTCACGCTGCTTTCCAATTGCCTCACGAACATCAATCTTTCCGACATGGAAACCTGCTACAAGGTCTTCCGGCGCGAAGTGATTCAGTCGATCCCGATCGAGGAGAACCGTTTCGGATTCGAGCCCGAGATCACGGTGAAAGTGGCGCGGCGACATTTGCGCATCTATGAGGTGGGAATCAGTTACTGGGGGCGTACGTACGAGGAGGGCAAAAAGATCGGATGGAAAGACGGCGTGCGAGCCTTGTATTGCCTGTTGAAGTACTCCCTTAAAGAGCCCACTGCAAAGAGGGTTGCGCAGGCAGTACCGGCCCCGGACCGCTCTGCCGTTTCACGATAACCTCGCGTCACGCGGTCTCTGTGTTTGCTTCTTATTAGTGAGCGTGTTTCTGCTTGAGTCGGCCTCGGTAGGGGTTTGCACCCTGGCTGGTCATTCCTGCAGTCTTAGCGCTGCCCGTTCCGGCGAAGTTGATCGGTGGGTTGGGCTTATCCTTTACCGGCTTCAGCGCGGGCGCCTTCTTCTGTCCCGCCGTTCGAGAAGGCCCAGCCGATTTGGCGGTCTGACGCTCCAAGGTTTGCAAGTCTTTGGAGTTGGCCGCGGAAGATGTGGCCGCGCCCGTTGTCCTGCCGGCGGACACGGTACTTTTCGGCGCCTTTTCGGGGGCTGAAGGCTTAACTTTGATTGTATTGCTCTGCTGCGCCAGGCCACTCACGCTGATGCCTGCCAGTACGATTGCAACCGCCAACGAAAATCTCATCTTTTATCAATCCCCCGCCCGGAATCCGCTGCTCCGGAATTTCGAACTGCCCATAGCTTAGATGCAAGCACCTTGCCATACGGCGCTTACGGCCCTCCTATGTTAAACCCGCCACGAGCGGAAAGCACTTGCGAAAACAGAAAGAAGGCTAATGGGTTAGCCGGGAACCGCCGGTCCGCGGCAATGCTGACCATGATGAACTGGACGCGGCAAGGTGTAAAGCCCTGCACATTGCCTGCACATTGGTCATACATAAGTACCGTCGAGTACAACGGCGCCTGCCCAGCAAGAACTGCCCAAAGGTAACACAGGGGACTTCAACCTCGAAGCAAGCACTTCTTATCCGTTCATTAGCAACAACTTATAGGTTATAGCGGCGGGCCGTTCCCTTCGCACCTCAGTTCATGCCCGGAAACGAGATTTGGGCAGGCACAAATTGGCCGGATGCCGCGCCCAGCTGGTCTTTCGCAATCTATGGCTGGCAGCAGCCCGGAGCGACACTGGCCTAGCTGGAGTTCGAGTTTTCGGGGCTCCAGTGGCCCGAAATCCCCCGCCGTAAGTAAGCGGAGACGGCACACAGAGGTCGCCTTGAACGGTCATCGGTTGCATCGTCACTTCGCCACTTTTCTGGTCATCGTAATCGTCATGATTGTCGCTGGCAGCCTGTTGCTGCTCACCGGGTGCCAGGGCCTCTCCGGAACAAATGGCGGAGGCACGGTCGGCGTCGGAAGCGGCAGCTTGGCCTTCGGGGCGGTCCCGATCGGCAGCAGCAAGACGGTGGCAGACACGCTTTCGAACAACACGTCGGCGGCGATTACGATCAGCTCGATTCAAGGATTGGGCTCCGGCTTTTCAGTCACTGGCATGACCTTGCCACTGGTGTTGGCGGCGGGACAAAGTGTGTCATTCAGCGTCGAGTTCCAACCGACGGCAGCCGGCAACCCGAGCACTACAATTTCCTTTGACGGACAGAATGGGCAGGCTTATGTTTCGCTGTCTGTCTCTGGAGATGCGGTCACGATCGGAAAGCTTTCCCCGAGTCCATCGCCGGTTGTCTTTGGAAACACCAACGTCGGATCGAACCAGACCAGTACAGTGACCCTTACGAACAGCGGTGGAAGCGATCTCACCATCTCGCAGGCGACGATGAGCGGCGCAGGATTTGCCATGAGCAACCTCGCCTTGCCACTCACGCTGCAGGCCGGAAAAGCGGCGGCGGTAACGATCACTTTTGCGCCCACCGGAGCCGGCAACTTCAGCGGGAGCGTCACGTTTGCCACCACCACAGGGAAGACAAACAGCAACGTTGTGCTTAGCCTCTCGGGCGTGGGAGTCACTCCCGGAACACTGACTGCCAGTCCTACCAGCCTGGCATTTGGAAGTATCCAGGTGGGCAGCAATAGCAGTAAGTCCGAAACCTTGACCAACCCGGGCGCAAGCGCCGTCACGATCACAAAGGCGACGGCAAGCGGAGCCGGTTTCTCCGTCAGCGGAGTGACTCTGCCGGCGACTGTCGGCGCCAACCAGAGCGTCACTTTCACTGCGACCTTTGCTCCGTCCAGCGCAGGCGCTGCGAGCGGAGCGCTGAGCATCGTCTCGAGCGCGTCCGGTTCGCCGCTCAGCATTCCGCTCTCGGGCACGGGCGTGACGCAAGGGGCGCTGACGGCGAATCCCGCGAGCCTGGGGTTCGGCAGCGTTCAGGTGGGCAACAGCTCGAGCTTGTCTGACAAGCTGACCAATTCCGGCGGATCGAGCGTCACGATCACGGCGGCTTCCGCGAGTGGCACCGGATTCAGTCTGAGCGGGCTGTCGTTACCTTTGACGTTGAATGCTGGCCAGAGCACATCTTTCACCGTAACGTTTTCTCCGACTGCGAGCGGCGCCGCTAGCGGCAGCATAAGCATTACATCCAGCGGCTCCGATGCCAACTTGAGCATTCCACTTTCAGGCACAGGCGTGACGCAAGGAGCGCTGACGGCGAATCCCGCGAGCCTGGCGTTCGGCAGCGTTCAGGTGGGCAACAGTAAGAACTTGTCTGAATTGCTCACCAACACGGGTGGTTCGTCAGTCACCATCTCGGCAGCGAATTTGACCGGGGCAGCTTTCTCGGTCAGCGGATTGAGTTTGCCCCTCACTCTGACGGCAAATCAAAGCGTGACGTTTACTGTGACCTTTGCTCCGACAACTGCCGCAGCGGCAAGCGGAAGCCTGTCGGTGGTGTCGAACGCATCGAACTCGACGCTCAGTATCGGGCTCTCCGGGACAGGAACGGCCGCAGGAACGTTGGCGGTCTCTCCGCCCAGTCTCAGCTTTGGCAATGTCGCTGACGGGTCGAGTTCGTCGATCACCAGCAGCCTCCTGACCGCGACCGGAGCTTCGGTAACGATTTCATCGGCTAGTATCAGCGGCACCAACGGCAGTGAGTTTGCTCTTTCTGGAATCTCGTTGCCGGTAACGCTGGGCGCCGGTAAAACCGCAAGCTTCACCGTCACGTTCACGCCGGGGGCAAGCGGAGCCGCTTCGGCTTCTTTGTCGTTCGCGAGTAACGCTTCGAACTCGCCAGCCGTGCAATCTTTGACGGGCACGGGAACGGCGGCTACTCAGCACACCGTAAGCCTTAACTGGAGCGCTTCGACGAACGCTGTCAGCTACAACATCTACCGCAGCACAACTTCCGGCAGCGGATACACGATGATCAACACTTCACCCGACGACACGACTGCCTACACCGACAGCACGGTCGTCTCTGGCCTGACTTACTACTACGTAACGACGGCCGTGGATAGCAGTTCGCAGGAGAGCGGATACTCGAATGTAGCGGAAGCGGTCATTCCGAATCCGTAAGCGGCGCGAACGGCTAACTTGACTGGCTTATAACGCGCAGCCGCCTCAGGGAATAGTGGCGCGTATTTCGGTGGAGTACCTGCTTTCGTGGCCAGATTGATCGATCGAGGTCACCACGTAAAAATAAGTGCGGCCACTCATCACCAAACGATCTTCATACGTTGGGGCTGGGACTCGTGAAGCGAGCTTCACGAATTGGCCGCCGGACGCCGTGCTCCGATAGATGTTGTAGCCAACGATCGAGGCTCCCGGGACAGCCCGAGGCGTCTCCCACCTGAGCGTCACACTGTGAGGCTGGGGTTTGTGACTGCACGCGGGGATGATGCAAAGCAGAGCGCATACTGCCCACAAAAGCCGAACTGGGTTGGTTCTCATTAATTTGCCTATCTCGCGATTGTCCGCCGTTTGCCGTCTATCGACTATAGCCGCAGATACCCCGGTTGGGCGGGATAGGACCATTATTTTGTAACGAGCCACCAAGTAATGAATAGTTGCATTTCTATGCAACTGTCGCAAAAACTATCATCTTGACAGTAGGTTCGCCAAGGCCGTTAAATACAAGTGGATATATAGGAATCGCTTGGGAAGTACTCCCCGCCTACTCCCCTTCCCATGCGGCTCGTTAATCTGTTCGATGTAAAGGGAGTGTTTCATGATCAAACGTAACGGAAAGTGGTGGTTGGCAGTTGTCGCGGTGTGCTGTGTGGCGCCTGCGGCATTTGCCAGTTTCGGGCATCAGGATCATCGCGGATGCGACGCTCGGCACTCGCGGGATAGATGTCAGCAGGTTCCGGAGGGTGGCTCGACTGCAGTCTACCTTCTCGGGGCTGGGCTCACATGTGTCGGGGCCATGTTTCTTCGGTCGAAGGCGGCAAAGCCTTCGCAACCGTAGATTCGGACTCAACAAGAGTGGCCTACCTTGCGGGATTTGTTCGGCCGCGGGGCAGGCCTTGCTTTTTGCCTGCCTGCTTTGTTCCCACTTTGATGGACGCGATTTGACTTCGCAGTTGGCTCCCGTGACCGCTGTTCTTTGAGCGCTAGGTTTGAAAGTTTGGAGCGGGTGGGACGGAGTCGGCACCGCCGCTGTAACCCTGGTCGGGTCCATCGCCTACTTCACCCGCGTTTGTCAGCAAGGCACCGGCGTTTCGCAACGCTCGGCTTCGCTGACCGGTCTCTTACTCATCGGCAGCGTGTCTGACAAGTTTACTACGATCAATCGAAATGCGAGCGGGACTTCAGTGCTTCTGAATCACTTTGGCGATTCGCTGAAAGGCCCAGTCAATCTCCTCGCGGGTGATGATGAGCGGAGGCGCAATGCGAATCACCCGGTCATGCGTCTCCTTGCACAGAATTCCTTCTTCCTTCAGCGCTTCGCAGTAGGGACGCGCGAGGCTCTGGAGTTCGATGCCGATCCACAAGCCTCGGCCACGCACATCTTTCAAATCGGGGCTGCGCAGGGTTTCGAGCAGGGTCAGGAAGTAAGTGCCTAACTCGGCGGAACGTTCCACCATTTTCTCTTCGATCAGGACGCGCAGCGCGGTTCGCGCGATGGCGCAGCCCATGGGGTTGCCGCCGAAAGTGCTGCCATGGTCGCCGGGCTTGTAGACGCCGAGAATTTCGCGCGACGCGAGTATCGCCGAGACTGGATAGAAGCCGCCGGCTAGCGCCTTGCCCACGATCAGGATATCGGGCGTGATGCCTTCGTGCATGTAGGCGAAGAGCTTGCCGGTTCGTCCGAGGCCGGATTGGATTTCGTCCGCCATCAGCAGCACGCGATTCTGGCGACAGATTTCCGCCGCTTCCTTTAGAAATCCTTTGGGCGGAATGACGATTCCGGCTTCGCCTTGAATGGGCTCGACCAGAAAGGCGCAGGTGTTGGGAGTGATGGCTTCGCGGAGAGAGCGCGCGTCGCCGAAGGGAATTACTTTGAATCCTGGAGTGAACGGGCCGAAGCCATCGCGATATTGTTCGTCGGTCGAGAAGCTGACGATGGTGACGGTGCGGCCATGAAAATTATTGGCGCAGACAATAATCTCCGCTTTGTCCTGGGGAATGCCCTTGATCTTGTAGCCCCACTTGCGGGCCGTCTTGATCGCGGTTTCGACGGCCTCGGCGCCGGAGTTCATGGGGAGCACCTGGTCGAAGCCAGTCAGGTCGTGGAGTTCTTTGTAGAGCAGCGGGAGTTGCTCGTTGCGAAAGGCGCGCGAGGTCAGAGTGACTTTGCGCGCCTGCTCGATGAGAGTCTGCAGAATTTTGGGATGACAGTGTCCTTGATTTACCGCGGAGTACGCGGCCAGACAGTCTAGGTAACGTTTGCCCTCGACGTCATATACCCACACGCCTTCGGCGCGCTCGATTACCACGTCGAGCGGATGATAGTTGTGAGCTCCGTACAGGTTCTCGAGTTCTACGTAGTAATCGGTGCGCTTGGATTTTTCTATAAGTTCGGTTGTCATAAGGTCCTTCACCTGAGGTGATTCGTAATAACTAAAACTGGTACTTCAAATCAAGAGTCATGCTGGTCGGTTTCCCAAAAAATGTCCCCGGTTGAAAAGTGCATTGTTTCGCGGCTTTCGTGGCATCGTCAAACAATCGCGGTTCGCCGCTCCTCACTGTTACCTCGCCAACTGTTCCATCCGTCAAGACATGCACGAGCACGACTACTGTGCCGTGTATCCCATGGCAACTCTGCCCGACACCGCAATCGGGTTTCACCATCTTGATGAGGCGAGGCGCCACGACTGGTGGTCCCTTGTATTGACTGTGAGGCTCCGCCACATTCGTCGCCGGCTTAGGCACCTCCACATCGGACGCCTTCGGCGATGGCTGATCGTTGACCACTTTCGTCTCGAACGTGAACGTCACCAGAGCTTCGATCTGCACCGGTGCGCCATTCTCTGTCGACGGCCTTAGCTGCCATTTCTTTACCATCTCGCGCAAAGGATCCTCCAGGCCTGGGTTGTCGCAACCCCCGGGCCACACTTCCCGCATATGCCCTGCCCTGTCCGCCGATACGTAGACAGCGCACCTGCCTGTCGTCGGTCCGCCTCCCACGACAGGCCAAGCAATCCCCGTGCCGCTCAACGCTAGCCCTCGCACCGTTGCCTCGTCCACCTTAAGAGTCTTGATCTGCTCCTGCGGAGGAGTGGCCTTTGGGACGGCGAACAGGGCCTCGTCTACGTGACGGACCTCAGTCAGTTCCGTAATTCTGGCCTGAATCGTTGTGCCTGGCTCCGGGTCTATGAGGATAAGACGAGCCACCCGCTTGCCCGCAAAGCCATCGAAGTCCTCAAACTGCGCGCTGTATCCACGGGTGAACGCCGATGTCAGCAACCCGTGGCTGCCTTCAAAACAAAAGATCCCCCAATTGACTGTCGCGCGCAGATCAGCGCAGGTCTTCGAGTTTTCCGGACCTTGAGGCTTGGCCATCTGCGAATTGGACTGCTTTAACGTCTCTAACATGGGCAGCGGATCCATCATCGCCGTCACCAGGTCATTGAGCCACCACGGGAAATAGTCCCCTGTGTCTTTCTCCGAAACCTGATCCCCGTTGATAATCAATGTCTGAGAAAATCCGGGCGCCTCAATCGTCCGCCGCCACTCTTGCGACGATACCCAGTATTCCTCAACCTTCGCCTGGTACTCCGAACTCGGGTTCGTCGTCTCGACGATCTCCGCCTTGAGATGGAACGGCGTGCTTCCCGGCAGTGTCAACTTCGATTGTTGAACTGCGCTCTCGGCCACTTCTCCGAGAGAGACCTTGGCGGCGTCACTGGCAAAAGCAGGAATCCCCAACGCACATGCAAGAATCGCCGCCAGAACTCTCATGGATTCTCCTAATTACCACAACAGAATGGCCGGACTCGGTGCTCGTCTTGCCCTCCTACCACCAGGCACTCCCCGCCGCCGGCTCTTTCTCCAACAGCATGGTCAGCAGCGCCATCCGCACATAGAGCCCATTCATGGCCTGTCGAAAATACATGGCTCGCGGATCGGCATCTACTGACTTATCTAACTCGACTGTGCGGGGCAACGGATGAAGGATTAGAGCGTCCGGCTTCATGCGCTGCACTACTTTCGAATCGATGGCATAACGGCCGAGGCCGGTCGTTTCCTGGCCATCGTTTCCTCGGCCAACCATGTCCCGCATTCGCTCGGGACGGATTCGGGTCTGGTAGACCACATCCACTTCGCCAATCACACGGTCGATGTCGGACTCCAGTTCGTAGCGGACACCATGCTCATCGAGATAGTCCAGGATATCCTGCTTCATCTGGAGTTGCGGCGGACTGACGAAGAACATCTTTACCCGGTCAAACTTAGCCAGCAGATAAGCCAGCGATCGCGCGGTGCGGCCCTTGTCCAACTCGCCGATGATGGCAACACTAAGCCCATCGAGCGGACGCTGCCGGTAAATAGTGTACAGGTCGAGCAAGGCCTGGGTCGGATGCTGCCCACCGTTGCCATCTCCGGCATTGATCACCGGCGCCAGCGAGACCTCGGCGGCCCGGCGCGCGCCGTCCTCTTCGGAGTGGCGAATCACAATCACATCCGAATAGCCGCTGATGATCCGTATGGAATCCTCCACCTGCTCGCCTGCGATCTCCGAAGAGAACACACCCGCGTGCTCGGTGGACAAGACACGGCCGCCCAAGCGATGCATGGCGGCCTCGAACGAGAGCCGAGTGCGGGTGGAAGGCGCATAAAAAAGCGCGGTCATGATGCGGTTCTGATAGTCGAGGGTGCCTCCGCGAGCGACTACGTGCTCCATGCCCCGCGAGCGCTCGAATAATTCCATGAGCAGGGGCACGGTGAATTGCTGCGACTCGACGACATGTCTCAATGGCTTCCCTCGCAGCGACGACTGCGAAGCGGGAGGCTGGACGGGGTGGACAGCGGTGATTGTCGGCTCTGACATTAGTGTCCTCCCACCGGGAATTCGAGCACCTTGTTTTCCAGATCCTTGTTCTTAGGATCAGCGAGGCGCTCTATTCCGGCACGGTCGTGATCCGGGAAAATGTGCGTGCCGGACGAACCAACTTCGGACAATCCAACGACCGCCTGGCACAGATTTTCGCAAGAGGTAATGATAGCTTCCTTTCCGCCCTGGCGCAGAAAGCGCAACACGGATTCGATTTTCGGGCCCATGTTTCCGGGCGGGAAATGGCCAGCCTGTGCGTACTCTTCTAACTCTGCCGCTGCGAGGCGCTCCAACGAACGCTGCGTGGGTTTCTTGTAATCAAGATAGACGCAATCGGTGTCGGTAGAAATAACAAATAGATCCACGCCGAGGCGTGAAGCCAGCCACGCCGAGGCGCGATCCTTGTCGATGACCGCCTCTACGCCTTCCAGTCTGCCATTCCTGCGGACCACGGGAATTCCTCCGCCTCCGCAGGCAATGACCAGCACACCTTGATCGACCAGACTTCGAATGACTTCCAGTTCAATAATGTCAATCGGTTCGGGCGACGGTACCACGCGGCGATAACCGCGGGCCGCGTCCTCGACGATCTCCCATCCGAAAAGGCGTTTGCGTTCCTCAGCGTCAGCGTGCGAATAAAAGGGACCGATCGGTTTGGTGGGGTGGGTCATCGAGGGATCGTCTGGCGACACCACGCTCTGGGTAACGACGGTTGCAACTGGCACGCGCAGATCAGCCAGTTGCAGTTCGGTTTCGAGCGATTGCTGGAGAAGATATCCGATCTCACCCTGGGTCGAGGCGCCGCAAACGTCCAGCGGGTGGCCGGGGACCTGGCTCGCTCCCCGTTCGGACCGCAGGAGCGCTGCCCCGACTTGCGGACCATTGCCGTGCGTGAGCACGATCCGGTAACCGGCGCGAATGAGGCCGACGATCTGGGCCGCTGTGCGCTGGGCATTTGCCCGTTGCTCGGCGATGGTTCCGGTTTCGCCCGCGCGAATCAGGGAGTTTCCGCCGATGGCTAGGAGCATGGTCTTCATAAGTTGTAGCTAGCGGCTAGTAGCTAGCAGCTAGGGGGCTCCTAATTACTGCTCTTCGGTCTTGGCCGACCATGCACGTAGCCCGGTCAGCAGGCGCCCGACTTCGTCTACTCTTGACAGCAATTCGGCGCAAGATTCCTCGGTTGTATAACGCAAATTCTTTGCGATCTCGATTTGCGTTTCGATCTCTGCCAACGAACCCCGCGCCACACCCACGAATTGATGGAGTTCCTTTCGTGAATTCCGCCCATACCCTTCCGCAAGATTGCTTGGGACCGAAACAGCTGCCCGCCTAAGCTGACTTACCAATCCGTACAACTCATCCCTTGGAAAGTCCCGGGTAATTCGATAGATCTCGGTCACCAGCTCCATGGCCTTCTGCCAGGCGACAAGACCTCGATGCCCACGCGTGTTCACCACACCTGTCACCTGATTCTCCCAGCTCCCAGCGACTAGCGCCTACACGTGCGCCAGTTCTTGCAACTCGACCAGGCTGGGCAATTTAACGAACTCGCCTTTCATCAATTCCAGCATGATCGCCTTTTGGGCGTGCAGCCGGTTCTCCGCCTGTTGAAAGACCAGCGACCGTGGCGAGTCGATCACATCGTTGGTGACTTCATCGCCGCGGTGAGCGGGCAGGCAATGCAGAAAGATGGCATCCGGCTTGGCGCGCCCGAACAGATCCGCATCGACCCGGTAGGGGACGAAGATCTGCTTGCGCTTCTCCGCTTCCGACTCTTGCCCCATGCTGGCCCAGATATCGGTGTAGATCACGTCGGCACCGGAGGCCGCTTCTTCAGGGTCATTGGTGAGGGTGCAAGTGCCACCGGTTTCGCTGCCACGCTGGCGAGCCCACTCCAATGACTTCGCGTCGAGTTCGTATTTCGGGGGAGTAGCCAGCCAAACGTGAGCGCCGAGCTGGGCTCCGGCAAACACCAGGGAGCGCGCGACGTTATTGCCATCGCCTATGAATGCAACCTTCAAGCCCTCTAGATGACCTTTCGCCTCCCACATGGTGAGGTAGTCCGCCATCGCCTGGCAGGGATGACTGTAGTCGGTAAGGCCATTGATGATAGGAATGCTGGCATATTGGGCCATCTGCTCGACGATTTCATGGGAAAAGGTGCGAATCATGATGCCCTGCACCATGCGTTCCAGGTTCTTGGCGACGTCGTACACCGACTCGCGTTTGCCCAGATTGATCTCGGCGGGTGAGAGGTAGAGGGAGAAGCCACCCAGTTGCTGGATGCCGACATCGAAAGTTACCCGGGTGCGTAAGGAAGGTTTCTCGAAGATCATGGCCAGCGTCTGCCGCCGGAGCGTCCCGCTGTAGGCGGCCGGGTGAGCCTTGATTTGACGGCCTAGCGTGAGCAGATACTGGATGTCCGAGGGAGAAAAATCCCGAATCGAGAGAAAGTCTTTGTGGTTGCTATTGCCATTCATTTTCCGGCTCCTGTCGGGACTGGCGCGTGCTCGTGCGTAAACTTGGCGAGCGTTTCGGCCAGGCCGGGCTTGGTGAGTTCTTCAACTTCATAAGTTACGCGCAGATTGGGTTTGTCGAGTTTGATCACCCGCGCAAGGTCGATGGGAGTAGCAACCAAGACGAGATCGCACGGTGTGCGACGGATGGTTTCCTCCAGTTCGTGTCTCTGGATCGCGCTATAGCCCATGGCGGGTAAGAGGTTCGTCAGGTGCCGATAACGCTCGTAGGTGCCGCGGATCGATCCCATGGCATAAGGCCGCGGGTCCACTAATTCGGCGGCCCCATATTGCCGCGCCGCGACCACGCCAGCGCCGTAGGGCATCTCTCCGTGAGTAAGGGTGGGACCGTCCTCGACCACCAGCACACGCTTTCCCTTCACTAGACTCGGATCGGGAATGGAGACGCGGCAGGCCATCTCAAAAACAACCGCCTTGGGGTTGTTGAGCTTAATGTTCTGGCGAACCGTCTCAATGTTGTGCGGCTCGGCGGTGTCCACCTTATTGATCACGATCACATCCGCGCGCCGAAGATTGACTTCACCGGGGAAGTACGACAGTTCGTGCCCGGGACGATGCGGATCTACGACCACGATTTCCAGATCGGAGACGTAGAAAGGAGTGTCGTTGTTGCCGCCGTCCCACAGAATGACATCGGCTTCCTTCTCCGCCTGGCGGAGAATCTTCTCGTAGTCGACGCCCGCATAGACCACGGTTCCTTTAACGATGTGCGGTTCATACTCTTCGCGTTCCTCGATGGTGCATTGCTGCAGGTCGAGGTCCTCCATGGTGGCGAAGCGCTGGACGGCCTGCGCCGCAAGATCTCCGTACGGCATTGGGTGTCGAATGACCACTGGCTTTCGACCCTGCCGGCGCAACTCCCCGGCGACGAGGCGCGAGACCGGACTCTTGCCGCATCCAGTTCGCACCGCGCACACGGAAACGACGGGAACCGTCGACTTGATCTGCGTGTGCGCAGTCCCCAGAAGCCAGAAATCGACGTCGGCCGCCACCGCGCGGGAAGCAAGATGCATCAGGGTTTGGTGGGAAACATCGCTATAGGAAAACACCACCGCGTCAATCTTATGTTCGGCGACCAGGCTTTCCATGTCTTTCTCTTCGAAAATAGGAATGCCTTGCGGATACAAGCGTCCGGCAAGTTCGGGAGGATAACGGCGCCCGGCAATATCGGGAATTTGAGTGGCGGTGAAAGCGACTACCTGGTAGTCGGGATTATTGCGGAATAAAACATTAAAGTTATGGAAGTCCCTGCCTGCGGCGCCCAGAATCAAGATTCTCTTCATAGATATTCCTCCAACAGCAATGGTCAACTCCGTATCTTCTCCGATGGCCGTGGCCGGTGGCAGTACCGCTTGTCACAGCCCAGGGTGACTTGTAGCCTACCACTGCTAACTATAAGATAGCACAACAGTTAACTCATTTCTTGATATTCTTGCCGACGGGTGAAGAAGGCCACGAAGACTCGGCAACTCGGAAGGCCAGAAGCCCGCAGCAGGACACGATGCGGCTGCCCTTGGCGTTCCGCGACCGCGCCGGGTTCGCCGGACCGCATCGATGGCGAGGTCTGATATATTTCCAGTCTCGGAGGTGTTCCATGTCCAGGAATGTGCGCTGTGGTCTGATTCAGGCAAGCACTGCGCTCGGCGGTAATCGCCCGTTGCCGGAGATCAAGAAAGCCATGATCGACAAGCACCTGAAGCTGATCGAGCAGGCGGCGAAAAAGAAAGTGCAGATACTCTGTCTCCAGGAACTTTTTTACGGTCCTTATTTCTGTGCCGAGCAGGACATCCGCTGGTACGACCTTACCGAGCGCGTTCCCGACGGGCCCACCGTCAAACTCATGCAGGAGGTCGCGGCCCAGCACAGCATGGTAATCGTGGTCCCCCTGTATGAAGAGCAGATGCCGGGCTTGTACTTCAATACCGCTGCCGTCATCGATGCCGACGGCAAATATCTGGGCAAGTACCGCAAACACCACATTCCCCACGTGCATCCGGGATTCTGGGAAAAATTCTATTTCACGCCGGGAGATCTCGGCTATCCCGTCTTTGAGACGAAGTATGCGCGTGTCGGAGTGTATATCTGCTACGACCGTCATTTTCCCGAAGGCGCGCGCGTGCTGGGGTTGAACGGCGCGGAAATTGTTTTTAATCCCTCCGCCACGGTTGCGGGACTCTCCGAATATTTGTGGGAACTCGAACAACCCGCGCACGCCGCGGCCAACGGCTACTTCGTGGGGGCGATCAATCGCGTGGGACGGGAAAAGCCTTGGAACATCGGTGAGTTTTACGGCAAGAGTTACTTCTGCGATCCGCGCGGGAAGATCTTCGCGCAAGCCAGCCGCGATAAAGATGAAGTGCTGGTCGCCGATCTGGATCTCGACTTGATCCAGGAAGTGAGAAGGATGTGGCAGTTTTATCGCGACCGGCGTCCGGAAACGTATGGCGCGCTGACGACGCAGACGGGGCAGACAGCGGCGGACTAGCGGGCCACGCGGGAAATTTTCCACGTGTCTTCGATTGTCATCTTTCTTGTTGTTGTCATCCTGAGCGAAGCGAAGGACCTATGCATTCCGGCGCTGCGGGCAAAATGCATAGGTCCTTCGCTTCGCTCAGGATGACAATTTGAGTTTTACTGAAAGCTGATAGCTGAGAGCTACCTCGCACATGCCCCCATCCTCGCGAATCGAATCCAGTCCGCTGTACAACAAAGACCTCGCGCCCACGACCAGGGAGCGGCGCACCTGGGGCACCTACAGTTTCGCGGCGCTGTGGGTATCGATGTCGGTCAACATTCTGACGTATATGCTGGCCGCCAGCCTGATCCAGGGAGGAATGAACTGGAAACAGGCGGTCGCAACCGTGTTTCTCGGCAACACAATTGTTCTCGTTCCGATGTTGTTGAACTCGCATCCGGGAGCGCGTTATGGGATTCCGTTTCCGGTGCTGGCGCGCGCTTCATTCGGAGTGCTGGGCGCGAATGTTGCCGCGGTCTTGCGCGCTCTCGTTGCCTGCGGATGGTTTGGCATCCAGACATGGATTGGCGGCGAAGCTATTAACACCATGATCACGACGCTCGCGCCAGCCTGGGGGCGAGTCGCCTATGGCGTTGCGATCTGCTTCCTGGCGTTCTGGCTTATCAATCTGGCCGTCATTCTCAAAGGCATCGAGTACATTCGATTTCTGCAGGGGATCAGCGCGCCGGTTCTGCTGGCCGTGGGCATCCTGCTGCTGGCGTGGGCTTACAAGTCGGCGGGCGGATTCGGCCCCATGCTGGCGGCGCCGTCGCGCTTCGTGAGCTTTTCGGATTTTCTGAAATTCCTCATCCCCGCGCTGAATGGCACGGTCGGTTTCTGGGCTACCGTGTCGCTGAACATCCCGGACTTCACGCGCTTCGCACGCAGCCAGCGGCAACAGGTGATTGGGCAAGCGCTCGGGCTGCCGACCACCATGACGCTCTATTCGCTGATTGGAATCCTGGTGACTTCGGCGACGGTGGTGGTTTACGGCGCCGCGATCTGGAATCCGGTGCAATTGCTGAGCCGCTTTCATTCGCCCGTGGCCGTGGTGATTTCGCTGCTGGCGATTTTGCTGGCGACGCTGAACGTGAATATTGGCGCCAACGTGGTTTCACCGGCCAACGATTTTTCGAACCTGTGGCCGCGAAAAATCAGCTCCCGCACTGGCGGCGTGATCACCTGCTTCATGGGAATCGCGCTGATGCCATGGAAACTGCTGTCCAGCTACAGCACATTCATCTTCGGCTGGCTCGGCGGTTATGCGGCGTTTCTGGGGCCGGTGGCGGGCATCATGATCTGCGACTACTTCGTGATCCGACGGCGAGTGCTGATAGTTGACGATCTCTATTTGCGCGGCGGGGTCTATGAATATTCGCGTGGCTTCAATTGGCTGGCTGTGGTTGCGCTGGCATTGGGAGCGGGGACGGCGCTGGTGGGATTAGTCGTTCCGGCGGTGAGGGTGCTATACGACTATTCCTGGTTCGTGGGATTTGCGGTTTCGTTTGTTGCTTACTACGCGCTGATGAGGTTACAGAGTAAGCCGGGGATACCGGTCCCGCAGGAGGTGTCGTGAGTAAAACGTCTTCGTTCCGACAAGTACTGTTCAATGCTTGCTGATTGGGAGCATAATTCCTCGGGTTTTACGTCGTGCAACTGCTTGATCGGAGCTGACCTGTGGAGCGCGACAAATTGATATCGGCGGCGTGGGTGACTGCCGGCCTAGTCGCACTTGCTCCCGCAATGTTTTTCATTTTCTGGGGCATTCTTTTATCGCTCGAGCTCTTGCCAACTCTGCCCAGGGTGCTCGCAAATCCAGACGGCTACACACTCTCTTTCGTCGCTAGGACTACCGCAGAGACAATCGGTGGTTGTGCCGGGCTTGTTGCCGCTTGGATGGGAATATTGATTCCGCAGAAACTGCAGCGCCATCCGGACCTAAAAGGAATCTTCCTAGTATTTGCTTGTGCTGGTGTCGCCGCTATGTGGGGGTACATTCCAGAAGAAGGGTGGCGACATGCGAGGTTCGTCCGCCTTTGGATAATGTTGGGGCCCGTAGTTATGGGGCTTTGTGGTCTATGCCGAGTGTTCTGTTGTAAGTCGTCATCTGGTGTCGAGGGGCCAACTAGTGTAGTGCGTCAAACAGATCGACCTTTATGATTCGCTGACTCCCCCGTGATCCTCTGTGCCCTCGTGGTTAAAGCCTTTGACTTCCTCGTCAAACACCAGACTTCCTATCGGATCGAGACGAAACCGCTATCTTCAACGCACTACACTAGGTGATCGAGCGTAGACGCGACGTGCGCCATTGCTGTTGATGAAATCGCCGTTACACCAACGACGATTGCGCACCTACTTCTGAAACGCCGGCAACACTTCTCTCTTATATTTCTCCAGCGTGTCCTCTTCGTCCCCGCACATCAGATAAATGTTGAACTGAGTAACTCCCACACGAGCCAGCGCGCGGAGTTTTTCAATGTGCGCTTCAGCCGGACCAAGCAGACAGAAGCGATCAATCACTTCATCGGAAACGAAATCCGCGTTGCTGCTGTCGACTTCGCAATGATGCAGGTAATCGTAATGGCCCTTGTCACGTATATAAGAGGTCAGCGCTGGTGGGAGTTCCTCCGGCTTGTAGCGCGAAACTAGATCCACTACGTGATTCGACACCAGCGCGGGAAACCAGCGCACACGCTCGCGGCCGACCTTTACATCGTCAGAAACCCAGACCGGCGCGGCAGCCATGATCTCGATCTTTCGCGGATCCCTTCCCGCGGCCTCGGCGCCCTTCTTGACGAAGCTGACACACCACTCGATCAGATCGGGATCGGCGAACTGCAAGATAACGCCATCGGCGATTCGCCCGGCGAGGTCGAGCACTTTGGGTCCGTATCCCGCGACCCATACGGGCGGAACGCCTCCGTTTGCCCATGTCAGCCGCGCTTTTCGGCCTTCGTATTCGATCTCATTTCCAGCCGTGAGATTGCGGAAATCCTTTACCGACTCTTCCAATTGCGCAACCGTGACCGGCTTTTTGCCCAGCACTCGGCGCGAACTGTCGCCGCGGCCGATGTCGAGTCGCATGCGTCCACCCGAGATCAGATTCAGCGTCGCAAACAGGCTCGACGTCACCGTGATGTCGCGCGTCGCCGGATTCGTCACGCAGGTGCCGAGGCGCATGTGCTTCGTGTTGGTCGCCATCAGCGTGAGCACGGGATAAGGGTCAAGCCAGAGGACGTGCGAATCGAAAATCCAGCCATAGTCAAAGCCAGCCGCTTCCGCCTGGCACGTGAGTGCGACGATACGCTCCACCGTCATGTCGGGCTTGATGGTGATGCCGAACTGCATGTCTTCTCCCTTGGTTCTAGTAAGTCTAGCGGCTGCCAGCGAAAACTTTAACCGCAGAGTGCGCAGAGATCGCAGAGAAAAAGCCTTAAAGAATAAAAGCCCAACTGCTTTAACGCGTAGCGAATCGAAATGAATATTTCGGCTCGCGCCACCAAATCCAAAACAAGATCTTCTCTGCGATCTCTGCGCACTCTGCGGTTAAAAGCCCTGCTCAGTGCGGCTACTTAGTTTCGGGAGTTTAGCATAAAATCTGTACTTCGCCGCCGGAGGAGAAGGCACAATCATGGGCTTTGACACCATTATCGTTAACGGTCGCGTCGCCACGGCAACCGACACTTACACCAGCGACGTCGCGATCAGCGGCGGGAAGATCTCCGCTGTCGGGCAACGCCTTCCGCGAGAAAATGCGGGACAAATTATCGATGCGGCGGGTAAGTATGTGTTTCCTGGCGGAATCGACGTGCACACCCACCTCGACATGCCGTTTGGAGGAACCACTAGCGCTGATGATTTCGAGACGGGTACGCGAGCCGCGGCCTTTGGCGGGACGACTACTTTGATTGATTTCGCGATTCAGTACAAAGGGCAGACGTTGCGAACGGCTTTCGATACCTGGATGCAGAAAGCGTCGGGCAAAGCGGTTTGCGATTACGCGTTTCATTGCATCATCACCGATCTGGCGGACGCGCAGCTCGACGAGATGAACGCCCTGGTGCGCGAGGGTGTCACCAGCTTCAAGTTGTTCATGGCGTATCCCGGCGTGTTCATGCTCGACGATGGGAGCATTTTTAAAGCTCTGCGCGCGACTGCGAAGAACGGCGGCCTCGTCTGCATGCATGCCGAAAATGGCGGTGCGATTGACGTGATCGTGCAGCAGGCGCTGGCGGAAGGAAAGAAAGCTCCGAAGTATCATGCCTTGACTCGTCCCACGACGGCGGAAGCGGAAGCGGTTTCGCGAGCGATTGCGCTTGCCGAAATGGCCGGAGCGCCGCTTTACATCGTCCATTTGAGTTGTAATGAGGCGCTCGAAAAGGTGCGCGAGGCGAGGGATCGCGGACTTCCCGTTTATGCCGAGACGTGTCCGCAGTATCTGTATCTCTCGCTGGATAACTTCGACGCGCCCGGCTTTGAAGGAGCGAAATATGTTTTTACGCCGCCTTTGCGCGAAAAGTGGCATCAGGAAAAATTGTGGAATGGATTAAAGACCGATCATCTGCAGGTGGTTTCGACCGATCACTGTCCCTTCTGTTTCAAAGAGCAGAAGGAACTCGGGCGCGATGATTTCACTAAGATCCCGAACGGCGGCCCCGGCATTGAGCACCGCATGAGCCTTATCTATTCTGGCGGCGTTGCCGCGGGACGATTCAGCGTGAATCGTTTTGTGGAACTGGTTTCCACGACGCCCGCGAAACTTTTTGGCCTGTATCCGCGCAAGGGTACGATCGCGGTGGGCAGCGACGCGGACCTGGTGATCTTCGATCCTGATCGCAAGCACACCATCAGCGCAAAGACTCACCACATGTGCGTCGATTATTCGATGTTCGAGGGAATTCAAGTGACGGGGATGCCCGACGCCGTGCTGTCGCGCGGGCGCATGGTCGTGGAGGGAGATAATTTTCTGGGACGGGCGGGCGCGGGAGACTTCCTCAAGCGGTCCCTTTACTCCCAGCCCTAGAGCGATGCGATTACCGTAGCGCTGAGAGGACTCGGTCGTCCCTCCGGGACTTGAATCATGTTCCCCACTTTTCCCAGCGCTGAAGCGCTGGGCTAAGTTTGGTCGCCCCTCCGGGGCTGGAGAACTTGCGCGCCCGCGGCGATTAGCGTTTATCCTCAGGCGTAAAGGGCGGTTCCGCTCGTCAGCGCCTTGAGGTCGGCAATCTTGCGAGCAACCTGCACTGAGTTCGGGCACGACACGCTGCACGCATCGCAACTACCGCAAGCTTCCAATCCGTGGCCCGCGGGAATTCCAGCGAGCAGGGTTCGAGCCATGTCACTGTTGCGATATTGCACGGCGTACATGTGCGAACGCATCAACGCCGGGACTTCCGCCTGCTTGGGGCAAGCTGCGCGACACTCGCCACACTGCTGGCAAAATTCCGCTTGTGCCGTGAAGCTCTTGTCGGCGAGGAACTTTTTCTCATCTTCGGTGTAGGCGAGATTGCGGGCGACGGAGAAGTCCTGCTCCAGATGCTCGTAGGTGCTGACGCCCGGAATCGCGGTGGTCACGAAGTCATGAGCGAGAACCCACTTCAGCAGCGCGGTCTGGCTGACCGGCGGAAGCGGCTTCGGCAGGTGAGCATCCGGGCGAACGCTGCCACCGGCTTGCGTTTTCATGGCGACGATGCCAATGCCGCTCTTGGAGGCGCGCTCGATCGTACTTAGAATCGCGTCGTTGTGCGCCATGGTGTAATTCAGCATGACCAGCGCCACATCGAACGTATCCAGTCGAATCGCCTCACCGATCACGTCCACGGTGTTATGCGTGGAGATGCCGATGAAGCGCGTCTTGCCGTCTTTTTTCAGAGCCTGCAGGGCTTCCAACGGACCCTCGGCATGTGCTTGTTCTGCAGAATCCACGGCGTGGTAGTACAAAATATCCACGTGATCCATCTGCAGCCGCCGCAGGCTCTTCTCGGTGTTTTCGATGAAGCGTGCCTTGCCGTCCGCGGTGCTGAGCTTTCGATCATGGTCGCGGACGGCTTCCTTGGTGGCAACGGTCACCTTATCGCGAATACCCATTTCCTTGATGACCTGCCCAACCATCTCCTCATTGCGACCCTGCTGATACCCGGCGGCGGTGTCATAGAAGCGTATGCCCAATTCGTACGCGCGCCGCAGCAGGCCCGTGACGTCGGCGTTCATCACCCCCATGCTCACAACCGGAAGCGTCAAGCCTGTCTTGCCGAGCGTGCGCTGCAAGACCGGACTTGATACGGGGGTCTCAACCGGCAGGCCGGAAGTCGCTGCGAGCGCGTCCCACGCAAACGGGCCAAGTTTCAGCGCCGCACTTCCGAGCGCTAGCGTTTTCAGGAAACTTCTGCGGTCTTTCATAAGATCTCCTTAGTAATTCTGCAACTTTATAAAAATCAATCCACTTCCTATCACTTCAAATTCTGCGCCGTCTGCTTCAGCAATGCCGGCGAGTTGCCCGCCGGATTCACGACCACAATCAGGTAACGGCCCTGCGCGACGGCAATCACGTGTCCTTCGAAAGTATTGCTGGCCCGAATTGCGCCATTACCCAAATCGGGGGCAGTTTCACACTTGCCACTCCCACGAAAATATTTCGCCAGCGCTTCCAGCCTGATCTTTGCCTCCGCCGGATCCTTGGCCACGGAAATCAGCAGCTTGCTTTCCGCCGCGCCCTGTTTGTAGCTCACGATATACGCCGGGCTCAGAAAGGAGTGACCCAGCGGGTCCTTCCGCGTGAACTGTTCCGAATATTTCACGCGATGTTCTTGCGGAATCTTCTTCAGTAGAGGAGGCCATGATCGTGTCCCGGCAATCCGCTGTGAGAGCACGCGGGCAAACTGCTGCAGCAGATCGTTGGCTCCGGGACCGGACCCAGAAAGTTTGACGTAGTAGCGATCCTGCAAAAAATTCAGAACTCCTTCGCTCCGGTAAGCCTCGATGCCAATATCCAGAAAGTGATAGCTGGGCGAGCGTTCGGCCGCATAAATTCCGAACGCGTCTTCGGCGCTGCTCATGTCAAAAATGTCCACGCCCAGTTCGGCTTGTCCGCTCTTGAAATCCGCATGCAGCAGGACCTGAAAATCGTAGAGCAGATAAACATCGGCCCCGCCGTCCATGAATTGATAAAGCTTATCCGGACCGTAAAACGAGGGAGCGCCTTGCGCGGTGGCATGTCCGGGAAGAGGCGCGCCGACAAACGTCAGAAGATGTTTTTGGTCAATATCGGATGCTTGCGTGCGGGGAGCGCCGCCGCCGGATGCCGAACTCTGTGGCAGAAACGCTGCTGCTGCCAGCAAGCCAGAGATCAGCCAGTTAGTCCTTCGGGCCCAGAACTTCATTCCCACTTTCCCTCACCCGCCATCGACCGGAGCGAGGCACCGAGGATGGGAGCGACGGGTTAGACCCATTTACAGGGTCTAACCCGGAATTCGTTTTTGCCTTCGGAACAGACCATACTACACCCGTCTGGCTTGCTGCTGCAGACAAAGCGGGATCGAGGCGCGCGCTATGGTCATGTCGTTGCGGACGCCGGGAACGATTCTTGAGAGAGGTAACACAGCGCGGTTTACAATGTCCAAGCGCAATCTTGGAATGCGAGCGCCGACCACCATCATGACCGCGACTATTGACCAGGACCAGGCAAGATGAAGGAAGTCAGCGCGTCCGGCGATCAAAAACAAGGCCACGACGGTTCGTGGTTGCAAGCCCCTGCCACGCGGACGTTTCCAACCAGTCGGGTTGACGTCTGGAGAGTGTGTCTGGACGAACCCGTGAAAGCAGGCTCCGAGGCCAGCGTTTTGTCTACGGATGAGATCGCCCGCGCCAACCGATTTCACTTCGAGAGAGACAGGATTCACTTTAGCCGATGTCGCTCCGCACTTCGGAGCCTGCTGGCCAGCTATCTCGCAATTCCTGCGGCCGAGATTGCTTTCGATTATCTGAGCAGCGGCAAGCCCCAGCTCGCAGCGGGGCAGAATCCACGCGAGCTGCAGTTCAACGTATCCCACTCGGCAAACATGGCGCTGATCGCGTTTGGCAGTGAGCACCGGCTCGGCGTCGATATCGAACAAATCCGCGTCGACGTCGACACGAACTCACTGGCCGAGCGATTCTTCTCGCTTCGCGAGCGCGCCGGACTTCAGGCGCTGCCGGATCACCTACGCGTGCCGGGGTTTTTTGCCTGCTGGACGCGTAAGGAAGCTTTTCTGAAGGCCACCGGTGATGGTCTTTCGTTTCCACTCGCAGATTTTTCCGTTACCACGCACCCCGATCTCAATCCTGAGCTTGAGGAAATCCGAGGAAATACCGAAGCCGGCAAACAGTGGTCGCTGGCAGACCTCAGCGCCGTCGATGGCTTCCGCGCGACGGTGGCGGTGGAGAGCGCTTTCGCTCGCCTGGAAACCTATAGTTACGTTTGCACCTGTTAGGGCATTTTCACTGTCAATGTACCCCGCGCCGCCGACCGTCCCTCAGGGGCTAAAGCCCACATCCTTTGAGGTTGTTAGCGGCACGACTGAAGTCGTGCCCTTCCCAAAACCGGGCAACGGCGTACAGCCTTCCCGGCACTCACGTGCCGGGCTTTCCTGTTCCGCTGCTCGCGCGGCTGGACGTAGCGCAGTACGGCTGTCTCGTGCTTCATAGCTTCATAGCAGGTCGAATCGCAAAAGAAAAACCCCACGACCCGGACTGAGTCGTGGGGCGGAAGAATGCGAATATCCAACTCACCCGGAAACGTGCGTGGGCTCCGGCGCTGTGACCACGGCTTCGGAGACCGGCTCCTGGCGGCGCGCCTCCTGCACACGATCGAGGCAGGCCTGGAGTTTCTCCGCCAGCATTCCCGCGTTGGGCTCACTCAGCATGTTCAGATGAGTGCCTGCGACATCCTGAACTTCGATTCCTCCGGCGGCCAGTCCTCCCCAGCCCAGCAGTTCGTCGTCGACGTCGAAAGCGGTTCGGGTGACCGACCGAAAGATAGTAATGCGGCCCGGATAGACCGTGGGGCGATACATCGCCCCAGCGATCCGATTCGTGGTTTTCATGTCAGCAACGGACGGAGGAGACAAAAGGCGAAGCTTGTACATCAGGCCGTACACCTTCCTGGTGAAGAAGGAAACCGTCCGTTTCGTTGCGTGCCGCAGTCCCTTTCCCGAACGGAGGTTGCGCTCGAACCGGATCTTGTACATGGCAAGGCGCCGGCGGAGATCGGGGGTCTCCCGGTAGCGCTCCATATACTGCCATTCAATCGTGTCCAGCAATCCGAGGAGCGCTACAGTTTCTCCGGCGGCATGAAGCTGCTGTGCCACTTCGAACATCACGATGCCGCCGAAGGAGTATCCGGCCAAACAGTATGGCCCGTGCGGCTGCACCTCGCGTATCGCACGGATATAGTAGGCCGCCATATCCTCCACCCGCGTGAGCATGGGCAAGCGCCCATCCAAACCCTGCGGCTGAAGAGCAAACACCGGCTGATCCTCTCCCAGGCAACGGGCCAGCGCGTTGAAGCCGATGACGTTTCCGAAAACGCCGGCGACCACGAAGAGCGGCAAGCGCGACCCGTGGCGGCGAATGGCAACTACCGCGGACGATGGCACCACTTCTGGAACGCTGGAGGTTTCCGCCTTCCGGATCAGCCCGGCCAATTGGCGGATAGTGCGCGCCTCAAACAAGGTGGAGAGGCCGAACTCCTGCTGATAGGTCTTCTTGATCTTGCTGAACAGGCGCACGGCAATCAGCGAATGGCCGCCTAAGTCGAAGAAATCGTCGTCCAGACCAACCGTCTTCACTCCCAGCAGTTCCTGCCACCACTCCGCCAGCACGTTTTCAACTCCGCTTTCGAGTTTCACCGCACTTCTTGCCGGAGAATCGGGTGCTGGGGATACTGCCGGCTTGGCCGCAAATTCTCCGCGAACCACGATGATCTCGGGTGGCATATCGGAGCGCAGAATCTGATCAAATGCGCTGATCCCGTCCACTGCTGAAATCCCCTGGCCCGCAATCACGTCAGCCGGTTCGCTGAGGGTTCCGGTTGCTCGCGAGCTTGACACGGGCGCGGAGCCGTCAAACGCGGCCGCCATGCGCCGCAAAGAAAACTCTTCGATTTCCGCAACTACACGCCCATCGGCATCGAGCAGCGTGAAATCGAAGGTCGCGATCTCGCGTTGCGCCCTATTCTCCTGGCGGCAACGGATGTGGCTGTAGACGCGCGCGGGCATTGGACGATAGAACCTGATCCGCTTGTATGACAGGGGCAGATAGAGGGCCTCGGACTCGTCGTATCCGGGAATGAGATAGAGGGCCGATCCGGTGGCCAAGTCGAAAAGAGCCGGATGCAGAAACCAAGTTGGCAAGTCGGCCAGAGAATCTTGTGCCAGTTGCAGGTCCGCAAGCGCTTCCCGCTCTCCGATGTGCAGAGTCTGCAGGTTTCGCCAGCGAGAGCCGAAATCGAAGTAGCGCTCCTGGCGGGTCCGGTGCTGATCGTCGAAATCGATCCGGCGCAAACCACAGCGCGCTCGAAGCTCCGCGACATTCCGATCCGCGGGAGCGGGCTTCTGGTTTCGCGCAATCTGCCCCGACGCGTATTCAATCCAATCCTTGCTTTCGGCCAGGATCGAAAAACGGAAACCGGAATGCTGGCGGCGCAGGCGTACGCGCACCTCTTTCGATTCCTCGGGAGCGACGGAAAGAGGGGCCAGGAAGAAAACATCTTCGAATTCAATCCCGCTCCCGAAGCGGTCTTTAATTCTTGCGACATCTATTCGCGCAGCATCGATCAGCGCCGCGGCGGCCAGTTGCAGATATCCCGTGCCGGGAAGAAGAGCGGACCCGTTCTTGAGACGGTGCTCGCCCAGCAACCAATTCTTCTCGCAGCTCAGCCGGACTGAATCAACCGTCTCCGTTTCAGACTGGACCAGGCGGCGCCCCAGGATCGAAGAGCTGTTTGTGCTTACTGGACCTCGCCCCGCCATGCCCACACCGGCCCACATTCCCCAATTCACGGCGGTGACGGGTTGGCCGGTCTGGCTGAGGGCAAACGCATCCAAGAAAGCGTTCGCGGCGGCGTAATCGACTTGCCCGGGAGGCGGCACCAGAGAACTGATGGAGGAGAACAGGAGCCAGAAATCGAGCTTGCGGCCGGCGAGCGCCTGCTGCAAGACCTCCTGCAGCACCAGGGTGCCTTGAATCTTTGGCGCCAGCACGCGCGCGGCGCTCTCGCGACTCTTGATTTGCAACGGGCCGTCTTCGATCAAGCCGGCGGCATGAATCACGCCGTCAATACCGCCAAAGCGCTGAAGGGCCATTTCGACGGCTTGTTCCATCTGCTGGCGGTCGGTCACGTCCGCTGCAATCGTGAGCACCTCGGCTCCGGCGGATTCCAACTCGCGCACTTTCCCGATCTTTCGCAGGCTGCCGCTGGTTCCGTCCGGCGCCTCGATCGGAACCTCGGACGCAAGTGGAAGCGGCGTACGCCCCACCAGCACCAGCCTCGCGTGAACGGATCGCGCCAGGTGTTCCGCGACCAACAGCCCAATCCCTCCGAGGCCGCCGGTAATCAGATACACGCCTTTCTCTTTCAGACGGGTTCCCGAGGGCTGGACGCGAAGATTCGCGGGCTCGAAGCTTTCCACCCAGCGCTGCGTCTTCCGGTACGCCACGGAAGAAGCTTCATCGCGCGAAGAGCCCTCTAGAATAATGGTGCTCGCGGCGTTTCCCAGATACTCGATCTCCAGATCTAGATCGATATGGCGGCAGACCGTGCCGGGAAATTCCTTTGGGATTACCCGGACAGGCCCCAGCAACGCGGCGCGCGCGGGTTCGGCGATGGCTTCTCCAGAGACTGACTGCAACCCGTTGGAGACGGATAGAATCTCGACCGCGCCGAGATCCTGATCCCCCAGGGCTTGCGCCAAAAACAGGAGGCTGTAAAAGCTCAAGTCCAAGGTCCGATCCAGAGTCCGATCTGAAGTCCGACCCAGCGACCGGCCTGCGGCCGAGCCAATGACCGGCCACAGGTGCAGAATCTTTTTTGGCGCATGCTCGTGGCGGGCGATATCCGCGAATAGATGGTCGTAGTCCTCACGCACTCCGGGACGAATTACGTACGAACCGGTTCCGGCGCGCTTGTACTTAGCACCGGCGGCGACTTGCAGCACTTCATGTCCGGCGGCCTTGAGTTGTTTCGAAACCTCGACGCCGAGGCCCGTATCATCGGAAAACACCAGCCAGATGGCGTGGTCTGGCGGAGATATCTTTGTGGCGGAAACTTTCTTCCAGACCCGTTGATGGAACCATGGCTCGACCGTGGCCGCATCCGCGCGAGGAGCGGCGACACTTCCCTTCCCGGCAAGAAGGTTGCCGCCCGGTTCAATCCAGTAACGCTGGCGCTCGAACGGGTAGGTGGGAAGTGGAACCCGTTGTGTGGACTCGCCGGAATGCAGAACAGTCCAATCGATCGACTGGCCGGCGATCCAAAGTTGTCCAACGGTGTTGAGCAGGAACATGGCGTCGGAAACCTGCTCCTGTGGGTGGCGCATGGACGGTAGTACCTTGGAGCTTTTCGGCCTGCCGGGGTGCTGGCGAGCGAGCGACGTGAGTGCCTGGCCTGGTCCAACTTCCAGAAATACACGCGCTGGATCCGAGAACAGTTCCGCGAGACAGTCGGAGAAGCGCACGGTATTTCGCAGATGGCGCGTCCAATAGAAGGGATCGGTGGCTTCGGCAGCGGTGATCCAAGTGCCGCTGACGTTCGACAGATAAGGAATCTCCGGGGCGCGCAGAGTTACCTTGGCAAGATGGTCGTGGAAGGCTTCCAGCATTGGATCCATCATCGCGGAATGAAAGGCGTGCGACGTGTGCAACAGGCGGCAAACGATTTTTCGCTTTTCGAGCTCTCGCGCGTAATTCTGAATGGCATCGGTGGGGCCGGAGAGCACGCACTGTTCGGGTCCGTTGATGGCGGCGACCGCCAGTTCCTGGGGAATCGACAGTGTCGACGCAGCCGCGGAAACCGCCAGCATGGACCCGGACGGCATGTCGTCCATCAAACGGCCGCGGATAGCGCTCAAGTGCAGACCGTCCTCCAACGAGAAGACGCCCGCCAGACACGCGGCAACGTACTCTCCAATGCTGTGTCCGACGATGGCGGCTGGCGCGATGCCGTGTGCCATCCACCACTGCGCCAGCGCGTATTCGATGCTGAACAGTGCGGGCTGGGTGAAGCGCGTGCGCGACAATCTCTGCTCCGCCGCGACTGCTTCCTGCTGGGGTGGGTACAGCAAGGTTCGCAGATCGAGGCCAAGGTCGGGCGTCAGGCGTTCCGCACAGATGTCGAGCTGCGCGCGGAATATGGGCTCCGTTTCGTACAGTTCGCGGCCCATGTTCACGTATTGCGAGCCCTGACCGGAGAACATGAAGACCACGCCAGAAGCGGAGGCGGGCGACTGACCGGTGAAGACACGGTTGGCTTCCGCGCCGCTCAGCAGGCGGCAAGCCTCTTCGGTGTTAGCCGCCGCAAAAACGCGCCGGTGAGCGAAACGTTTTCGTCCCGCTTGCAGCGTGTAGGTCACATCCTGCAGGCGCAAGCCCGGGTTTTCTTGCAGGTGGGATCTGAGATTCTGGCTGGCACGCTCCAAGGCGGAGACCGTTTTCGCGGACAGCGCCAGCAACTGATACGGCTTCTTCGCCGGGGCCCGTTCTTCCAACGGCGGCGCTTCTTCCAAAACGACATGCGCATTGGTGCCGCCGATACCAAGCGACGTGACGCCGGCGCGTCGCGGCCCGCGGCCCGTTTTCCATTCTGTCAGGCCGGTGTTGACATGGAACGGGCTGCGTTCGAAGTCAATCAGCGGATTCGGTTTGCGGAAGTGCAAGCTCGGCGGAATCTGCCGATGCCTCAACGCTTGCGCCGTCTTGATCAGACCCGCAACGCCCGCCGCCGCGTCCAGGTGGCCAATGTTGGTCTTGAGCGACCCGATGGCGCAATAATTCGTGCCCGTGCCTTGGCTGGTCTGGCGGAACGCTTGCGTCAGAGCTTTGATCTCAATCGGATCTCCGACCCTGGTTCCGGTGCCGTGAGTTTCGACATAGGAAATCTCACTCGCTTTGACGCCGGCCACGCCCAAGGCTTCGGCTACGACCTCGGCTTGTCCGTCGACGCTAGGGGCAAGATAGCCGGCTTTTCGCGAGCCGTCGTTGTTGATGGCGGAGCCAAGAATAACGGCATGAATGGTGTCATGATCGGCCAAGGCATCTTCGAGCCTTCTGAGCACCACAATGCCGGCACCGCTCGAAAACACGGTGCCACTGGAATCGGCGTCGAAGGCGCGGCAGTGGCCGTCGCGCGACAGAATCTCGCCTTCGCGATACAAGTAGCCATGTTGGTGAGGAAATTCAATCGTGACTCCGCCCGCCAGCGCCATATCGCATTCCTGATTCAGCAGGCTCTGACACGCGAGGTGGACGGCGACGAGCGAAGTTGAGCAGGCCGTCTGCACGTTGATGCTCGGTCCCTGGAGATTCAGCTCGTAGGACACGCGCGTTGCCAGCACATCTTTATCGTTGCCGGTCTGGCGAATCAGAAACATCCCGGCGCTTTCCACCAGCGCTTGGTTGGTCAGCAGGTTGTAGATCATGTAAGAGTTCATGCCCGAGCCGGCATAGACTCCGATGGACCCGGCAAAACTCTCCGGCACATGGCCCGCATCTTCCAACGCTTCCCATGCGCACTCGAGGAAGACGCGGTGTTGTGGGTCCATGATCGACGCGTCTTTCGGGCTGAAACCGAAGAAGGCAGCGTCGAACATATCGAGATCCTCGAGCACCACTCCGGATTTCACATATTCCGGCTGGGCAAGTTCGTCGGCGGAAACTCCAGCGGCCAACAGCTCGGCATCGCTGAATGGGCGCATCGCTTCCACGCCGTCTCTCAGATTGCGCCAGAACTCTTCCGTGTTGCGTGCGCCGGGAAAGCGGCCAGCCATGCCGACGATCGCGATCGCTGCGCTTTTCATCGTCATTGCTTCCTCTGTTGGCGCGCGGCCAGCCTGCGCTCCGCCCGGTTCAGAACCGGCGCCGCGGTATCTTGTCCATTGAGGTGGTTCGCCAGAGCGCGGACGGTGGGAAACTGAAACATGTCGACCAAAGAGATCTCGCGGCCAAGCGACTGCTGCAGTTGCATGTGCACTTCGGCCACCATCAGAGAGTGGGCGCCGAGATCGAGAAAATTCGTTTCCAATCCGATCTGTTCCACTCCCAGCGCATCTTTCCACGCCTGAGCGATCGTGCTCTCCAGTGCGTTCCGCGGCGGCTCGGGCGGTGCATCAGATTTCTCCTCCAACGTCGAGGGGTGGGGCAGCGCGTTGCGATCGATCTTGCCATTCGCCGTCAGCGGCAAGGAATCGAGCGGCACGAACATAGACGGAACCATGTGCTCGGGGAGTGTCGACGCCAGCGCCGCGCGCAGAGATGCTAGCTTCAGACTCGCTCCCGGCCTCGCGACAACATAGGCAACCAGGCGTTTGTCTTCCGGTTTGAAGTCGCGAGCAACGACCACCGCCTGACTTACTCCCGCTTGCTGTTCGAGAGCGGCCTCGATTTCCCCGATTTCGATGCGGAAGCCGCGCAGCTTCAACTGGAAATCCGCTCGCCCCAAGAACTCCACATTTCCGTCGGGCAGAAAACGCGCAATATCTCCTGTGCGGTACATGCGGTTTCCCTGTTGAAACGGATCGGCTAGAAATTTTTCGGCCGTCAACTCCGGCCTCTGCCAATACCCGCGCACCACACCCTCGCCGCCGATCCACAGATCGCCGGTCTCGCCGGCAGCAACCGGCCTTAGTTCCGCATCCAGCACGTAGACCTGAGTGTTGACGATCGGCTTCCCAATCGGGATAACATCCGACTCCTCCCCGATACGAAACGTCGTGGACCAGATGGTGGTCTCGGTTGGCCCGTACATGTTGTACATCTCGCCAGAAAAGACCTGCCGCAACTGACGAACCAGCGATGGCGGCAGCGCCTCGCCTCCGAGAAAAAGCTTCTTCAATCGTCCCAGCGAAGCCAATCCATCGGGATTGACCGCGATCATCCTCGCCAGAGAAGGGGTCGACTGCATGTGCGTGACGCCGTATTTCAGGATCTCATCTGGGATCGTCTGCACGCCCTCGTCTCCGTGAATGATTACCTGAAACCCGCGGGTCAGCGTCCAGAACAATTCGAGCACGGAGATATCAAAAGATATGCTGGTCACCGCCAGCCAAACGCCGGGCTCGGACCCAATCGCTTGATCCATGCCGGTGAAGAAGTTGACCACGTTGCGGTGCTCGATCATCACACCTTTGGGTTTCCCCGTCGATCCCGAAGTGTAAATGGCATAGGCGAGATTCTCCCCGTTGGCAGTGGAAGGGATCGGGGCGGTGGAGTGCGCGGCAATGGTTTCCGCATCGCCATCGATGGAAACGATGTGCTTCGCGGTGTGGGGCAGACGCGATTTCGTGCGCTCGGTGGCGAGGATGACCGGAGCCTGCGAGTCCTCGATCATCAGCTCGATACGCGGCATTGGATAGCTGGGATCAATCGGAACGTAGGCCCCGCCCGCCTTGAGGATCGCGATCAACCCGACCATCATTTCCAGGGAACGTTCGACGGCGATCCCGACCAGAGCCTCTGTCTGCACGCCGAGCGCGCGGAGATGCCGCGCCAGTTGATTGGAGCGCCGATCGAGTTCGCAATAGGTCAGGCTGCGCCCTGCGGAAATTACCGCGATTGCGTCCGGCGTGCGCGCAACCTGGCGCTCAAACAGCTGCGCCATTGTGCTCTCGCACAGGGCGCCGGCCTCGGTTTCTTTGCCTTCAACCATTTCTGCGAGCAAGGAGGCTGTTCTCCAGGAAAAGGAATTCAATGCCAGTGCCGAGAAAGGTCTCGATGGCCTCTTCCGGCGTATTGACAATGGGCTGACCTTTTACGTTGAAACTGGTGTTGAGCACCATTTCTCGTCCGGTGGTTTTTCCGACGGCGGCGAGCAGGCGATGGAAATCGGGATTGTCTTTTTCTGACACTGTCTGCAGGCGCGCTGAACCATTCACGTGAGTAATGGCCGGAAGCGACGCGCGGTGTTCGGGACGCACGTCCACCACCGTAATCATGTAAGGCATGTGCGTGCCGGGCGCGACGTTGAACCAACGATGCGCCTCTTCCACTGAACACGCCGGCGCAAACGGGCGAAACGCCTCGCGCATTTTGACCATCGCGTTAATACGGTCGCGCATGGCCGGATGCCCAGGGTCGGCAAGAATACTGCGGTTCCCCAAGGCGCGCGGACCATACTCCAGGCGGCCGCGATACCAGGCAATCACTCGTCCCTCGGCGATCAGCGTGGCCGCTTCGGCGCAAGTCCGATCGAGAGAATCGAAACGCGTCACCGCAACCCGGCTGGCATACTTCTCAATCGCCTTTTCGATGCACGCAGACGAGTAGGCCGGTCCCAGCAGAGGAACCTTCATGCGCTCATTGTGAATTTTCTCGGAGAGCGATGCGCGATACAGGGCAGCACCCAAGGCAGTGCCATCGTCTCCGGCCGCGGGCTGAATGTAGACTTCGTCAAATATGCCGGAGTCAATGAGCTTGCCATTGGCGGTGCAATTCAAAGCAACGCCACCTGCCAGAGCAATGCGCCGCATGCCCGTTTCCTTCCCGAAATGTCCGCAGACGTGCAGAACGGCGCGATCAAGGCACTCCTGCAGCGCAGCGGCTACATCTTTGTGTTCCTGAGTGATCTCCGCATCGGGCGCTCGCTGCGTCACCAGGTGCTCGTCGAGATAGGCACGGGTCGCCAGATAGTTCTCGCGTTCTTCTCGCGAGCGGTTGAGTCGCAGAATCGGAATTCGAATCGAGCCGTCGGGGCGCAGTTCGACCGTTTTCTCGAAGAAAGCGCGAAAACGCTCGGGATCGCCATACGGGGCGAGCCCCATGATCTTGTATTCATCGGAGTTGAAATCGAAACCCAGGTGGAGCGTCACCAAGGAATAGAGAATGCCGATGGAATCATTGGCGGGGATCTCGCGCAGCTTCTCAAAATCGCCGTCGCGAAACTGAAACACGGTGAGGCTCTGGACCTCGCCCATGGCGTCGTTCACGACGGTCAGGCACTCGTCCCATCCAGAAGTAAAGGCGGCGCTGGCGGCGTGCGCGAGATGATGATTGACCGGCTGGATTTTCTCGTCTGGAAAATCGGGAAAGTACCGGCGCAACTGCCCGACAAGCGCGTCTTTCGAGAATACGTCCTGGTACAGTCTTGCCGACTCTGGGTCAAGCGAGTAGAGCGGGCGGAAGGGCGCATAGTCAAAACCGTGCGCGATCTCGTCCACGTCTTCGAGCGCAATGCCAGCCTCCCGAAGACAAAACTGGATTGCGTCGATGGGAAAGTCGCCGGTGTGTTTCTTGCGGCTGAAGCGTTCCTGTTCGGCGGCGGCGACCACCTCTCCATCCACCACCAGCGCGGCGGCGGAATCGTGCCCCTGGGAGATGCGGTATTCCCTCGGGTCCAATCCCGGCCACTGCTTCTGCTTCCATGGAACAGAAGCTTCCAGTCCACTGATCCCTAAGAAGTTCATGTCTCCAATTGGCGACCCAGGGCCTCAGACATTCCGGGCCAATGGACTCGCGGTTGGGGGAGCGCGCTACCCAAGAACGTTCGTAAGTACGCCTTGGCCGACAGGGGAGTGAACTTGTAAAGTGCAAGTCTGATCCCAATTGTAGCTGCTGATTCTACTGGTGTTAAGAGAAAAAACTTCAGCATTGTGCAAACAATTGCAGCACGTACAGAAGGGGGCTTACCCTGTGTCTGAGCGGCGTTCCCGGGAAAGAGCCGTTCACTCCTGCGCCCCACAACCCCGACCGAAATTCTCGATCGTGTTGAACTCTGTCGCCCAAAATAATCAGTGTCGGCGGTGGCTGCGTTGCTTGCTGAACATACGCGGATCATAGGTAAGCGGCTCTACTTCTCGCACGACCAACGTCTTGTAATCGGGATGTGCGGGATTAATCAGACAGTTATTTTCGCTCGGCGCGAGTACGGAGGGCACCATTAGCAAACAGTTCTCTCCTCGTTGCGCAAATTCATCACCCAGCCGAGCGAGTCCGGCGGGAGCCGCAGATTCGCGCCAGTTTGCCGGCAGAGCGCCGGCTTCAACCCGCTCGCGGGCTATATCGTCTGGGACTTCCGCAACCGCTAGAACCAGATCGCCAGGAGGATCGTCCACATCAAGGTGGATGAAATACTCCAGCATCGCGAGAGATTGATGTTCGGAGGTGTAACTGAGGCGGGTTCCGGGGCTCGACCACCGTCCACCGTAGCGGTAGGCGCCTTCGCCGTCAAAGGGAGCACGGGCAAACGTCTTGCGTAAGACTCGATATAACCGGCTCAACTAATTCCGCCATAGGCGATGCGGCCCAAGATGCTCTCCACTTGGCGCGCTCCCAGCTCTGTGTCGATGGCAGCGACGGGTACGAGGCCGCCGAGGGCGCGGTTGGGATGCTTGAGCCAGCGCATGGCACGCTCGTTGTCACCAAGATATTCATTAGCAATCGCTACAATGCGAGCCAATCGGTAAAGCCTGTCGGATTCATAACGCGCCAGTCTTCCGCTGCGACGACGGCGCTGCAAGCTTCGGGGCGAAAGGTCGAGTGCGCTGGCGAGTTCTTTCAGAGTCAAACCAGAGGTTCGCATCAGTTCTTTCACTACCGCAGGAGGAAACCCATCCCGGATGGCCTCGCGCATATCGCGATCACTGGAAAGAGCGCGACCCAGGGTTTGCTCGCCCCCTAATTCCTTCACCACGGCTCGCAGTTCGTTTACCATTATGTCGCATATGATAGCGACAAATGGCGCTCTTGTCAAGCAGGTCTCGCCTCAACGCCGAAACTCCAGAAATCGTCACCAAGCCTTGCGCATAGCCGCGAGTCGTTGGAGATAATCCTCATCTTCGATCCTGCTCGGCCTTCACTTCAGAAGCAGCAGAAAATCAGCATGAGGGGCTTCGTGGCGTCCGCCGCTCTAACTTTGGCCGACCTCGGGTTCGAGTTCCTGACGAAGTTGTTGGCCCAGAGTGTTCGCCACCGAATTCAAATCCTTGGCGAGTGCAAGCCGCCACTTCTCCGTGGATTGCTGTGCGAGTTCCTCGAATTGTTCCGCGATCGACTGGACTATTTCCTCGCCCTGGGCTGTCACCGAGGCAGAAAAGGAGTCTTCAATACGGTTCTGGATGGTCCTCAGGTGGCCGCACATCTCGCTGAGCCTGGTTTCGACTTCATTCGAGCCGCGTGCTTGCAGGTTCTTGAGTGCCAGCGCCACGGCGCCCTTGATTTGAGCTTCCGCACCGGAAACGATTTCGCCTGCCACGCGTTCCAAGTGCGCGTCAAGCTCCGACTCAAGCCGGCGCACGGACTCGTTCAGCGCTGATATCGTCCGGCCAAGGTCCGACACTTCGGACTGAAGCTGAGACGCTTTCGCAGCGGCATCGGCCTGGATCCGCTCGATCTCTCGGCGGTGAACCTCGTGTGAGTTTGTAAGTTGCTCCTGCAAAGAACACAAGAGTTTTTCGCCTTGTACGTCAAGATGTGCTCCCGACTCCAAAGCCTGCCGCTGCAATTTCTCGATTCCGGTGCGGACCTGCTGTTGCGCCGTGGTGGTGAGTTCCTTTGCCAATACCTGCGCCCGTTGTTCGACGGCGTGCAGTTCACCGGCAAGACGGTGCCGAAACTCGGTCAGGGCTGCACTGATCTTTTGCTCGATAGCCGTTTTCGCCGATCCGAGAATCTCTGCGGACTGTTCTCGCGTCTGCTGCAGGACGCGCGTCCCAAGGTCTTGCCGCAGGCGCTCCCATAGCTTCTCCTCCAACTCAGGCGGAATATATCCAAGGGACACCTCGAAGCGGTTGCGCTTGGCATTCACGGCCAGCTTCTCGCGGAGTTCGGTGACTTCCGCCTGCATGGGCCGAACGAGTTTGGCAAGTATGCCTCGCAAACGGTCCTCGGAGAGTTGTTCCTCGAGCTTGTCGAGAACGTCTCGCGAGGCCCGGGAAGGAGTTTGCGGCTGGTGCAGAACAGCGGACTTGGCCGACAGTTTTTTGGGGGGGTGTTGAGCGGCGGGCGTGGGCATTTCGACTACCCGCCAATCATCGGGACAGGATTCCAATCCCCAAAAGTTTTCCGGCCGGTCGAGCTGTGCGCCCAGTCGGAAGTCCTGTCCGTCGGGCCCCATTGACTGGCAGAAAACTACGTACGCTGTAGCTTGCCGGCCTCCCCGGCTGTGTAGGCGCAGGACACTCCCGGTGTCCAACTTCAGGGGGAAGCGGAGCGCACAACCATGAGCACTGACCACCAGCGTCTCACCGATCTCGGAGAACTGGGCATCGGGCTCCATGCTGGTGACGCGGATCGGAATTTTGAGCGGTACTCTCGAACTGCGCCGTACCGTGTGGCCGTTGGAAGCGGGCATAGTGATCCTCTGCTTGGCGAGGCTTGCGCAGCAGACAGCCCTTCGAGCCTCTGCATTTAAAGTACCGCGAGGTAGTGGATGTGACATCTCTCAGGAGTGCGCTTTCAAAAGGTTCGAGCGTACAAGCGCCAGACTGCCCGTTTGTCAGAACCGCAATGTACCTTGGACCGAACTCCCCTGGTACAACTGGGTCCGCCGCAGCCCGGACAGGAAGAGGACCATGCATTTGTTGAACCTTACAGAGCGCGCCCGGTGGCCGAAAACCACCACTCGTGGCTGAGGTCGGCCAGTCCATCCTCCTGGAACACAACGTCGGCATAGTGCGGGTTATGCAAGCAAAGGAGTTGCAAAGCTTGCGGGGCTGCGAGTCTGGCAGGGAACCTGCAATGCCATTTATTCAAGACTCCATCGATCACGCTGCTTTCCCGGTTAGGTGGGCATGAAACGCAACTTTCTGGTGCCGGTCTTCTCACTAGGATTCTTGGCTGTTCTTTGCAGCGCGCAGGTGGACATTTTGCCTGGAGTGGCGCGCATTAGCCTGATCCAGGGCGACGTTGCGACGCAGCGCGGCGACACGGGGGACTGGGCAGCAGCGGCGCTGAATCAGCCCCTGGTCGGCGGCGACAGGATCTCGACTGGAGACAATTCCAGGGCCGAGCTGCAACTCGACCACGCGAACATCCTTCGTCTCGGCAACAATTCGCAGGCAAAGATCGCAACCGTGGAGCGGGCGCAGAACCAGCGGGCTCAGATTCAGGTTCAGATCTGGCAGGGGCTTGCCTACTATACGGTCTTCAAGGATTCCGAGGCCGAAGTCGAGATCGACACGCCGAATGCGGCCATCCGGCCGACGTCCAAAGACGGCGTTTACCGCGTCGAGGTGACCGGCTTTGAGACGCAAGTGATCGTGCGCGCGGGAGCGATCGACATGGCCACGCCCCAAGGGAGCGCCCGCGTGGAGGTGGGACAGGGGGCGACTGTACGCGGCACAACCAACGAAGCGGGGAACGTGCTCGGTGGCGCGCCCGCGATGGACAGCTGGGATTCCTGGAACATTGACCGCGACGGAGTGATCCGCAACGCTCAATCGTGGAACTACACGAATCGCTACTACGTGGGGAGCGAAGATCTCGATGTCTACGGACACTGGGTCAACGTACCGGACTACGGGCGGGTGTGGTCGCCGACGGGGGGTGGGGACTGGTCTCCTTACCGCGCGGGTCGCTGGGTCTGGGAGCCGTACTGGGGCTGGACGTGGGTTTCGAGTGAACCCTGGGGCTGGGCGCCCTATCACTACGGCCGCTGGTTTCTCAATGGAAAATCCTGGATGTGGTGGCCGGGGCCGGTTGACGGCGAGGGAAACTACCGCCCGGAGTGGGCTCCGGCCTACGTGTCGTTCTTAGGATTCGGCGGCCACCCTGGAGTTTCCGGCGGGTTCGGGTCGGTGGGCTGGCTGCCACTTGGCCCGGGGGATTCGTTCTATCCGTGGTACGGACAGAACGGATCGCAATTGAAAGGGGTCAGTGTCACCGACGCGATCAACATCACAAGACTCACTCGCGTCGTCGCCCCACTGCGCGACGACAACGAGTTCTCCAATGTGAGTCTGGCCGCAGTCGATGGGCGGATTCGCAAGGCGATCTCGGCGCTTCCGGCGGATCGCTTCGGCACTGGACGTTCTGCGCCGAAAACTGTGGGCCGGCGGGCTTTTCGTGACGCGCGCATCATCACCGGCAATCTGCCCATCGTTCCAACCAGAGAAATGCTTACGGCGACGAATCGTCCGGCAAACGCGTCGTCGATGTTGAGCGGCGAACGGCAGGAGCGGTACTTCACGAAGAGGCAGCCGGCAGCGGCGCCGCAGCCGTTCGATAAGGAGGCGGCGCAGATAGAGGAGAGCATCGAGGGGACTGGCCAGTTGGTTCCGGTCGCGGAGGTCACGCATCTGGATTCAGCCGACACGATCCGACCCATGACCCTAGAGAACGGAATTGAAAGAACCGTCGTGCCGACGAAGGATGCGCAGAGTGAGCACAGATCCAGAGCTCAGACGGAGGTAGGCTTGCGCGCCGCATCATCTCCGGGGATGTCGAAATCGACGCGCGGAATGATGACACCGGCGCCTGCGAACCGTGGTGCTAAGACACGTACGGCGTCGAGGCCGGGCGGGAACTCACATACTGCGGCGTCGCCGAGGGTTCCGGCGGCGACTTCGAAACACCGCGTGACGACACCCGCAGCGGGATCTCGTGGAGCTGCGGCACATGCCGCACAGAGTTACATCGATTCGGCGAACCGACAGATGGACAAGGGCAATTACACGGCGGCGATTGCCAACTATAAACGGGCGTTGCAAGTCGACGGAAACAGCGGCGCTGCGAAAGCTCGCCTGGGGCGCGCCCGCCGAGCGATGCAAGCGGAAAACGACATCATAGCTAGTCGGAGATAAACAATGCGCGTTACGACACTGCTAGTCGCCAGCATGTTGCTGTTTATGGTGGGCAGTACCGAGGGTCGGGCGACGCCGACCGCCCAACATGCTCCTCGGCCCCTTTCGGCCGCCGACGTCGAACACGGTCTGAAATCCGCAGTACCGAACGCACGCATGGCTGCGCTGGTAAAACAATACGGAGTTGATTTCGAGTTGACCCATACGGTCGAGAACGAACTTCGAAGTGCGGGAGCGAGCGACGATCTTATTCTCCAGATCCGCCATTCGAAATCCCGCGCGGCGGGCAAACCCGTAAGGCCGGCTGGACATACGGTCGTTGATCACCCACACGCGGATCGCGCACCCGGGCCGGCAAACACGACCCGCGCGCACGCTGAAACGTCCGCAAAGGAATTCCTCTCCCAGGCTGACAAGTACCGAGTCGGTTCCGGTGTGGTCCGGGACGAAGGCAAAGCTGCCGAGTTGTATCGCAAGGCAGCCGACATGGGTAACGCGGAGGCGCAGACCAGACTTGCCGAGACCCTGTTCGATGGCCGCGGCGTCGCACGCGATCCCGCTGGGTCACGGGCGTGGCTGGAGAAGGCAGCGCGCCAGGGCAACGCGCGGGCCGAGTGCGACCTTGGCGTAATGCTGACTAGAGGTTTGGATATCGCGCAAGATGGGGCGAACGGGTTGCGATACCTTCAGGCCGCCGCGCGTCTGGGCGATGGGTATGCTGAGGACTATCTGGGTCAATTGGCAGAGAGTGGTTTGACCGGCGATCCGAGCTCGAGCGAAGCCTATATGCATTACCTGAAGGCTTCGGAAATGGGCTCGGCGTGGGGAGCATACAACGTTGCGCGAATGCACGAACGTGGCATTGGTGTGTACAAGAATCCCAGTGAAGCGTTGCGCTGGTACATGAGAGTCGCATCCATGCAGGGTCCGGATTTGCCGGATCAGTGGAGCGATCTTCGGTCGGAGGCCGGGGCCATAACCGGCGTAAATTTTCGAATTGGTGACATGTATGCCGACGGCAACGGCGTGCCCAAGGACACGAGCGAAGCGGAGAGGTGGTATCAGCGCGGTGTGGATATGGCGTCCGCCGGTGCACGAGCAGGATGGTTGGCGGCGGATGTTTATCTGGCGAATGCGTACCTGCAATCGAAGGGCGTGCCGCTGGACTACGATGAGGCGATGTACCGGATGAAAGACGCAGCTGAACATGGAAACCGGCAAGCTCAAGTGAATCTGGGTTCGATGTATCGCGACGGGCAAGGCACGCCTCAAAATTACGGCGAAGCGATGTATTGGTACCGTAAAGCGGCTGACCGGGGATCGGCGGTGGCAGAATGGATGATCGGTCGACTTTATTTTGACGGCAAGGGAGTGACACGCAATTTCACGGAAGCAGCGACGTGGTTTCGAAAAGCGGCTGGCGAGGGTCTACCGGTTGCACAATGGGATCTTGGCATGATGTATTACCGCGGCTACGGTGTTTCGAAAGATCTTCCGACTGCTCGAGCGTGGCTACGGAAGGCAGCCGCTCGAGGCTACGCCCCCGCAAAGGAGATGCTGGCCAGACTTGATCCGGCAGCCGATTCGGTATCTGTGAATGCCGCGGCTGATGCGGACGCCTCCGCGCACCCCGTGCAGTTGCAGTAACTAGCTGTCACGCCTGTGAGGAAACAACCCATAGGTCTCAGAGGACGCAAGCTGTCGGCTGTGGTGAGGAAGGCGGGTTCTGCTAAACTTCCGCACATCGTGACAATCACTGAGTACTTTAAAGAGCTACGCAAGAACCTTACCCACGGTTACGCTACAGAACACACGCACCACCCCGTGGTCAAGTCTTTGCTGGAGTCGCTTGCCAAGGGAATAACTGCCGCAAAAGAGCCCATGCGTATTTCGTGCGGCGCGCTCGACTTCATCATCACACATAAGAAGGTACCGCTAGGAGTGACGGGCAAATGAGACGAAGGTTCCTTGTCGGTTTTCTTGCAAGCGCTCTTTTTGTTTGTCTAAGTTTTGCCCAGAAGCCAGCGCAACAGCCGCTGGAGATTCGATCGCCAGTGCAAGACAAGAATTTCTACGTGCTTTCGCTGATCGAGAGAACGCCCGGGGCCGCGAAAGCGGTGGGAGGGGAGCCTTCGCTGGCGAGCATATTGGATCGAAAGCGAACAGCGGTCGAGAAGGCAGCGAAGTCCTGCGAGACGGTGCCCTGTGCTGACGAGGCTCTGCGCTGGACGGACGCGGAGATTGCGGCAGGTGCCGACGCGTTGAGGAACTTGTACTCAACGAACGACGCGCTGCGCAGGCTAGTAGACGGAGTGCTGCGGGAGAGTGGCGCTTACGTGCGGCACGGGTCAAAGGCCGGCGGTGATCTGCTGGCACAAGCTTGGACAGATGCGGCTCAGGGAATGAACCAGGCGATCGATGTCTATGGGGAAGGGAAAAATTCTTCCCGATACGCCGCGATGGATCCACCTGCGTTCGACGTAAAGGGAGCGGAGTATGGACAGATGGTGCATACCGTAGCGGGTATGCTCGTGGAGCAGGCCCCAGAGATGAGGTTGTTTTTTCAACCGACGCTGAAGTTTGCGTTGTATTTGCTGGACATCAACAAGCGTGATGAAGCAGGTCGGCTGGAGCCGCTCGAACAGACGGAGAATGCCGCCGTGGTCAGGAGAATTCGGACATTAGAGTGGTCGCGATTTCCTTATACCGCGATCGTGGTTCCGGGGGAGGGTGGGGATCGGATCACTTGGTCGCTGGCGCCCGAGGGTAAGTTGCGGGTAGAAATCGCCGCCCGACGGTGGCGGGAACGAAGGGCTCCGCTGATTTTAGTGTCCGGCGGCTATGTGCACCCGAATCAAACGCCATTTTCTGAAGCCGTGGAAATGAAGAAGTCGCTGATGGCGGATTTTGGAGTACCGGAGGATGCGATTTTGATCGATCCGCACGCCCGGCATACGACAACCAATTTACGGAATGCGGCCAGAGAAATGTATCGATATGGAGTGCCGTTCGACCGTCCGGCGCTGATTACGACGGATAGCTATCAGAGCGCTTACATTGAATCGGCGGAGTTTGCGAAGCGCTGTGAAGAAGAGCTGGGGTATATGCCACATCATATTGTGAAACGATTGTCGGTGTTTGATCTGGAGTGGGTGCCGAAGGTGGCGTCGCTGCAGATCGATGCGGCGGGAGACTTGTTGGATCCTTAAGAGCGCAGGGCTCTCTCATAGAGAGCGCCAGCGTGAGAATCTGTCGGTTTTTATTCGCTACTGATTTGCGTCATGTTGCCGTGTAAACCGTAGCCCCGGGCCCGCTCTACCAAAACCCATCCGCGGCTGCAGGAATGCAAGCTAAACACACGCGAACGCAGCCTAGTCGATACGGAATGCTTGGGAAACACCGGGCGCAGCGGTTGATTCCCTGACAATCAATTCCGGCTTGACCTTGCGGTGAACGGGACTGACTGTCGCGTTCTTGCGATGGGCACGAATGGCGTCCATCAGAATTTCCGCCCCCATCGAAGCCAGGCTTTCCATGTGTTCCCGGACGCTGGTCAGGGCGGGATTGTAGAAGGCAGCGGCGGGAATATCGTCGAATCCTATGACCGAACAGTCTAGGGGCACCCTCAGTCCTGCGCTTATGAGCGCTCGGATAGCGCCGAAGGCGGTCATATCATCGAAGGCCACCAGAGCTGTAAAAGGAAGTTTGAAGGCGAGCAGCTCTTTGGTACATTCGAAGCCCGCTTCATAGCTTGAGAAAGGATCACTCAAAGTCACAACCAGCCTGGGATCCAGTTCCAACCCGGCTGCGGCAGCGAAGGAGCAGATTCCAGCCCATTGGTAGTGGCTGTCGACAATCATCCTGGGCCCTCGGATAAAAGCGATCTTGCGGTGACCCAGGCGATAGAGGTGCTCGAGGGCCTGCTGGGTGCCGACTTCGTTGTCCGTGGCGACCCAACTCAAAGCATCGGCCTCAGGCTGCCGGCCCAGAATTACGGAAGGGATTTTTCGGCTTTCCAAGACGCCAAGAAGCTCGGTCTCAAAAGAGAGCGAGTTGGCGAGAATGATCAGCCCTTCGACGCGTCGTGCCAGCAGAACATTGAGGTATTTCTTAAAGCGTATGCGGTTGTTTTGGATGTCCACCAAAAATGGAAGATAACTCGATCGCGAAAAGCTGGTTTCGATTCCGCGCAGAATCTGGGCGCAATATGGATCTGCGATGTCCGGTACCATCACGCCGATGGTATGGCTCTGATGATTCCGCAGAGCTTGCGCGAAAGGATTGGGTTCGTAGCCCAGTCCTTCCGCAACGTGGATGATGCGCTTCTTGGTTGATTCCGGGATAGACCTTGCCAAGGGAGCATGATTCAACACCATGGACACGGTGGTTACCGAAAGCCCGCATTCCCTTGCTACGTCTCGAATGGTGACCATAGCACTTGTTTTCGCTGTGGCGTGCGTTACCGCATTATCCCTCATCGGATCGCCGGCAAGCATTAACCGACGTGGCGATGAACGGACATAATCGACCTCAACCTTTGCGCCGAGCTCTTAATCTAGAACGTGTACTTCAATGCGAACTCGATCTGCCGATTGTCAGTAGACGTGTTCGTGATGGCGGCGCCTCCCGGAACATCCACGTAAACCACAGAGCTGCCTCCGGGCAAACCGAAATTCGGGTGATTCAGGAGATTGAAGAACTCCGACCGGAACTCGATCTGCTGCGATTCGCCGATCTTGAAGTGCTTTTGCAGGACCAAGTCGAAGTCAACCAAGTTGGGGCCACGCAGATTTCCGATCTTGCTATTCCCAAAGCTGTGTGCGGAGTTCTGCCCCGGGGCAACCGGAGGTGCGACGAATGCCGCCTGGTTGACCCAGCAATCCAAAGTCTGATGTCCGGGGTTGGAGCAGCCATAGTCGTTGGCTTGCAACGCTGTATTGAACGAAAAGTTGTACGGATTGGCAATCTGGTCTGGACGATAGCTAAAGCTGCCCGTGTTGCTCAGGTCGGTCGACATGACTGCGGTAACCGCCTCGCCGGTTTGCGCGGAAGTGATTCCGGCAACCTGCCATCCGCCGAGCACTCCGTCCACGATCCCCTTGGTACCACCCAGGAAGCGGCGCCCGTGGCCAACCGGGATTTCGTAGAGGTAGCTTACCGAGACCCGCTGCCGCAAATCCGGAGCGACCGGTCCGTGTTCCAGATTGGGGAAATACGAGTTCTGCACGTAACCGCCTACGTTGCCATCCGCATTGCCCAGGTTCTTGGCAAACGTATACGCCGCCAGCACATTGAAACCCTTCGAGAAGCGTTTGTTCAGGGATGCCTGGAACGCGTTGTAGAAGGACTGGAACTGCGCGTAGTCGAGGGGCAGGACCTGGGTCATGTCAGGTTGCTGTGCAAAGTAGCGTCTTCCGAAATTGGGCTGGGTGCACTGGCCGTTGGCGTCGAGCGCGCCGCAGAAATTTGAATCCTGGATGACGGGTGGCTGATTCAGATCGCTGGCCTCGTGATTCCACAGATCGTAGGAGCGCGTACCGACGTAGCCAATCTGGGTCACCCAGTTTTGCGCGAACTGATGCTGCACGCTCAGGTTCCACTCCAAAATACGGGGGATCTTGCGTGTGGGTCCTGTCGTCTTGACCGGCCCGCTGATACTCGTGGCGCTGCCCTGAGGCAAAGCACTCGGGAAACCATTGGAGACAAGTTGTGTCGCAGAGGGAGGGGCGCTGGCATTGAAGTTCTTGGCGTAAAAGCTGAGTTGCGGAGGGTTGAGACCGAGGTCGTCAAAAATATCCGCCTCTGCCGAATAGAACATTCCATAGGCGCCTCGGATGACCGTGCCTTTCCCCACCGACCATGCGAACCCCAGGCGAGGTCCAAAATCCTTCTTGTCAAACTGTACTCCGGCATGTGAGACCGCGTTCTGTCCATAAGAGGTCACGACGATGGCGCGATTAAGGTCAAAGTTCCCGACGTTCCCGTTCGCGGGGGAAGTCAGCTCGTAACGCAGCCCGAAATTGATGGTCAGGTTGTGGGTGAAGTGAAAGTCATCCTGAAAGAATTCGGAAAGATCCCAGTAGCGGGTGGGATAGAGGCCAGCCAGGAAGTCCTGCTCATTGGAGATAGGCACACCAAGCAAAAGATCAGCAAGGCCGCTCCCTTCCAAGCCTGTGCTCAAATCACTGGTATATCCGCCTCCGAAAACGAAGTACCCGCGCGGATTGGAAAGTTGGAAAAAATTTCGCTGCTGGCGCCGAAAATCGACGCCAAATTTCAGCGAATGCCTGCCCTTGACCCAGGTCATCGTATCCGCGATCTGGAAAATGTTCTCGAATACATGCTCGGGGAGCCACTGCGAGTCACCTAAAGAGGTGAAGCCAGCTATATCAATGTTGGTGAGGCCGCTGGAATTGGGGTACCCGGGACGGTTGGTGTTGGGAATGCCAAGTTGTGTGGCACTCACGTCTTTGCCGAAATTAAAGGGCAGAGCATTTACGGCATAGCGGAAATAACCGCCGTGGAGGTCGTTCAGCAGACGCTCGGAGAAAGTATGGGTATAGCCGATCCCGAGGTGTTGTGCGCGAGAGTTGCTGATGCTGGGGCAACAGTCTGAGCCTCCGTAGAGGGGACCCAAGGGGCCAGGACGCTGGCTGCGCACATCGCCAAAACTATAAGAGGCAAAGATCTGGTTCGCGTCGTTGAAACGGTGATCCACGCGTGTGTCAAAAGAATCCTGATCATTCACGTTGAGAATGTTGGTCTCGTAATTGAGCGCTGTCTGGTTGTTGGTTGGGCTGGGGTAGAACTCCGCAATATTCTGACCGACGGTGTTCACCGTGGCAGGATTGCCGATCATAGTTGCGGGGATAATGTTCGCCGATCCGGGAATCGGCAGACCCGTAACGGGATCGAAGCCAAAACCGTCACGTACGACACCGCCACTTGAGAGCGTCTTTGTAGTGTAGGGGTTATAGATTTCGTTGACGTAAATCGGCCTGCCAAGTGCGTCATAAATCAGGTTGCCGCTTTGATCTTGCTGTTGTAGCCCAAGGATGCCACTGAAATCGCCCGTTCTCTCGGGCATCGTGGGAACAGTGGAGATCGCCGGGGAACTTGCACGTAGCCGCGAACCCTGATAATCCCCGAAAATGAAAGTCTTATTCTTAATGATGGGTCCGCCCAGGAAGGCCCCAAACTGGTTTCGCTTAAACGGCTGCTGGCCCTGGTTGAAGTAGTTGACCGCGTCCAGTTTGTCGTTGCGAATAAATTCGTAAACTCCGCCATGAACATGATTGCCGCCCGACTTCAGCACCACGTTCACAGCGGCGCCGCCGCGCCCAAACTCCGCGCTCATTGAGCTCTCTTCCGTTTTGAACTCTTGGATCGCATCCGGCGGCGGCAGCACGACCACGCCACCGAGGCCGAACTCATTGTTGTCGACCCCATTCAGCAGGAAGTTGTTGTTCGAGACCCGCAGGCCGTTCACAGAGATAGCCTCATTGGCCCGTTCGTTCTCAAAGACGCCGCCACTGGCGTTCGATCCGGTCTGACCGCCATTGGCTCCGGGACCAAGGTAAGCCAGTTGCATGAAATTCCTGCCATTGAGAGGCAGGTCAGCAATTCGCCGCTCCGTCTCGATCGTGCCCAGCGAGGAAGACTCCGTTTGCAGCAGCGGTGCGGCGCCCGTAACTTCGACTTTCTCCGAGGTTGATCCGAGTTTGAGCACCAGATCAACGCGCACGCTCTGGTTGACAGCCACTTCCACGCTGGCCTGAAACGTCGTTTCAAAGCCCTGTTTGGTGCCCGAGACCGAATAGGTGCCGATCTTTAAAAGGTTGGCATTGTAGTTGCCTTCGCCGTCCGTCGTGAGGTGGCTCGCCTGGCCGGTCTCGCGATTGGCGATGGTGATCTGCGCATCCGAAACCCGAGCGCCCGAGGGATCGGTGACGGCGCCGACAATGGCACCTCGGTCGACTTGGGCCATGGCAGGTAAGGTGGCAATCAGAAGAACACCGAAAAACGCCGACAACAGAACCGCGGCATTGACAGTGCGAAGCATAGGAACCCCCCAAGCACATCCTCAGACTAACCCTGCAGGTCCGAGGGTTGCTAATAAATTGTTTTAGTAAACCGTTTCAATCCTGAGTCAAGCAATCCTTCGCTGTCAAGAGAAAATGTAAGAAAAGTCAGATATCTCCAAAGATCATACGGTTTCCTCTTGCAATTTCCTCTTGACAGCGAGGGGATAGGTGGAGCAACCTTGAAACGTTTTAATAAATCAGTTCACTGCTTTGGACGAGGGATTTCCTGATGCGCACCGCTTTGGCTTGTTGTTTTCTCATTTTCTTGGCGATCGTCAGTGTTCAGGGGCAAGCAACGCGCCTGGAGAGTCTCCAGAACAAGACGATCCTTGTGTTCACTCCTCATCCCGATGACGATGTGTTCGGCGCAGGGGGCACGATCGCCCTGCTGAACCGCAATCACAACAAGGTGTACATCGTGGTGTACACGAATGATGACAAGGGTTCCTACGATCCGGAGATGAGCTCGGAACGTCTGGCGCGAATCCGCCGGGCCGAACAGGAGATTTCTGAAGGACAGCTGGGCACACCGAAAGAGAACATTCTGTGGATGGGATATGACGACGGCATGTTGGAATATGCGCCGCAGCCGAAGCTGACCGAGGAAGCAACCGCGATTATTCGCCGCATACGGCCCGATGTTCTATTGAGCGTCGATCCGGGCGAATGGTATGAGCGCTGGCACAAAACCGACCATCGGATGGCGGCTTTCAACACCATTGATGCGGTGCGCGCCGCCGAGTTCTGGCTTTATTTCCCCAATCAGAGGTTGCAGCTGGGACTGGAACCGTACCAGGTGCCGGAAATGTATTTCTTCTACCCTTCGCCGCAGGAGTCGAACTACTTCGTCAACATCGACAGCGTCGCCGAGTTGAAGTTCGATGCTGCGAGCAAGCAAGTGAGCCAGTTCGAACCTGCCGTCCACAAATATCGGTCCGATTGGGACCCGAAGGATCTGGAGAAGGCCAAGGACGAAATGCGGCAAGCACAACCGCGCAAAGACGGGCACTACGTAGAAGCGTTCCGCTATGCCACCGGATTCAATCAGTACTAGGCCTATATTAACCTATATTAAGGAGATAAATCATAAATGTCTGCACTGGCATTGCTCGGGGGGAAGAAAGCAAAAGGCAACGCGTTTCCTGTTTGGCCGTACTACGACAAGAATGAAGAACAGGCTCTGAAAGAAGTTTTGGAGAGTCGGGTCTGGTGGCGGACGCCCGGAACCAAAACGCTGGAGTTCGAACGCGCCTTTGCCGAGTTTCACGGAGCGCGCCACGGGATCGCAGTCACCAACGGGACCGCCGCTCTGGAAGTCACCATGGCAGGTCTGGGCATCACCGCCGGTGACGAGGTGATTGTGCCGGACTTTACGTTCGTCGCAACCGCCAGCGCCGTGTTGTTTGCTAACGCGCTTCCGGTGCTGGTGGATGTTGACCCGGAGACCTATTGCATCGATCCCGACTTAGTGGAAGCGGCGATCACTCCAAGAACGAAGGCGATCATCGCGGTGCACATGGGCGGGCATCCCGCGGATCTCGATCGACTGAAACAAATCGCCAGCCGCAAGCGACTGGCGTTAGTCGAGGACTCGGCGCATGCGCACGCCAGTGAATGGCGAGGGCAGCGGGTCGGGACGTTCGGTGTCGCGGGCACCTTCAGTTTTCAATCCAGTAAGCTGATAACCGCTGGCGAAGGCGGGATCATCATTTCCAATGATGACAAATTCGAGGTGCAGGCCCGCTCCGTGCACGACTGCGGCCGCATGCCCGGCGAGTGGTTCTATAGCCACTTCAGGTATGGGTCGAACTACCGGCTAAGCGAGTGGCAGGGCGCCATCCTAAACGTGCAGTTAAGCCGCCTCGACGAGCAAACCAAGCGGCGCCATCAAAACTCACGGCTACTGGATCGACTGTTGTGCGAAATTCCAGGTATTACACCGCAAAAGCTGGACGAACGGTGCACGCGCAATGGGCAGTATGCCTACATTTTCCACGTGAATAAGAAAGAATTCGCGGGCCTCTCCACGGAGCGTTTCATAGAAGCAATGAACGCGGAGGGCATTCCCAACCAGGCAAGCTACCCGCCGCTCCACAAGTTACACATGTTCCGTAATGGCGAATACCGGAAGCGCCTCAGCGGAAAGCAGGCCAAGGAGAAGCATGCGTTCCTGGGGAAAAAATTCCCAGTGACCCACAAAGCGGCGTGGGAAACCGTTTGGATCCCGCAGCCCGCGTTGCTGGGAGATGAAGAAGACATGCACGAAATCGCGGCGGGTTTGGGCAAGGTCCAGAAGAACGCGAAAGAACTTGCCTGAGGCAAATTCCCCGACCATGCTCGATCGATTCTCATACCGGGGCTGGGACAATGCGTACAGGTTGTCCAATAGCGTCGTCGAGTTGGTCGTAACCGCCGATGTCGGTCCACGGATTCTCTTCTATGGCTTTCGCAACGGGGAAAACCTGCTCCATGAAGTCGAGGAAGACGCGGGGAAGACCGGCGGTTCCGAGTTCCGCCTTTACGGTGGCCACCGCTTGTGGGTTTCTCCCGAAGTGGAGAGAACGTATTATCCCGACAACACCCCGGTCGCGGTTTCTCAGCACGGCAACGCGACGCGTTTCACGGCGCAGCGAGAGGAGTTGCCTCCGGGCACCAACCTGCGAAAGGAACTTGAGATCGAGCTGGCGTCGACGGGTTCGCAGGTGCGAATCACGCACCGCGTAAGGAATGACGACCAGCGTTCGACCACGCTGGCGCCGTGGTCGCCCACGATGATGGGGGCGGGCGGACGGGTGATCCTACCGCTTTCTCCCAGGATTGCGATGGATAAGGATCACTATCTGCCGGTTGGAGTCTTCGGCATCTGGTCCTACACGGACTTTGCCGACCCCCGCTGGGTACTCGGCACGGCCTATATTCAGTTGCGGCACCTTGCCAATCCGCAAGGCCGTTTCAAAGAGCAGATGGGGGGCATTTACAACTCGGCCGGCTGGGGAGCCTATTTCAGGGAAGGTCATCTTTTCATTAAACGCGCGGCGGTCATCAGTGGCGCTCAGTATCCCGATTTCGGCTGCAATTTTGAGGTGTTCACCAACCCCGACTTCATCGAGTTGGAAACGCTGGGACCTCTGTTCGAATTGCCGCCGGGAGGAATGGTGGAACATGCGGAGCACTGGTGGCTGTTTGCGGACGTGCCGAGCGGAGAGAACGATGCTTGGATTGATTCGGCGGTGGTTCCACTGGTGGAGCGCACGGCTGTTTCCTCCGAATGAACGAGCGTTATATTCGAATTTTGACGAAGGCGCAAATGCCCTTTAGCATCGACGCCTTGGTCTGAATCTGTTGAGGTTTCCAACGTGAATTTGCGAGCAGCAGTGGTTGGCACGGGTTTTGTGGGGAGAGCGCACATTGAAGCGCTTCGGAGGCTCGGCATTTCCATCCAGGGCGTGCTGGAAAGTTCCGTTACCAGGACGCAAGAAGCGTGCCGCGCCCTCGGGATCGCTCGTGCCTATACGTCGATGGAGGAACTGACGGGAGACAGGTCAGTAGAGGTTGTGCACGTGTGCACACCAAACCATCTCCACTTCACGCAGACGCAATCAGCTCTGCAGGCTGGCAAGCATGTGATCTGCGAGAAGCCGCTGGCGATGAGCACCGGCGAAACCGCCGTGCTGGTCAGCCTGGCGCAGAAGCACGCACAGGTAGGAGCCGTGAACTACAACCTGCGCTACTATCCGCTGTGCCAGGAGGCGCATGCTCTGGTGCAGCGGGGCGCCATCGGCGAGCCACGCTTGGTCTGCGGTTCTTATCTGCAAGATTGGCTGCTTTATCCAAACGACTGGAACTGGCGGCTTGAGCCCGAGGTGGGAGGTGCGCTGCGAGCGGTTGCCGACATTGGCACGCACTGGCTGGATCTGATCGGCTGGATCACGGGCCGCCAATTGACGGAGCTCTGCGCCGATCTGGCCACCGTGATCCCGGTACGGCAGCGACCGAAGGGACCGATAGAGACCTTTAAGCAGACCGAGGGCGCCTCTACCGAACCTGTGCAGATCACTACCGACGATTATGGTTCGATTTTGTTGCACTTTGAAGGTGGCTTGCGCGGGGTACTGACGGTGTCGCAGGTGAGTGCAGGACGGAAGAACCGACTGTGGTTTGAGATTGATGGTTCGGAAGGTTCGTTGGCATGGGACGCAGAGCAACCAAACACACTGTGGATCGGCAGCCGCAAAGAAGCGAATCGCTGGCTGATCAAAGATCCCTCGCTCATGAGCCCTGAGGCTCGTGGTTATGCGGCGTACCCCGCAGGACATGCGGAAGGATATCCCGACACCTTTGTTCAGCTTTTCAAAGATCTCTACGGATATGTCGCCGCCGGCGATTTCAGGGCACCGCGGTCCTTCCCGACCTTCGAAACCGGCCATTATGAGGTCAGGCTGTGCGAGGTTATCGCTGTGAGCGCACGGGAGCGAAGGTGGATAGAGGTTCTCGGGTAGAGAATCGGCAGTGCCGGGGATTTATTAACCAAACCTCACGGTTGCGAGAAACGGGGAGAAAACGATGAAGAGATGTTTGCCACAGTCATGGAATCATCGGGTGGTTGTTTTCGCTTCGCTCATTTTTCTGCTAACTCCGCTGAGCTCGCGCGCTCAAACCTCGCGCCCGGTTCCTGACCACGTTCCTCCCAAACGGTCGTCGCAAATCCGCAACGGGTTCGGCATCAACTCTGACATGCCGCGCGATCCCTATCTCCCCTGGAACCGCTGGTGGTGGACGCGCATGTTCGACGCGGGTTTCAAGTGGGCCCGCATCGGACAATATGAAAACAGCTCGGACCGCACCAGTTGGGACTGGATCGAGCAGAAGCGTGGCGTATTCTCGAGCTCACCGGAGCTCGAAGACTTTGTGGATTCGCTGGTGGACAACGGGATCGATATCCAGGTGCAATTGATTTATGGCAACGTGATGTACACGTCGCCAAGCGGCAAACGTCCGGATGTGAGCGTTCCCGAGCCCGGATCGTTTCATAATGATGACCGGAGTTTGTATTCGATCTTCTGGCCACCCACTACGCCCGAACAGATTGCTGCCTTCAATCGATACGCGGCCTGGATGGTGAATCATTTTCACGATCGTATCCACTACTGGGCTTTGGGGAATGAAGAGGACATCGGTTATTGGAACCCTTGGGGGAATCCAGAGCAGTTTGGAAGGCTCTTGGCTCCTTTTATCGAAACCGTACACCGAACCGATCCGCAAGCTAAAGTGATCTATGGCGGTCAAGCGGACCCCACCCGGGACTTCACCCAGCGTGCTTTTGACACCTGCCAGTGCGCCTCGGGAATCGATGTGTACGCCTATCACACTTATCCGGGCTACGGTCAGAACTTGAATCCGGAAACCATGGATTACGGCGCGTACCAAACCGAATCTCCGCGGGCGTTGCGGGACTTAGTCAAGCATTATCCCGGAGTCAAACCAGACCTCCCATTCTTCGATGACGAATTCAATTCGATTCCTTCGTGGGTGGGTTCGGATGAATCGGTGCAGGCAAAGTACGTTCCTCGGGGTTTCGTCTATAACCTGGCATCAGGAGTGAAGACGTTTGTATGGCTGCTAGCCGCAGGGACAGACGGCAACGAGTACGACGACTTCGGAATCATTCATGGGATCACGAATCACGATACCGACTTCACGCCTCGCCCGGTCTTTTACGCACTGCAAAACACGAATGCGCTATTCTCGGATACCAAGTTTGATCCATCCATCGAGGTCAACGGTCCGGACCTGCCTGCCTTGCGGCGCCACACCGGCTTTCCCTTCCTGGGATACGGGTTCCGATCGGACAGCGGAAAAGCGATCGTTGCGTACTGGCTGGCGGCTCATAGTTTGCCAGGAAATGCGTTTCCGCCGCTTTATGCCACGCTGTCATTGAAAAACACAGGGATTACGCATCCGGTTCTGGTCGATGTTGTCTCCGGCGAAATCAAACCGGTTTCGTGGAAACCGGGCACCACCGACACGCTGGAATTGTTGCCGGTAAAGGACAGCATCATGGCAGTGACCGACGAGGCCTACTTCGATTGGCCGGTTCTTCCGGAAGCTCCAAGCTCGCTCAACCTTTCCGTCACGGGCAATACTGTGAAACTGGACTGGGAGGTTCATGGTGGCAGTCGCACCGGCATCGTGGTGGAGCGCCGAGTCGATGAAACTGGTAGCGCAAAAGAAACTTGGAATCGAGTTGCAAAGCTATCGGCCACAGCGACCGAATACAGCGATTCCAGCCTCAAGAGGGGTGAGCGGTTCGCTTACCGGGTGCGCGCAATCAATGGCGATGGCGAGTCTGCGTACTCCAACATCGCGCGGGGAGCACTTCCAACCGGACCTTGACCGTGAATGATCGGGTGGGTTAACCAGCATCAATATGCCATTGGACGACTGGCAGAAGACGTGGGTGTTCGATTTCCGAAAAGAGTTCGAGTCGGGAGAAGTGCAACCGTTTGTGCCACACGACCACACTACCTTTCCGAACCGCGCTCGCAGGGGCTGCTTCCCTGCCCCAATTCGCCATTGTCGGACTTGCGTTTCTCGGCTTCAGGGCCAGTCCTGTGAGGCCGTTCCTGTCGACGGCTCTTGCAGGTTTGCCTGTTCGATTCCACCGGCGTTCCGCCCGGCTTCTTCCATTTAGCGACCGCCCTTTCATAAGACCTCCGGCTCGACCAGTTTCGTCTCCGGAGTTCTAGCGTCACAGGTTGCACCGTGACCAGGGCCAGCGCGCGACTGCTTGATGACTTCTTCCGGCGAAACACTCTTCCGGGCTGCAGGTTGTCCGCCTTTCGGCTCGAATAGGCCCTTTCCCATAGTCCGCGCAAACTCACAACGTTCCCGCTGTCGCCGTTCACACTTGCGCATCACGCTGCGGTCCATCCGAACTCCGAACTCGAAGGAGAGTTGGTCGCGCCGCTTGTCCGTGAGTAATAGTTTCACCGCTATCAGCGTCTCGTCGTGGCATTCGGGGGGAACAGAGATGTAGCCGTGCGCGATGATCACTCCTTCCATTTGGCGAGGACGTAAAGGGACGTTGCGTTGCAGCCAAGGATTGAGAACAGTGGGTGGAAAATGACACAATTCAGCAATCACATCCGGATAATGCGAACCTTCCAGGGGATCCCATAAATCGAGCGGCCAATCCTCCCAGGGTGTCATCATTGCGACGTCCGTGATTAAGATCCCTGAGCGCAGAACCGTCATCTTGGCAGGTACGACGACTGCAACCTCGCCCGACGGTAAATCGTAAATCCGGGCAAGCTCATCTGGCGTCTGCTCGAAAGTGATGCGGTCGGGTTCGGGCGCGGGATCGCCGGAGTGCCCGGTTAGGATGCCCAACTGTTCAAGCCGTGACAGCCGGGTACGGTATTCTCGATCCCCGGTTTTGGTAAGCCTTAATCTTTGCGTTGGCGTTTTTCCTCCAGCTTAGGAAGTAAAAGAATGAAATTAGGAATAACCTTCATCACCTCCATAACCACCATAAGTCACTTAGAAATAGCTGTTTCCGCCTGGTTGCAGTCGGGGCAACAACCCTCGACACGTTGTGGGCATGGCAAATCGTAGGCGCGCGCCCATCGGTGCACGCTCTGGCTGGTATCTCGTCCCAGTAAAACTTGCCGCCCGGCGCTACTACTATGCCGAGGAATATTGAGGTTGCGCAGCTTCCAGCCGATTTCCTCAGCGCTATAGGTGACAGTTTCTCCCCGAGATCGCAGGAGTGCGTTCACATCCTTGGCGAGTTCATCGACCCTTACTTCGCGCTGCGTTCCGTTGTGAATAATACCCCGTAATATTTCGACGATCGCGCAGTTCACGTTACACGAGCGTTGCCCGCGGACCTCCTCGTCTTGCGGTCGCAGTAGCTGAACCGCATCGCGTGCTAGTTCCGAATCCTCCGGGAAGCATGCCGCTAGCGTGCGGGCGAGTTGGCGTGTTGCAGAGGCAAAGGTCGAGACATCAACTGGAGACTCCTGCACCTTTCCCAAATTCTTCAGCCGGTACATCAAAAGACGCGGCTGAAAATCGGTTGCAACTTCGTTTTGGACCCGCTCATCCAATGCCGAGGACTGGGTCTGGGATGGTGCCGCAGAAATGTGGATCACGCCACCGCCGAGAGCATCGACCGCAGCATCGTTTCCGCAGAAGATGGCTTTCGGGCCATAGAGATCGACGACGCTTCCTCGCTTTCCCGTCAAATGCAGGCCACGGTACCTCGATGCGCGCAAAAGTCGCTGCATGTCGGGTTTCAGTTCTTGCTCGTGGAGAAGCAAGGTAAGGGACAATTCCATGGGCAATGAGCGGAAGCCACCTGGGGTGAGTTCAGCCAGCACCAAGGGATGGCGACAGACGCAGTTGAGCAGGCGCAACACCTCGATGCCCAGTTCCTGATCAAGTCCAGAAATTATCAGGTCTAGCGCGGTCGGCAAGCGATCAGCCAACCAAGTGGCGATCGGAAAGCAGGCGAGCAGACTTGACTCCCTTTCAGGAAAATCTAAGTAGTGCTTAAACAAAGCGGCGATCGTAGCAAAGAGGCTCTGGGCTGAACCGTAGTCG